>Ga0256405_10000129_pt1 | contig 236917 bp, 230 predicted proteins | sample RumenRJG_02DNA_FD_189096 | JGI IMG/M metagenome (GOLD analysis project Ga0256405, IMG submission 189096) | Bovine rumen microbial communities from Lethbridge, Alberta, Canada - RJG_02 | ecosystem: Host-associated > Mammals > Digestive system > Stomach > Rumen | place: Canada: Alberta...
TTTAAAGCCAGAATAATGATTTGTAAAGGTCTAATAAAAATCAAAAAAACAGCCAATGTTTAACACATTGACTGTCATAAAAATTATCACTTATTTGTGTCTACACACACTATTTGACAATTATCCTTTTATATTGATTTAATAATATTTGATTTTCTAAGTAAATAATATGTTGTACCTGCTAGTGTAAATACTCCTATAAAAACAGTTATTCCACTATTACTTGCTGTATCTGGTGTTGATACTTCTTCAGGTGTTTTTTCTAATATTGCTAATTCTTTATCTGTAGATTCTTTAGTAGTATTTTTGTTTTCATTATCTTTTTCTTTGTCTTCTGTTTTATCAACAACTTTTACTCCTGAAGATAAAGTACTATTAGTTTTACTTTTCTTACTTGATGCATTTGAAATATTATACAACAATACTATTATTAAGATAATTATTATTGCTAGAATAATCCATCTTAAAATTCCTTTTATAAATTCAACCATTTTTTCACCACCCAATTTTATTTATTTTTCTTCTTTCTTTTCTTCTTTTTTATCTTTTTTCTTTGTATCTTTTTTTGGAGGAAGTGCATCTTTTCTTGAGAAGTTTTGTCTTCCTTTTTTATCTGTTCCTAAAGCTTTAACGATTATTTCATCTCCAACTGATACAACATCTCCTGCTTTATCTACTCTTTCATGAGCAAGTTGTGATACGTGTACTAATCCTTCACATCCTGGCCATAATTGTACGAAACATCCGAAGTCTTCTACTTTTACTACTTTTGCTTCATAAATTTTTCCAACTTCTACTTCTCTTACAATTTCTTCAATCATTTTCTTAGTACGTTCTATTATCTCTTTGTCTGAGTGATAGATTATTACTCTACCATCATCTTCTAATTCAACTTTTACAGCATTGATATTTGTAACTTCTGTAACATTTGATGCTTCACAAATGATTTTTGTAATCATTTCTCCACCTTTTCCAATTACATCTTTTATCTTAGCTGGATTAATCATGAATGTTTCCATCTTTGGAGCATATTTAGAAACTTCTTTTCTTGGTTCTTTAATTTGTTTTTTAATTACTTTTAGAATTTCCATTCTAGCTTTCTTAGCTTGAGCAAGAGCTTCTTTTAAGATTTCTTCAGTAATACCGCTTATTTTAATATCCATTTGTAAAGCAGTTATTCCACTTTCTGTTCCGGCAACTTTAAAGTCCATATCTCCTAAATGATCTTCCATACCTTGAATATCTGTTAGGATTGTATATTTATCTTCATGAGTAATTAGTCCCATTGCGATACCAGCAACTGGTGATTTAATTGGAACTCCTGCAGCCATAAGTGACATACATCCTGCACAAATACTTGCTTGTGAAGATGATCCGTTAGATTCAAGAATCTCAGATACAACTCTAATTGTATATGGGAATTCTTCTTCACTTGGGATTACTTGAGCTAGGGCTTTTTCTCCTAAGGCACCGTGCCCAATTTCACGTCTACCTGGAGCTCCATATCTTCCTGTTTCTCCAACTGAGAATTGTGGGAAGTTATAGTGAAGCATAAATCTCTTTTGATCTTCCATTGAAAGACCGTCTATAATTTGATGTTCATTCAATGCACCTAATGTAGTTACTGAAAGAGATTGAGTTTCTCCTCTTGTGAATAATGCAGAACCATGTGTTCTTGGAAGTAAGTCGATATCTGTTGATAATTTTCTTATCTCATCCATCTTTCTTCCATCTGCTCTTTTACCTTCTTTAACTACTATACTTCTGAATAATTCATATTCTATATCTGATACAACCATTTGTACCTTAACTAAAAGTTCTTTTAATTCATCTTCTTTCATTGTATCTTCATTTTCTTTAGTAAATAAATCATTCATCTCTTCTTTGATTTCATCAATTGCGGCATATTTCTTTAACTTGTCTTTAATACGAAGAGCTTTATCCATTTTCTTAGTAACAAGATTTCTAATTCTTTCAATTAGTTCTGGTTCTGGAGTAAGAGTTTCATATTCCATCTTCTCCTCACCAATTTCTTTAATAATTTTTTCTTGGAACTTAATTAATTCTTTTACTGCTTTATGTCCAAACATTAATGCTTCTAACATAACATCTTCTGATACTTGTTTAGCGCTTGACTCAACCATATTAATAGCATCTTTTGTACCAGCAACTGTTAAATCTAATTCTGATTTTTCTAATTCTTCTGGTGTTGGATTAATTATAAATTTTCCGTCTACTCTACCTACTTTTACTCCTGCGATTGGTCCATTAAATGGAATCTTTGAGATTGATACTGCTAAAGATGAAGCAAACATTGCAGTTAACTCAGGAGAACAATCTTGATCTACTGATAATACTGTAGAAATAATTTGAACTTCATTTTTAAAACCTTCTGGGAACAATGGTCTCATTGGTCTATCAATCATTCTTGCAGCTAGTGTTGCAGCTTCACTTGGTCTACCTTCTCTTTTTATGAACCCACCTGGAATTTTTCCAACTGAATATAATTTTTCTTGATAGTTAACAGTTAATGGAAAAAAATCTGATAGTAAGTTAACATTTTTAGATACTACAGCTGCGGTTAAAATAACTGTATCATTATATCTAACTAGTACTGCACCATCTGCTTGTTTAGCAAGTTCTCCATGTTCAACAACTAGTTTTCTACCATGAAAATTTAATTCAAAAACTTTCTTTTTCATATACTTCCTCCTTTAAAACAAAAAGAGACACTAAAAATTGTGTCTACTTTCTTAAACCTAATTTTTTAATTAATTCACGATATCTTTGAATATCTTTTTTAGCTAAATATTGTAACATATTTCTTCTTTGTCCTACTTTAACTAAAAGTCCTCTACGTGAATGATAGTCGTGAATATGAGTTTTTAAATGTTCAGTTAATTCTTCAATTTCTTTTGATAAAATTGCGATTTGAACTTCTGGAGATCCAGTATCATTTTCACTTCTAGCATAATCTTTAATAATTTTTGCTTTAACTTCTTTTGTTAATGCCATTATTAACACTTCCTTTCTTTTTATGTTCACCATAACTAAGTATAAAGTCGGAAATTCTTTAAACCTGGTTGTGGTAAGTACTTGTATTATACTATTAATTGTTTATTAATGCAAGTAATTTTACTCAAATATGATTTTTAGCGAAATACTATTAATCTTTATTCCATCTTCTTCGGCTTTATTCTTTATGGACTCTTTAAAGTCATATAGATCAATTTTTTTCTGTAGATTATCTTTTGTTAGATTTTTATTCTCCCTTTCAAATGATAAATATGTGGTATATACATGGCCTTTAATCTTTGTATTTATTAGAACTGTCTCACTTTCATCTGATTTTTTAATTAATTCTATATTGTAAAAATCTTTATCAATTATTTCATATGTGAAATCTATTTGTACTTTATAGTTTGCAATTATATTTCCATCTGTATCTCGCAATTTCATGTCTACTAATTCTGTTTTTCCTTCAAAGACATCTTCTTTTGATATCTGTTCTTGTTGATCTTTTCTTTGCTCTTTTTCACTATTATGCATTGTAATATAACCAATAATTGCAAAAATAATTATTATTGGTATTAATAATACTTTTTTATTTATTCCTTTACTTGTGATTTCATGATTAATTTTTTGATTTTGTTCATTTAGTACTTGTGGAGTTTCTTGAACAGAGTTGTTATTAGAAACTACTTCTATTTGATATGTTATTTTTGATATTTGAATACCAATATCTTTTATTGAATTATTGCAATTTGAAATTACATTATTTATGTCTATATTATTATATAGATCAGTATATGTCATATCACTATGTTTCATAATTTCATTGTTCATTAATCCTGCAATTATAATTCTAATTTGTTCATCAACGGATTCATTTTGAATAGTTCTACCATCTAATGTTGTAGCTTCATATAATCCATATACCTTTAATAAAATATTTCCATGTATTCTATCATTGTATGGAACTAATGATGCCAAGCCCCATTTACCTTCTATCATAATTATCACCATATTCATTTTATCATATCAAACATTCATTGTAAATTACTCTTTATATTCATATTTTGATAACATCTATAGGTTAGTTTTCTTTCTATCTTGCTAATTGCTTCTATTGTTTTTATGTTAAAGTCAATTTATTTATTATAATTATTATTTAAAGTTTTCATTTTACTATTTAACTATCTTAAATTTTTTTCGTATAATTTATATGGATATGTTTGAAATAAATCAGATGTTTTCCCTTCTGGAAGAAGGAAGGTGGTATTATGACTAAAAGAGAGAAATCTTGAATTTCATAATAATCCTTCTATTTACTATAATATTTATACTTATGTATATTTTATTTTTTAAATAGAAAAAACACCTGATTTCAACTTAGTTGATTCCAGCAACCAAACGTATCCTTTTTTATTTAAAAGATTTCTTTCATGAATATAATATATCATGAATATTAATAATTTTATCAGTTTTATTATCACATTGAATTTAGGTACAGACATCTATATCTCCTTACTATTAAAATCAACTCCATGAACTTAACATTAAGTTCATGGAGTATTCTTATTTTTTTTCAAATGACTAAACTTATTTAGTCATTTGCTGTCGGATGGTTTCTGCTTGTCCTCGCGTCTGCTCGGAGCTCGCTTTAGAAACCTTTTTTATCGGTATTGGGCTATTCCTCATTTATAGTATGAGATTTACCTTTATTCAAACCCTTGTTCTATATTATGCGATTCGGAAAGCTGGGGAAACGCCGCTAGTATTACTAGCAATATTGTCGCCCAAAGTACCACCATTAGCGATATTGCGGAAAGAGTTGCTAGCAAAAGAAATGGCCGGACGCAACCACCACCATGTATTTGATGAATTATATTGTTTTACAGCCCTTGGATATTTATATGCTGTTGCTCCACATCCCCCACATGGATCATAAGCCTCTGATGGCATATCTACATAATAATCTAATTGTGTTGTTGTGCTTGCTGCTGTATCATATTCATCTGCTCCATGTACTTCTACACCAGATAGTAAGTATAGTTTTTGACTTGTACTTATGAAGTTTGCTGAATCACTTGTCCCATATCCTGATATTACTCTTGTTGGTTCTATTACACTTTGTAAATCATTTGGTAATTGACCTAGTAGTGTATTATTTAAATAATCAAATACTAATGTTGTGGGATATCCTCCTACATTGGTAGCTGTATCTCTCATCTTCATTGTTGTTATTATGTCTGCAAATTCTACTACAAATCCGCATGCTGTTTGTGAATAATCTGAATTACCACAGTTTTGAGCTGTTGATTTATTTGCTATTCTTACCATGTAGTTATTTCCATTTATTGTAACACTCTTTGTATCTCCTACGTTATAGACACTTGTATTATTATTTTGTACTGCTTTTTGTATTGTTGCCCATGAGTCTGTTGAAAATGATACTGGATCAGGTATTGGTTCTACTGATGCAGGACTTCCTCCTGTTGCTGAATCATTTTCTATTGGTGTTGCGACTAATGTTGCTGTTATACTTGTTGAAACTGAATCTGTTATTGGTGTTTTTATCATCTCTACTTTTACTGTTGCAGTTGTTTCTTCTCCTGCTTGTAGTTTATTATCTTGTATTGTTTCTGTTACTTTAAAATATTCAGAGTTTGAATTTGTTACTGATAGAGAGATTTCTGCTCCTACATTATTTGATTCATTCTTTACTTTGAAGTTTGCAACTGCACTCTCTCCTACTGCATCTAATCCTGTTATATTAAATGTTGCGGTTGTATCACTTGTTACATCAATATCTCCTGTTCCTCCATATTCTGATGTTATTTTTGGTGTAACTCCTGTCTCCTTTAAAAATTTTACTTTGAAATTTGTATCACTTGGATTAGCTGTTGCACCTCCATTGATTATTAAGTTTACTGCACTTATTGCTGCATATCCAATACCTAGTGTTAGTACTGCGACTAATACTATTAATACTATTTGTAATGTCTTTTTATTTTGTGAATTATGCACTGTATTCACTCTCCTTTTCTATTTTATAATTTTATTATACCCCCACCAAGACGCAAAATACAACGAAAAAAGCAAGCCTTGACACTTGCTTTGTAAAATTATTTTATTCAATATACAATGTTTTTAATAATTGTGATATCTTTATATTGGTGATATTTATGAAAAATTATATTAAGAGAATATTAAAAGGAATTGCTGTTATACTTATATTTTATTTTTCTACTCTTTTTCAATATATTCCTATTTTACTGTTTAAAATGGATGTTAATAAAATGAAAGGTAATTATTCTCTTGCGGTATTACTTTCTGTTTTTTCTGCTTTATGTGTAAGTATCTTAATAATAATTATATATCGGAAAGAATTAGTTAATGAATTTAAAAAATTTAAGAATAACTTTTCAAGTTGTATAGATACTGGTGTTGCATGTTGGATTTTAGGATTAATAATTATGGTTGTTTCTAATGTTGTTATTTCATATTTCTTTAAAGCTGGAGGAGCAAAAAATGAAGAAGCTGTTCAAACTCTTATTAGCGCAGCTCCTATATATATGGCTCTTGATGTATGTTTGCTTGCTCCTTTTAATGAAGAAATGGTTTTTAGAAAAGCTCTTAGAGATATTACTTTTAATAAATATTTATTTATTTTCTTATCATTTTTAATATTTGGTGGTGCTCATGTTATTGGATCAGCTACTTCTATTGTTGATTACTTGTATATAATTCCATATGGTGTACTTGGTGGTATGTTTGCTTATGCTTATACAAAGACAGATACAATTTTTACAACAATTACCTTTCATATGATTCATAATACTGCTTTATTTTTAATATCAATATTACTTTAAAAAAAAAGAGTTTAACTCTTTTTCTTTTTATTAAAAAATCCTTTTATACGTTTCACGAAACCAGGCTTTTCTTCTTTTTCAACTACTTCATGTTCTTTTTTACTATTCATTATTTTTGTATTTATTACTACATATTTATTATCTTTAATAGAATCTATTGATACTTCACATTCACCATTTTGTGGTATATCTTTTCTTTCCATGAAAGCAAGCATTATTCCATTTTGAATAAAATTACCTGGGATTTCATCATTCTCATGAATTTCTTTTTCATCTATTCTATATAATAAATATTTATTTGGATCTAATGATGCGCTAAATTTATATGGAAGATTAGGATTATCACATCCTAGTGAAAATCCATTACTATCTGGTACTACTGGAAATGTAGGTTGATACTTTCCAGCCTTCATTAAATAGACTTTATTTATATCTTCATTTTGTAATGATAATGTATTATATCTTTCATATAAATTAATATTTCTTTCTTTTTCTTCATGTGAAAGACTATTATATTTAGTAGCAATCTCATTTGCTTCTTTTATATTTTCTTTTATTAAGAGTTTTAACTCCTCTTCTGAAAGATTTCTATACTTTTTATAATCAATTATCCAATCAATTGATCTAAAGAATTCTATTTCTTTTGGATCTTCAAACTCAACAAAATCATCCCTATTATCATCATTTACTATAAGAAATTCTCTTCCAAATACTTTATCAATAATAGATGCAGGAATAGGTTTATGTGTATTAGTTAATACCATAATATCATTTAATTGAACATATACTTTTTCTTTTCCATTTTCTTCATTAAAAATTTTCATAACGAACCTCCTATATTTGTTATTTTAAAACTTTTTTATCTAAAATTGTTATACAGATACATACTATAACTTCTATTGAAATATTTAATAAATATCTAATCCAATAACCATCTAATATCGTTGTATCAAGATATGATAAGGTATATACCATATGAAATATTATTAGTGAAAATACATATGACAAAAATACTACTGGATAAGATGCTTTTGTATTATGTTGTATATATCTATATATTATTAAATTTAGTAATTGTGATATTATATATGATAATAATTCTCCTTTATATATTGAAAAATCAAATACTTTATTCAAGGAAAAAGACATTAATATAATAAATAATGTTACTGATATTGAAGATACTATTATACTTAATAGTCCTTTTTTATATCCAAATTTTTTTGATATATAATTATTTATTAAAAATAGAAATGGAATCATTGGAATTGATAAACTAATAATATTATTTTTTATATCAATATTATATGTTTTCAATGATTCTACAAATATTAGTAATGTTGATTGTAGTAGGATATATATCCATAATTCCTTTTGATTATTATTTTTAATAATACCACCTTCTTATAAATAAAGAGTAATAAATATTACTCTTTATTATCTTTTTCATGAATATTTTCAATTATTTCTTCAATATGTTCTCCATATGCGATTGATGTATCATATATAAATTTTAATTCTGGAGTATGTCTGATATCTATTCTTTCTGCTAGACAAGTTCTTATAAATGATGAGGCTTTTTCTAAAGCCTCTTTTGTACTGTCTATTTTTTCTTTATCTAGAACTGTGTAATAAACTTTTGAAAAACTTAAATCAGATGTTGTATCTACTCCTGTGATTGTGACAAATTTAATATGTTCATCTTTTACTTCTGTTTGTAAAATCATACTTATTTCTTGTTGGATAGTATGATTTAATCTTTCTATTTTAATACTAGACATCTAATCACTCCTATCTCTTTATTTCAACAAGTTCATATACTTCAATAATATCTTTTTCTTTATAATCTTGACAATTTTCTAAAGTCATTCCGCAGTCCATATCTTTTTTAACTTCTTTTACTTGATCTTTTTCATGTTGAAGTGTATTTACTGCTCCATTGTATACTATTACGTCATCTCTAATAATACGTGCTTTTAAGTTGTTTTTAATAGTTCCACTTAAAACGTGACATCCTGCGATTAATCCTACTTTAGAGAATTTAAAGATTTGTCTTATTTCTGCAGTACCTAAAACTTTTTCTTCAAATTCTGGTTCTAACATACCTTTCATAGCATGTTCCATATCTTCTACTACTTTATAGATAATATCATATGTTTTTATTTCTATTCCATATTGTTTTGCAGTATCCATTGTAGAATTATTTCCTCTTACATTGAAGCCAATTATTATTGCATCTGATGCGGAAGCTAGAACTACATCACTTTCAGTTATTGCTCCTACTCCACCTCTAATTACAGATACTTTAACTCCTTCAACGTCAATTTTTTCTAGAGCATTTTTTACTGCTTCTAATGAACCATTTACATCTGCTTTTAGGACAACTTTAATTTCTTTTTGACCTTCTTTTATTCTTCCAAATAAATCCTCTAAAGTCATTCCACTAAAGTTAGTATCTTTTTCTTTACTTCTTAATTCTCTTTCACGAGCAATTTCTTTTGCTTTCTTTTCTGATTCAAAGGCCATGAATTTATCTCCAGCACTTGGTACTTCTGAAATACCAGTTACTTCTACTGGAGTTGATGGTTTTGCTTCAACTATATTATTTCCTTTATCATCTTTTAGAGTTCTTACTTTACCTGCATAGTTTCCAATTACTATTGGATCTCCTAGACGAAGTGTACCATTTTGGATTAATAATGTTGCGGTTGAACCTACTTTACTATCTTTTCTTGCTTCTATTACTGCTCCTGTTGCGTAACGATTAGGATTTGCTTTATATTCTTGCATTTCAGCAACTAATAAGATGTTTTCAAGTAATCCTTCTATTCCTTCTCCAGTTTTTGCAGAGATCTTATTTACAATGATATCTCCACCCCATTCTTCAGGAGTAAGTCCATTTTCAACTAATGCTGTCATTACTCTTTCAACATTTGCTTCTGGTTTATCAATTTTATTAATTGCGACTATAATTGGTACTCCAGCAGCTTTTGCATGATCGATTGCTTCTTTTGTTTGTGGCATGATTCCATCATCTGCAGCAACAATAATAATTACTATATCTGTCATTTGAGCTCCACGTGCTCTCATTTCTGTAAATGCTGCGTGTCCTGGTGTATCAATAAATGTAATTAATTTTCCATTACATTTTACTGAGTATGCACCAATTGCTTGAGTTATTCCTCCAGCTTCTCCTGCAACTACATCAGTGTTTCTAATTGCATCAAGAAGTGTTGTTTTACCATGGTCAACGTGTCCCATAACTGTTACTACAGGAGGACGTTCAACTAAATCTTCTTCTTTGTCTGCTATTTCAAAATTTTCAAAATTTGAAATATCTGCTGTTTCTTCTTTTTTTAATGTTTTTCCATATTCTGATGTAATAATTTCTGCAGAATCATAATCAACTGCTTGATTTACTCCTGCCATTACACCAAGTCCCATTAATTTCTTAACTAATTCTATTGGTGTTACCTCAAGTAATTCAGCTAATTCAGTTACTGTCATTCCTTCTTTATATAAAACTACATTTTCATCTTGTTTTGCTTCATTACTTTGAAGTTTAGTTTTATTTTTATACATCTTTTTTCTTTCTTTTAAGAAATCTTTTTTATTTGTATCTGTTTTATTAGATCTTTTAGGTTTAACCTTTGTAAATGAAGATGAATCTTCTAAATCAATTTTTGTATCTATCGCTAATTCTTCTGCTTTATCTTCTGCTTCTTCTTTTAATCTAATTTCTTCTTTTACTTCATCATCTACATCATCAATATAATCTTCTTCATCTTGCATTTCATTATCTAATAAAGTAATACTTATATCATCTAATAATGTATTTTCATCTTGGTAAGTTATTCCTACTTTGTCACATAATGCCATAATTTCTTCTACTGTTTTACCAGTATCAACTGCATAATCTTCTAAAGTCATCATAATGACTCTCACCTCACTTTTCTATAATATTTTTTATTTCTTCATAGACACTATCCTCTATTTCAACTTTTAATCTTTTTTCTAGTATTTTAGTTTTCTTTGCTTGTTCTAAAACACTTACATCTTTTTTAATATATGCTCCTCTACCATTTAACTTTCCAGTTTCATCAACTTTAACATCGCCTTCTGGTGTTCTAACTATTCTTAATAATTCTTTTTTTGGTAAAGATTCTTTTGTTATTACACATGTTCTTAAAGGTATCTTTCTTTGTTTCATATTAACCTCTATCTAAAATTAATTCCAGCTTCACGTGCTTGTTCTGTAGTTTTTATATCAATCTTTTTAAATTTAGTTAAACGTGTTGCAAGACGAGCATTTTGTCCTTTTTTACCTATTGCAAGAGAGAAGTTATCTCCATCTGCTATTACCATTGCTTCTAATTTCTTTGGATCAGTAATTGCTACTGTTAAATCTTTTGCTGGTGATAAGGCATTTTCAATAAATACTGCTGGATCACTATCATATTTAACAATATCTAATTTTTCTCCATGTAATTCTTCTATAATTCTTGCAATTCTACTTCCTTTTTCTCCAATACATGCTCCTATTGGATCAACATTAGAGTTTTCTGAATATACTGCAACTTTACTTCTATTTCCTGGATCTCTGGCAACACTATAAATCATTACTGTTCCATCATTTATTTCAGGAATTTCTAATTCAAATAATCTTTTTACAAATCCATAGTGAGTTCTACTTAATAGTACAAGTAAGTTCTTTCCATTATTATCTACTTTAGATACATATACTTTTATTTGAGATCCCATTTCTATTTTTTCTCCTGGGATACAATCTTTTTTAGGTAAGATACCATTTGTTCTTCCTAAATCAATAAAGTAGTTATCTGTATCTTCAAGTGCAACTGTACCAATTAATAATTCATCTTGTTTATCTCCGAACTCTTCCATGATACTGTTTCTTTCTGCTTCTCTTATTTTTTGAATTACTACTTGTTTTGCAGTTGATGTTGCAACTCTACCAAAATCTTTTGGAGTTACTTCTGTATCAATTGTATCTCCAATTTCTAGAGTCTTATCAATTTTCTTAGCATCACTAAGTTTAATTTCAGTTTCAGGATTGAAGAATGAAACTTTTGGTTTTTCTTCTCCACCTTCTTCTCCTTCTTCACTGTCATCTTCAGCTTCTTCAACTTCTGGCTTAGTATCTAATTCATCATCCTCAGCATAACGCTCAAATAATTCATCTTCATATTCCTCTTTAGTCTTCTTATCATCTTCAACTACAGTTAAATATGAATAAACTTTTATTTCTCCAGTTTCTCTGTCAAATAACACTTTAACATTTGTCTTAGAATTAAAATTCTTTTTATATGCAGATGTTAAGGCAAGTTCCATAGCAGAATAAACTATTTCTGGATCAATATCTTTTTCTTTAACAATATTATCAAGTGCTTTTTTAAATTCTTTTCCATTCATTTTGTCCATTTTATTCTTCTCCCTTCTCTTTTGAATAAATATCTAATTCATCACAGTCTTCTATTACTTCAAGTTTAGAATCTATTATTTTATTTATTATTCTTGAGGCATCTGTTATTTTATTTAAATCAATAACTTCATCACTATCAAGGACAATATTAAATATTTTCTTTCCTTCCTCTTCACTTACAAAAGCATCATCTACAAAAACATTTAAATCTTTTATAGAATCATTTACTAGTGAAGATATTTTTTCTTTCATAGTTAACACCTCCTAATAAATAATAAGAGTGGGACATTTCTTTCCCACTCCTTTCTGTATTGTATTATAACATATTTTTTATATTTTACAAGGCTTTTTATTAATAAGTCTTAACTTTACCGTCTTTTTTTGCATCTAAATCATATGATGATATAAAGTTTGGAACTAATATAGTATCTGACATTATAATTTTTTCATCATCTACTAATCTTATTGCTTCCTTGTTTAATTTATATAATGTTTCTTCATCTGTTTCATAAATATAGGCAAGGTCTTTTATTGACATACCATTTGTATTTACTGTTTGGACATAATATTGTAAATCATTTTTTGATACAATATATGGTACTTTGATAACATCACCTACATATAACATATCTGAATCTAAGTTATTTATTCTTTTTATATCATCTATTCTTGTTAATGACATATCAGATAATGAAGATAATGAATCTCCTGTTTTTACTGTATAATTTCTTATTAAAGTAAAATCAGCATCATTTTCATCTTCTTGATTATCTACTACTTGACCTGCTACTGTATAAACTGCTTCAGTATAATCAACATTATTACTTTGACTTGGTATATTTGATGTAATAATGAAACCTGCAATAATTGCTGCAGCAAGACGTCTATTTCTTAATACATATTTTACTACATTATCTTTATTTATATATGTTAATTTACTTAATTGGTATAATACTTCTGCTGAAATATGAACTATTCCTTGTCCTATACGGAAAACTATTAAATCACCAGTTGAATCTACCTTTCTAGCATGTTTTTTACAAAACTTCTTATTTAAGTTTTTATGACGTATTTTGAATGGAGTTTTTGATTCATCTGATTTAACTTCCTTATAGGCTTTTCTTACGCTACTGAAAAATGAATCATCAGAGACTTTTTGTCTTGAATTTTTTCTTGATTTTTGTTTATTTGTTCTATATTTTCTAGTTTCTTCATTTGTTCTATTTGAATTATTTGTTCTTTGTTGTTTTTCTTGTTCTTTTCTTTCTTTTCTTCTTGCTTCTCTTTCTTCATATAAAACATAGTCTATATTGTATTCTCTTCTTATTTGTTCATTACCTAATACTTCATATGCTTCATTTATTTCTTTTGTTTTATTCTCATAAAATCCACTATTTTCTTCTGTATGTTTATCTGGATGGTATTTTTTCATCATATCACGATAAGCTTTTTTGATTTCATCTTGCGTAGCATCAAAAGTAACACCTAATATTTCATAATAATTTTTCATTTTGAATCCCCTTCTATTCACCTATCCACTCTCAATAGGTATGCTAATTATACTACAAAATGTAAAATTTGTCAATCGTTTGTTCTATTTTTTAGTGTAATAGTACCCTGGAACTTTTGCCCATCCTCTTTCCTCAGTTCTTCCTAACTGGTGGAAATTAAATCTTTTACTCATTTGTTCTACTTCAATATGATCTTCATTTATAATTCTTAAAATATTTGAACAGATTATTTTACCATCATCTTTTAGTAATCTATTTAGATTTTCTCTATAATTACTTATTGGTACAAGATTAAGTGTTCCTAATAACCATCTTGCAATATTAGAAGTATATATAATATCATATTTTTTATTTAGCTTAATATTCTCACTTGCAATATCAATGTTATAAAAAGTCACTGTTTCTTTTTTTAACCTTTTATTTAAATTTTTTAATGAATCAATTATTGCTCCACTTGGTGTACTGTCGTTTTGAAGAAAGTTAATTTCATTTCCATATATGTTGTAATAATTAATCCAAAAATTATAAGCATTTTTTTCATCTTCTCTTTTAGGAACTACTTTTTTTAACACATCACATAATGGTATTTCTGGATAAAAGCAATCAAAATATCTGATTGACCATATTCTTAAATAATAATAGTATAAAGTCAATTTATTAACATCAAAGGTATCAACTGATTTTGCTTTTCTATTTAAAAAATTTAGTGCTTGATCTCCACTTCCTAATACAGTTAAAACTTCTTTTCCTTCTATATCAAAATTATCTAATATACCCTTAACATTTTCATTTGATTTAGAGTATACTCTTTCATATTTATTACTACACTTATTTTTATCAATTAATAATCTTGCTCCAAAAAAATCATTTTTATAATCAATATTTGTCATAGTTAACTCCCATTATTTCTTTTTTCTATAGCAATATCCTGGTTTTGATATTTGTCCAAATTCTAATCCTGGCAGATCAAATAACTCATATTTTTTTAGCATTTCTTCAGCTTCTATAATACCTGGTTCACCAGTTTTACCAAGATCAGCACATATAATAAAGCCATCGTCTTCAACTAAGTTATATAAGTTATTTGCAAAACTTCTATATAATTTTTGATCAAAGCATAACCAATCTACTATATTAGATACATATATAACATCATATTTTTTATTTAGTGATAAATCATCTCTTGCGATATCAATATTATAAAAATTTATATTTCTTAAATTTGTATTTTTTTTAATTTTATCTAAATAATCAATTGAATTTTTTCTTCTTGGCTTTTCTACTTCTAATCTACGTATTGAATATTTATCAAAACGATATTTTTTAATATAATTTTTCCAGTAGTTATAGGCATTATATTCCTCTTCTGTTTTAGGTTTTACTCTTTTTAATAATCTCTCAATATAGATATTGTTAGTGACATCAGGTAGACTATATTTATTATTAATTTCAATTTGCCATATTCTTAAATAATAATAGTATAATGTTAGTTTATTTTTATCAAATAAATCAATGTTTGTCGCATTATGATGATAAAAATGAAATGCTTGATCTCCACTGGCTAATACTGTTAAGACTTTCTTTCCTGTAAAATCCATTTCATGGAATATACCTTTCAAATCTTCATTTGAAGAAAAGTATAATTTATCATAATTATCCACATAAGTATAATCAATAATTGAATATGTATTTTCTAAGTCACTTTTATGATCCAACATATTATCCCCTCATATTATATTCTTTTCTTTTGATAGCAGTATCCTGGTGGATACACTCTATCATATTTATTCTTTTTTGATATTGGTAAACTTTTATAATTAAATAATTGATTATAATGGTTTATTTCTACTTTTCCAGGGCCACTCTCTGCTAAATCAGCACATATTACAAGTCCATCATCTTCCAATATATTATTTAAGTTTTCAACAAGATTTGTACATTCTTCTTCATCTTCATGTAACCAATCTATTATATTTGAAACATATACAACATCATATTTTTTGTCTATTTGAAAGTTTTTACTTGCTATATCAAAATCGTAAAATGTAAAATCTCTTAATTTAAGTTTTTCTTTTAGTTTATCTAAATTATCTATTATATTATTATCTGAAACAAATGCTGCTGCTAAATATTGAAATCTATAATTCATCTTCTCACATAATCTTACATATTTAGTCCAGAATTTATATGCATTTTTTTCATTATCATCTTTTGGTTCTACTTCTTTTAATAATTCTTTTACTTGTGAAATTTTAATATCATAGGGAATATTAAACATATTAAATATCTCAATTAGCCATATACGAAAATAATAATAGAAAATTGTTAACTTATTTTTATCAAATAAATCTACTTTTTCTGCATTATGATCATAAAAATAGAATGCTTGATCTCCACTAGCTAGTACAGATAAAACTTTTTTCCCTGTGAAATCCATTCCATAAAATATATCATACAGATTTTCGTTTGAACAAAAAAATATCCTAGAAAAATCTTTTTCAGGTTCTCTACAATCTAAAATTAGGTCAACATTTTTTATTGCTTCTTTATAATTTACCATATATACCCCTCAATTTAGTCGTGTATTATATCATATTCTTTCTATATAGTCAAAAAAATTAGTCTTATTTAAGACTAATTAAAATTTTTCCAAACTCTTAATTTTTGATTATCTACTTCATATATTCCAAGTAATTTATTATTAGTATTTTTAAATATTACTTTATTTTTTATTCTCCACTTGTTATATACTTTCATACCATTACTAATTTTAAATTCTAATTCTTTATCAACAACTACTTGTGGATAATCAAGTACTTCTTCTATTTTATATAATTTAAAGTTTCCTTTTTCTATGTCTTCTATAGTATATGAATCATTTATGCTTATTTTACCTTGTTTAGTTCTAAGTAGTGATGTCATTATAGCACCACATTCTAAATAGGAACCTATATCATTAATTAGGCTTCTAATATAACATCCTTTTGTTACTAGTGTTTTAAATGTAAATTCTTCTTTTTCTTCTTTTAATAATTCTATTTCTTTTATTGTTACTTCTTTTTTAGGAAGTTCTACTTTCTTATTATTCCTTGCATATTCATATAACTTTTTCCCATTTACTTTAACAGCTGAATATATTGGTACCTCTTGAAGATATGTCTTTTTAAATGATGATAAAACATCTTTTAAATTTATATTTTCTGGAACTGGTTTTTCTTCTAAAATATTTCCTTCTATATCATAAGAATCTGTCTTTATTCCAAGTTTTACTCCTGCTATATATTCTTTATCTTCTGCAGTTAACAACTCTACTATTTTTGTTGCTTTTCCAAGACAGACAATTAATACACCTTCTGCAAGTGGGTCAAGAGTACCTGTGTGTCCTACTTTTTTTATTCCAAATAATTTACTTATTTTATTTACAATATCAAATGAAGTACAACCTTTTTCTTTATTAACAATTATTACTCCTGAATAATCTTTCTTATACTCTTCTAAAGTTAAATTATTATCTTGAATTATTTTCGCAATAAACTTTCCTACATATCTTATATGCCATGGTTCATATGGATAACCTGTTATATTTTCTTTTCCTTTTTGATATCTTAAAATAAAACCAAAATCTTTTAAATATTTATGTATTTCTTTATATGTTTCTTCTTGTTTCATTAATTCATCATTATCATTTGAGAATGATCCATTTACTTTTATACCAAGATCTATAACAAGACCTGTATGATGTTCAGAATATCCTGGTACTGCAACATAATTATCTGCATAATCTTTTCCATATTTAATAACAAATTCATCATATACTTCTTGTTGATAATCTACACTTCTATATGCTGATTCTATTCCAACTTCTATACCTTTTTTTAGAAGAAAATCTTTTAATTCTAAATATGCATTATATGTTTTTTCTTCGACTTTGACTTTTTCTTCAAATATATCTAATGTTTCAATCAACTTGATTTTATCTAAATAATTATCTTTTATTTTATTTTCTTTATTAATTAAGATTGAATAATCCATATACTTCACCTACATAAATTATACAAAAAAAAGAGTAGATAATCTACTCTATTTTGTACTTATATTTTCTTTTATTAGCTTTATATATACACCTAATCCAAAACATAATGATAATAATGATACAATTCCACCGATGAATGGAATAAGTCTTAGGGCATATAGAACTAGCAATGAAATAGCTAATAAAAGGAACTTATTATCAATTTTATCTTTTAGTATCCAATTTCCTAAGAAGTATGCAGTTGGAATTGAAGATAAATATATCATTATTCCGTATAATAGAATACTTATTATACCTAGACCTAAACCAATAGTTGAGATAAATAGAATAATTGCTGCGAAAGGAACTAGTATAAGTGTTGCGAAACCTAATAGTGATGTTTTTGCGATTGATGATGCACTTCTATCTAGTTTTTCTATTTTTTTGAATACTTTTTGGTTTAAAGCTAAAAGTACTACTCCTATTAGAATTATTGATAATACTGATACTACAAAGTCAATAAACATTTCTTTAGCTAGATCTGATTTTGATTTTTTATTTATTTTATATGTTTGTTCTTTATTAACTTTTGATGTATCTTCCTTATCAATTGTAGCATCTTCTGGATACTTTAGTGTTCCTTCAATATTTGCTTTTTCTCCTAAAATAATTCTATCTGCAGAAACTTTAATGTCACCTTTAATTGTAGAATTGATAGTTACTTCATCTCCTCCAACATAGGCTTTTCCATCTATATCAGAATCTATTGTTATTTTTTCTCCTGCTGCATATAAATCTCTTATTGTAGAATCTTCAATAGTGATATTTGATCCTGCAACGAAAGCATCTTTTGTTGTGACTTTTTTGATATTAATTACGTTTCCTGCTGCAAACAAATAATCTCTTTCGTTTTCAACTGATATGTTATTTCCTGCGATAAAACTTATACCATCTACCCTACCTGTTGCTTTTACATTATTTCCTGCTGCAAAGATTGTTGAGTCATATTCCTTATTAAGTTTTAACTCTTGACTTGCATAAAAATTGTCTTTAGCATTAACTGGAATACATACTAGTGTGATTATCATTACTAATAATGAATAAACTATTCTTTTCATAAATTCTCCTCCTAAATTTATTCTATCATCAATAATAAAATAATTCTATTATTTATTAGATTAAATTAGTAAAAAAAACGTAGTAAGAATAGATAACTTAGGTTTTCGGTAATCTCCTACTAACATAAGTTATCATTTACTACACCTACTTTGCAAATTAAAATAGACTTAATTGGTTTGAATCTGGTAAATCTTTGAAGATACCCATTTCTTTCATTTTATCTATTAGAGTTTGTGATACTTTGGCTCTTTTTTGGACGTCTTCTATACTTATAAATTTACCTTTTTCTCTTTCTTTGACGATATTTTTAGCAACTGTATCTCCTAGACCATCTATAGCATTAAATGGTGGATATATTTCTGTTTCGTTTTTAGCAATCCATACTGTTGCGTCACTTTCATATAAGTCTACATTTAAGAATTTTATTCCTCTTGCGGTTGCTTCTAGGGCTACCTTCAAACTTTCAGCTTGTCCATTTTCTTTATTTGTTGCTTCATATCCTTTTTCTTGAATATCTTCTATTCTGGCTTTAATTGATTGATATCCTTTTATCATGTTTTCTACATCTACATCTGTTGCTTTTGATGAATACCATGATGAGTAGAAATATACTGGCATATGTACTTTATACCAAGCTATTCTAAATGCTGAAATAACATATGCAGCTGCGTGAGCTTTTGGGAACATGTATTTTATTTTGGCACATGATCCTATGAACCAATCTGGGATATTTGAGTCTTTCATTAATTGTTCATACTCTTGCCATAGTTCTTTATCTTTTGGTTTTGATGCTCTTCCTTTACGAACAAATTCCATTATTTTGAATGCTTTAATTGGTTCTAATCCATGATACATTAAGTAAACCATGATATCATCACGACAGCCTATTGTTTCTTTAAATGGAACAATATTATTAGCTATTAATTCTTGGGCATTTCCTAGCCAAACATCGGTACCATGTGATAATCCTGATATCTTTATTAGTTCGGCAAATGTTGTTGGTTTTGTGTCTTCTACTAATTTTATGGTAAATGGTGTTCCAAATTCTGGAATACCTAGTGTTCCTGTATTACACATTATTTGTTCTTTTGTTACTCCTAGAGCTTCAGTTGATGTGAATATTGACATTGTTGCTTTATCGTCTAGCGGAACTTTTAAGATATCTGTATTTGATTGCATCTGAATTAATCTTAATTGTGTTGGATCTGAGTGACCTAAGATATCAAGCTTTAATAAACATTGATCAATTGAGTGGTAATCAAAGTGTGTTGTTCTCCACTCTGCTGTTGCATCTTCTGCAGGGAATTGGAATGGAGTAAAGTCTGATACTTCCATGTAGTCTGGAATAACAACAATTCCTCCTGGATGTTGTCCTGTTGTTCTTTTTACTCCTGTACATCCTAGAGCAAGGCGCTCTATTTCTGCAGTTCTTACATCTGTTATTTCTTTATCTTCAAAATATCCTTTTACAAATCCAAAAGCTGTTTTATCAGCAACTGTACCTATTGTTCCAGCACGATAAACATTATCTTCTCCAAACAATACTTTTGTATAAGCATGAGCTGATGCTTGATTAAGATCTGAGAAGTTAAGATCGATATCTGGTACTTTATCGGCATTAAATCCTAGGAATGTTGCGAATGGCATGTCTTGTCCATCTTTTATCATTGGGATTTTACAATTAGGACATTCATGATCAGGTAAGTCAAATCCTGATGAGTATGTTGCTCCTAAAGGTTTTCCATCTTCATCATCAAAGATACTTAATTTACATTTTTCACATCTATAATGTGCTGGAAGTGGATTTACTTCTGTTATTCCCATCATTGTTGCGACAAATGATGAACCAACTGATCCACGGGATCCAACTAAGTATCCTTCATCGTTTGAGTGTTTAACTAGACGTTGTGAAATTAGGTATATTGGGTCGAACCCTCCACCTATTACTCCACCTAATACTTTCTTAACTTGTTTTTCTAGGTCTTTTCCTTCTAAATCTGGTTGTGTTTCTTTTACATATTCAGTTACTATTTTCTTTATATTTTCTGAACCTTTTAATATTTCATCATGTAATTCTTTATGTATTACTTTTTGATATTCTTCTTCTGATAATTTATCTTTTTCATGTCTTTCTTTTATTATTTTGAAGACTATATCTCCATATAGTTCTGTTGAGATTCTCTCTTCTATCATATATGGAAGAGGCTCTCCATACCAATCTTTTGCTTTTGTATAAACTAGCTCTGTAACTACAACTGGACAGTCTAGATAACTTTTACCATCATCTGACTTTACACGTGGAGAGAATGGGATCCCTCCTGTATCTATGATTACTTCTACTATTTCACACATATCAGCAATCTTATTTGTATTTTCAATTACTATTTCATGAGCTAAATCTGGGTCTAGGAAATTAAAGTCTTCCATCATTTCATCTGTTGTCCTAAAGTGGTTTGATGGTATATCTTTTATTCCATATCTAGCTAGAGGATGTCTTCCACCACCTGGTACTTTTTGATTTACTATTATTTCTCTATAAATTTTATCATCTCTTGTTAGATGGTGAACATCTCCTGTTGCGACTATTATTTTTCCTGCTTCTTTTGTTACTCTAATAATTTTTTCAAGGTTTGCCATTATTTCTGCTTTAGATGAAAAATCATTTGATTGTAATAAATGGCTATAACACTCTGGTGGTTGTACTTCTACATAATCATAGAATCTTATAATATTTGATAATTCATCGTCACTTTTTGATTTTGCTTGTCTAAATACTTCACTTTCATAACATCCACTACCAACAAGTAATCCTTCTCTATGTTCTTCAATGACGCTTCTAAGGATTCTTGGTGTTTTATATAAGTATGTTGTATTAGCAAGGGAAACTAATTTAAATAAGTTTTTTAATCCTTTTTTATTCTTTACTAGAATATTTACATGATGTGCTTGTCCATATTTATGAATTTCATCTTTTTCTACTAATTTATCTAAATCTTTCATAATATCTATATTACGATTAGATAATTTCTTTAACATTTTATGGAATACTAAAGCTGTTCCTTCTGCATCATAATCTCCTCTATGATGTGCTGATTCATCCCATGGAACATCATATCTTTTTACTAGTGCAGATAGTGAATGTCTTCCATAAGTATTGTCCATTGTTCTTGATAATTCAAGTGTATCTATTACAGGATTTTTAAATTCTCCTAAATTATATTTTTTATAGGCCATTTCTAGGAATGAAACATCGAACTTAGCATTATGAGCAACCATTGGACAATCTCCAAACCACTCGATAAATCTTTTTACTGCATTTTCTTCATTATCTTTTCCTTCTAGCATTTGATCAGTTATGTTTGTTACTTCTGTTATTTTTACCGGTAATGGTCTACCAGGATTAATTAGTTCATCATACTTTTCTAAGATTTCTCCATTTTTTATTTTTACAGCACCTATTTCAATAATTGAATCTGCTCCACCTGCATTAAATCCGGTTGTTTCAAAGTCAAATACAACAAAGGTTTCATCAAGCATTACTTTATCATTAGGTCTTACTACTATATCAACAGAATCATCTATCATAACAAGTTCTGCTCCATAGATTGCTTTAAAAGGTTCTTCTCCCTCTTTTAAATTTTTATTATGACTTGTTACAAAGTTAAATACATGAGGAAATCCTTGTACTCCATTGTGGTCTGTTATTGCTACTGCTTTATGTCCAAATTTCATTGCTTGTTTTATTACATCTACTTCATCTGCTAATCCATCCATTTGAGACATTTTTGTATGGCAATGTAGTTCCACTCTTTTTTCTTCTGATAAATCTTTAACACTATTTTCATTATGTTCTACCTTTAAGATATCTCTTGCATTAATAACTAACTCTTTTGAGTATTTATCATTTACTGAGGCACCTCTTATTTTATACCAGTTACCTTCTTTTAACTCACCTTTAATTCTTTGATATTCTTCATCTTCTCTAGCAAATACTTTTACATACATACTATCTGAATAGTCTGTTACTTTTAAAGTAATTATTTTAAAGTCAGTTCTAGATGATTCAAAGAAGTCAAGTCCAAATACTTTACATTCAATTACTACGTTATTATCTTCTCCTATTATTGTTTTAATCTTAATAGGATCTTCTTTTATTCCTCTTCCTATTACATTATTTTCTTCAACTGCTTCTCTTCTATATTGTTTCTTTTGAGGTTTTTCTTTTACTTCTTTTGGTTTTTCTTCTTTAACTTTTGGAATTTCTATACTATTTAGTTCTTTTTGGATTTCTTCATATATATTTTCTTCTTTTCTTATTATTACATCAATATTAAAATTATAAGATAATTTCTTATAGAACTTTTCTATTTTTGGTAAGACACTTTTTATTCTTTCTTTTTCTATTTCATTTGATACAACTAGTAATAAAAAATCATCTTCTAATTTTAGTGAGTCTCTATATATTTCTGTTACTCCTAAATCATCTGATAATAATTCTAGTAAATAATCATAGTATGTAAGTAAAGCTTCCATATCTTGATTTCTAATATTATAAATGATTTCAATTTTATTTGCAGTTTCATCTAATAGATGTTTATTTTCTTCTACTAATTTATATACATCTATTGGTAGTAAATTTTCTTTATCTATAAAAATATTCCAATTATTATTTTTTGAGTTTACTTTTATTTTTGTTATTTTGGCATCATTAAAATATTGGAAATAATCTTCTCCAATATTTATCTTATCTAATAATATTTTTATTTTACTATCCATAAAATCCCCCTGTACTTCACATCTATTATTTTGGTTCTCTTATTATATATTTTTTATTTCTTATACAAAATCCTATAAACTCCTCAATATTCATTTTCTTTAATTCTTTTTCATATGCATATTTATTTATTTCAAATGATATATTATCTCTCATCATATAGCTAAAGAAATCATCTTTTGGAATACCTAAATACATAAGCCAATATGGATAAAGGTATCTTTTTAATGATAATAATTCTGGATCACCACTTAAATAATGACTTTTCTTATCAATCATTGTTGGATATTCATTAAGTACTGCAAGTTCTACTATTGCTCTTTTGATTTTTTTATCTTCTGCATCATAATATTTAAGATTATCCATAACAATGTTCATAAGAATTTCATAAAGAATGCTCATTTGATTTTTACTATCTATTGGTCTACCTATTATCATACTTCCTTTTGTAGAATGATCTAGAATATTTAATTCTTTACTTACAACAAAAAAAGTATAATTAGGTAATTCTTTTCTTATTACTGTTTTTATAAGTTGATTAGTTATTTTTTTATTTTTATCCCATATTTTCATTATTTCTATGCGATATTTTTCTACTTGTTTTTTTAATTTTTCATAGTTTTTATTTTCTAATAAAAAATTATAAATTATATCATTATTTGGTATAAAATTTTTTACATCTTTTAATATTAATTCTTTATCTTTATATGTCTCATTATATTCTGTTTTATATGTATCCCATAATTTTTGTTTTAATTTATATATATTTTCTGAAATTGATGCTTGAAAAAGCAAATTCCAAATTAATGCATAATCATTTACAATAAAATTTGTATTCATATACTACACCACTCTCTATAAATATAATACCAAATTATAAGTAAAAATTAAATAAAAAAGTAGAAGAACTTTTTACTCTTCTACTTTTATACTTTTCGTTATCTTTTTAAACATATCTTTACAATATGAATCTGTTCCTATATCGTCATATTGTATTACATATAATTTATCTTGGTATATTGTTGCGTAAGCATAATATAATCCTTCTGTTTTTCTGTTATCTGATGCATATTTCCATACTTGATTATCTAATTTTTTTTCTTTAATTATGTAATCATCATCTGAAAACATATATGATTTAATAATTATATCAAGATTTGTATTAAATGGTGTTGTTGCGGTTATTGTAAAATTACAAACAGTTCCAATATGTTCATCATTGTATTTATAGATGTGAACATTATCACTTGATAATTCTGATTTTTTAAAAGTATTTGGTATACTATATTTTATTTTTCCTATTTGATTATCTTGTAATTTTATTACTTTTTCCTCTTCGAAGTCACATCCTGTTAGTAGTAAAACAAATGTAATTATAATAGTAATATATTTAATATAATGTTTCATAAATTCACCATTTACATCTTTTTATAGATAAAATATGCAGCTACTGCAACTACTGCCAATATTATGATAAAGATAAATATCTTTAATCCAAGTGGTACTTTTGTTTCTGCAAATTCATTATCCATTTCAAAATCTTCTTCTGATAAATCCATGCTTCGTGTATAGAATTCTTTATCAATTTTCTTATCTTGTGTATCTTCTAAACTTTTTTCTTCTAAATCTTTTATTTCATCAAGATTAATTTTATCATCAGTTTGTGTATCTTCTATCTCTTCTGTTTTTTCTTCATCTTTTTCTAATTCATCTGATGCAGATACTTTATCAAGCATATTAGTTGCCATTAAATCACTCAATAAGTCAACTGATGTTTTCTTATCTATTTCTCCTGCTAATGTTTTTGAAGCGATTGTATCAACTAATTCTCTTATTCCTTTTTCTTCTTCTGTTTCTACTCTTTTTTTCTTTTCTTCTCGATATTTAAGTAATTCTTCTAAGTTTACTCCAGAAAAAACATTATAACTTGTATGTTTTAATTTTCTTTTTTCTTCTAAATTATCTTTATCTTTTTTATTTTTTCTAGCAGCTTCTAAAACTGAATTTATATCATAAATCTTATCTTCATTTCTTTGATATAAATATTTAAAATCTTCTAATTCTTTTTTTACTTTTGGAACTTCATCAATCATTTGATATTTTCTTAGTTTTTGATAGTTTTCTCTTGTGGTCTTTGATTCTTTGTTATTATTACTGTTATTTATTTCATATACATTAGAAGTTGCGACATCAGTGATATTAGTATATTTATTTGTATTTTGATATAAATCTTTATTTTTTTCAGAACGTTTTTCTTGTTGTGATATATCATCTTTATATCTATCCATCCTTCTCATACTACTCACCTTCCTATAATAAGTTTATCATAAGTATGTCAATTAAAAAAGATGAATTATCAGTACTTTACACTTTATATAATAATATTTACTTTTTTAATAATTGTTTTTGTATAGAATCAGTAATTGAGTTTTCAAATGATGTTTGATATTGTACAAGTTCTTCAAGTAATTGATGTTTTTTTGTTTTTCTTCCTTCTTTAGAATCAGTCCCAACAACTCTCCCATTTATATAGCAACCTTTTAAATGTCCGTTTAATATCATACTATTTAGAACATCATTTGTTTTTATAACTTGATATGATGGTAGTGTTATATTTAGGCCTGTATTTCTTAATACACTGTGTGATATATATATTTGTGGTTCATCTTCATTTGTTGAGAATACTTTTTCAGTTACTGTATTATTTGACAAGTCTACATTTGAAAGATCTGTAAAATCAATAACAAAATAATTATTAGTAAAATCTATATTTATATTTGTATTAGCAAGAACTGTACTTTTAATGATATATCCATCATATAAAATATTATTTGATAAATCAGTATTATCAAAATTATATCTGTATATAATTCTTACATTATGGCATTTATTTTTGTATCTACCTGTTTTAACAATTATTGGAATAGCTTTTGAAAAATCTATTTTTGCATTAGTATTTGATAAGTTTATAACTGGTCTAAATTTTAATTCTCCTGCAGTCAATTTTGGTCTAATTGATTCTGTACAATCTAGTATTCTCTCATCACCCCAATAGACATTATCAAATGATACTTCACTTAAATCTAATTTGTCATAGTGTTTCATATCCCAAGCAACCATTTTAAAAGGTACTCTTGATTTTAAATAATTATGAATTATACAATCTGAATTCATTTCAGCTACATAGTTATCAAAAATTAAGATTTCTAAAGTCTCTTTTGGTAACTTTATTTTTTGCCCTTCTGGAACTTGTGATAGTTGTTTTTCAACTTTTTTTCTTATTGCAGTTAATCCTTCTTTTGGTATAAGCATAATATACCTCCTTTTTTTCGTATTATCTTATCATAATTTTCTCTTTACTACAATTTTTTTTTAATATATAATTGTTATGAAAGGAAGGAAGAAAAATGAAAGTTAGAGTTAATCAAGATGCATGTATCGGATGTGGAGCATGTGAACAAATCGATGATGAATTATTTAAAATTAATGACGATGGTATTTCTAAGGAAGTAAGCGAAGATGTTGCTGAAGGAAAAGAAGAAAATGCAAAAGAAGCAATTGATGCTTGCCCTACTGGAGCAATTGAAGAAATATAAAATAAAGAGTTCAATTTAGTTGAACTCTATTTTTTATAACTATAAACTATTTGTACTTCTTTTGGAGTTAATTTTCTATATTCTCCTGATTGTAAATTCTCAGTTGTAAAGATATCTAATCTTTTTCTTGTTAGCTTTTCTACATGATATCCTACTGCTTCAAACATTCTTTTAACTTGATGATTTTTTCCTTCATGAATAGTTATTTCAACCATACACGTATTAGAATCTATATTAACTTTTTTTAATTTTACGCGTGATGCTTTTACTAATACTTCATCAAGTAAAACTCCTTTTTTTAATTGATCTATTTGTTCTTTTTTAATTATTCCTTCTAGCTTTGCAAGATATACTTTTTCAATGTTATTTTTGGGATGTGTTAAGATATTTGCAAATTCACCATCATTTGTTAGTAATAATACTCCTGTTGTATCATAATCAAGTCTTCCTACTGGAAATATTCTTGCGCTAGCATTTATAAAATCTGTTACTATTTTTCTTCCTTTATCATCGCTTGTTGATGTTATTACTCCTCTTGGTTTATTTAGTAAATAGTATTCTTTAGCTTCTTTCTCTAGTATCTTATTATCTACTATTATTTCATCACTTGTATTTACTTTTGTACCTAATTCTGTTACTACCTTACCATTTACTTTTACTTTTCCTTCTTTAATTAGACTTTCTGCCTTTCTTCTTGATGTTAATCCAGATGAGGCAATAACTTTTTGTAATCTTTCCATAATAATCCCTCTTTTTATATAAGCTTTTTGTATTATACTACATTTTTTCTATTTTTTCTAGTATATATAGCCTATGCATTATATAAATTAATTAATAAAATATTGTGAGGAGGATTTTTATGTATAATAATTATCAAGATCCATATATGTTTAATAATAGTGAGGATGATAGATTTTTCTTTGCTCCATTTTTAGTTGGTGGACTTGCAGGTACTGCATTAGGTCTTGGAATTGCTAATAACAATCAAATGAACAATAATTCATATTATCCACCATATCCAATGTACCCAATATATCCAGTTTATCCTAGTTATCCACCAGTTGAAAATAATTACTATTATTAATCAAGTAATGGAAGTGTTACAACTACCGTTGTACCTTCTTTTTCTTTGGATTTATATGATATTTTTCCTTTGTGTAGTTCAATTATCTTTTTTACATAAGCCATTCCAATTCCTGTTCCTGTTTGTTTAGTTGAATAAAATGGTTCTCCTATACGATTTAGTACTTCACTATTCATTCCTCTACCATTATCAGTTACATATATTTTATAATGTTTTTTTAATTTTTTTATTTTTATATCAATTATTAAAAAATCTTTATCTTTTGACTCTATAGAATTTTTAATTAAATTAATAAATCCTTGTTTTAATCTATCATAATCACCATTTATATATATTTCATCTTCATTTTCATAATGAATCATTCCATTTTTCTTTTTTAATAGTGGACTAAAAGTATATATAATATCTTCAAAAACTAGATCTAGATCTAATGGTTCTTTGTCTATTTCTTTTAATCTACCAAAACTAGAAAAATCATTTATTATTGTAATACTTCTTTTTATTTCTTTTTTTATTATTTCTTGATATTTTTCAATTCTTTTTTTATCACTAGTTCTATCTATCATATCTAAGTATCCATTAACTACTGCGAGAGGATTTTTAATTTCATGATTTAGATGGAATAATGACTCTTTAATTTCTTTTTCTTTCTCTAAATTTTCTAATGTATCATTTATATCAATAATTCTTTGATTTTTAATAAACAGTTGAAACATTAAGAAATTTATTATTAAAGATGTAGTTATTAATAAAATTGTTATTAAAGGATTTTTTATTAAATATTTTTTTGATGGAACAAATATTCCTATTATTGATAATAAAAATATCATTCCTGTAATGATACCTAAAAAGTATATTCTAATATATTTCTTCTTTTGAATTATTATTCTTTTTATAAATCTTATAATACTACTAATATATTCTTTTTGCATATTTTTATCACCATAATAAAAATAACATATTATATTATTAATACTTGTCGATATATGTCGAAAAAAAAACAAGTTTTAATCAACTTGTTTACTATTTTATTTCATCAATATATTTTTTTAGTTGTTTTGATTCTGGACCTAAAATTATTTTTAGTTGATTATCTATTTCAACAACACCTTTAGCTCCTAGTTTTTGAATTCCTTCTTTGTTTGCTTTAGTAACATCTTTTAATGCCACTTTAAATCTAGACATATTTGTTTCTGTTGAAATAATATTATCTTTTCCTCCAAGCATTTCTACTAATTTATTAAAATCAAGTCCTGCATCTTTTTTTGTAGCTTTTATTAAAGCAAACAATATTATTATTAAAACAATTCCTATAATTATATATTCTACATAATTCATACTATCACCAAATTAATTATATATTATTTTTTTCCTTTTAACAAGTATGTTATATATTTTCTAACTGATTAACTTTCTTGATAAATGCTTTACTTTTTAAGTATAAACCTGTATATCGATCATAATAATCATCTAGAAATGTATTTATTTCTTTTGATACTTCTCGACTTATGTCTAACTTAGTTATACTTGAAATATCAACGTAATAATACATTCTAATTACTTTTATTGTTTTTTCATTTACAAGTGGCTCATTTTGATAACAGTTTTTGCATATATAACCACCTTGTTCACTAGATAATGTTACTATCTGTTTAGAACTACCACAATTAGTACATGAATCGATATTAGGAGTTATCCCTAAATAATTTAATAATTTTATTTCAATAATATTTGTTAGTACTAATGGATCAAGTCCTTCTTCTATTTTTATTAGTGTATTTTTTAAAATATCAAATATATCTTCACTATCATTTTGTTTTAGAACTTGATTTGTCAAATCAATAATATATGATGCATATGATATCTTTTCTAAATCCATTAATGTATTTGAAAATGAATTGATTACATCTATACTTATTAAAGTAGAAAGTCCATTTTCTTTGTAGTATACATTAAATGTTCCATATATTAGTTTCCTACTTACTCCTCGTAGTTTACTCTTTATTTTCCTACAACCTTTTGACATTACGCCGATAAGTCCATATTTATCGGTTAAAACGTTTAATATTTTACTTGATTCAGAATAATTTGTTTCACTTAGTATTATTCCTTCAAATTTTTCTATTTTCACTTTATCACTTCTTTGTTAGTTTCTTGTATAAATTATAATATTTTATATCTCCTGTTTTTTTAAATAAATCCCATAATAATTTTGTATCCAAAATAATCACCTCTACTATAATAGTGATGATTATTTTTTTATTTTATTCATATTTTTTATTCATCTTCGTCTTTTAGACCTAATTCGATAAAATATTTTTCCTGGTCACGCCAATTTTTTAATGTTTTTACATAAGTTTCTAAAAAGACTTTTTTTCCTAGGAATTTTTCCATATCAATTCTTGCACGTGTTCCAATCTCTTTAAGCATTGAACCTTGACGACCTATAATTATTTTTTTAATATTATCTCTATCTACTACAATAAGTACTTGAATATGAACGATTTTATCATCTTCTTCGTAGTTTTCAACATAACATGTTACAGTATGTGGTATTTCATCATGAGTTAATTCTAATACCTTTTCTCTTACAAATTCTGCCATTATAAATCTTGTAGTAACGTTAGTTAATTCTTCTTCTGAATATATTTTATCCATCTCAGGTAAATCTTTCTTTAGACAATCTATAAGTAATTTTGTATTATCTTTTTTCATTGCGGAGATTGGAATTATTTCTTTAAAATCATATAATTCTTTTAATTCATTGATATCTTTTAATAACTTTGTTTTATCTTTTACTAAATCTATTTTATTTAATAATAAGTAAATTGGTATTTCATGATCTTTTATTCTATCAAGAATAAATTTATCTCCTTTTCCAAAGCCTTTTGATATATCTACTAAAAATAATATTATATCTACTCCCTCAGTATTATTATATGCCTTTTTATTTAACAAACTTCCTAATTTATCATTTGGTTTATGAATACCTGGAGTATCTACAAATACTATTTGAGACTCATCATCATTATAGATTCCATTAATTACATTTCTTGTTGTGCCACTTACGTTTGATGTTATGGCAAGCTTCATTCCTAAAATTGAATTTAGCAATGTACTTTTACCAACATTTGGTCTTCCTACTATACTTACAAATCCACATTTCATTTTAAATCATCCTCTCCAAAAGGATATGGACATAGTTCTTCTACTGTGAATTCTTTATAATCCCCACTTTTTGAATAACATCTTACTAAGGAATCTTTATCAAATAATTCTGACATTACTTGTCTACATTGAAAACATGGTGTTCCAATTCCCGTAGATGAAGTCATTATGTTTATTTCTTTAAAATCACCTTTTTTATAACCATTGCTTATTGCGGATAATATTGCGCTTCTTTCGGCACAAATTGAGGCACCGTATGCTGCATTTTCTACATTTACTCCATTAAATTCTTTTCCATCTTTCATTATTGCGACTGCACTTACTGCGAAATTTGAATATGGACTATAACTATTTTTTTGTAAATCTAATAACTTATCTTTCATTATTTCACCTTCTTATTATTTCTTAAATATTCTATTAACATTTCTCTTGTTGAAAATGGAATATCAACATAGTTTCCATCACATTCAGTTGCGACTATTGTACATATCATTTCTGGTTCTGATATTTCTTTTAGTTTCTCTTCTAGTTTTTCTATTTGAGACATGGAAATATTATCAATATTTGGAAGCCACATATTCATACTATCTCCTTCTGTAATTAAAATAATATCATGATTAATAGCATTTGCAGGAACTATTATTTCTCCTGGTACTTCCTTATCGCCATATTCTGGATATAATCTTCTTAAACCAGAAATATGACTATATTCTGTTCCAATTACCCTTGTATCGTCATCTGTTAATTCTACACTTTGAATTTCATCATCAGTTATTTTAATTACTTCTCTATTTGCATTAAATATCACAAATTGATAATCACTTCTAGCGTCTGCTGAATCTGGATCTCTGTTTACTGAAAAAGATTCGTCTATTTTAAGTTTATATATTTCTGATATTGAGAATTTATTTAAATCTTCTACAGTATTAATTTCTTTTAAAGGTGGAAGTGTTGATATTATTTTTAATTTATCATAAATTTCTCTATTATTAATTTTTGTACTTAAAAGATATTCATGTATTTGAGAATATTTTAAAATAATCTGAAAAGTATTGTAGAAATCTTTTTCAGTTACATTCCCACTAAACATTTCTCTTATATTATACATATAATTATAAAAATAATTTGGGTTACTTATTACGCTTTCTGTAAATTTAAACATTCCTTTATTAATCTCATTATATCTTTCAAATTCATTTGGAGTATTATCTTTTATTATATTACTGTATATAAACAAATCATTTATAAATTTTTCTGGATATTCTTTTAATACCTTAGTATATATTTCTTTTTGTTCTTCTTCTGAAATTGTAATACTATTTGTTAAAGCAAATAGATACTTTCTATTATTACCTTGTAATCTTTCAAAAATGTTTTTATTTTCTGGTGTTATAAATGACATAATAGTATCATTCAAATAATAATCTTCAAAAGATGTATATTCATTTAAAAATTTTATCAATTCTCCTGCTTTTTTATCATCTATAATTATACTTACTAAATTATCATCAAGAATCACTGAATTTATTTTAAATAATTTTTTTAAACTATTTTTTATTTCTTCATCCGTTTTTATTAATTGTTTAAATTCATCTAGGTGTTTTTTTATATATGACAAAAATGCATAAGACAAAAAGTAATTTTCTTTACTTTTATTTGTAGCATATTCTGTTTGAATTTTTATTAAATAGCTTATTGAATCTTTAAAATTCATTTTTGATATTTTTTCTAATGTAATATCTACTATATCTTTTTTCATAATTAATTCCCTACATTATTTCTAATATATACTCTTGTATTTTTGGTATAAAAATTATTAGTGCTCCAATAAATGAAGTTATTGACAAAATTAGTGTTGCTGATGAAGCAGCATCTTTTGCAATTTTAGCAAGTGGTTTAATTTCTGATGTTGTTAAATCTACTGCTGCTTCTATTGATGAATTTATCATTTCACATGCTGTTACTGCTCCTATCATTGATATTACAAATAACCATTCTCCTACACTAATGTGGAAGAAAAATCCAAATATAGTTACAAGAATAGCTGCAGTAATAATTATAATCATATTATGTTCATATCTTACACAATATACAAAACCTTCTAAAGCATGAAAAAAACTTTTAGCATATCTTTTTAATGCTGAACCTGCTTCTTTATTTCTTACTGGTCCTTTTTTAAACAGTCTCCCTAGTAATCCCATATGATTCTAATACCTCCTCTTGCTTTTTAAACATTATTTGTTCTTCTTCTTTAGTTTGATGGTCATATCCAAGTAAATGATAAAAGCCATGTACTGCTAAAAAAGATAATTCTCTTAAAAGCGAATGTCCATATTCTTCTGCTTGAGATTTTGCCTTATCAATTGATATATATATATCACCAAGGATTCTTTTATCGTTAGGTATAACTATTGAATCTTCATCTTCTAAAGCAAATGTAATTACATCTGTTTCTCTATCAACATTTCTATACATTTTATTTAATTCATGAATATATTTATTATCAACTATTATTAAATTAAATTCTACATTTTCTAATTTTTCTTTTTCTATTGCAGAATATAATACTTTTTCTACTGTTTCTAATTCTTTTATTTCTTCATCTACATTTTTAAATACTTCTATTTTACTACTCATTTTTCCTCCTATATAATAAGTAAGGCAAATAATCCTACTAAAGCTATTATTGATCCAGTATTTAGTAATATTTCATTATGAAATATTTTAGGGAATTTTTCTCCTATTCTTCTCATGAAATTATATATCATGTATCCCATGGAACCACCTACTAGATTAAGCAAGATATCATCTATATCAAATACTCTTCCTATTATAAGCTGAACAACTTCTATCGCAGTTGATGCAATAAGTGTTAATATAAGGATTGGTTTAACTGAATCTGGATTTATATAATAACTTATAAAAAAGCCAAATGGCAAAAACATAATCATATTACCTATTACATTTTTTATAAATAATCTACTAGTTATTTTATATCTAAATATTTCTTGAAAGGGAATAAAATTATTTCCAGATAGTGAAATATTATCTTGAAAAGTGACCACTTGGAAGAGACACAATATATAGATTGCAAATACTAACATTAATAATTCTTTATATAAAACAAACCTTGTTTTGTTTTTTACAATATATGTAATTCTAACTGATACCATTATTACTATTGATATTATTAACATTGGCCAAGTAAAGTTTACAACTCCTTGAATTGTATTTGTAAGTGGTCCTAACATTATTTCACTCCCTCTCTTGATTCATTTTTTCTATGTCTAAATCTGATATATCTTGATATGTTGTTATATCTTCCTCAACTGCAAAGAAAATGTCTATTATTATTTTACTATTTTTCACTTGTTTTTTCAAAACTTTTTTATTTACTATATTAGGATTTGATAATTCTTTATTTATTTTTTTTGTAGCAATTTTTAAGGCATAACTATCTACATCTTTTGATGATATATTTTTATAAGTAACTTTCTTTTCTTTGTAATTTGTAAAACCAAACTCAATTGGAATAATTCTACTACTAATTATATTATACTGTTTTTTTTGAAATAATTTATATTTATTATTAATATTTATTTCTTTATTTAATAGTTTTATGGATAATCCATATGAATTATTGTTTGTAATTACCTCTTCTTTTATTTTTTTTGGAACTTTTACTTTTACTGTATACCATACTTCTCCATATACTTTTCCTATGGCACACCTTTTAGAAACAATTTTTTCTTTATTATAAATTAGTCCGCTTATTAATACTTCATTTTTGGTTACAAAGTCATTTTCTTTTTTTAATATTTCTCCAGATGATGAATTTATTTTTGTTATTGTTGCATTTTTTTTGGCAATGATATTTCTTGGATAACATTTTTCTTCTGAACTATTTATTTTTCTTTCTTGAATTTTAATAATATATTTTGTTCCTTTTTCAACTATTTCTATCCACTCTATTTTATTATGTTCTTTTATTAATATTTTTTCCTTCGTAGATTTCTTTTTTTTATCTGATACTTTTAAATGGTATTTTGCAATATTATTATCTTTTAGGTCTTTTAATATTATTTGTTTTAGTTTTTGATTAGGAGTTTGTACTTCTATATTAAATATTATATTTGATAGTATGATATTTATTAGTATTCCTATTATTATAAAAATAATGAGAAATTTATTTTTTTTTATCAAAAACATTATTTTTTTTGGTCCATAATATTTAATTATTTTGATTTTATGAAGATATTTTATTTTATCTATTTTTGATAAATCTTCTTCACCAATAATTATTTCAATATTTTTTTTATTTATATTTATATCATAAAGATTTATTTTATTATTTATTAACTCTTTTAAGAATTTTTTTGGATTTCTACATGTTATTTTAATTTTTTCTCGGTTATTCATCTATTACCTCTATACTTTTTATATTACCTTTTATCAGTAATTCATTATCTAGAATTTTTATTAAAAATAAATTACTTCCTTTTATTATTAGTTTTTTCTTTTCTAATAAAATGGAAATATAATTTTCTTCAAGAGATAATAGTTTTTTATAATTAACAATGTTTAATTTATTTTTATATAAGCTAAGTTTGAAATTATTATCATTTATATAATTATTTATTTTTTTTAACATATAAATCACCTATATAATTTATATGTATATAAAGAAAAAAAAGCACTTATGCTTTTAATTTAATCTTTCTCTAATAATTGTTGAAACTTCTTTCATATCTGCTTTTCCTTTTAGTTTTGAGGTTGCTTGTTGCATTACTTTACCCATATCTTTTTGACTTGTTGGATTTAATTCTGCAAATATTTCATCAATAACTTTTTTTACTTCTTCTTCTGTTAATTGTTCAGGTAAATAGTTCATTAATATATCTATTTCTGCTTGTGTTTTTTCTATTAAATCTGTACGATTTCCCTTTTCAAATTCTTGGATAGAATCTTTTCTCATTTTAATTTGTTTATTTACTACATCTATTAATAAATCATCATTTATTTCTTTCTTATGATCTATTTGTTCTTGTTTTAATGAAGCTTTAACCATTCTTATTACTGTAAGTCTTTCTTTTTCTTTATTTTTCATTGCTTCAATCATATCTTTATCTAATTTTTCTACCATATTATCATCTCCACTTTCATTATACCATAATTTAAAAAATAGAGATATTAATAATCTCTATTTCTATTTGCTCTATCTCTTTTTCTAGAATTCTTGATTCCTTCTTTTTTTGCTGCTCTTCTACGAACCCCTGGTTTATCGTATGCTTCTCTTTTTTTCCATTCTGAAGGGACACCGTCTCTTGCTACTTTTTGTTTGAACTTTCTTAGAGCTTGATCAAGATTACCTCTAACAGTTACTTTAGTTGCCATCTTTTTCCCTCCCTTCGTTTTAACTAAATTGAATTATATCAAAACTTTTTTTCATTTTCAACATTTTTTCGACATTTTTGTTATTTTAGAAGGGAAAAGTTGTTGTTTTTTATTAAATTTAAGAAAATATTTAACTATTTTAGTAACTTTTTGTTAATAATTTTATGAAAATTAACTAATATTATTCAAGTGGGCACATATTATTTTCAAATATTCTTCTTATTCCAGATCCTAAATTATATCCTGCATCTTGCAATATTTTTACTACATTTACAACTGCATTTATAATTGGTCCAGTTACTGACTCTATTTGTCCACCTGTTATTTCTTCTAATTCTTTTTCTTTTATTGCGTTCATTGTGAACAATCACAGCTTTTTGGATTTGTAACTCCATCTACTATTCCAGATAAAAATACTGTTATTGCGGTGATTGCTAGACCTATCCAAATTGCTGCTGAACCTCCTCCATTTATTTTTTCTAAATTTTCATCACTAATTTTTTTTATTTTAATCACCATCCCATATTAGTTTAAATATTTCTATTATTCTATATTTCTCTTTTTTTATAGAAATAAACATGATATCACTTGTTTTGTATTGTTTATCAAATTTATAATTAATTAGAACTTCATAGTATTTTTTTTTACCTTTCTTAATTACTGATTGTTTTTCTTCTATTATTTTATATTTTTTCTTTTTGTCATTCAGGTATAAATATTTATTTTTATATAATACTTTTTTAGTATTAGAAGATATTACAAGTACTACTAAATTGTCTTTAATAACAGTTGCGGTTAACTTTTCATACTTATATTCTTTATGCTTATATATTGTTATTACAAATATAATTTCAAGTATTAATATTAAGATACATGCAAATATGACAAAGGATTGTTGTTCATACTTTTTTGTTTTCATTTATTTTACCCTTTTCAAGTTTTAATACTCTATCAAATAATTTTTTGTTATTGAATCTATGAGAAATAATTATAATAGTTTTATTTTTTAAATAGGTAAATATTGACTCTAAAATTTTCTTTTCTCTATTTATATCTATTTGAGCTAGAGCCTCATCAAAAATATAAATATTTGTTTTTTTTAAAAGACTTCTCGCAAGAATTATTCTTTGTCTTTCTCCATTACTTAGATCAAAGCCATTTTCTTCGATAATGGTATCAAGATAGCTTTCTTTATTTTTTATAATATCATCTACAAGGCATATTTTGCATACTTCTTCTATTTCTTCTTCTTTATACTCTTTATAAAGACATATATTATTTTTTAAAGTATCATTAAATAAGTATTCATTACTTGTTACATAAGTAATATTTGATCTTATATTTTGTAGATGATAATGATTTATATCAATATCTGATATTTTAATTGTATTAAATTCAGTTTCTATATATCTTAACAACATTTTTACGAGAGTAGATTTTCCACATCCACTTTCTCCACTTAATAGTATTTTTTCTCCCTGATTTATTTTTAAATTTAGATTATTAAATATAATTTTAGAACCTACTTTATAATTTAAATTGTTTATTTCTATATTTCCATTTAAATTATATGGAAGATAAAAAAAATTATTTTTAAAATTTTCTTCATCTAACATATATAGTTCTTCTACTCTATTAAGTGATATTTTAAATGTATTATATGAACTCACAATATTAACTATATTTAAAGTACTTTTTAAATAATAATTAATTATTGTTTGATAAACTATTAAATTACTTAATGTTATTTTTCCTTTTATCACAAGATAGCTTCCTATGCCAAAGATGAATACATAAATAAAATCATTTATTAATGTTTTTATTAATAGTTCTATTTCAATTAGATTATTATAACTATAAATTGATTCTTGAAATAATTTATAATTAATACAAAATTTATCAATAAATCTTTTTTCTAAGTGGCTACCTTTAATTGTATCTACATTACTTATTCCTTGAATAAGATATGAATTAACTATATCTTCATTTCGATGTACTTTTTTTAATAATCTTTTTTTCAATTTATTTGTTATTAAGATATAAATAATAATTAATAAAATATGAATATTTATTATTATGGTGAGTTTTATATTATAGTTAATCATTATTATTAAAAAAATAATCATAGAAATAAAATCTGTTGTGAATGTGCAAAAAAATGTTGTTAAATATTCTCTTACTGTATTTAAGTCTTTAAATCTTGATACTACTTCACCAGTTGTTCTATTTTTAAAATATAAATATGGAAGCAAGAGAATCTGGCGATAAGTATTTTCATAAATACTTATATCAAAGATAGAATTCCATTTATTTAGTAAGGTATTTCTCAAATAACAAATTATATTTTTTAGTATATATACTACAGAAATCAGTATGGATATCTTTATAATAACTGTGGATATTTGATAATTTATAGAGTATTCTAGAAGGTATTTAAAATGAAATGACAATATAATAGTTAAAATGAAGTAATTTATCGTTAATATAAAAACTATAATTCCTTTTTTCTTATTTGTAGTAATTAAGGTATATACTACTCTATAAATTATATTTTTTTTCTTATATATTGGTAGTTTTCTTTTTGGGGTAATGAATAAATAATTATTACTTGATAATAAATTAAACTCTGAAAAAGAGATAGTTTTCTTTCCTTTTGCTGGATCCATAATGGTAATTTGATGTTTATCTTTATTAATTTTATATATAACAACAAAATGCTTGAATTTCTTATTAATATTTACATGGGCTATGCATGGTAAGTTATTTACATTTATATCTTTTATATTTCCTGATAGTCCTTCTGCATCAAATCCAATCTTTCTTGCTGCATTTATTAAATTATATAAAGTTACACCATCTTTTGTGGTATTTGTTAATTCTCTTAAATATTCTTTAGATACTTCTCCTCCATAAAATCTAATAATAGATAAAAGACAACAAATACCACAATCTTTAATTCCATCCTGTAAAACTATCTTCACTCTTTATTTCTCTCGCCTCCATTAATATTATTAAGATAATTTTTAATAAATCTCATTTTTTTGCAAAAAAAAAGAGTTTTTTCAACTCTAAGTGTGATTAAAATCAAATTGATTTAATCATTCGCGTGATAAGTGACTAAATAGATTTGATATAATCTTAATCACATTTATAATTTATCATATATAAGAATAATACACAAGACATTTTTAGACATATTTTTTATTTTTACAATTACTTTACATTTTATTGTAAAATAATATATGTAGAAATAATTGCTTTCATTCTTTTATATTAACTATCCAAAAACACTTAAAAATATAGGTATACACTGTTCGATTGACACGTGTATATTAATACATTGAATTTGGGAACATTTAGTTGTTGAGTGTCTACCTCTAATCCAACAGGAAAGGAGGTTTGATAAGATGAACAGTAAAACTTTTATTGTAAAAGTTTTAAAACTCATTTCTATCATTTTATTTCTCCTTATCATTATGATAGTAGTAATAAAAAAATGACACTTAATTTCACTAGAAATTAAATGTCTGTCCTAAATTATTAAGGTAGACATTCAACAAACCAAAACTGAATGTCCTCTTTTTTATTTTATGAAGTTTCCTTCAACATATTCATTATAACATAAAAAAGGGCTTTTAACAAGTCCTTTAATTTCAATATGGTGGAGCATAGCGGGATCGAACCGCTGACCTCCACGGTGCAAACGTGGCGCTCTCCCAGCTGAGCTAATGCCCCATATTACTTAGTGTTTTTCACACCAGTAATTGAATTATAGCAAAAGCATTTTTTTATGTCAATGATTTTTTTAAAATTAATTATATTTTTCATCTAACAGTTCTTTTTCGTTATAGTATTTATCATTCTTTTTCATCATATTATTTCTTCTTCTATAAAAACAATTCATATTTTTAATTATTTTATTTTTCTTAAATTTATAACTGTACAAATATCTTTCTAATAAGAATTTATTATATATTAAATTTTCTTTATTCTGTTCCTTTTTTATAAGAATAATTAATACAATATATGTAAGTATCATATTAATTGATATTTTATTGTTGCTAAAAAGAATTATAATATTAATTATGTAACTAATTATAATTATTATTTTATAAGATAGTTTATATGGAATAATACATGTAAAAATTAAATTAAGAAGTTTGCCTCCATCTAGTGGATATATTGGAAGTAAATTAAAAACTAATATACCTAAATGATATCTTGTAACTATTTCATTATCATTAATTATTAATAATAGAAATATATATGCAATATTTTGAAATATTGGGCCCATAATTAAAATTATGAATTCTTTTAGAACTGATTCATTTAAAGGCATATTTATTTTAGATATTCCACCTAATGGATATAAATATATTTTATCTGTTTCTATTCCTAATATCTTGGCGGATAAAAAATGTCCTAATTCATGTATTATTATTAATGTTGATATTATTAAAAAAATTTTATATGATGCAGTTAATATTGAAATTACAATGAAAACATACACAAGTGGATTGATTTTAAATATATTTTTTATAGTCTAAATACTTCCCTTCTTTTTCAAAAGTTAAATATAATTTATTTGTCTTTGTTTCTCCTAATAGTTTTCCTTTTTCTATGTAATCATATAATTTATAATTATTAGAGTTAATATTAGAGTATTCTACTACTACTCCATTTACTTGTGAAATAGTAATTTTATTATCATCTTTATAAACAATTATTCCACTTTCTAAGATAGGTACTAAGTATTTATTTGATACTGTTAATTTAACTCCATTTTTGTATGGTTCTTCTTTTGAATATGATAATTTTTCAGTAAATACGGGTTTTGTATCTTCTTTTTTTATGTTACTAAAATATTTATTATATAATTTTCTTATCTTTAGATAGCTTGGACTTTCTTCATATATTATATTATTTATTTTTTGTTTTAAAGATGGATTTTGTTTTATAAGAATCATTCCTACTAAAAACAATATAATTGTATATAATAATTTTCTGAATAGTTTTCTTATTTCTTTTCTTAGTACTAATTTTTCTTTGACCATTTTATCACCTGATAAATTATATGACAAAATAAAAATAAGTATTCTAATTAATACTTATTTCTTTATATTTTTTTGGAATTATTTTTAATATTAAAAACATAATTTCACCATATATTATATTTAATATTAAACTGTGTGATATTTTATATATTAACTGTGAAAAAGATACTGGTACTACATTGTATATAACTAAAAATAGTACTGTAAGTGATTCATATAGTGTGATTATTATTATCATATATAAAATTATCTTTATAAATCCTAACTCATAGTTTTTTACAATATACTTGATTACTAATCCAATTATTATAAAAAGTACTCCATTGAAGAATAATAAATTAGTATATAATAGATCATATAATATTCCTAAAGAAAAGATATGAATAAAATATAATTTCTCTTTTTTTCTATATAATGGATATATTATAAATATTGATATTAATGTAAATAATGGAGTATAAATAGATAAATCATTTACTAAATATGGTAAATAATTTGATAAGAGTCCATCTAATATAAGTGATATTATCATAATTAATAATGCAATCATTATTTCACCTTCAATACTGTAACATAGTGAATATTATTAAAATCTTGTCCTGTTTGAATATATACTATCTTACTCAAATTATATTTATCATTTTCTATTTTTTTTACCTGACCAACATATATTCCTGAAGGAAACATTTCACCCAATCCACTTGTTAATACTGAGTCATCATTATTAATATTTGTTGTTTTATCGATTCCAGATAATTTAATTAACCCTGTTTTTTTATCATATCCATTTAATATTGCATAATTATCTTCATCATTTGTTTTAATAGATACACTTACTTTAAAGTTAGTATCATTTGATGTAATTAGTTTTATTTCACTGGAATAGTTTGAAACTTTCGATATTTTGCCAATTAATCCATCTTTTGTTATAACTGCCATATTCTTTTTTATTCCAGCTTTTTTACCTTTATCTATTGTCATTGTATTAAACCAATAACTTTTATTTCTTGATAGAACTGTTGCATTTACTACATCATATTCAGTTAATGTTTTATTTAACTCTAGTTGTTTTTTTAATTCTTCTATTTCTTTTTCTAATGAAGAATTTATATTTTTCTGAATTGTGTAGCTTTCTGTTTGAGTTTGTTCTTTTTCTTTATTTAATGATGTAAATGGATACATAAGCGTTTTTTCTATAAGCATTACTCCATCTTTTATAAAAGTATTGTCATGTTGTACTAATAATGATACTGATAAAAGTATTAACAATACTACTGATATGATAATAATTCTTATAGTATTTTTCTTTTTATCTTTTTTCTTTTTATACATAATAATCATCTCTTCCCTATTAATTATATTATAAATCTTTTCTATCTTCAATTATATTATGCTCATAAAAACTATAGAAATTACTATCACCGACAATTATATGATCAACAACTGGAATTCCTTGAATATTTCCTGTTTCTATTAGTGCTTTTGTAAATGTTATATCGGCTTTTGATGGAGTAACATCATTTGATGGATGATTGTGAAGACATACTATTGTTGATGCACTTAATTTGTATGCTTCTTTAAATATTTCTCTTGTATGAGTAATAGAGTTATTAATAGTTCCTAAAAAAAGTAATTTTCTTTCTATTAATTCTTGTTTATTATTAAAATAATAACAGTAAAAATATTCTTGTTTTTTACCACTCATATAATATCTAGCATCTTCCCATATTTTTTTGGGATTATCTAATTTTTCTTTTATATTTTCTTTAGACAAAAAAATCCTTTTTCCAAGTTCTATAGCAGAGATTAATTCTATTGCCTTTGTTTCACCAATTCCTTTTATTTTAGTTAAATCTGTTATCCATATATCTTTTAAATCATTCATACTATAAGTATTTAATATTTCAAGTGACAAGTCATTTACATTTTTATTTTTTAGACCTGTTTTTAATATTATGGCGATTAATTCTTTATTTGTAAGATTATTTACTCCTACTTTTTTTAATCTTTCTCTTGGTCTTTCTTCTGATGGTATTTCTTTTATTTTATAATAATTCATATACACCTCTATATAATTATTATAATTATTTTTAATAATTACTATTATTTATTATTTCATCATAACTTGCTAAAACAACTTCTTCTATTTTTAATATTTCTTCCTTATCTTTTGATGAATTAATAAGTAAATCAAATTGATCAATATTATTTTTTAATTCTTCATTAGAATAGTACTTTTCTACTATACTTAGATTAACTTTTTTCTCCTCATAAATATTAATTAACTTTTCTGCAACTTCAAGATTTCTTGTTATTCCTATGTAGATATGTATTTTGTTTTCCTTTTTTTCAACTATTTTCTGTTTTATAGAGGAATAGTTATTACTTAATATTTTATCATCATAATATGTTCCTTCTTGTAGGAGATAATACTTTTCATTTTCATTATTCTTTTCAAATATATCTTTATTTGTAAAGATTATATTACCTATTAGATAACCTATAGTAATTGATATTATTGCATATATAATCATTTTCTTCATATATTCACCTAATAGAATATAACATTATATTTATTTAGTTTTTGTCGAAAAAAAAGCACTTATTTTTTATAAGACACTTTTTTACTTAATAAGAATATTTTGTGTTTTCCATTAAGTGTTGTTACACTATTTTCCCAAGATGTATGATCTATTAGACCTTTTGTTGTGATATCTACTCTATCATTATTTCTTAATTCAGTATGAACAGGGACTTCTTTTCCATTAACAATTATACCTGTTACTTTATCTAATTTTTCAGGACAAACTTGGCAAGCAAAATCTAGTGCAGTTGCACCTTTAGGTAATTCAATAATCTCTCCTGTATTTTTATATACATATACATGTTCCGTTAGAAGTTCATGTTTAATTTCTTCAATAAAATCCGCATTTTCTTTAAATGAATCATCTATTTCCATTAATTTTTTTGCAAATTGGAGAGAATTCTTTATACCTTCCTGTGTTTCCTCTTTTGTTTTATGATGAGGAATTTCTGTTTCATTTTTATCAGGGCTTATATTCCAATATGCTGATATTCCATATGCGGATACTTTATCCATATCATGTGTTCTTATTTTTACTTTTCTTAATCTTCCATCATTAGATGATACTGTAGTATGTAGTGATTGATAATAGTTAGTTCTTGGATTATAAATATAATCTTTAAATCTACCATTAATTGGAGGGTTATTTCTATGAACAAATGATAATGTTCTATAGCAGTCATCTACTTCATCAACAAGTATTTTTAGATAAAATAAATCATATATATTTTCCATTTGATATCCTTGTAATATTTTATTATATATATTACATATATTTTTTGTCCTTATTAAGATATCATGAGGAATATTCTTTTCTTTTAGAATTGAACTTATTTTATATTGTATTTCTTCTAAGTAATGTCTTTCTTGTATTGCTAGTTGGTTTCTTTTTTCTTCAATTCTTTTATACGCATCTGGTTCAATATATGATAGTGATAAATCTTCTAATTCACTTTTTATTCGATAAGCTCCAATTGCACCTGCTAGCGGAACAAATAAATTCATTGTCTCTATAGAGTTATCTTTTTGTTTTTCTGGTTTTTTGTATTGTAATGTATTCATATTATGAAGTCTATCTGCTAATTTAATTAAAATTATTCTTAAATCCTTGGTTAATCCAGTAATTATTTTTCTTGTATTGGCATCATTTTGATCTTTCTTTGTTGAGAAATTCATTCGTCTCATTTTTGTTACTCCATCTACTAAATCTGCAACATCATGATTTGTAATTTCAATAATATCTTCTAAAGAAATATCATCATTATCTTCTACTGTATCATGAAGTAATGCTGCGCAAATGGCGTTTGTATCAAACACTTCCATTTTAATTAAATTTGCCGCAACATTTAGAGGATGTGAAATATATGGTTCTCCGCTTTCTCTATATACTCCTTTATGCGCAAAGTCTGCAAGTTCATATGCCTTATCAATTAAATTAATATCTTCTGGTGTAGTTTCTTTTAAAGAATTTTTTATATCTTTTATTTCTATCATAAACCCTCCTAGAACAAAAAAAGACACAATTAAATAATTGAATCTTTTTTATGGCAACGTAAAATAGTTAAAATTTGTTTTTTTAATAAACGTTTTCTTAACATACTACATCACCCCTAAAAATAATTGTTGTATTGTTTTATACCACTTTATAGATACAAAGTCAATATTTTAATATATTTTTTTTAATGTTTTTCCTGTATTATTGATATCTAAATCTACATTATCAATTTCACTTATATGCAAATTAGAGTCAGATGATAATACTGTGATATGTATAAAATTATTATCAATCTCTAAAATATAAGCTACAGATTTATTAATATTAATATTAGATAATGATGGAACACCAATATAAAACACTTGTTTATTTTCATAATTATTTTCTGAATAAATTATTCCTTGATGAAGATGACCTGATATTAATAAATTATAAATATTTGAAATCCACTTTTTAACATTATCTAAATCATTTATACTTTCTATTCTTTTATCTTCTAAAATCCAACTAATATATAATCTGTGAGATAAGTGAATTGGTATATTATTGATGGATGTTTCCCAACAATCTATCTCATAAAAATTAAAAGAATCATTATAATAATTTAAATATTTTGGTGATTTTATTTTTTTATCATGATTTCCCATTATACAAATTGTTTTTAAATTATTTGGATAATTTCTTATAAATGTTTCTAATTCATCAGGACTATTTCCTTCAAATAAATCACCTTGGTGAAAGACATAATCACAATTATTTTGTTCTGCATAATCATAAATTGTTCTAATTAAATCCATATTTTCTAAATTATTATTTCCTATATGAGTATCTGAGATAAGTAGTATCTTTTTTGGTTTTTCAGGATTATCATCAATAAAACTACTATAATGTTTTGTATATTTTGATTTTCTTGCTCTATCATTTACTGTTTCATATTCTGGTTGTTTATAATAAAAATCATTTCTAATTATTGATTCATCATCTACTAATAATTTATTTAAACAGTATCTTATTTCTTCTTTTGAATACTTTTTAGATAAATATATATAAATTTTATCAATACTATTGTAACCTATTTTTATTGCATCTCTAATTCTAATCATTAAGTCAAAATAGTTTTCATAATTATCTATTATTGCCATTATCCCACTATCCTCTTTGGTGGGATATTATACTATATTGTTTTATTTTTGTAAATAAGAGATTATTTCAGATGAATCTTTTACTGGGATTATCTTTATATTTTTACTTCCTACTTGTTCTTTTGAAAAAACAATTGGATACCATGAATCTGTATTTATATTATACTTGTTATTAATATCTGGTTTATAAAATACAATAATTTTCTTATTAATTAATGATGCATATACTAATTCAGTAATTGTTCCTGGACTTTGTTTTTCATCAAGATATGCCATAAATATATCACATCTATCTATAAGATTATTTTCGCAATTTACTACTTTTTCACATTCTGTATTAGTTAAATTTCCGTTTGATGCTTTTTCATTATAAAATGGACCTATATATTGATATTTATTATTTATAAATGAATTATAATTATAGTTTTCTAATTTACTATTATCTGATAAAAGTTTGGTACGAAAATCATTTTCAAATGATAATTTATTATTCTTATATGTTTTTATAAACTTTGATGCAAAATATACTTTAGGTAATAAATATGGTAGCTTTATTTCTTCTAAATTATAATCAATAAATTTATTTCCATAATAAACTAAATCATATAATCCATATTTTTCTTTTTTATAACTAAAATATAGTTCATGATTTTCATCTAATATCCAAGAATATGTATCAAATTTACCTTCTTTATATTCAAAATTATTATCTAGAATTTCTTTAATTTCATTTCTTTTATCTTTTGGAATTGCATTGTCTACAATCCACTTTGAATATTTATTATCTATTAAACCTGTTTTTGTATTTATATTAAGTAATTTTATTGCGATTGTTTCTATATTTTTATATTTACTATTAAATGTTTTTATTTCATCTATAAAAGTATTCCAGTTACTTTTTAACATTACATAGTTTAATCTTATTTTTGCATTTTTAAAGTAATCAGTATCAAAATAATAATTATCATATCCAAGAGTTTTCATATCTTTTTCTTTTGATATTGAGGTTGTGGTTACTTCGAAATACCAATTGTGTGATGTGAATAACTTGTATTTATCCTGTTCTTTATCTCTAAAAATATTTCCTGATGTTAAAACTCTTTTTACTGGGATATCATAATCATCAAATAATTCAACTATTTCTTTTAATTTGTTATAACTATGAAGAGTTGGTTCTCCATTTCCTCCAATAGTAACATATTTAAATTTTACTTTTTGTTTTTTTAGTTGTTCAACATACATAGATAATGTATATATATCATCTTCAACTTTATTCCATGTAGTAATTTTTGCGGTACAATATGGACAATTTTTATTACATTTAAAGTCCGATAAAATTATTTCTAATTCTTTAAATTCTTTATTATTTCTAATTATCATATTTCTCTTCTTCTTTCTTTGTTTGTTTATTCCATGTGTATATTGTTCCTATAGCTAGGAAAATCCAAATAATATTTAGAGTCATTAAATATATTGCTTTATTTGGAAGTGAAAAATAAGTTATTGCCATTAAAATATCATCAATAAGCCAATATATCCATGAATCTACTTTTTTCATTGCCATTGTAAGTGTCGCAACAAAACTTAATCCTGTAGTTACTGCATCTAATAATGCGAGTGGATCATCTGTATGTATTAACCATAAATAAATAATTCCTGTTATAAGAATAAAAATTATAAAAAATACTATTCGCTCTTTATTATTCATCCACTGTATTTTATTATGCTTTATAAATTTACTTGATATATTTTTTGAATACCATGTAAACAGTCCAAAAAATCCTATTATTAAATAAATAGTATTTTCTAATACATCTCCATATAACTTTGCTTTTAGAGAAAATATAGTTAATGTTAAAATATTTAATATATAAAATATCCAATTTTCTTTTTTATTTAACATTATTAAAATACTTTGAATAAGACCAAAAATACTAGTTATTATCTCTAACATTTTTTAATCCTACCTTTTTTATTAACTGTTTATTTTCCTTAGAAAAATTATTATTTAGTTCATTTATAAAATTAATTATTATATTTTCATCAAATACTTCTAAATTACTATCACTAGTTTTAGATTCTTCTATATATAATAAAGTATCTCTAATTACTGATTCAATGTTTTTAAAATCAACTTCATCTATATTATTTTCTATTCCATTAATATATTCTCTTAATTCATTTTCATTAAAAACTATTCCAAAATATTCTAATAGTAATTTATTCATTACTGTATAATCATGATATAAATAAGATGTTGAAAAGAATTCGTCTTTTGAGACTACTTTATTATTTTTCTTTATTCTTACATATATAGCTTCATTATTATTACTAGTTATTTCTAGATTATTATTAAGGAACTCAAATGACTTATTAAAAATATCATTAAAGAAATATTTATCAGTATATAAATGATAATAATATCCTAATGTTACTAGATCTGTAATTCCATATTTATTTTTGAATTGTTCTGGATATGGTAACATTACTACATTGTTTCTATCTTCTTTTCTTCTAAAATGTGTAGTTAGTTTTTCGTTTTGTATTTCTTTACGATGTATTTTTCTAAAATCATTTTTAATTGAAGTTATATCAACATTCCCAAATATTTTAGAGCTATCAGGTATTAGGTTACCTACTAGAAATAGAGATTTTTCTTTGGGTGTAACTTTGTAATTTTCAATTAATTTATTTCCACAAATATAGTGAATAACATATGATGGCATATACTCCCTCCTTTTTGCTCTTGTATTATAAACAAAGATGATATATAATAAAAATAATTTTTTTCAATACCTGTCATAACTAGGAGGAATATATGAATATAGATTTAGAATTATATAAAATTTTCTATTATGTTGCAAAAAATCATAATATTACTAAGACTGCAAATGAACTTCATGTTACTCAGCCAAGTATTTCCAAAGCAATTAAAAACTTAGAGGGACAACTTGGATGTACTTTGTTTGTAAGAAATAAGTATGGTGTTGATTTAACTGAAGAAGGAAACGTATTTTATAATAAAATAAAGTCTGCTTTCTCAATTATTAAGTCTGCTGAGGATAGTTTAGAAAATATGCTTAATCTCGATGAAGGTATTATTAATATTGGAGCAAGTAATACTATAACTAAGAAATTTTTACTTCCATATTTAGTTGATTTTCATGAGGAGTTTCCTAATATTAAAATTAATATTGTGACTAATACAGCTAAAGTAAATTTCAATAATGTTAGAAATGGAATTGTTGATATTCTAATTATTAACTTACCATATCCAGTTCCAAATGATTTTGAAGTAATTCCATTATGTGATTTACATGATATATTTGTTGCGAATAAAGAATATGAATTTCTAAAGAATAAGGAATTATCTATAAAAGATTTAAATAATTATCCACTAATTTTACTTTCTAAAGGATCAAATACTAGATACTTTTTAGATGATTATACTGCTTCTATAGGATTTAATTTAGAAGCATTTTCTGAACCTACAAGTTTTTCTCTTGTAGTTGAATTTGCAAAACTTGGTCTTGGAATTGGTTATGTTACAAAAGAATATTTAGATAATGAATTAGAGGATGATTTATTTGAAGTTAAAATCAAAGAAAAAATTCCTAATAGACAACTAGGAATTGTAATTAGAAAAAATCAAGAATTATCTCATGCTAGTAAAATGTTTTTAGAGATATTAAAAGAGAAAAAAAGTTAAAAATTATTTTTTAACTTTTTGTTTGTATATAAATTCCTCTATATGTTGTTGATAATTGTTAGGATCAATATTTTGTAATTTATTATAAAAGTTCATAAAGCAACTGTTGAAAGGCATATATCTTGAACCTGAATTACTTATTCTTATCGATAAACAGTTATAGTTTTCTATTTGTTCAGAATTGTGTCTTGAGAATAATAATCTATATTGGTCATCTTCTTTAATTATTTTTAGAGAATCTCCAATACCTATTGGATAGTCATCACAGAACCATTCTATTTCTCCTTCAGGATTTATTAGACCTGAATTATATACTTCTTGCATTTTTTCAAATATCGGATAATTCTTTGGTATATCGTACATTTCAGCTTCATCATCAAAGATTTTTCCTGTAGTAATTCTTTCATATAATTCTTCAAATAAAGTATAAATTGCATAGTTTTCTTTCGTTATTAAAAAATCTTCTTTATCTTCTGATTTTCTATATTTTATACCCTTATTATATAAACTTATATATAAGTCACCATTTCCACTATAAATAATTTTTAGTTTTTTATTTTCATCAATCAAATAATAAATATATCCTCCATTATTTGATGGATTATTTTCTCTTTTTATTTCCATTTATATCACCTACTTAGTTTTCTATTATAACAAGAAAAGTAGTGTTTTTCACTACTTTTTTAATTCATCTAATTTTTTCTTTTCTTCTTCAAGTTTTTTTCTATCATTTTCTACTATATTTGCAGGTGCTTTATTAACATAGTTTTCATTAGATAAAAGTTTTTCTCTTCTGGCGATTGATGCTTCTAGTACTTTTATTTGTGCAGCTTTATTAAGTTTTTCTGCTTCTGTTTCAACTTTTTCAAAGAAAATTCTTGCTTTTACTCTTTTTGAAAATACTTTATAAGCATTAATACCTAATGGTTGTTTTACTACATTATCTTTTATTTTTAACATTTTTACAATAAGTTCATTGTCATCTGTAGTATCAAACATTACTTTTAATTCTTTTGTTATTTTATTTTCTGCTTTAATATTTCTAAAGTTTTTGATAAATTCAACTGCATCATCAATTACACTTTCTTCTAATTCATAAATATACTTTTTAGAATATTTTGGATATTCTGAAATCATAATTGATTCTGCATCTTTTACTGGTAACATTGAATAGATTTCTTCTGTTACAAATGGCATGAATGGATGTAGTAATTTTAGGATACCTGTTAGTACGTAACATAATGTTGATTTTGTTTCTTCATTTTCAATTGAATACTTTGCCATTTCAATGTAGTAATCACAGAAATAATTCCATGTAAAGTCATATATTTCTGATCCAGCTAGATTGAATTCATATTTATCCATATGTTTTGTAACTGATTTTAACATTTTTTCAAATTTAGTTAAAATCCATTTATCTTCATTCTTTAATTTATCTAGATTAATTTCTTTTAAATCTTCTATATTCATTAATACAAATCTAGATGCATTCCAAATCTTATTAATAAAGTTCCAAGTTGAAGTTAGTTTTACTTCATCAAATCTTAAATCCATTCCCATAGAACCATCTGTTGATAAGTAGTATCTTAGAGAGTCAGCTCCATATTTGTCTACCATATCAAATGGATCTACTCCATTACCTAATGATTTAGACATTTTTCTTCCTTGTTTATCTCTAATTAGGCCGTGGATTACACAATCTTTAAATGGTCTTACATTATTAATGTATTCAGATTGGAAGGTCATTCTAGCTACCCAGAAGAAGATAATATCATATCCTGTTACTAAACAATCTGTTGGGAAGTATCTTTCTAAATCTTTTGTTTTTTCAGGCCAACCTAATGTTGAGAAAGGCCATAAAGCACTTGAAAACCATGTATCTAAAACATCTTCGTCTTGTACCCAACCCTTTTCTTTTGGTGCTTCCATTCCAACATATATTTCTCCATCTTTATACCAAGCTGGTATTCTATGTCCCCACCATAGTTGTCTTGAAATACACCAGTCATATGAAATATCCATCCAGTGTCTCAATACTTTTTCAAATCTTTTTGGTACAAAGTTTACCTTCTTGTCTTTTTCATCTTGGAATTCTAAAACCTTTTTAGCAAGTGGTGCCATCTTAACAAACCATTGTTCTTTTATCATTGGTTCTACCATTACACCTGTTCTTTCACTATGTCCAACTTCATGTGTTAATGGTTCTATTTCTAATAATAATCCTTGTTCTTTTAAATCTTTTATACATTCTTCACGACATTCTTCACGACTCATTCCTTGATATTTTTTAGGAACGTTTTCGTTCATTGTAGCATCATCATTCATGATAACTATTCTTTCAAGATTATGACGATTACCTACTTCAAAGTCGTTAGGATCATGTGCTGGAGTTATCTTAACACAACCTGTACCTTTTTCCATATCAGCATGTTCATCTGTAATTACTGGAATTGGTTTATTCATAAGTGGTAAAATAACATTCTTTCCAACAAACTTTTTATATCTTTTATCTTTTTCATTAACCGCAACAGCTGTATCTCCAAATAAAGTTTCTGGTCGAGTTGTCGCAACATCTAGATATTCTTCTGAATCTTCCAATTTATATTTTAAGTGATAAAATGCGCTCTTTTCTTCTTTATAAATAACTTCTTCATTTGATAATGCAGTTTGGGCTGCTGGATCCCAGTTTATAATTTTTTCTCCTCTGTAGATTAATCCTTTATTGTAATAATCTACAAATACTTTTTTTACTGCTTCTGATAGTCCTTCGTCAAGAGTAAATCTTTCTCTTGTATAGTCTACTGATAAACCTAGAGCTCCCCATTGACTTCTTATACTATCTCCATATTCATGTGTCCAATCCCAACATGCTTTTAGGAATTTATCTCTTCCATATTCATATTTATCTATACCTTCATCTTTTAATTTTTTTACTACTTTAGCTTCTGTTGCGATTGCGGCATGATCCATTCCTGGTAACCATAGTGTATCGAAACCTTGCATTCTTTTGTATCTTATAATTACATCTTGAAGTGCTGTATCATAAGCATGACCTATATGTAGTTTTCCTGTAACATTTGGTGGAGGAATTACTATACAATATGGTGTTTTTTCTGATTCATTATCAGATTTAAAATACCCTTTTTCTTTCCATGTATTATATTTATTTTTTTCTACTTCTAAATGATTATATTTTTTATCTAACATAATTAACCTCTTTTCTTTTTTAATAATCTAATAATTCTAATATTTCATCCCAAGTGTTGACTCGTACAATCCCCTTTTCATTTAATTCTTCATCTTTTATATTTTTATTATGCCAAGCAGTTAATAATATTTTCTTTTCTGAATTATTTAAATGAGTTATTTTATCATCTATTGCGATATCTGAGTGAATTAAATTTTTATTTTCAATAAATATATATTGTTTTGGAGAAATAAATGGTAATTTTTTCTTTAAATATTCATATTTAAATTTTAAATTATTAGAAGATATATCTGGATTACTGTTTGGATATATAAAAGCAGTAATAATATATAAATCATATTTCTTATTAAGTATTTCTAATGCTTTATATGCACCTTTAATTAAAGGAGCATCATCATAAAACGATTTATCTTTCATAAACTGCCAGAATTCATCTATTCTATCTCCAGTAATTTTTTGAAGTCTAAATTCGGTTTGATCTTCTAATTTATAATTGGTTCCTAAAAATTCATTTATTCGTTCTATAAATAAAGCATCAGTAATACAATTATCCATATCAATCATCAATGTTTTCATTTTATTCCTCCTTTCAAAAATAAAAACTATTCATCCAAAGGACGAATAGTTCGTGGTACCACCTTAATTTCTACATAGTATGTAGCTTAATATTGTTAACGGAATTATCCGGGATAACTTACTAATTTCAGAAATCATGCTCCTCTGCTACCTTCAATATATACTTTTGTTTATTTTCACCAAACATAAACTCTCTTTAAAAAAGTAATATATTTACTCCTCAGACTCATCGCATCTGCAAGATATTATAACTCTTTTTTCTTTTTATTTCAATATTTATTCATCAAATTCATCAATAGATGAATCATCATAATCTTCTAATTCTAATTCATTATCAGAGTTTCCATAATATTTATCCGATTCTCTAATAGTTCTTGATGCATGATAAGGAAGAGTTTCCTCTTCTATTTGTTTTGGATATTCATTTGATTCTTTCGATAATTCATTTGCTTCAGAATCAGAATTTTCTTCCAATAATTTATTTGGCTCATAATCTGGGAGCTTTTCTGATAATTCATCTGATTCATAATCTGGGAGTATTTCTGATAATTCATCTGGTTCATAATCTTGAAGTTCTGATCCATATTTTTCATTTACAACTACTGCTCCAACTGATCCTGCTATACCTGTTGCGCCTATTGCTAGCCCAATTGGTACAGTACTATATGGTTTTTCTTCTATTGACTGCTGATTATTTTGTGGTTCAATTTTTGTAATACTTTCATTTACACTTGTTTTTGCATTTTTTAAATAATTACTAATACCACTTGAATTTGATTCTTCTTCCAGTACATTAGAATATGAATTTTTTATAACTGATAATATTTCTGATAGTTTATTAATTTTATTTTTTATATCGCTTAAATTGTTATATATTATTTCTATAGACTCCTTATAATTAATACAATATGAATGTTCAAAATTTATTTTTTTAAAATAATCTTCCAATTCAATAAAATCTTCTGTTAAATCTACATTATTTATTAGACTTTGCACACCTGAAATTGTTTCAATACTTCCATTTAATAAATCTAGGTCTATCTCTTCACTATATTTATTCATAAATCACCTATAATGTCCTTGCTGCTTCAAGTCTTTCTTTTAGTTTATTAATTCTATCTTCAATAATATATACTACATCGTTTGGATTCCCACCCATATCAATTATTTTACTCTTCATATTATCATTTATCATTACACTATTTAATGTTTCTTCTTCGTTTTTGATTTTCATTTCTATTTCATTTATTAGTTGTTTTTTTTCAATTTGTTTTTGTTCTGTAGTAGATTTTTTAACATTAGTTACTAAATTATCTACTGTTGATTTTATTTCATCAATTTTTGAAAGTATCTCTAGAGCCATTTCATTTACAGGTGTATCACTCATAAATATCATCTTATCTTTTCCTAGTATTCCTGTATTAATTTCATGTTTTATTTGTTCATAAACAACAGGATTCATATAAGTATTATAATTTTGGAAAACATCATGAATATTATTCTCAATTATATCTGGATTTATTATTTCTTCTGGGCTTGTTTTCCATGTTATCCAATCTACTTTTGCCATAGTTTCCTCCTATTATCCTATATTACTATTATATAATAATAGAAATAATTATTAAAGAAAAAAGAAGAATTAATCTTCTTTTTCTGTTTTCTCTTGTTTTGCTTTTGCTCGTTGTTCTTGAATTTTTTCTATCTCACTACGAGCTCCTTTTAACATATTTGATAATTCTTTTTGGTTATCTGTTTGATATCCTACAAAGCTTACTCTTTCAATTTGATCATGATTAAATGCAAATAATTGATTACTTGTAACCATACCTTCTGGATAAACACATCCTCCATAATCAAATACTTTATCACTTACATCAACTTTTCCTTTTTTGTCGTATGCTTCATCTCCTGGCATAATACAATATCCCATTATCATTAATTCTTTTTTACCGCCTTTTAATAAAACTACTGTTCCAATTGGTAAGAATTTTTCTCCTATTTCCATTTTATTCCCTCCTTTTTATTGTAAATCAGCAAGTTCTTCATTGTTTCTTGCACCATATTTTTCCTCAGACTCTGTCTGATAAGAATAGTCATCATCATTATCTAATTGTGTATCTGATGATTCATCATAGTCTACACCTGCTGATTCATCATCTCCAGACCATTCTTCTGTTTCAAAATCGTCATCTTCATCATCAAAATCATTATTTTTCTTTCTATCCATGAATGCTTTTGCTCCAATTCCTGCTGCTGCAGCTGCACTAAGTCCTGCTGCAATAGGAATAACTGAACTTGATCCACTTCCTGTAGAAGTTGTTGTTGTAATTGGTTTTGATGAAGAAGGTATTTTTGTATATTTACTTCCTTTTACTATTTCATCTATTGATGCAGAATTATCAAGAAGTGTATCATCTAATGGATTTAGTGCATCTGTATTAAGAGAATTTAATTCATCTCCTACATCTGCTGATGTAAATCCTTCTCCTGAATATCCTCCACCAGTATGGTAAGTTGTATCATAATATCCTCCATCACTTTCTGGAACTGTAACAACTGCAGCTGGACTTTCTTGTTGTGGTGTTACTGTTGTATCAGTTGGGGTTGTAGTTTCAGGAGTTGTAGTTTCAGGAGTTGTTTTAGCTACTTCTGTAACTGGATCTATTGCTTTTTCTTCTGCTGCTTTCTTTAATTGAGCAGTTGTATCACTACTTGAGTCAACTGGACTTTGATATGTAGGACTACCACCTGTTGGACTACTTGATACATTTCCCCCATTACTTGATGAAGATGGAGTACTTTTTGGAGTTGTATCAGTTGGTGTTTGATTGGCTGGTGATGAATTATCAGTTGGTTGTGGATTATTTGGTTGTGCTCCTCCAAAGTTTTCACTTATTCTTCTATTTATATCTGATGAATCATTATATTTAAATGGATCATCAGGAGTTGCATTTGATACATTTAATGTACTATTATCTATAGCCGCTGTCTGACGTAATTCTCTATATGCACTTGTTCCTGTACTAGCTACTAATCCTGGTACGGATGCAACTGTTGTTACAGGAGCAACAGTTTTTACTGTATTTACAACTCCTGATGGAATACTTTTTGCAGCTTGAATTGGATGTGTAACAACATCTTTAACTGCTGTTGCTGCAGTTTTAGCTGTTTGAACTGGATGAATTATTGGGTTTGTAATTGTTTTAACACCGCTCTTAACTCCACCTACAACATCTCCAATCACACCGCTTGCATTTGCTTTTGTTCCTTGAACAAAACCTAGTTCTCTCCAGTTTGAACCAGCCTTATATCCTTTGTCAAAGAATTTTTGAGTTATTTTATCAGAATATCCCTGGAATGTTGCTGCTTTTGCTGCTGTTGTATCTGCCAATGTTGTTTCTGCACTACTTAATAAATTATGTGCATCGCTACTAGCCATTTTTGTGTTCAACCAATTTGCATTTGCTTTATCCAAAGCTACTTGTGCTGCATTTCTTTCTGCCAATGCACTTGTTTTATCTGAAAGTGTTTTAAATTCAGTTTCAAAAGCTTCTTGTGCCTTTGAAAGTCTACTTGAAGCTGCAGCTCTCTCTTTAACTGCTGCACTAAATGCATCATCTGCTTCTGATACTGCTGTTTTTGCAGCGCTAACATCTGCTTTAGCAGTTTTAATTGCTTTAGCCTTTGATAGATGTTCTCCAAATTTGCCGGCTGCAAATGCTATTCCTCCGTTTATTACCGCTTGTGATAGACCATTTGTAGCAAATGCTTCATAGAATCCTTTTCCTTCTCGTAGTCCTGTTTCTGTTCCTGATCCTAATCCAGCCATAGTTGCAACTGCTGTATTTGCAATCGTTGTAGATGATGCAAATGTAGCTGCAGCTCCTGTTGATCCAGCTAATCCAGAACCAACTCCAGCTGTAGCTGCTGCGATTGCTATATAACCTACGGTTGTTGATACTATTTTTATTCCTCCAGCTAGTCCGCTATCTTCTGTAAATGCAGATTTTTTTGCTAAATCACTATTATAATAGCCATTAAATACATCATGAGACCATTCAGCTTTTACTGCATCTGATATACCGCCTGTTCCAAACCAATCGTTTGTAACAAATCCAACTAAAGAAAGAGCTCCATCACCTAAGTCTTCAACAATATTTAAAAGTCCTTCACCAACTTTGCATAGTCCCATTAAAATTGTACTTCCTGCTTTTTCATACCATTCAGATGAATCATATTCTTTAATACTATCGGCACTTTGTTGCATTGCAGTTGCCAGAGCTTTTATTGATTCAGTAATTCCTCCTTCTCCTGTAAATATCGATTCTATTTCAGAAACATTTACTGTACCAACATATTCAGACAACCCCTTTACATTATTTAAAGCAGTTACTGCTGCTTCTATTTCACCATAAGCAGTTGAAACACCTTTTGTGGCAATTGTATTTAAATTATCAATTACTTCTGTAACTAGTTCTTCATTTTCTAGAACGTCATGATCATGTTCTCTACCTGTAAAGTTATCTCCCATAATTTCTCCTTTCTATAATCACCCAAAATGATGAAATCCGGCTGTTGCTTGCACTTGTGCTTTTGCCTCATCGTTAGCAGCATCTTGTAATTTATCATGCGCCGTCTCTGCCTGTTCATAAACTCCTTCTAGTGAGTTGTATACTGCATTTGGCAATTTATCAATTGATGATGCAGTATCTTCTATTGGGTCACCCATATGTGTACCTTTTACTATTATTGCTGTTTCTGCTGCAGATACTTCTCCTCTTAATGCTTTAGAAACATTTCCAAGTTGTTCCTCCATAACATCTTTAACATTATCTATAGCAGATTTAACTTCAGCAGGATTAATAAAATTATTGGCGTCTTGTCCTGTAATTGTTGCGATACATTCATTTTTATCATTATATCCAGTATAAGTTATTGGTGCCTTCATGTAATCACTCTCCCTCTTTTTTTCTTATGCAATGTATAGTAAAAAAAGAAAGTTTTTCTCCCTTTACTATACATTGCATATAGCAATGTATATTATTTTTCTTGATCATAATTAAGTGCTTGTTCTACAGCAATTCTTAAGTTTGTAGCTGATAATCTCATATCATCTAAAGCTTGTGGAATATCTGCAGTATAGTAAGATTCCCAATTTGATCTTACTGTTTCTGACCAAGTTGTTTGAATTCCTGATGGAATTGTATTTTTAATAGCATTGTTTAGTGTTTCAGCTGATTCTTCAATTGATTGTACTAAACTATCGATTTGAGCAGCATCATCTGTCGCTGCACCTGGATTAATTGTAATATTCATATAATATTCTCCCTTCTAATATATTTATAAAACTATTTCATTGTTGATTGTAAATCACCAATCATTGTAGTAAACTTAGTAGTTTGTAATCCCATATACCCTTCAGCTTCTTCAATTGTTTTAGTGATATTATTTAATGTATCTTGTTTTGCTTGATATTTGTTTAATAAATCTGTTGCTGGATCTCCTTGAATATCTCCACTTGTTATTTCTTCAATTAGGTTAGTTAATCTAGCAAGACTATTCTTGTATTCTTGTCCTGCTGTTTCAAGTGCTTCTCTTAATGAATTTAAAGCTGCTTCATCTACATGAATTGTTGACATATTCTTTTCACCTCCTATTATGTATTAAGAATATAGTTCAATTCTTCTTCCGAACCCATATCCTATACATTCATTTTATATTACATTTATAATTTTATCAATAGTTTTAAATTAATAAATACACTTTTTTACATTTATCAAACTGTTTATACATATAATTATCATGGGTCATATTATTTTTTTTACATATGATATTTTAGATATAGATTATCTCAATCTATGGAAAGGAGTTTTATGGAAAATTGTAATTGTCATATATTAGAAATAATTAATAAAATTTTATTATTACAAAAACAAGATTTTGATGATGATTTAGTTGGATGTGACAGACCTTTTTTAGGACCTTCTACTATTTCAAACACTTATAATACAAGACCAATTCAGTTATATAATAGATACACTGCTAGTCCTTGGAGTTTCATAGTTGATGGAACTGATACTACAAGTGATATATTTAGAATTGAAGATATCGATCAATGCAGTGTTACAGTAAGACTTTTAACTAGAGATGCTACTACTGGTTTATACACTAATACAAACCAATTTGTTACTATTGATTTAACTTCTGTTGGTGCTATTAGATGTTTTGCTGATATTTTCGTTACATTATAAAAGGAATATCAAATTAGGATATTCCTTTTAATTTATTTTATTTATTGATATTATGTCATCAATGTAGATTTTTTCTTCATTAAATGTTATTAAATACTTATCTGTTTTACCTATTAAATATGTATTATATTCTTTTTTATTTGTTTTAATAAGATACTTATTTTTATAGATACTACTTACGTCTTCAAATAATGTTTCAATATCATCTTGGTTTATATTGTTTAAGACACAATATTTTTTATTATTGTTTATTTCTTTATTAATAGTATTTTTATAAATATTCATTTAATTCTCCTTTATATATTTTATGATTTTGTATAATAAAAATTCTTTCTTTTTGATATAATATTATTAAGGGAGGTTATATGTTAAAGAATAAGATTAATTATAAAATATTAATTCCAATTATTTTTTTATCAATAATTAGCATAATAACTATTAATAGTGCTCTTACTTATACTGCTAAATCTTTAGGAAATTTAGCCTTAAAACAGGCTGTGTGGTATTTAATAGGATGGATATTTGTAATAATACTTATGAGGCTCAAGAATGAGTATTTATATAGGAATACTTGGTATCTTTATATATTAGGTAATATATTACTTATTGGACTTTTATTATTTGCTGACCCAATTAATGGAAGTAAATGTTGGTTTGTAATTCCTGGTATTGGAAGTATTCAACCTAGTGAATTTATGAAAATATTTATAATGCTTACTCTGGCTACTATGATTCATAATTTTAGGAATGATACTGATAATCCTACTTGTTTGGATGAATTGAAATTTATAATGAAAACTTTTGTTATAGTATTAATACCTTCTATTCTTACCTTTTTACAACCTGATACAGGTAGTGTTGTTATATATCTTGTAATATATTTATCAATGATGTTTGTTTCTGGTATTAGAGCTAGATGGTTTATTATTAGTTTTATTATAATTGCTTTTTTATTTGGTATTTTTGCTTATCTTTATTTATTTAGAGAAAATATATTTATTAAATTATTTGGATCATCTTTTTATTACCGAATTGAGAGAATATTTAATTGGAAGGAAGGGTCTGGTTTACAACTTGAGAATGCTTTAGCAGCCATTGGATCTGCAGGATTATTTGGACATGGATATAATAAAACTCCAATTTATTTTCCTGAATCTTCAACTGATTTTATTTTTGCAGTTTTTGCTTCTAATTTTGGTCTTATTGGAGTTATTATTCTACTTGGTCTAATTGCTTATTTAGATATAAATATAATAATTCTTGCGAAGAAAAGAATTGAAGATACTGATAAATATATTATTGCGGGAATAATTGGAATGTTACTATTTCAACAGATACAAAATATTGGAATGGCAGTTGGATTATTACCAATTACAGGAATTACGCTTCCTTTTATTTCTTATGGAGGTAGTAGTCTTCTTTCATATATGATGATTGTTGGAATATTACTTAATATTTCAGTAAAGAAAAATAGAACTTACAAATATAAGTAGTTCTATTTTTTTATTGGACTTGCGATAATTGTTCCAGTTATTAATGCAGTTTTTTCTCCGCTTGACGGAGTTATTAATAACTCTACTGTTATTGTTAGTGTTGTTACCTCTTTTGATTTTAATGTTGTTTTAGCTAGTTTTTTAGTTACTTTAAAATATTCTGAATTATTATTAGTTAATTTTATATCTAAGTTTGCATCTTCTGTTGAGTCATTTATAATTTTATACTTCACTACTGCCAAATCCCCTTTTTTCTTCATGTTATTAAAGTTAAAAGATGCAGTTTTTTTATCTTCGCTTACTTCTGCTGTTCCTGTTCCTAATTCAATGTGTGGAGTTGTATCATCTGATAAATAATGTACATCAAAATATTCATTATTATCTTTAATAACAGTATTGTTCTTTGGAGATGGCTTTATAACCTTAATTGTTGTTGTGACTACTGCATAACTTATTGTTAGAATAAGTACTGCCAGTAGTACAAATAATTTTGATGAATTTTCTCTATTATTTATTTTTTTCATGTTGACTCCTTTGGTCTTGAACTAAGAGTAAATTTTCTTTTTATTATTTGTTTTTTCTTACATCTCGGGCATATTTCTTTTTGATTTATTAATTCTCCGCAATATTTGCAATACTTATGTTTTAATTTTTGTATCTTATTATTTGATAATGACATATCCTTTAGTGTTGATAATGAAATATAATACATAAATACTACAAAGGCTGCAAAAACAACTACTAATATTTGAAATCCTGACATTAAGCAAAAATCATATATTCCATGAATAAAGGTTGGCATAATAATACTTAGTGCTAGATGTTTATATACCATTTTTTTATTTCCTTTTGTTGCATATTGTTTTGCTATACTCATATGGTGTCCCATAAATATTGCATCACATGCATGGCTTGGAACTGCACATAAAGCTCTTATAATGGCTGTTTTAATACTGTTGCTTAAAACTACATATAATATATTTTCAATAAAGGCAAAACCTAAGGAAACAAATACTGCATATACTAATCCATCATAAACTTCATCAAATTCTTTATTACGATAACCAATAAAGTATACCATTAACCATTTAGATATTTCTTCAACAAGAGCTATACCTACAAAAGAATAAATAAATGTCTCAAAAATATTCTTTGATGATGAAGGTGAAAATAGACTGGTAACTGCTTCCATATGTCCTGATATAAATAGTACTAATCCACATGAAATAAATCCTGATAAAAAGAGTTTAAATAATAATAGAAGTGGCTCTTTATTTTTATCTTTATAATATACAAATAATAATATTATTAATACTGGTAAAATAGCAAGAAATAATAAAATAGAAAAATTATCACCAATAACTGTCATCACTATTCCTCCTTTTACCCTATATATTACATTTTATAACAATAATTATTTTTTGTAAAATAAAAAAGAAACATTTAAAAATGTTTCTAATATTTAAAATGGTGTCCGCGAGGCGACTCGAACGCCTGACCGATCGCTTAGAAGGCGATTGCTCTATCCAGCTGAGCTACGCAGACATATAACTTTGCTGACAAATAAGATTATAATATAAAAACACTTTAATTACAAGTGTTTTTTAATTTTTATAAATTATTTTTTCGTTTTTATCATTAATTTTAAACATAACAGAAGATACTTGATAATTATCGAATATAGAATATGCAATTTCATTTAGAAGATATTCTTTAGTAGTTTTATCTTCATTTAAATAATTATTAAAGTTTAAGATATACACATCATTTTCTTCTTCATAATCATTTAATTTTAAATTATTATTTAAATAACTAATTAAATTACTATTATTACTTTCCTTTAATTCATCAATTATTATTTCTATTTTTTCTCTATCGTCATTTAAATATTTTGTAACTGGAATATAATTATTATCATTTGTTAAATAATAGATTACAACTTCACTTATATTTTTTCTATTATTTATATTATATTCTTCATTTATGGCTATTTTATCATCTAATAATTTATTATAATTATTTATATATTCTTTTTCTACTTTTAAATCTACTCTATCAATGTTTTTAATACTTAGTAGTGATCTAACTAATCCTGGGACAATTACTTTTGTATTTTCTTCTAAAAATTCTTTTGATAAGTCTAAATATAATATATTATCTTTAATTTCAATACTGAGTATATTTGTTTTTTCTGGAATATATCCTTTATAACCTCTTTCTATTCTTTTATTATTTTTTTTCAAATACTCTACCATATACTTAACTTGTTCTTCTTGTTTATTACTATCAAGATAAATATTTACTTTAGTTAAATAATTATCTTTATTTAATAAATATGCTGTATTTGTTTTCATATTTATTACTTCTTCTAACTCTAAATTTGTTCTTAGTGTGTTATCTTTAAAACTAGATATAGTGTAGACTGTAATTATTATGAATGTTGTTAATGTAGTATAAAAAAGTTTTCTTATAATTTTCATTATCTCACCTAAATAATAATATGAAAAAACGTACTATTTTAGTACGTTATATAGATAATTCCTTTAATTTTATTAATTCTATTACTGTAGCCGCTCTTCCTTTTGTTCCTAATTTTTGCATTACATTTGATATATGATTTCTAACTGTTTTCTCACTTATTCCTAATTCTTTTGCGATATCTTTTGTATTATTATTATCAATTAATAGGCAGAATATTTCTTTTTCTCTTGGAGTTAAAATATAATTCATTTAATATCACCTATATTAATTTATGATTGTTTCTATATTTGTTGAAGTTATATACCTATTTATTCTTTTTGAAATTTAACTACTATATTCATTTTTTCTTGATAATCCTCTTGAATAGTTCTCATTATCTTATTAGCGAGTGATTTATCATGTTCTTTAGAAATACATACTATTTCTACATTTTTATTATCAATTTTTGTTAGACAATCTATTTTATAATTCTTTTTTATTTTTTTTTCATAGTTTTCTTCTTTACCTTGAATTTCATTATAATATTTAAGAAGTTCATAAGTATTATTTTTTTCTTCTGTTGTTAGGTTTTCACTTGTAAGGGTGTTTTCTAATGATTCTATTTTTTCTTTTCTTGCGGTTTCTTTACTAACTCTTAATGCTGTTAAGGATGAGGTTTCTTCTTTGATTTCAGCTACTACTTCTTTATCTTTTGTTTCTTCTATTTTTTTATTAACATCTTCTAATACTTCATTAGGTATTGTGACATAGTATATTCCTAAGATAAGTATTAGACTAAATAAAGTTATAAACCATAGATTTTGTTTATTTAACATATTAGCCTCCGTTCACTAATATATATGAAAAAAAATATAGAATATGCATTCTATATTATTCTTTCTATGGCTTTCATTAATCCTAGTTTTCCATAGTCATATGTTAAAGATCCTTGGAAGTATGCGATATATGGTTCTCTTAGAGGACCATCACATGATAATTCAATTGATGATCCTTGTGTAAATGAACCACTTGCCATTATTACTTGATCAGCATATCCTGGCATATCTGATGGTTCTACTAAGGCATTTGAGTCTATTGCAGAAGCTTGTTGGATTCCTCTTGTGAATTCTATTAATTTTTCTCTATCTCTAAAAATAATATTTTGAACTATATCAACTCTTTCATCATTATATTTAGGTTCTACTTCATAGCCTAATTTTTCTAACACTCTTGATACTAATATAGCTGTTTTTGTTGCAGATGCTACTACTGTTGGAGCAAGATAAATTCCTTGTAGTAATTGTTTATTTATTCCTAGAGATGGCCCTACTTCTCTTCCTTCTCCTGGAAGTGTAAGTCTTTCTGCACATAATTCAACTAATTCATGTTTTCCTGCAATATAAGCTCCATTTGGTGCGATTCCTCCACCTAAATTTTTTATTAGGGAACCTACCATAATATCTGCACCTACTTCTGTTGGTTCTTTTGAACTAATCATTTCACAATAACAGTTATCTACCATAACTATTATGCTCTCATCTATTTCTTTAATAAGTTTTATTACTTTTTCAACCTTATCTATACTAATACTCTTTCTTGTTGAATATCCTTTGCTTCTTTGTATCTCTATTACTTTTACTTTATTTGTTGTAAGATAGTTTTTTATTTTTTCATAATCAAAATCATCATTTATTAGATCTATTTCATCATATCTTATTCCAAAACTTTTTAAAGAACTTTTATTTTCCTTTATTCCTATTACTTCATGAAGTGTATCATATGGAGTCCCTGAAATACTTAGTAATAAATCATTTGGTCTAAGTAATGCAAAGAAACATACATTTAGAGCATGTGATCCTGAAATAAATTGATTTCTTACTAGGGCATCTTCTGAACCTAAAACATCACTAAATACTTTTTCTATTGTGTCTCTTCCTAGATCATTATAGCCATATCCTGTCGTTTCATTAAAACAAGACTCTGTCACACTATTTTTATGAAAAGCATTTAATACTTTTAGACTATTTATAGTTGTTTGTTGATCTATTTTATTAAATTCTTCTATACACTCTTTTTCACAACTATTTACTAATTCAATTACATTATTACTTATTCCTAATTCTTGATACATTGTTTCACTTCTTTCAAATTAATTATATTTTCCACCATCTACTCTAATTATTGAATCATTAATATATGAAGCTTTTGAAGAAGATAAAAATACTACTACTTTTGCGATTTCTTCTGCTTCAGCAAATCTATTTAATAATATTTTTTTTCTTTCTTTAGCAATTTGTTCAAGACTTAAATCTTTATTCATTGGAGTTTTAACCCATCCAGGACAAATACAATTTACTGATATAAATGGAGCTAATTCTCTTGCAAAGTTATGAGTTAGTGAAATGACACCTGCTTTTGATGCATCATAATCACAACTTTCAGGATAATATGTATCAATTGCATTTGTTGAAGAGATATTTATTATTTTTCCTCTTTTCTTGCTTAACATTACTTTTCCTACATATTTACTACACAAGTATGTTCCTATTAAATTTACATCTAAAACTCTTTTAAATTCTTTTATATTCTTATCAAGTAAAAGGGAATCTCTTGAGACACTAGCATTATTTACTAGAATATCTATTCCTCCAAAATGATCTACTATTTCATTAACCATTTTTTCTACTTCATCTTCTTTTGAAATATCACATTTAATAGTTAATACATCAACTGAATAGTTACTTCTTATATAATTTTCTAAGTCTTTTGCTTCTTTTTCGTGATGACAGTAGTTTATTATAACATTTACTCCTTGTTTTGCAAATTCTTCTATACAACTTGCACCTATTCCTCTATTACTCCCTGTTACTAACGCAACTACATTACTCATAATATCACTCCATTTTTAATTTGATTTTGTATTTTCTAGGAAAGCATTTAATACTTTTTCATCTTTTATATCAACGATTGTTGAATCTAGCATTCCTTCTTTTATATACATTAAAGTTGGAATTACAACTTCATTTTCAGTTACTGAAATTGATTTTAAGAATTCTTTATAGTGACCATCTTTATCAATATTAATTTCATAATAGCTTACCTTATTGTTCTTTAGAATTTTTTGTACTTCATCACATGTTTTACAACTATTATTATAAATTAGTACGTAAAGTGTTTCTTTATTTTCTACAGACTCTACTACTTTAGAACTATGTGGTGAAAACTTATTCATTAGAAAAATTATAAAAATCACTGAAAAAATAAGTAATACAATAATTCCAATTCCTAATCTTTTAAATAAGTTTTTTAAATCTTCATCATCTTTAAACATATCTCACCTCTTAATTGAAGTTATTTTATCTTCTAATTCTTTATTCTTTTGTTCAAATAATTTTCTTGTCCATCCAAATACTGGATTAAATGTATTATTTTCTGTTACTATATCTTGATTTATTTTTTTTATATAACTTTCTCTATTAATTACTTCTGATAATGTTAATCTTAAAATTCCAGGGCTGTTTATAATAATATCTAATACTCCTTTTCCTTGTAAGTATAACATTAGTCCATTTAGATGCTCTTTTGATAATATTATTATTTGTGGAATTAAATATTGTTGACCAAATTTTTCTTTTATAAAATCAATTGTTTCCTCAATTTCATCTGCTTTCTTTCCAAATATTGTTCCTGTAATCTTTATGTTATTTTTTAGACATAATTCTATTATTTTTTTAACCTCTTGTGGTTTTTTATTAAAAGTATTTGGAGTTGGAGGTGTATTTAATAATTCCATATTTATATTATATATTTCTTCTATTTCTTTTGGAGTTCTTCTAAAAACACTTCCTTTTGATTCTATATTTAATCTTTCACAAGTATCTATTATTTCTCTAAATTCTATATATTTTCTTCTAAAAACACTTGCTTTTATCAGAATATTTTTTTCTTTACATAAAAGTATTATGTTTTCTATATCTTCTGGTGTTCTTTTAAACATACTGTCTTGAAATTCAATATTATATTTTTTACATATAGAAAATATTTCTTCTATTTCTTTGGCATTTCTAAATAACATAGCATTACTTAATTTTACATTATATTTATAACAGATGTTTATAATATCTTCTAAGTTTTCTGGTGTTGTCTGAAACATTGAACCTGTTATTTTAAGATTATTATTTTTACATATTTTAATTATTTTCTTTATATCTTTAACAGTTCTCATAAAAAGATTTGGAAATACTTCTATTCCACAATTTTTACAGATATTTACTATCTTTTTTATTTCTTGTGGTGATCTATTTAGAACTGTTGGAGAAAACGGAATACCTGATCTCTTGGCTGTTGTGATTGTTTTTTTCAATATATCTGATGAATTTCTAAATAAACCTCCTGTAAGTTCTAATCTATTTAGTTTAGCAATTTTGATTATTTCACTTACTTCTTTTGGCGGTTGTCTAAACATTGATGCAAGTAGTTTTACATTTTCTTCTTCACATATTTTTATTATTTCTTCTATTTCTGTTTTTGATCTATAAAAAATTATTCCATCAACAGGTAAATTTAATTTAATACATAATTCAATTGTTTCTTCAAATTCATAACTACTTTTTTTAAAGAAACTACCTGTAATATTATCTATATTGTATTTTTTACAAATTAGAATTATTCTTTCTACCTCGTTAGCACTTCTTTGAAACATTGATTCATTTATTTTTACATTGTATTTATTACAAACTTCAATTATTCTTTCTATCTCTTTTGTATTGGTTCTAAACATAGTAAGTTTTATAGGTAGATCATATTCTTCACAAAGGGATACTATTTCCTCTATCTCGGTAGAATTCTTTCTAAATACAACACCTGTTATATCTATATTATTTTCCTTACAAATTTTTATTATTTCTTCAAAATCATTAATCGAACAACTAAACATACTATTTGTTACTTCAATATTATTTTTATTACAGGTATCAATAATATGTTTTAATTCATCTTTTGTTCTATGGAAGATGCTTCCTGTTATCTCAATATTATTTTTATAACAGAATCTAATTAATTCTGCTACTTTATCCGGTGTTTGTTTAAAAACTGTACTCGTTATTGGAACTTTATAATATAAACATATTCTAATTATTGTATCAATTTCTTTTAATGATCTATTTGTAATTGCAATTCCAAGTAGAGTTTTATCATCAACATATCTACTAAAATTAATTTTTATTAATTCTATTCTTTGTTTTGGAATTCTTAGAATAGATGTATTTTTATTAATTAACTCTTTATCAAAATTATTAATTATATAGTCATATGTTTCTTTTAGAGATTCTGGATTGGTTGCTAAAATATGAAGACATGTTTCAAGATTATATTTATATAGATTTTTTTCTTTTAGAAATTCATAATTTTTCTTCACTGCATCTACTTTTCTATATAAAATACTTGGGCATTTTTCAATACTTTTTGGGCTTATTTTAAGTTCATTTATTAGGTAGTTCAATATAAACTCTACTTCATATGATTTAGCATTTTCTAGAAGTTGTTTTTCTCTTTCTTTTGTAAATTTTAATCCATAATCATTAAATATTCTTTTTAGTTCTTTTGAATTATTCATAAACTCTCTCCCATAATGATGTATCTTCTTCTAGTTTTTCTATATATTCTACTCCTAGTTCTTTGATCAAAATATTTACTTTATTTTGAAATTCATCTTCATCTATTAAAAACATATATGGATGAGTTGAAACTATATCATAGATATCAGTAAATCCAAGGGATGAAAGATACTTCATATTAGATATTAACTCTTCTATATTTTCTTGTAATTCATAGATAGAACTTTCTCCATATATTTCTTTTATTTTGTCTAAATCATTCTTCATATCAAGACACCTACCTAGTGTAATTTTACTACAAAATACTGGAAAAATAAAGCATCAAAAAAGCAGGTTATTCTGCTTTTTTTAATTATTTTATTTTTTCTACATCTATGTATGCAACTTCTTCATTAAGTTCATATTTGTTCTTTAGAGATACGTCTTTTATTAATTCATCTCCTAATACTTCTCCCATGATGTAGTCTTTATAAAGATCAAACATTTTCTCTACTTTATCTGTTCCATTATAGTAAACTTTGATATGATCTGTTATTACAAAGTCTTTTTCTTTACGAAGGGCTTGAACATTTCTTACAAATTCTCTTGCTAATCCTTCTAAGATTAATTCTTCTGTTAATTCTGTATCAAGTACTACTATAGTTTTATTATTAGAAGTTGATGCATATCCTTCTTTTTGTTTTATTGATATTAGAGTGTTTTCACTATTAAGTTCAAAGTCTTCTCCTGAAAGTTTTACTTTTAGACCTTTTTCTGATATTTCTGAAATTTCAGATGATGTTAGTTTAGATAAGATTTGTTGTAATTCTTTTATTTTTGGACCTAATGTTTTTCCTAATACTTGGAAGTTTGGTTTTACTTGATATTCTAGGTACTGTGTCATATCTTCTTTAAATAAAACTTCTTTTACATTTAATTCTTCTTTTATTACTGGAAGTAAATCTCCTATTATTATTTCATCTCCCTTTGGAAGAATTAAATTACTTATTGGTTGTCTTACTTTGATATTAGCTTCTTCTCTTGCGAATCTTCCTAGTGAACAAACATCTCTTACTAAGTCCATTCTTTCTTCTGTTGCTTCATCTATTAGATTTTTATCTTCATTTGGATAATCTGCTAGATGTACTGATTTTTCATCAGTTAATTTACCATAAATTTCTTCTGTTAAGAATGGTGTAAATGGAGCACATAATTTACATAATGTAACTAATGCTTCATACATTGTTAAATAAACAGCTTTTTTAGATTCTGTTAATTCTGAGTCCCAGAATCTTCTTCTATTACTTCTTATGTACCAGTTAGATAAATCATCATTTAAGAATGGTACTATAAGTTTAACTGCTTTATTTAAGTCATATTCTTTAAATGCTTCATTTACGCCTTTAATTAACTTATTTAATTTAGAAATTAACCATCTGTCTATAAGTTCTCTTTTTTCAACAGGTATATTATACTCTCTTGGATCTATATGGTCAGCGTTCGCATACATTTCAAAGAATGAATAAGCATTCTTAAATGTAGATATATATTTTGAATAGATTTCTTTTAGTCCATCTACATCAAATTTTAATGGAGTCCAAACAGGAGATGTATGTAACATATAGAATCTTACTGTATCTGCACCATACTCTTCCATTATTTCAAATGGTGAAATGGCATTTCCTCTTGATTTATGCATTTTTTGACCATACTTATCTAGTAACAAGTCATTTACTAATACATTTTTATATGAAGATTTGCCTGTTACAAATACTGAGATTACAAGTAATGAATAGAACCATCCTCTTGTTTGATCTATTCCTTCAGCAATAAAGTCTGCAGGGAATTGTTCTTCAAATAATTCTTTATTTTCAAATGGATAATGATATTGAGCAAATGGCATTGACCCTGAATCAAACCAGCAATCCATAACGTCTTTTACTCTTGTCATTTTCTTTCCACAGTGTGGGCATTTTATATGAACATCATCTACATATGGTCTATGAAGTTCTATTGACTCATCAATATCTTCTATTGCTTTTTCTACAAGTTCTTTACGTGAACCTATCATTTCATCATGACCACAAGAACATCTCCATAGTGGAATTGGTGTTCCCCAATATCTATTTCTTGAGATTGCCCAGTCATTCATGTTTTCTAACCAGTTACCAAATCTTTTTTCTCCTACATAATCTGGATACCAATTAATTTTATTGTTTTCTTTAATAATTTCATCTTTTTTTGCAGTTGTTTTTATGTATAGAGATGGTTTTGAGTAATAAACAAGAGGTGTATTACATCTCCAACAATGTGGATAGTCGTGGTTCATTTTTTGTTTTTTAAATAATTTATCTTCTTTTGCAAGATACTTAACTATTTCTACTTCTAATTCTGGATCAACTACAAGTCTTCCTTTCCAAGGACCTTCTGTATAGCATCCATCTTCTCCTACTGGATTTAACATAGCTAAGTCATATTTCAATCCAACTTCATAGTCATCTTGTCCGAATGCAGGTGCGATATGAACTATTCCTGTTCCATCTTCCATTGTTACATAATCATCACAAGTTACAATAAAAGCTTTTTTGTTTTCTGGAACACTTAATATAGGCATTAATTGTTCGTACTCACGATTTTCCAAATCTTTACCTGTGTATTCTTCTACTACTTCATAGTCTTCTCCTAATATTTTGTCAGCTAATGCTTTTGCAACTATAAAGTTATATCCTTTAGATAGACATTTTACATATGTCTCTTTTGGGTTTACACATAGTGCTACATTTGACATTAATGTCCATGGAGTTGTTGTCCAAACAAGATAATATGTATTTTCTTCATCTTTTGCTTTAAATGGAACATATACAGTATTAACTGAAATTTCTTTGTATCCTTGAGCAACTTCATGAGATGCAAGACCTGTTCCGCATCTTGGACACCATGGTACTATTTTTAATCCATCGTAGATGTAACCTTCATCAAATATTTTCTTTAATATCCACCATTCTGTTTCTATATAATTATTATCATATGTAACATATGGATGTTCTAGATCAATGAATTGTCCCATTTCTTTTGTAAATTTAGTAAAGAATTCTTCATTTTTCCAAACACTTTCACGACATTTTTGATTAAATTCTTTGATACCATATTTTTCAATATCACCCTTACCATTAAATCCAAGTTCTTTTTCCACTTGAACTTCTACTGGTAGTCCATGTGTATCCCATCCTACTTTTCTTACAACTCTATATCCTTGCATTGTTTTATATTTACAGATAGTATCTTTTATTAATTTTGCCATCATATGATGAATTCCTGGCATACCATTAGCTGTTGCAGGTCCATCATAGAAAACGAAATTCTTTTTTCTTTGATTTATACTTTTTTCAAAGATATCATTTTTCTCCCAATAATTACTATATTTAGATTCTACTTCACTTAATGTTCCTTTTTCTAATTTCTTAAATTTCATAATTATCACTCCTTCTATTTATAGTCCAGTATCCTCCTTTATCTGGACCGATTCGCTCTATTATTATATATTTTTTTAATCTATTTAAATTGTATTTTACTCCATCTTCTGTTAAATTTATTTCTTTTGCGATTTCCTTTCTAGTAATTGATGGGTTATTTTCAATCAATTTAATAATCTTTTGTTGATTATTGTTTATTTTAATTTTCTGGGTAGTTTTCTGGGTAGTTTTTAATAAACAATTATATATTGTATCTAATGATAAATTATTATCTTCTATTGCGAGAGATGAATGAATTGATCTAACTTTTGATTCCATCTTTAAGTTAGCTAATCTTTGTTTATCTTTAATTTATATTTTAGATAACAAATCACCTATATTTGAAATTAGTTTTCTATTATTAGTTGTGACTGTATATATTGGTTTAATTTCAGATATATAATTCATGTTTTAGCTCCTTATCCAAATATTACATAACTGTAATAAGCAACAAATAATAATACAAATACTATTCCTTCTTTTTTTGTAATTTTATAATCATTAAAGGAAAACATAAATAATAATACTGCAGAAATTATCATTACTATTAGATCTATATAGCTAAATGCAATTTTACTTATTCCTCCAAACATTGATATAGGTACTCCTATTACCATACCAATATTAAATATATTACTTCCAACTACGTTACCTATAGCAATATCATACTCGCCCTTTTTTGTTGCAGTTATACTTGTGACTAATTCTGGAAGAGATGTTCCTAAAGCTATAATTGTTAGAGAAATCATTCTTTCACTTACTCCTAGAATTGTTGCTATTTTTGATGCTGAATCTACTACAAAGTTACTTCCAAGTACTATTCCAACAATTCCTAATATTGAAAAGATAATTGCTTTTAGTAATGGTAATTTTTCATTATTTGTATCATCATCTATTTTATTTCTTGCCATACTAATTAGATAATAAATAAATACCATGAAGAAAAGTAATAATGTAATTCCGTCTCCTCTTGTAAATGCATTTACTAATCCTTTATCAAATAGACTATCTGATAATAATACTGCAAATAATGTTGTTAATAATAGTGTTATAGGTAATTCTTTTTTTACAGTGGCATTTTTTACATTTAATGGATGTATAAGTGACGATATACCTAATATTAGTAAAATATTAATAATATTACTACCTATGACATTTCCTAATACTATATCTCCATTATTTGAAATTATTGATTTTACTGAAACGGCAAATTCTGGTGCACTTGTTCCAAATGCAACTATTGTTAATCCAATTAACATTTTAGATACTTTGAAATTTTCTGCAATTCCGCTTGCACCATCTACAAAAATATCAGCACCTTTAATAAGAATAATAAATCCTACTACTAATAAAATAATATTAATTAACATATTCCCCTCCTTCTTAATTTTATGAATAATAATAAAAAATAGACTCGTCCTGAAAGGACGAATCTACTCGTGGTACCACCTTTGTTTGTAAGTATTACTTACCTTATAAACTATAACGCGTTACCGTATTTATCTTATCCATAAATCGCAACTTGAAAGTGATTCGAATATTTCTTTGTTATCTATTTCCACCACACATAGACTCTCTACGAACTCTAAAACATTCCGTCTTTCGCACATGCTTTCACGGATAAATATAACACATTTTACTTTATTTTACAACTACTTTTGTAATACTTTTGTATCTTCTTCAGGTATACCAAATGATGTATATGTACCATTTTCATCTTTTATGCATTTTACTTTTTCTGTATTAGTATATAGAATACATCCACCACCATATCTATATCCATATCTTCCATATGCTGATGAAGCCATTCCAATTGGTTCATATCCTTCATAGTATTCATATTGAGTATTATCATCACTATCTTTTTTTAATGGGATAGATATAATATGTTCTCCTGGAGCAAATTCTTGCCAATTATCTCCTGATTTTGTTGTTTCTTTTTCATATTCAATTGGTGTTCCAAAGTCAGTATATAATAATTCTTCTCCCTTTTTATAAGTTGGATTACACTTCACAGGATACTCATTCACAAATAGTAACTTTCCGTTTCCATAATTATATCCATATCTTCCATATGCAGATGTAGCTATTCCAATTGGCTTATATCCTTCATGATAATCATATTGCATATTCTCCTGTGTTGGATCATCTATTGGAATAGATATTATATGTTCACCTGCGTCAAATAGTTTATCATCATAATTTTCATATGATACTATTTCTTCTATTTTAGGTTCATCATCACATCCTGTTAAACTTGTTGCCATAATTAAACCTACTAATGGTACACAAACTAATCTTTTTAAATTTTCTGTTACTTTAATATTTTTTATTTTCATATAAACCTCCTATTTAGAAGTCTTTGAAAATATAAAAAGACTTCTATATTTCTATAAAAGTCTTGTTCTTTATAAATAATCCAGATAATAATATCGTGTGTTGAATTATTTCATCTTTCGACGGAACTACTCCCTCTTACTGGTGTACATTATAACATATTTTTGTCATTTTTTCAAGTTTTAATTATTAATCTATATTTAATTGTTCTATATCTTTAGCTATAGATTGTAATCTTTTTACTTCTTTTTGATACTTTTCTTTATAAAGATCTATTTCTTTAGCCATTATTAGTGCTCTATTTACTATTCGTGATGCGTTTGTTTTTGCTTCTTCTATAATTAAATCACTTTCTTTTTTAGCAATATAATTAATAGATTCTTTTGCTTCTTCCATCTGTTTTACTGCACTTGTAAAATCATTTTCAATATTTTTATAATGATCTAATTCTTTTGTCATTTCATCAATCTTTACTTCTTGTTTCTTAATAATATCTATTAATCTTTTTGTCTCATCTATAACTTGACTAATGAATTTATTAACATCACTTTTTTTATAACCATTTTTTTCATAACTAAATTTTTCCACATAATCACCTCGATTGAGATTTTATGCCCCTTTTTATTAGTTATTAAAAGAAATCTTCTTCTTCAGTTTGTTTTTCTTTTTTACCTCTTGTTTTTTCTGCTTGTTGGTTTGCTTGTTCATCACTTATTTTTCCATCTACTGTTACATTATTTGGAGTACATAAGAATATTCCTCCACCTAATTTTTGAATATCTCCATTTATTGCATAAATAGTACCATATAAGAAATCTACTATTCTTTTTGCTTGATCAGGTGTTACTCTTTTTAAATTTACTACAACTGCGCTTCTATTTTTTAAATAGTCAGCAATTTGTTGACTTTCTGAATAAGCACGTGGCTCTAGTAACATCATTTTAGAACCTGCTATACCATTTTGTTCATGATATTCTTCTTTTGATGTTGTGTAGAAATCATCTTCTTGTTGAACTTGTTCATTACTTGAATCCCCACCAAAAAATCCTTTTAATTTATCTTTCATAGTTTATCTCCTTATTATATTATTCATATTTTGCTAATTACTATATTTAATTTTAACATAAGTAATATAAAATGTCCAAAAAATATTTATTATTTTACTCTGTTAATTCTTGTTGAGTGTTAACTTGATATTGTTGTACAGGTTGTTGTTGTACTTGTTGTGGCATTTGATTTATAAATTGTTGTACTGGTTGTTGTACTGGTTGATTTATAAATTGTTGATTACTCATAATTTTATTAACCGATACATTTAAATCATTATCTGATTTATACCATACATCTTCCAAGTCAACATTATTTGATAATGGTCTTGGATTTGGTAGGTCTATATACATTGTTGTTGGTACTTTAAAAGCTGATCCAAATGCAATACAATTACCAGGTTTCAAGTTCTTTAATTGTAAAACAATTTCATTTGATACGTTTGGTACCATTTCTTTTATATATTGTAAATCTACTGGATGTAATGTTCTTAGTATTACAAAGTTCATACATTGAGATACACATGTATCTGATAATTCACTTGGTCTTTGAGTTATTAAACCTAAGAACATTCCATATTTTCTTCCTTCTTTAGAAATTCTTTCAAATATGTTGTATCCTAGTATTTCAATATCTTTATCATGTTGAACATATCTATGAGCTTCTTCAATAATAATATGATATGCCCTACTTCCTCTTACTTTTTCAGTACTTGTCTTTAAAAACAACATTCTTGAAATTATCTTAGTTATTACTTTTGCGATACGGTCGTCAACATAGTTAATATTAAAATTAACAATTTGTACTCTTGAATTAGTGTTTTTATCCCATAATAGAGAATTGATAAATTCATCTCTTGTTATATATTCTGGATAATTAAAGTAATGTCTATTTTCTCCTGTTGCAAGGGTATGAAGTCTTACACTCATAATATTGGCATTATCAAATACTTTATTACTTTTTAGGATACCTTCACTTATAAGTGCAAAATCCATTGCTTGTTCTAGATCTTGGATTGTATAGAACATATTTTGTTCTAAGTCGCCATCATCTACTTCTTCTTCTATAATATATCCTCTTATAAATTCAACTACTAATTCCATTTCTTGCATCTTACCGGATTTATCTACAAATAAACATTGCTTAAATGTTCTAGTATATCCTGGTTGAACAATTTGACTTTCTAGATTTAGTGTTTCAGTATGGAATTTTGTTAGTACTCCAATAACTTGGTCTCTTATCTTTGTAGATTCATCTCCACTTAAAATAATATCTTGTATAGCTCTTGCAATAATATCATTTTTTCTTCTTAAGACTTCTTCTCCACTACCTGTTAATATTCTAACTAATTTTAATGTTTTTTCTATTATTGGTAGTTGTGATGGAGTTGTCGCATCTAATAATAAAGCTAAATCATCTATATCTAATAACCAAATTGGTATTCTTAATAATTCTTCTTCAGGGTTAACAATATTTGTTGTATAAACTTTATATCCCAATGCAGGATTTTTTTCATGTAATCCACTAAAGGCTTTTGTATATTCTCCATAGGCATCAAAGAAAAATAGTGCTGAATTAATTGGTGGATTTGGACTACTTGTATATAATTTTTGTAAGATAGATGCTACTGTACAACTTTTACCTGCTCCAGAGTTTCCTAATATAGCAAAATGGGCATTAAAGAATTCATTAAGAGCGACATTTATTTTATATCCTTCATAAACATTACTTGTTCCAAAGTTTGTATATCCTTTAGAAGTTTCTTGTTTTCCAAAGATTAATTCCAACTCATTCATATTAATTAATCTTATATTTGATTTAAATGATGGTTTTGCACTTGATCCTGGAATAAAATTATCATCAATTATTTCCCCTACAATATTTGCAACCATTATTTGTTTATTAACATTAGCAATTTCCGCAACAATTTTTTTATTAGAACCATCATCAAATACAATGTGATAATTAACTAAGTTAGGTTGTTGTGTAATATCAATAGCCAAATTAATTCTTACACTATTATCTATTATTTCTTCAATTTTCCCTATCATTTGCCTCACCCTTTTATCATACATATAAGTATATCAAAAATAATGCAAAAAAAAAAGATAATTAGCTAAACAATATTTAAAAAATTATCTTTTTTAATATAATCCATGTATTTTTTGAATAATAGTTCTATCTATTTCATTTAATTCCCAATTTCCATCATATTTTGTTAAATCTATACTTATGTTATATTTTATTTTATCTTTTACTTTTTCTAAATTATTTAACATATATTCATTATAATCTTTTATTTCATCTTTATGAGTTTCATAATACTTTTTAGAGTCAGCAATAGAATATGTATAATTTAGAACTTCTATTTCTACATCAACTATAGCGTTATCATCATTTACTACTTCATTTACTATCTTATATGATAAGTTTTGATATTGTTTTTCCAATAATCCTATATATTTTTTTCTTTGACTCTTAGATAAATTATCTGCTTCTACACTACTTTCTAGTTTTTTAAGTATTTCTGGATTAAGATTCTGATACTCACTTAAAAAGTTTTCAACTTTTTTTGTTGGTGTATTAAGAGTACTTTCACATCCTGTTAAAAATATTAATAAACTAAGTATAATAATTATTTTTTTCATAAAAAAATCCTCCTATATTTATAGTGAGAATTTTTTATTATAATTATACATCTTTTATATATATTGTTCCTGATGCATTATCTCTTCCTTTAAATGGTAATATATACTTTGAATATTTTTTTCTTTTTAATCTAAATGGTATTTTTAAATTTTGATCTACATTTACTGCTTCATTTATAATATTAGCTAAAATACTTCTTTTTTTACTTTTTTTAATTAGTTTTAATATCTTTTTATCAGTAATAATATCTGTTACTCCATCTGTAAATAAAAGTACCATATCATAATCATTTTCAACAGTATATGTTGATATTTTACATAGATCTTTTGTTAGTCCAACACAAGCAGTAATTATATTATTATTGAAAAAATATCTTAAATCATCTTTTTTACATGCTCCATATTTATAATAAAACCAAACATCTGAATCATCTTCTGATACTTGAATTAGTTTTTTATTCTTATAGATATAGGCTCTAGAGTCCCCTACATTCATAAATAATGTATTAATCTTATTAATAATAGCCATACATAGGGTTGTGCCCGAATGATTTTCATGATATTTTTTTATGATATCTTCATTAATTTTATATATAAGTTTTTCTAATAATTCTGTTGTTTTATTTGTATTATTTAGAGTTTTAGGGTCTTTTTCTTTGAACCATTTTTCAATAGTTTTAATTGTATAATTAGACGCTAATTCACCATGTTCTTTACCACCCATTCCATCAGCTACTATCATTAGTATAATATCTTTTTGCTTTGGATGATTTATAGCTAGTACAGCATCTTCATTTTTTTGTCTAATTAATCCTATATTTGTTTCTGTTTGAATTAGTTTCATAGAAATCCCCAATCTAAATGTTATAATCTATTTTGTATTATATCACTTATAAATGTCAAAAAAAAGAAAGTAGACATTTTTGAGTGTAAATTAACACATTATCTTTACTTTCCTTTACATTTATTTAACAAAGAAATAATTTGAATCCATTGTAGCAACTAAGTCATCTTTATCATTGTATATATTAGTTTTTAAATAACATGTTGTACTACCTTTTTTAACTATTTCAGCTACTGCAGTTAAGTATTTACCTGTTGATGGTTTTAAATAATTTATAGTTGCTGAAAGAGTTACAGCTTTCTTTCCGGTTGATGCTGCAGCTACTCCCATAGCTGTATCTCCTAGTCCAAAGATAAAACCTCCGTGAGCAATACCATATGGATTATTTGATGTTTCATTTATATAACCTTTTAGAGTAGCTGACTTATTTTCTATTACTTCTTCTACTTTATAATTATTATTTTTGATAAATCCTGTACTTTCCATTTTATTTATAAGTTCTTCTTTATTCATATTTAATCTCCTTTTTTTATAAGTATATAAATTGCCTCTTTGAATTCTGGAACTATATTTGTAATTCCTGATGATATTATTTTTAAATTATTTTTAGTTGATTCTAATATAAATGAATTCATTGAGATTATTCTACAACTTGTTTGTGGAAGATACATTTCTTTACTGGTTTCTCCATGAACTCTTTTTACTTCTTTATAGGCATTTAATACATTACTTTTATATTCTTTTTTTCCATCACCCATACTTACTATAAGTGCATACCCATCATCATTTAAATGATTATAAATAAATTTATAAAAATCATTTCTATCTTCATCTAATACAAGCATATGGATACACGCTATTGAATAAATAAAGTCAAATTTATCCTTAAGATTATTATTTAGTATATCTAATGTAGCATATTGTTTAGAGTGAGGTTGATCTTTTTCTTTACAATATTTTATTGCTTCTTCTGAAACATCAGTTGCTAAAACATTGTACCCTTTATTTAAAAGGTATCTTGCATCTCTTCCTTCTCCACATCCTAATTCAAGTATAGACATATTTTTTGATATATTATATTTATTTATTATTTTTTCTACTATTTCAGAATTTTTATCTGATGACCATGATAAATTATTTTCATGAACTTTTTTATATCTTTCATCATATGCTTTATAATATAAATCTTTCATATAATCCTCTTATTTCAATAATCCACTATAGTATTTCCAAGCAATAACTCTTGTTACTGCTGTATTTAATTCATCTTCTGTAATGGTTCCTTCTTCTACAGACTTTAGAAGTTCATTTTTCATTGATATAAAGTCACTAGTAATAATCATATCATTACCTGCTTTAATAGCCATTGTTGCGGCATTTCCTGCATCAACATACTCTTTCACAGCATCCATTGCAAGATCATCTGTCATTATAATTCCAGTAAAAGCAAGTTTATTTCTTAATTCTCCAACTACTTTACTACTTAGAGATGCAGGAGTATTCTCATCCATACATTTAACTATATTATGAGATACTAATATACTAGGAACTTTAGCTTTTATTCCTGCGATAAATGGTTTATAATCATTTTCTTCAAAGGAAGAATACTCTCTTTCATCTATTGCAATGCCAGTATGTGTATCTTTGTTACTTCCATATCCTGGAAAATGTTTTAATGTAGAATTTATTTTATTTTTATTGGCATACTCTACCATTTTTGTTATAAACTCACTTGTTTTATCTGCATCAGCTTTAAAACTTCTTTCATTAATATAATCATTCTCATTTGTAGAAACATCCGCAACTGGGGCTAAATTAAGATTAATACCAATACTTTTTAAAAGATCAGCTTTTTCTTTTTCAGTTTGTTCTAATAAATCATATCCACCTTGATCATAATAAGTTCTAGGTGATAAGAATTTTTCACTTCTATAAGCAGGATATCTGCTTACTCTTGTTACATAACCACCTTCTTCATCTACACCAAGTATTAGTGGATATTTACTTATACTTTGTAAATTATCAAGTTCTGATTTCATTTCTTCTTTAGTATGATTATTAAAATCTTTAGCAAATAAAATGTATCCTCCTGGATAAAAATTATTTAAATAAGTTGTATCATTCTTTTCATATCTTACAAGAAATAATTGACCTACTTTTTCTTCAGTAGTCATATCATTTACTTTATCTTTTGCTTTTTTGTAATAGTCCTTAAAAATACTTTCAGAAACAATATTATCACTTATTTTAATTTCTTTTTCTTGTCTTTCTTTGTTTCTTAAAAATATCTTTCTATTATTCATAGCGTATAGTGATGATGCCGCAATCAATATAATTAAAATAATTATTGGAATATTCTTTTTCATAATAATCTCCTATTTTATTAATTTTTTAAATTCACTTGGAGTTGGTGTTTCAAATAATATATCTTTCTTTATTTCTGGATAATACATCTTAAGTCTATTAGCATGAAGATATAGTCTTGATTCTTTATCTTTTGGATCTCCATATTTTTTATCTCCTACTATTGGATTACCAATAGTTGCCATAGCTACTCTTATTTGATTCTTTCTTCCTGTTTCAATTTTAATAGATAATTCTGAATAACTATCATTTTCTTTTATTACTTTATAGTTTGTGATTGCTTCTTTTCCTTCATCATTACGAGAAACATAAACTAAATTAGTTTTAGTTTCTTTTAATCTTTGGACAATTCTATCTTCTTCTTTTTTTAATTTTCCATGAACAACAGCAACATATTCTCTTAAAGAAACATATTCATTCCAATTTTCTTGAAGTTTATTTTTAGTTTTTTCATCTTTAGCAAGTACTACTATTCCACTTGTATCTTTATCTAATCTATGAACAATAAATACTCTTGCATTTCTATTTTTACTAACTAAATATTCTCTTACTATATGATATAGTGTTTTATCTTTTTCTTTAGCAGTTGCGATAGTTAGTAAGCCACTTGGTTTATTAACTACAATAATATGTTCATCTTCAAATAGAATATTAAAAGGTAATTCTTTTTTATTTTTATTGTCTGTATCAATTACAATATTCATACCCGGAATTAATTTATAATTATATTGTGTTGTTCTATTATTATTAACAAATATAGATCCATGTGTTAAATATTGTTTAATACGTTTCTTAGGCATATCAATATTGTTATATAAATAATCTAATAATTCCCCTTCTTTTTCTACTATAAGTTTCATAGTATCCCCTCCATACATAGATATTATAACAAAAAAAGAATACTATAACTAGTATTCTTATCGTTTTATTTTTCTAAGTAATAGCATTATAATTATTAATTCAATAATACTTGTAATTAAGAATATTATGAATCCATATTTATAGAATGGTTTATCTTTATAAACTATCTTTTCCACATTACTTGTATTATTATCTGTAATATTATCTTTCTTAGTATTGTCTTTATCATTTGTTTTTACTTCACTATTATTACCAGTACTACTAGTAGAATCATCTACTTTACTTGGTCCTTTATAATCTTTATTCTTAGATTCTTGTTCTTGTATAAAAACCTTTTCTTGTTTCTCAGTAGATTCTTCTATCTCTTTAGTTTCTTCTTCAGGTAATTTTTCTACACTATCTAATTTTAATGTTATTACTGGACGAAGGCCAGCAGTATAACTTGATGAGTTGACATTTGTAATATAAATACTATCCTTGTATCTATCAACTTCTTCTTGATCTCCTTTTAAATCTGCAAATATTGGTATAATATTTAAATGTATTCCATCATCTTTTATTTTAAATTGAGAATATGTACTAATACAATAGTAATAATACTTTATGCTATAACCATCTTTACCCTTAAAATAAGAATTTTTTGATAAAAGCCAATATTCAGATAATATACTTTTATCTATTTCTTTTAATGTTTTTAAGTGTGATGATGTGACTGTTGTTGCTTTCTTAGCTTGATTTCCATTTTTATATTCATTTACTTCTCTTTGAATTGTATCTTCATAACTATCCCAATCTTCTTTACCTGATAATGTTAAGTTTTTTACTATTCCTCCACTTATTATATCTACTGTACCTAAATCATTATCTATTCCCAATACTTTCCAATTCTTATATCCTTTTGCTTCATACTTAACATTATCACCAACTTTTAGTTTTGAAGATATTTCTTTTTTGTCCTCTTCTTTAACTTCCTTTTTTACTTTTAATGTTACTACTGGCCTATAGCCTTGTTCTTCTGGTATTGATGTATCTGTATAGATTGTTTCTTCAAAATTCATATTATTATATACCCCATTTTCATAATAATAAACAGGTCCACATTGATTATAAACTATATTACTACCCTTAATATCATAACAAGCATCTCCAATTAAATATATTTTTTCTGTTTGTTCATTCATGAAATCTGGTATTAGATTAGATAGTCTTGTGATTCCCAACCTATAGTAATATCCAACATAATCAACATCATTATTAAATGAATCAAATACCTGTTCAATTTGTCTATATAGTGGATAATCAGCTATACTATTTATTACTATCTCTATTGGTCTTTCTGGTATTAGGTCTAATTTTCTATTTCTTTTTCCTACAACTATCCATCTATTTACTCCACCATTTGAATATTCTATTGCATCTCCTATATTATAGTTTTCTGAATTATCAAAAGTCTTTGTTACATATGGCATTAAATATATTTTATAATTCTTTATATCAGTGTACTGCCATGTTTTTTTTGATGTTGTTATTTTTGTATCATCAATCTCATTCAAAACAAATTCATTATCATATTCAAAATAATCTAAATCATTTTTACTAACTGTCCTGGCATTTATTGCATAATTTCCATCAATATACTTATTTGCTGTTTCTTGAAATAATCTTTCATAATCTTCTTTTGTTTGATTATATTCTAAAGATATATTTTCTGTATTTGTTTTTGATACCACATCTATTGTTCCTGTGTATTCATCTTTTCCTATTACTTGCCAATCAGAGTACCCATTTACTTCGTAGTTTATTGAATCTCCTATTTGGATATTATCAAAGTTAGTTCCTGCTTCATCTATATTGTAGATGCTTCCTACTGCTTGTTTCGTTATAAATTTATTACTTAAAAGTACTCCTGATAATAGTATTACTGCTATTATTCCGGGGATTAGATACTTAAATGACCCCCCCCCCCCTTTTTTTGTTTTTCTTCATATTTATCGTCTCCTTTATTATGTATTTATTTTATCATTTTTAGATAAAAATAATCAATAGAAAATATCTATTGATTATATTTTTTTATTACTTGTTCTACTCCGTGAGAATTATTTGATTTTGTTTTATAGTTTGATTTTTCTTTTAACTCTTTAGAAGAGTTACTTACAATGTATGTTTTTTCAATTATATTAATTAATTCCTTTTCAGAGTTATTTCCTATTATTGAGACAATCTCCGTGGTTGGGATTTTTAATTTATTAATTCCATCAATTATACTATGAGATGTTATTTCTATAAAGTATTCTTTATTATATGTAAAAATTGATTTAGATATATCTAGATTATTTAATTTATCTATTAGATTAATATCTTTCTTTTTTACTTTTATTTCTAATTTATATGTTTTATTATCTTCTTCATAATAAGTTATTTTATAGTCTTTATATATTTTTTCTATTTCTTTTATGATACTTTTAGTTAATGGTTTACTATATATTATTTTATCTTTTGATATATCATAAATATAATTACCATTATAGGATAATATATAATCTATAAATGGATAGTCATGATTATAATATAATACATCTTCTTTAGATCTATTTGTACATATTGAAAAAGTTATTCCTTTATTTCTTAATTTATCTATTTCTAACATTGTTGATGTGGGAATTGCTTCTTCTTTATCTATTAAAGTATTATAAAAGCTACTTATTACCATCCTTATCATTCATATTCCCCCTAATATGATTATTTATGACTGTTATATTAATTATTAATATTAATAATGTAAGTAGATATGCTCCTAAAACATCACTTGGATAATGAACTCTTACATAGATTCTACTTATTCCAATAAATAGTATTACTATTGATAAAAATATTTTTAAGAAAATTTTTAATTTTTTATTTTTTAACTTAGTATTAACTAAGTATATTAATACTCCATATAAACACATTGCCATCATTGAATGTCCACTTGGATATGAATAACCGTCTTGAGTTATTAATCTTTCTTCTATTGGTGGTCTTGGTCTTTGTATAATATATTTTAATCCTTGATTTATTAATAAAGTAATAATCATACTACTTCCTAAAATATATCTATCTTCTTTATTAAATACTATTAATAAACACATTGTGATTATAATAACTGGTATTGTATCTCCCATTCTTGTTGCGAAGAGAAAGATAAAGTCAAAGAAATCATTTCTTAAACTTGATACATGTTTATATATAAAATCATCAAATGTACTTATATTATTTGTAAGTAATAAATATGTAATACCTATAAAACCTATTAGGAATATTATTCCTGCTACTTTTCTTATCTTCATATTAACCCAACGACTCTCTTATTTCTTGTTTATATATTTCAACTCCTGGTTGATCAAATGGTTCTACTCCAAATAAGTATGCCGAAAATGCTGCAGATAATTGGAAGAAATAAATTAAATTAGCTATATTATATGGAGTTAATTCTTCTATATTTATTTCTATACAAGGAACATCTCCTTTATAATGTGCTCTTATAACTGAGTCTTCTACAATATTACTTATTTCATGTAGTTCTCTACCATTATATTCAATGAAGTTATCTGATTTTTTTACCTTAATATATGTTTCAAATACTATTTTGTTTCCATCTTGAATGAATTGTCCTAATGAATGTAGATCTCTTGTATGAATACATGATGTTGGAAGGATTCCTACTCTTTCTTTTCCTTCTGTTTCTCCAAATAATTGTTTTACCCAATCTATGAAATGAATAAAGTTTTGTTCATTAACACAGAAGTTTTCAACATATCTATTATCATCAAATAATAATTTTCTTGTTACTGCATATTGATATGCATTATCAATTAGTCTTTTTCCATGATAGTATCCATCTATTATTTCATTTATATTATAATTAAGAGCAAGTGGTAATAAATGTGCTGGTGTTATAAATGAATATCTTCCTCCTATATTATTTGGAATAACAAAGGACTTATATCCTTCAGTGTTTGCTTCTTCTCTTAATGGTCCATTTTCTTTATCTGTTGTGATAATTATTCTGTCCTTTACCTCTTCTGGATATTTTCTTTTTATTAAATCTTTTAATAATTTATAGGTAATTGTAGTTTCCATTGTTTTTCCACTTTTACTTATAACATTAATACAAAAGTTTTTTCCTGTTAAATATCTTAATAATTCATCTAAATATTTACTTGATAATGTTGTACCGGCATAAATTATTTCAAATTTATTATCATCAAAATATTTTCTAAACATACTATCAAAAGCATAACTCCCTAAGAATGATCCACCTATTCCTATTACTACTAGACAGTCATAGTTATATTTAATAAACTTTGCGGTTTCATTTATTTCTTCTATTAATTTTGGATCTATTTCATCTCTCCAACCTGTCATATTACTATGATCTAATTTATCAATTATTTCTTCTTTTTTAGTCATTAATTGATTATACTTTTCTTTATCAATGAATTTATCTACGTAGGTATTAAAATCAAATTTTATCATTTAATCATCTCCATTTTCTACATTATAGCATTATTTAAAGAAAAGAAAAAGGGACATAAGTCTCTTTATTATTTTTTATTGTTTCCTTCATATATAATTGATTCATAAACTAAATCTACTAAGTGTTCTGATGGTTCTAGATTATATTTTTTTAATATTTTATCAAATACGTGTGGTTCATCTTCTAAATCTAGATATGGATATACTACATCTTTTTTATTTTTCATTTCTTTTAAATATTTTTTTGTATAATTACTTTCTAATAATAGTAATGGATAATCTTTTGCCCATTGTTTAAATTTTTCTAAGATAAAATAAATATTATTTACGTATGTAAAACTTTTCTTATCATACTTTATCATATTTCTTAAATCTTCATTTTCTATAAACTTATCTTCTACTCTGTAATCAAACCTATCTATTAGTTTTATTCCTTCTAATTTTAATGCACTTAATTGAGCGATAAAACCTTCTTTTGGATTACTATGAGTTGGGATTATTTCAACTATTATATATTTATCTTTTTGTAAATTCATATGTCTCATCTCCAGGTATTGATTATACCATATTTTTATAAAAAAAGAAAAAGGAGGATGCTTCCTCCTATTTGATTGTCATTAATATTTTATGTATTCTTTTATCATTTACAAGTTTTATTGTATTTGATTTTTCTTTTATTCCATCTAGCGATAATGACTCATTCTTTCCTTTTGTTACTTCTATTTCATATACTGTATCTAAATAATTATATGTTATTTTAAATGATTCCCAAGCTATTGGTATTCTTGGATCTAGAATTAGTTTTTCTCCTTCTTTGTGTAATCCTAGAATATCTTCTATTCCTACTTTATAGAACCATCCTGCAGAACCTGTATACCATGTCCATCCACCTCTTCCTGGGAATGCTTCTGATGAGTATATATCTGCGGCAATTACATATGGTTCTACTCGATATATATCTGTTTGTTTATTTGTTTTTGTTCTATTAATTGGGTTTATCATTTGGAAGTAACGATACGCTCTATCATGATATCCTGCTTTTATTAAAGCCATTAAATACCATGATACTGAGTGAGTATACTGTCCTCCATTTTCTCTTATTCCTGATGGATAATTCATAATATATCCTGGATTATTTAATGATTTAGAAAATGGCGGTGTTAGCAGCTTGATTATTTTATTTTTATCATCTACTAAGTTTTCTTCGACAGATGTGATTACTTTTTGAACTCTTGATTTTGGAGCTACCCCACTTATTATAGAGAAACTTTGAGATATTAAATCTATCTTACATTCACTATTTTCATAGCTTCCTAATTTATCCCCATTATCAAAGAATGCTCTTAAGTAATAATCTCTATCCCATGTATTGTCATTTAGGCTTTCTTTTAATTTTTCATTAAATTCTAAGTATTTACTTGTATCTAATTTTGTTTTGGAACTTTTTATTACTTTGATGAAATTATCTATTGTGTTGTATAGGAAGAATCCTAACCATACACTTTCTCCTTTTCCTTTTATTCCTACTCTATTCATTCCATCATTCCAGTCTCCTCCACCCATTAATGGAATATTATGTGGTCCTAGAGATGACATTGATAGTCCTAATGATTTAAGACAGTGGTCTAAAAGGGTTTCAGTTTTTTCTGTATAGTTAAATACCATTCCTTTTTCATGTTCATATTTGCTTAATTCTTCTCCTGATACATATGGAACTTTTTCTTTTAAAATACTATAGTCTCCTGTTTTTTCTATATAGTATGCTGTTGCGTATACTAGCCATAAGAAATCATCTTTATATCTACTTCTAAGTCCAAAATGATTTTTCTCATGCCACCAATGAAGAACATCTCCTGCTTCAAATTGATGAGCTGCATTTCTTAGTATTTGTTCTTTTGTATATTCTGGATTTACTATAGTAATATTCATAGCATCTTGTAGTTGATCTCTATATCCAAATGCTCCACTTACTTGATAGAATCCTGCCTTTGCCATAATTCTTGATGATAATGTTTGATATAAATACCAACCATTCATCATATAATCAAAACTTTCATCTGGTGTTTTTACTGAGATTGTTCCTAAAGTGTTTTTCCAATTATCTTTTACAGCTTTTAATTCTCTCTTAGCATTTTGAATATTTGTATATCTTCTTATTAACTCTTTATTTTCTAAATCACTTTGACTACATCCTAGAACAAAGACTACTTCTTTTTCTTCATTTTTATCTAAATTAAGATTAAATGAAATATTCTTTACAAGTATTTTATCACATATTGCACTTGTTATATTTTCTGATGCGGACATAAAGACATTTACATCTCCATAGTTTATACTATAAACATTTCTCATCTTTAAGTAATTATCTTTTTGTAAGAATTCAGTAAGTATATGTCTTGATGTTTTTTCTTCAAAGTTTCCAAATGTTGGATTAATCCAGAACTCAACATTTGTTGAATATTTTGAATTTGTCTTATTTTTTAATTTCATTAAGTATATCTTTACATTATCATTTACTGCGACAAATTCTGTTATTTCATGATATAGTTCTTTAGTTTCACTTTCTAGAATACTATATCCAAATCCATGAGTACATTTTTCTGGATCAAACTCATGATTATTAAATTTAAATCCTTCTGATTTATCATTAACTACCATTTCATTTGTCCATGATGTTATTTTAAATTCTCCTGAGTTATATGCATATGTATAACCGCATCCATTATTTGTGACTATTGTACCAAAGTTTTTATTCGCAATTATGTTAGACCATGGAGCTGGAGTATCTTTATTATATATGACATATTCTTTTCCATTATTTTTAAATCCACCATATGAATTATCAAATTTTAATTTTTCTTTATGTTCACTTATAATATTTTCTTCTTGTGGATACTTTGGATAATCACTTATCATATTACTCTTTTGTAAATCTTCTACTGCTTCTTTTAGACTCTTATATTTTCCTGCATCAAATCTTATTCTAGGAGCAACATCTAAAAGACTTTTATCTTCTTTAGTTACATAATCACTATTAACTACTTTTACATTTCCTGGAGTATGATAAAAACTATTTAATGTATAAATTCTATATAATTCATCATCTATATATTTTTTTACTAATTCTTTTGATTGGCCTACTTCATTATTTATTATCATTAAATCTATAAATATTGATTTTGACTTAAAGTATTCAAAGGCTTTTAGTAATTCATATATAAAACTCATATCACTTATATCATTTATTTCTACACTTATTATTGGTCTATCTCCACTTATTGAGAATTTCCATAGTCCTGATTGTCCAAGAGCTGATTTTCTTAATAGGTCCATTCTTTCTTCATTAACTGATATTCTTGTTGTTTGATATAAGTAATTTAACATGATATTGTATGTTCTCATGTTTTCTCCAGTTATATTTAAGTTCTTTGTTTCTATTACATTCATTAGTGTTGATATTTTAAATTCTCTTTTTAGTGTAGAAATTCTACTGTAGTTATTTATAATATCTCTAATTTGTTCTAGGCTTCTTCCAAAACCTACTAGTAAATATACAGATGTATGAGAATTAGCTGGAACTGTTATCTTATTTCTTAAACACATTACTGGATCTAAATTATCTCCTGAATAATTTGATAGTTTTTTATTTAATCCAATTGCATTATTAAGTCTTCTATTACGACCAATAAAGTTTATTCTTTCTGTTTCATATGTATAGTTATTTTCTACATTAGGTATTATTAATCTAGTTACCATATAACTATTAACATTAGAGTCTCCTCTATTTTTTCTTTTAGCAATCAAACTATTTGTTCTTGTATCAAACTCTGTTGAAATAAACATACTATTAAATACTTTATGGCTATAGTCATCACTATTATCAGATAAAATTGGTTCTGTATAACTTGTTAGTTCTAGTTCTTTATCTTCATTTGATTCATTCTTAAATGTTATTTTTCTAATTTCTGCATGATAATTTTTACATACTACTATTTCTGTTTTTGTAGAAATATTTGTATCTCTTCTTAAATATTTAATTTTATCTGCGGCAAATATAACTTCATATTTATTTGGTTTAATATTCATTGGTGCATATGTATTACTCCATACATAGTTAGTATTACAATCTTTTATATATAAGAATATTCCATAGTCTTGTTCTGTTACTTTACGATATCTATTTAATAGTTGTGTTCTATATCTTGAGAAACTATCTCCTCTATCATTCATAATAAGAGAGTATTTCTTATTTGATAGAACTGACATTTCTGGTAAGTATGAAATATAATTAAATGCTCTAATATCATTTTCAATTTTTTCTTTTTGATAATCATATTTCTTATATCCTGCCATTTTTAAATCAATACTTGATTGTACTTGTACTTTTTCTTTTAATAATATTTCAAATGCTTTAATATTAATATTTGAATGGAATAATTCTTTTATAATACCGTGTTTTAAATAATTAGTTATTCCAAGCAAACTCATTCCTTGATGGTGAGCAAAATATGATCTGACTATACCTTTATTATCATAGTCATATGATTCATATAAACCATATACTGAATACATATCTAGTTTTTTAAATTTATTAATATTTTCATAAACATCATGGGGATATAAATCCATTGCCATTAATGATGAATATGGTGATAATACTATTCTGTTTTCTTTATCTTCTTTAGCTTTTAAATATGGAGTTGCGAATGCTTTATATTTATAATTTAGTGAATTATCCAATTCGTTATAAGCTGACTCTGATATTCCCCAAGGAAGTTTTCTAGATACATTTTGAATATAACTTTTTTGACACATATGAGCAAAATTATATGATTCGTCTAATAAAGTATTTGGATAATTTTTCATAAACAGTAATGGCATATAATATTCAAATGCTGTTCCACTCCATGAAATTAATCCTTTATGTCCTTTATATGTTGTTAAGGATTTATCTAGACTAAACCAATGTTTTGATGGAGCTTCTCCAAGACAGATAGTTATGAATGAAGTTAATCTTGATTCTGATGCAAATTTATTATAATTGTAGTCAGATAATCTTCCTTCATTTTCATCATATCCTATACTAAAGACATTTTTCTTTGTATATAGTTTTTTGAAATTTGTATTATTAATTAATTTATCACATAATTTTTCTATTTTTGTATTACCTATTTTTTCTGCAAATGATTTTGTAACAATATAACTTGCTACTAAATTACCTGAGTCTACTGTTGAGACAAATAATGGTTGTAATACTTTTTTTGTTTTTATATCATACCAGTTATATAAGTGACCATTCCATTTATCTAATGAATCTATCGCTTTTAAAATGTTTTCAAGGAGATTTGTTGTAGTCTCTTCATCAATAAATTCCAACTCATAAGCACTTATTACTGAAGTTAGTGAAAATCCTAATGCAGTTGGAGATGTTCTACTATCTAGTTTTTGTTCTCTATTTTCTTGATAATTATCTGGTATTAAATAATTATTTTCTTCTGTTAAATTATCTTCAAAATATTTCCATGTATCTTTCGCAAGATTAATTACTTCACTTACTTCTTTTTCTTTTAAATCTAGTTCTTTATTATCGATATCTTTACTTACTATATATAGAACAAATGGTCCTGTAAAGAAAATAAATGCTATTACGTATGCTAGGATATTATTTGTTAATAAACCTATAATTATAAATATTATTGTAAATATAAAATTAATTAAGAATTCTTTTAAATATATTTTTAAATTATTTTTAGTTGATTTTGCTACTTCTTCTGCTGTTATCCAATTAAGAAGATGTTTATGACTATATAATAGTCTATAAAGTGATCTAAAGAATGCATCCATATATAATTTTGAATAATATGGAATTGTTGCAAAGGAAATATATGATCTTAATAAGATACTTTTTCCTCCAAAGAATATTTTTTTATAGTAAATTTTTCTTGTATTTTTTTCTTTTCTTACCATTTTACTTCTTAAAAAGAAGAATATTGATAATGTAATCTCTAAAAATACTAATCCTATCCATAAATATGAATAATATCCTTTACAAGTAAATGCCAATAAAAGAATAATTAGTAACATTGGATTCAAAAACATTCTAACTATATTATCTAATATTTTATATTTACCTAGAATATTGATTGGATTATTTACTTTTTTCTTATTTTTATTTTTTACTTTTGGTAATAACCACCCTATTATTTGTGTATCTCCTCTTGCCCATCTATGATGTCTAGTTACATCTACTGCAAACTTTGATGGAAAATCATCAATTAATTCTATATCTGAGACGTATCCACATCTTAGATAATTTCCTTCTAATAAATCATGAGATAATATTAAATTTTCTGGGAAAGTTTCTGATAGTATTTTATCAAATATTTCTACATCATAAATACCTTTTCCTACAAAACTTCCTTCTTTAAATAAGTCTTGATGAATATTTGGAATAATTGCTGAATATGTGTCAAATCCACCAATACCTGCAAATATTTGACTATATAAACTTTTATTAGTTGCTTCAATATCTACTCCTACTCTAGGTTGCATTATTCCATATCCTCTAATAACTTTAGTTCCTTTTTTATTAAGAATTGGTTTATTTAGTGGATGATCCATTGCTCCAACTAAATTTAGAGCAGAATCAAGAACTAATTGAGTATCAGCATCTAATGTAATTACATATTTTATTCCTAATTTGTTATTGTGAAGCATATTTACATGATAGTATTTTGCTTCATCAACATACTCGCCTAATAATATTTTATTAAAGTGAATTAAAGCACCTCTTTTTCTTTCATATCCTATATAAGCATTTTCTGTTTTATTCCATACTCTTTTACGATATATAAAGTAAAATAAGTCTTTTTTATATTTTTTATTTAGACTTTCTGCAAGATTTTTTCCATATTTTGCAACTTCTCTATCAAAGTCATATTCTCTTTCATTTCCCTGTTTAGCATCTCCTAAAAGAGTGAAATATAAATTATCTGTTTTATTAACCAAATAAAATGTTTCCAATGTTTCAAACATCTTTTTAACTTTTTTTGTATCAGAAACTATTGTTGGTATAACAACCATTGTTTTTGCTTTATCAGGAATTCCCTTTGTATAATCTAACTTTGGAATAATTCTAGTAGGAACAATACTAGTTAAAAAATGATTATATATTTGAATAATTATTTGACTAACTGGTATAAGTAATATTAAGAAACCAATTATTTTCATCTTTATAAAAAATGTTGATAATAAATAAGTAATTGAAACTGTTAATAATACTAGTATTAAAATATATATATAAAATACTGGTAATGAAGATTTGTTTTTAAATAGTTTAAAACCGATGTGTTCTTCTGGACTATATATTTTTTCTAGATATTCATATTCATTCATATGTTTTCTCTTTGATAATTTTATTAAACGTTTTCTATATGAATTTTTTGTTTCTAATGTCATGTTTTTATATATAGGATCTTGAAGCAATTTTTTCTCTGTCTTTGATATTTTTTCATATATATCTTCAAGTGATATTTCTAATTGATTAGTTAAATCAGTAAATATATTAGATATTAATACATTATTATTAATCTTGTTTTGGAATTCTTCATTAATTATATCTTTTAAAATTATTTCATTTTCTTTTAAGTATTCATTTAATTCTTTAAAAACTGCAGAATTGTTTTCTATTTTATATAATTGATTATTAATTTCAAATATATAATGAAAATTATTAGCTAAATCAAAGTTATTATTAATAAATGAAGATAAAGTTATATCTTCTTTGTTATTTATAATTTTTTTTACGTCTTCTTTATCTACTAATTTTATATATTCATCTTTACATAATTCATTTAATTTTTCAGTGTATATTATTGTTAATGTTGGCAATAAGTATTTTAATTCTTTATACGTAAATATCTTTTTTGTTTCTTTTTGATATCTTTTTAATTCTTCAACAATATATTGAAATGATGCATTATAGTTTTTCTTATTTACTATATTTTTTAAAATATAATAATTACTGTTAATAATCTTTATGTTTTTCTTTAATTCTTTTTTTATACTCATTATATTATTTTTATGTTCAGCCAAAATATAGTAGTTATCTATTAACCACTCATTTGTTATTTCTACATATTCATAATTTTTTGTTTTGTTTACTAAAAAATAATAATAATTTGTTATCGAATCAAAGTTTTTTAAATATTTTTTTATTATATTTGCCATACGCTATACACTCCTACTCCAATTATATCATATTTTCATCTTATGAACTATATGATTATTACTTTTTAGATGTTTTTTCAACAAAAAAAGTATTTCATAATGAAATACTTTTATTTGTATAAATGGCGGAGTAGGAGAGATTTGAACTCTCGCGCCAGTTGCCCGACCTACACCCTTAGCAGGGGCGCCTCTTCAGCCTCTTGAGTACTACTCCATCTCAATTTGCGTCCGCATATATATTATTACATTTAAAGCTATAATTGTCAATAAAAATTATTTTATAATTATCTTAATTAAAAATAAAAATCGTTGTCTTACAACGATTAATTACATATTGGTGACGAGTACGGAATTCGAATCCGTGAATGCTGCCGTGAAAGGGCAGTGTGTTAAGCCACTTCACCAACTCGCCAAATAAAAATGGCGCCCCAACTAGGACTTGAACCTAGGACCCCTTGATTAACAGTCAAGTGCTCTAACCAGCTGAGCTATTGAGGCATATGGTGGACCTGACAGGACTTGAACCTGTGACCCCACGCTTATCAAGCGTGTGCTCTAACCAACTGAGCTACAGGTCCACATCACGTGTACTTAATAAGTTTACACTATTTTTTATGTTTTTGCAACAATAAATTGAATTTTTTTAATTCAGTTCGTCAATTGCAAATATAGAATACTATAAATAATTTAACAAAGTCAAGTCTTTTTTTATATTATATGCTGCTTTTTTTAATAAAATTAATAATTTTTTAAAAAATACTTGTAAATAATAGGATTTTGATATAAAATAAATATGCAATTTGTATTTGGGGCGTTAGCTCAGTTGGTAGAGCAACTGACTCTTAATCAGTGGGTCTAGGGTTCGAATCCCTAACGCCCCACCATTTTATTAATTACACTCTTTTATTATAGAGTGTTTTTTTTATAATTCTTTTTCACTTATTATTTCTATTCCATTTTCTTTTAGAAGTTGTGCAGTTATACCCATTCCTTCTTTTTTATTTTTTGAAAATGTTCCATCATATATAGTATTTGATCCACATGATGGTGATGATTCTTTTAATAATGCCTTTTTAACATTAAATAACTTTGCAAGATATAGTGTTTCCTCTGCTCCTTTTTGATATTCTTTTGTAACATCTATTTTTTCTCTATTAAGTACTTTATCCCCTACTATTTCTGATGGTATTCTTGGAGTTTGTAATCCTCCAAATATTTCTGGACATACAGGGATAACTTCCTTATCTTTTATATATTCTAATACTTTTTCATTTCTATTATTTTCTCCATCATATTTACAATTTAATCCTAGTAAGCATGCACTTACTAATATTTTTTCTTTTTCCATATTATAAAAAAAGGAAAGATATTATCTTAACTTTCCTTTTGCTCCTTTCATACCTTTTATACCACCTGAATTTGCAAATCCTGCTAAAATATTTGATTCAAAAGAATGTGTTTTGCTTGTTCTTTTCTTATAATCTTTTATACCTATTTGAATCATTTCATCTAGTACTTTTGTGAATTCTACTCCTTTTGCTTCCCATAAATAGAACGCTAGGCTTCCTGGAATAGAGTTAATTTCATTTATATAAATCTTTTTTGTTTTTTCATCAATTAAGAAATCTATTCTTGCATTTCCAGAACTTCCAAGTACTTTGAATGCTTTTGTTGCGATTTCTTCTACTTCTTTTCTTAATGAATCACTGATATCTGCAGGTAGTTTACGATTTGCTGATGCCATTCCTTTTGATGTTCCTTTTGTTGGAACTTTTACTCCACCTTTTAATTTTCCTTTTCCTCCACCAATGTATTTATCATTGAATGTTAAAAATTTGTTTGCAGATAGAACTTCTTCTATTTCACTTGTTTTTTGATGTTCATAATTTCCCATTACAGCAATATTTACTTCTTTAAGATTTTGAACAACTTCTTCAACAATAATCTTTGAATCATATTGAATTGCTTCATCTATTCCTTCTTTTAGGGAATCTTCATTGTCACAAACGCAAATTCCTACACTTGATCCAGTAGTTGCCGGTTTTACAATTAGTGGATATTTTAATTTAGATATTTCTTTTAACACTTTTTCTTTGTTTTCTCTATAATCAACATCATAAAACCATGTATATTTTGTCATTGGAAGATTTGCTTCTTTCCAAATGTCTTTCATTATTACTTTATCTTGTCCTGCAACTGATCCATATACGTTTGAGCCAACAAATGGAATTCCAATTGTTTGAAGATATCCTTGTAATACACCATCTTCAACATTTGTTCCATGAACAATTGGAAATATAATATCTATTTCTTTTACTACACTTTTAAATAGACCATTTTTCTTTTGTAACACATAGCTACCTTTTTTGTAGTATAAAACAACATTCGTACTATAATTTTTAATTAAATTAAAGTCCTGATATACATCTATATCTTTTAACATTTCTCCTGTATACCATTCTCTATTTTTAGTAATATAAATTGGAATTATTTCATATTTTTCTTCATCCATTTTATTCATTGCTTGAATAGCAGTGATAATACTAATTTCGTGTTCTACTGATTCTCCACCAAAAATTACACCTACTCTAATTTTCATACAATCACCTTCCTATTTTTCATTAAATGTATCTGGTAAATCATTTTCAAATAAAGCATATACTTCATCTTTTTTAGCAAGTTCTCCAATATAAGGATATGCTTCCCTAACATCATTAAATACAATTATTTTGTCTTTGTCAAATCCTTTTCTAAGTAATCCTTCCTTTATTGGGATGGTTTTCTTTTCTCCAATTAAAATTACTTCATCTGCAACTTTGGCAATTTGTTCTCCAAATTTTTTATTATATTCATCCTCTTTTTCACCTAATTCAATCATTCCAGGTGTTACAACTACTTTTTTACCTGGCATCATTCCTAGAATTTCACAAGCATTTGCTGCACCAACTGGATTTGAATTATATGCATCATCTATTTGATAGAAATTACCTAATTTCTTTAATTCAAGTCTATGTTCTACAGGTTTTACTCCTTTTACAGCGTGAATTAAATCTTCTATTGCAATATCAAATTCTCTTCCACAAGCAATTCCTGCTAAAATATTATATACATTGTGTTTTCCTAATAGTTTTGTTTCAAAATGATATTTCTTTTTATCACCTTTGAATACTACATCAAACTCTGTACCTTTATTTGAACATTTTATATTTGTTGCATATACATCAACATCTTTATTATCAATACCTATCCATATGATTCTTACTTTATTTTTTAAATCATAATTTAATTGTAATGGATCATCTCCATTAAGTATTCCAAATCCATCTGCAGGAAGTGATTCAATAAGTTCAAACTTTGCTTTTTGAATATTTTCTTGACTACCAAAACTTTCTAAATGAGCTGTTCCTATCTTTGTTAAGATACCATATTTTGGTTTTACTAACTTACATAAACCTCTTATTTCTCCTCTTACATAAGCTCCCATTTCTGCAATAAATATATCTGTAAATTTATCCATATCGTTATTAATTGTCATTATAAGTCCGTTGAATGTATTTAAGTTTCTTGGAGTTGGAAATGCATTATAATTTACATTTAAAATATCAGCTAAAATATTTTTACTACTTGTTTTACCATAGCTTCCTGTTATTCCTATTACTTTTAAATTAGACATCTTTTTTAGTTTTCCTTGGGCCATACTTCGATAATGTAAATATATCAATTTTTCAACAGGTGTATTTATTATCATTGCAATAAATATTATAAATCTATTTAAGTATAACATGATACTTTCTATGAATATTATTATCCAAGCAAAATACAGGTTATCTGTATTTAATCCTAAAAATACAATAGGAATTAAATATAATATTGATGATGTAAAGATTAATCTTTTAATTCTTTTAGTAATAACTAGTTTTTTCTTATTTTGATCTTTTATAATTGTGTTGTGAGAAGTATATCCTACTATAAACAATATAACTGATATTACTAACATACAAATAATTGATACTATTTGTAAATCATAAATTACAAAAATACCTACTAAACTTATTCCTATTGCAAGGATATCTAAACTTAAAAAATCATTTATATTTTTAAATACCCACTTTAAATACCTATTATTTTCATTATATAAATTTTGTTGTAACATATGAAGAGTTCTATGTCCTCGATAATAATTTGCATAGAAAAATGCTATTAATACAATTAAATAAACTAAAATAATCATTTTTTACCTCCTAAAAGAAATTATTTAATATATTTATTACTTGTTGTAAATTTTCTAAATATGCATAATGGGTTCCTGGTAGAATTATCAATGCTGCATCTAGCATAATTTTTTCTAATTCTTTTGCCTCTGCAACTGGAGCTTCTGTATCATTTTCACCCCATATTAATAATGTTGGCTCTTCTATTTCTTTTGCATATTTTGATAAATCTTCATTTACTACTTCTACAAGTGTTTGTCTCATTACTGGGCTTGCTGCTTTATAATCTCTCGATCCAATATATTTTTTCATATATTCTCCGAAGCTATTCATACCCGGTAGTTTTTTTAGAGATTTTAAAAGTCTTACTTTTAATGGCAATGCCTCTTGAACTCTTATACAAGGACTACCAAATAGTACTAATTTTTCAATAGTATTTCTTGCACTGTATCTTATTGCAAGTCTTCCTCCAAATGAATGTCCTATCATAATTGGCTTTTTTATTTTTAATTTTTTAATAAATTCTTCAAGCAATAATTCATAATCATCTATTTTCCAGGTATTTTTTGGTTCATCACTTTCTCCAAATCCAGGCAAATCTAAAATAGTTATTCTAAATCTGTCTGAAAAGTTATCACCTATTGGTTTCATCATCTCAATATTTTGTCCCCAACCATGTAATAGGACTATGTCTTTTCCTTTACCATATTGTATGTAATTTATATTTAAATCTTTAATACTTATTTTCAATTGTATCACTCCTTTTAAATTATATCATATTTATAATTTAAGGAAAATAAATTCGGTTATTGAAATATTTATTTAAATAATATAAACTGTTTTGTTTGTAAAATAATGTAAAGAAAAAGAAGCTTTATAGCTTCTACTTAGTTTTTTCAATTGAATAAAAATCATATCTATCTGATGAAGTTTGCTTAAATGTATACGTATAATTAGAAAATTTTGAACTGTATTTTCCAATTATTTCATCTATGTTTATAGTATTATCTTTTAATTCTACTGTTTTTACTAAATTTGCTTTATCATTTGAAGTATATATATTTGCTTTTGTGACTTGAGAATTGTCTGCTGGTATTTCATATTCAACATAGAATACTTTTCTCTTAATAACAATTTTATCTGACTCTAATGATGTTTTTGTTGTTACTTCAATAAATTTTGGGGAGTAATAATTATTTATTGTTGGATATACATATGAATAATTATCTGTTGACTTATCATAAGCTATTGCATAGTTAGTACCTATTTCAAATGACGATGGTGTATATGATACATTTTTCCCAAATATGTTTTTGAAATTTGTTTTTACTATTCCTCCTGGAATTATAAATGGAGTATTTGTTGTAATAAAGTTATTATACATTGATACATAAATTGCTGCTGACTTATCGAAATTTGAAGTATTTATTTCTCTTTTTGTATATAAATATCCAAAAAACTTAGAATTTGAGTCATTAAATGCTTTATTAAATAATGTTAATGTATCATTAATGTGTTCAAAAACAGTTAGATTTACTTCTACATCTCCTACTTGGGTTGTCTTTTCTTCTTGTTCTTTTTTGTTTAATACTAATTTATCTACAGCAATAAACCCACCCAATCCAGCAATTATTATTATTAATATTATTATTGTTACTATAAATTTTTTATTCTCCATTTTTATTCTCCTTAATGTACTTTAATTATAAATAATTTAACAAAATTATTCAAGATATTATCTTCTATTTCTTATTTCATCCAATAAGGAGAGTTTCTTTATTTTTATATTATTATTTCTACCAGTTCCAATTTCAATATCTGGCTTTGTTATTTTTCCATGATAGTCTGTTCCACCACTTATTAGAAATTTATATTTATTTGCAAGTTTTAAAAACAATTTTCTTTCTTCTTCATTATGAGTTGGATGATAAACCTCTATTCCCATTAATCCACTCAATTTCATTTTTTCTAATAGTGTTGCTAATTCTTCTTCATTTAGTTTTAGGGATTTTGGATGTGCTAAAACAGGAATGCCTCCACTCTCTAATATTAAATCAATACACTCATTATAATCTAGCTCTTTGTTTATTCCTTTAATCTTTTTATTAACTGATACCAAATATTTTTCAAAAGCTTCATTTACAGTTTTTGCTTTACCATATTTAATTAATAATTTTGCAAGGTCTGGTCTTCCTAAATTATGATTAGAATTAAGAAGATTTATTATATCTTGATAATCAAATTCTATTTCATAATCTTTTTTTAATTGTTCTATTAGAGATAGTTCTCTTTGAAAACTATTGTTTTTTAATTCATGCATCTTACCATTAAGGCTTTTATTTTCTATATCTATATCATAACCTAAAATATGCATTGTCCCTTTTAGTGATTTAGCAGAGAGTTCAATTCCGTTTATTATTTCTATTTTATCTTTGTAACTATTATCAAAATTTCTTAATCCTTCTATTGTATTATGGTCTGTTATTGCCATTGTTCCAATATTGTTTTTTAAAGCTTTTTCTATAAGTTCATTTGGACTTAAGTCTCCATCAGAATAATATGTGTGCATATGCATGTCAATAAGTTTTTCTGCCATAACTTTTTCTCCTTAATACTAATTCTTTTCCCTCTTCTGCAGTTTGTGTATTTTCAAATACTTTCATTGCTTCTTCTAAATATAATTTTCTATCTTCCTCTGGCCAAAAATGTGTAAGAATCAATTGTTTAGAGTTTGACTTTTTAGCAAGTGTCGCTGCATCAAGTGCTGTAAAATGACTCTTATTTGTACCTGATATATCATATTTTCTTAAGAATGACGATTCACAGATTAATAGATCTGAGTCTCTACAAAAATCAATTAATTTATCAAAATTTGTTGGTCCTATATCTGATGTATAAACTATTTTTGTATCTTGATTTTTCAACTGAATCATGTATGACTCTATACTGTGAGAATTATTATCTTCAAATGATATCGTTAAATTATCTAGTTGATATTTAGCTTTATTATTTATACTTAAATATTCTGAATATGAGTCTTTATTTGAAACAATTGTGTTTCTAACTCCATTAACATCATTATCTGGTAAATATATTTTTATTCTTTTATCTAATGTACCAATATTATGATGTGTAAGTGATGCATATTGAAGTGTATTAATATCACTTATATGATCAAAATGATAATGGGTTAAAAAGACATGTAAATTATTCAAATCTTCTGGTATATTCAATAATCTAGTTGAACCACTACCACAGTCTAGTAGTATTTTTTTATTTTTATATCTTATTAAAAATGCAGGACAATTTCTATTATCTTTAGGGTATGGTGATACAGTTCCTAAAGGTATAATTGTTATATCATTTTCATTCATAATTATCTTTCTTCCTTTTTTCATACATTTTCATCTTTACATATGGATGTACATATTTATCGATTGGCTTATCTAAATTTAACACTTCTTTTACAATTGTTGATGATAAGAATTGATATTCTTTATCGGCAAACAAAAATACTGTATTAACTTTATTATTTGATAACTCTTTATTAATTTGATGAAGTTGAACTTCATAATCGTAGTCACTTAAACTTCTAAGTCCTCTTATTAGGGCTTTACATTGATATAATTCTGCAACATCAACAGCTGCTCCTTTTTCTAATACTACCTTTACATTATTTATTTTACTGTAAATTGTGTTTAACATATCTAGTCTTTCTTCTTCTGTAAAAAATTGATTCTTTTTAGCAGGATTTCTTAAAATTGCGACAATTACTTCATCAAATAGTTCACTTGCTTGTTCAATAATATTCATATGTCCTTTCGTAATAGGATCAAAACTTCCTGGATATAATACTCTTGTCATATTTTCTTCACCAACTTTCTAATTTCATTTTTATTATTATTTTTTAAAACATAATCGAAATCTTTAGGATTTAAATCAATACTTGAACTTTCTCTTAGGTCAAACGCCTCATCTGTTATGTTATCTCTAGACATAGCTCTTTTTTTTCTAATTTCGTATGGAATATCTAAAAGTATGGTTAAATCACACATCTTAAAATACTTAGTTATTGGAAGTAATAGCCAATCTAGTATTATTATTTTATCTTTATTTCTTTCAATAAAACTATCAATCTCTTTTTGCATATGATTCCAAGTAATGTCTGTTAATTTTTGCATTTCTTCTCGATTATTAAAAACAATTTCTCCTAGTTTTTTTCTATCTATATTTTCGTTATTTACAATATTAGATCCGAAAGTTTTTATAAGTTCTTCTTTTACTTCATCTAATAGTAATACATTGTGTCCAACCTTATCTATGTCAAGATGAACAACTTCTCTAGGTAATAGTTCTTTTAAATTATTTGATAATGTTGTTTTACCACTTCCTGATTTACCAGAAATACCAATTAGCATATTATCCCTCCTCTTGTTTGTATTATAGTAAATAATTAGAAATAATAAAAATATATGTTTTGAATATCAAATATAACTTACGGTTATGATTTATAAATAAAAAAAGTAAACATGTGTTTACTTCTTAATTCCTGATTCTTTATGATTTTCTTGATGTTTATTGATTGCATTTTCAAATACCTTAGCAAGATGTTCTACTTCTGGATAATCTTTTTCATCTAAACAAGCTAATACAAATTTATCTCTAATACTATAACTTGTTACCTTTCCATTATTGTACTTTCTATTTAATCCTTCTGTAAATGTCTTCATATCAAATGGAAATCCATGCTCTTTTGCGTAAAGATATGAAAATGCTAACATTGTTCTAGTATTTCCATCTCTAAATGGATGAACTTTCCATAATAATGCCATCTCTCTTGCAAAAATAATTGAGATTCTATATGTATCCATATTCTGCCATGCATAGCTATTTAGTTGTCTTAGTTTTTCTTTTAAATCTTTATCTATATTTTTATATTGAGAATATGGAATAGTATACCTTGGTAAAACTAGTTCTTCCTTTATAATTGAAACTGTTCTAAATTCTCCAGCCCAATCAAATATTTCTCCAAAAATGTGCTTATGTATTCTTTTTAATAAATTTTCATCAAAATAATCAACATCTACTGAATCAACATTAACTAATTTGATAAATCCAATATCAGCTTCTGCTCTATTTAATTCTTCATATGATTTTATACCTAGTTTATTTTTTAATACTCCATTTTCATATACATACGGATCATTCATTTTCTTCAAATCCCTTCTTATGCATTTCAATTACTTTTTTTTGAACGTCTTCTAATTCCATATTACCTTCTATGTATTCATTAGCTAAAGCTAGTGTTTTGCTAGAAGGTGCTTCCGCATCACTCATAGATATTCCAAGTGCTTTATATACAAGACGTGCTCTTTCTTCTTTTGTAGTTTCATTTATTAAATATTTCATGGTACCCTCCATAAATAATTATAACAAAAAAACAAAACATTTTTATTTTGTTTTTTGTTTTTCTCTTGATTTTAATACTTTTTCTCTTTGTTCTTGGATTATTTTTTCATATTTTGCATAATCAAATTCTTCTACTTGTTGTGTTTTTTTTATTTCAAGTTCTATATTACTTGCACTCATCCACATATTTACTGTTTGATTATTTGAAAGAGTCGCAGTTAAAGGTATATTTCTAATATCAATATTATTTAATCTTACTGGGCCTCTATTTACTTTTGCTTTCATTGCTTCTTCTTTCAAAGCTACTAAAAACATTTGTAAATTTCTACTATAATTTAATCCTTTTTCGTCTAAATATTCTCCATACATGTCATTAAATGTAATAAGATTTTTTTCATCTAACAATGAATTATTTTTAATCCAACCTCTATTTATCTCAAAGAATATTTTTAATTGTCTTTTTTCTGCATCACTTAATGAAATCATTTTGTCTATCCCCCTTTTTTCAAAAGCCTTTACATTATACCACATTTTTTTAAAAATGTAAATATTTATATAAAATATATTATACTTTGTATGATATAATATAACGAGTTGAGGTGATACTTATGAGCATAATACCTAAAACTATTCATTATTGCTGGTTTGGGAAAAATGAAATGTCACTAGAATTAAAAAAATATGTTGATGGTTGGAAAGATAAACTACATGACTATAAGTTTGTTTTATGGGATGAAAACAGTTTCAACATTAGGGAAAATGACTTTGTTAGTGAAGCTTATGATAATAAAATGTGGGCTTTCGTTAGTGACTATGTGAGACTTATAGCTCTTTATGAAAATGGTGGTGTTTACCTTGATACTGATGTAGAAGTAATTAATTCTTTAGATAGAATTCTTGATAATGATGCTTTCGCTGGATTTGAATCAAGATATAATCTTGGAAGTGCTGTTGTTGGTAGTAAAAAGAATAATGAATGGATTAAAAGTCTTTTAGATTTATATAATGATAAACACTTTATAAAAGAAGATGGAAAATTAGATAAAACACCAAACACTAAACATTTTACTGATATTACAGTTTCTGATTACGGATTAAAATTAAATAATAAATTACAACATTTAAATAATGTTACTATATACCCTAGGGATTATTTCTATTCTAAAAACTTATATACTAGAAAAACGAAAATGACGGATAATTCTATTTGTATTCATCATTGGAATGGATCGTGGGTTGATGACAAAACACCTACTATTAAATCAAAAATAAGAAATTTATTATATGCAACCTTAGGAGATACAATTACTGAAGAGGCTTATAAAGCATATTGGAAAATGTTAAAAAAATAAAAATACTAGTTAATTACTAGTATTTTTAAATGGTTCTGGATAATTCATTTGTTTTTTTATTTCTTACATATATATGTGAAAATGCTTCTTCTAATATTTCCATATCATCTATATTGTCATATTTTATTTTAAATTCATCTAATAAATCTTTTTTATTCTTTGATTCCATTTTAAACCCTCCAATTTAATTATTTATTATATATGTATTAATTATTTGGTTCAATAAGCAATTTTATCTTTTTACTAAAGAATATTTATCTTCTTGTTTTGTTTCTTGATAATATGATACCTCTTGATTAATTTTTACAGCAAATAATAATTCAGGATTTGTTGGTGTACCTATTATTTTAATACATATATTTTTCTTTTCTGCTTTATTCATAATTCTATCATTTAAGTATTTATATAATTGTGCTCTTTCAAATAATCCATCAACATTTCCTAAATTAATAAATTTTTCATTATACAGTTCTATTTTTCTTTCTTTCAAATCAATCCTTGTTCCTCTAGGTAATCCAAAAAATTCATTTGCGTTATCCTTATGAGCTAATTTCTGATGATACATTTCAAATAATTCATCTCTAAATGTAATATCAAGAGATTTATCTAATTCATCAACATATTCATCTGGTAATTTTACTAATTCCTTATAATTATTCTTAATTGTATTATATTTGGGAATAACTCCAAAAAAGAATGGTTTAATTCCATATTGATTTGAGAATAAATCATTAATAGGATCTAGATAGTACCATCCGTTTTCTCCTTCAACTATAACTGAAAATAATGGTATTTTAGCACTATTTGCTTTTACTTTTTTTGAATTAATGCCAAACTTGTTAAATATATTTACATAGAAATCTGCCAAGGTGGAACATATAATATTAGGAAATCTATTTATGAAGCCTTTACTATATTCATATTCTTTTTGTTCATCACTTGCTAAAAAGTATATTAAATCTCTTTGAACAAATCTTGCAAGTTTTATATATAAATATCTTATTACTTGATCTTTTGTCCAACTGTGTTCAACATTATTTAATGTAGATTCTATCGTATCCATGTATTATGTTCCTTTCCACTAAGTGGTGTTATTGTATCATAAAAGTTAATTGTTTTAAATGATATTTTTCTTGAAAGTATTTTCTTTATAAATAAAATATGTTATAATATGTTGCATTTAAGGGGAAATTAATATGGAAAATACAAATTATAACGTTTCATTTTTATCAGAAAATGTAAAATCATGTTTTTTAGAAATATTTAGTGAAGCAATTAAAAAATGTGGAAAGGAAAGATATGGAAATGCATTATTTTTTGTTGCTGATTATATAATGGTTAATCCAAATAATAATGAATTTGATTATATAATAGACAAATATCCTGGTGTTACAAAAGCATTAATAAGTCAAATGGCTATTTCTAAGTTTTTAGAAATAAATTTTTATAGAACTCATGTTGGTAGCGTTGGAATTGATTCTGATAGAATTACCTTATTAACCACTATTCTTAGATCTATTGAGAAGTCATTGAAAAATGGTGTTAAATCTGCTTCATTAAAAGTACATGCATTTAATTCTATTCCTATTATCAATGATGCATATTTATATCTAAATCATTTATCTGATACTTACTCAAAAAATGCTTGTAAATATTTTAATAAAATTCCAGCATTTAAAGCAGTAATTTCTGCATTTTATCCTTTAGCAAATATAGACTTTGCTTTAAATTCATTTGAAAACCTTTCAAGAAAAGAAACTATTTTAGGAAACTTATTAGAGATAATTATTCATTCTATTGAAGGTGTTCAATTTATTAATAAAACTGTTCCTATTTTTAATTATAATTATAGAAATAATAATAAGAATGTTATAAATAAATATAAGGATGGTATTCATATAAATGGAATAAATATATATAATGAAGTGGCAAAAAACTTTTATAATAAAGAACCTTTAGAGGGTGATGATATTATTTTAATGATGGAGTTATTAGTATCACTATTAAATGAGAAAAAAGACAGTAGTAATAAATTAACTAATGATGAAGATAATTTACTTAATATGATAAATGGTATAAAAAATGAAAAAAGTTCTCTAATAGATTTTTATAAAAGAAATTATTATTTTATAATTCAGACATTTATGAATAATTGCTTTGATTTTGATAAAGAAGATTTTTTGAAATATGAATTTGATGATAAGAAAAAAATAAAATAATAAAAAGATTGATTATTTAGTTAATCAATCTTTTCTATTAGCTTAGTTATAAATTCTGCTGCTACTTTAGAGCTTTTTTCAACAAATTCATCAAATGTTAGATTGTTGTTTGCTTCTTTATTTGGAGAATCTGATATAGATCTAATTACTAAAAATGGAATATTTGAAAGATAACATATTTGAGCAATAGATGCTCCTTCCATTTCTACACATAAAGCATTAAATTTATCATTTATTTTCTTTCCCATTAATTCTTCTGTAACAAAAATATCACCTGATGCTATTACACCTACATGTGTATTTGCATCTATTTTTATTTTTTCTGCATTTCTTACTAAGTACTCATCACAATTAATAAATTGTCCAACGTTTGGAATATATCCCCTTTCATAGTTAAATGGTCTAAGATCAAAATCATGTTGTATTAATTTATTACCGATAACTACATCACATATTTTAATATCTTTACTTATTCCTCCAGCAACTCCAACATTAATAATATAGTCAACTTCAATATTATCTATCAATATTTGAGTACATCTAGCTGCATTTACTTTACCTATTCCACATTGTACAAGAACACATTCTTTTTCCTTGTATTTACACTCATAAAATGTTAAGTCAAATAATTTATACTCATTTTCTTTATCAAAATATTCTAAAGATGCATCAAGTTCTTCTTTAATTGCATATATTATTCCAATTTTACTCATAATTTCACATCCAATCTAGTTATAGTTTAACTTATATTTGTAGATAATTGCAATAATTATATTTTATGATATAATACCAACTTAATAAATGAGGTGATTATATGTTTAATAAAGCAAAAGAAAACTTAATGAGAAAAAACTGTACAGATAGTAATCACCGAGATATATTTATAAATGTAGATAAACTAAATGACAAGTATAAAAGAATTGGAAGAGGTTGTGAAGGGAAAATTTATAGATATAATAATAAATATTCATTAAAAATTTTTCATAATAGAGAGTTTAAAATGGATCAACTACAAAAAATAAGTGCGATGTTTAATGAGAAAGATCCGTCATTTTGTTTTCCTATGGGATTTGTTAAGGACTATGATGGAAATATTCTTGGTTATTATACAGAACTTGTTAAATACTATAAGACTTTAAAGGATTTTAACAGTTTAGAAAGATATGATGATCTTAGCTTAATCATAGACTATATAATTCAGGCTGATAACGCAATAAGAAGAGCACATGATAACAGAATAATTTTGGGTGATATTAAAGGTGATAATATAATGATTAATAAAAAGGGAATCATTAAATTTGTTGATACGAATAATTATAAATATAAAGATTTTGATTTTAATCTAAAACCAATTAATTCAATGTATTTAAATCGTGCTTATAAGAATAATAATCTTAAAGATAATGATATTTTTATTTTTTCTTTATTTTCATTATTTTTACTTACAAAAAATTATGTATTTTCTGGATTATCTAGTGCGAAAGCATATAATAGAACAATTAATAAATGGGATATTAATGGAGAATTAAAAGAAGGATTAGAACTTATATTTTCTGATTATGAAAATAAACCTTATTTTGGAGATATATTAAAATTATTTACTGAAGAAGATTTTGTCAAAATAAAAAAGAAATCCTAATTGTTTGGATTTCTTTTTAGTATAAGTGATTTACATGTACAAGAATCATCTTCTTTTTCTACTTCAAATAAATTATGTAAATGTCCTCTAGCACCTAAACAACTTACTACTTTACTAGTAAGATTAGTTGCATTTTTAAAAGCTTTATCTAAATCAAAATTTTTATCAGTTAAATAGTCAAAAATTACAGAAGCGAAAAATGCATCTCCTGCTCCATTTGGATCTTTTTCTTTTGTAGGAGTAAGTTTTTTTTCTGTTTTTTCATTTTTATATATGAATTCTGCACCATTTTTTCCTCTTGTAATTATTACTATTTTTCCATTATATATATTTTTTCCATGAAATCTGTCTTTTATATAATTATCTACTCTTTCATTAATATTTATAATTTCAAATTTTCTATTAAAGAAATCTATAATATACTGATCTTTGTATTTTTCGAATTCATTGTAATAGCCGATATCTATAAAAGCTTTATTACTACAATTATCTAAAATGCTTTTATTTAACTCATTTATTCCCGCAAGAACTATCATATCATCATTTTTTATTTTATTTAAAACATCTGTAAGTGTTACAAAATCTTTCTCATACCATTCTTTATTTCCACATATAGGGCATCTTCTTTTAGATGTAAAATCATTGTTTATAAAATTTATATGCATTACTCTTGTAGATATTTGTGGATTTTTCTTTATATGTGATATGTCAACTTTTAAATTCTTTAAACTTTTTATTGCTATTTCTCCTTTTATATCTGTACCACATGATCCTATGACGCATGTATCTAGTCCCATACTTGCAAGATTAGCAATTATATTATGAACTGATATTCCTCCATCAACAGCAATAAGTTTTCCATTATCGTAATAATAATCAATCACTAAATCACCAATGCTAATTAGTCTCATAATTTATTATCCCCTATCATAACTCATTTTCGTTAATATTAATATTCCATAACCCTAGTTTTCCTTTTATCTCTTTATCACATTTTATCTTTTTAATATTTTTTAATTTCCAAGCATAACCATTTCTATATTTATTTCCATATGCAATGTTATTTTGAGATATGATTTTTTTATTTAACTCATCATTTAATTCTAAGCAATCTTCTATTTCAGCTATTGCTATAATTTTCTTTGATGGATAATCTAACTTTAAGCTATCAAATCTTTTTAATTCTTCTTTTTCTATTCCACATCCTGCATGAATAAGAATTTTTCCTCGATAATTTGTTTTCCATGATCTAAATTCATATTCTTTTATTCCTTCTGATATTAAAGTTGCCCATGGTTGTTTAAGGGTTAATACTTTCATTGATATCACCTTTTAATATATTATCATATTTAAGATGAAAGTATCCACTCTATTATTTTTTTCTTTATTTCATAGTATTCCTCTTTTTCAAATTGCATATTTGCAATACAAAATCTTTTTGAGGAAATATGGGAGCAAAAGATACATTCATATAAATCTGAACAGTCTTGAATAAACAATGAATTACTTACCTTATTTGAACAAATTACATTATAACTGTTACTGCAGTCTTTTGAATCATCACATCTTATAGAAAAATTACATGTACCCGATCTTTTTGATGCTAATAAGAATTCACTATTTCCACATGAATCACAAAATATCATATTTTTGGAGTCACTACAATCTGTACTTCTATATATATTTTCGCATCTATATATAGTGTCACTTTTAGATACATTAATTGAATCATATACTCTTTCTGTAGTAGTAAAATTTATTTTCTTCCAAATTCCAATTAAATCTTCAAGACTTTTAATCTCTTTTCTTTTTATCATCCAACCTTTAGTCTTATCTATTTTTTCCATATTTTTATTAGTTATAAACCTACCACTATTTATAGAGTCTGCCCATGTTACTTCATTAGTTGTTGAATCATTTACTTGTTTTGGTAATTTAACATCAAATGCATATTTTTCTAATATTTCATCAAGTTGATAATTACATGTTGTATTAAATACATTTTTAAAAATTTTATTAACTATTTCTAATGCTTTTTTATCATTCATTATTTATCACTCCTTTTTTACTAGTAGAATTAGCAACTAGAATTTCTTTTAAACTAACATTACTATTTAAACTAAAATCTAATTTACTTTTACTAATATTTTTACTTTTGCTATTTTCTACTTTTAACACATTAGTTTTTTTCTTTCTTGGAATACTTATAAAATCTATAGTTTTACCTTTAAATGCTGGAAGTAAAACTCCATTGGAATCAACTCTTACAATACACTCTCTATTATTAAGTTCAGTTAATAACTTGATTTTTCTTTCTCTAGTATCATCTAGAGGTATTTTCATATTAAAGTTATCAACTAATACATTAGCATCTAATTTTGATACTCTAAATATATAATAGTTAACTACATTGGCAAATATTGAATTTTTTAAATTATCAGAAATTTGATTAAAATATTGACCTACTAAGATAAGAGAAAGATTATATTTTCTTGCTTCTGATAAAAATCTAGCTAAGATAGGATTTTCCACTACTGCAACCTCATCAACGATAAAGATAATATGTTCTTGTAATTCTTTCTTTTGAACTATAGTTAAGAGTTGTTGCATTATTAATCCAGATATTGTTTTTGTAACTTTATCACCCAATTTTGTTCTATCTAATGAAAACAGTGTTAAAAAATTATTCTCTATTGTATTTTTTATGTTTCTAGTACTTTGATTATTATTAAATACTGGAAGCATTTCCATTTCATCTATAAATCCAATAATTGGAGATATTGCTTCTCCATATGCTTTTGTTTTTAAATCATTAAAGTCTGATAGAAAAAAATCAATTACACTTACAGGTAAGATATCATTTAATTTTTTTATTAAATCATTTCTATATTCTAAATCTAATATAATTTTTCTTAAATTTGTAAAATTAAAATTTTCATCAATTAATAGTAAATAAATAGCGTGTCTTAATACTCTTTCAAGTTTTGAATTATACTGATCTTGAATTAGTGATTTAAATAAATCTAGTAGTAATTCTGTTGATGCGATAATATCATCATTACTGTTTATAAATAGGTCAATACTATCTTCATCACTTTTAAAGTCAATTGTTGTTCCAACACCACCTATATCATCTTCTAAAGCTGCATGTGGATCAATAACAACAAATTTATAATTATCACTATACCTTTTATTTTTATAAATATTATTTATTAATAAACTTATAAATTTAGATTTACCACATCCAGATGAACCAATTATTACTGAATGTTTATCAAAATTAAAACTATTTTGTTTTATATAAAAGTTTCCTTGTAAGTATGGAAATGTATCTACACTTAATAATGCGTTAGTAGAATCTGTATTTAGTAGATGTAGAGTCTTATTGATATCCAAATATTTAGGAGGTTCTTTATAAAAATATCTTTTGTTACCTTCAAAATTAACTGATAGGATGTTTGTTGGTATTGAGAATATGTTTATATATTTTTTTATTGTTTTATTCCTACTCAAATAATAATTTGTAAAAGATAATATTTTCTCTTTATATAGTTTTACAAAATTAATCTCTAAATATATTAGAGTACCCTTATTTTTTATTTCATTATAATTAATTAAGTCTATAATACTATTACTTGTTTTATTTATTGATAATAGTATGTTCTTTTTTGATATTCTTTTTATTCTTTTTGATCTTTTTAATAGGAAACAATCTAGATTATTTATTGTTATTGGAAGACTACATTTAGTTTCAACAAAATATCTTATTTGATTCTTATTATTGATAATTATAATCTTCCATTTATTTAAAAGACCATTATAATCTGAAATTTTATTAATTAAATTCAACCATTCTTCTTTTGTCACATGTTTTTTTGTTAAATATATTTCTGACGTAAACCCCATAATCCGTCACCTCGGAAATAATATATCATATAGCCAAAATAAAAAACTGACTTTTTAACAATCAGTTTTGTCAGTTTAGTATATTGCGACTAAAAAATCTGTTATATCATCATGATAATATTCTAATTCAGGTATTTCTTTAAGATTATATTTCATTGAAGGAACAAATTCTTTATAAAATTTATGTGATATATCTTGTATCTCTTTTGGATTTTGTGAGTTAATTCTGAATCTAAGCCACTTACTTTTTGGAATTATAATATGCTCGAATTCTTTTATTTCTTTATCAAACATACAATAATACTTTTGACTTTCTTCTCTTGCAATATCATAAGTAATCATACCATACACTATTTCACCATATTTATCATAATATTTATCTTGAGTTTGTTTAAAAAATATTGGTGCACTTTTTCCTATATCTTCATTACTTGTTTGAAATCCAACACCATATAAATTTAATTCTTCCATATTTATTATTTCATAACTCAATTCAGATGTTTGTTTTATATTTTCATCAAAAATAATTCTTGGAAAGTTCTTTAGTTTAGAATCTGTATTAACTTTACTTGGTTTAATCCCATGAAATTTTTCAAAGGCTCTTGAAAATGATGTTGCATTGTCATATTGATATTTAATAGCAATATCTATTATTTTTTCTTTTCCTTCATATAAATCATATCCTGCTGATGACAATCTTCTTTTCCTAATATATTCTGAAAGTGATAATCCAGCTATCATTGTAAACAATCTTTGTACTGTATATAAATTTACTCCAAGTATTTTTGTAAATACTTCATAATCAATTTTTTCGTCTAAATTATCATCAATATATTTGGTTATTTCATTTAATCCTTTGTATATATTCATAATACTTCACCTTTAATAATTATAACATGTATGATTTTTGTTGTTAATAGATTGGTTAATTCTTTATAAATAATAGTTATTGCTTATTACTTTTATACCTTTTTTTGTTTTTACTCTTTTCTTATTCATATACTTATGTGATGCAGTAGTAATATAATCAGTTCCCTCATATGTAAAATCATCATCACTAATACCGTATTCTTCAAGTAATAAATTATATATTTCATTTGCAAGCAGAATTTCTTCTCTATCATTTTTAGAAAGATCTTTTCTAGAATTAATTTTTTTCATAGCTTTTTTGTATTTTTCCAGATATTTATAATTGTCATTTAATTCAGTAAAATCACTATGCCATCCTATTAGCTCTCCTATATTAAGTGAAATATAACTTTTAGTTGCATTGTTATTTAATTCATCAATTTTCTTTTGAAGTATTAATAATTCTTTTTCTTTTACATTATCATCACTTAGAGAATTAAATAAATTAAGTTCTATTTCATTTGAACCATTTATAGTTAAATTTAATACATCAATAGTCCTAGGTGTATTATTTAATTTTACGTTAGAGAACATATTAATTACTCGATTTTGGTAGTCAGATATTTCACATAATTTTATATTTTTACTATTTAACAGTTGTAATGCATGATTATATATATTATATTTAACAATTGATTTATAAAAAGGTAGACATGATATTATTTCTTCTTCATCTGTATTAAATATATCTTTAACTGGTGATGTTTCTAATGATATTAATGCATCTAAATATTCATATACAGATTTTGATAGAATATTTTTATATTTCTCTAATTCTCTTTTCAATAAATTAAAACTACTGATTTCATAATAACTTTCCATAGTTTCTCCTTAAGTAATAAAAATTATGTTTTTTATTATATAATAAAATTAATTTATACTCAAATATAATAATTAATTTGAATAAATAATTGTGTGATATATGGTAAATCTTACAACATTATTGTATAATTTTGATACAAAATAAATATTTATGTTGTAATAAAATGGAATATTGAAGCTAAAAAAGGAGATAAATATTATGGAAAAAATAATTATGCTTGGAACAGGTCATGGTTCGGTTATGAATTCATATAACACTTGTTTTTTACTTGAAAATAATCATGAAAATTTACTTGTTGATACAGGTGGAAGTATACAAATAATTAAAAATTTACAAGAAAAAGGATATAAATTGACAGATATTAATAATATTTTTATTTCTCATTGTCATACAGATCATATTTTAGGTTTATGTTGGATTTTCAAGAAAGCTTCTGTATCATTCTTAAATGAAGAACGTAAAAGTAAAATTAATGTATATTGCAATTTTGAAGTTGCAGAATCAATAAAGAAATTAATTGAAGCTGTTTTTCCTGATAAGTTACAAGAAGTTCTTAATGAAAATGTTTTAATTCACGTATTGCATGATGGTGATATTGTAAATATTGCTGGTGAAAATATTACTTTTTTTGACGTTCATGCCAAAAGTAATTTATTGTATGGTTTTGAAACAATTCTAAATTGTGGAGCAAAACTAATATTTTTAGGTGACGAAACTTGTAATCCAATATTATATGACAAATTAAAAGGTGCTGATTATGTAATGCATGAAGCATTTTGTTTAGATAGTGAAGAAAATGTACCAAAGTTTATTAAAGAACATCATGCTACAGTCAAATCAGTATGTCAAACTATGGAACCTTTTGATATTAAAAATTTAATAATATATCATACTGAAGATTCACATGATAATAAAAAGGAATTATATACAAAAGAAGCTAAAATGTACTACAGTAGAAATGTTATAATACCTGATGATTTAGATGAAATAATCTTGAATAAAAATGATTAATTAAATTTTTATATAAATAATTTCGTAGTTTTAGAATCTTTTTTCTATAATATAGTTGAAGACACCAAATATATTATGCAGGATGTTAAAACTATGAATTATGGATATCAAGTTTGTATAAGATGGAATTTTATAAGGGAAAATATTATACAAGGGGCTGTGATGGGTTTTCCTAAGTCTTGCTCCACAAAAAAAGAACCATAAGGTTCTTATTTTTTAATGGAGCGAACGAGGGGAATCGAACCCCCATCGCAGCCTTGGCAAGGCCGTATTCTAACCATTAAACCACATTCGCAAAAAAAATGGAGGGGCCTACCGGATTTGAACCGGTGATCAGGGTGTTGCAGACCCACGCCTTACCACTTGGCTAAAGCCCCATCGCAATTTGTATTATAGCAAATATATTTTCAAATATCAACAATTATTATTAAAAATAGTTATATAATATTATATTTATTTTTTTTGCTTTGTTGACCAATTCTATTATATTTGTTAATATATTATAGTCTTTTAAAGGTGATGTTTAATATGAAAAAAATAAATGAAAAAAACTCAATAGAATTTGCTAAAAACTTATTAGATTATTATGGTCAAATTGATAATGGAAGTATCAATACTATTTTAACAAGTAATGATGAATTATCAAAAAGAAACAATGTTGGATGGTATCAACATGTTGATGGTAAGCATAAAATATATATAAATATTCCTAATATTCTTTATTTAAAGAAAGCTGTTGATAGAGGTATAGTTACAGTAGAAGCATATTATGCTTTTATAGCTTTATGTGTAAGTCATGAATTCAGACATTTTATACAAGGGAAATGTATATGGGATGGATTAGATATAGATGGCTATGGACAAGATGATGTTTTAAATTCACAACTTATGCTTTATATCAGATATTTTTTTGATGCTTACTATTTATTAAACAAAGGATATGTAAAATATGAAGAAGATGCTGAAAAATTTGCTGTAGTTAATAGTTATAATTTCTTAAAATATTATTTTCCAACTATTGATGTAGATTCTAGCTTAATAAGCGCTGTAAACTTTTACGCTCATATTCAAAGAAGCAATGGTGGTATTCCTACTCTTCCTATAGATTGTAAAACAATTGAAGAGGTAATTATAACTATCGATGGAAGAATTAATGATAATTTAAGAATAAATGATTTAAGAGAAACATTATTTGTCTATAATCCTAAATTTTATGTAAATCACGGATATTTTGGATTAGACGAAAATAAACTTTTATCTGATGAATTAGTAGAAAAATATTCTAAACTTACTGATGGAAATGAACAAGATTTGCTTGTTGCAAAAGAAATAATATCTTCAATTAATAAACCTGTTGAATCAATGGATGATTTTCCTGTATTAAAGAAAAGATATTTAAGTAACAAACTATAGTCTTTTCTTTTTTTATTAATAAATATACTTGTAGATAATTTAGATAAATTATTATATAATTATTGTGTTTATATCAAAAGTTAGGAGATAAATTAGTGAATATGAATGAAAATAATAATGTAAATGATTATGATGCATTTGCGAAAAAAAGACATTATGAAGTAACAAATGGAATGAAAAAGTCCTTAAGGTTTGTTGAAAAACCAATGATGATATCTATGTTACCTGAGCTTGAAGGAAAAAGAATTCTTATGTTAGGCTGTGGTACTGCTGAAGAAAGTGAATTATTAAGTAAATATAATCCTAAAAAAATTACCGGAATAGATATTTCTGAAGAATCTATTAAAATAGCCAAAGAAAGTTATCCAAATTGTGATTTTTATGTAGGAAATATGCTAAATTTACCATTTGAAAATAACTCATTTGATTTTATCTTTAGCAGTTTAGCAATTAGTCATGTTGAGGATAAAGACAAAGCATTTAAAGAATTATATAGAGTTTTAGATAACGATGGTGAGTTATTATTTTCTGTTGGGCACCCTATGAGATTTGCTACTAAAAAAATTGAATATAATAATAAATATTATCACGCTATCGGTTTTGAGGCTGGTGCTGATGGTGTTGAAGTAATTGGAAATTACATGTCTCACACTAAACAAGTTAATTATTTTAAAGATAATGAAGTTTTAGAAGAGTTTATTGCCCCACCATCATATTTCTTTGAAGTACTTCTTAAAAATAATTTTGAGATTGAAAATTTTAAGGAATCACAGTGTATAGAAGAATGTATTAATGTAGATGAAGCATACTATAAAAGATTTCATGAGATTCCACAGTTTATGGCATTTTTAGCAAAAAAATAAATGATAATATTTTTGATTATGATAAAAAGAAGATTATATAATGATTGATAATAGATTAATTATTTCAATTAATCTATTTTTGTGCTATTATATTTCAAACGGAGGATTTATGAATAAAATTGAATTAAATAATTTATATGGTGATAAAGTAAATATTGAAATAGTTGACAATATTGAAGATGCTAATTTTATTACTCATAATGGTACATTTCATGCTGATGAGGTTATGTCTCTTTGTATTCTTATAAATGTTTTTGGTACTGATATAAAATTATTTAGAACTACAAAATTAGATAAAACAGATGAGGCATTTATCTTTGATATGGGTGGTGGTCCATTTGACCATCATGGAAAAGATTTTAATAAGATGAGAGAAAATGGTGTAAAATATGCATCTTGTGGTCTTATTTGGAAAGAATTTGGTAAAACTATATTAAGTAATTTAGGAGTTAGAGATATTGATAATGCATTTGATTATATAGACAATGATTTAATTTGTGATATTGATAGATATGATAATGGACAAACTATTACTATTGATGCTCCCTACTCTGTTAAAAATGTTTCTGATTTAATTGATTTATTTAATCCCGATTTTGATGAGTCGAATAAAGAAAAAGAATATTTTTTAAAAGCAGTTTTATTTGCTAATATAATTTTTTCAAAAGAAATGAAGAAATGTTTATCTTTGGAAAAATCTAAAGTTATAATTGATAAAAAAATAAATGAAAGTACTGATGACTTTATAGAACTAGATTATCCCATGGATTGGAAAAATTTAGTTTTATCATCTAGTGAAGAGAAGGCAAATAATATCAAATATGCAATATTACCTTCTAATAGAGGTGGATATAACGTTGTTGCTACTCCTTTACGCAAGGATAGTTTTGAATTACGTAAACCTCTTCCTAGTTCATGGGGAGGTAAATCTAAGGAAGAGTTATTTGAACTAACTGGTATAGATACTTTATACTTTTGTCATAAAAACCTTTTCCTTTGTGCATGTGATACTAGAGAAGATGCTTTAAAGATTGTTAATTTAGCACTACTAAATAAGGAATATGATTCTGAATCAAATAAACAATTCGTTAAAAAGCCATAATATATTATTAATAAAAAATATTGGGAGTTACTACTTCCAATATTTTACTATATTCTTGTAGTTATAATTTAGTTCATTATATTCGATAATCTTTCTTAGTCCTAATTCATCATTATAAATATAAACTAAATCATCTACAAATATTATTAAATCTTTATTATTAATTTTCCAGTCTTTAATATTGTCTAGTTCAAATAACAGAATACTATTATATCCATTTATATTCTTATAAAATTTATTATTATCTAAATAGTAATATATTTGATCCTCTTTTACTAAATCTTTACTGTTTGTTATTTTTTTATTTTCAATTTTTTCATTGTCAAATAGTTGTTCCTTCATGAAGAAATCACTTTTATTCATTTCTTCTTTTTTATTATTTGTATATTTAATATAGCCTAACTCTTCTTTTCCTACTTCTTCAATTTTCTCTTTTTTTACATTAATTGTATATTGTATTTTTTTCTTATTATCAGTTACATATATTAAATCATCATATACACCATTTATATATGAATCTTTTGAAATTTTATCTTTTAATTTAAATATATTATATTTATCATTCTTAATATCATAATAATGAATTTTTTCTATTCCCATTACATTACTATTTTCAAATAATACAAAGTAATTTGATGTTGTTGTAGACATGATATTATCATATAAATCATAGTTTAAAAACTTTTGTTGTTTTAATTCATTATTCTTTAATAAATATATTCCTTTATAGTTCCAAATAATATAAGCAGTATTGTCATTAATATTATTTTGATATACCTTTATCTTTTTAAATTCTTTATACTTTTCACTGTCACTTGGAAGATTAACTTTATATTTTTTTGCATCTTCTATTATTGATTTAAAATTATCATTATCTTTTAAATAATAATTTGAAACTTGATTATTATTTTCTAAGCAATAAATATCTTTAGAAATATCTTTAACATATATTGGAATAATACATTTAATATTATTTTTTTTATATATTTTTATATCTTTGATTATTTTTTTTCTCTTATTTACATTACTATTTAAAATGAAAGAATATGTTTCATTTTTATTAGTTATTTTAAATTCATAATTGTGACTTTTTTCTTCAATATAAAATTTTTCATTAATATTATATTTTCCTACTTTATACTCAACATTATGTTTTTTTTGAAATGTTTTTATTATTATAGGTATCATCATTAATATAAATAATATTATTAAAAAGTTTCTATATTTCTTCATACTATCACCATATAGATTATATCAAATTAATATAATAAAAAAAAGACTTAGGATTCTACGTCTTCTTCTCTATCTTTATATTTTTTCTTTGCTTCCATCATGTAACTTGAAATTTCTGTTTCAATTTCTCGTAAAGCCATTTTACTTATATTTGATAATGTAACAAATTCTTTTATTGTATCTATATATACTTTTCCCCATATGAGACCACCAGTTACTTTTAAATCATTATACATATCTGGGGTAATTGAATTTAGATAATAACCTATTGCTACTCTTTTTCTACCAATTAGTATTCTTTTATTAGTTAAAGCAACAACAGCACTACCAAAAATATTAAATGGGTTATCATTTTTTTGCGCAATAAAGGCATAAATTACTTCTTCATCTGGATTTAGATGCATTTCTATAACACTAGAATTTTGTTTAAGTCTCCATCCTATTGTCCAGGGATGTCTTTCTTTAAATTCTAAAACCATTTTATATACTGATTTTTTCACTTATATCTCCCCTTTTATTTGATATATCCATTATCTTTAAAAAACTTTATATAATGTTCTGAATCTGTAAGACCATCGACTGTATCTATAATTTTATTAGTTCCAATATTTAGTAATATAGGAGTCCCAAATCCTCCAGTAAACATTTCATTTGATGATTTAAACTTTTCTTCATCATCATCTTTAAAATTATCTGTATTTAAGTAATAAATATTAATATCATATTTGTATGCAAGATTTTGAATTATTGGTTCAGCAATCTGACAATAATGACATGTAGGTCTAGCAACTAATACTAATTTACTTTCTTCTCCACCATAATAATCTAAATATTTTGTAACATCTATTTCTTCTAGTTGTTTTTTTTCTGTATCTTTTACAGATGCACTTTCTTCTTGTGCTCTTTCTAATATTATTTCTGGATTATCTTCTAATTTTTCTTTTTTATTAGAATCCTTTCCTAATACTATTACTAAAATCAAAGCGATTACTATTATTCCAAAAACTATAAATATCTCTTTATTTTTCATATATACCTCTTTCTAAATAAATGATATAAAAATGTTTTATTTATGTCAATATATTATTTTTGCTCTCTATCAATATATTCTTCATATGGAATTTGTCTATCAATTATTTTTCCATCTTCTTTTATTTCAATTACTCTATTAGCAACTGTTGAATTCAGTTCATAATCACGAGATGTGAATAAGACTTCTCCTTTAAAATTACACAATCCTTTATTAAGTGATGTGATACTTTCAAGATCAAGATGGTTTGTTGGTTCATCTAAAATTAGAAAATTAGGTTCTTCTAACATAATCTTAGATAACATACATCTAGCTTTTTCTCCTCCTGATAAGACATTAACTTTTTTAAATACATCTTCTCCTGAAAATAACATTCTTCCTAAAAATCCTCTTAAAATAGTTTCATCTTTTATATCATGAAATGTTCCAATCCATTCCATAATATTTTTATCAGTTTTAAAGTATTCATTATTATCTTGTGGAAGATATCCTGGATTAATTGTTTTTCCCCATTCAACTGTTCCTTTATCATATTTTTCTTTTCCTATCAAAATATTAAATAATGTTGTTTTTACCATGTCATCTGATGCCAAGAAACATATTTTATCACCTTTTAATACTGTAAATGATACTTTGTCTAATATCTTCTTTCCATCTACTATTTTAGTTAAGTTTTCTACTTTTAAAATTTCTTTTCCTGCTGGTTTTTCAATCTTAAAATCAATATATGGGTATTTTCTACTACTTGGGACTATTTCATCTAATTGAATTTTTTCTAGCATTTTCTTTCTTGATGTTGCTTGTTTTGATTTAGATGCGTTTGCTGAGAATCTTGCAATAAATGATTGTAGTTCTTTTATTTTTTCTTCTTTCTTTTTATTTGATTCTCTCATTTGTCTTTGTAATAGTTCGCTTGATTCGTACCAGAAATCATAATTTCCAACATATAGTTTAATTTTTGAATAATCAATATCTGCAATATGTGTACATACTTTATTTAAAAAGTGTCTATCATGAGATACAATAATTACTGTATTATTAAAATTGATTAAAAACTCTTCTAACCATCTTATTGCTTCTATATCAAGTGAGTTTGTTGGTTCATCTAATAGTAATATATCTGGATTACCAAATAGACTTTGTGCAAGAAGTACTTTTACCCTTAACTTTACTGGAAGGTCTTTCATAGTCATATAATGATACTCTTCTTGAATACCTAAATTATTTAATAATTGAGCTGCATCTGGTTCTGCATTCCAACCATCTAAATCCATGAATTCTGCTTCTAAGTTAGCTAAACGCATACCATCTTCTTCAGAAAACTCTGTTTGAGAATACATTTTATCTTTCTCTTCCATTATTTCATATAATTTTGTATTTCCCATTATAACAACATCTATAACTCTTTTGTCATCAAACTGATAATGGTCTTGTTTTAAAATAGATATTCTTTCATCTTTTGATACTGTAATTTCTCCAGTTGTAGTTTCTAATTCTCCACTTAATAATTTAAGAAAAGTTGATTTTCCACTTCCATTTGCACCTATTAATCCATAACAATTTCCATTAGTAAATTTTATATTTACATCTTCAAATAAAACTCTTTTTCCAAATTTTAAACTTACATTAGATACTTGTATCATATAAACACCTCATTATCTCTAAAACCTCTTATATTCTACTATAATAAACTAAAAAAGACAAGTTTCATACTTATCTATTTGTTTTTTATTATTAATTATAAAAATTTGATATAAACTTTGCGAATTCATATAAAATAATATTACTTTTATTAATAGCAAAGCTTTTTCCCATGGCTTTTCCACCTATTGTTAAGGCTGCGATTGTCGCTGCTACAACTAATCCTGTAAATAATAAATTAAAACCAAATTTTGATACTAATATAGCAGTTATTGTTGTTCCGGCTGCACCTGATATAATACCACATACATCACCTATTACATCACAACAAAAGTTTGATACTTTATCGGCATTTTTCTTAAACTTAACCGCAACACTTGCTCCTTTTACTTTTCTTGAATTCATAGAATGAAAAACTTTCTCATCAGCTGATGTAACTGACACTCCAATTATATCAAATAAAATACCTATTGATATAAATAAAAGCGTTATTAATATTCCTAACCATAATGAAAGATTTGGAATTGTAAGTTGTGATATTAATGAAAATACAAATGATATAGTAAATGATAAACAAACTATAATTATTATCCACTTTTTATCAACGGTTTCCTTTTTTATCTTTTCTTTTTTCTTTGTATCTTCTATTAAATTTTTTAATTCATTGTTTTTTTTCTGCATAAACATCTCCTATATAATATTATATCAAAAAAAAAGTAGATAAACTACTTAGTTTTACTTCATAATTGTTTGGCTAACAATATAGTTAACTTTGAGCCTTAGGTCAAGTAGGATTTCCCTAATTCTTACATGTTCGTTACCAAACATGTGGTTCCCCTTTAAAAGAATTAATATGTCGTCACCGAACTATACGACTTGATTACCACTTAGTGCTCACTGCAATCCTATATTGATATGCACCCTAGGAGATTTCCTCTCCAATCCTTTATTATTAATTCTTTTTTGCAAAGATAATTTCAAAATGCAGTTTTTATAGTAAGTGGCCGCTTACAATAAAAAAGATCATTTATCCCAATATCTTCACTCAAGACAGGCTACGCTGCACATAGCTTTCGCCACAATACAGGTTCCACCCTATCTCGTAATAAATCATCAGAAGTTGCCTCGTATAGATTTATCACAATGATAGGTCTCCACGAATAGTGGGTCGGTATCTCGTATGCCATTACGAGTTGCCCAAAATTCTCATCTTCAGCATCCACCCCAAACTGGGCGTAAGAAGCAGACACAAAAGGTTTCACAGATATGCCCTATAACGAATTTTTAAGCTCGTCTTCCTAATAAAGTAATTGACTAGAATAGTGTGCCATCAACTACATGTAACATTATACTACAAAATGTAAATAATGTCAAGTTATACCACTATAATATATATACTGTTTGCTTCCTTTAGTTATTACTATTTTTTTAATGTTTTTTGTTGTTTTTTCTCGATATATGCTCTTTTAGTAATTGGATAAGTTTCTTTAAGTTTATCTGAATAATAAGCTTTAACTATTACACCATTTTCTTCTATATATTTATTATATTCTTCATAAGGTTTTTCTTCATTTAAAAGATAAATTATTCCTCTATAATAGTTATATATTTCATGCTTCTCTATATCATTTTGATAATTACTATTAAAGAAATTATCCATATAAGAAATCATGCTATTATACTTTTCTATCGGAATAGTTCTTCCATCTTGAAATGCTCTAAAAATATTATCTACATTTGATACAAAGTCAACTGCTTCTTTTCTATTATTGGTATAATTCAATTTATCATAAAGTGAATTCATATCGCCTGTTGTATATGTTTTTAATACTTCGTCTTCTCCTACCATTTCGCACAATATTTTTACCATTGCTACTTCAAATGGATATGTAGTTCTTTCAATAAATGGTTTTTCGGATATATATTCATTTGTTAATAATTCTGTCTGTCCTTCTAAAATAAACTTAGGTAGATTAATGTTTATTTCATTTGTAAATATGGAGTGAACTAATTCATGAAAAAATATTTCTTCATTAAAACTATCTTTACTTTCAAATACTTTTACTACATTCTCAGATTCTGAATAAATTGCCAATACTGTTTCATCGTACTCAGCTGGTCTTTTTGTATAAACAATATCTAGATCACGTAAATGATTATAAGTTGCTTTTTTATCTATATAAGGGTTTTCACTAATTAAATCTAATAATTTATAAAAATACTCTTTTTCTTCATCATCCAATTTATTATTATTCATAATCGCATGAATTAATACTAAGTTTGGGTTATCATTTGTTTCAATACCTGTATGGTCTTTTACCTGTGCTAAAATGTATTTAGGATTATCATCTATATCTCTCATTAATTTATATTGAGTGTCGTCATTGGATTTGTAATTTGCTAATCCTGTAAATCCGACATAAATACATAGTGTGATTGCTGTTCCTCTAATAAATTTCTTTATAAATGTTTTAGATTTAGACCTAGTTTTATTAGTATTCATACTCCCACCCCTTCAAATGTCCTTAATTATACCATATTTTTGAAAAAAATGCAAAAAAAAGAAACATTAATTGTTTCTAATTTTGTCTATATACCAATTTATTTTACTTACCCAAGTACCTGATTCTGCATATTTTGGGCCAATTGATTCAACTGTATTTAAGCCTCTTGAAAAATAATTATTATTTAAATTATCTATTAATCCTACTAATCCTTCATCTATTGATGAGAATGTTTTATATGCCCCACCATTACATCCCGGAGAACCTTTTTGCCCACCAAAATTGAAACAACTTCTTGCCAAGTTTGAACAACTTGAACCACATCCTGTTTCATGAAGTAGTATTGCTGTTGCAATATATGGATCTACACCTTTATTTATACATTCTGCAGCAATTAATGGTCCTTTTCCAGCAACTATGTCACTACCTAAGCTTCGATTTAACTTCTCACCTAATTCTTCTAAAGTCATTGCTTCATATACTTCTACTCTCGGTGGAATTATAACTGATGCAGGTGCTGTTTCCATTTGAACTTCTTCAAATGCAGGTTTTACAGCCTCTTTTTCTTCTTCTTTTGATCCTTTTAATATCATATTTGAACTTGCTGCCATATTTTGAACTTTGAAATTATATATATCTGAACTATATTTAAAGTTAGTTGATAAATCTTTTTCAAGAACAAGTCCTATTGAAATCATCATTATCGCAACAAAAATTGTTACAATATAGATAACTTTTGTTTTTTTCATTTTAACACCTCATTTATTATGAGTTTTTGTTTTTATAAATTTTATTCTAATATAAAAATATATACTTGTCAAACTCATGATATAATTAGGATGGAGGTTGTTATGAATAAAATTGATAAACTAATTGACTATATAAAAAAATCTAATAAAATTGTATTTTTTGGTGGCGCAGGTGTTTCTACGGAGTCAGGTTTAAAGGATTTTAGAAGTAAAGATGGTCTATATAATGAAAAATATGACTATCCACCTGAAGAGATTCTTTCTCATCATTTTTTTATAGATAATACTTCTGAATTCTATAAGTTTTATAAAGATAAATTAGATGTTGGTAAACTTACATATAATATTACTCATGAAGTACTTGCTTCTTTAGAAAAGCAAGGAAAATTATCTTCTATTATTACACAAAACATTGATGGATTTCATCAATTAGCTGGATCCAAAAATGTACTAGAATTACATGGATCAATACATAGAAATTATTGTATGGAGTGTGGAAAATTCTATGATAAAGATTATGTATTTAATAGTAAGGATATTCCCATATGTTCTTGTGGAGGTATTATCAAACCTGATGTAGTATTATATGAAGAAGGTCTAAATAGTGATACAATTCATAAAGCTATAAAAGAAATAAGTACTTGTGATCTATTAATAATTGGTGGAACAAGTCTTAATGTTTATCCTGCAGCGTCTTTTATAAGATATTTCAAAGGAAAATATATGGTGTTAATTAATAAAGATAGTACAAACTATGATGATATGTGTGATTTAGTAATACATGATTCTTTAGGAAAAGTTTTTAATAAAATTAAAAAGGATATTATAGATTAATTCTATATATCCTTTTTTATAGTTTAAACGTTCTTGGTGCTATTTTGTATACTAAGAATAATGATAATATTACATAAATAATTACAAACAATACACCAAATATTGATAATAATTCCGATGTCATTACTAGATTGGTTAGAACATAACATAAAAGGTATGTTCCCAGTGTAACAAAAGAATAACTTGCTTTTTTTACTTCCATATCTTTATTAAAAGGTTGTAATAAGTAGTATATTACTAAATAATGAACTGAGAAGAAAATACTTAGTGATAATATAAATAAAAATGTTGTTACTAAAGTTAATGTAGTATATGTATTCTTTGATATTAATAATAATACTATATTACCTATACCTATTACAAAAGCAGGTAATAAGTTGACTTTAACCACTGTTAATAGTCTTTTTTTAAATAATTCCAATATAACCTTGGGTTCTCTATAGAAATTATATCTTAGCATAGCATGATCACAGTTAAAGAACATTGCTTGCGTAATAATAGCTCCCCTATTAATAAAAAACATAATCATTATAAATATAGCTAATTTGTAATGTAATAGCTGAGCTATACTTTTATTATAATTAGAATACTTTAACATTACATATCCTAGTACTATATATATTATTATTAAAACAAATGAATATTTTTTGGCACTTCTAAGTAGAATTTCTTTATGTCTTTCAAAAAATATTGTATTGAATAAATCATATCCTTCTTTTTTCTCTATTAGTTTGGTATCTATTTCTTTATCTTTATCTTTTACTTCTACCATTGCTTGTCTTAAATAATCTTTTTCATTTTTTGAATCCATTACATTTGTCATTTGAGATAATTTTTTATAAATAAGTTTATAATCTTTTATTTTTAAAAGATATATCAAAGATACTATTGAAAATGGTATTAATATCAATGTAATTATCTCAATTAGTCTTATTGGAATATATATTTTAAACAATGGAAGTGAACTTGCACCTAATAATATTACAAGTACTGAAAAGTATAAAGTTGAATTACTATACCATATATAATTTTTCTTTTTAAAAAATTGAATATTTAATGCTTCTCCTATTATTCTTACTAATAATGTATAAATTATTAGTAGTAAAGTGTAATAAATGGTTGGAGCTATAAGTAATCTATCTATAAAAATATAGGCAACAATACTATTAAATAATATATTTGTAAATAAATTCCAGAAAACATTTGCTCTAAAGAATTTAGTTGCATCCATATTAAAGAGAATAATGGAAAAGTATTTTTTCTTACTTGTATTTAATAATTTATTATTTATAAACATTCCTAATATTGTTAAAAAGAAATATATGTGAAAAAAAGAGTTTACCATGGAATTTTTAAATAATTTAAATGATATGTAATATATTACAAAGAAATATATAAATTTAAAAAATAAGGCTCTTACAAGTGAAAATATTGCTCCAAAAATACCAACTATAGTTTTAATTATTTTACTTTTATAAATATCATCTGTAAATAAATCTCTAAATATTGGTAATTTTCTTATAATATAAATAAATGAATTAACTGAGTATGCAACATCAATTTGTAGAGTTTTATATAAAACATTAATCATTTTTTTCTTCCTTTAATGATTTTATAATTTTATCTTTATATTTCTTTGTATTTAAATTTTTCTTTTCAATTAGTTCTAATTTTTTATTATTTAATATTACTATTTCATCACATAAGTCAGTAGCAAGTTCTAGAATATGTGTTGAAAATATAATAATATGATTTTCTTTTAGTGATTTTAATAAATTTTTCATGTCTTCCTGAACTACTATATCTAGAGATGTAAGTGGTTCATCTAATAAAATTACTTTTGGATTTGAAATAATATTTACAAGTATTTGAATTTTATTTTTCATCCCATGAGAATAGTCTTTTAATAAAATATTTTGATCTTCTTTATTTAATTTTACTAAATCAAAATAATAATCAATGTCTTTTAAATTATCTATTTTATCCTTATTAATATCAAGATAGAATCTTAAAAATTCTTTAGCAGTCAGAAATTCTGGTACTATTGGTGTTGATAAAACATATCCTATATCTTTTGTATTTAGTAAGTTACGACCATATTCATCTTCAAGATAAAATGAACCATCAGTTATTGTTATATCATTATTTAGAGAATTGAAAAATGTTGTTTTTCCTGCACCATTTCGTCCTAATAAACCATATATTTTTCCTTCCTCAAATGTAAAATCAATATTTTTTAATACTTCTTTTTTTCCATAACTTTTACATAGATTTACTATTTCTAATTTCATAATATCACTCCATTATTTAAGATATTGTTTTATTATTCCTTTATCATTATAAAAACTAATATTTGCAATACATCCATTAATTAATGTCATTTTAGGTGGAACATGTCCAATATCGGCATTAAATATTAAAGGAATACTCCCAAATACTTTTTTTAATGCATTTTGATATGTCATAGTTGTATAACTATTTGGAAATAATACTCTTCCTACTATAACACCTTTTATATAATTAAACCAGCCTGATTCTTTCAATTGTAATAGTGTTAAATAAAAATCTTCTGATGTCATACTAAAAATATCAAAATACCAGATTATTCCATCTTTTTTATATTTTTCAATAAACTCATTTGTTTTATCATATTTAGTTCCTGGTAAATATTTTAGGCAATCAATGCATCCTCCAATTAATCTTCCAGTAATATCAAATTCACCATTTAGGGATTCCCATTTTACTTTTTTGTCTAATGAATAATTATTATCTACTCTATTTTCTCTATTACTCTCATATTTTTTATATTGAATCTGATTAAGTATTTCTCCTTTTATATAAGAAAAGACATTCTTCTGAGATTTATGAAGATCTTTAGAATCAAAACTACCTGCATTGTGTCCATAGAGTGTTGCGATATCTAGATTTGTCGTTATTGTATATAAAAGATTTGTAGGATCACTTGATCCCATTATCCATTTAGGATTTTTACTTATCAAGTCATAATCAATATACGGCATTATTTCGTATAAAAAATCACCTCCTGCTGCTGAAATAATCATTTTAACTTTTTTATCAACAAGTAATTCATTAAACTCTTTTATTCTTTCCACAGCTGTTGTGGATACTTCACTATTATTTCTTACACTTTTTGTTTCAACAATATTAAATCCTTTTTTCTTGATATTTTTGATTGATTTAATATAATCATCTATATTTCTTCCTACTCCAGCTGATGGAGCAGTTATTCCTATTGTATCATTCTCTTTTAAAAAATTAGGATATATCATATTTGTTCTCCTTTATATAATATTTTTCCATTATTCTATAAACTATATTTATAAGTAGACCAAAAACTATAAGAGAAATTCCTATAATAAATATTTCTTTTGGATTAATTACTAATAACGTAAGTGTTGATATTAAATATTTAATTGCTAATCCTAAAATAACTATTGATAAACCAGAAATGTACATAGCTCGTGATATATTTTTTATCCATTTATATATTGATTTCTGTAATATAGCTATTAAAAGAATATTAACCATTATTAATATAATTATTATAGTTCGTAAATCTTTTGATATTATAAAATTATAGAATTTAAGAGCCATTTTTTCTTCTTTAGTTATGTTATTTTTATAATTATTGATTTCTTGTTCAAATGATTTTTTTACATCTCCATCATTTAATAATTTAGATGCCTCATTAATCATTTCATCCGTTATTTCGACACCAGTTTTCTCTTCTAGTTCTTTTTTATGTTCTTTTGTATACTCTATTACTTTTTTCTCTAATTCCTCTATATTAATGTTATCTTGTTCTTCTTTTGAAATATTACTAATTACATCATCTATAAATTCACTTAACATTTCTTTTACTTCTTCATCTTCTAGAGTTTTTTCTAATACTTTATTATTTATAATAAAAGGTGAATTACTAGTTACATTTTCACTTATAAGCGGATTATTTTGTTTAAAACTTTCTATTAATAATTCATCTACTAATAATTTTTTTATAGTACAGTTTAAAACTAATATTATTATTAAATCTATTAATAATATATTTAACAAAGCAATAATAATTTTCTTTATAATTTTCATATTTATCTCCTTATAAAATTATTATAACATGAAAAAAGAAAATCTATTTTTAGATTTTCTTCTTTATAATAAATCTGTCATTAACATAGTTTATTATTACTATATCGTGTTCATGTATTTGTCCTTCAATTAATAATTTTGATAAATCTACTTCTATTGTTCTACCTACTAGTCGTTTTAATGGACGGGCACCAAAATTGATATCATATCCCTCTTCAATAAATTTTTCACGAGCTGTAGGTGTAAGTTCAATATGTAAATCAATATCTTTTAATCTAAATTCTATTTCTCTAATAATCTTATCTAATATCTTATTAATTGCTTCTTTTGATAAAGTATTAAACACTACTATTTCATCAATTCTGTTAACAAATTCAGGTCTAAATGTTCTTTTTACCTCATTCATTACTTCGTCTTTATTATTTTCTAGGACATGGTCACTTCCAAGGTTAGATGTCATAATTATTATTGTATTTTTAAAGTCTACTGTACGACCATTTGAATCAGTAACTCGTCCATCATCTAGTATTTGTAATAATAGATTTAGTACTTCAGGATGTGCTTTTTCTATTTCATCGAATAATACAATACTATATGGATTTCTTCTAACTGCTTCCGTTAGTTGTCCTCCTTCTTCATAACCGATATATCCTGGAGGAGAACCTATTAATCTTGATACACTAAATTTTTCCATATATTCAGACATATCAATTCTTACCATATGTCTTTCATCATCAAATAATTCATAAGCAAGTGTTCTTGCGACTTCTGTTTTACCTACTCCGGTTGGACCTAAAAACATGAAGCTTGCGATTGGTTTATTTGGATCTTTTATTCCACTTCTTGATTTAATAATTGCATTAGATACAATTTCTAGAACTTCATCTTGTCCCATTACTCTTTTTTTCATTTCATCTTCTAAGTGAAGTAATTTTTCTTTTTCTGATTCCATTAACTTGGTTACAGGAATATTTGTCCATTTAGCTATTATTTTACAAATATCATTTTCAGTTACTTCATCACTTAATAATTTATTTTTTTCTCTTTTATTTAATTCTTCAATTTCTTTTTCTACTCTTGGAATTTCTCCATGACGTAGAATTGCAGCTCGTTCTAGATCATATTTATTTTCAGCTTGATCAAGTTCAAACTTTAACTCTTCTAATTCTTTTTTCTTTTTACTTATTTCATTATTTAAATTTTTTTCTCTATTCCAAGCTTCTGTTAATTCACTTTCTTTTTCTTTCATTGTCTCTAATTCACGATCTATGTCATGAATTCTTTTTTGAGATAATTCATCTTTTTCTTTTTTAATTGCTTGACGCTCAATTTCTAATCTCATTATTCTATGAGTTAAGCTATCTAATTCAAAAGGAACTGAATCCATTTGAACACGGATAGTTGCGCATGCCTCATCTATTAAGTCAATTGCTTTATCTGGCAAGAATCTATCTGTTATATATCTATTGGATAATGTTGCAGCTGATATAATTGCTTTATCTTGAATTGTTACTCCATGATGAATTTCAAATCTTTCTTTTAATCCTCTAAGAATAGTTATTGTATCTTCAACGTTAGGTTCAGATACTTTAATTTTTTGAAAACGTCTTTCTAGTGCCCCATCTTTTTCAATATATTTTCTGTATTCATTTAAGGTTGTTGCTCCTATTACATGAATTTCTCCTCTGGCAAGCATTGGTTTTAAAATATTTGAAGTATCCATAGTACCTTCAGAATTTCCTGTTCCAACTATAGTGTGAATCTCATCAATAAACATGATGATGTCTCCTTCACTTTTCTTAACTTCATTTAAAACATTTTTTAGTCTTTCCTCAAATTCTCCACGATACTTTGCACCTGCAACTAATGCAGCCATATCAAGTTCCCAAATTTTTTTATTTTTAAGGGAACTAGGAACATCTCCTTTTAAAATTCTAAGAGCTAGTCCTTCAACAATAGCAGTTTTTCCAACACCTGGTTCACCAATAAGTACAGGATTATTTTTTGTTTTTCTAGAAAGTATTCTTGTAATACTTCTTATTTCATCATCCCTACCTATTACTGGATCAATTTTACCTTTTTTGGCATCTTCTACTATATCCCTTCCATATTTTTCTAATACATTTTCTTCTTTTTCTTCTGGATAACCATACATATTTATCACCCCTCACTATTAATTATACTCAATAATTAGCACTTGTCAATATAGAGTGCTAATTATTATATAAAAAAAACTAAATATAATTAGTTTTCTTTATAATCACTTTTTTTCTTAGTGTTTCTTCTATTTCATTTGAATAATCTAATGTAACTTCAAAATTCTTTTTTTCTAATTCATGTAATATATTTTTATAATATAAATCTTCATTAGTTCTTTGAGATACAATTAGTATTATTTTATCTTCTAACTCTAATACACCTCTTATGTAATAGTAATCAAGTTGTTCTTGTAGTTTTTTATTATAAAAATACTTTAGGGAAAAATAACCAGTTATTGATGGATGATATGTACATTTATCATTTCCATTTTCTAGACTTGTTTTTAAAGTATGTTTAAAACCACTTAAATTTGTAGCAAAATATATCTCTTTACTTGTTTCTGGTCTATCGTAGCGTGGATAATCCATAAAGTTCAATTCATTGTATTTAGTATCATTTTGTTCTAAAAATTCTACAAACATATCAGGAGTAATCTTAGAACTATCTCTAAGCATTATTAATATATTTTTTTCATCGTTATATAAAAGTGTATCAAATACTGAGTGAAGTTTCTTTTCACCTAATTTAATCATTGATATACAATTTCTGATTAATAAATTATTTTCAGTACCTTTAATTATTTTTAATGCTGGTATTAATGCTTTTTCATTATCCTGTATAGCAAATATTTTTCTTGAACTATTATGCATATAATCACCTCTTGTTTATTTATTTTAACACAAATAATAAAACAAAGATAATATATCTTTGTTTTTATATTCCATATATATGTAATATTATAATTATTATTCACTTATTTTTAGCTTTTATTTTAATATTTTACTATTAATAAGTATATCTTTATTTTCATAGCCAACCCCTATATAGGCTTTATTTGATGATGCATAATTATAATCAGTATAAAGCATAGGCATGTATCCTTCTTCTAATAATTTTTTTGTTAAATTATATATAAGATTTTTACAATAACCTTTACCTCTTTCTTCTTTTGGTGTATATACATGGGTTATTTTAGCAAGATTATCTATTATTGAATATCCAGCCATACATACAATCTTTCCACTATTATTCTTTAAAACATAAAAATTCTTTTCTTTAATCCAATTATTTGCTTCTTCTAAAGCTTCATTCATACTTATATCAATTTTATCCATTTCTTTCTCATTGTCTATCCAGTACTTTGCTAATTGAGTTACATCTGAATAATTTGGTCTTACAAATATTCCATTTTTAAGTGGTTTAATAACATTTGTACATGTTAAGAAGCCCATTTCAAAATAATCAGTAATATCATATATTTCTTTTAATAAATTATATAATTCTCTTTTACAAGTAATTTTATTTTCTTTATTTGTCAGCAATACTTCTAGGTCTTTTTTTAAATCGTCTAAATCTTCAATATCATCTTTTGTCCAAATCCAAATTGGTAAATTAGGAGCACTTTGACCTATTATATAATTTTCTAGATCAGAGAATAAATTGCTATCTTCACTAGATATTATTTTATGAAGTATGTAGAATTTATCTTTTTCTATATTATAATTTTTGATATTTTTTATTTCGTTTTTTGTTACTTTCATAATAATCTCCTATATTCTTACATTCATTAAGTTTGCACTACTATATCTTTTTAAGCCTTTATAAAAGATTATGAATGCTAGAGCTACAAAAAAAGCTGTTCCGAATATAATAAATAATAAATATTTAATATCAAAATTACTTATTAATTGTACTGGTACATAAGTTGTTATTCCTAAAGGAAGAAATGTATAAAACATAAATTTTATTATTCCTTTAAAAATTCCTTCTGGATAAGTAGCAAAGTTTGTCATTAAACTGTTTACTGTATTTGTAATCATTTCTGTTCTTCCAAACCAGAATGAAAGTGATGAAAAAATTATTGATATACTTGTAATTGTTAATGCTCCTAAGAATCCACATATAATAAACATTGTAACATTTAATAAAGATGGACCGAATATTGCTATCATAATAAATCCATAAAGGATATCTCCTAAAGCAGATACTTCCACACTACTTGTAATACATGATATTAAAACATTTTTTGGTTGTACAAGATAATTATCTAATTTTCCACTATTAATAATATCAGGTAATGAAAAAGCTTCCTTAAAGTTAAACCTTGATAATCCATATGTAAAAGCTGCTACACCCCATAGGAGTAACACTTGTTTAAATGAGTATCCACCAACATTATCCTTTAGAGAATATAAAATTATCCATTGAATTATAAAACAACCATTATTAATAATCATAAATACAATGTTTGATATAAATGTAAATTTATTAAGTAGTTCTCTTTGTAATGCATATTTTATTGATAAAAGTGTTACATATAATTGACTTTTAACCTCCATTAACATTTAATTTTTTCACCCCTTTCTTATAAATAAAATGAACAAGTGCTGAACATACAACTAAGTATATTCCTTGAATAAGCATTGTTTCTAAAAATGCATTTAAACTAAAATCCACAAATAATTTTGCAGGAGCTGCACTAACTGCAAATATTGGACTATTCTTTATTACAGGTTGTAATATTTTTGGAAAAAATTCTATTGGAAATAATGTTCCTAATACTAGAATAAATTTAGAATATACCCAATATATTGGAGATGCATCTTCTATAAAGAATGAGAATAATCCTAATCCTGTGATTATTAAAATATTAATTACAGTTGCAAAAAGACATGAGATTAATACACAAATTATACTAAGTAATGATATATTTGGAAAACTTCCTAAAAATATAAATCCTAAACTCATTCCAAGAATTGTTACTAAAACAAACTTTAATACTGTAACTCCTAGATGACTTGATAATATATATTCAATATAATTATATGGTTTAATTATATTGTAAGTAATATTTCCACTTTTAACGTCATTGCATATTTTTTTATTTAATGCTCTACCACCTAAACTCATCCATAATATTTCTGTTACTATAACATACCAAATCATCTGTTTCATTGAATATCCATTTATTAGTTCATTTGGATTACTGTAAATATATTTCCATAAATTTAAAAATATAAATATCATGATACAGTAACTAACAAAGCTTATTAAGATATCAAAGATATATTGAAGATTTGACATCATCTCTGACTTAAAGATGTATAAATACTTTTTCATTATTTATCACCATCTTTATATATTTCACTAATTATTTCTTCTAGTGGAACATTTGATATATTTATATCTACAATATTATCAGTATTAAGAAGATTAATTGCATCTGATATATTCTTCTTTTTTAGATCAACTTCTAATTTTAAATTGTAATCTTTATCTTTTAGAATTGTAATACCTTTAACATCATCAAGATTTACTTTTTCTTTCATTTTAACATCAATTATTTTTTTGTTTAAATAATGATATTTTAAATTTTCCATTGTATCATCTAAAACAATTTGACCTTTATTTACAATGATTACTCTCTTACAAAGTTTTTCAATATCTGATACATCATGAGATGTTAAAACTACAGTTGTTTTATACTCTTTATTCATTCTTTTAATAAGAGTTCTAATTTTTTCTTTTACAACTGGATCTAATCCAATAGTTGGTTCATCTAAAAATAATATTTTTGGTTCATGGATTAGAGATGCAACTATTTCACATCTAATTCTTTGTCCTAAACTTAAATTTCTAACAGGTGTATTTATGAATTCATCTAACTCAAATAATTCTCTTAATTCTTCAATTTTCTTTTCTACTCTTGACTCTGGTATATCATAGATTGCTCCAAAGAATTTGAAATTATCATATGGAGTTAAATGAGTCCATAATTGTTCTTTTTGACCAAATACACATCCAATAGAATATGCAAGACGCTTTCTATCTTTAGATGGATTTAGTCCTAAGATATCTATTTTCCCCTTATCAGGAAATAAAATTCCTGTCATCATTTTAATAGATGTTGATTTCCCTGCTCCATTTGGACCAATGAATGCAATCATTTCTCCTTTTTCTACCTCAAATGAAATATTGTTAACAGCTTTGATGTTTTTATATTTTGGCTTTACAATTGATTTTAAACTACCTTTAAATCCTTTTTCTTTTATTTTAACTTTAAAATTTTTGGATAATTTTTCTACCTTAATTACTGCCATATACTTCAACTCCTCTCATTCAATTTATCTTCATAAACTATTATCATCAAAACTATTATAATATAAAAAGAAATAAAAAAAACGAAATCACTACTAATATTTTTATATTAATAGTGACTCCGTGTAAAACGTGTAAGATATAAATCTCTATGCAGCTCGATTATCTTATGCATACTCACTTTAGTTTATGAAAATAACAGTCGAGATCATATAAAAAGAGCCACTACTAATAACTAGTAGTGACTCCGTATTTTAATACGTGTAGGATTTTATTCCCTGTACAGCTTTTATATGTACACTCACTCGACTTGATTAGAATATTATCATACATTTGTTTTTATGTCAACATTTTTTTATTTACATAAAATAATCTTTATTATTCATTTGTAATTGACTAGTTAAAAATTCATCATTGTTGTAATACATTTGCTGCTTGGTGGATTTAAATTCATTTTCACCTTTTTTGAATTTTTTTTCGTAATGTTCAAACAATTCTTTAAATCTTGCATAATGAACTATTTCTCTTTGTCTAAGCCATAATAGTGGACCTATTACGTCTGGATCATCTGTCAGCTCTATTAAGTTTTCATATACTGCTCTAGCTTTTTGTTCTGCAGCCATGTCTTCTGATATATCGGCAAGTGGATCACCTGTTGTTGCGAAATATGCAGTTGTGAATGGGACACCATTTGAATCAGTTGGGAACAATGCTTTGGCATGTTCTGCATAATGTGCATCAAGTCCTGCATTTTTTATTTCTTCAAGTGATGCATCTTTCATTAATTGATAAATCATTGTTTCAAGCATTTCAACATGACCTAACTCTTCAGTACCAATATCATTTAAAAGTGCTTTACCTTTATTGTCCGGCATTGTCATTCTTTGATTTAAATATCTTAATGCAGCACCTAATTCTCCATTTGGTCCTCCATATTGGGTTACTAGATATTTTGCCATTCGTAAATCTTTTTTCTTAATATTTACAGGATACTGTAATCTTTTTTGATAACTAAACATTTCTACCCTCCCATGGCCATTTTTCAGTTGACCAAGTAAATGAATTCATTTCATTACTATCAACTTTTAGAGGTCCATACATTCTTTCATACTCCTCTATCATTCTATTTGCCTTTTTTTCATAATCCATAAAAAGCATAAATGCACTTTTATCATCTGGATTAAGATCTAAATATAAGTTTAATTCATGTGCTGCAAAACAAATTGCAGAAATATCATATAATTTTTGTTCTCTATCATTTGTTGCTATTAGTTTAGCAGGTTTATAATCTTTGTATTGATTATATAAATTTTTAAACATATTTCCTTTTTCAAATCCGTCTTTAGGATTATCTAATGACATACTATTTGAATTATATTGATTATTCAAATAGTTATTATTTCTGTACCAATCATATTCTATATAGTTATTCATAATATCTCCCTTCTTTTTAATTTATTCATGATAAATATAACAATTAATGATAAATGCCCAGTTTTTTAAAATAATACTTGTCAAATATAAAAAATACTGGTAAAATATTCTTGTATTTTGAAATGGCGCCGTTGGTGAAGTGGTTAACACGCTAGTTTGTGGCACTAGTATGCATGAGTTCGATTCTCATACGACGCCCCAGTTTAAAATGAAAAGAATCTATTTTATAGATTCTTTTTTTTGTATCAAAATGGTATAATAATATATATTAATAAAAATAAGGAGAATTATATGAATTATAAGAAAATAGTAGTTGCTGGCGGAGGTGTTTTGGGAAGTCAAATTGCTTTTCAATCAGCTTATTGTGGATACGATGTAACAATATGGTTAAGAAGTGAAGATAGTAAAACAAGAACACAACCTAAGCTAGATACATTAAAAAAAGATTACATTGAAACCATTGAGTCTTTAAATCCTCATGATGAGAATAGTTGGGCAAGAGGAATATCTGATATTGATAGTTTTAATAAAGAAGAGTGTTTAAAAAAAGTTGATCTTGCCTATAACAATATTAAATTAGAAGTTGATATGAAAGAAGCGGTGAAAGATGCAGATTTGGTAATTGAATCAATGGCTGAAATTAAAGATGAAAAAATTAAATTTTATCAAACTTTAGCTCCATTGTTAGAAGAAAAAACTGTTATTGTAACTAACTCTTCTACTCTATTACCATCTATGTTTGCTAAATATACAGGAAGACCAGAAAAATATTTATCACTTCATTTTGCAAATACAATATGGATTAAAAACACAGCTGAAGTAATGGCACATGATGGAACTGATAAAAAATATTTTGATGAGATAATGGAATTTGCAACAAGCATTAGAATGTTACCTCTTCCTGTTTTAAAAGAAAAATCAGGATATCTATTAAATTCTATGCTTGTACCATTTTTATTAAGTGGTATGGATTTATTAACGAATGGAATATCTGATGCTGAAAGCATTGATACAGCCTGGAAAAGAGGAACAGGTGCTCCAAAAGGACCATTTGAAATTATTGATACTGTAGGATTGACAACTGCAAAAAATATAGTTGAACAATATCAAAAAGTTCCTGGATTAATGAGTCCTTTATTAAAGAAAATGATGTTACCTTATAATTACAAAGGAATGTTAAATATGTTAAACCAATATATTGAAGAAGGAAAATTAGGGAAATCCTCTGGGGAAGGTTTTTATAAATACGACAAATCATAATCATTTGCAAATGTCATAATGTTGTGTTATATTTTATTTAGCAATTGAGAAAATCTCAATTCATAGATTTGTGCCGATTTTTCGTAAACACGTTAAATTGAGGCCCCATTTGGAAATATAAAAGGAACTTGTAAAAAGTTCCTTTTTATGTTATTATGTATGTAGCAAGAAATCTTGCATAAAATAAAAATGGGAACATTCAGTTTGACACTGTTGAATGTCTACCCAACTATTATGAGTTTGACACTATTCTAATGTGAATGAGTGTCATTTTTTTATTACTAAAACCAGTAAGGTTAAGAGTAGTAAAATGAGTGATATGTAGCGAAGCAACTTAATGTTGTATTCACGTTTTTTCATTCTCTCAAACCTCCTCTCTTTGTTGGATTGGAGGTAGACACTCAACAACTAAATGTTCCTAAACTCAATATAGCGTATAAATATACATGTATCAATCGAACAAAAAAGAAGTAACTAAAATATTTTTTTAAGTAAAAATATAATTAATTGATATATTAGAGGTAATAAATATAACTTAGAAGCACATTAATTTATTATATTGTCTTGTTTTTATTTTTGATATGATGATATTATTGTTATAGGTAAACGAATGTATATTAGGAGGTAAACATGGAAGGTATTGAAACTATTGACTTATGGACAGAACAAAATGATAATCATTTTGAATGTTTTGAAGGTGCATTTATTGATGGACTTAGTGAGGAAAATATTCCTTTTGATAGTTATAAAGTTATTAAAAATTGTAATTGTGAAATAACGTGTAGTGATAAAGATTTAAATATTAGTAATAAACATGGAGCAATTGTATTCTATAAAGATGAAATACCTGTTAGACTTATGGTTATTAATAAAAATACTAATATTGAAGATTGTATAGAAAAAGCATTAAATCAAACTTTCTTAGATATTCCACTTAAAAATATTTTTGAAAGTTTTAATATTAAAGGAACAGTTGTTGATTTAGGAAAAGAACCAATATATAATGGTGCAGATCATAGTAAAGAAATAGATGTAGGTTCTTGTGATAGACCTGAATTACTTAGTTCTATGCTTGAAGGTTCATATACAGAAACTGATACAGGATTTGGAAAGGAAAATAATGATACTGATTTTCATTTTCGTCCAAATATATCAATATGTTATAATTTATTAACTGATAATGAATGGTTCTTTATTACTCATAGTTGTGCCTTTATAAATAGTGATAAAACAAGAGTTATTCCTTTACAGAATCATTCAAAATTAGATTTAGATTAAATAAGAAATTCTAATGATAACAATAAAAAGCATTTATAAAAATTTATAAATGCTTTTTTTATTCGCTTCTAAGTGCAAGTACTGGATCTTGTTTTGCCGCTTTTCTTGATGGTATTAGTCCTCCAATTAATGTTAATATCGTACTTAATATAATTAATACTATTGATGCAGTCATCGGTAATATTGCTGTTATATCATTATTCTTTGTTAATGTATGAATAATTGCATTAATTGGAACTAATAGTATAAGAGATACACCTACTCCGATTAATCCTGATAAGAATCCAATTATCATAGTTTCAGCATTGAAAATACTTGAGATATTTCTTTTTGATGCACCAATTGCTCTTAAAATTCCTATTTCTTTTGTTCTTTCTAATACCGAAATATATGTTATAATACCAATCATTATAGATGAAACAATTAATGAAACAGATACAAAAGCTATAAGTACATAACTTACACTATCTACTATTATTTTTACAGAAGATATCATTACTCCTGTAAGGTCTGTATATTCAATTACCTTTTCTTTATCTGTTTTCTTCATTTTTTTATTATATGAATTTAGGAATTTGATAAATTTTTCTTTTGATGCGAAATCTTTAAAATAGAAAGAAATTGTACTTGGACTATCTAATTCTTGATATCCTAAAGATAATAAATTTGTATTTGCATCTGTTTGAGAATTAGTTGTAGACATTGCACTAAATATTCTCTTGATATCATCTTCTGTTAAATTAAATTTAAAGGCTCCAGCAATTTTATTTTGATCAACATTGAAGGCAGTTGCCATTTGTCCCATTAATTCTCCAGTTAATTCTCCTACTTTTGTAAGAATTGTTTTTTGCATTGTAGCCTCAACCATCTTTTTAGAAAATTCATCTGCCATTTCTGGTATACCATTTGTTGTTACTAATGTATCTACCATTGTATCAACTGCATTAGATGAAATCATTGCTGAATCTCCTCCACCCAATGCTATATACATATTAAGAAATGTTTTAATAATTTCTTTATATGTTGCAGTGTAAGCTTCTTTTGGAATTGTATATTTATCTTCCATTGGTTGAAGAACGCCTGCAGTATAATCATTATTTAAATAATTTTCAACAATTTCATTGACATCTTTAGATGATATAGTTGCAACACCTGGCATTAATTCTGTCTGATGATTTTCTATATAATTATTTAATAAGTTCTTGGTAATTGTAGAAAATGAAGATAAAAACATATTCTTTGCATCAGTAGTATCCGCAGTTATTGCATTATTAATTTCTTCCATATATCCAGAAGTTATATTGCTTATATATGCTTGATCAATATTAATATTAAATGCACTTGATAACATGTTTGTATCTATACTTATAAGATCATCAAAATTCATTCCAGAATTTTGTGATTTATCATCAAATCTTTTTCCACTAAATACATTCACTTCTTTATTTGCTAATTGTTTTTTTACAATTTCTTTATCTTTTGTTTGGTCTATTACATATTTAGATAATTCAGGTGAATAACCTACTCCTGATAAGAATGCAGACATACCATTAGATTCTTTCATTTTTACTATTCCAACAATCTTTAAATCTACTGAATTGTTATATAAATTTTCCATAAATGCAGTATCTTCACTCATATCTTCATATAAATTATAGTCAGCATTGTATCTATATTTATCTGTTGGAAGAACTAATTTAATTTTTAAATTCATCAATTCATCAAATGATACTTCTCGTTCATCATTTGTTTTTTCTACTCTTTCTCCAGCCATTATTTTTGAAATCATTTTATCAACATTAGTTGAATCTTTTAATCCTAGAGAGTAAAGTAAAATGTCTGATATATGATTTTCATCAGGAAGTACAATAATCATTTCATCATATTTCTTTGGAAAGTTTCCCTTTATTAATGTATATGAATCTTTAATCATCTTTTCATTTGGTGATAATTCTTGAAAGATACTCATTCGTGTTTGTCCGCCCATTAATCCTTGAAATAAACTACTTGGATTAATTTGAGTAATCTTATTATTAATATCTCTAGTATATATATTAGGTGTTATACCATAGCCATATGTTACTTCTGTAGCCAATTTAGAAACTGTTTCATTTTCTTGTTCAATATATTTTTTAAATGATTTCATATCATTTTTTCCAATAGTTGAAAGCATGTTTTCAAGATTTTTTGATTCTACTACACTATCCTTATTTTTTGATTTTTTATCAGTTGTATTTGTCATTGTTGATAAAAACATTTGAGTTGGATCTGTTGTTTCTTTTTGAATTGTTAAAGGATAAGATGTAAGTGTATCTTCTTGTACTTTATCAATATATGCTTGAAATCCATTTGATAGAGATAATATAAGAGCTATCCCAATAATTCCAATTGATCCAGCAAATGATGTTAAAATTGTTCTTCCTTTTTTAGTTAATAAGTTATTTAAACTAAGGGAGAATGCTGTTAATAATGACATTGATGATTTACCTAAATTTTTATATTTATGAGGTTTTTCTTTTTCTGATTTTTTAAATGGATTTGAATCATTAATTATTTTTCCATCTTTTAATTTAACTATTCTTGTTGAATATTCTTCTGCAAGCTCAGGGTTGTGTGTAACCATTACAACAAGTCGATCTTTTGCTATTTTCTTTAATAAATCCATTACTTGAAGACTTGTTTCAGAATCAAGTGCTCCAGTAGGTTCATCCGCAAGTAAGATATCAGGATTATTAACAAGCGCACGTGCAACAGCAACTCTTTGCATTTGTCCACCACTCATTTGATTTGGTTTCTTATGTGCCTGTTCTTTTAACCCTACTTCATCAAGTGCTTTTAGTGCTCTTTCTTTTCTTTCTTTTCTAGAAATCCCACTTATTGTTAAAGCAAGTTCTACATTTGATAAAATTGTCTGATGTGGTATTAAATTATAACTTTGAAATACAAAACCAACTGTATGATTTCTATATGAATCCCAATCTTTATTTTTATATTTCTTTGTTGAAATATTATTTATTATTAAATCACCTTTATCATATCTATCCAATCCTCCAATAATATTTAATAATGTAGTTTTTCCACTACCTGAAGGTCCAAGGATAGATACAAATTCATTATCTCTAAAACACAAAGAAACACCATCTAATGCTACTTGCTTTAAATCACCTGTTTTATATGTTTTTGATATATTTTTTACTTCTAGCATTGTATCAGCCACTTTCTTTTTTTCTATTATATTATAATATTATTTTTAATAAAATACTACAAATACTTTATTTTACTATGATATTTTTGATAATTTTCTAAAGATTATAATATTATTAACTATAGTATTGTTGATTTAAATAATATTTTTATTTATAATAAATAGAAAAAAAGGAGGGTTCTTATGAAAGCAGACAGAGTTTTTGTTGGAGATATAAAAAAATGTACTAAATATGAAGAGCATACTTTATTCAGTTCAGAAATATTTATTGGAGAAGATTGCATTGGTGGTGATTCTTTTGGCCATATAGAAACTGATAGTGAATTATATAAAAAGGATGCAATTTTAATTCAATTCAAGAATGGTGGATATGTTGATTTAGATAATTTAAGATCATTTATTGATTATATTAAGGTTTATGGTGATATTACTAAAAATGGTTTTTATTTAGGTGGTTTAATTATGTCAACATCTCCTCATTGCAGTGATAGTTTATTTGTTGATAGTGAATCTGTTAAACCATACAAAAATAAGCAGAACAAAGATAAAATTTCTGCAAGACAATTAAGAAAAGAATTTAAACTATAATAAAAACTCAAGAAAAAATCTTGAGTTTATTTTTTTATTAAATATATTCCTTTATTATCCTCCTCAACATTAAAATCAACTTCCCCAGTATTTATATTAAATTCAGGAATAATTATTTTTTTATCTTTTGCAGCTGATGAATCTATATATTTTTTTCTATAATCACTGAAGTATGAATCATCAAGTGGTATATTTAATAATTCATGAAGTATTCCATCTGACAATTCAAAACCTTTTATTGTTTTTAATTTTGCTGTTTTTTCTGCTGGAAAGTAATTGAAATTTGTTATGTAATTTGCAAAATTTGTTAATCCTCTAATTTCTACTCTATCTGGAAAAACCATCATACTTTGATTTAATGCATTTCCTTTTGGATAAAACCAAAATCCATCTAAAAATTTTCTTACAAATTCATCTGTTAATATTTCCTCTGAGATAGCTCCAAACTCCTCTTGATTTCCATTTGGAATATACATATGATAATCATCATTTATGATATAACTATCTCCATTATTATCTCTCACAACTTTACCTGTTTCTCTACCCCATATATACAAATTAAAATGGACTTGCAAGTTTTTAATCATTCCTTTTAATCTTTTATCATTCCAAGAAACATTACATGTTAGTTCTGGCTCTTTTTTATCATGATGCTGATTATTGGAAATATTATATCTAATACTTTTGATATTTTTATCATTTTTTGTACATGTCAATTTCTTTAATCGATTTAATTTTTTCTCTATTTCAGCTAATTTATCTTTTGTTGATAGTAGAACATCTTTTGTAGTATATTTTTCCATATTAACCCTCCTATATTTATTATTGTATATAATTATTCATAATGTTTCAAGAAACTTTCATAATCTCCATCTTTTTTTGTTCCAATAACACAATTTAAATTCACATTATCAAGTGCTTTATAGATATTGTAGTCTACATTTGGATTAGTTTTTCTCATCTCTTTTACTAAATTTTTCATTTCTTTTCTTTTACTTGATGATTCATCAATTGATGATTTTTCTGTGAAACGACAGGCACAATTTATAAAAGTTAAATTATTATATTTACACCAAGCAATAATATCTTCTTCTTTAATCATATGCATAGGTCTTATAAGTTCTAGTCCTTCAAAATTTTCACTATGTAATTTTGGCATCATAGTTTTTATTTCTGATCCATAAAACATTGATAAAAGCGTTGTTTCTATGACATCATCAAAGTGATGCCCTAATGCTATTTTGTTACATCCTAATTCTTTTGCTTTATTATAAAGACATCCTCTTCTCATTCTGGCACATAAGTAACATGGGCTTTTCTCTACTCTATCTACTATTTCAAAAATATCACTTTCAAACATTTCTAAATCTATATTTAACTTTTTAGCATTTTCTAGAATTAATTTTTTATTCTTTTCATTATATCCTGGATTCATACATACATAATGAACTTCAAATGGATATTTACCATGTTTTTTTATTTCTTCAATACACTTTGCGAGTAAAAATGAATCTTTTCCTCCACTGATACAAACCATAATCTTATCATTTTCTTTTATTAGTTCATATTCGGCAACTGCTTTTACAAACTTAGCCCAAATATCTTTTCTAAATTTCTTTATTATACTTCTTTCAACTTCTTGATATTTTTCCATAATTCCAACTCCTACAAAGATTTTAACATTAAAAAAAGAATATTTCTATTCTTTTACTTATTGTAATTAGTTATTTTTGTTTCTGATAATTAATTTTTTACAATCGATATAGCAATACCTACAATTAATTCCAATTACGATACGGCTAGTATTTATCGTATAAACATATTATGATTGTAAATCATATCTATCTTTTGTAAATCCAAATTTTACAGATACGTTATTATCTTTTGCGATAATATCATAATTATCTGGATCTTGTCCTTCCAACCAGATATATACTCTCACTCTTGTGATAGAATTTCCCGCTAATTTAAATAATTGAGATGATTCAGTATAAGCATCTGCTGAACCTGGAGTTTTATATGTTACTAAAGAACTTAATTTAGCATTAGTACCAGTAGTATTTGCAGTATAACTATTTAACCCATCATATATATCTACATTCTCTTCTGATGTAATTGCAGCTTTAATAGGATATGTTCGAGTTGATGATGAAAGTGCAGTACAAGCATTTGTTGTGTATGCTCCATCAGAACTTCTTTTTTTACAGGCTCTATTAAAATAATTTGAAACTGAAGTAGTATGTAATGTATGATTTGGTTCCCAGATATTCCAATATAATTTTTGATTTCCTCCATTAGCTTGACATATTTTTCTTTTCACCCCACCTGTCGTGGTTGAACATGATAATCCTCTTATATCTGTAAGTGAGGCTCCATATGCTTTCATTCCTGCTATCTCAAAGAAACCTACTCTTAATGAATTTGCTGCTCCATATCCTGTTGTTCCATTTACATTTGCTAATGATGTATATTTTAAATATACATTTTCTGCTGCAGTATTATCATAATTTGTATTATCATATACATTGTCTGTTCCATTTCTAATAAAAATATCAAAAGCAACATAACTTTTAGCCTCACCTGATGAGTGATCAACTGGATCAGCAATTAATTTATATCCTCCTGATGTAGATGACAAATTTGATTTTTCAAAGAAATTTAAGCGTCCTGTTGATGTATCAAGAATTCCTGCAGATGAAACAGGAACTAATCCATTTGAGTCAACCCAACTATTAGTATTTCCTGAATAAGCATTACTGTTAGTTTCTCCACTAACATTACTTGTTCCAGCAATTGTTTGTGCATTAACAATAAGAACATCATCATCCTTATGCCAATGTTCTCCATCCATTGAAATTTCTAATCCACTTCCAGAAGAAATACTTATATTAAAACTATTAGTATTTACGGTAGAAAGACCTACAAACCATGCGTAGGTTTCTACTACTAGAACTACTGAAGTAATTAAAATAACGATAAATAGTAAAAGAATTTTTCTTTTTTTTCTATTATTCCTACCCATAGTTTATATCCTTCTTTTGTATTATTATCCATTATAATTATATTATTAATACTATAAAAATTCAACAAATGTTTAACTTTATTTTTATATCAAAAAGACAGTCTTAAACTGTCTTTAAATAGAATATACTATCTATTATTATTGTTTCCATTAAATCCCCAGAATAAGAAGAAAATAATAATTAGTACTATAAATATAGCCCACCAACTATTAAATCCGTCATTGTTGTTTTGATTAACTGGGTATGGGTATGCATATCCACACATAAACATTCTCCTTTCAATGTATTATATTGAGAATGTTTATATTTGACACTACTCTACGGTAACTGATTTTGCAAGATTTCTAGGCTTATCAATATCTAAGTTCCTATAATCAGCTGTGTAATAACCAATTAATTGTAGAGGTGGGACGATAAGTATTGGTTGAAAATAATCACTTATTTTTTCTACCACATATTTGAAGTGATGATTTTTTATACTATCATCATTTGTAATAGTAAAAATCTTGGCAGCTCTTGCTTCTACTTCAATAACATTTGATTCTGTTTTATCTTTTATCTTTTCATCAGTTATTACAGCAATTACTGGCATATTATCTTCTATTAGTGAGATTGTTCCGTGTTTTAATTCCCCTGCTTCATAAGCATCACTATGAGTATATGATACCTCTTTTAACTTAAGACTTCCCTCTTCGCATATTGCATAATCTATTCCTCTTCCAATATAGAATGCATCTTTACAATTCTTTAACTCTTTTCCTACTTCTTTAAAAATATCTTTATCTTTAAGAATTTTATTAAGATATTTTGATATATGTTTTCCTTCATCAACTATTTTCTCATAGTTTTTTTCAAGTCCCTTACTCTTTGCTGTATTTAAAGCAATTAATGAAAACATCGCAACTTGTAATAAGTAAGCTTTTGTTGTTGCAACTGCAATTTCAGGACCAGCTTCAATAAATATCGAATTTTTTGCTTCTCTTGCAATAGTTGAAGTTGTTACATTTACAATTGCTAATGTATCAATTCCTTCTTCATGAGCTTTTCTCATAGCTGCTATAGTGTCTGCTGTTTCACCTGATTGAGATACTAGTATGACTAAAGTTTTTCTATCATAGATAACCTTTTTATATCTGTATTCGCTAGCACATTCTGTTATACATCTAATATTTGCTTTTTCTTCTAATAAAACACGTCCTACCATTCCAGCATATAATGCTGATCCACAGGCAACTATATGAATTTCTTCATAATCAGATACATCAAACAATTTAGAAGGTTTTTTTAAATATTTATTTAAAGTTCTTTGAAGAACAATTGGTTCTTCCATTATTTCTTTCAACATAAAATGTTTATAACTACCTTTATTGGCATCTTCAATAGAAATATTTGATGTTTCAATTTTTTTATCTATCTTCTCCCCATCTTTATATACATTTATTTCATCTTTTGATATTTCTACCACTTCATTATCATCAAGTAGCATATATTTGTCAGTATATTTAATAATAGCCGCTATATCTGATGCGATAAAGTTCTCTTCTTCACCAATTCCAACAATAAGAGGAGAGTCTTTTCTTACTGCATAAAGTTTATCCTGATCTTCAAATATCAAACCAAAGGCGAATGATCCTTTTAATTGTTTAATTGCCTTAGTGATAGCTTGTATAGGATTTCCTTTATAATATGCATTTATTACTGCAGCTGCTACTTCTGTATCTGTTTCACTTCTAAATACTATTCCTTCATTTACTAATTTATTTTTTAAGTCTCTAGCATTTTCTATTATTCCGTTATGAACTAATGTTACTTTTCCTACTTTATGAGGATGAGCATTAATTTCATTTGCTTCACCATGAGTAGCCCATCTTGTATGAGCTATACCTAAATTTGATTTAACAAGCTTTTCATTTTTTATTTTATTTTCTAATTCAGATATTCTTCCAGTACTTTTGATTATTTGAATATTATTATTTCCTTTTATTGCTATACCACTAGAATCATATCCTCTATATTCTAGTTTTTTTAATCCATCTATTAAGGATTCTATAGGATTATTTTTTCCAACATATCCTACAATTCCGCACATAAATTATTCCTCCTGTATTATTTAGTGTTGATATATACTTTGTTATAATTTTGATTTTACTTTTTCCTATATATCTCACGACTCACTTAACCGTAGTAGTACCCGCCGAATCTTTCGATAATCTACTAACCTCGTCAACATTTATTTGTCCTGGCGCTAAATGATTAATACAACCTTTCCTATAATCATCTTAATAATTATTATACTATAAGAAAAAAAAGATGGCAAATTCTATCTTTGAATCTCATCTTTTGTAATAATAAAGTCTGTTTTTTCAGATTTATTTTTTCTTTTCTTAATTAGTAAATCTTCTTCTTTTGATGCATCATATATTTTTGAGTATTCTTTTCTAATTTCTAAAGTTCTATTTAGTACTTGAAGTTCTTCTTCACTAATTGTTGAATTTTTATTTTTTTCTTGAAGTTCCTCTAGATTTGTTTTAGCTCCTTCTATAGATACACTTTCCTTTTCATCTTTAAAATATATTATTCTAAATGTATTTTTCTCTTTATTTGTTATCTTTAAATATACATCATATGATTTAGTAGAATTTGTTTTTCTTACATTACATACTGAATCTTCAAGTATGCCTGATGCTTCCTCATCACTTAATAGTCTATAATTTGATCTAGCTATACTTGTACAATTTGCTTTATTTTCAGAATTTTCTGTCCAAAATTTAGTATTTTCAGTATTTATACTAAAAGAATAATAACTTCTAATCATAATTAATAAAAATATAAAGAAGATTATTAAAGTTAATATAAGATTTGTTCCACCTTTTTCACTACAGATTTGTTCTAATGTGAAGTCATCTGTTCCATAATTATGTTTCTTTATAATTTTAATTCTAATATTTGCATATAATCTATATATTGGATTAAACAACAATCCTGATAAAACCATTACTAATATTGCATATGGAATTATATAAGAAGTTAAAAATCTACATACTAAACCGGTTATTACTAAACCTATTATTCCTATAATATACATTTTACGATATAAAAAGTAAATCCAACTTAAAAAGAAAGCATATATATTTACTGGTCTTCTAATTATCCATTTATAATCTTCTCCTGTGAATGCTTCAACTAGTCTATCATCTTTAAAAGTAGTTAGTTTTTTCTTTTTTGGTGTATTTGTTGTATTAAATTCATTTATTTCTTCTTTATCAGATATATTCATCGCGTTTATTAGATTTGATCCACCTACTTCATCAAATTCATTCTCATCTATTTCATCTTCTTCTTTTACTTCATCAAAGAAATCTTCATCTAAAGATTCATTTTCTTCTTCTAGTGTTTCATTTTCAGGATCATTATAGTATCCACATACTGAACAAAAGTTTTCATCTTTATTTAGTTTTTTACCACACTTTCCACATACCATTTTAACCCTTCTTTCTATCATAATTATATCTTATATCTTATCATTTTTTAATCAAATAAAGATAAAATCTGTAAATAAATGTAAAAGAAACAGTTATACTGTTTCTTCAGATAATCTTTCATAATTTCCTTGAGTTTTAACTCTATATTCTTCTATTTGATCTGCAAACATTTTATCAAACTCTGGCATTGACTTTCTAATTACATCTGGATAGATATTTTTACTATTCATTATTGCAAGTTTAAAGTCCATGATATTTACTTCTCTTCTATTATCAAATAATGCATTTGAAAATGCTTGTTGAACAATTGTAAGTGATACATCAGGATAACGGGAACCTATTTCATATATTCTTTTAAATTCACTTGTTATATCTGTAATAAATTCCATTATTCTTTTTTGAACAAATGGTGTATACATCATTTTTGCACCTGTTCTTATTTCTATTTTAGGAAGTGTACCAATTAATATTTGAATATTTTCTTCTCTTGTAGGTTCAAATAATTCAACTTTTTGGAATCTTCTGACAAAGGCTTTATCACGTAAGATATATCTTTCATATTCTTCTGTTGTGGTTGCACCTATAACTTTTATATCTCCTCTATCAAGGGCTGGCTTAAACATATTAGCAAAGTCTAGTGCTTCTCCTTTAGTTCCCATAAGAGTATGAATTTCATCTATGAATAATATTAATTTAGTTTTATCTTTTAATTCATCTATTAATGTTTGTACTTTTGATTCTCCTGTTACTGGATCAACACCAAGAAGTGCTGCTGTATTAAGTTTAATAACTTGATATCCTTTTAATACATCTGGTACTTCGTTTCTTTGAATTCTATAAGCTAATCCTTCTACAGTGGCAGTTTTACCTACACCAGGTTTACCTATTAATACTGCTGATTTATCAGGAGTTAAAAGAATTAAAATTAATTGTTTTATTTGTTCATCTCTACCTATTGCTGGGTTTGTAATATATTCATTCTTTTGAAAATTTTCCCCATAATTTTCAAGTATACTAATTCTTTTTGATTTAATATCAAATGTTTTTTCAGTTTTTTCTTCAAATAATTCTTCTGTGTTCATCTAACCACTTCCTAATCTTCTTTATTATAACACAATTAAAGAAAAAAAATAAATAACTGTATTAGTTATTTATTATAATGTTTTTCTTTCTCAGTTTTATTATCTGTCGTAATTCCATTTTTTTGAAGATATTCTCTTAGTACAGCTCTTGTATAATAAACTGCACCACCAAGATCTATTTCTTTATCAAGAAAGTCATATTTTTTACTTACGGCATCCCATATATCATTGTGATTTTCAATAAAGTTTTTATCTAAGTAATCAGTTGTGGCATCTTGCAATCTTATTTTTGCTCTCAGAGCTAACATTATTTTAAAATATTCTGCTAGTTTTTCTGAATCGTATTTTCCACCATGTAATTCATATATATCATAAAAATCTTTTAATCTTGTATTTAACACATCTAATTTATTACTTTCTAATATTATACATAATTTTTCTGCTATATATTCTTCAAAAGATGGAGTTGCCATAATAAATTCTCTATCTCCATCAAAAATTTTTGGCATTACAGAATATTTCTTTTCTATTAATCTTATATAATTATCTTGAAAATCTACATTTAGACTATTTTTTACTTTATCCATATCCGCATCATATGAAAATTTATATATTCCTGTTTTAGTTATACTTGGTTTCTTATTCAAACTAAATTTTATATCATTAATAGTCTCATTATTAATAATCATTCTTAATACTGGAATATTTAATTCTATAGATGCTGTTGATGCAAGATCAACATCAGTTATTCCTCGTACTAATTCACCTAAATATGAAGTTTCTGCAGAACTTCCTTTTACTAATATACTTTTATCTGTATCTTTTTTTGATAATTTTTCAAGAAAAGATCTAGATAAAAAAGTTGAATATGCATTTGGAATACTTATATTTAATCTTTTCGCTTCTTTTTTAATAAATGCTTTAAATTGTTCACTATTTCTAAATCTCTCCATAGTTACTCTTCCCCTTTAATGAGGCATATTATATCATATAATCCTTTAAAAAGCAATTTATTTTAGTTTAAAAGTCTTTTAAATACTTTGTATAATCTAAATTCATTAATTTATTATTACCTGTTTTTATTTCATTTATTAATTTATCTTTTATTTTTAGAACCAAATTATAATCTTCTAAACTTATATCTCCTTCTTTATAAGCATTAATAAATTCATCTTCATCTAAAATTTTTATTTCATTATTGTATACAGTTATATCAAGATATAGGTCTATAAAATATGGAACTTTATATGTACTATCTAGTCCACTTTCTTTTATAATATCAAAATAATATTCTATTATATTTTTCTTATTATCTAAAAAGATTCTTAATGCGTAATTTTCTTTTTTAGGTATTATTTCCAAAATATAATATCCATCATCCATTGCGATGACATTATCTCTTATTATAAATTTTTCTGATAAGTGGACTAATTTTTTTACAGATATATAGTAATCATCTTCGTCTAAAAATAGTTTTATTTCATGTTTTATTGCTTCATTAAGATATGTACTTGTAATTATTTTTTTCTTCATTTTAGAATACCTACATATTCTTTTTCTTTAAATCCAATTACTATATTATCTTCATTAATTAATAGAGGTCTTTTCACTAACATTCCATCTGTTGCGAGTAGTTTTATCTTTTCTTCATCTGTCATATTGGGAAGTTTTTCTTTTAAATTTAGTTCTCTATATTTCATTCCACTAGTATTAAATAGTTTCTTTACTTCAATATTATATTTTTTAATCCATTTTGATAATTCTATTTCTGTTGGATTTTCATCTTTAATATTTCTTTCCTCATATTTTATATTATTATCATCTAAAAATTTCTTTGCTTTTTTACATGTTGAACATTTTGGATATTCTATAAATAACATAGTATCACTCCTTATCTTTTATTTTTTTATTATTAATAAATAAATCTATAATAATAAATATTGCTCCAAGGACAATGCATATATCTGCAAAATTAAATATTGGAAAATTATAATTAATAATATTAAATGATAAATAGTCAGTTACTGTTCTATGAATTATTCTATCTATTAAATTACCAAATATCCCACCTAATATTAATCCGTATGATATTATTTCTAATTTTTTAAATTTATTTGATTCTTTATTAATATATTTTCCAAGTATAATTATAAATACAACACTTAATAATATTAAAAATAAAGTTGAGTTCTTTAATATAGAAAATGCTGCTCCTGAATTTTCAACATATATTATGGAGAAAAAATTCTTTATAATTTTTATTTCTTGAAATTCATTCATTGAGTGTCTAATTATTATTTTTATTATTTGATCTATTAATAATACAATACACATTATTTTATATATTTTTTGTTTATTCATCATTGTTTACTCCTTGAATAATCTTAACTTTATTGACTATTACTTGTGTTTCATCTAATCTTTTTTCTACTCTTCCTCTTGTTTTAATGATATTACCTTTTTCTAAGTTTTCACATTGTTTTAGTACTTTTGGAAAGAAAATAAATTCTTTACTTCCTGTTTCATCACTACCTGTTACAAAGGCCATTTTATCACCTTTTTTTGTATCTATCACTTTAATTTTTTCTACTAATAATAAATTATCTATTACTTTTCCATAATTATCATCTATAAGATTTATTTCTATACAATATGGGTTATCTTTTTTATAAAATGTTGTAGGATGTTTCGATAAATAAAATCCAAATACTTCTTTTTCTTTTTCTAGTAAAATGGAGTCTTCAAATTCTTGTTTTTCTTCAATATCTGGTTTCATTACTAGAGATGGATCTAAGTCTTTTGTTAACTCAGCATAATTATATAAATTATCTAAATTATCAATTAAAGTTTTTCTATTATATTTAAATTCTTTAAAAACATTTGCATATATTAATGTTTCAAATGTTTTTTTAGTAAGACCAGCTATATATAATCTACTAAAGCAATCATATATATCTTCAAATTCTTTATCTTTTTTTGCTTCCTTTATTTGATTTTCTACTACTGTTCCAATTCCTTTTATATTAGATATTGGATAAATTATTTTATTATTAACTATTGTATATTTATTATCACTATTTGTTATTGTTGGTTTTTCTATTTCAATTTTATTTGCTTTTGCTTCCATAATATATTCATTAGTTTTTGTTTCTGAACCTATAACATTAGATAACAAATTAGCAAAGAATATTGTTTTATAATACCTTTTTAAATATGCCATTTTATAGGCAATTATTGAGTATACTACTGAATGCGATTTATTAAATCCAAATCCTGCGAAATTTAATACTAAATCGAATATTTTTTTTGCTTGTTCTTCTGAATGATTATTTTCAATACTTTTTCTAATAAATTTTTCTTCTTCAGCTTTAAGTAAATCAAGTTTCTTTTTTGACATTGCCCTTCTTAAAATGTCAGCTTCTCCTAGAGAATATCCGGCATATATATTGGCAACTTGCATAATTTGTTCTTGATAAATAAGTAATCCATATGTATCTTTTGTAATTGATTCTAATGATGGATCTAAATATTCTATTTTTTCTTCATTATGTTTTCTCTTTATATAACTATCTATATTTACTGCTGCTCCTGGTCTAAAAAGAGCTATTGCTGCAAAGATATCATTTATAGAAGATGGTTTAAGTCTCTTTAAGAAATTTTTCATTCCAGAAGATTCAAATTGAAATATTCCACATGTATTAGCTGTTTCAAACATTTTTAAAGTTTCTTTATCATCTAATGGTATTTTTGAAAAGTTTACCTCTTCATTATTTATTGTCTTAATATCATTTAATATATTATCAATTAATGTAAGGTTTTTTAATGCAAGAAAATCCATTTTTAATAGACCTAATTCTTCAAGATATTCCATAGAATAACTAGTTAAGTACATACCATCTACTTTTATTAATGGAACTACTTCATCTAAATCTACTTGGGACATAATTATTCCTGCAGCATGTCTTGATGTATGCCTTGGATAGCCTTCTAACTTAGAGGCTATTTTAAACATTTCTGATAAAAGAGAATCACTTTCTATTCTTGTCCTAAATTTTTGATTGTTTTTATATAATTCTTTTAAATTATCTTTTGAATTTATTAACTTACATAGAGAATCTACTTTATATAAAGGAATATTCATTACTCTGGATACATCTCTTATTACTTGTTTTGCAGCCATTGTACCAAATGTAATTATTCCACTTACTCTTTTCTCTCCATATTTTTCTTGGACATATTTTATTACTAAATCTCTTTTATTATCTGGAAAATCTGTATCAATATCAGGCATTGTTTTTCTTGCAGGGTTTAAGAATCTTTCAAATAATAAATTATATTTTAATGGATCAATATCAGTTATTCCTAGTGAGTATGCAACTAAAGAACCAGCAGCACTACCTCTTCCTGGACCTACTAGTATTTTGTTTTTTTTCGCAAATTTAATAAAATCATAAACTACTAAAAAGTAATTAGAAAAACCCATTTCATTAATTATTTTTAATTCATAAACTAATCTTTCTTTATATTCATCTGGAATAATTTTATTTAGTCTTTTTGATAAACCTGCCTTACATAATTCAAATAAATATTTCTTAGGATCTTTACAATCATAGATTGGAAGAAGATTTTTTGATGGTGGAAATTCTATATTACAATCACTTGATATCTTTATTGTATTTAATAATCCTTTATTATCAGTTAAATCAAATAAATTGTTTATATATAATTCACTATTGTTAATTGAATAGTTAAAATCATCAAGTTGAGTTTTTCCATCTCTTATTTTATATAAATATTTTAAAATGTTATCTTCTGTTTTTGTTAGATATAAGTTTTTTTTGAAAAAAACTATATTATTTGTAATTAATAAAGATTCTTTTTCTTCTTGTTTATTAGAGTATCCTAAATATAATTCTTTATATATTTCTTTTAATTGAGAATAGTTTGTCTTATATTCAAATGGTAATACTGTAATTACTTCACTATTATATTTTTTTATATCTTCAATAGTTAATTTTTTTTCATTTTGAATTGTGGATAATTTTATTAAATTTTTATATCCATTATAGTTTTTAGCATATATTACAATAATGAATTCATCTAATTCTAATTCAAGACCTATTACTGGTTTTATACTATTCTTTTCACATTTCTTTATGAACTCCATTGTTCCAAACATGTTTTTATCAGTTATTGATATACTGGAAATATTATTCTTTTTGGCATATTCAATTAAATCATCTATCTTAATTAAAGATGATAATAATGTATAATTTGTAATGTTATATAATGGAATATACATAATAATACCTCCTTTAGTCTTATTTTAACATAAAATACCTATATCTTAAATATATTATTACTTATTAAAATCGTTATTTTTTCTTGATTTTATTTGACTTTGTCCTATTTTTATGTTAAAGTTATAAAGCGAAGGAGAAACAGGCAAAGGAGGAATATCTATGGCAGTAAATATTACTAAAAGAAGTGATAATGTTAAAAACAAAAGATCTCATGCTTTAAATGCTACTAAAAAGAGACAAAATTTAAATTTACAAGTATATAGACTAGAAGATGGTACAAAAGTTAGACTTTCTGCAAAAGAAATAAGAACTTTAAATAAAAATGAAAAAGCTGCATAATTGCAGTTTTTTTTTACAAAAAAAGAAACGAATTCTTTCGTTTCTTTTAGCTACATATAAATTGTTGTGAAACCATATCTTCACTGATTGCAGAAGATTTTGTACCTGCAATATATATTATATTAAAAAATTCATTTTTCTGATTTAATTCTGGCACTTTACTAACATCTAATTTTTTATAATCAACTTCTGTTGTAGTAACTACTCCGTTTTCTACTTGCTTTACAGATATTTTATATCCATCTTGTTGAATTAGGTATGGTTCTAATGCAGTTAAATATGTTTGCATTGGTGATTGATCTGTTGAGCCTTCTGGAACGTTAAGTATTAATTCCTTTGTTAGTGATGTTAGTTTATCATCTTCAAAAGCATATTTTATAGTAAGTTTTTCATTAAGTTTAGTAATACTTTCATTTGCTATTTTTGTTCTTGTGCAAGTTAATTCTGTTTGTTTTGCTTTTGTATCTTTCTTTCTTGCTTGAACTGTTGATTGTGAATTACTTTCAGTTCTCTTTTGCATTTGTGATTGAACAATTGGATATCCTCCACCGATTAAAATTGCTAAAACACCTAGTAATGCAAATATCATTGCAGGTTTTTTACTACTTAATTTTTCATATCTAGCAACTTGTTTAAATGTATCAAAATTTAATACTTGTGTTCTTTGTAATTCCTCTTCTGTCATTTTTTGTTTTTGAACATTTTGATTATTTTGTTCATTCTGCATTTCTCAATCACCTTACCTTAATAACATTATATTAAAAATATGCTTTTTATTCAAGAAAAAATAACTATTTCTAGTTATTTTTATTTCTTGCATCCCATTTTTTTCTTTCTTCAGTATTTAAAATTCTTTTTCTAAGTCTAATAAAGTTTGGTGTAACTTCTACTAATTCATCAGAATTTATATAGTCAAGTGCATATTCTAGTGAAATTGGTCTTGGTCTTTTTAATACAACTGTGTGATCAGAACCTGCAGCACGAGTATTTGTTAATTGTTTTCCTTTAACAACATTTACTGCTAGATCGTTATCTCTATTACATTCACCAACGATCATACCTTCATATACTTCTGTACCTGGTTCTATGAACATTGTACCTCTGTCTTCTAAGTTTCCAATAGAATATGCAGTTGCATTGCCATTTTCCATAGAAACAAGTGCTCCTAGTTTTCTTTCCCCAATTACAACATTTTCATATGGAAGATATTCTTTAAAAGTATGATTCATAATTCCATAACCTTTAGTTAATGTCATGAAATCAGTTGAGAATCCAATTAATCCACGAGATGGAATTGTATAAAGTAATCTAACTTGTCCTTCAAAGTTATTCATACTTTCCATTTTTCCACCACGAACACCTATTTGTTCTATTACTGGACCCATAGAATCTTCAGGAACTTCTATTTGTAGTTCTTCATATGGTTCACATTTAACACCATCTATTTCTTTTATGATTACAGTTGGTTTTGAAACTTCAAGTTCAAATCCCTCTCTTCTCATATTTTCAATTAAGATACCTAAATGTAATTCACCACGACCACTTACTAAGAATGATTCATTTGTTGCTGGCTCTACTTTTAATGATACATCTTTTTGAGTTTCTCTATTTAATCTTTCTTCTATTTTTCTTGCTGTTACTATTTTTCCATCTCTTCCTACCATTGGAGATGAATTTGTTCCAAAAGTCATTTGTAAAGTTGGCTCATCGATATGAAGTTTTGGAAGTGGTAAGATATTATCATTATTACAAATTGTTTCACCTACTGAAATATCTGCAAGTCCTGCAATTGCGATTATATCTCCTGCTTCTGCTTCATTTATTTCAATTCTATTATATCCATAGTATCCAAATAATTTTTGAATTCTAAATTGTTTAGTTGAACCATCTAGTCTACAACAAGTAACCATTTCACCTGTTTTAATTTTACCATTATGTACTCTACCTATTCCAATTCTTCCAACAAATTCATTATAGTCAAGTAGTGCTGGTTGGAATTGTAATGGCTCATTTGCATCTCCTGTTGGTTCTGGAATTATATCAATAATCTTATCTAATATTTCTTCAAATCCTGGTGTTTGTGTTGATAAATCATCACTTAGTGAACATGTTCCATTTAGAGCAGATGCATAAATTACATCAAAATCTAATTGATCATCATCTGCACCTAATTCTATAAATAAATCTAGTACTTCATCTACTACTGCAGCACATCTAGCACTTGGTTTATCTACTTTATTAATAACTACTATTGGTTTAACTCCTGCTTCAAATGCTTTTTTAAGTACAAATCTAGTTTGAGGCATTGCTCCTTCATAAGCATCTACTACTAGAATAACACCATCAACCATATTCATGATTCTTTCTACTTCTCCACCAAAGTCAGCATGACCTGGAGTATCTAGAATATTAATTCTAACACCTTTATAATCTAAAGCAGTAGTTTTAGCTAAGATTGTAATTCCTCTTTCTTTCTCTAAATCATTTGAATCCATTGATACATTAGAAACATCTTCATTATCTCTAAACATTCCTGAACTTTTTAAAATACCATCTACTAATGTAGTTTTACCATGGTCAACATGCGCAATAATCGCTACATTTCTTTTTTCCATAACTTCCACCTCTTTACACGTCGCTACTCATTATAACACAAGTCAAAAAAAAATACTAGAATTTTCTAGTATTTTCTTATTTCTTATTAATTTTTGGAATAATTAACATTAATGTTTCAATTAAACAAATAACTAATAATATATAGAATCCATATTTATAGAATGGTTTATCTTTATATACTATCTTTTCTACATTACTTGTATTATTATCTGTAATAATATCTTTTGGATTATCATTATCATTTGATTTTACTTCATTATTATTACCTGTACTACTAGTAGAATCATCTACTTTACTTGGGCCTTTATAATCTTTATTTTTAGATTCTTGTTCTTTTATAAAGACTTTTTCTTGTTTTTCAGTGGTTTCTTCTATTTTTTTAGCCTCTTCTTCAGGTAATTTTTCTACACTATCTAGTTTTAATGTGATTACTGGACGTAGACCTGCGGTATAATTATATTCCATATTTCGATACAAATCACTATAGTAATCTATTACTTCTTTATCTCCATTCATTTCACTATATAATGAAATATTATTTATAAATATTTCATAATTATATTTTTTATATAGTTTAACTGTATTTACATGATAATTTATTATATCTGCATTTTTTTCTCCAAAAGATTTTTTTCCTGAAATAAAAGTACCTTTAGATAATATCCAATATTCGGTTAATATACTTTTATCTATTTCTTTTAATGTTTTTAAAGTTGATGATGTAACTGTTGTTGCTTTCTTAGCTTGATCTCCATTTTTATATTCATTTACTTCTCTTTGAATTATATCTTCATAACTATCCCAATCTTCTTTACCTGATAATGTTAAGTTTTTTACTATTCCTCCACTTATTATATCTACTGTACCTAAATCATTATCTACTCCCAATACTTTCCAATTCTTATATCCTTTTGCTTCATATTTTACGTTATCCCCTACTTGTAGTTTTGAAGATATTTCTTTTTTGTCCTCTTCTTTAACTTCCTTTTTTACTTTTAGTGTTAGTACCGGTCTATAACCTAATGTGTAAGGTACTGATGTATCCGTATAGATTGTGTTTGTACGTCCAAAAGAACCATTTTCATAGAAGTAAGTGCTATTACCACAACTATCTTTTATTGAATTATTCTCTTTATAATAATTACAATTAGAAATAAAATAAATCTTCTCTGTTTGTTGATTAAAAAAATTTGAAAGATATTTTGAAAGATTTCCTTCACCGTATCTAGAAAAATAATTATTATTATTAAATTGTCCCATTATTTCACTATATTTTTCGTTTATATCTTCATCTATATTATCTATCACTAATTCTATTGGTGTTTCTGGTACTATAGTATGATTATCCCAACTATAAGGATAATCATACTCATGACCATTGTATTCGAAAACTACCCACTTATCAATTCCATTATATGAATAATCTATTACTGAACCTTCTTCATATTTACTGTGAACACTATACCTTACATATGGTATTACATATATTTTATGATTTGGATTTATTTCAAATATGGACTGTGACGTTGTGATATATTTATCACTTGTGTTATTTAACCAGAAGTCATTGTCATAATTAAAATATTCTATGTCTCCTTGATTTACTGTTCTTGCACCTATGGCATGACTACCATCTATATATTTATTGGCTGTTTCTTGAAATTTATTTTCATAGTATTCTTTGCTTTGTCCATATTCTAGTGTTAGGTCTTCCGTGTTAGTTTTTGATACTACATCTATTGTTCCTGCGTAATCATCTTTTCCTATTACTTGCCAATCAGAGTAACCATTTACTTCATAATTAATTTCGTCTCCTATTTGGATATTATCAAAATTATCTCCTGCTTCATCTATATTGTAGATGCTTCCTAGATTCTGTTTCGTTATAAATTTATTACTTAAAAGTACTCCTGATAATAGTATTACTGCTATTATTCCGGGGATTAGATACTTAAATGACCCCCCCCATTTTTTATTTTTCTTCATATTTATCGTCTCCTTTTATCATATTAATTTTATCATTTATAATTTTTTATTTCAATAAAAAAAGAAATAGTTATTATTTCTTTTTGGTTTTATCTTCATCTAGACAAAGTGATAATATCTCTAATTCTTCTTCTGATAATCTTTCTGATGGATATAGTGTTTTTTCTTCATATTCTTTTATATCTACTAATTCATTATTATTAATTTTTAAGAATATATCTAAAATATAAATTAATCTATCTATATTCCATAGTACTTCTTTCTTTAATTGTTCATTAAATTTCTTTTTATCTAATTTTATTCTTAATTTTTCTACTTTTTGTTTTTTCTCAATGTACTCTGCATCATCTTCCGTATATCCATCTTTAAATATCATATGAGTTGGTTCCCAATCTTTTGATGAAAATTCTCCTAAGAATTCATCATCAAAATCTATATCAAGTTTTTCTACTTCTTCTCTCATTAATTTTATTTTTTCAATAAACTTTTTTGTCATTTCTGGATATAGTTCTGTGATACATTTAATATTAATTCTTATATTTTTCTTTCTTGTCCAACCGTATCTATCTTGAATAGAACCATTTTTTGCTTTATCTAGGAATATTGCATAGTTTTCTTCGAATGATAAGTTATCCTTATACTTAAATACTGGATGTAGTCCATAATCAAATGAACATATTTTTCCATCATGATAACTTTGTTCATCTGGATGCATAAAATTTTCTGAAAATTCCATATCTATCATAGGAGCAACTCTTTCAAACTTATTATCTTTTAATATTAGTGATACATTTTCATAATGATAATTATCATCTCTTCTTAAAAGTGCACATAATACTTGTTCTGCAAGGCGTTCTCCTAAATCTTTTCTTATTGTGAAGAATGTACTTTTTAATATATTTTCATAATTATATTGAACTTCACAATAATTAATATATTTATCTATATCTACAAGTGTATCCGGATACTCCCTATATAATTCTAATAAATTTACTAGTTTTTCATTCTCATTTAATATATTTTCTACAATTGTTCCTTTTTCATAATATTTAGGTTGTTCCTCTGTTAGACCTTTACAAGTTGCGAGTCTATATTGTGGAGTGTTTGGATCAATGTACTTTTTTATTAAATATGACCAATATACCTCACTATAGGCAAATAATGGTGTTGAGTATGGTTTTGTTTTTGATAATGGTTTAAATATATACTCTTTACCATTTTCATCAAATACTGGGAAGTACTTAGTACCTGATACTACTCCACTTGCTTTTGATTCTAAATTTCTTTTTTTATTTTTTATATCATAATTTTCTACTTTAAAAAGATTCATAAATACACCTCTTTGTGGTTTCATATTATATCATATTTTTCTTATTTTTTCTCTTTTTATATAAATTATATACTATTTTTATTACGACAAATAATATTATTATTCTTATTGGTGTTTTTAAATAACTTATGTATGTATTTATTTTTATCCAGTTATCTCCTAGAACATATCCAAAATATGTGAACGCTAATGTCCATGGTATTGACCCTATTGTCGTGTAAATAACGAATTTAATAAATGATTGTTTTGTTATACCTATGGGGAGTGATATTAGAGTTCTAACTATTGGTATATTTCTACATACTAAGGCAGATATCATTCCATATTTATTAAACCAGGAATCACTCTTTTCTATTTCATCTTCTTTCATAAAAAAATATTTACCATATTTTTTTACAAAGGTTATTCCTCCAAAATATCCCATAAAATATATTACTATAGCACAAAATACACTACCTAATAATCCTGTTATGAATGCTCCTGTAAATGTGAATAAACCTTTACTTGCGAGTATTCCACCTGTTGCCAAAATTAATTCGCTTGGAATAATTATTATTACTGCTTCTAGAACCATTCCCATAAACATTCCAAAGTAGCCATAATTCAATATTAAATCCACTACAAAGTTAGACATAGTATCACCAGTAAAGTATATGAAAAAAAACAAATTATTTTACAAATATGTTTTTATCATTTGTTTTGCTTTTTCTTTATGTTCTTCACTTGTTTCCATAGTTGCGATTTTATCTAATCTTTCCATCCAAGCACCTGAGTGATTTAGAGGTTTTATTTCTGAATTTCTTCTTAAAAAATCTTTACTATATTTCATCATTTCTTCATATGTTAAAGCATCAAAAATATATATACTATCTTTATTCATTTGATTTAGTGTATTAACATTTTTTAATCTATCTGCTGGCATCATACCATTTTCATATAAGAACGCAATATAGTTAGAAAAAGCTTGATTACACTCTATTTGAGCTATTGGATTATTTTTTAAATATGCATAATATCTTTCTTCTAGGTACCTCTCTATTTGTCTTTTGTCTTCTTCTGTTGGTGGTGTTATTATTCTTGGAGTATTACTACTATTTGTATTTTTACTAGTACCTTTTTTTACAAAACTTTCATCTATTATAATCTTTTTCATATTTAATAGTGAATCTATTACTTTTTTATTATCACTTATTTCTTTATTTTCAAATAATGATCTACTTGCATATAACTCTTTAAGATCTTTTAATTTTGTTAATATTTTTTCGTATTCTATTCTTATAGAACCATAAGTAACTTTTTTTCCATTAATAATAATTTTTGTTTTTTTATCTATTTTATTATTAATAAAAGCTGTTAGATAAAATAGATATTCTTGTATTTTTGAATAGTCATTTTCTAGTAATAAATTATAAATTTCATTAATGTATGTTTTTGCTAAAAATAAGGATACTTTTTCTGGATTTAAATTATTAGTATATTCATCTATTAAATCAGTATAATTTATATTCAAAATACTAGTTATATTATTTTCTAATGTATCATAATAATCTTTCTCATTTAATAAATAAGTTCTTAAATCTTGATTTCTTTTTCCTCTATATAATGAACTATAGTTTTTCTTTAAATCTTCAAACAATTCATGTGTATATCTATTGACTCTTATATAATTAATTCTGTGAGCAAGAATATCTTTTTTTTGTCTTATTACTTTTAATAGTTCTAATAAATATACTTTATCTTTATCTATAGATTCAGTATTAATATAGTTTCCAAATACATTTAATACTCTTTGTTTTTTTGTAATATCAAATACTGAAGTAGAATTATCGTTTGCATAAAAGTTAATTGTTGGTAGATATTCTCTATAATAATTATTTGATATTTTACCTGATAGTCTATCTACTCTATCTATTACTTCTTTTCTTATTTGTCTTTCAATATTAATTGCGTTACTAGTATTATCAGAACATGTTAGAGTCATATCTTGAATTTGTATATCTATTGGACTATACACAGGTATACCAATATTAGTTAGTTCTTTTAATTCTTTATTCAAAAGTATCACTTCCTTTTAATAGGTTTTATAATATCATTTTTTTATAAAAAATAAAAGAATCAATTATTAATTAATTCTTCTATGTAATCACTTATTGAATCATATTCTTGTTTTTTTAATTCATTTAAACTTTCATGATGATTTTTTATTACTGCTCCTTCGAATGATTTTAACATTTCATAATCATTATCATTATCACCTATTACAAAGACTTTTGCATTTAATTTTTCCATTTTAATTAACTTATTTAAAGCATTATTTTTATTTACTATTTTATTTATTATATTTACATGTGTTCTACTTGCATATATATGAATATCTATTTTTGATTTTACTAACTCTACTATACTTTCTTTTTCTTTTTCATCTTTACAATTTACAACAATCTTTACAACATCTTTTAAATATTCTGTTTTATTATATCCATCATCTAAATAATAATCACAGTTAATAGAATCTAGGATTTCTTTTACTTTTTCTATTACTTCTTCATCTAAGTGTGTTGTATCTAGGCAATAATCCATATTATTAAAAATTTTAGCTCCATCTTCACATACTAAATATGTATATGGAATATTATATTTATTTAATAATAGTTTTAAGTCAGTATAATTTCTTCCTGTTATAATACAGAATATATTTCCTTTTGTGACAAATTCTTTTATTGATTTAATATTTTTATTTGTAAGTTCTTCATTATCAGGAAAATAAATTGTATTATCAAAGTCACTTGCGAGCATTTTCATATTATCACCTATTTATATTATATATTATTATATTTTTTTTTAAAAGAAAAACCTTATTACTAAGGTTTAATCTTCTTTTACTTTATCTAATAATTCATCATTATTATCATCTTCTACTTGTTCTAGTAATTCATCTTCTTTCTCCCAATTATCTTTTTTGCTTCTCATTAATTCTTCATGCATTAAAACATTATAAGCTACTTTTCCAACTAGTGTTTTTGGAAGTTCATCTCTAAATTCATAGGCTACTGGCCATGAAAATCTTGATAAATTTTTTTCTACTAATTGTTTAATTTCTGATAATACAATATCTGATTCTTTTGATTTATTTTTTAAGACTATGAATGCTTTAGCGGCAGTTACTTTATATGGATGTGGTATTCCTATTACACAGGACATACTTACTGCTGGATGGGAGTCTATTACATTTTCAATATTATTCGGATAAACACAATATCCTGATGAAATAATCATTCTTTTTAATCTTCCTTTGAAATATACAAAACCATCTTCATCCATCATTCCTTCATCACCTGTATGAAGCCAGACTCTTCCATCTTTGTGTTTTCTTAATGTTTGTTTTGTTTCTTTTTTATTTCTTATATATCCAGCCATTACTGTTGGACCTGAAATTACTATTTCTCCTTCTGTTCCATATGGCACTTCTTTTTCTGTTCCATCTTCTACTATTTTATAGTATGTATCTGGGTAAGGTATTCCTATACTTCCTGGTCTATAATAATTTAGTGGCGTAAAACAACTTGCTGCACAACATTCTGTTAGACCATATCCTTCTCTTATTGTTGTCTCTGAATGATGTTCTTCTAACCATACATCAAATTTTTTCTTTAATTCAATAGATAGAGAATCTCCTCCTGAAATTACACATGTTAAATAATTTAATTTCATGTGATTAAAGTTTTTATTATTAGTCATTGCTTCAAATAATGTTGGTACTCCAACAAGTACATTTGGTTCATATTTCTTTAATATTTTATCAAATGTTTTAGCATTAAATTGAGGAAGTAAAATACTTTCTCCTCCAAAGTATTGAACACAGTGAATACATACACTTAAGCCAAATCCATGGAATATTGGCATAATAGCAAGTACTTTATCTTTTGAATTTAGACAAGCAACGTGCTCAAAGTTTTGCATAGCAGAAGCATTTAAATTAAGGTTTGTTAATTTAACTCCTTTTGGAGTACCTGTTGTTCCTCCTGAGTATAAGATTGCGGCAATTTCTTTACCTTTAAAGTCATCATCAATCTCTTTTGTATATTCTTTTCCTAATTTAATAAAGACTTTCCATGATATTTGTTTTTTGTTTTTTTCTAGGTGGATTTTATATCCTTTAGTTGCGACATATACAGGTACCATATACATAGGCATAGATTCAGCAACACTTACTGTTATTATTCTTTTTACTTTTGTTTCATTTACAACATGATTTACTTTGTTGAAAGCAAAGTCTATAGTTATTAACCATTCTGTTTTTGAAACAGTTAAATAATGTTTTATTTCATTTTCTGCAGATAGTGGATGAATCATACTTGCGATTGCCCCTATTTTATTGGCAGCATAAAAAGATATAATTCCTTCTGGAGTATTTGGCATACAAATAGATACTACATCTCTTGCTTTTACACCTATTGCTTTAAAACTTCTTGCTACTTCATCTATTTGTTTTAAAAATTCATGATATGTTTTTTTATTTCCGTAATAATTATAGCTAATATTATTTAAATGTTTGCTTGCTGTATATTCAACTAATTTATATGCAGAAAAATTCGGATATTCTAAATGTTCTTTTTCATTTTCATAGAATTTATACCAAGGAGTTTTTATTCTTTTTGCCATATACTTCACCTCAATTATATAATTAAACCATGATAATTATACTATATTTTTATTATCTTTTGCAATAAATAAAAAAACAGGGTTTTGCCCTGTTTTATGAATTGATGTAGCTATTTACTGCCCCAACTTCTTCATCTGTTCTTGAGAATTCTTTATAGTCATTTTCTTTCCATGTTGTATATTTTGAATTTTCCCAATCATCAATGTCATACCAACTTCCTCCATAGAACCATCTTGTGACATAGAAGTAATAGTGATCACTATCATAATTTGAAGTTGAGAATGTTAAATCTCTTACAGTTGGGATTGTTAAGTCATGAGATTGGTTTTCTGAGTTATTATTTATAACTCTATTAATTATCATTCTATCATAAATAGATTTATCAAATGTAAATTGATATCCTGAATCTCCAATTCTATCTGATAATAGTTCTCCTGGCCAAGCAACTTTAGCAGTTTCTGATGAGCTATTCCAAGCATAATAGGATAAATTTTGATTTGTTCTTCCAAAGAACCTTACTTCATTACTATTATTTTCATTTATATATATTTCTGGAACAAATATTTTTCCATAGTTATCATTATTTAATCTTAAGTCAACAGTTTGTCTTTTCTTAATATCTTCATTATAGTTTGTATATCCTCCATCTCCTGAAATCTTACCGTTTGAGAATACTACACTATCATATTCTTTTAAATATCTATCTGATACTGTTGCTTTAAACACATCTGTTATTTCTCCATTTTTTAGAGTTATTCTTGTCATATTATCTCCCGGACACTCTTTAAGATGCTCTTTGGTTGTATCATTAAATATATACATTTTTACATTATAATCACTATCTGTATCATCTTTATACCAATCTGGTGGAAGTTGGAAATAAATATCTCTTTCTGTATAGAATAAAGCATATAAAGTTAAATCTCCACTTTTTTCACTTAGATTAGTTATTGGATTACCTGAGAAGTTTTCATTTTCATACCATCCAACAAATTCAGATCTTGATTTTGTTGGATTTAATAATGTTATATCATCTCCTGTTGCATAATATGTTGGTTGATTTTCTGCTTGAGTTCCTCCATTTAACTCATATGTCAGACTATAAACACGAGTAAACTTTAGTTTTATTGTTCCATTTAATAATCCTGAATTTGTCCCTGAAAAATCTGATCCATTATATTTAAATTTTATTAGGGTTTTTTTAGTTTCTTGTTCATTTAAAATATCTTTTTCTTGAAGATAATTATTATTAACAACTATTTCAGGGATAATATTTGAATTACTATATGTACCTAAATCAGGATTTGATGAGGCATCATATAATAATCCATCAAATCTATATTTAACATTATCAGTATTTTTTAATTCAACTTCAATTATTACTTCAGAATTTTCATTATCTAATGAAACTGTGCTTTTTAAAAAAGTACTGACATAATGTTCTGCTTTATATGAACTATTTTCAGTTATACTATTAACATTTACATCAGATATTATTACTCCATCTTGCATTCCTAATGATAGTTTTCCATCTACTTCTAAATCATATGAAACACTAGCATATGCAATAGTTGAAAAACTAATACCTATTATAATTAGAATAATATATTTTAGAAATGGATTTATCTTTTTCTTTTTTTTCATACTACTCAACTCCCATTATATGGTTCTGATTCAGCATTTAAATATACTGTAACATTTGCTGTTTTTGATGTATCTGTTGGAACCTTTATTACATTTACTTTTATTTTATAATAGGCAGTTTCTCCTGGATTAATTTTTGTAATAGCATTATCATTACTATCAACAACTGTTCTTTCTATTGAAAAGTATTCAGGTTTATCGTTAATTATATTATCTTTAGAAGTTAATATAGCTGAATGATAAGTGCTTTCATTTACAACTGCAAACTTTATTACTGCAGTATCTCCATAACCGATTAATCCAGTAACTGTGAAATTTGCTTTTCTGTCATTTTCTACTTCTTTTTCAACAACTACACCTTCTTGTTGTATATATCCATCTTCATAATTTGGGTTAAATTTTACTTTAAAGTCTTCTGCAGCCTTTATGCCTGTTGCGTTTGCAGTTCCTGAAATTATTAAATTAATATTACTGATACTTGCATATCCAATTAATAACATACATATTGGTACAATTAATACAATTGCTAAAAATAGTCTATTATTCATTCTCTTATGCATACTATCACCAATCTTTCATTTTTATATTTAAATGGGCATTATATAAATACAATGCCCTTTTTAATTAATTCTTTTTTTTCTTATTAAAATTATATTCAGAAGTCTTTCCTAGTTGTTCATATAGATCTTCATCAGAATTTTTTGTTCCTAAAATAGCATTCTTATCATCTAATATTTCTATTTCAGTTGTATTTTTTATATCTTCTTGTATTTTTTCCATTGTATAGAATTTTTTTGCATTATGTTTAGTTGATATATCTTGTGCTTCATAGTCTGGAGGTGTTAGACCATTTAACTCTGCTTCTATATCTACTATTCTTATTGCATAAGTATATATTACTCCTTCTCCAACTGGAATTAAGAAGAATGTTCCTGTTTTTTCTTTATTTTCTAACATTAATAAAGGTTTTTCTGATGATTCTTTTATTTCTATCATATCTCTAAAAGATGATACTTTACATATTTGAGATGCACCTATCGGATAGTCTCCTGTAATTTTTTGAATATAAGAATCATACGCTAATGTAATTTTCTTTATTCTTTCTTCATATATTTCTCTTACAGTTTTATTTTTCTTTATTAAATATGAGAATAATATAATTGTAATTACTCCTGTTGCAAGTAAAGCTATTCCTATTACTAGAATAAGAGCATAATTTCTATCTGGTTTAATTACGATTTTATCATTATCTGTATTTAATGTTGTTCCACTTATATCGATATTTACTGTTTTTGTTGTTAATGGAATTGTTATACTTGTTGCTTTTGATGCATTAACTTGAGAAAAATCTATATTTTGATTATCCTTATTCTTAACATTAACATCCATTGATACTTTTAGGGTGTTTTTTGTTTGATTAAGGTCATATACACTTATAAAGTTATTTAATAAATTGTTATATTTATTATAATCTATATTTAAATTATAATTAATGTTTATACCACCATTACTTGTTTTATCATCTGAAACATAAAGTACTTCTTCTTTTGTATATAATACTTTATCGTTTTCATTGTCTAAAACATTAAATTCAGCAATAATACTATAATTATATACATATTCTACTCCACTATTTAAAAAATCTAATCTATAATTAAAATTTGCTGGTATATAATCAATTAATGATGCAACATATTGATTACCTTTACTAACACATTTATTATCATAAAACTGGTTTTCTTTTAAACATACACTATAATCTATATTACTGTTTTCTCTATATTCAATTTCTCTTCCCTTACTTAGAATATAATAACTATAGACTAGTAATAAACCTACTATAATTACTATTGTAGGAATTATATATAAATATTTTTGATTTTTAATTCGATTTACCATTTTTTTACCCTCTTTTCAATTCTTTAAAAAAGTCATTTACCCATATTGTGGGCATACCTATTTTTCTAATTTTTAAAACGACTTGACCTTTATATTCTTTTTCTGTTACATATCCTGGATCTTGCTGCATATTGTTATCACCTTTTGTATATAATCTTATTTCATCATTTATATCCATTACTCTTATAACCCTATGAATTACTATCTTATTTCCTACTTCAAATAATATGATATCTCCTTCTTTTGCTTCTTTTATATTATTTGATGATTTATATATTATTGCATCTCCTTTATCTATTGTACCAGTCATTGATCCTGATCCAATTACAAGCATGCCATATTTAAATTTACAAGATATCAGTATTGATAAAACAGTCATAAATACTATTACAATTGTTGTTGATATAAACCTAATTGATTTACTAGAATTTTTCTCTATAGTTTTATTTTTTTCATAAACACTTCTTAATACTATATAAATTATTAGTGGATATACCATTCTGCATACTGATTTGAAATATATATATACATCAGGTACTATTGGAATTATATAGACATATATTGAAATAATTATTCTATATGCTATGTTAGGTACTATTCCAAATTTATTAGATAGATAGTTATATAATATATTTGAAATGATTGAAGCAAAGAATATATATCCTAGTGCTTGTAAAAAATCTTCTTTATCAAATAAGTTATATACATTAACATATACAACAAGATCAATAACTACTGAGAAAAGTAATGTATTTAGAATGGAAATTTTACTTTTACACATTAGAAATTCATTTCTGATTATTTCAGATGAAATAATTATTAATATTATTGGAATTATATATTTAAATAATGTATCAAATCCAAATGTATATGTTGATTTATAAAATCCTACATATATACCTAATACATAATACAAAGCAATATATATAATTGCAAATGTTATCATGTACTTAGTTACTTCTTTTTTATATATTGATAATTGTTTTGGTCTACTTATTAATTTTCTAGTAATATAGGCATAAACAATTAAAAATACTGCAACTAGCATCTTGTTGAATGATATTTTAGATGCAAGAAGAATAATTAAAAAGAATCCAGTTATAAATATTTCTAATGCAATAAATTTTAAATCTTCCCTCTTCATATTCTCTTACTCCTCTTAAATATTTTTATGTCAATGGAGTTATGACATTTTAATTATTTTCTGGTATTGCTGTTATTATTGATGATATTGTACTTGATTGATTATTAGCAACAGGTGTTTTCAAAACATTTACTTCAACTGTAACTGTTGCTACTGCACCAGGTTCTAATAATGCTGTTGAGTTACCTGTACCTATTTTACATGTAGTAGAAAAATATTCACTATTTGTAGAACTACAACTAATTGATAAACTTGCTTTTAACGCAGGAGAATTATTTTTTACACGATATGTTGCTATTGCTTTTTCTCCTTGTGATGATAATTGTTGTGTATTAAAGTGTGCTGTTAAATCAGTATCAACTACAGCTGGTTTAGTTGCCTTATCAGTATAATTAATTTCAGTATCAACATATTGACCTGTTTCAGCATTAAATTGTTTTAATACTTCTTTATAATTGATATTTGTATCTTCACCATCTGTCATGAACGCTACTTTAAAGTTAGTTTCATCTGGTGAAGCAGTTGCAGTACCATTAATTGTTAAATTTATTGCTGTAATTGTAGCGTATCCAACTCCTAATACTATAACTGCAATAAGTGCAAATAAAACAATACTTAAACTTTTCTTATTTGTTTTCATATTTGCTATTCCTTTCTATGACTTATGTTTTTTTAATAATTAGTCATTTTTTTATTAATTTATTAATATAGGAATATAAATTACTATATTTATTATTCCCTACTTTCTTCTCCATGATACCAAATTATTTAAATTTTGTACATATATTTCTACATATTTTTCTCTTTTTTTACAAAAAAAATATGCATTTTTTGCATAATTTTTTTATAGATATATTTTATATTTTTTTATATGTTTTAATATCGTTATTTTTGTTTTCCAATACTATTCTTAGCATTGTTGGTAGTCCATTTTTAAAATCAACTTCTTCTAGTTTGGATAATGATAAAAATTTTGAAAAGATATTTATATAGGTTGATAATCGTCTATGATAATATGTTAATTCAGTTTGATGATAATTTCCATTTTTGATTTTAAATGGAATTTGATAGAATTGTTCAGTATTATAATTAAATGCATTTTCAAGGGTTATTATCCCTCTAGTTATTTTATCTGTTAACCAAAATGCTGGATGTGGAATTGTTATTAACACAACTCCATTATCCTTTAATATTGAACTTGTTTTTGATATGGCCTTTTCAAGTTCTCTAAGATTGTGTAATACCATGTTATAAACTATTACATCATATTTTTTTTCTTCATCAAGTTGTATTATATCTTTTTTATTAAAATTCAAATGAAAATGAGATTCTGCACATTTAATTGCTGATTCAGATATATCAATACCTTTTACTTTGATTGATTTAAACCTTTTTGAAATACTATTTGATAGATAACCACAACCACATCCAACATCCATAATATCTACTTTTTTATCTTTATTTTGTAAATAGTCTGATATATTATCATAGATAAATGGTTCTAAAATTTTTTTGAATGTAATATCAATACCTTGATCTAATTCATTTAGTCGTCTTTCATAGTCATATTGCTCACTCATCTAAAGTCACCTTCTATATTATTTTCACAACAAGAAAATATTTAAAGATATGTTACCATATGATTATGTTTTTATCAAATAATATATTAATACATACCATTTTTATGAAATCACCAATTAACTGTTGAAACTCAAATAATAAATATTTTATAATTATAATTAGAGGAGCGATAGATAAGATAATTTGAAACTATCACTATATAAGTTAATACAACTAACTTCTATATCCGTATTACCGTATTTTTTAAAAATTTCAAACCAAATTGATAAAACTGATAAAAATAATAATATAATTGTATATGAAAGGTAGTGATTATAAATGGCTGAGTTTGTGTCTGTTGATAAAAATAAATATAAAATTGTTGGAACACTAACCGAAGAAGATATACATAGACTTAATTCATTTAAGAATAGAACAACTATAATACTTGAAAATACTGTTGGCTTATCAAGTGAATTAGTTTCTAAAATAGAATCTGATCGAGTTGTTTTTAGTATTAAAGGTGGATTAGATTATGATACAAAAGCAAAATATAAAGCACAAAAATATGTTGATAGAACTTTTGTGTCCCCTAGTGGATTGAAAAACATTATTAAATATTTTGAATATAACGAAAGTTTAATTGATTCAAATTGGAACGAAATTGAAAAAGCAATGTTTTTATATAATGCTTTAGTTGTAGATATGGAATATGCTGAAAACTATGAAAAAATTCAATCTGCTGGTACAACTGAAAGAAGTTTAAACGGAATATTATATGGAAAATTAGTTTGTGCTGGTTTCGCTCAAGTTTATAAAGAAATGTTAGATAGAGTTGGAATAAAGAACTATTATCAAAATCAAAAAGATGTTCACGCATTTAATGTTATTGAAGTGGATGGAAAAAAATATGGTGTAGATGTTACATGGGATAATAATGATAAAAAGAATAATAATGGAAAATGTGGGTTTGTAAGATTTGGACACGATCCGGAGTTTTATACTAGAGACGGACATCAATTATATAGAGAAGAATTTGATTTTGATTTAGAAGAAGAATGGGGTACAAAAAAAGTATATGATACAGATGAAGAAATATATGATTTATCACTTTTAAGTATGGATCAACTAAATGAATATTATAGTCATATTGCTTCGAGAGTAAATAGTAGAAGACCTTTTAGATATAATCTACAAGATCAACCACTTGAAATTAAAAATAAATACTTGCCTGTTGATATAGTTGATTTAAAATTAAGACAAGAAGCATCACAAGAATATCCTATTGCAGCGATTTTGGATTTTTTAAAAAAGAGAAATGCATTGCAAATTAGTTCACAATTAGTAGACGCTTTTTCTAGTAGAAAAGGATATTTATTAGATATGGGTAATATAGATGGAAAATATAGTTATTGTGTTAATTTATCATTAATCGGTATTGATAATTATGAAATGGATAGAGGCGGAAATATAACTTTTGAAAATGGTAGTGAAAGAAGATATAGTGTCATTAGAGGTAATGAAAGCTATGTTAAAAATTCCAATATGTCTCAAGAAGAATTAAACAATTTATACAGTCGCCTTAATCAATATTTAAATCAATATTTTAATAAGTATATTTCAGATATTATTAATAATCTAGATACTTTATTAGCAAATTATGAATATAAACCAGATGAATGGGACTCCGATAGAGCAATTGAAAATGGTAATATATATAGTAAGTTAGCAATGGTAGTTAATAGCCGAGATTACTTAATACAATCAGGTATGAGTGAACAAGAAATAGATAGTATTATTCAAAGAATAACTAGTAAATATAACGAAATACATAAGCCTTATGAAAGCACTACTAGTCAAAAAGACCATGACTTAGATTTCTTATCAGCAGTGTTTGATGATTTAAATATGGTATGGCAAACAATTGAATATGATTTACAAAAACAAATAACTGAAGAAGAATTTATTTCTTTATATGGTAATGTTGATTATATGATTCAATTATTCGAAAAATATATTACAATTGCAGGAGATAAAAAATTTAAATTTGATGAATATGATATTTCAAAAGAAGATTTACAACAATTATTAAATAAAGTAATAAAGGATTATCAAACAAAGAAAATGTTAAATGAATCTGTTGAAGTAGAAGAAACTCAAAGCTCAGAAATGCATAGATAAAAGACGATAGCTTATAATTCAAAGCTATCGTCTTTATCTTTTTTATCAGTATAAAAATCTTCTGAATATTTATTCATTTCATCATTAATAAGTTTAGTAGTTTTTTCAACTTCTTGCTTAATAATATTTACCATAAATACCATTCTTTCTTTGTAGAATAGTCTTTGTATGACTTCCAAGCTTTACACGTGGCAGTTCGACACACAAAAAAACTAACCCAAATGAGTTGGTTGCAATAAAAAAGCTCGAAAAGTTCGAGCATATTTTCTTATGGAGCGTGTTATAAACAGCTTACGACCCAAAGTTCTTCTTGTGATTTCATTATAGATTATTAATGTTATTTTTGCAATACCATAACATTTACTTTTTATCTTTTATTTTATCCAATAACCTTATTAAATGAGGATCTATTTCATTTTCATTATATCCAATAACATCTTTTTCTACTTCAAGTTTTGTTGCATCATCAATTGATGATACAGGCATAATATAAACTTTAGATAATCTAGGATTAAAGAAACCTATTTTCTTAATCTTATTCTTAAAGTCATATTCTGCATTTAATTGGATTGACCTACATCCCATCAAATAATACATATAAAGCTGTAATGTTTGAACTGATTTTAAACTATTTTTCGAAACTTTAAAATCCCATATTACTCTTCTTCTTCACCATCATTTAGTTTATTAACATCGATTTTTCCTAAAAGAGTTTTTGGTAAACTTTTTCTAAATTCAAATTCTTTTGGAACAGAATATACTGCTAAGTTTTTCTTACATAATTCTTTAATTTCATTCTTTAACATTGGTGAAGCACTATAACCTTCTTTGAGAACAATAAATGCTTTAGCAACTTGCATTTTGTATGGATGTGGTATACCTATAACACTACAGTTTAAAACTGCTGGATGTGTTTCAATTACTTCTTCTATTTGTGATGGATAAACATTATATCCACTTGAGATAATCATTCTTTTTAATCTTTGACGATAGAAGAATACTCCATCTTTATCCATATATCCGATGTCTCCACTATGAAGCCATATGTATCCATCAGGATGTTTTTGAAGTATTGTATTGTTATCTTCATCGTTATCGATATAACCTGCCATTACTGTAGGTCCTGTTATACATACTTCTCCATCTTCTCCAGCTGGTACTTCATCATGTGTTCCAGGAGTTACAATTTTAACATAGTTTCCAGAAAGTGGAATCCCCATACAACCTTGTTTATTATTATCTCCATAACTAAACATACATGGTCCTAAGGATTCACTCATACCATATCCTTCAGTTACAACTATTTTTGCTCCATGATCTTTTAAAAATTTATTTATTTTTTCTTCAAGAACTGGTTTTAAACTATCTCCACCTACTATTAACCATTTTAGATAAGATAAATCTAATTTCTTATCTTTAGAATTAGTTAATGCTTCAAATAATGTTGGTACACCAAGAATAGTTGTTGGTTTAGTTTGTTTTAATAATTTATCAAATGTTTTAGCATCAAATGTTGGTCTAATAATTGCTTTTTCACCAAAGCATAATGGTTTATATATACAAATTTGTAATCCGAATCCATGGAATATTGGAAGAATAGAAAGAGTTGCATCTCCTACTCCAATATCTGGCATAACAATTCTTGCTTGTTCAATTACACAAGTAAAGCTTTGATTTTTAATAGCAATTCCTTTTGGTTTACCAGTAGTTCCACCACTATGTAGAATTACTGCGATATCTTCTGCTTTTGTATGTACTGCATATTTTCCACTGTAGTTGTTACTATTTTTAACAAAGTCTTCCCAGTAAACATATTCGATATTATTTTTTGGTTTATTAATTTTTCTACCTTTAGTTAATTGATAACCCCATCTTAGATAGAAAGGCATTGATTCTTTAACTGATACTAATATTACTTTATAAATATCTGTATCACCTAAAATATTTTTAATTTTGTCATAACACATATCAATTGATAATAGAACAACACTATTTGTTGAATTGATATAGTATTTTATTTCTTGCTCACCTGATAATGGATGAACCATATTAGAGATTGCTCCAATTTTATTTAAAGCAAAAAATGAAGCGATAGATTCTGGTGTATTAGGCATTAGAATAGTAACTACATCTCCTCTTCTAATTCCTGCTGCTTTATATGCTTTAGCTACTCTATCAATTTCTTTTAAAAATTCTCTATAAGTTCTAGTTGTTCCATAATACTCATATGCTGGAGCGTCTAAATTCTCATTTGCTTTTTTCTCAAAGTAATCATAAAGTGATTCTTTTGGAATTTTAATGCTGTCTCTTCCACCTGGATAATACTTTTTCCATGGAGCATTAGGTTTCTTAAGCCTTTTAATTTTGTCGATAATTTCCATATTGTCCTCCTTTTATAAATCATATGACATTATAATAAAAATAAATAAACACATAAAAAGTGAAATAATGTGCCTAATAGGCAAAACACATGAAATATACTATGCATATATTTTCTTTTTCTTCCAATTACATACAATAAAGAACCAATACTATACATAATTCCACCAATAACTAGAAATAAGACACCAATTACTCCTAAAGAATCAATTAAAGAAGGAATTACAACTAACGCTCCCCATCCATTTATTAAGTGACATATTACCTGTAACACTTGAGTCTTGTCTATTTTTATAGACGTTAAAATTATACCAATCAAAGTTACTATTGAAATTATAATAAAAAGAATTAACCCTTTAATTCCACCTACACCAATCAATGCTATAGGAATATAAGTTCCATAAACTAATAAGAAAACATTACAATGGTCAATTACTCTCAAAACTTTTTTCCCTTCTAAAGCTGGAGATAAAGCGTGGTATATACATGATATTGTATATAAAATAATCATTGCACATCCAAAAAGAGTTACTGTAGTTTCAGGCAATATACCATGTGCTTTTACAACCATCAAAATTAAAGCCACAATTGAAAATATTGCTCCTATTCCATGAGAAATAGAATTAAAAATTTCTTCACCTACAGTATAATTTGGTAATTTGATATTAAGTTTTATCTTCTTTTTTTCTTTTGTATATTTATTTACTGCATAAGATATTTGATACGCTTCTTTTTTTGAAATATTTAATTCTTTCATTAAGTATTCATCTAAATTCATTACTACCACCAATAATAATTTTAAATTACATAAAAAAAAAAGACAATAGATAGTTGACTTACTATATCAAAATTATCTTTACATTTATATCAATATGTCAACTTTTTTATTATTCTTTTCAAAATTATTTAATGCTTTTTTAAAATCATTATTAATTATTAAGTATACATTTCTAACTAATATTTCAGGTTTTTCTTTCATACCATTTTTTATCCAATCTGATGTTATTGCAATAAACGATAATGTAAAGTATTTAGAAATAAAATCAATATCTTTCTTTTCTACATTTAAATTTTTTGATTGCTTAATAATAACATTTTCTACATAAGGAAATAATGAATTATATAAAATGTTATCAACATACTCTCTTTCAATTGTCTTATATATATTTGATACAACATCTTTATGAGTATATATCAATCTAAGAATATATAAATAAACAAACTTCCAATCTTCTAAATCTGTATAAGTATTAGTAACCATTTTATATGAATTTGTGCATATTGTTTCAACTACTTCGTATAAATCATTAAAATGATAATAAAATGCTTGTCTAGATATGTTTAGATTGTCTGTAATATCTTTAATAGTAATTTTATCAAATGTTTTTGTATTTAATAAGTTTAAAGTTTCTTTAATTATCTTTTCTTTCAAAATAAACATCTCCATTTCATTAATTATTATATCATTATATATATCAATAAAATATCATAATTTTTAATAATCAAAAAATTGGATTATATTAAAAAATTATGATCTCTTTTTTATCATTAAGGTGTTTACAATAGCAACTAAAAAAGGATAACTTTACTTGTTATCCTTAATCTTTTTCCAAACCATTTTTGTTACTTCTTCACGTCTTTTATAGAAAGACTTTTCGTTAAACCTGCTTCTTTCGTCTGGAATAACTAACATATGATTATGAATATTATCTTTATTGCTATGGGTAATCAAAATAATTGTATAAGTAAATGGCCACATTTCTTCTTGAAAAGCTATACCAATATTATAAGCCTCATTTACGTTTACTGATCCTTTTGAGAAAGCTTGATAAACATGATAAGCACAAGGTGTTCTATCAAGTGAATTACCAACCATTGTATCCATAAACCATTCTTCTTTACCTTTTAATTCTTCATAACCTGATAAATCCCATTTGAAATCAATTTCCATTTTTTCATCATGAATATCATAATTTTTAATTGAATTTCGGCTTTTTTCGACATTAATGTAAAAGTCAATATTATACTTATCTTGTTCTAAAATTTCTTGTGGATTTTTCAAATAGTTATAAATCTTCAATAAATCTTTTTTAGTTCTTACGGAGTGTACTGCAGTGGTGAACATAAGTATCACTTCCTTTTAGTGAACTATTATATAGATTTTTTCTAAAAATTCAAGTTGGAATTACGCACAACTATAATTTTCCCAGGAGGTAAATATCCTTCAGTTTCTATTTCTTTTTCAACGACACTATGAATGTAATCTTCTATTGTTATGCCATCATTTGAATATTGCATTTCAATTATATGTCCATTTACTTTTGCAAAGTATGGATTATATCCATGGTCCAAATATTTGATTATTCTCTCTAGTGGAGTTTTTGTTCCTCCAAGATCTAAATCTTTTAATTCTGACAAACTATCCTTATCAATTTCTTCTTTTGTTTGCTCTCTACAATCAAAATAGTAATCTAAAATTTTAGTTAAATTATATTTACTTTTTAACATTTTATATTCTTTTTCACTTAAATCATATTCTTTATATTCTTTCATTTCTATCATTCCTTTCAATATAATTTTTATCTTTTAGTGGTGTTCCATATTTTATATGGTTATATTCTTTTAAGCTTAATATTTGCTTATCAACTAATCTATCAACAAGTTCTGTGAAAAATGGATCATCTTTTATTAACACCATATTGGTTAAGAATAGAATTAATGTAGTCCAAGATTCAACAGCTGCTGCAATAGCTTTCATTGCTTCTTCTAGATTCTTTTCTAGATTTGTTGATGGTCCTGTTAAAGTTTTAACATTTGATACGATTAAGAATAGTGTTTCTATAACTGCATTGTAATCATCCATAGTAGTTATTAAGCCATTTGTCTTTTGCATATTCTTTGTTGTATCCATTACTTTTTTGTTATAAGTCATAAGTTCTTTAATTTGCTCATTTGTTATTTCATAATTGCCATCATAAGTTGGCTTCATTGTGACTTTAAATAGACTATCTTTAACTCGATTTGAATCATTACTAAGTTCATAAGATTTATCGACTAGCTCACTGATTCTATTTTCATTTTGTTTTAAATTTCTTTTTATATAATCATAGTTTTTCATTTTAGCTACTGGAATATCTTCGTTTCTTCCAACTTTTTTATCTACTAAAGTGAAGTCAACTTGATAAGCTTTATTAAATTCTTTGATACATTTTTCTCTCATAGTATCTTGAATTTCGGCTAATCTTTCTTTAGTAAATACTTGTGTTTTTGCCACTTGTTTTTTCATTCCGTTTTTAAATCCATCTTTAATTGGTACACCAATAATGTGCATATGTGGTGACTTTTCATCAAGATGAACTACTGCTACGGCAATCTTAAATTCTGGTACAAGTTCTTCTAAATCTTTTATTTGTTGTTTATAAACATCGACCATTTTTAACTTATCTTCAAAGCTTTGTGCTTTCCAATATACCTGATTTCCTAATTCAATTATGAACTCACAAGCAATGTCTCTTTGAGTATTTTCTGATACATGAAGTAGATAATTCTCTATCTTTCTATCATCTCTAGTTTGCTTATTATTGTATTCAATTCTTGCTTCTTCAAACTCATTTTGATAGATACTTTTGATATGATTTGTTGCTGTTTCTTTGTCTTGAGATTCCCCAATTATCATTACAATATTTTCATTATTATATTCTTCTAATCTTAAATCGTGCTTCAATGCGTGACCCAATTGATTCAAATTTTGGATAGCATTATTTGCATAAGATGTAGTTCCACTTAAACTATTTTTTGCCGCTCTCCTTGCTTTTTTTGTTTTGTTTCCATCATTACCTAAATGACATGAATAAGATAGTTCCATTTAACCTCCTGGATTGACCTTTTTTCTTTAGGCAAAAGTCATAACGCCCTATGGGTTTTGACATGCTATCAAAACACCGGCGAACTCTTACGAGTTAAGTCATATTTGAAGTAGTCAAATATGATATCCAAGAACTACTCCAAGTGATGAAGTAGTCTTTGGATTTGTTATGAATAATGCTGAAGCATTATTGCTTATGACTTTATGCCTTCAGTTCTTCAATACTCACGAACGATTTAGGTATCATGATAACTCTATCAACAAGTTCATTATTTTTTATAAGCGGTCTTTCAATTATTCCATCAATGTAGAAGTGGTCTTTCATCAGTTTATAATATTTTTCTTTTTCTTCTTCTGTATAAATATTATTTTGAAATTTTAGTAACGATAATATTGAATATGAATCTTCAAAATCTTTTAGATGTGATTCATCAAGTTGTCCTTCATAAAATACTCCTCGTTTGTTATCTCTTAAAATCATATTTAAATATTCTATATATTCATTTGCTGTTTTATGAATAAATTGTTCTGAGAATTTTATATTCGTGATTTTAATATTAAAGTTTTTATCTCTTTCAATTTCTATTGAAGATACTAATTCATTTATTAAATCCCTTTGAGATTTTTTATTTAGTCCTCTCCATAGAAATGCAAATGCTAGTGGGTTATTAAATAGGAAATCATTTTCTTCATTTTTATATTCGAATTGTTTTGCTAAATCTACAACTGCTTCTTTAGATAGATTTTCAGGATCTAATTGTTCTTTTTGTTTTTTAAGTCCATCAATATCTTTTTTCAGTTTTTCATTTTTCTTATTAATTACTTGTACGTTTATATTTGATTCAAGATATAAATCTACTAATTTCTTTTCTTGTTCTTCCAATTTAATAATTGCTTTATCAATTTTATCAATATCTTTGTTGTATGAAGTGTTAGTAATCATAATTTCATATTTATTCTCAATCATATATCTAGTTAATTCATCAAGAACTCTTATCAAAGCATCTTCAATCTTTTCACAATTATAATGATAATTGTATCCAGAACATTTTGAATTTTTACATCTAAGATGAAAATAAGTTTTTCTTTTTCCACCACGAGTTTTATATGATTGTGAAGAAGCTAGTATCTCACCACACAAAGGACATTTAACAAGTGATGAAAAAGTATGAACGAAGGTGCCATAATTAGGATGCTTATTTTTTTTGATTATATTTCTTGTTTTATTCCAAGTATCCATATCAATTATTGGCTCACAGTAATCTTCAACAGTTAATATTTCTTCTTGTTTTCTTTTATACTTTCCAAATTCAAAAATTCCAATATAAATTTTATTGTTTAGAATCTTTTCAACTCGAGCTGCTTTCCAAACTCCGTTACTACAATTAAGATAAGCATGTTCCTTATTTAACACTTGAGCAATATTTCTAATGGATTTACCTGACTTACATAGATCAAATAATCTTCTAATAGAAACTGCTTCTACAGGATTTATTTCTAAATGACCTGTATCTGGATTTCTAGTATAACCAAATGGTGCTTTTGCCGGATGAACTCTTTCAAGTGCCATTTCATCTAAAGCTCGTCTTGTTCTTGCTCCAATCTCCTTTCTTTCTCTTTGACCGAAAACTAGATTCATTCCAAACATCATTTCACCATTAGCAGTTGAAACATCGTAAGGTTCAAGTATAAGTTCTATTTTTACATCATTCTCCTCACAATAGTTCAGCAACCAAAAGCCGTCTAGATTACTTCTTGAAAGTCTGTCTGTTTTAACAGCTACAAGACGATCTAGTTTATGGTCTTTAATATCTTTAAGAAGTTGTTGCATAGCAGGGCGCATTAAAGTTTTTCCAGAGTATCCACCATCATCATAAACACCAATAATATCATAATTGTTCTTATCACAATATTCTTTTAACATTCTTAATTGAGAATCAATTGAAAATCCATTTTCTTTTTGATCATCAGTTGAAACTCTAACATAAATTCCAGTTCTAATACTCATTACATCACATCCTTTCTTATTAAATATTTTTATTACATTTTCGAGGGAGGACACTTTCCGCTCTCGCACTAAAAAAGGACATTGGCTTTTAAACCAATGTCCTTAAATAATCAATGTAATAAATTTTTCTTTTCAATCTCATTTGCAAACACCCCTCAATGCAAACATATTCTTTAAGATTAATTACATTTTATCAAATTAAATTATTTTGTCAACTGGTTTAAAATATTCTTTATTTCTTTCAATGAGTATTTCTTGTTTTCATCTTCAATAATAAAAGGTTTATTATTAATTTCAACAACCTTATATTCAAGAATCGTAAGTTTAAATGGCTTTGTAATGATGTATTCTACTGGTTTTATAAATTTAACATTAGTCCCATCAAGCGTTTTTACAGCCCCATTTACGACCTTATACTGAGTTTTTGATAATAACTCGAGTATTTCTTCATCTGGTTTAATTCGTTCCTCTAATGTGAAATTAAGCATCAAAAAAAGTCCTCCTTTCTCCAAGAAGAACTTTTATCTATAAGGTTTTCCAAGCATAACTACGTGGAAAAATAAAAAGTTACGATACATTGTACCGTAACCTGTTTTCAAATGGAGCGGATGATGGGAATCGAACCCACGTAGTCAGCTTGGAAGGCTGAGGTTCTACCATTAAACTACATCCGCATAAATTATTAATCGAACCTCGGCCATAAATTTCCGAAGACCAAGCAACGACTAAATAAAGTAGACATTCTTAATTATACTATAAAAACTAAGAATGTCAATACTTTTTCATTTTTTATTTAATTTTTTTTAATTTATCACTTAAATATTTATATATAGGTTTCATCTTTTCTTCTGTTGTATAATCATTTACTTCTTCTAATGGAACCCACCCTACATTACTATTTTCATCTTCTTTTATAGTTAGTTTATCATTTTCATCTGCTTCGAATAAATATTCAAGATCAAAGTGTAAATGAGCATTTACTTGTTTACCTCTTTTTTTATGGGCCTCTACTGTAACAATATTTATTCCATAAATTCCATCATATAATTGTTTTAACTTTGTAATACCTGTTTCTTCTTCTATTTCTTTTTTTACGACATGTAGTAAGTCGCTGTCTCCATCAGCATGCCCACCTACCCATGCCCATGAATCATAGATATTATGATAAATCATTAATACTTTGTCTCTCTTTTTATTTACTATCCAACCTGATGCGGTAAAGTGAGCAATTTTATTTTCTCTTAATAAACAATTATCATTATTTTTCATAAAGTTTAATATTACTTCTTTGTCTTCTTTTTCTTTTTCAGTTAATGGTTTATAATTTTCTATTTGATTATATAATTCTTTCATATTTTCTCCTTCTAAATATTTAATAATCTCTTCTACAACTATATCTGGAGTTGACGCTCCTGCCATTATTCCAATTTTACTTTTTTTGTCTATTTTTATTTTTTTTAAATCACTGTAATCTTGGATAAGATATACATTTCCACAGTTTTTTGTGGAAATAACTTCTAATTCTTTTGTATTTGAACTATTTTTTCCACCAACTATTATCATTACATCAACTTTTTTTGATAATTCATCTGTTTCTTTTTGTCTATTACTTGTTGCGGGACAAATGGTCTTATCAATAATAATTTCTTTATTTAATTTAGTAGTTAGAATGTTTGTTAAATTATCAAATTCATTACTATTAAATGTAGTTTGTGAAATGATATAAACTTTGTTTAATTTTGTTTTTTCTATACTTTTAACACAATCATCTATGTCACTTTCTTTTTCTACTACAAATGAATTATTTCCAGAGAAACTTTGTACTCCTATTATTTCAGGATGATTTTTCTTACCTATTATCACTATAAAATGATTACTATTTTTTTCACTTATCTTCTTTCTTATAACTTTTATCTTTCCACATGTTAAATCAATTAGTTCAATATTTCTTTTTTTTGATATTTCATATATTTCTTTTCTTTCTCCATGAGCTCTAATTATTAATTTTGAATTATTTGGACATTCATCTATATTATTAATTGTAATCATACCTTTATTTTCTAAATCTTTTATAACATTCTCATTGTGAACTATTTGACCTAAGCAATAAAGTTTTTTGTGTTTTTTTATCATTTCATTTGCTTTATTAATAGTAAATTTTACACCATTACAGAATCCACTTGTTTTGCCTACAATTATTTCCACTTTTACCACCTCCTTTATTGTATCATAAAAAGCTATTATTAATTAATAGCTTTTCCATTTACATATAATTTATATCCATTAAAATCAATATTTGAGTATGTTTTATCATCATCATTAAGTTCACTAACGTAAGTATCTCCAGTTAATTTTATATTAGAATTTTTATCAATATTAAAAATCACTTCTTTTGCAGTATTTTCATTATTTATTGAGCCTGTATATTCTGATTTTGATTTTATATTTAGTGTTAATGATGATATTTCATCTACTACAATATTTCCTTCTGCAGTTTGGTTATTCATAGAGAAAGTAACATTTCCTCCGTTTGATCCACTATTTCCCCAAGAATCTTTTTGAATTCTTAAAAAATTACCTGATGAATCTTTATTAGTTATTTTATTATTTTCAAGTGTTATTTTTGCACTTGTATTTGTAACATAGAATGTATCTCCTTTTTCTGTTACTATTGTTGAGTCTTTTGCAGTAAACTCTGCTTCTCCTGTTGTTGCATCTCCTGACATTGATTGATATAAAAAGATATTTTTGTATGTTGTTGATTTTCCGTTTAATTTTGTATTATTATCAGTAAGTTTAACATTTTCTAAATTCACTGTATTTTTTCCTTCTATTACAATTCCTTCTGATGCAGTTGATGTAAGTGTTGCGGATTTTACTGTAACATCTGCAGTCGAATAGATTGTAGGAGAACCTGCTCCAGATGTTTTATATGTTCCTTTATTAACAGTTACTTCTCCTCCACCTCTATCGGTTCTTATGGCTGCTGAAGATACTCCAGAGGTTTCTACAGTTAAATTTTCTGCTTTTGTAATCCCTCCTCCTGTTGTCATTATTCCTCCTGAGTTATCTTTTTTTGTCGTTATTTTTGAATTTTTTATTGTTACTGTTGTTCCATCACTTGAACTATTTGATGTTGTTGCTGAACCTCCATAACTAAATACACCATTTGCTCCAGTTGCATCTGTTTCTATAGTTGCATTTTCTATTGTTAAATTAGCTCCGTCTTTTGCAATTATCCCTGAATTTATTCCATAAAAACTTGTTGTATCGCCTCCATTTGAATCACCTGTTTTGGTAACCTTACTATCCTCTACTGTAACATTTACTTTTCCACTTACTAAAAGTGCATTTTCATCTGCTGTTGTTGAGTTATAGTTTTCAGATTTAACAGTTTTATCTTCAGTAATTTCATTTGCGCTTTTATATGAAATATTTGATGTTTGTTGGTTTTGTTCTTCTGATGTTTTACTTTTTACTGGTAATTTAATAATACTTGCTCCTGTTGTTACCAATGTAGTTAATACTAAAATTAGGAGTCCAAATATTACTTTTTTATCATTATTTTCAAAAGTTTCTTTAATTGTCTTTTTATTGAACTTTGAAAGAATTAAATACGTAATAATACTAGATATTATTAATCCTTCAACAATAAAGATAATGTAAAAGTAGAATGGAGTTTTACCATTACTTTCTTCATTATTTACTGTAGTTGTATTATTATCATTATTCATTTCTGGTGGTGCTTGTCTTGTACTATCTCCTTCACTCATTTCTGGTGGTGCTTGTTTTGTACTGTCTGCCTCACTCATTTTTGGTGGCGCTTGTCTTGTACTGTCACCTTCATTCATTTGTTGATTTTTCATATTTTCTGTCATATTAGTTTTCTGAGTACTGTTTGATGTTGTTGTAGTAATATTATTCTTAAAATACATTGTTAATACTGTTAACAATATCATCACAACAAGTATAACTAACATAATAATATTTTTTGTTTTTCTTTTCATTTTTTCTCCTTTCTTTTGTTTTTATGTATATAATTGTATTATTAATTGTTGAAAAATATATGTACATTATGTGATAATCTTGTGAAATTTATTTCTTCTCTGTATATGAGTGACTTATTTCAATTAATTTCATTATCTCTTCATCACTTATTGAATCATCTAGAATAAATGTTATCCAGTATTTTTTATTCATATGATATGCTTTATAATAATTATTAGTTTTTAATAATTCTTCTATCATTTCTTTTGGTAATTTTACGTTCATTACATCATTTACTATACTTTCTCTACCTATTTTTTCTATATTAATATTCATTATTATTCCATACCATTTTTTATTACTTGGATTTCTAAAAACTGAATTCTTATCATCATCCCAAAGAAATTCTGGATTATCATTATATTTTTCTTTGATTAATTCAGAAATTCTATTTGCTTGAGGTGATGAATAACTATTATTTATACAACATTTATTTTTTATATCTTTTAAAATATTGATATATTCATCTTTTACTTTATTAATAAAATCTCCTACATAGTTTTTTACTCTGTAGTTTAATAATTCTTCATTTAATTCATTGTCTATTATTTTTCCTGTTATTTTATTGTTTTTATATTTTATAATTACTTTAAATTGTTTATTTAATATATCTTTTTGATAAGTATAATAATTCTCTTTTTTTTCAAATCCATATTCTATTAATTTATCAACAATTATATTACTTTTTTTAAATATTTCTTCTTCCATAAAATCTCCTATTAATATAAAAATATCCAGTATGTGGATATTTTTTTATGAAATAGTTACTTCTACTTCTTTTTCTTTGTATTCATTTTTTTCTAAATAACTTACTGTTAATGTTACTTTATCACCTATATTTTTTGAATAGATTGAGTTTTTTATAACCGATAATTCTGTTACTTTCTTACCATCAACTTTTGTTATTATATTTCCTTTTTCTAATCCAGCTTTTTCTGCTCCCATGCCTGATACTACTTTTGTAATATAGAATCCACTTGGACTATCAAGATTTTTACTTTGATTTTCAGTTATTATTTGGCCTTCTACTCCAATGGCTCCACCTTTATCATCATTAGTTCCATTCATTAATTTTTCAATTAGATCTTTAACATCTGTTATTGGAATAGCAAAGCCCATTCCTTCAATACTAGCACTTGATGATGAATTAGATGAATATTTTACAGAGTTAATTCCAACAACTTCTCCGGCGCTATTTAATAGAGCTCCTCCACTGTTTCCTCCATTTATTGCGGCATCTATTTGGATCATTTTTGAAGTTATTCCATCTATTGTAACTTCTCTATCTACTGCACTTACTACACCTGTTGTAACTGATTGTCCATATCCCAGTGCATTTCCAATTGCAATAATTCCATTACCAACTTTTAATTTAGAACTATCCCCTATTGTTGCGATTTTTATTGATGATATTGTTTCATTATCAAGTGCAGATAATTTTACAGATACAACTGCAACATCTTTCTTTTCTGATGTACCTTTTATTCTTGCATCTACTGATTTACCATTTACAAACTGAATTGATAACTCTTCTGCATTATCAACAACATGATTATTTGTAAGTATTAATAATTCATCATCTGTTTTACTTATAATAATTCCTGATCCTGCACCTTCTGCATATTGTTCTTGATTAAAGAAACTTGGACCATAATTACCAGATGAAACTAGTGTTTTACTAGTAATTGATACAATTGATGGCATTACTTCTTCAACTACTTCTGACACATCAGTCATGTAAATTCCTTCTTTTTGTTTACTATTTGTAGTTGTATAGTTAAGTTCTGCTTTTTTACCTGAAGCAATTGAACCAAATTTTATTAAACCTATATTATTTAATGCAATGACAAAAGCTCCACATATACCAATTACAAATAGTATAATTATTACATAAATAGCTATTCTTTTCTTTTTTGTTTGTTTTTCTTTATTCTTCATTTTATCACCTCATTTTGAATTTTATTACCTTAATGTGAAAAATATATGAAATTTTTCATTTTTTATCCATGGCGTCCTCCACCACTAGAGTGACCGCCTCCTGATGAGCCACTACTTGAGGAGAATCCTCCCCCTCCTCCACCACTTCCTCCGCTACTTGATGAAGTTGTATAGTGTGTTGTATGAGAAGAAATAAATGTATCTTCTTTATTTGTAATGTTAATGCTTTTACTATCAATATATTCTTCTGCTTTTGTTGCTTTTGCGACCATTTTATTCTTTTTAATCATGATTGCGATTGTAATTCCACTTACAATACTTGCGATTATTAGCGCAATTAATATTGGTGGATGATATTTTGGTGGTTCTACAGGTGGTGCTTGTAAATAACCATTATCATCTACTGTATACCCTTTCATTTCTGATGGGATTCCATTATCATAGTAGTTTTTCATTTCAGAAATGTATCTACTAAATCCTTCATAATAATTTTTATTATGTATATTATCATAGATATTATCTAGCGTTGAATCTAATCTTTGATAACTAAAATATAATTGAGCATCTCCAAATGTATAAATATCATAATATGGATCAGATTCATATGTATTTCTGAAAAATAATACTCCACTATATTTATTTAAATCTAGTCCAAAATCATTATAATCATAAAAATCTACTGCATAATTTTCATTTACACTATCTTCTGAATATGGAACATTATCTGTTAATATTATTATTTCCATATTAGTATGATTTTTAAAATCTTGGGCTTCACTTTTTAATTTTTCATATTCTTCTTCAGTTAATACATCTGAAAAATCATATATTTTTTCTTCTGCATTTACATATTTAGTTTTTAAAACATTAGATTTATTTGTATCTGTGATTTGCCACTTTTTATTTACACCTAAATTTTCTAGTTCTTCTCTATTTTTTATTTCTGGAACTTTTGCGGATACTGATGTTACTCCAAGTAAAAATAAAGTTATTATGATTAATAAATACTTAATTTTTTTCATATTTTATCCTCCCATCTTAAACAGTATATAACTTCCTATTATTACTGCAATAAATGTTATTACAAATATTATTATAAAGTATAATACTGCTTTTCCTTTATCTAGGGGAATATTACCAATGAATTCACCTGTTTGACCATTCATCGCAAAAATATGCATTTTATCTTTATATTTTACATTTACCATCCATACAGGCAACATAACATATTGTTTTTTTATTTCTGTTGATGTTAATGTATCTCCTGTTACTATTTTGGTTGCATATCTTGTTGCTTCATTTTTTAATCTTTCTCTTGTTGAATTAAGAGCTCTTTCTGCAGCTTCATTATATATTTTTTCACCTGACTCATCATATCTTTCTGCATAAAATCCTGATAAGTATGCATGGTTATATGGAATTAACTCTGCAAAATTAAATGGCTCTATACTATTCATTATATTATTATCAAATCTTGAAGATGCATCTACTGGTATGTTGTGATATGTCATTGTACCACCACGTACTACTCTATATTTGTCTGTTTTTGTATAATGAGTATCTCCTACTGACCAATGGGTTATAATATCTCCAGTCATATTTACATCTCCTGCGATGTTTAAATCATATAACCAGAATGGAATGTATATACCTCTAATTTTTTCTATATTTTTTTCACTATTAAAATCTTTTGGCATTAAAGGCCTTCCTTTTCCTAGTCCTTTAAATGCATTAATTGATTCTTGTTTTTCTTTTTTAAACACAAGCATTTTGTCTGGGGTAAATTCTCCAGATAACTTACTTTTTAGAATTGCTGTATTTCCACAATAAACACAAAATGTTGCGGCAGTTTGTTCATCAGCAATTATTTCTGCTCCACAACTTTCACAATGATATGATATATATCCATCATATGTATCTTTTTTAGTTTGCTTTTCTTTTGGTTGATTTTTTTCTTCTGTTGAAGCATTATCACTATGTTTTTGCATTTCTTCTAAAGTAAATTCACTTCCGCAATATTCACATTTAAATTTTCCTACTTTAGGGTTGAATTTTATGGAAGCTCTACACGCAGGGCACTTATTCTCAAGAGCTTGTTCATCTTTTACTTTTTTGTTTTTCTGATCCATTTAGTCACCTTCTTTATTCTCTTTAATTATATCATATTTTACTTAATTTATTCACCATAATAAATAAAAAAGTAATAAGAAAAATCTTATTACTTTAAATGAAAGATCCTATTATTATAGCTATACTTATAATAAATCCTATTACATAGAATACTTTTGCTAGTGGATATGTATATACTTTCTTTACTTTACCATCTATTTCATAACTTTTAATTTCTACATATGGTACTGGACTTCTTCTATACCAACCTTTTACTTTTATTGTCTTGTCTATGTTATCTTTATTTTTAAATAATGCGAATAGTTTATTAACTACAAATAATGGTTGATTATAGTCTAAAAACATTATTCCTGTTTTATCTTGAATAGTCATATCTTCATTAAATACGTATCCTGGGTCTCCTCTACCAATTACTTTTCCTTCTAATTGACATGGTATAGCTGTAATGTTTGATACTTTTACTTCACTTAATAAATCTCTTACAGTATTATCTTTATAATCTTTATCTGGATGTCTTCTATTGAATTTAATAAATGATGTTAATAATGTTAATAATAATGTTATTCCCATTGATAATATTGATAAATTAATTTTATCTTTATTTGCTAATACTGATGTAATTATTAGTCCAACAACAAACATTATTGGAGGTAAAAAATTAATAATTAATTCTACAATAAAGTCATCAACATATGATTCATCTTTTGTTAAATCAAATTCTATATAAGGTTTTTGTTTAAATTCTTCACTTCTATTTGAAATATATAATAATCTTTTTGATATTAATGGATGTGTTGAATGTAATTCATACCATTTAGCCCAAATATTCCATTGTTCCCATTTCATCGCTTGTTTAATATTATCTTTTGATGCTTCTCCATTTTCATATGAAGATACTACAAGTGATTTTGATGCATTAGAATCAAATATTCCTAAAGCAATTGATCTAGGTGCTTCATTTTTTCCTGTTGAATTTGAAGTAGTTAGTCCATAACCTACTTTTACAAGAGCACTTGCAAGTGAATTTGGATTTTTTGTTGTTTCTACTGAATAACTATCTGCATAGTATTCTCTTGTTCTTGATAACCATAAAACTACATAGTTACTAATTACATATAGTATATATGCAATTAATGCTATTATAACTCCATCATTTTTATTACTACCACTGTTGTTTTTATTTGTTTTCATTAATAATGTATATATTCCATATAAAACTAATGGCACTAATTGGGCAACTGTCATAAATAACATATCATAGTGAACTGCATGCCCTAATTCATGAGCTACAACTGCTTTTACCTCATCTTCTGTTAACAGTTCTAATATTCCTCTTGTAATTACTATTCTTGCATCATTTTTTGTATGTCCATAAGTAAAAGCATTTGGAGCTCCATCATCAATAAATCCTATTCTTGGATATTTCATATTTTCTTTTTGACATACTTCTTCTATAAATTTTTTTAAATAAGCTGGAATTTCATAGTCAAATTTTGCTTTATAAAACCATTTCATTGATAAATCTGTAAAGAATGGTGATATAAGGAATTGAATTATTAATAAGATGGCACTAATTCCTATTCCATAAATTACAGGTTGTTTGGTTAAAATAGTTATTAAAATAATAACTGCTGATAACAAGACATAAAGACCTGTCATTGTTATTAATGATATTCCTAATAAATTTTTTTTCATAATACCTCCTTATTTAATTAGTGAATCTCCATTTATCTCTACCGGTATCGGTAAATTCATTAATGTTAGAATCGTTGGTGCAATATCTGCAAGTTTTCCTTTTTCTTTAAGTTCTATTCCTTTTTTTGTTACTAGGAATGGTACTGGATTTGTTGTATGTGTTGTACATATTGTTCCATCTTCGTTTACCATTACATCGCAGTTTCCATGGTCTGCTGTTATAATCATTGTTCCTTCTTTTTCTTCGATTTTATTATATACTCTTTTAAGACACTTGTCCATAAATTCTACTGCTTCTTTAGCAGCTTCATATACACCTGTGTGTCCTACCATATCTCCATTTGCGTAATTTAAAACAATAAAATCTAAATAATCTTTATCTAACTCTTCAAGTAATTTATCTGTTATTTCTTCGGCACTCATTTCTGGTTTTAAGTCATATGTTGCAACTTTTGGTGAAGGAATTAGTATTTGTTTTGCGTGGGGAAGATTTAAATCTTTATCTCCATCAAAGAAATGAGTTACATGAGCATATTTTTCTGTTTCTGCAATTCTTAGTTGGGATAATCCCAAGTTTGATAAATACTCTCCTAAGCCATTTGTTATTTCTTGATGCTCAAAAGCTGTAAGTCCTTTTACTGTTTCATTTATTGGCATCATTGATACAAATTTTATATTATTGTATTTTGTTGTTTCCATTGGTACTTCATCTGGATTAGTTATTGCAGTAAACATTTCTCTTAATCTATCTGGTCTATAGTTCCATACAATTATTCCATCATTATCTGCAAGTTTTCCTTCATCTAATATACTAGGTTTTATAAACTCATCTGTTATATCTTTGGAGTATTGGTCATCTATACATTCATCTACTGAATTATAGTGTTCTCCAATTCCATAGCATATTGCATCATATGCAAGTTTCAATCTATCATAGTTATTATCTCTATCCATTGCGTAATATCTTCCAGATATTGTTGTAATTTTACCTAATTTTGTTTCGTCAATTTTATCTTCTAATTTTTTTATCCATTCTTTGGCAGTATGTACTCCAGTATCTCTTCCATCTGTAAACAAGTGAAAATATATTTCTTTTATACCTTGTTGTTTACACATATCAACTATTGCTAGTAAGTGTCTTGTATGTGAATGGATTCCTCCATCACTTATTAATCCCATTAAATGTAATTTTGAATTATTTTCTTTTGTATGATTAATTACTTTTAGAATATTTTCATTTTTGAAGAACTCACCTGTTTCAATTGATTTATTTATCATTTCAAGTGACTGATATACTATTCTTCCTGCTCCTATATTCATATGTCCTACTTCACTTGTTCCCATTTGTCCTTTTGGAAGTCCTACTGGTTGTCCTGATGCTTCTAATATAGTATTTGGATAATTTTCTTTTATATAATCTAGTGTTGGTGTATTAGCATTGTCAAATGCATTATATTCTCCTTTTGGAGCTATACCACATCCATCTAATATACATAGTAAAAACGGTTTCTTCATTTTATCCCTCCTATTTATATTATAACATTAAAAATAAAAAAGTAATTATTATTTATGATAATTACTTTTTAAATCAACTATAGATACTTCTTTTATTTCATCTAGACTTTTTTCTTCTTTATTCATCAAATATGAAGCAATTGAACTTGAGAAAACATAATCAATTTTCTCATTCTTTTCACAAACAAATACATATATTATATTATCTTTTAATTCTTTTAAAATATTATTTATTGTTTCATATTGTTGTTTTGTTACTTTATCTGGAACTGCCAAATATAATTCATTTGTATTTATTTGATTATTTATTTTCATAAAAATTGCATAATCTTTTGCAGCTGTTATTACTGATATATTATATCCAGAAAATGCTCTTATATCTATTATTAAATTATCTATAATTCCAGGAATTATTTTCTTATTAATTCTATTAAATGTTTCATAATGGAACTTTTCTTCTTGTTTTTCTGGAACAACTATCTCTTTACCATCTTTTGATATTATTACTGCAATATTATCTTCAAAAAGATTATTATTCATATTTACTCCTTAGCATGCTTTAGATGTACAAACAGTTTCGGCTTCTTCTAGGCACTTAAATATACATTTAAAGCTATTATATGTATATTTTTTCATTTCTTCTGTTAACTCCATATACGGATCTTTTAATTCTTCACTTATTCCTTCTTCTAATTTTGTTGCTTTTCCATTAACTACTGCAATTACATTTGGAGCATAAATTCTTTTTTCTTCTAAAGATATTTCTTCTCCTTCTTTTGTTGTAGTATAGTCAGATAATACATTACTCATTTTATCTATTAGTTCATTGTATCCTTTTGTTCCTTCTTTAGTAGTTTTGATGGTTCCATCTTCATCCAATTCTTTTGTATCTCTAATATCTAATACATCAACATAGTATATTTTATCTACTTTACTATCTTTTGCACATTTAATTAATTCTTCTATAATACTTCTACACCAAGGACATGTACTAAAACCAAAATATACAATAAAAGTTTCTTTATTATCCATTTTTTTTGATATTTCCTCTGCAGTTGTATATACAAATGGATTATCTTTTGAAATAGATACTTTTCTATTTTCTTTTCCTGATTTGGATTTCTTTCCGTTTTGTGATTCATATTCTTCTTTAAACTTTTCTGAGTCTTTTATATCATTTGATATTACACATCCTGTAACTGATATCATCAATACTACTATTAGTAGAATACTTACAATTTTTTTCATAATACTTCACCTAAATTAATTATACTATTTTTTTTATTGTTTTTCCATAATAAAAGACTCAACTATGAGTTGAATCTATTTCTTCAAGAGCTCGTGCTAATTGATCTGGACATGATGTTAATTTATTATTACATGTTATTCCTCTAAGTTTTTCTTTTATTTTTGAAATATCTTCTCCTTCTACTAATGAAGAAATTCCTTTTAAATTACCATTACATCCTCCTAGAAATTTAACATTATAAATTTTATTATCTTTTACATCAAAGTCTATTTGTACAGAGCATGTTCCTTTTGTTTTGTATGTTTTATGCATATTTACCTATTCTTTCTTTTACTTATCTATTAATCATTTCATCTAAATCATAAAATGATCCATCTTTTCTAACAGCTACTGTTGTATAGTGTCCTGTTGTTCCACTAGTTACAGTTGCTCCAGTTACATAAGAAACATTGTCTATCTTATCAATAGCTTTATGTGTTTTAAATAGTTTATTTAAATTTTCTTTACTCCAATTCTCTTTTAATTCGCTAAAAACAGGTGTATATTCTATAGTTCCATCTTCTAGAACATATAATATATTTTCAGCTCCTACAGCTTGTCCAAAACCACCAATATGTACTTGCATAATTTTTTTATTAAATCCATCTACTTTTACTTCTGTTATATATTGATTATCTCCTAAACTTGATAGATTTAATCCATATGCACTTCCTAATTCTGTATTATTTGCTCTAATAGTAGCTGAATTCATGTCAGAACTAATTTCAACTGTTAATCCAATATTACTATTTTCAGTAAATATATACTTATTTCCTTCTTTACAATTTTGACATTCACCAGTTTTTAACTCTTCTGTTTCTTTTGTTTCTGTTGATTCTTTCTCTGTTTTTTCTTCATTTTCTTCTTTATCAGTTCCAATTGTAATTAAATTTTCTTTTCCTACATACCATCCTGCAACTAACCCTACTGCAAGAAATAGTATTATCAGAAAAAAAACTACTACTCCTGATACACCTTTCTTTTTTAACTTTAACTCTTGTTCCATTTTATTCCTCCTTTATTATATTCATACTAGCACTTTATTAATAAAAAAACAAGTTATTATCCTTGTTTACAACTGTCATTTAATTTAATTGGAATTGTATATATTATATTTTTATTATCTTCATTTACAGCAATTATTTCAAGTATTAGTTTATTTGAAGTTAATTTTTTACATGTACTATTATAGTTATCTACCTTAATATCTATATCTTGTAAATACTCTTTTATATTTACATTTTTCTTTTCTACACAACCACTTATTTTTTTCTTTGTATCTTTATTATTTTCAAATAGTTCACAATTTATCTTTTTATATTTTTCTTCAGAATTTTTTCCACAAAATTCTATGTTTGATATATAAATAGATGTTTTATCTTTATTGTATGCTGCACTTCCTGTTATTTTAAAATCACTACAGCTTGAAGATATTGTTTTAAATTCAAAATCTCTTTTTCTATTGTTAATTAAAAATAACATTATTAATAATATTACAATAATAACTAATGGAATTATATATATATAATTTTTTCTTTTTTGATTTTTTTCTCCATTTAAAATTTCATTTATATCTATGTTATATTCATCACATATTTGTTTTAAAATTGATATATCCGGAATATTTTTTCCATTTTCCCATTTCGATACTGCTTGATATGTAACGCCAAATTTATCTGCAAAGGCTTTTTGAGTTAAATTATTATCTAATCTAATTGATTTTATAAAGTTACCAATTTTATCTTGATTCATAGATTATCACCTGTATAATCATTATACATTATTTCTGTATATAATATCTACTTTTTTGTATATTGTCCTTTTCCGTCTTCTATTTCTTTTGGCTCTAATTGTTTTATAAAACTATCTATTCTTTTATTGATATGCATCTTATATCTTAAAAGTGCTATTTGAGACATTTTTCTTACTTCTTTTTCTTCTAAATTCATAAAATCAGATATAAAACTTATAGGATATTTCATCACTAAAGCTATTAATAAAGCATCTTTCTTGTCTAACTGACTTTGTAAGGTCTTAAATAATGGCGAATTAATAATATCTAACATTTCAATTTTATCTTGTTTTAATTCTATTGCAGCAGAATTATTATTTTGAGTTGATTCTATAATACTAATAGTATTATCTTCACTTATATCCGATTCTATTTTTGTAGATGGTTTATTTTCAACTTCTATTTTCGCACTATCATTAATCTTTTTTCGTCTATTTCTTGTCTTTCTCATATACCCATTTTCTAAATAAAATCTTATTTTAGGTATTATTACCTGATATACTCTCATTTTTTCAGATTTTGTTATATCTGTTGGTTGAGGATTTTCTAAATCTCCTCCATATCTCTTATATAATAATACTTTATCTTCCAAATTTAAATGATTTATTGCTTCTAATACTTCTTCTCTTGAATTATTCAGCAAAATTTCATATATACTGTGGATTTTTTTTGTATGTTTTTCTACTTTTATTGTTTTTGATTTTTCTTTTATTATTTCTAATTGTTTTTCAAATTCTTTTTGTTCATTTGATTTTTCTTCTGTTTTTTCCATATCTTTCTCCTCTTTTTTAATGTTTGGTTCTTTTGAATCAGTTTTTGGACTACTTAGTATCGGTGTTGTTTTCCTATCATAAAATGTTTTGCTATTTATACGAACTTTTTCTTCTGCTTTTGTTGGATTGTCTGTATAAACGGATAATCCTTTTGTTTCTTTGATGCGTCCTAATTTTTTTAGTGCTTTTTTTTCTATTTGTCTTATTCTTTCTCTAGTAACTCCATATTTTTTCCCAACTTTAGCTAATGTTAGTTTATCTTCATCTATTCCAAATCTTAATTTCAAAACATCTACTTCTCTATCTGTAAGTCTTGCTTCTTTAAATAATTTAAACAATTGATTTTTAAGATCATTATCTTCATAGTCTTTTATTATATTAGTTCCATCTGGAATAAAGTCAATTAATTCAGAATCATCTTCATCATTAATTTTTGAATCAATGCTAATTGGAGTTTTTCTATAATTGATTAATGTTCTAACTGTATCTTCTTTAACATTCATTAATTTTGCTAATTCTTTAATAGAAGGCTGTCTATCATGTTCTTCTACATACTTGTCATATATTTCATTTAATTGTTTAAGTTTTGCTTGTGTATAATCTGGTATTCTAATTATTCTTGATTTTTCGTGAATTGCTCTTGTCATCGCCTGTCTTATCCACCATGTCGCATATGTTGAAAATTTATATCCCTTTGTTGGATCAAATTTATCCACTGCTCTAATTAATCCTATATTACCCTCTTGTATTAAATCTAAAAATTCTAGCTTTCCAATATATTTTTTTGCTTTATTCACTACTAATCTTAAATTACAATTAATTAATTTTTCTCTTGCATATTTACTTCCATTTCGTGCTTTTATTGCAATTTCTCTTTCTTCTTCTGGTGTCAACAATTTATACATTCCTATTTCTCTTAAATATGACTTTACACTGTCATTTGGCATTGATATTTCATTTAAATTGCTATTTTCATTCTCTTCTATTTCAATATTATTTATCATACAATATGTTTCTAGTATTGAAATAGCAGTAAACTTTTCAGATATTTTTTCTAACTGTCCTGATGTTATTATTTGCTCACAATTATCAAATATAATATCTATATTAAATTCTAGATTATCATTTGTATCAAGAAGCTTCCCGATTAATTCTGGGGTTATATTAACTTTATTGTTTTCTAAAAATAGTGATATTTTATTTAAATTATTAATTGCACTTTTTAAATTCGATGCTTTATGAGTTTTTAGATTCAAAAAGTTATTTATTAATTCAAATTGTATTTTTTCATCACTTAAAAGTAGTTGTGATTTTTTATTCAGATCTTTTTTTATTCTTTGACTAATAAATTTTAAATAATCATTTTTTTCTTCATTATAATCAGCTTTTGAACTTTCTATTTCTTTTATAACTATTTTTTTTATTTCTTCTTGAGAAAGATTCAAATAATCATAACTTTTAAATATCCTATCAATAGTACCGGATATATATTCATATATTTGTTCTGAAGTTAGTTTATCTAATTTTTCTTCTGTAATTTTCATATATACCTCCTCTACTATTAATAATTGATAATAAAAAAGTGATAGCAATTGTATCACTTTATAAATACCAAACCCTTTTTCCATTTTTTTGTACTTCTTTTATTATTCCTCCGCCTAGGCATTCTTCTCCATTATAGAATACACATGCTTGTCCTGGAGTTACTGATTTTACTCCTTGTGGATATTTTACTAATACTTCATTATTATCTAACCATTCTAGTTCTACTGGAATATCTTGTTGTCTATATCTAAATTTAGCTGTACATTTAGTGATTTTTTCATCTCCTAAATAATTAATATTATCTACTAGACAAGAATCACTAATTAGATAATCATTATCTTCTCCTAAACATATATAAAGTACATTCTTAGATAAGTCTTTTCCTACAACAAACATCTTATCTTTTGTTCCACCAATATTTAGTCCTTTTCTTTGGCCAATTGTATAATTCATTAAACCAATATGTTTTCCAATTACTTCATTAGTATCAATATTAATTACATCTCCACTTTTATTTGGTAGATAATTCTTTAAAAAGTTTTTAAAGTTTCTTTCTCCAATAAAACATATACCTGTTGAATCTTTTTTCTTTGCGGTTATTAAATCATATTCTTCTGCAATTTTTCTTACTTCTGGTTTTTCCATATCACCTATTGGGAATAGTACATTTTCAAATTGTTCTTTTGATACCTGACACAAGAAATATGTTTGATCTTTATTAGAATCTACTCCTCTTAGTAAATGTCCATCTTCTAATCTTGCATAATGACCTGTTGCGATATAATCTGCACCTAATTTTCTTGCTTCTTTTGCGAACATATCAAATTTAATATATTTATTACACATAATATCAGGATTAGGTGTTCTTCCATTTTTTAATTCATCTAAAAAATAAGTAAATACATAATCCCAATATTCTTTTACAAAGTCTTTTCTATGAAGAGGAATCCCCAACTTTTTGCAAACTGCTAAGGCATCATTATAATCTTCTTCTTGAGGACATATGCCAGAATCTGTTGTTGGTCCATTAAGTTCACCATCAGCAAGCGAATCCCAATTTCTCATAAATAGTCCAATTACTTCATATCCTTGTTTTTGTAAAATAATTGCTGCAACGCTACTATCTACTCCACCACTCATACCGATGACTACTTTTTTCTTTTCCATAATCTCTCTCCCTTCATAAAATTCTTTTGTATTATATCACTTTATTTATTTTTTTTCAATCTTAAGGCATTGAATGTTACTGTTAAACTACTTAGTATCATTGCAATACATGCGATCATTGGATTTATTTGTATCTTAAATAATCCTGTAGCGATCGGTATCATTAAAACATTATATATAGATGCCCAGAATAAGTTTTCTTTTACATTGTATATAGTTCTCTTACTAATATTAATAAATTCTATTATCTTTTCTAAATTATTATTTACTATTACTACATTAGATGAATTATTAGCAATATCTGTTGCTCCTTTTAATGTTACTCCAATTGTTGCAGAAGTTAGTGCAGGAGCATCATTTATACCATCACCTATCATCATCACTTTATGACCTTCAGAAACTAATTTTTTAATATAATTATTTTTCTCTTTAGGTGTTACTTCTGATATTACTTCATCAAAATCTAATGATTCAGCTATCTTTTCAGTAGTTATTTTATTATCTCCTGATAATAGTATTACTTTTAATCCTTTATCTTTTATTTTTTTAATTACTTTAGTTGTTTCTTTTCTAATTACATCTTTTAATCCAAATAAAGCAACTACTTTATTATTTTTAACTAAGTAAATTACACTATTTCCATCTTTTGCAAGTTTCTTTTCTTCATCTTCATATGAATTATTAATATCTAGTTTCTTTAACAGCTTAGAATTACAGGCATAGTAAATATTATCTTTTTCATCTTTTGCTTTTACTCCATATCCTGATAAGTCTTCTACAATTAAATCTTTGTTTGTTTTTATTTTTTCTTCTTTTATATATTTATTTATTCCTAAAGCTAATGGATGTGTACTATGTTTTTCTATGGATCCTAAAAATTCAAGAATATAGTCATTACTTAGATCTGAATGATTATTAATACTTGATACACTTAGTGTTCCATTTGTAATGGTACCTGTTTTATCAAATACAACTGTATCTATTTTATTACCTATTTCTAGTGTTTCACTATCTTTTACAAGTATTCCTTTTTTAGCAGATTGGCCTACACTTACTACTAGTGCTAATGGCGTTGCGAGTCCTAAAGCACATGGACATGCTACTACTAATACTGTTACAAAATTATTAATTGCAGTACTAATATCTTTATTTAAAACCAAATTAATTATAAATGTTAATACTCCTATTACTATTATAGTTGGTACAAAATAAAGACTTATTCTGTCTGCAACTTTTTCAATATTTGATTTTGTATTAGTTGCTTCTACTACTAGTTTTACTACTTCTGAGATAGTAGATTCTTTACCTATTTTTTCTGCTTTATATTCTATTTCTGAATCATAATTAATACTACCAGCTATTACTTTGTCATTTACTTTTTTTAATACAGGTAAGCTTTCCCCAGTAATAAATGATTCATCAAATGTAGATGATCCTTTTATTATTTCTCCATCTACTGCAACTTTATCTCCTGGAAGGCATATTAAAATATCTCCTTTTTTTACTTCATCAATAGTTATATTATTATAACCATCATTTGTTTTTATTCTTGCTCTTTCGGGAGTCATTGTAACTAATCCTTTAATAGCTTCTTTTGTTTTATTTTTACTTTGTTTATCTATATATTTACCTAACATTATGAAGTATATAACAAAAGCTGTTGATTCAAAATATAATTTTTCTACACAACTTTTTTTACCTATAATTACCATTATTACATTAAATAAACTATATAAGAAACTTGATACTATTCCTATAGTTACAAGTGTATCCATATTAGGCATTAAATGTATTAAGTTTTTTACTCCACTATGTATTATTTTCCATCCATATATCAAAAATGGTATTGTTAATAATAAAAGTGTTATTGAATATATAATTGGATGTTTAGTCATATTAAATATATCTAATATAGGTAAATGTATCATATGACCCATTGATATATACATTAATAATAATGCTAGAATCCCAAATATTATAAATGGTTGAATAGTTTCTTTTTTCTCTTCTTTTTTTATATCTTCTCCTAGTGATTTAAATCCTGCTTCATTTACAAATCTATTTAGATCATCAATAGTTAGATTATCTTTATATTTAATACTTGCGGTTGCCATTACTAGATTAACTGTTGCTTCTTCTATACCATCTTGTTTATTTAGATATTTTTCTAAACCATTAGAACAACCACTACAGCTCATTCCTTCTATTACTAATACTACTTTCTTCATTTTGTAACCTCTTTTACATTTGCTTTTTCTTGCTTATTCCAAATTGTCTTAGGAATTAATACTACTGTTATAACTGCAGAACTTCCCTCTATTTTTACATCAATTACTTTTGACAAAGAATTTCTTTCTATTAAATATTCTTGTTGATTTGGAGAATAACTTAATTCACTTAAATTTAGTGGTATTCCATCATTTGAGTTTGGAGGAATAATATATCTTATTTCTACATTATTTATTTTACCGTATATTTCTTTATTATAATATGATTGTTCTTCCATTAAAGATGTAGATGTATATCCTTCTTCATATAGGAATTTATTATTCAAGTCTTTTAAGTCTTCTAAAGAATTAATTCCATACTTTTTAAATGATTGTAATGTTGTTCCCCTGTAGGTCATAAATGCATTATTATTTGGAGGAAAGTTTGATATAATTTCATCTATTATGGAAATATCATTTCTTATTTTTTGTTCTTCTTCTATATTTTTTTTACCATGTTCTTCATAATTCCAATTATTTCTTAAAATCGCATTTATTTTTTTTGAATTAAGACCTGTATAACCTTTTATTGTAAGTAGATGGTCTTCCTGTAGATTTGATAATAATTTTCCTAATTCACTTTTAAAATCAATTTCTTGTATAGGATAAGATTTAGCTTCTTTAGATAACATTTCAATATCTAACATTGTATTTTCATTTAGTGATTTTTCTATTATTTTTGTTGCTAAAGAAATGCCTTTTTCCATAATATCACCTTCTACTAATATCTTAATTTTTAATGTATGATTTGTCAATTATAGATAATAATATTTATGGAGGTATTTATGGATAATAATATAAATGTTTTAGATGAATTATATAAAGGATGTAGTATGGGAATTCAAGCAATTGATATGATTTTAAAAAAAGTTAATAATAAAGAATTCCATGATTTTCTTGTTAAATTCAATGATCACTATATTGAAATGTCTGAAGAAATTAAAGATCTATATCAAGAATATAGTGATGATGAGATTCATGAAATAAATGAAATTGAAAAGGTAATGACATGGATGGGAATTGAGAAAGACACTATTTTAGATGATAGCATTTCTAAGCTTGCTGATATGCTTATAAACGGAACTAATATGGGAATCATTGAAGGAAGAAAAATTCTAAATAATAAGAAAATGGATGATAAAGTACATTCTTTGTGTGAGGAATATGTCACATTTCAAGAAAAGTATATTGAAAAATTAAAAAAATATTTATAAAAAAAGAGTTTAAAACTCTTTTTTTTATTCTAAATTAATACCTGTAATTTCATAGATAGTTTTTTTATCGATGCCTTTTTCTTCCATTTTATGAGCAAATTCAGTAGCAGTTTCCTTTTTTCCTTGCTTTAATCCTTGCTTTAATCCTTCTTGTATCCCTTCTTCTAGCCCTTCTCTTTTCCATTGACTTCTTAAAGAATTTTCAATTTTTCTATTTTTTTATCTCATCTTGTAATTAACATTTCAATCATCATTATCATTTATATCATCTTATGCTTGTTATTACATGATATAATTATTACGCGAGGTATTTGATATGTTCTTTATAGAAAAAAAATTAACTAGATTTAATAACTTAGGATATACTTATTTTTTAGATCCATTAGAGATTAATAAAGCTAAGTCAAAACTTAAAAAGAATGAATATAATATATATTATCCTTATAAAGATAGTGAAAAAAATATTATATATAATAAAAAAGCACCTGAAGTTTTATTGTATGAAATTATTTCAAAACAAGAACTTAGACATCAAGATATCCTTGGTACTATGTATTCATTAAATATATCACCAGATTTATTTGGAGATATACTTATTATAGATAATAAATATTATATTTATATATTACCTATTCTTAAAAACTATTTTTTAAGTAATTTTCTAATGGTAAAAAATAGTAAAGTTACTCTAAAAGAAATTGATATTAATTTACTTAAGGACTATGAAAGAAATTATGAAAAATTTGAAATAATTGTATCAAGTACAAGAATTGATACTGTTATATCTTCTATATTACATACTGCAAGAAGTAATATTAATAATCTTATAAAGAAAAAATCTATTATGCTTAACTATGAATATTTAATTAACTCTGATTATAAATTAAAAGAAAATGATACTTTTAGTATTAAAAAAGTTGGTAAATATAAATTTGGATGTATTAAAAAGAATACTAAAAAGAATAATTTAATTGTCGAGGTTTGTAAATATATTTAACATTATTTAGAAAAATGTTGATTATCTTTTTTTACTAATATATAATTTATATTAGAAAGAGGTGTAGATGATGGCTAAGTTTTGTATTAGTTGTGGAAGTGAATTACCAGAAGGAGCTGTTGCTTGCCCTAATTGTGGAGCAACTCAAAATGTAACTCCTCAGGTTCAGCCACAGGTTGTTGTTAATAATGTTCAACCACAAGTTAAGACTAATGGAATTGGTCTTGCAGGATTTATTGTTTCTTTAGTTTCACTTTTAATGTGTTGTGGAGGTTTAAGTGTAGTAAGTTTGGTATTATCAATTGTTGGGCTTATTAAATCTAAAGATTATAATGGAAATGGTAAAGGATTTTCAATTGCTGGTATTATTATTTCGATAGTTGGAATTATTACTTTAATTACCATATTCTTTATTTATGTTTTAGCTTACATTGATGGATCTACTAATGTACACTATTAAATGGAAACCCTCTATAAAGCAGGGTTTTTTAATTTTAGGAATTAGCTTATTTTGTTTTATTTGGTTTTTCTTTCTATATAAAATAGAATATGAATGCCCTTTTTTACATTTTTTCCACATATACTGTCCAGGATGTGGTGGAACAAGAATGATTATTTCATTATCCAAACTAGACTTTTATCAAGCATTTAGATATAATCCACTTTTATTTATTTTATTATTTGTAGGAATTATTTATTTTATTATTATGGTTATTATATTTATAAAAAAGAAGGTAATTATTATACCTTCAACTAAGTCTTTAATAATATTATTAATTATTTTAATTGGTTATATGATTTTAAGAAATATTTCATATTTCTCTTACTTAATTCCTACTAAGATTTAAAAAAGTATATTAAAAATATACTTTTTTTGTTATTATAGAAGATGTAATTAAAAATTAACAAGTGGGTGATAAATATGGAAAAAGACAAAAGAAACTATGGGATTGATTTTCTAAGAGTATTATCTATGATTTTTGTTATTATTTTACACTGTAATTTACAAGGTGGATTAATTTCTAACGTTCCTCCAAATTCAATACAATATAAATTTATATGGTTACTTGAAATAATTGCATATCCTGCGGTAAATATTTTTGCTCTAATAACTGGATATGTTTTATATGATAAAAAAAATGTTAAAATTAAAAATTACTTAAATTTATGGTTGGAAGTTGCATTTTATGCTTTTTTTGTTAATTTATCATTTGATATGGTTAATTCTAATATGGTTCTTCCTAAGGATTATTTATATTCGTTTATCCCAGTAACAAGTGGACAGTGGTGGTATTTTACTGCATATTCTGGACTTTTTATTATGATTCCATTTTTAAATAAGGCAATTGCAAATATAAACAAGCATAATTTTAAAATATTATTTATTTTAATAATTATCATTTTTTCCTTCTATGATACTATATCTAAAGCATTCAATTTAAATGATGGTTATTCCGTTATTTGGCTCATTGTAGTATATATATTAGGAGCAGCAATAAAGAAGTGCGATATTGCTAAAAAAATAAAATCTTCAAATTTAATACTGTTAATGTTAATACTATATTTTATAACATATATCTATAAAATTTATGGATTCGAGTTTAATTTTCTTAATATAAGTATTAATAATAATCTTCTTATAACATATACATCACCAACTATTCTTGGGGTTGCAATCTTATATGTTATTATCTTTTCAAGAATTAATTTTAATGAAATATGGAAAAAGATAATTGCATTTACATCTCCTTCGGCCTTCTCAATTTACATATTGAATAATCATGTATTAATTTGGAATAATATTATGTGTGGATTATTCACCAAAATTAGTAATAAATCAACTATATATATTTTTGCTTGTATACTATCATTCACATTCTTATTTATTATTGGATCTATAATTGTTGATAAAATAAGAATAAAAATTTTCAAATTATTAGGTATATTTGAATCTACTAATAATATTCAAAATAAAATTTATAAATTAAAAGAAAAACATATTAAAATTTAATATGTTTTTTATCTGTAACAATAATACATATTATAAGAATTAACATTCATAAGAATTGCTTGGTCTTCATCTTCGTTAACTCCCATTTCATATGTAGTATTATATGTTTTTGTTGTTTTAACTCCATTTTCAACGTAATTATCTGATTTTAAGTTAATATTGTAATACTTATATTTATTATCATTAGTAGATTTTCTTAGGTCTTCATAAGTATATGAGCCATCTATATTATTATTAAATCTATCATCAAATTTATACCAAATAAAACTATTATCATTTTGTAGCTTTAATGTAAATAGATAGTCTCCATGTTCTCCTGCTCCATCAAATGCTTTACAGTCCCATTCTCCAACAATTGGTGCATCTTTATAGTCGTTAAAACTTGGTCGTTCCATATTAATTATTTTTAACATTGTTGATAACATCATTGTACCAAATATAATAAGCATTAAAATACTTATTGCAGCTGCCAAAATATTTAATATTAATCCTGCTATTTTTATACCGCTTTTCTGTTTAGTTGCAATTCCAAAACAAAATCCTGCAATTGATAATGGTAATGATATTAATGAAAATATAAAACTTATAGCAAAAGATATAATACCTATTACAAGTGATGCAATTGCTGTTCCACTAGTTTGTTCTTTTCTTCTAACTTGTACTGTTTGTTTTATATATGTATTATTCTTATTATCAACTGGTTGTCCACAGCTTGTACAAAATCTATTCCCTTCATCTATTTTTTTTCCACATTTAATACAATACATACTACCTCCTAATTATTCTATATTAAATATCATAACACAATTAACATTTATTTTTTTATTTTATGTATTAATTTCATTATATTATAATGCCATGTTATTGGCAATTCAAATTCTCCAATTAATTCCTCTACATAGCCATTGAATCCTCTTTTAAATTCATATATTCCATAATCTTTAGGATGTTCATTTATATTTGCAGGGATTCCATAAAAGTTATGTTTTTTAAAACCATTTTCTATTCCATATTTTATAAGTTCCCATTGAATAAGATATTGTGAATTAAATTTCATGTATTCTTCATAATTTCCACTAGATAAATATATTACTTCAGGTTTTATTAACATAAACATAGATCCTGATAATGTAATTATATCTTTTCCAGTATTATCAATAATTTCTTTTGATTCTTTGATTCTTTTGTCAATTGATGCAATTTCATTATTTAAGTTTTTCTTTGCTCCATCATTATATTTTGCATCACTTAAACTTGATATTTTATCTTCTTTTACTTTTCTTTCTTCTTGTAATCCTTTAATATAATTTTTTAAATTTAATTCTGTAATAAAGAATTTAACTTCATTTTTATCGTGAAATAATTTATACATTTCTTGAAAATAAGATATATCTCTTACTTCAAATCCTTTTCTTGCTCCAGTTTCTTCCATAATACTTTGAAATCTATCTAATTCATCATAACCTATTTCATTAACAGATATACCAAACTTCTCTGTTTTTTTAATTTGATTTCTAGTATTTGGTTTCATCTCTTTTAATATTTGTTCTTCTGTTTTACCTTCTAAATCTAGAGAAAACATCCAAATAACTTGTTCTGTTTCTTCAATGCTTACTTTTCTAAAACCAAGTTCTTTTAATTTATCAACTACTTTTCTATTATCAATTCCGTCTTCTACAATATTTCCATCTATATCTCTTTGTCTATATATAAGATATGGATCTACTCTAAAAACATATCCTTTTTTATCTTTAATATATTTTTTTAGTTCATTTGTAAAGAATTCTAATAATTTAAAGTTATTGAAGTCTAATAAATATCCTCTTGGAGAGTAAAATTCATATTTGTTAAAATGACTTTTTCTTCTTAATAACATTGTCGCAGCAATAATTTTATTATTATCTTTAACACCTACATAAAAAGTTTCCCAATTTCTTTTCTTTCTTAGTTCTGATATTTCTATTGAAGATAAAAATGTCTTTAGTGGATGATTTTCCCAAAATTTTTGATACTCTTTTTCAGTTAATTCTTGAAACTTCATTTGCTTCACCTTCTCTATTAATTATTATATCATAAATAAACATATTAAAACTACTTGTGTAAAGTAGTTTTCTTTTTTTTCTTTTTAAAGAGTCTTTTTGTTTTCTTTATTTCACTATCAATTTTATTATCTATATTATCAACTATTTTATCTTTATCAAATATTGTTGCGATAAATAAGACAACTACTATAAATAATAATAACATTGTGATAAATAAAATAATATTAAAATCATCTTTTCTTTGTTGTGTTGTATCTAGATAACTATTTGTAAGATACGCAACATAATTATCATTTGTAATTTTTACTTCATTAGTTGATGGTACAAAGTTTTCTATATTCTTTATGGCAAGTTGTTTTAATTCTTCGTTTGTATTTACTGGGTAACCATATACTTTTATTGGATCTGGTTGTATGTCTGTTCTTTCATATGTATAGTCTATTATTGGTTTATATTTGTCATATTCTGATTCCTTTATTGCAATTAAATATGTATGCCATTGCCCAGTTTCTTCTTTTTCTATTATGAAGTGTATTCCAACATCAGCATCTTTATAATAAGCAAATTTTTCTGACATTTTATATATTGTCATATAAGTATAATCATCAACACTTTTAACATCAGACCATGATGGTATTTCATTATCAGCTTTAAAGATTCTATATGCACACGAAAAAAGAATTGTAATAACTATTAAATATATAAGACATATTATCATTTTAACTGCTAGTCTTTTTTCGTTAATTTTTACTTTCTTTTTATCTTTTTTCATATACTTCCTCTACTATATTAATATAATATCACATTTAATCATAATAAAAAAGTGATTTACTCACTTTTAATAATTGCTATTTTTCTTTAAATAATTGTTTTATTTTTTCTTTTGGAACTTGCATTTTCATATTTTGTTCTACTCTAAATGTATATTTGTTTATTCTTTCTTTGTATTCTTCTCCATCTATACACCATGATGTTTTTGGTTTATTTAAGAATTCAATTTCTAAATTATTCGTTCTATAATATGTTACTCCTGGTATTTCTTTTACATCTACTGTTGTTAATAAAACAAGCATTCTTAACATTTCTGCTTTATTTTTTACTTTAGCTAGTGCTACTTCAAACATATTATCATCTAATTTTACATCATAATATACATCGGGTTGGCCTGCAATTCTTGATGAATTTGATATAAAGATAAATGAGCACTCTTCTTCATATTCTTCTCCATCAATTATATATCTTATGTTATATTTATTTATCTTGTTAAAAATTTGTTTAAATCCATAGAGAATATATGCTAGTTTTCCATATCTTTTTTTGAGGCTTCTTGGAGTTGCATATGCCATATCTATATAATCACCAAAACAAGCAACATAAACAAAAGGTGTATCATTTATATAACAAATATCTACATATTTTGATTGACCTTTTAACAATTTTTCAAGATTTTTAAAAACATTTTGATTTAGTCCATACATATTACCAACATCATTTGTACTTCCCATTGGCAAAGGAGCTATAGTAAGTGGTTTTTCTCTTTGAAGATTTCCTGCAACTATTTCATTTAATGTTCCATCTCCACCAGCACTAATAACTAAATCAACTGATGAATCTAGGCCTTGAATTATTTTTCCTCCATCACCCTGTGCTTTAGTAAAAATAATATCAAGTTCATATCCATACTTTCTAAGTAAGTCATAAAACTCTTGATAAGTTGTTATTTTCTTTTTCTTTCCACTTTCAGGATTCATAATCATTACACATTTTTTCATAATAGTCACCCGATTTCAACTTATATTATTATTATATCATTTTTTTTATAAAATAATAGAAAAATAAAAAGGAGATTTCTCCTTTATTATTCATATATATATGGTAATAATAATTTTGTAATTTTAGCATAACCTAAATCATTAGGATGAAGGCCATCATTTGTATATTTTTTATCAAAATTGCCATCTTCGTCAGTTAATTCATCGTAAATATTTATATATGATATTTTTTCTTTTTTGCAATATTCATCAATTTTTTTATTCATTGATTTAATTGCTTCGTTTGTTCTTTGATTAACCATTTCTTTATTAAGGCTTTTATTTACTGGATATATTGATTCAATATACAATTTGGCATTTGGTCTATATTTTTTTATATCTTCACTAATTTTTTTAATATTATCTACTGTATCTTCTAATTTTTCTTCTGATGTATCTAACATTATATCATTAGTTCCAATTAACAAAAACACTTTAGTTGGATTATACTGATAGAGCATTTTTACCATTCTATCTAATAGATCCGTCGTTGTATATCCAGATACACCACTTCCTATTATTTGATAATTATCATATATATCATTAACAGGATAAAACTGTGTTATAGAATCACCAAATAATACAATGTTTTCATTTTTTTCTAAATTAAATTTTTCATCATCTAAAGAATCACACTCAACTATTTCCTTATCTTTTGATTGTTTGAGTTTTTTTTCGTTTTGGATCTTTGTTGTTATGATAATTATGGTTAAAAAGATTATTAACAAGCATAAAATAATAATTATCATATTTTTATTAATTCTCATACATTACACCCTTTTCTACTTATATTAGTATACATTTTCTCTATTCTTTTTTCAATAAGATAAATATTATTAATAACATTGTTTACACTCTTTTTATATTATGTGTAAAATATTCTATTCTAGGAACGCCTTTCTAGTGATAAAGTTAAATACCATAACTATTGCAGTTGCAATAATCTTTACAAACAAATAGTGAATATTAACTAGATCTGTTCCAATCCACATTATTATTTCTGTTAGTATTAAACCTATTATGCTTAAAATTATAAAATATATAAAATTCTTTTCTTTTGATCTTTTCTGTTTTACATCAAAAACCCATTTAATACTCAATATATAGTTGAAAATCACTGATACTGTAAATGCGATTGCGGCAGATAATAAAACATTTATATTAAATATCTCTTTACAAATAATAATTGTTGCATAGTCTATGATAAATGCTAATCCTCCAACTACTGTAAATTTTACTATTTGTTGTACTAGTTTATTACTTATAATTTTATTTATCATTTTTTGTCCTTATTAAGAATAACTCAAATAATTGTCTATGTTTTTTTACAACAACTTCAAGAATTATACCACAAACAAAAGACAAGATTGAAATCATTAACATAAAACCTGAAAAGATCAATGTTGGAAATCTTGCAACTAAATGAGTTTTAAAGTATTCAACAAATACTGGAATTCCAAAGCATAACGATATTAATAAAAATATTAATCCTATTAAGCTAAAGAATATTGTTGGTTTATACTCTTTGAATAATCTTCCAATAGTTTTTAAGACTTTAAATCCATCTGAAAAAGTATTCAATTTTGATTCACTTCCTGCTGGTCTATCTCTATATTCTATTGGTATTTCTTTTAATGAGAAATTCTTATCTAGTGCATGAATAGTCATTTCTGTCTCAATCTCAAATCCTTTTGATAAAACAGGAAATGTTTTTACAAAATCATATGAGAAAGCTCTATATCCTGTCATAATATCTCTAACTTTACTTTTAAATAATGTATTAATTAATCCTCTTACTAATTTATTACCAAAATTATGGAATGGTCTTTTATTTTCCTCAAAATAAGTTGATGACAGTCTATCTCCTATAACCATATCTACTTTATCTTTCAAAATATAATCAACCATTTCTCTAGCATTCTCTGCTGGATATGTATCATCACCATCTATCATTAAGTAGCAATCTGCATCTATCTCTTTAAACATTGTTCTGATAACATTACCTTTTCCCTGGCGATGTTCATATCTTACTATTGCTCCAGCTTTTTTTGCTATTTTATCTGTATTATCAGAAGAATTATTATCATATACATAAATATCAGCTTCTGGCAAAACTTTTTTGTAATCTTTTACTACTTTTTCTATTGTTTTGCTTTCATTATAACAAGGTACCAAAACAACCACTTTTTTATCTTTAAAAATATCATTCTCTTTTTTCATACTACTCCACCTATACCTCTAAATTTATTTTTATTATATAATACTTTTATTATTTTATTCTATAAAATTTAATTGAAAATTTAAAAATATTTATTAATTCATTTATATTAAATACAATCATTATTAAACATAATGTTATTATAATCATTTTAAATAGTATCTTATTATTTATTGTTGACTTTATAAATAGGAATACTAAAGATACATATGAAAATCCAAAATATAAGCTATATAGTATTAACCCATTTTCCGCTGTACCCCATCCAAATAATAATAATAATATAACTGAAAAAAGCATCCATAAAAGACAAAATTGAGCAAACTTATTTTTTCTATTCATAATAAAACCTAATATGGCAATAATAACTATTGAAATACCTATATAATCTATATTTTTTGCAATAGTTTGCTGATATGATGGATGTGATAAGACTTTTGTTATAAATCCATCAGAGGCTATAAATTGCATTCTTATAAAGCGAGAAAATTGTTTGAATTTCTCATAAAATGATAGTTTTTTTGCAAATGATGAGGTTAGTCCAAATAAATTATTTTTAAACAACAGTACTTGTGGGAATTGTCCACCTATTATCATCATTGAAGTAAAGATACCAAAGCAATTTAATGCATCAATTACCCATTCTTTTATATTTCTTGCTTTTGATATGAGTGGCAGAATAATACCTGATGTTATTAGTGTACCAACAGAGCCGACGTATAGGTAATTTACTTTCATATTGCCTTCATAGTATATATAGCAAGCTGTAATAAGATAAGTTAATGCAATTACATATTGTTCTAGTAAAATGCTAAAAACTAAATATGGGAATGAACAACTAATTAGCAAATAAAAATAATTTTTTTCTTTATCTTTTAGTTTTAGCATTCTTGCAATTAAAATGGTTGTATATGCTAAAAGTATAAATTGTAAAAATGTCATAGCTGCAGCATATTGAAAATTAGATGGAACCATGTATAATAGTTCAGATAATATTTTTCCTACTATTGAAATCGGTAATGATAATACACCAAATAAAGGTTGTCTAATATCATTTTGTTCATAACTAACATTAAAAAATGAATCTTCATAGGTAATAGCTCCTGAATCACTTGTATATATAACATCATATATAACCAATTCATCTTTATGATATGGTATTGAAAATGCAGTCGTTACTCTTGGAAGAACAATTGAGATTAATAATCCAATAACTGAGATTATAATAATATATCTTTTTTCGATTGTACTCAGTCTCTTTACAAATTTCATTAATGAAGGAATTATTTTATCTATTATGAAATATATTAATACGCTAAATGAAATAATTGAAATTGTTAAAAAAATTAAATAGAAAAAATCTTTATTATACAAATGAATATACTTTCTCGATAGCCAATTAATATAATTAATGCTTGTATTATCATATTGTAAATAATATTTTAATGAATAAATACTTATAAATATTGAAACAATTAATTTCTTTAAATTAAAATGAACTTTTCTTAAAAATTGTCTATCTATTATTATTGCTACAATAAATGACAATATAGATCCAATAAATGTAATTTTAGGTTTATATCTATTAGACAATAACATTGTTAAAAATGGACAAGACAATATAAACAAATATCTGATTATTATATTTAATATTTTTCTATTTTGTTTCATTCTATCCTCCTATACAATATATAATATTAGTAGCATAGCAATGCCATATACCATTCCTAGTGCCAATAATATTTTATCTTTAACAATTACTTCGACTGGATCCCCATCACTATTTCCTTCTATATCCATACTATACTTAAGAAGAATTATTATCAAAAATGGAACTGTCCATATTAATAGATTATTGCTTTTTGATACAATTTCATAATCTGTTGTCCACAAGGAATAAAAAATTATCGTCATTGTCATAAATACATTCATATTTTTATCTAAAAATTCTTTATTGTAGTATTTTAATACATGTCTAGTTTTTTTACTTTTCATCAATTCGTTTCTTCTTTTTCCTAGGCCTAAATAAAAAGAAGCCGATATTACTGTTAAGTATAACCAATTTGATACGTTTATTCCTATAAGAGATGCTCCAAATAATACCCTTATAACAAATCCTGATACCAAAATAATAACATCTACTAGTGGAATATTTTTAGCCCCCATGCTATAACAAATATTTAAAATAAAATATAAAAGTATCAATAATATAGAAATAATATTAAACTTCATAAATATACATATTATTGTTACTATAAATAATAGAAAAATCATAAATATTATTGCATTTATTGGTCTTATTTTTCCCGAAGCTATCGGTCTATTACATTTTGTTTTATGATTTCTATCTGATTTCATATCTTTTATATCATTTATGATATATATTGAACTTGCTATAAATGAAAAACATATAAAACCAAATATTGTAGTTATCAACTTACTTTTTTCTAACATTAATCCACTAAATAATAATGGCAAGAATATTAGTAAATTTTTTATATAATGTTTTACTCTCATTAATTTTATGTAATTCATATTTCCTCCATTAATTCTATATTTGACTTATATAATTATAATATTTTTCTCTTATTTTTTTAGATAGTTTTAAGTTGTATATGAACTTGAATAACAATTGCCTTAAAAATTCTATAATTGCACATACAATAAAAATTATAATGGATACTGTTAATACATATACAAAAAATTTATACGAATAGATATTACCATTATCAATTTTCAGCCACTTATAAAGTAAATCTCTCATAAAATTATTATCATGAATTAAATATATTCCAAAACTCAAAGATGCTAGTTTGTTTATAATAGAACTATTAATTGTATGTGCTCCTATGTATAGAAAAAATGCAACGCTTTGTATAATAACGTATGGGTTACTATACAAGAGTCCTGTTCTATGAATATTCCTTCCAATGTCTTCGGTAATTGTGTTCACATTTAATAATGAGTCAGAATACTTATATAGGGTATAATTTAGAAATACACATATAAGAAAAATACTTATCATATATATTTTGTATTTGTTATTTGATGCTCTTTTAAAAAGATAACTTTTATTTAAAGGATATTTTTTTAAATATGCTCCTATCATATACATATATATAAATTGATACAAAGTTAAACCATTATTATCAAAAAATAATCCACCAGTTATTGCTGGTATTATTGATAATATAATAAAAAGAACTATAAGTAATGATTTGAAAGTTTTTTTGTCAAAGTTTATTAGTGCTTTATTAATAAATGGACTTATACAATATAAGATAATATAATTTTTTAAAAACCAGTATTCATTAATATTTATTGGAAATCCTTCTCTTATTATTGTTAATTTATCTATTGAAATAATATCAATACATAACAATATACCCATAATTATTAATCTATAGAACCATGATGCATTCAAAAGAGCCCATATTTTTTTTTGTTTAAATGAACTGTCAATTTGATAATAACCTGTTACTAAAACAAAGGAATTTACATGAACAAGCGTCATGAATAATACTATCTCAAATATTATTTTAAGACCTTCATTATTACAATTTTCAATAACTTTTCCATGAACTATTATATGATATATAATAATTAAAAACATTGATATTATTCTCATTAGTTCATATGAAGAATTCCTCTTATTTTTCATTCCTAACATCCTCCCCTGAAAATAAGATGTTTTTGATATATAAATATCTTATTTTTTCGTATATATCAGTCCAAAATATAGTGGTAAACATATGACTGCACTATAAATATATCTAAATTCTGAAAAAACCGGTGCTGCAATCATCATAGTTAGCCAAATACCAAAAACTGGAGTATATATATATAGATATTTTTTATCTATTTTTTTCATAGTAATATATGCAAGGATTATGATTAACCAAAAATATAATCCAATACAATTGAAAAAGCCAAATATAGGATTTGAATTCATTATATTTTTTATTGCATATTTTTTTGCTGTTTTCGGTATAAATGTATAATTATGTATTCCTAGATTGTTAGAATCTATTTGTCCAGTTGTTACCCAATATTCCGTTCCTGGATACCAATAACCCAACGTACTTATTAAGTATGATTCTATTGCTATTTTTGGATGTTTATAACATAGATTACTCCATATTTTTAAATATTCAATTTTATTTTTTTCAAATTCTTTGCTATTATATTTTTTATTAAATTTTATAGGATCCACTATTTCTGGATTATATGACTTCTTTAATTCCTTTACTGGAATTATTTTATTAATCATGTTTTCTTCCTTTTTTGTAAATTTCACATCTTTATATGCCATTCTTCCAACTTGCTGAAGTGGTATTGCTAAATACTCCGCTGAACTTGATTTACTTATTTTTAAATAATTATAAATAGGTCCTTTTACAGTAATGTAAGTAATAAGTACAATCATTAACATTATTCCTATAGTTTTTATGTTTTTTCTAAACATATAAATAGTTACAACGGTAAAAATCATATACATATATATTGCATTATTTCTTGTGAAAATAACTAACAATGAAGTTACTATAAACATGTATGAATTTTTCAAAGTAATATTACCTTTTTTTTCTAATAATTTATAGCATTCAATTGTAAATAGTACCATACTACAACTGAAAATTATATCCTTCCATAATGTAATGCTATAAAAACCATTTACTGGTAGAAGTGCATAATATATCAAAATAATAAATACTAACTTATTTGATATTTCCCTTTTCTTTAAAAACATAATTACATAAGCAAATGATAATGCCATGACAACAATTTGAGTTATTGATATTAGTCCGACAGATAAATTTATGTTTTTAAATAATAATGTACCTATCTTAAATGGTATTATCATAAATAATAAATGAGCTATTGTATGTTGATCAGAAATAGGTATAACACCTTTTATCATACTCATCTCAGTTATTGAATCACCTGTTAATATCCCTGGAAAAAAGGTAATCAAATATGGTATGTAACAAACTATTATTACAAAAAAAGAAATTAAAAATAGTCTTGGAATATTCCTCTCTTTTTTACTATTTTTAAGTTTTATTAATTTTGGAATAATGTTCATTAAAACAAAATATATTAATTGTTCATTCCCTAAAAAGTATATAATACTTTTTAGGTTTAACAGTTCATCAAAAAAATCTAGAGTTGGACTATATCTATTATTATATAATATTCGACCTATTAATAATACGAATGAAAATAATATAGATATAAAAGACAGTTCTTTTTTATATTCAAGTTTTTTTTCTGTATTATAGATAAAGTAAAATATTACTCCAAATATTACAATTGATAAAATATTATATGATACCAATATTCCTTGATAGCATAATGAGCAATATATTAAATAACTTGAAATAAATGATAATAATAACTTATTTTTAATACATTTTGCTATGATTTGTTTCATTTTTCCTCCTTAATAGTTATTATTCATTATAACCATAATATATAATTGATGGAGAAATTTTAAAGTATTTATTATTATTTCTGGCATTCTTAATAAAAGATTCAAGTTTATTGTTTATTAGTGCTTCATTTCTATTAACAATATAACATCTATCTTCATCCTTTAATGTATCTAGCATTTCACTATATTTTTCGTTTTGAATAATATTAATAATAACTTTTTTTATATTTTTTTCTACATATTTTATAAACGATGATAATTCCTTTTCATCTAATGAATATAATTGATTTAGTATATATTCTTCTATTCTCCATGAGTATGTGTAATATTTAAATTCTTCTATATCAATATTTATATATTTTTTATATTTTTCTAATCTTTCCTCAAATAACTTTATTACATCGATCATACTATATCCTGCTGCTGATCTCATAATTGAGTCACTTCTTATATAATACTCATAATATGGTTTTTTAATATATTTAATACTTTGTGCTTTTAATAAAATAAATGGATTTGCACTTAAATCTTCAAATCTATCTTCGATATATTTTATATTCAACTCTTCAAATAGACTTTTTTTGATGATCTTATTGCACGTAGAAGGCATTATTGTTGTATATAGTAGTCCTTTATACATACTTATTTCATTAAAAATATTATCTATTGCAGTAGTCTCATATTCATCATTATTTGTTACTGTTAACCAATCATATATAACAATATCAATATTTGATTTTAAATACTCTAATGCATCTTCAAAAAAATTGATATTAATTGTATCATCTGAGTCTATTGAAGCAATATATTTACCTTTTGCTTCTTTTAACCCAACATTTCTGACATTTCCTAATCCATGATTTTCTTGTTTTATATATCTAATTAACTTTGGATATCTTTTCTCAAATTTCTTTATTATTTTTTCACTATTATCTGTAGATCCATCATTAATAATTAATATTTCTGACTTATCAGGTATTGCATCTATAATTGACTCTAGACTTTTTCCTAGATACTTTTCTGTATTATATACTGGTACTATTACAGATAATAGTAAATCTTTTTCTTCATTTTGTTCTTCTTCTATCTTTGTTTCTATAAATTTTTCAATTGATGATAATGATTTTTTACTATATTCTTTTCTATACTTTGAGTATTCTTTATTAATCTTTTCCCTATTTTTAATGGCAATAGAAATTTTTTCATTTATTTCATTAATATCATCATCGCTTTTTAATACTAATAATTCCTTTAGCATCTTATCATCTTCTAATATAGAATTATTTCCAAGAATACATGGAATACTATTATCCATACTCTTAATAAATAACAAGCTATTATTATCAGTAAAATTAACATATAAGTTTACAGCATTATTCGTATATAACTCTTTATAACTACATGTTTCTGTTGGAATATCAAATAATTTTACAAATTTTCTTGTTAATTTTATTGGATTATTTAATTTAGCAATATATTTATTTGATAGTTTTATAGCAGATAATTCATTATAGAAACTATGTCTAGAATTATGTTCACTATTTAAAACACCAACTAAATTTTCATTATATTCTTTATCTTTATTGTCACTTTGTGGAATATCTAAAATTATATGTTCTACATTTTCTTTCTTTGCCTTGAACGTATCATAAAATCCTTTATCTAAAAAACCAATTTTATTTGCAATTTTATCTTTATAAATTCTATAGAGATTATTAAATAAATAAAGTATATATGCATCTGATAAGGCACCAAGTGATTTTGTAAATATTAGTGAAATATCATATTCATCATCTAGATTATTTATTATTTCTTCATATTCAACTCTATAATCTACAAAGATTAATTTTTTGAAATTATTATTATTTATAAAATCTGTAATTTTTTTTACTTCATCTACATCATTATCTATTACAATTGTATTTTTAAATGAATAGCTAAATGCTTCTATATAAATATCTTCTATTTTTGGAACAATAACTAAGTATTCCTTGTTGTAAATTATATCCTTATTTCTGTCTAACATTTTAATCACCTACATTTCCAAAAATTCTTTTACTGATTTTTTTGCCGAAGATAAGTTTTGTTTCTTAAATTCATTATATAATTTCATTACTTTGTCTTTATTAGCTAAACATCTTTCTATTTGGTCTTTTATGGCAGTTGGATCTTCTTCATTATTTACGACAATATATTTTTCTAATTCACTATCTTTGAAATAATGATTATTATTTCCTGATATACATGGTACTCCCATTTCAAAACTTTCTAGAGGTAACATTGGAGCACATTCTGAATATGTAACATATAAATTGATATCATTTTTTGATATTCTCTTTAATAGTTCTTCTCTTGGTACAGATTTCTTTTCTCCTTGTATTTCCACACCTATTTGTTTGGCAAATTCTACTGCTGAATCATTTAATGGAGTCATATCAATTACTGCATTCTTGATAAGAGAGATAGCTGCCATTTGAGAATACATATTTTTTCTCCAATCATCACATTTTGCAGCATATAATCCTATTAGTATTTTCTTATTATCTTTTTTCTTATCTGGTTTTACATCTGTTGTTACTTTATTTGTTAGGAAATAACATTTAAACCCTTCATTTTTATAAAAATCCATTAAACTTTCTTTACATGTACCCATTACATCTATTATTCCTTGTTTATGTAACTTTATTATTTCAACATTTCTAGGCCAGCCATATGTATCATGTATTTGAGAATGACTTCCATGCCAAAATGATTTTAATTTTATATTAGGATTATTTTTCTTCAAATAAATTGCTAAGTCCTTATCTCCAATACTAAAAGCACTGAAGACAACCTGTTTGATATCATTTTCAATTATGGCATTTCCTACTCTTTGTATATCTTCTTTTCTATATAATTCTCTACAGTCTACTGTGTTTTCAAACAACTCTTTTGTTGCTGATGTAACACCAAACCATTCACCATTATGTAAAGCAATATAATCAGCATTTTTATATTTATTGATATATTCTATAGTATTATCAATATTTTTTAAGTATGCCTCTGTAATTAAGTTTTTCTTCTTTTTAATTCTTCTTCTAATTACTATTGGGAATAAGACAACTTTAGCAGTTTTTCTTGCACAGTCTTTTAATTTTCTATAATAGTGAAGAATTTTAAAAGTTCTACTTCTTCCTATTTTTCTTACCATATTTATTTCTATTCTATCTTTTAAAGGAATCCAACTTGCATCAAAATAATGAATCATACAGGTATTATCTGTAAATACATTGTTTTCCCAGTTATATGAATATGGATAGAAATAATCTCTAGGATAAATATAAATATCATGATCTAATTTTTGGATTTTTTTACTTTTTTTATTAAGATCCAATTCATTTAATATTTCTGTTATTAGTAATGGAATACTTACATTTGAAGCATTTTCCGGATCAAACCCTTTAAAACTTCTATACTTCTTTAGAAGTGTTGTGCTTAAATATCCACCTGGTTCTTTTTCATACCATACAGCAGAATTAACATTTCCAGTATCTTCTATTCCAAGGAATGATCCTCTTTCTAATATCTCACTGATGTCTTTAGTCACTTCCATATCTGTGTCAAAGTAGATACCACCCATTTCATTTAGGGCTTTTGTTCTAGCATAATCTGCTACAAATGCCCACTTTTTATTTGCATAAGCTTCTTTTATAAATGGACATTCTTCTAAATCAACATTTTCTTCACTCCACTTTATTATTTCATAATCCGGTAAATATTTTTTCCAACTTTCTAAACATTTCCTTGCTAATTTTGGTAATGGTTTATCTCCAAACCAACAATAATGAACATATTTTCCTATCTTCTTCATTCTGATGCTCCTAACATTTATACATTTATTACATTATATCATGTATGATTTATTGTGTAAAACAATATGAAATTAAAAAAGCGATTTAATAGAGTGATTTTTCACCTTATAGTATCGCTTATTACTAAATTATATATCTTGGTATATATTATTGAAAAAACTATTGTAAAAACTGCTATAAAAAGCGAATATATATAAGCATTATTTATTACACTGGAAAATCTATTATAATGAATACAAACTGCTTTTACTATAGTATAGAAAGCTTCATGAGTCGTGTATATTATAAGCGTATATGACCCCATTATTTCAAATATTTTTCCTTTTACAAATGAATTCTTCTTTTTTAAATAATCAAATAAATATGAAATTGTTATACATATTAAAATAGTAATTGGTATAAATGATAATATTTTTATTAAATTACTTCCAGTGAAACTATTATATTTTGTGTAAACTATTATTCCAAGCGATAACATACTCATACTGATATAAAATATTAATTCCCAAATATTTATATTTTTATTATCTATAATTCTTATACCATACAATAATCCTATAAAATATATAAGGGCTCTATTTGTTATGAAATTAAAATGATTCAAAATTCCTGGTGGTAAAGTTATTATGGTTGTTAAGAGAATAACTATTAATATTATTATAGTCGCTTTAATTTTGTCATTTCTTTTTGTATAGAAATTGTATACTATAGGGCTTAGAAAGTAATATATTAGAATAGCAGGTAAATACCATAAGAACGTAGGATTTTTTCCGGACCATAAAAATAAATGAATAAAAAATGAATGATGGTAGAAATCAGTAATTGTAAATTCTGTATCATATAATAACATTAAATATCCTAGAATAATTATTAATGGTATTGTTATTGGAACAATTCTCATAAATCTTCTCTTGTAAAATTGTTTAATGCTTTTACTTTTTTTTAATGATTGTGCTATTCCAAGTCCACTAACAAACAAAAAGATATCTACTCCAATAAATAGATTTGATTTAATAATATTCACATTTAAATCTGGGAGGTTACAGTGAAAAATCATTATCATAATGATTGCAATTCCCATTATAATTTTTTTTGACTCTAATATTTTCTTAAGTTCAACCATTTTATTACCCTCTTATTAACTACTCCGTATACTATAGATTCATCATAACACATTTTTTAAAGTGTGTCTATTTTTTGATCTAATTTTAGTATTTTTAATCTATAAAAAAGTGAGAACAATGAAGTGAACCCCAAATAGTTCACAAAAATAAAAAGTGAGTCAGGAATTATTTTCCTGACTTTTTTGACTTTAATCTATCAGTGTTGTAAAATAATATCCAATCTTCTACAAGTTTTTGGTATTCTTGTAAAGATGTGATATTATTATTGTGCAAGGTTTCTTTTTTTAAGATGCCATGCCAACTTTCCATTGGTGAATCATCTATGGGTGTTCCTTTTCTGGACATAGAAATAGTTATCCCATTAGATTTACAAATGGATTTGTATTCGAAAGATGTATATTGGAATCCTTGATCACTGTGAATGATAAGTCCATGTACATCTTTTCTTTTTGATATAGCTTCATTCAAAGTATCAATTACCAACTGATTATTATTAAATTTAGATATTTTATAAGCAACAACTTTTCTATCATACAAATCCAAAATAGTTGATAAATATAGTCTTTTGTTTTGAAATATTAAATATGTTATATCTGTCGTCCACTTTTGATTGGGTTTATCTGCTTTAAAATTTCTGTTTAATATATTAGGTTGAACATTTTCTTCAATTCGTTTATAATTGACCGGTCTTGTTCTTTTCATATATTCTGGCTTTAAATAATATTTTCTCATTATTCTAGCTACCTTTTTATGATTGTATATTACACCATATTCAATCTTTAAGCCTTCTGTTATCCTTCGATATCCATATGTACCTTTTGACTTTTTAAAGATATTTTTAATCATTAAATAGTCTATATAATCTGGATCATCAGCGTCTCGATATTTATAATAAGTTCTTTTACTTATTTCTAAAACGGCACACATGTTTGAAAGTTTATATTTATTTATATATAAATTTATAAATATTACTTTCTCTCTCGTTGTGCCTTTAGGAAGGCTTGGTATTTTTTTAATATTTCATATCTTTCTTTATAATCAATATTTTCTTCGCTTTTTCTACCTCTAGTATGATTTATATCATTTATTAAATTGCCTTGCCTTTTATATATTCTTATCCATGTATCAATAGTATGAGAAGAAATGTTATATTTTTTACCCAAATAAATACTTCCGCCTTGACCTTTAAGATATTCATTTAATATTTTGTTTTTAAAATCAATATCATAATGTTTACCCATAATAAAATAGTACCTCCTTTCGTTAGTACTATTTTATCAAATATCATTTTTTATTAAAGTGTCCTAAAAAGGGTTCACTTCACAATCTCACTTTTTTAAAAATCTATTATTCTAAATACTGATGATCCTGTCTGTAAGGCGCTTTCAATTCCTACATCTGAATCTTCAAAAATCATACAGTCATCACTTTTTACATTAAAATATTTCATAGCTTTTATAAATCCTTCCGGATCAGGTTTTGGCTCTTTTATGTCCTCTGCGGTTAGAATTAAATCAAAGAGTTTTTGTGTTTTTGTATACTCTAAAATTTCATTTGTATTTTTCTTAGATGCGGTAGTAACTATGGCTATTTTATAGTCCTTTTTTATTGATTTTATTATATCTATCAATTTATTATTTATCTTTACTTTTTCAAGATACTTACTATATGCCTCTTTTTTGATTTTATGTATATCTTCAACTATAGCTTTATTATTATCTACTAAAGGAGGAATAAAAACTGTATAATGTCTTCCATTACAAAATTTACAGTAATAGTCATAATCTATTGATACATTATATTTGTCCAATGCTTCTTTATATGCGTAGTAATTTATATCATTGGTATTAAATAGAGTTCCATCCATATCAAAAATTGCCAATTTACTCACTTTTTATACCTCTTTTCAATATCATTCATCACCATTATAAATCCAGCATAAAATAACAATGATCTATCTCCTATTTTGTTAATTTTATATGGTAATAGTCGCAACCAGTGAATTACTTCATGGTAAAAAATACTTTTTAACGCTTCTTTTCCAAATTTATTTTCTAAATGTCCTATTACTTTTTCAAATAATTTATAGTACACATTTGATTTTGTGAATAGAAACTCAATTTGATTATCATAATAGGTAACATTATTGGTATTCATTAGAAATTCATATCCACCATGAATAGATTGTAACAATTTTGCATAGTCTAAATATGGTGAATCGTGAATATTTCCTGTATTAGGATCGATTATGTAGTATGGCTTTTTGTTATTTTTTTTATCCTTTAAACAGACTATATTTTCAATTGTAAAATCTCCGTGGATATCTGAATATTCATCATTTTTAAATATCTCCATTAAATATTCTTTATTTAAATATTTCTTTTTATAATATTTCAAATTATGATATTTTTTTCCATTTATGTAAATATATTCATATTCCATAAGAGGTTTTATATATGGAGCCTGTTCAATAATTTCAATGTTCTTTAATACCTTATTATCAATATATAATTCTGTCAATGATTTATCACTTTTTCTCCTATTAACTGAATGAAGATTATCATTTAAATCATCTATGACTGTTTTTAGAATATTCCATGACTTTTCAAATGGCATGGTATGTACATAGTTGAAACATGTCACAGCATTTTCTATATATGGCATATCATACAAGCAAATATCATCCTTATATTGTACTTTTATTATTTCCGTCAATTCTAGCTTACTTTTATGTTCCTCAATCCATTCAACTTGATCATATAATTTTTGTGCATCTTTTCCTATTGAATATTTTCTATAGAAATTTTTGTTTTCTTTTCTACATAACATTGTTGTTGCATTTGAACCGGCAGAATAATCTTGAATAATAGAAACATCTCTATTTATGTCAATATAACTATTAATATAATTACTTTTTTCTGCATTAAAGTATTTATTCAAAAATACCAGTCTGTCATGTTGATTAATGTGCGGGAACAATTCAATATAACTACTTTTTTTACTTTTGCTTGGATGTTTCTTATAAAAATATGATGATATATATATAATAATTATTGGTAAAGATACATATATTAGTAAGTATAATAATCCTTTTAAATCAAAGTATTTATAAAACACATATATTGATGAATGAATTATATTATTACTGCCATATAACATCTCAAATATTTTCATAAATGATATATTAAAATCTAGTGACTGCAAGAAAAAAACTAGTAGATAATATGATGATAAATAACATGTTATTGATAATAATGTTGTAACTATTAATTTTCCTTTGTTAATTCTTTTAAACATATCTTTAAACGAAATAATTGTATACCATGAGGTCTTCAAAATATTAAGTTGAATTCTATCGTTAAAAATACAAGATATAGATAATATTATTTTTTTTATTTGTTTTTTTAAAATAATCATTAGTATACATGCAACTACAATCAATGCTACTATAGATAAATAAGTTATTGTATTATTGATAAGTTCTTTATTAAATAAACTAAATAAACAATAGAATATTGTTATCGTAAAGAAATCTAATAGTATATCGACAATTATTGTTGCAAAAGAGAATGATTTCCCATTTTTTAAATGTTTTCCTGTATAAATAATTCTAAAGATATTACCTATTTTAAAAGGAAAAATTAAATTAAGAATAAATGTAATTGATAATGATTTACTTAATATATCTTTTGGTGGTCTTTCATATATTTCAATAAACTGCGATTGTCTAATTATCTTAATATAGTGTGCAATTGATAATAAAATAATTGATATTATAAATATTATATTATTCATAACTAAGAAAACTTCTTAAATATTTTTTTGTTTTCTGCTTCATAATATTCTTCTGGAGTTCCAAAAGGTATATGAATATCACATTTAAAGTTATGAATTTTATTATCATCTTCTGCCATAATATTATATACACCACTTACATAGTATTCAGAATAATTACACCTATTCAAATATAAATCTTTATATTTTGTAAAAACGTCTTTATTCTTAAAGTAATATGCTCCACATATTGCATGGTTACTTATAGCTTTTTTTTCTACAGTTTCAATTACATTATTATCTTTGTCAGTTCTTAAAAAAGAATATTTTGGATCATTTGATTCAAAAGTAAGTAATGCTCCATCATATAAATCGAATTTTTTGTCAGCACAAAAATTGTTAAATTCTTCAGAAATAAATGCATGATCGCAATCATTAAATATTATTGGTAAGTCATCATCTATAGAATTTGCTCCATATTCACATGTTAATATAGCTCCATTTAATACCTGAGGGATTACAACTATTTTTGCATCATTATAATATTCTAATATTTTCTTATCAATTTCAAATTCTTCAATATGTTTTTTCAAAACCACAAACGTAATATCTTCTACATCGACAAATTTTACTATTGACTGTGTTGCCCAATAAAAGAATGGTTTACCGTTTAACTCTATTAGTGGTTTTGGAATAATAAATCCATTTTTAAAGAACCTAGATCCTGCTCCACCCATTGGCATAACTAAATGTATTTTACTACTCATTGTTTTTTATCTCCTTTGCACTATAATTATCGATTATTTTATCTCTAAATTCGTTTAGTACATATTTTTTACTTATACGGTATCTCAATGCAATTTTTAATGTAATACTTGCCTGACTAAACATCTTTACATTTGATATTTGATCATCTTCTCTCCATGTAATTGGGAAAAATTTTATATTGTGTTTATAGTAATCATGGGCAAATAACATGCAGCAATTAAAAGTTAACTTATCTGGGAACTTATGATAAAAGTCATTTTTTAATATCTTTGTACTATACATATTAATACCAGCACCTAAGTCTTTTATCTTCTTACCAATGCAAATTGAATATATTATATTAAATACTATATTTCCGAATATTCTAAATTTTGAATATCCTACTAGTTTTGATCCTTTTATAAATCTTGATCCTAATAAACAGTCATATTTTTTATAATCTCCATTTTCTATATATGGAATTAGATCCTTTATACTTCCTTGATCATCTCCATGTAGAATAATTACATAATCAAACTTATTTTTTATTGCATATTTAAATGCAACTTTATGTGATCCTCCTAAATTATAATTATCATTATTTCTCAATATTTTTAGTGGTAGAGATTTATGACTAGTTTTATATTTTAGAACTTCTTTTTCTGTATTATCAGTACTTCTGTTATTTATAAATATAACTTCATCTATATATTTTAGAACCTTTTTATCTATTTGATTTAATACTCTTATTATTTGCTTTTCACAATTGTATCCTGGTATAAATAATAATATTTTTTCTTTTTTCATATTTTAAACTCCTTTTATATTTTTTCTATTAGATTTTTCATAATAATAAAATTCAATGTCATTGTTATTGGAGTAATTATAATTTTTATAAATAGTTTTAAATTACTTAGTAGTATTTTTATTGTAACTATGTTATATAGGTATTTATATAATAATTCTCCAAAATTAGAAACAACTAGCAATAATATTATTTGATATCCAAAGTAAATAATATACTTTGTTCTAAGGTTTAATTTAGATTTGGTATTCTTAAATATCTTTTTATTTGACATTAAGAATACATAAGTAATTGCTGGTATTGAACTTAATATATTTGCATATAATACTCTAAAATTAAGAAATATGGTCAGTAAGTTGTATATGACAAAGTCTATACACCATCCTACTCCAGAAATCAATATAAAACTAATAAATTGATTCCATATATGTTTTACATCTATACTTTCTTTTTTATCTATACTTCTATTTTGTTTTTTTTTATCTCTTACAAATGAACATACTTCCATGAAAAATAGAATATATCCACACAAGTATACTGACAAATAGTACATAAAGTATGGTGCTGGTGATGAAATAAATAGTATTGGTATTTTTAATAAAATTGTAAATATAATTACAGATATAAACCATCTTTTTCTAATAATATTAAGAATCAGTAATAATAATAGCAATAATATTGGTATTATATAATTCCAAAATACTCTATGAATAATATTGATTTTACCTTTTTCATCGGTTCCTCCTAAAAGTAAAATAACTTTTTTTCTTATTGATTTATTTATAGGAAACTTGTATTTTGAATTAAATTCATACCACTTGTTATATACCTTTGTATCTTTTTCATATATGTTGGTGGTTGCATTTTTATGTAAAACATTACGAGTGGTTTGATAACCTCCTTTTCCCTGGCCACTACCACCATCGTAGAATGTACTCCACATACTCTTAAATACTACATCCGGATATTTAATTCCTAATTTCATATATGCCTTTAAATAATCTTTATATTCTTTGTTAGAGTATTTTTTAACACACACACCACTCCAATAGCAGCCCTCTCCGTTAAGTTTTGGATTCTTTTTAATAAAATTTGTATCGACTACTTTGTCAATTTTTTTTATATATTTTTCATCAGATTTATCAGCTTTTTTTACTAATTCCGAAACAGGATTAATAGTTGCTGTCAGAGAATAGTTATTACTTCCAATTAAGTAATTATTGTACTTCATAATAATCAATGTTGAACTTGTAACTACAATAAAACATATAAATATCATTTTCTTTGATATTATTTTTTTATCCATTAATAATAAAATAATTGGAAACATCATGCAATAGTAGATTCCTTCTGTTCTCCAACTTGCAATAATTGTTGCAAAAAAACACAATATAATTATTTGTGAAATATTAATTTTTTTATTTTTATAGTATATGTATATTAAATTAACAATAAAGTATAGTTCAAAGAACGAGTACAATCCCATTCTAAACCCTGATAGTAAATATAAAACTATTGGAGGAAATAGTGATATTATTGCTATTCCTAATACTATGGCTTTATTATTTTTTGTTCCTAATACATCTATAATTTTTGTAATACTATTTGATATTATAATTGATATAATAATAATTTGTATGAATATTATTCCTGCCGGTAATGGAATCGTCTCAATACATAAAATATAAAAAACGCTACAAATGAAGTGTTGCCATGCCAATGGTTGCAAATATGATGCTGAATCTAAAATAAATATATCATCCCAACTCCATGTCCCAGGCCACATTATCAATAGTAATCCTAATAGAATTGAAAATACAATTATAAAACTCTTCCAGGTAATATTCCCCATTTCTTTTTCTTTATTTTTAATTATATTTGATATATTAAAAATTAAAATATAGATAAATATTAAGTGTAATAAACTATAAAGTATCATTCTTTCTGGCGAATATTCAATTAAAAATAAGTTTGAAATCCCTGATATATGTAGTATAGTCCATATTATAAAACTTATAATACATACTTTTTTATTTATTATATTCTTAATTAGTTTTTTCATACAATTACCTCAACTTCATTATAAACCTTTTTATTATTTTTGTCATTTTTATATAAAAAAGTCAATTGATGATACTAGTACCTGTCAAGTACACACTAAATAAAAAGATTAATTAATTTGAAAATTTTAGTCGATACTGTATAGGAGACAAGTATCCAAGATTCTTTTGAATACGTTCATTGTTATACCAATGGAC
>Ga0256405_10000130_pt1 | contig 236485 bp, 204 predicted proteins | sample RumenRJG_02DNA_FD_189096 | JGI IMG/M metagenome (GOLD analysis project Ga0256405, IMG submission 189096) | Bovine rumen microbial communities from Lethbridge, Alberta, Canada - RJG_02 | ecosystem: Host-associated > Mammals > Digestive system > Stomach > Rumen | place: Canada: Alberta...
TGTCTGATGTCTTGCCGGAAATAAACTACAATAGGGAAAAGGAAACAAAGAATCTTGTTGAAACCGATTTTTGGGAATATTAGGCAACTCCACATAATCAGCCATAAGGCAAGATAGCGCCCTGAAGGGGCAAAAGAATTTTCTATTAGGGCTTTTGCCCTTACAGGGCGAATATACAAACTGCTTTGTACATAGGGCGTTGCCCTATGCTATGTGCAGACCTTGCCCTTTCAGGGCGCATGTCAGCATGATGCGAATAATGTCACGTTAATGTCGCATTAATTTTCGTGAGTTTCGTGTTCAAAAAAGATATTAATGTCAGAATTAACGTTTTAATTTATGTCATAATTAATGTTTCGCCGTAAGGCTTTTTTCTTGCAACATTAATTGGACGTTAATTGAGACATTAATTGAAACATTAATTTTTTCAACCACAGATATTATTCGCAAAGCTCATCAAGCTAAAGCAAGTCGGGATTGTAGGGATATTAATCACGAGCGTAAGCGAGAAACTTGCGTAGCTTGTTGAGCCTTGCGAAAAATCCCTTTGATCTGTGGTATCTGTGTTCAAAAAAAACTTTGCGACTTTGCGGCTTTGCGTTTGAAAGAGAGATTAAGGGAATAAGGCTTGACACAAAAAAAGCTCCACTGTCATCACGACATTGGAGCATTTTTTTATGTTAACTCATAAACCTTCAAAGAAGGAAGCTCTTCGCTTTTTATTTGTTATCCTAATGAGTTAAGCATGAATCTTTTACCTAAAAACTAAAACCTAAAAAATCTTTTATTCTGCTAACCTAAACAATTTCATTTTCACTAATCGTCAACAAGTTGGCTAAAACATTACTTGTTTCTGATTTCCGAGTGCAAAATTAATACATTTTTTCTGTGTACGCAAACAATTTTAGGAAAATGATAGATTTCGGTGCGTTTTATTGATACACATCAAAAGACGTGTGCGCGCACACAACGTTTATTCCTCTACAAATACCTCGTCAACAGCCTTGCGTTTCTTTGGTGAGATGTCGTTTGCTGGATGTCCGAGAGGTATGATTACGGCTGGCTCTTCCTCCTCTGGCATATTGAAGAGTTCCTTGCAATGTGCAGGACGGAAATTGCATACCCAGCAAGTGCCGAGACCTACTGCGGTGGCTGCAAGGCACAGATGCTCTACGGCAATGGCGATGTCGATGTCACCATGACTCTTACCATCCTTGCGCACCCACTCCTGATCGTGGAGGACAGACGCGATGATATACATCGGGGCTGTGGCGAACCATTCCCTGTCATAGCATTCGCGCAGCTTGCGCTTGCCTTCCTCGCTCTTTACGATGCGGAAACGCCAGGGCTGCTTGTTTACGGCAGATGGTGCGAGGCGCACACATTCCTTTATATACTCCAGTTGCTCTTCGCTGACAGCCTCTGAGGTGTAGTCTCGGCAGCTGTATCTGTTTTCTATAATCTTTGATAGCTCCATATTATATATATTAATAATGTGATTTACAAAGGTACATATTTTATCCAATATAAGTTTTATTTATACGTTTTTTAACCTGCACAAGCGTCATGACAGGCATGAAATTCACAAAAAAGGCATACGTGGGGTACGATTATCCATCAATTATAGCGCCCTGAAGGGGCAAAGAGCCATTAGCCCGGGGCAACGCCCTGGGGAATTAGAGAAATAGTTAGCGCCCTGAAGGGGCAAAAGCCCTAATATGAAATAATTCTTTTGCCCTTACAGGGCGAAATTACCATCTTCAATGAACATAGGGCGATGCCCTATGCTATTAGCTTGTTGGGCTTTCAGCCCGCTTATCATTATGGATTTGCATCGCAACACCTTAAAAGTTGCAAAAAAATGGCGGAGGGGAATATGTTTATGGGAAAAAATTAGTAATTTTGCATATATGGAAAAAGAAAATAAAGAAAAGCAACTGACGGATTATGAGAAATACTGTCAGATGATGGCGCAACAACAGGAAGAGGACATGGATGAACTTATCTCTGGCGATATGAGTGAAGAAGCGCCGGAGGGTGTTTTTGTGCGAGGGCATTAGACCCTCTAAATCCCCCTGCATAGGGGGACTTCCATCGCGTTACAACCCTCCCCCTATGCAGGGGGATTAAGGGGGTCTTATTTTTAACAGAAAACAATGAATCAGAAGAAAGATCCAATGGAATGGGAGGTGCTTGAAAGCGAGTACCTATATAAGAGACCGTGGCTGACGGCAAGACGTGAGCATGTGAAACTGCCTACGGGTGCGGAGATTAAGGATTTCTACGTGTTGGAATATCCTGAGTTCTGCAACGTCATCGCCATAACGAAAGAAGGTAAGTTCCTCATGGAGAGGCAGTACCGTCACGCACAGCACTTCACAGGCATTGAGATTCCTGCGGGATGCGTGGAGGAAGGCGAAGACCCGATGGAGGCAGCCAAGCGCGAGCTGTATGAGGAGACTGGCTATGCAGGTGGTGAATGGAGTAAGCTGATGACTATAAGTCCGAATGCCGGAGCATGCACCAACTATAGCCACACATTCCTTGCCGTGGGCGTAGAGCCTGTTTCTACACAGCATCTGGAGGAGTCAGAAGACATCAAGATCGTGCTTCTCGACAAGGATGAGGTCCTCAGAATGCTGAAGAATGACGAGTTTCATCAGGCTATGATGGCCGCTCCGCTGTGGAAGTTCTTTGCTACGCAAAATTGAAAATAAAAACGCAGAGACGCAGAGGCGCGGAGAATGATTTTGAACACGGAAGGCACGAAAGAAACGGAATTCGCACCTTGCGGTGCTTGAAATTAATGCGGTATTAATGTGGTATTGATGCGATATTATATGTCTCACTCCGTGAGGAAACATTAATGACCACAAATTTCACGTTAATGTCGCATTAATTTTATGTTTATAACCACAGATTTTCGGGATATTAGGGATATTAATCACGAGCGTAAGCGAGAAACTTGCGTAGCTTGTTGAGCCTTGCGAAAAATCCCTTTGATCTGTGTAATCTGTGTTCAAAAATAAAAACTTTGCGACTTTGCGGCTTTGCGTTCTGAAATAAATAGTAAATTGTAAATAGTAAATGGTACATTGTACATGAAGGTGGTTCTTGCATTTGATTCGTTCAAAGGGTGTATGACGGCGCAGGAGGCGTGTCATACAGCTGCGTTGACAATTCACGAGACCTTGCCACAGGCGGAGGTCGTGGAATGCCCATTGAGCGATGGTGGAGAGGGATTGGTGGATTGTGTGGAGAAGATGCTATGCGTGAAGCGTGTATCTCTGAAAGCACATGATCCGCTTATGAACATCATAGATGCAAGCTATGTTATCTCGGAAGACGGCACGGCGTATATGGAGATGGCTGCCACAAGCGGTTTGACACTCGTGCCTTACGACAAACGTAATCCGATGCTGACAACTACGTATGGCGTGGGAGATATGATTATTGATGCAGCAAGGTGTGGTTGCAAGGAAATAGTGATGGGAATAGGCGGTAGTGCCACGTGCGACGGAGGCAGAGGTATGATACAATGCCTCAAAGACAATGGCTATACCCTACCCTTTGCCAACACCCAATTACCGCATATAATGGTGGCTTCTGACGTTACCAATCCCCTTTACGGAGAACTCGGTGCTGCGTATGTATTCGCGCCTCAGAAAGGAGCGACACCCGAGCAGGTGAAGATATTAGATGAAAGACTTCGGGAGTTTGCAAAAGAGACGGAGGCATTGGCACTTGCCACTCCTGAACTTGCCGTTCATCCAGGCGCAGGAGCAGCTGGAGGACTGGGATATGGGCTTATGGCATACCTTAAAGCAGAGCTGAAGTCTGGGATAGAGATAATACTGTCTATCAGCAAATTCGATGATACAATCAAGGACGCATCATTGATTATAACAGGCGAAGGGAAGTCGGATGCTCAGACTCTTATGGGCAAGGTTCCTCATGGTGTGCTTAATCATGGCAAGAAACACGATATTCCCGTATGGTTGCTATCTGGAGGCATTGAAAACGAAGACTTGCTTGCCCAACACTTTGACGTGGTAAGGAGTATAAACGAAGGGGATAAGCGCCCTCTCGCTACCCTACTCCAACCAGATGTTGCGATGGGAAATTTGAGAGAGACGGTAAAGATAATTATTCGCACCTTACGGTGCTAAACTGACAATAATTACCAATCTGCGCAATCTTTTTCCATCAGTTAAAATTCTTATTGGATTAAGATTGGTAAGATTGGTAATTATTGTCAGTTTAAAAGCAACTTGTTGCTTGTTTTTATAGGCTCAACAAGTAACAGCAAGTTCCCAATCTTACAAATCTTTTATTTTTATCAAGAATTAGAGAATTTGAGAATTTTGAATTAATGCGAAAGAGAGAAGATTGCTACTTGCGTAGCATTTGGGAATAGTCGTGATTGGCAGAAGCGTAAGCGACCTTTCTCAAATTCTTATAAATTCAAAGAAAAAATTCTCAAATTCTCTAATTCTTGATAATATTTATTGAAAATTACGCAGATAGGAAACCTGTATTGCAAGTTTAACCATCCTACTTATACCTTATTGGCATTACATTAAGACCTGGGTTCTTCTTCAGCAAGGCTGTTAGCGGACTCTTGATCTTCTTCAGTCCCTTAACAAGGCTGTTGGCATTGAGACGAGCACCTTTAAGACTGGTGTGGGTATGGTCATGATTGAAATAAGACATAGCACGAGGCTTCATACCGCAATATTTGTCTAACCAGTCGGCTGTAATATTATGGATATCTACAAAGCCCACATTCTGCTCCTTAGCAATCTCGCTACACCATTGAGGGATGTAGTCATCGTTGCGACGCTCTATATAGCACTTGTTCTTTTTCTGCATTATAGGATAGAACGTTCCATGAACCTGACCGTCACCGTCATCCCATTCATTACGAGGAGTGAAAGACAGGATAATAGGTATTGCGCCCTTCTCCTTGCAGTCGTCAATCATCTTACGGAGATACCAGCCAAATGAATAGATTACCCTATACTTACCAGAACTTTCCATGCGATAAACATGGGAGGTATCCTTGGCACACGCAATCTCACCACGCTCCTTAAGCTTGTCAATAGGACTTATGTCATTATGTCCGAACTGTATCAGCACATAGTCACCAGGACGAAGGTCAGAATATACCTCATACCACAAGCCTTCGAGGTTATAGGTACGAAGAGAACGGCCTGCACGTGCCGCATTGATGAAGGTACACTTCTTCTCGTCGAAGATGGTATAGCCCTGTGAGCCCCACCCCCACATACCGTCAGCTTCCTTGTCCTTGTTCTTTCCCGTAGAATCGCCACAGAGGAACACGCGAGGCTTCTGCTTCTTCTCTTCCTCAGTCTTGGTCTTAGGGATTATATAGCCGTTACCATCGAAGTTTTCAGGCTCCAAAGACATGAGCTTAGCATGAATAGAATCAGTCCTGTCGAGCATGTTCTTAATAAGATACGTCTTGAGTTCCTGAAGTCGGGCACGCTCATATGCGTCGTAGGAATCATCGAGTTCAAGGTTCTTAATACCCTCAGCAGCAGACGTTGCATTAAGCAGGGCACCGTAGGCAGATGTGTGTATCTTGTCAAGATAGAAATGGTAATCAACCTTCCACTGGCTGTATTGCTCCAGTTTTGTGGCAGAAATGTCATTAAGGTCAATGACCGCAGTCTTCAGTTCCTCGCCCAACGCGAATATGGCTGGGGTGAAGGATGTGAGCTTTCTCTGTATTTTGTTAGAGTCTTTCTCACGGTCATTACGCGGTGTAAGGGTAAAGAGCACAGGAATACCGCCCTGTGCACGTGTTTCGTTAACAAATCTTCGGATATATCCGCCAAAGGTATATACGGTATCCTGACTATGAGTTACCTTATTGAAGATGATAGTACTATCGTGAGATAGGCTCAGCTTGCCGTCAGGACGATAGCTTGAACGTGCTCTGATAGTGTCAATAGGTCCGTTGTCGTTGTGTCCGAGTTCGAGGAATACGAAATCCCCCTTTCTAACGCCACTGAGAGTGCGTTTCCACAGAGACGGATTCTTATAGAAAGTACGTGGACTTGTGCCGCCAAGAGCATGATTCTCAACAGTCACCTTATCAGAATCGTAGAATCTGTGTGCTACATATCCCCAACCCAACTGTCCGTTATTGCCGTTTCCAAGAGTACCAGTACGCATGGTTGAGTTTCCGACAAGGAATATCACCGGATTATTACCCTTACGGGTAGAACCGGGAATTGGTCGGGCTTCGTTAGCGAGGTCAATTGAATCCTCTGTTACATCGTGTACACCATTGATATCGCGCCAGATAGCATCATTGGGTTTCTGTCCGAATGATGTAAGAGGCATCAACATGAATAAAGTGCAATATACGATGTACGATTTATAATTTACCATTACGTAGCTGTTAGTTCTTTTTAGTCTAAATTTAAGGGGGGAAGGCTTGGTTAAACTTTTATTTCTCTTTTCTTACGTATTGTCCTTTTCCTGAAGTAAACCATCCCCATGAGATAGCGTTTGAAGGACAATGATGCAAGCAGGCATAGCATGTCATGCACTTGCCGTTATGCTGCCATACGGGTTTGCCGTCCTGACATTCTATATCCTTTACAGGACATAGCTTCTCACATTTTCCGCAGCCAGTACACTTGTTCTTGTTTACGGAGAAATGCTTGTCGGTAACGAGGTGATTATGGAAGAAACCACCAAGGAAACCACTATAGAGGCTTGGGAACGCGCCCTTGTCGAGATGCTCACCACCACGACTCTCACTTATCCATTCAGAGAATTTGTCAAGTCTTATGGTCGCATTGCGTATTTTCTCACATTCACGGAGATCCTTGTCAAGATACATGAAAGGGAGTCCGATATAGCTCTCAGGCATTATAATAGTATAAGAGGCATTGAGATGCAGATGCGCTTCCTTCAGATGTCCCTCAAGGAGTTGCATTGTCTCACCGGCACTATCGCCACAGGAACAGAGAGCATAGGTATAGGTGCTCTCGTGATAATTCTGCAACTTGACACGGGAAATGAACTCACGCACGATACTTGGCACTCGCCAGCCATGCACAGGGAACACGAATCCTATCTTCTCACCTGCCTTGAGAGCAAACTCACAGGACGCACCGTCACGCAGTACGTCCACAATAGAGACAAGTCTGTCACAAGTCTTGTCGGCAAGCTTCTTTGCCGCCCATTTGCTGTTGCCAGTTGCAGAGAAATAGAATATCATAGCCTTTACTCTTTCTACTTTACACTTTATTCTTCTTCGTTGCCTTTCGTTTTCAGAATAATGGAAGTAGCACCTATGGTGAAGAGGGTATCGTTTTCAATAACCCTTCGTTCACGGTCGCCAAGAATCTCATTGTCAACAAACGTGCCTGTATAGCTTGGACCGTCGCGAAGCACATATTTCAGTTTGCCACGCTTGTCACGGCTCACGTTGATGACGCAATGGTTCATATCAATAGAAGGATCGTTGGTCTCAATAGGTGTGTTGCATTTAGAACCCTTCATATACCTGCCGATGATATTGTCTCCCATCTTCAACGGAAGTACCTGCTTATAGTGGAACACGTTCTCTATCACGATGATAGCACCGCATCCCTCATCTGTTTCCTCGGCTGTAGGATTCTCTTCTTTCTGCTGTTTTCTGAGTTTCGACACGCCTATACGTATGCCAAACTCCTTGCCACAAGAGTCACACTGGAATACCAGTGACTGACCATCGGTGTATTTCGTTTCATCGAATGTGATATAGTTGTCACACTTGGGGCATCTTACTCGTTTCATGTGATTTCAGTTTTCTAATCCATTGTCTCCATCACCCAGGCATCCTTGAACTCTGATGACATCTCCCTGAGTTCCTGAACACCATTCATTGCCTCGCTCTCAGAAGAATACTTGCCACAGATGACCTTGCTACCATTGCTTGCAGCAATGACTCTTGCATCCTTCACACCTTTTTTAATAAGTGATGAAACGTATCTCTCTGCATTATTCTTGGTTACACGGCTTGCAAGGACGATGACGAATGTAGGCTTGCTCTCAACAGCCTCGCTAACAGGCTCTGAAGCCTTATTGATTTCTGCATTAGCAGCAGCCTTATTCTCTGCCTCTGTACGGTCCATACGAACAGCAGCACCGTTGATAACCTTTATTGCTCCAAGCTCCTCAGGAGTTGTGGTTTGAGCCTTTGGCATTACCTTTGTCAAAAGGCCTGTATCAATAGAGCCCTTCTGAAGTCCTTCAAAGTAGTTATACCCGCTAAAAGGAAGGATAGCGAAGACCGCTATCACAAGCACTAAGGCTACCGCTGCTATTCTCTTCAGGGTTGAGACTTTGATTGTAACGACATCATCCTCGTAATCCTCATATTCGCTCTCAACCTCTTCCTGTTCCTGCTCCTGTTTCAATTCTACAACAACAGCCTTAGCAGGCTCTTCCTCTACAGGCTTCTGTGCCTCAGGAACTACAACACCGACAGTTGGGATTGTCGTTTCTTCCTGCTTTTCCGGAAGCTTGCTGAGTGTCTTGCACTCAAATGACGAAAGGGCATAAAGCTCTGGAGTCAGGATACCAGCAGAACATGGCTCAAATTCAAGATTTCCATCGTCATTAGTCTGAATGACACCAATGTCAGGAAGATCAAAGTAGCCCTGATTGCTGATTTGCTGACGTAGCTCCGACACCTCTGACTCTATACGCTTTATTGCATCAGGATAACTGATATCGTATGCCTCTACGTAAGACTGGGCAAGGAGGGAATCGTTAATATGAAGTTTGGGATTAAAACCAAGGGTACGACTTGGTGGCAAGAACAGTCTCTCCTCCTCATCATATGCAGCATCAACATGATGAGCCATGAACCCACCAAAGCCAGGAACAATGACACAATCATTGTTTAGGAGAAGAATTTCTATATGTTTTGCCAGTTCTACCATTGGAGTTGCAAAGATAGAAATTTTTCCTGAAAGTAACAAATATTTGGGGAATAAAACCAAGAAATATTTTTTTCCTAAAAAAAACTCGCAAAACATTTTTCCTTTCAGAATCTTTTTATTATATTTGCAGCCACAATATGAAAAGAATACAAACTTTTATTATAGGAATTTCCGTCATAGCCACAATGGCAAGCTGTGGAAACACTCCAGAGAAAAACAACACACCAGCCGAAGACCTTGAGGCAAAGAAAACTATACAGGGCATTTGGGTTGATGAACTGGAAGGAGATTGTGTCTTTCGCGCAAAAGGAGACACCATCTTCTATACTGACTCTCTCAGCGAGCCTGTGAAATTTCATATTTGCGCTGACACACTTTACCTTGAAAGTTCACACCCTGCCAAGTATCATCTAAACAAGCTCTCCGACCATGTACTTCGCTTCGTAAACAACGATGGCGATGAGATTTCCCTTGTCAAGTCGGAAGACAAGAGCCTTTTGCAACTATTCGAGAAAATCAAGAAGTCAATCGACCATATCAACCAGGGAGAGCTTATCAAGCGCGACTCTGTAATGTCAGTTGGCAACAAGCGCTTCCATGCATACGTTCAGGTAAACCCAACTACTTATAAGGTTTATCAACCAACCGTCAATGATGATGGTGTTTCGGTAGATCATGCCTACTTCGACAACATCGTTCACATAGCCCTATACGACGGCGCAAGGAAGATTATAAACCGCGACTATCGCAAGAAGGATTTCTCTGCATACGTTCCAAAGGAATATATCGACCATTGTATCCTTTCTGATATTGTCATAGAGAAGGCAACTGCTGATGAGGTTACGTTTGTAGCCATACTCAGCACCCCTGACACCTATACATCATATCATATAAATATCGTGGTCAACAATACCGACGGTACGGTTAAAATGAGCGTATAAAAACCCATGCACAAGGTTTATGACCATAAGGAACTTGCAGCAAGGATAAAGACGATGATATGCGACAATCATCTCTTTCGTGACATTCATTTCTCACGATATACCCTTGCCAAAGAACTGGACATATCCCCAGCAAGGGTAACTGCTATTTTCCATGAAGAAATGGGCACGTCATTCTATGATTTCGTAAACAGACAGCGTATCTACCACGCACGACGCCTACTAAAATCTGCCGTACACAAGAACGACACTCTTGAGGATATTGCCTTGCAGTCAGGTTTCAACAACCGCATGACTATGCACAGAATGTATCTTAAGGTTTACGGAATAACTCCGGGAGAGGAAAGAAAAAAAGGAAAAGCCTAACCAAGCATCATCGCTTTTGGTTAGGTTTTTCTTATGTAGTAACAAGCCTATTCCTCCGAAACAAGTCCCATAGTATGCCCATCTATACAAACGGACTTACAACGGACTTATAACGGACTTGCAACGGAGTTATAAGGGAAGAACAACGACAAAATAAAGAAAAGAAAAATTCCATAAAGCCAAGGAAACAAGAAAAATTTTGGTAGTGTCATTTTTTTTTCTTAATTTTGCTCCTCGAAACAAACATAAAAAATGAACAACAACTTTCAATATCAAGGCGAGCGTTTCGCCGACATACAGATGCTCAGATACCAGTTACCTGGTTTCGAGGCATTGTCGTTAAATCAGAAACTGTACATATATTATCTCTCAGAAGCAACGCTTTGGGGAAGGGATATCACTTTCGAACAGTTTGGAAAGTATAACCTGCTTATCCGCAGCACTCTTGAGAAGATTTACGTAAAAAGTATAAAGGGTAAAGTAGAAAGTGAAAAGACTCCCGAGTTCGACAAACTCACGGAGTATCTGAAGCGTGTTTGGTTCTCTAACGGCATCTATCATCACTATGGTTGCGAGAAATTCAAACCTGAATTTTCGCAGTCATTCTTTGAGGATATAGCCCGTAAGACTCTTGGAGAAGATGCAGAAGAAATACTAAAGCAAATCACTCCTATCATCTTCAATCCGAATATCTTACCAAAGCGAGTAAATAAGGCAGATAACGAAGACCTCATCAAGACTTCTGCCTGCAACTACTACGAGAATGTATCGCAGCAGGAAGTGGAGGATTACTACTCCACCCTATCCGACAAGAACGATCCTGAGCCTCCTTCATACGGTCTTAACTCAACGCTTATAAAGGATGCTGACGGTTCACTTCATGAGGAGGTATGGCGTATTGGTGGAAAGTATTCCGACATCATAGAGCATATCGTCGATAATCTCAGCAAGGCTTCAGAATATGCAGAGAACGACCAGCAACGCAAGATTATCTCCCTGCTCATAGAATACTACAAGACAGGCGACCTCCGTCTCTTCGACCGCTATTCTATTGAATGGCTGAAGGAACTTGAGGGCAATATCGACTTCATCAACGGATTCATAGAGGTATATGGCGACCCTCTCGGCATCAAGGCTTCATGGGAGGGAATCGTGGAATACAAGGATTTGGAGGCTTGTCACCGCACTCAGACAATCTGCCAGAATGCACAATGGTTTGAGGATCATTCGCCTGTAGATCCACGTTTCCGCAAGAAGGTGGTAAAAGGCGTGACTGCTAACGTAATCTGTGCAGCTATGCTCGGAGGCGACGAATATCCTTCTACAGCCATAGGCATTAACCTTCCGAATGCAGATTGGATTCGTGCTCAGTATGGTTCTAAGAGCATCACCATAAGTAACATAACCCATGCCTATAACGAGGCAGGCAAGGGTAACGGTTTCCTTGATGAGTTCGCAATAGACAAGGACGTTGTGGCTATGGTACGGAAATATGGCGACCGTTGTGACGACCTCCATACCGACTTGCACGAGTGTCTTGGTCATGGTAGTGGACAGCTTCTTCCAGGCACAGATCCAAATGCTTTGAAGAATTACAGCAGTACGATAGAAGAGGCTCGCGCAGACCTTTTCGGACTTTATTACATCGCAGATCCGAAGCTTGTAGAACTTAATCTTCTTGATGATGCAGAAGCATATAAGTCGCAGTATTACACATACTTGATGAACGGACTTCTCACTCAGAGCGTCCGTATCAAACTTGGCGATAACATAGAGGAAGCACACATGCGAAATCGCGCTTTGATAGCCAACTGGGCATACGCTCATGCTGAGGGCGCTATTGAGCTTGTAAAGCGTACGGAAGGCGATACTACAAAGACCTATCTCAAGATCAACGACTACTCACGTCTTCGTGAACTCTTTGCCACCCTCCTTGCCGAGATTCAGCGCATCAAGAGCGAGGGCGACCTTGAGGCAGCACGTAATATCGTTGAGACCTACGGAGTGAAGCTCAATCAGGACCTCCACAAGGAAATTCTCGACCGCTACAAGAATCTGAACATAGCTCCATACAAGGGATTCCTCAATCCAAAGCTTACTCTCGTAAAGGATGGTGATACTATTAAGGATGTAACCGTTTCATACGACGAGGCACTTGATGAGCAGATGCTGAGGTATAGCGATGAATATAGTGTAAAGAATAAAGATTAAAGAATAAAGAATAAAGATTAAAGAGTAAGGAGTAAAGGGTAAAGAGTATGACAACAGAAGAAAATCTCAAACACATCAAGCAGTCTTTCAGACTTCTGATGAATGGCGTAACGGCACAATCGTTGCGTGACAAGGGACTTGAATACCACCTAAACTGGGGGGCTAACCTATTGCATCTCAAGGAAATGGCAGAGCCATACGGAAAGGATTACGACCTTGCCATAGCCTTATGGAAAGAGGATATTCGCGAATGTAAGATTCTCGCCACCCTTATAATGCCTGCGGAGAAATTCGAGAGCGACCTTGCAACCCTTTGGATAGAACAGGTACGCTCACAGGAAATTGCCGAACTGCTCGTCATGAACCTTCTACAATACGTCAATTATGCGAGTGATATGGCATTCCAATTGCTTGCAGAACAGGCAACGCTTCCTCGACTCATCGGTTTCAACATCCTGTCACGTCTCTTCTCACGAAATATGTCGCCAAACGAGCGTGATATAAACGAGTTTATAGATCAAGCAATAACAGCCCTCAAGGACGAATCATTATCGCTCCGACACGCTGCCCTCAATAGCGTTCAGCGCTTCGCAACATTAGGCGAAATGCACGAAACAATAGCAAGAGGTGCACTAAAACCGCTCGAAATGGACTATCTCGTGTAACTTTTCACGGAAAATTGCTTGATTGTAAAAAAAAATCATTACTTTTGCACCTTATTATATAACAAAAGTAAAACTAAAAATAGAATAACAACAATAAAATACAAAAATGCTAACACTGAAACTTATAACTGAAGAGACCGAGCGCGTAATTGCGGGTCTTGAGAAGAAGAATTTCAAGGGTGCTCGTGAGGCTATCGACAACGTAATGGCTGTTGACAAGAAGCGTCGTGAGGCTCAGCAGAAGATGGATAGTCTTCTCGCAGAGCAGAAGAAGGCTGCCGGAAACATCGGCCGTCTTATGAAAGAAGGCAAGAAGGACGAGGCCGAAGAGGCAAAGAAGACCGTTGCTGCCCTCAAGGACGAGTCAAAGGCTATGCAGGACGTGATGGAGGCTGCCGAGAAGGAGCTTACCACCCTACTCTGCCAGATTCCTAACATCCCTTACGACGAGGTTCCTGAAGGCAACTGCGCTGAGGACAACTGGGTTGTAAAGTCTAACCTCAAGGAGTGCGTAATCGGTAAGGATACCGTAGGCAACTGGGATGCTAATCCTGTTGTTGAGACAGCTAAGCTTCCTCACTGGGAACTTGCAAAGAAGTATAACCTCATCGACTTCGACCTCGGCGTAAAGATCACAGGTGCCGGTTTCCCTGTATATATTGGTCTTGGTGCTCGTTTGCAGCGTGCCCTCATCAACTTCTTCCTCGACGAAGCTCGTGCCTCTGGTTATACAGAGATCATGCCACCAACAGTTGTAAACGCAGCTTCTGGCTATGGCACAGGTCAGCTTCCAGATAAGGAAGGTCAGATGTATCATTGTGAGATTGACGACCTCTACCTTATCCCAACAGCTGAGGTTCCTGTAACAAACATCTACCGTGACGTTATCCTCGACGAGAAGGACCTACCAATCAAGAACTGCGCATATACACAGTGTTTCCGTCGTGAGGCAGGTTCTTACGGTAAGGATGTTCGTGGTCTTAACCGTCTGCATGAGTTCTCTAAGATTGAAATCGTACGTATCGACAAGCCAGAGCATAGTGCAGAGTCACATAAGGAAATGCTCGCACACGTTGAGGGACTTCTCAAGAAGCTTGAACTCCCATATCGTATTCTCCGTCTCTGTGGTGGTGATGCTTCATTCACATCAGCTATCTGCTACGACTTCGAGGTTTACTCTGAGGCTCAGAAGCGTTGGCTTGAGGTTTCATCAGTATCCAACTTCGACACATATCAGGCAAACCGTCTGAAGTGCCGTTACCGCAATGCTGAGACAAAGAAGACTGAGCTTTGCCACACTCTCAACGGTTCTGCTCTCGCTCTCCCACGTATCGTTGCCTCTATCCTCGAGAACTTCCAGACAGAGGAAGGCATCCGCGTGCCAAAGGTTCTCGTTCCTTATATGGGATGCGAGATTATTAAGTAAAATAAAAGACCCACCCCTTGCCCCTCCCATAAATGGAGGGGAATAGTTACACAACCTTGGTGTTGGGCTTTTCCGAATAGTAACTAAACTTAATTTTTAACTACCCACTCAGCAGAAAAAGGTATCTACTCCCCTCCCTCTATGGGAGGGGCAAGGGGGTGGGTCTACTACAAAAACTTATGTCTTTCAAAATCGTATCAAAGAAACAATTCTCCGAGAAGGTATTCTGCATGGAGATTGAGGCTCCGCTGATTGCCAAGAGCCGTAAGCCTGGCAACTTCGTCATCGTACGTGTTGACAAGCATTCAGAGCGTATGCCTCTCACCATCGCTGATGCGGACATCCAGCGTGGTACCATCACCCTCGTCATTCAGGAGGTGGGTATGTCATCAACAAAGCTATGCCGTAAGGAGGCTGGTGATACCATAGAAGACCTCGTTGGTCCTCTCGGAAATCCTACACATATAGAGAACTTCGGTACTGTAATCTGTGCTTGTGGCGGACTTGGTGCTGCTCCTATGCTGCCAATCATCCGTGGTCTTAAGGCTGCCGGAAACCGCGTACTATCTGTTATCGCAGGTCGTACAGCCGAACTCGTAATCATGGAAGATGAGATTCGTGAGTCTTCTGATGAGGTTATCATCATGACCGACGACGGCTCAAAAGGCGAGAAGGGCGTTGTGACAGTCGGTATCGAGAAATTCTGCCAGCAGGAGCATATCGACAAGGCATTTGCCATCGGTCCTCCTATTATGATGAAGTTCTCTTGCCTCATGACACAGAAATACGGCATCTCTACCGATGTCAGCCTCAATACCATCATGGTTGACGGTACTGGTATGTGCGGTGCTTGTCGTCTCACTATCGGTGGCAAAACAAAGTTCGTATGTATCGACGGTCCTGAGTTCGACGGTGCACTCGTTGACTGGGATGAGATGTTCAAGCGCATGAGCACTTTCAAGCGTGCAGAGCTTGAGGAGATGGAGCATATCGAGGAGCATATCTACGAGGATGTGATGAACGGTATCAAGGAAACTACCGACGTGGTAATGGACAGCGATCCTACCAACGATCCTATCGAGGTGCTCACCGACCGCAACGCGCCTTGGCGTGAAGAGCTTCGCAAGAGCATGAAGCCAAAGGAGCGCACAGCTATTGAGCGTGTAAAGATGCCTGAGCTTGATCCTGTATATCGTGCAACCACACGTCTTGAGGAGGTAAACAAGGGGTTGACAAAGGAAATGGCACTCACAGAGGCAAAACGTTGTCTTGACTGCGCTAAGCCATCATGTGTAGAGGGTTGTCCTGTAAATATCAACATCCCTTCATTCATCAAGAATATTGAGCGCGGACAGTTCCTTGCTGCTGCCAAGGTTCTCAAGAACACCTCTGCCCTACCTGCAGTATGCGGTCGTGTATGCCCACAGGAGAAGCAGTGTGAGTCTAAGTGTATCCAGCTCAAGATGAATGAGCCAGCTGTTGCTATCGGCTATCTCGAGCGTTTCGCAGCCGACTACGAGCGTCAGAGCGGTATTGTCTCTCTCCCTGACATCGCACCTTCAAACGGCATCAAGGTTGCTGTGGTTGGTTCAGGTCCTGCCGGACTCTCTTTCGCTGGCGATATGATTAAGAAGGGCTATGACGTTTATGTATTCGAGGCACTTCATGAGATTGGCGGTGTGCTCAAGTACGGTATTCCTGAGTTCCGTCTGCCAAATGCTATCGTTGACGTAGAGATTGAGAACCTCCGCAAGATGGGCGTTCACTTCCTTACCGACGTTATCGTGGGCAAGTCAATCTCTGTTGACGAACTCGAGGCACAGGGCTTCAAGGGTATCTTCGTGGCATCTGGTGCAGGTCTGCCAAACTTCATGAACATCCCTGGCGAGAACCTCATCAACATCATGTCATCAAATGAGTACCTCACTCGTGTGAACCTCATGGATGCTGCCAACCCCAAGACCGATACGCCTATCAATCTCGGTAAGAACGTGCTCGTTGTCGGTGGTGGTAATACAGCTATGGACTCATGTCGTACGGCTAAGCGTCTCGGTGCTAACGTAACACTCGTATATCGTCGTTCTGATGCAGAGCTTCCAGCACGTGCCGAGGAGGTTAAGCATGCTAAGGAAGAGGGTATCGAGTTCAAGACACTCCATAACCCAGTTGAGTATATTGCTGACGAGAACGGTGCTGTTAAGCAGGCAGTTCTTGCAATCATGGAGCTTGGCGAGCCAGACGAGTCAGGTCGTCGTTCTCCTGTTGATACAGGCAAGCGCATCACTATCGACGTTGATCAGGTTGTAGTGGCAGTAGGCGTAAGTCCTAACCCACTCGTACCAAAGTCAATCGAAGGTCTTGAGCTTGGTCGCAAGAACACCATCGCTGTAAGCGAGACCATGCAGTCATCACGTCCAACCATCTATGCCGGTGGTGACATCGTCCGTGGTGGTGCAACCGTAATCCTCGCAATGGGTGACGGTCGTCGCGCAGCAGCAAATATGCATGAGCAACTGTCGAAGAAATAAAAAGACCCTCCCCTAGCCCCTCCCGTAAAGGGAAGTCCGATGTTAATAACATCGGAGTATGTGTCGGGGGAATAGTTACATAGCTTTGGCGTTGGGTTTATCTGAATATTAAATAATTTAAAAATTATATTTCCCACTCAGCGGAAAGAGGTATCTACTCCCCTCCCTTTATGGGAGGGGCAAGGGGGTGGGTCTTTTAATAATGAACGCATTTTACACTATCCTACTGCTCGTACTAAGCAATATCTTCATGACATTTGCATGGTACGGGCATCTTAAATTACAGCAGACAGGCGTATCATCCAACTGGCCATTGATAGCAACCATCGCCTTCTCATGGGGTATCGCCTTCTTTGAATACTGCTGTCAAGTGCCAGCCAACCGTATCGGATTCATTGACAACGGCGGTCCTTTCAACCTCGTTCAACTGAAGGTTATTCAGGAAGTTGTCAGTCTTATCGTCTTCACGGTAATAGCTCAGTGCATGTTTACCGGCCAGTCATTGCATTGGAATCACCTCGTTGCATTCCTTTGCCTCGTAGCAGCCGTCTATTTCGTGTTTATGAAATAGCTAACGTGAGTTCGCCAACTTGCGTTATTCTGCTTTTCCATGTTTGCCCATCTTTCGTTTTATTTGCTTTCTCTACCCAACGTATCTCCGATACAGGGAACGGACTTACAACGGATTTGAAGCGGAGGAAGAGCGAAGTTAGCCCCTCTAAATCTCCCTGCATAGGGAGACTTTTTTTTGTCCCCAAGCGACCGCCATCACATCCCCCCCCCCATTACCTAATTCCCGTATTTCCTTTCGTGGCCTTTGATTGGAAAACGTGACTTTCATTCTTAACTCTTCACTCTTCGTTCTTCATTTTCTTTAGGTGACCGCCATCACCCAACACCAAACACCCATCATCTGATTCCGAGTGACAACGTGCGTAGCACCTCGCACGAAGTCAAAAGTGCATGTCAGTCCAAAGGCTGGTGCACGTCCTTCGGTTTGACGAGTGCAAAATTACAACAATTTCTTCCGAAAAACATCAAGTAACATAATTTTTTAATGTTATTTTCCGAGAAATTGCATTTTGTACTTGTAACTTATTGATACACAGAAAGAAATTTTCGGAAGGCAATTCTCGGTAACATATATCTGTTACTTAGATAAGGGAGAGGGGGTGTATGTGAACTATACCTCAAAATATATAATATAATATATTAATATATTATATTATATATTTTGAACTTTGGAGTGAGTGTGTGGGTGTCCCTTTTCGGTAACTGATATATGTTACCAGCCATCCACGGTCAAGACCTACGACTGAGGGTGTGCCTTTTCGGTAACTGATATATGTTACTTGCCCCCGAAAGACTGCCTTATCTCCCCTATCCTTAAGCCTTATCTAAGATAGACAAATCATTTCAAACGCAGCATTATTTTTTCGTATCTAAACATCAGTATATCAATAAGATATTATTTCGACAGGTCGCCAAGGAAATCAAGCAAATGTCATATTGTCAAGCAACATTCTCCCTTTAGACGAAGGTATAAAGCTCAGTAACATATATCTGTTACCAAAAACAGTGACAGGGGGTAACCCAATACCGACGCTGAACGATTCGTTCACCGTTTCTTCAGGAACAGCAAGAAATAAAATCATGAAAAAATGTGGTATGAGCAAGAATATTCGCATACCCGATAGGCAGCCTGAAAGGCTAGCAAGCTAACAGCCTAGGGCATCGCCCTAGGTCTAGTGAACAAATTAATGCGCCCTGAAAGGGCAAAAGCATTACCCAAAATTAGAGCTTTTGCGCTTACATGGCGTTAGCTGTGTATCCAAATTCCCCATGGCGATGCCACGGGCTAGTAGCTCATTGCCCCTTCAGGGCGCTATCGTAGGATTACGAATAATCATTATATTATACGAAATAAGGGGTCGATAAATTACCGACTCCTTTGGTTTTAAGGCAAGCTATTGAAGGGGATGGGGTCGCGAAACACGACTCCATCGATGACGCCCTAATTCAAGGCATTATAGAAAACTTTATCCAACATAAACGAACAAAGACCCGCGATTGCGAGCCTTTGTGTTTTTTATATGTAGGGAAACTACAGTTTCAATTCCTTGATGATGCTTGAAATCTTCTGCAATGTGGTTACTCGTGTTGGAACGAGTGGCAGACGAAGCTGGTTCTTGATGAAGCCCATCTCGGTGAGAAGTGCCTTGACACCTGCAGGGTTGCCGTCAACAAAGAGAAGTGAATAGAGGTCGGTGAACTTATGGTGAATCTTCTGAGCTGCCTCAAACTCGCCGTTGAACTCAAGACGAATCATGCGAGAGAACTCCTTTGGAAGTGCGTTACCGATAACAGAGATAACACCAACAGCACCACAGGCAATCATTGGGAAGGTAAGAGCATCGTCACCACTGATAACCTCAAAATCGTTTGGCTTGTACTTGATAATCTCGTCAACCTGCTCAAGTGAACCAGAAGCCTCCTTGATAGCTACGATGTTCTTGCAGTCTCTTGCAAGGCGGCATGTTGTCTCAGGCTTGAGGTTGATACCTGTACGACCAGGAACATTATAGAGCACTACAGGAAGCTCTGTTGCAGCAGCGATAGCCTTAAAGTGCTGATAGAGACCTTCCTGAGAAGGCTTGTTGTAGTAAGGACAAACAGACAGAACACCATCAATACCAGAGAAATCACCGTTCTTGAGTTCCTCAACAACAGCAGCGGTATTGTTACCTCCACAGCCCATAAGGATTGGCACACGACCATCAACCTGTCTTACGATAGCACTCTTTATCTGTGCCCTCTCAGCGAGAGAAAGACATGGTGTCTCACCAGTAGTTGCAAGGATACAGAGGAAATCGGCACCGTTATCCAACTGATAGTCGATAAGGCGTGAGAGAGACTCGTAATCAACGGCCCCATCTTCAGTGAAAGGTGTGATGAGTGCGATACCAAGACCGCGGAAGATATTATTCATATTGTTTGATTTTCTTACCTAAATTACAATTTTGGGTGCTTTTTCGCACGAAGAAAATAGGGATTGTCACTTGCAAAGTGGTACCCGTTTTGAATTTTCGAGTGCAAAGTTAGCATTTTTTCTTTATATTCGTGCATAAAACACTAACTATTTTTGCACTTGTAACAATTTTTGGGGATATTTTTTAAGGAGTACAAGGAGTGCAAGGAGTAGTAAGGAGTACAAGACGATAGTTTTTCTCGTTGAAGGTTGAAGTGATGAGAGATGAAGAGGTGCTACTATCAAGCCTTATTCCTTACTCCAGCAACCACTATTCCGCATATAAGACATTCGTCTTGTACTCCTTATACTCCACAAAACTACTTATACATACTTCCCAACCATAGGAATACAAGTCCAAGGAGAACGAGGAAGAGATCCACGAACTTTGATTTCAGGTTCTTCTCATGGAACATCACAGCACCAAAGAGGAAGCTGACGATAACGCTTGCCCTTCGTACCATGCTCACGATTGAAATCATTGCTCCGTCGATGCTGAGTGCATAGAAGTACACGAAATCGGCAACAGACAGGAATACGCTAACGAGAATTATTGACCATGACCAATGGAACGGTGTCGTCTTCTTGTGTGTCGGCCACCAGAGAATCATCACCATAGCACCCATGATGAAGCATTGGTAGATATTGTACCATGACTGAACATCCATCTTGTTGAGCCCGACTCCACCATTCGATACTGGTGCCATGAGGTATTTGTCATAGAGTCCGCTTACCGCACCGAAGATAGCAGCTCCGACGATGGCGAATATCCACTTATTATGCTTAAAATCAATACCTTCCTTCTTACTTGTACGGCTCAGCATGATATAGCTTACAATAGCCAAGGCAACGCCTATCCATTGATATACGTTCAGTCTTTCGCCGAAAATCAGAAGCGCACCTACAAGCACGAGAATAGGACGTGAGGCATTTATAGGGCCATAGATTGTGAGCGGAATATGCTTCATTCCGAAGTATGCGAGAAGCCAAGAGGCAAGTACGATGAGACTCTTCATCAATATGTACTTATGCACCTCCCACCCTACTACAGGCACGTAGAACATACAGCCGTTGAGACATGTTCCGTAGGCACTCAGGAGAATGAACGGAAGGAATATCAGCGAACAGAAGAGTGTGTTGAGGAAAAGTACTGGAAGCACCGCATTACCGTTGAGTGCCTGTTTCTTGAATACATCATAGAATCCGAGCAATGCTGCGGATGTGAAAGCTAATAATAACCAAACCATTTTATGTACAATTTATTCGCTAAAGCTCATCAAGCTAAAGCAAGTTCCCATTTACAATGTACAATTATCTATGTACACCATATCTTTTTTATCCTGGATACTTTATATCAACGAGGAAAAGGGCATTGCCTGGCATGCTCTCGCCTGCCTGGGTGCGTTTCTTACCCTCTATAACGAGTCGGAATTCGTCTATTGTCATCCTGCCACGACCGACTTCTACAAGCGTACCGACAATGGCTCTTACCATGTTTCTGAGGAATCGATTTGCGCTTACGACGAACACCCAGCAACCGTCACCCAAGTCTTTCCATTCTGCCTCTGTAACCTTGCAGAGAGTGGTCTTTACATCGGTGTGAGACTTGCAGAAACAAGCAAAATCCTCGTATTCAAGTAATACTTTAGCCGCTTCGTTCATCTTATTGAAATTCAAATCAAAATGGCACTCATACGAATAGTGTCGTTTGAATGGATTCTTACGTGTATGAACGAAGTAGTTATAGGTCCTCAGAGTGGCAGAGAAACGGGCATGAAGTTCGTCGTCAACCTGTTCTATTTTGTGAATTGAGATGTCCGGTGGAAGCATACGATTCACCTTGTAGGCAAGCTGTTCGCAATCCAATCTTCCTTCCTTGCAAAGTCCATTGGGTAGAGACGTTTCCTGAATATCAAAATGAGCTACCATCATACTTGCATGAACACCCGCATCCGTTCGTCCTGCACCAACGATATCTGTCGGGATTCGAAGAATAGTGCTAAGACAACGCTCTATCTCACCTTCCACAGAAATACCGTTTGGCTGGATTTGCCACCCGTGAAAACGAGTTCCATCGTATGATAAATAAACAAAATACCTCATTTGGACTGCAAAATTACAAAAAAAACGCAAAACTTTTTCAAAAGTCACCATTTTTTTGTACCTTTGCACGTCAATTTATGACTTTTCGCAATTAAGGCGAAGCACATCAAAGTGAACAATAAAATAAAACAACAATAAAATAATGAACATTTCTTACAAATGGCTTAAGGAATACGTCGATTTCGACCTTTCTGCAGAGGAAGTGGCAGCAGCCCTTACAAGCACAGGTCTTGAGGTTGACTCCCTTGAGGAGGTTCAGGCAATCAAAGGTGGATTGCAGGGACTTTATGTAGGTGAGGTGCTCACTTGCGAGCCTCACCCAAATTCTGACCACATGCACGTCACTACCGTTGACCTCGGCAAGGGCGAGCCTTCACAGATTGTCTGCGGTGCTCCTAACGTGGCAGCCGGACAGAAGGTTATCGTTGCCGACCTCGGTTGCAAGCTCTACGACGGTGACAAGGAGTTTGTCATCAAGAAGTCAAAGCTCCGTGGCGTAGAGAGCAATGGTATGATTTGCGCAGAGGACGAGATTGGCGTTGGCACAAGCCACGACGGTATCATCGTTCTTCCTGCAGATGCTAAGGTCGGAACACCAGCAGCAGAATACTACAACCTTGAGAGCGACTGGCTCATTGAGGTTGACATCACAGCAAACCGTGCAGATGCCCTTTCTCACTATGGCGTAGCACGCGATTTGTACGCATGGCTCAAGCGTAACGGCTACGAGACAAGTCTCCATCGCCCAAGCTGCGACGAGTTCAAGGTAGATAACGAGTCTCTTCCTATTGATGTTGAGATTCAGAATACAGAGGCTTGTAAGCGCTATGCCTGCGTAAGCGTAACTGGCTGTGAGGTTAAGGAGTCACCAGAATGGCTCAAGGAGAAGCTCACAGTCATCGGTCTTCGTCCTATCAATAACATCGTGGATATCACCAACTACGTAATGATGGCTTACGGTCAGCCTCTCCACTGCTTCGATGCAGATATGGTGAAGGGCAATAAGATCATCGTTAAGGACAAGAACGCTGGTCAGCCATTCGTTACCCTCGATGGCGTTGAGCATACTCTCGGTGAGCACGACCTTGCTATCTGCAACGCAGAAGAGCCAATGTGTATAGCTGGTGTATTCGGCGGTAAGGGGTCTGGCACATACGAGACAACAAAGAACGTGGTTCTGGAGTCAGCTTACTTCCACCCAACATGGATTCGTAAGTCAGCTCGCCGTCATGGTCTTTCTACTGATGCAAGCTTCCGTTTCGAGCGCGGTATTGATCCAAACGGCACTATCTACGCACTCAAGCAGGCTGCTATCCTCTGTCAGCAGTTGGCTGGCGGTAAGGTAAGCATGCAGATTCGCGACGAGTACCCTACCCCAATCGCTAACCCACAGATTCGTCTTGACTACTCATACGTCAACAACCTCATCGGTAAGGAGGTTGGCAACGACATGATCAAATCTATCCTCACTTCTCTCGACATCGAGATCAACAAGGAGGATGCAGAAGGACTTGACATCACCATCCCTGCATTCCGCGTTGACGTACAGCGTCCATGCGATGTTGTAGAGGACATCCTCCGTATCTATGGCTATAATAATGTAGAGATTCCAACACAGTTGAAGTCTTCACTCGTTATCAAGGACTTCGAGGATCAGCGTCATAAGATGGCTAACCTCGTTGCCGAGCAGCTTGTAGGTGCAGGTTTCAACGAGATTCTGAATAACTCTCTCACCAAGGGTGCTTACTACTCTGAGCTTCAGTCATACCCAGAGGATAAGTGCGTTAAGATTTTCAACCCTCTGAGCTCTGACCTTAACGTAATGCGTCAGACATTGCTCTTCGGTGGTCTTGAGTCAATCATGCGCAACGCAAACCGCAAGAATCCTAACCTCCGTTTCTTCGAGTTCGGTAACTGCTACGAGCACGACGAGGAGAAGCGCGACAACGAGAATCCTATGAAGGCTTACAAGGAAGAGAATCACCTCGGTCTCTGGCTTACAGGTAAGCGCGTTGAGGGTTCTTGGATTCATGCCGACGAGGACACAAGTTTCTACGAGCTCAAGGCATTCGTTGACAACATCCTCCGTCGTATCGGTATGCCACAGGGTATGCTTGTTACTGAAAAGACAACAAACGACATCTTCTCAACTGGCCTTACACTCAAGAATCGTGGTGGCAAGGTATTCGTTGAGATGGGTATCGTTAGCAAGAAGATTCAGCACAAGGCAGACATCGAGCGTGAGGTTTACTTCGCTGACATCAACTGGACACTCGTCACAAAGGCAGTGAAGAACGGCTCTGTTGACTTCCAGGAGATAAGCAAGTTCCCTGCTGTTAGCCGTGACCTCGCCCTTCTTATCGACAAGAACATCGAGTTCGCACAAATCGAGCAGATTGCACGTCAGTCTGAGAAGAAGCTCCTCAAGAAGGTTGAGCTCTTCGACGTATATGAAGGCAAGAACCTCCCAGAGGGCAAGAAGTCATACGCTGTGAACTTCATCCTTCAGGATACTGAGAAGACAATGGGCGACAAGCAGATCGAGGCTATTATGAATAAAATCATTACAAACCTCAAGAAGCAGCTTAGTGCAGAGCTTCGTTAATACCTTTATTATTTAAGACAAAAGAATCAACAACAAAATAACAAAATAATTTTATAAAAACTCATGGGAAGAGCATTTGAATACCGTAAGGCTACCAAGTTGAAGCGTTGGGGCCACATGGCAAAGACATTCACACGTCTGGGCAAGCAGATCGCAATCGCAGTACAGAGCGGTGGTCCTGAACCAGAAAACAACCCTACACTCCGTTCTATCATCGCTACATGTAAGCGTGAGAACATGCCAAAGGATAACATCGAGCGTGCTATCAAGAACGCACTCGGCAAGGACAAGAGCGCATACAAAGAGGTTACATACGAAGGATATGGCCCTCACGGCATCGCTGTATTCGTTGATACCCTTACAGACAACACAACACGTACCGTTGCTGACGTTCGTTCTATCTTCAATAAGTTCGGCGGCAACCTCGGTACAACAGGCTCACTCGCATTCCTCTTCGACCACAAGTGCGTGTTCACTTTCAAGAAGAAGGACGGTGTTGATATGGACGACCTCATCCTTGAGCTTATCGACTTCAATGTTGACGATGAGTACGATGAGAACTACGACGAGGACAAGGACGAGACAACCATCACCATCTACGGCGATCCTAAGTCATACGCTCAGATACAGAAATATCTTGAGGAGCAGGGCTTCGAGGAAATCGGTGGTGAATTCACCTACATCCCTAACGACATCAAGGACGTTGATGACGAGCAGCGCACTACAATCGACAAGATGGTTGAGAAGCTCGAAGAGTTCGACGACGTTCAGAACGTATATACCAACATGAAGCCTGAAGGCGCAGAAGAGTAATGAAAGAACTCGTTTACGAAACACAAGGCACATGTGCAAAGGCAATTCGTGTTCTCCTCAATGACAATAACGTCATTGAGGAGGTACGATTCTTTGGCGGATGCAACGGAAACACCAACGGTATCTGTTCCCTGATCAAGGGAATGAAGGCTGAAGATGTGATAAATCGTCTGCAAGGAATACAATGCGGCAACAAGGGCACAAGTTGTCCGGATCAGTTAAGCAAGGCATTAAAGCAGATGACTTCAGGTGCCACAAATTGACATAAGTCAATCATCCAAAAACTATCAGTCAATTTTAGACGGAAATATTTTGGATTCTCAGAAATAATGCCTACCTTTGCACCCGCAAATCAGAAATAACTGAAAAATTGGTTCGTTAGCTCAACTGAATAGAGCATCTGACTACGGATCAGAAGGTTGCAGGTTTGAATCCTGCACGAATCACTTCAAGAGGTTATGATTTCAAGATTTTGCACTATTGGTTCGTTAGCTCAACTGAATAGAGCATCTGACTACGGATCAGAAGGTTGCAGGTTTGAATCCTGCACGAATCACAAAAGCCAACCCAATAAAGGTTGGCTTTTTTCTTTCCAAACAAATGCGACTTCGTGCTTGATTTTTACAGAAAGTAAATTACCAGAAAATAAATTTCAGTAAATTTCATGTCAAGATTTTGGAGGAACCAGATTTTTTACTTATTTTTGCAAACAGAAATGTAAACAATTAATTATCAACCCATAAAAAACAAATCAACAAGAAACAGAAAGTAAATCGTAATTAAACAGATGAACGGTAACGTCCCCCCCATATTATGACTTCCCTCTAGTAGAGAGAGAAAAAAAAGCCGCAAGAGCAAATATGGCAAACGATTTGTAATATAGTCATTTAGTTGTCTAATATAACATCAATTATCATGAAATCAATTGTTTTATGCCTTATGATGCTATTGACCTATCCAACCAATAATCTAATAGCTCAGGGTCAACCAAAAAGATGCGAGGCAATTACAAAGAAAAAAACTCGCTGTAAAAACAATGCAGTGAGAAATACTAAGTATTGTCAAGTACATCAAGCTAAGTCTCCGTCTGTCCAGCAATGCAAAGCTAAGACGAAGAGAGGCACTAGATGTTCCAGAGAAGCTAAGACTTCTGGATATTGCAAACAACACTACAAAATGTTTCTTGAAGGAAAGTTGTAATAATTAAAAACATTTGAATATGAAGAATATCGGTCATATTATAAATGAGATTTGTAATCGTATAGGAGGATGGGGAGTGGTGTTGTACATCATTGCTTTATTTTTTTGTGCATGTGATGATCATAATCATAAAGCTAATACTACATATGAACCTAGTTATAATGTCCATGAGCCTACATATACTCCTTCGGCACCATCATATAACTACTCGACTTTCCCTTCCGTACAATCTCAATCAGTAGTAACCACTAGAAGTCCAACTCCAGATGATGCTTATAGTGAAGGTTATGATGAAGGATACGAGCAAGGGAAATCTGATGGCAGACACGGACATGATCACGGATATGGTTACGATGATTCAAGTAGTTACTATGACTACTATGAAACTAAATACCAAGAGGGGTATGAAGAAGGATATGATGAAGGCTACGATGAAGGTCACTCCGAATATGAGGAAGCCCAAGAGGAAGAGGAGGAAGATGAAGAAGAGGATTAATTAAACAATCCGTCTTTCTTTGTTATTATTTCATAAACTAAACGAATAATTATATTTTTCTTATACTGACCACAGATTTTGAGGATTACACAGATGTCAATCCCAATTACAGTTTTTTATAATTTTGCAGAATTCACGGAATAAAAAGAGTGAATTTGAGAACTGTACCAATAAGTTCAATTAAGAATTAATCTGCTTATGAAACCAAACGAATACGAAAACGAATCAGGTCTTTGCCCTTATTGCGGTAGCGAGGATATACAAGAGCTTTGCGATGGCACTTGCAGATGTCTTGAGTGTGGTTCTATATGGAAATGGAAAAAGGCATAGAACTCCCAAGCATAGGATATATTCACTAATAACGAATCGCACCTTTGGTGCTTGAACTGACAATAATTACCAATCTACGCAATCTTTTTCCATAAATATTCATTTCTTATTGGTTTAAGATTGGTAAGATTGGTAATTATTGTCAGTTAAAAGCAGCTTGCTGCTAATCTCCATCAATTAATTGACGTTACTTTATCTTCTTACCGTCAGAGAAGGCCTTGCCAACGGTCTTGCCCAACTGAATGTAGGTGTGATGCACAGGATTGTAGGTTATAAGCCCCATCTTCTCCACATCAGGATTACCGTCAGGAGCAAGATATTTCTCATCACAAAGAATGTTCACAATCTCAGCTACAAGGAAGTAACCCGTTTCCGACTCGTCAATTTTCTGTTTCACACGACACTCCAATGTCATAGGAAGATTCTTGAACACAGGAGCATTCACATTAGGTGCTTTCTCTATTGTCCAGCCTGTCTTTTCCATCTTGTCGGCTACATTCCTACCACTCACGATGCCAACATAGTCAGAGGCAACCATCGTATCAACAGTAGCAAAGGAAACGGTGAGGTCAGAATTGTCCTTGAGATTATCTGTAGTAGCATGAGAGCCCAGGGAGATAATGATTTCATGCATATCCCATTGTCCGCCCCACGCAGCATTCATAGCATTTGACTTACCATCCTTGTCATAAGTACCGATAATCAGTACCGGTTGTGGAAGAATCCACGGCTTTGATCCAAGATTTTTCATAATTGTAATAGGGTTAAGTAGTTTATGATATTCGTGAAGCCCATAGCTGAGAAACGACGAAAGTATGACGACGGCACAAACTCGGTTCTAGATTGCAAGTTATAGAACTCCTATGATTTCCTGTACGGACTTGCAACCGTGAGAGTCAAGCCACTGGTCAATACCGTCCTTCACCTTCTTGGTAACAGCAGGATCAAGGAAATTAGCCGTACCAATCTCAATAGCTGTAGCACCTGCCATAAGGAACTCGATGGCATCAGTTGCAGTAGATATACCTCCAAGACCGATAACTGGGATATGAACCGACTTTGCAACCTGATAAACCATGCGAAGAGCCACAGGCTTAACAGCAGGACCGCTCAAGCCGCCAGTACCGATAGAGAGGTTGAAACAACGTTTCTCGATGTCAATACTTGTACCCATCAGGGTATTTATGAGAGATACAGCATCTGCACCTTCTGCTTCAACCGCGCGAGCTATCTCCGTGATATCCGTAACGTTAGGTGACAACTTCACGATGAGAGTCTTGTTGTATGCCTTACGAACTTCACGCACAACGCTTGCAGCTCCCTGAGCAGTCACGCCAAACGCCATTCCACCGGTCTTGACATTAGGACAGGAGATGTTGAGTTCAATGGCAGGAATCTTATTCAAAGCATCAATGCGGGCAGCACATTCTGCATAGTTCTCGGGAGAATTACCGCTAACATTGACAATCATGTTAGTGTCGATATCCTTGATTTGCGGATAGATATTGTTGCAGAAATAGCTCACGCCCTTGTTCTGAAGTCCAACGCAGTTAAGCATTCCCTGTGCAGTTTCAGCCATACGGGGATATGGATTGCCCTCACGAGCCTGAAGAGTAGTACCCTTGACAATGATACCGCCGATTTCATCGAGAGAAACGAAATCCTGAAACTCAATGCCATAGCCGAATGTTCCTGATGCTGTCATCACAGGATTCTTCATCCTGAGATTACCGATATTTACTTTTAAATCTGCCATTTCAGTTTCTTTATGTTAATTACTGGACCTTCCTTACATACACATACATGACCGTCGATAGTGTCTTCCACACAGCAGAGACAAGCACCAACGCCACACGCCATCTTGTTCTCAAGACTTACCTCGCACTCTATTCCTGCATTTGAAGCATAGCGTGCCACAGCCATCATCATAGGCTTAGGACCGCAAGTGCTTATCATGTCGAATGTCTCGCTTGAAAGCACAGAATGATTGGTTACAAAGCCTTTCTCTCCTTCAGAGCCATCTTCTGTAGTGATGAACACACGTCCGATTTTTCTGTATTCATCGAGCATAAGCAAATCCTTCTTGCTACGCGCACCGAGCAGGAAAACGGGCTCACCGCCCATTTCCTTAATCTTACGGCCGAGATACAAAAGCGGAGCAACACCTACGCCGCCACCAACAAGAAGATGTTTCTTCTCTGGGGATGCAGGCATTGTGAAACCGTTACCCAAAGGCAGAACGATATTCACCTTAGCACCGACAGTAAGAGTGCCTAGCTGACGTGTACCGTCACCTATACAAGCGATAAGCAAGTGCAGGGTATTGTCCTCACGGTCAACGTCATTGATAGAAATAGGACGACGTAAGAAGGTTGTCTTTGAGCCGTCAACCTGTATTTCTACGAATTGTCCTGGAATCATCTCAGGGAGTGGATTCTCATCAGTAAGTTTCAGAAGAACATACTTTTCATTGATGTGTTCTACCGATTTCACCGTAAGGTCTAAACAGTATTTCTTCATTTTAATGTTGTTGTACAATAATTATTTGACTGCAAAGTTAAACAAATATCCTCAAAGTAACGAAAAAATCATATATAAATAGGTGGAAACTACCCTTTTTCTCGGTTTTATCGGGATTTTCTGCGCGTTTTTTCGTATCTTTGCACGAGAAAATAATAAATGAAAAATGACTAAAGGTCGCTTTGCTCCATCTCCATCTGGCCGCATGCACTTGGGTAATGTGTATGCAGCCTTGCTTTCTTGGCTTTCGGTCAAGAAGAAGGGCGGCTCGTGGGTACTTAGGATTGAAGACCTTGACCCTCAAAGATGCAAGCTTGAATATGCCTTACAATTGGAAGACGACCTTCGATGGCTTGGGCTTGACTGGGATGAAGGCGGTACGGAGAACAGAGGCAACTGCGGTCCTTATCTTCAAAGTCAGCGCTCTGAGATATACGAGGAATACCTTAACAGGTTGCACAAGACAGGTCTCACCTACCCTTGCACCTGTACACGTGCCGATATAATGGCAACTCAGGCACCTCATGAATCTGACGGAAGAATCGTTTACAAAGGAACTTGCCGTCCTTTGGGTATGCCGAATCATACTGCATCTGAATATCCCCATTCTGGCAAACAAGCTGCTACAAGGCTATATGTTCCCGATAAGCAAATATCCTTCACCGACGGGCATTACGGGGCACAGAGCGTGAATCTTGCCACTCATTGCGGTGATTTCGTGCTTCGCAGAAAGGATGGTGCATGGGCATATCAACTTGCCGTTGTGGTTGACGATGCGCTCATGGGCATTACGGAGGTAGTAAGAGGTCGGGACTTGCTTCTCTCGGCATCACAGCAAATATATCTCTACGATATTCTCTCGCTAAAAGCGCCTGATTTCATCCATTTCCCATTGCTTTGCAATAGCGAAAGACAAAGATTAAGCAAACGCGACAAAAGCCTGGATATGGGCGTATTACGTTCACAATACACACCCGAGCAGATAATCGGTGAAATCGCATATTATGCAGGACAGACAGATCGTCCAGAACCGATGAATGCGGAAGAATTGCTCAAAATCTTCACATGGGAGAAAGTTCCGGTAAATGATATTATCATCGATTGCTAATCAACATCAATTCGATAACACGCTTTTGCTTGGTGAGTCTTAGCGAAAAAATAAAGACTAGCAACAAGTTGCTTTTAACTGACAATAATTACCAATCTACGCAATCTTTAACCAATAAGAAATGAATATTTATGGAAAAAGATTGCGTAGATTGGTAATTATTGTCAGTTATAGCACCAAAGGTGCGAACTAATCGTAGATTAAACCCATAAAAAAATCCCCCATGGAGGGGGATTCTTGTGAGAGGTTTATTCATTGTACATTGCTGCTTTCTGTTCCTTGATTGCTTCATCATAGATGTAGTCATCATAGGTCATGAGCTTGTCAATAGTACCCTTTGGGGTAAGCTCTATGATACGGTCAGCAACCGTGTTGATGAACTCGTGGTCGTGTGAGCTGAACAGTATGTTGCCTTTGAAACCTACGAGGTTGTTGTTGAATGCCTGAATAGACTCAAGGTCGAGGTGGTTTGTCGGTGTGTCAAGAATGAGACAGTTAGCGTTCTGAAGCTGCATACGGGCAATCATACAACGCATCTTCTCACCACCAGAGAGCACGTTCACCTTCTTCTCTACCTCTTCCTGCTTGAAGAGCATACGTCCGAGGAAGCCCTTCATTGCAACCTCGTTACCAGGACCATACTGAGAGAGCCATTCTACGAGGTTCTTGTCTGTCTGGAAGAACTCGGTGTTGTCGAGTGGCAGATAAGCGGTTGTGATGGTAATACCCCACTTGTATGTACCGCCGTCAGCCTCACGATTACCGTTGATAATCTCGAAGAGGGCTGTCATAGCCTTTGGATTATGTGAGAGGAATACGGTCTTCTGTCCCTTCTCTATATTGAATGAAACATTGTCGAAGAGTACGGTTCCATCGGCATCAACAGCCTTGAGGTTCTCAACTTCAAGAATCTGATTACCTGGCTCACGCTCCATTGTGAAGATAATACCTGGATATTTACGTGTAGAAGGAGTGATTTCGTCAACATTAAGCTTCTCAAGCATCTTCTTACGTGATGTTGTCTGCTTTGACTTAGCCACGTTAGCAGAGAAACGACGGATGAACTCCTCAAGTTCCTTACGCTTCTCCTCTGCCTTAGCCTTCTGGTTCTGTGCCTGCTTGAGAGCGAGCTGTGAAGACTGATACCAGAATGAGTAGTTACCAGCGAATACCGTTACCTTACCGAAGTCGATATCCACGGTTTGTGTAGATACAGCATCGAGGAAGTGACGGTCGTGACTTACTACGAGAACTGTCTGCTCAACGTTAGAGAGGTATTCCTCAAGCCACTGTACTGTGTCGAGGTCAAGGTCGTTGGTAGGCTCGTCGAGGAGGAGGTTATCAGGATTTCCGAAGAGAGCCTTTGCCATCATCACACGCACCTTCTCATTGTTAGAGAGTTCTGACATCAACTTGTAATGAGAATCTTCCTTGATGCCAAGACCAGAAAGGAGCTGTGCAGCATCGCTCTCAGCATTCCAACCGTCCATTTCAGCGAAAGCCTCCTCAAGTTCAGCAGCACGATTGCCGTCTTCATCAGTCATCTCTGCCTTTGAATAAAGGGCGTCACGCTCCTGCATATTCTCCCAGAGTGGCTGGTGCCCCATAAGTACGGTGTTGATTACTGTGTAGTTATCGTACTTGAAGTGATCCTGTTCAAGTACTGATAGGCGCTCACCTGCACCGAGCTCTACCGTTCCCTTGTTAGGCTCGAGTTCGCCGCTGATAGCGCGAAGGAGAGTTGATTTTCCGGCACCGTTAGCACCGATGACACCATAGATGTTTCCTGCTGTAAACTTAAGATTTACGTCCTTATAGAGGACGCGCTTGCCAAACTGAATGGCGAGATTGGTAACTGTTATCATTTTTGTTCTTTATACGAAGTACTATGAAGTACATTTTCCTGAATTCGGCTGCAAAGTTACTAATTTTTTTTCAAATCCACAACTCTACAGAGCCTAATTCCAATCTGAGACGGGTGTTTTTCCATATATTTCTGTAAAACCATAGGCTCAATTACCACTTTTTTATGAATTGACGACGCATTCATAAGGTGAAGACCGTCTTTTTCCCATACGGCAATACCGATATGTGAAGTGTCGAGTCCCTTCTTCTTGGTGAGGATGGCAATGATGTCACCGTTCTTGATAGTCTGACGGAGGATATTTGAGTTATTGATACCCTTCTTCGGAATATAGCGGTAGAAACTTCCTGTGATATACCCCTCCATCTCTTTTATACCCTCCAGCCATTCAGGATGAGCAGCAAGCATGGCATAGTCCTTTACATGCTTTGACATATAGTCAACCTTAACGTGCTGAACAGCAGTGAAAGGCATATACTGGCTCTCGACCTTGGTTACATAGCCCATACGGACATTGTCCTCAATCCAATAAGTGAAATAATGAAGACGACGTGTGTATTCCACCTTACCATTGCGGTAGCGGATCTGCTGGAGTTGGTTCTCAAAGTCGGTGAACTTCGTCTCGCCACGCTGTGCACAAAGCGTGAGCGCAAGCACATTCTCTACGAATGTAGTACAATCAAGTTCACGGGTGTTAACCACAAGTTTCTCTTCATCAATATTACGGTCAAGAGTGTGGCCAACATAGGGAACACCCAGAAACTGCTTTCCGAAATGAAGCATAAGGTTGGAATCCTTAGGCAGTTTAGTCGCATCAGTAAGCAATCGCTCAATGCGCTCCATATCCTTCTTTGGCTGATAGGCAGATGCTCCCATAGAGAACAGCATAGAGAACAGCAGAATAACAATCGTTCTTATCTTCATAATTCGCGTTATTTTGAATAGTATTTATTTCTTTCTCCAGAAGTTATATCCCACATAGACATTAAGCTGTCCGAATATGTTATCAGCACGAAGCTTGTCCTGATGATAGTGGTAGGTGTGGTAAATGGCACTTGCTCCGGCAAACCACTTGGAATTGTTCCATACAAGTCCGAGACGGATTGTACCATCAAAGGTGAAGTTATTGATTTTGAAATCCTTAACCATATCCTCGAGTGATGTGCTGTAAGTGTCTCCGTGTGACCACATATAAGATAAAGAACCTAACATCTGAGCTCCAAAGAGCCAGTTCTTAGCAAACACCCAGTTGTATCCGTATCCAAAGGAGAGAGGGACGCTACGATAGATCATTTCATTGAACACCAAATTGGAGTCATTGACCATATATCGCTCATCGCCTTTGGTTTTCTTCTTCACCTGTTTCTTGAAAGCCTCCCAATCCATCGACACGCTGCATCTATTATATCCAGTTCCGAATATCCAAGAGCCGGCATTCAGAAGCTGTCGGTTGGTTTGGTTAAAGGCTGCCTGATGCGAGTATTTTCGCTTGTTCACGACATAATACGCATTTACCGACCTGACGTTGATATCAAGTCCGTCAATCTCCATGCCTTTCAGCATATCGGTGGCATCATGCTCGCCATTATGCATTGAGCGTAGCGTATATCCGTCGCCGAGCTTTCGATAAACAAGGTCAATGGCTATTGCAGGCGTATATAACGTTGTATTAACGTCAATATGCTTAGAACTCAACTGAATCGTATTCACATTGAATCCATATCCAAAGAAGAGCCATCTCCAACCAAAGAAAGGTCCCAGTTTCAGTCTTCTGGAAGGGGCAAACGAAACCACATTTTCATTCTCACCTTCTAACGTGAAATAGTCATCGGTAAGGGTTGTCTGAACCATGGCCGTAAAGTTATAGCGCTGTGGCTCGATATACATTGTGTCCGGCTCTGATGTAAAGAAGCCAACGACATTCTTGCAAGCCCTGCCAAACCAGCACCCTTTCTTCTCTGTTGACTGTAAGGCATCCGATGCCGGAGCATCTGACGCGATTTCATCGGGCTCTGTGGTGTCATATACGGAAACGCTGTCTGTCTGTGCATAAACACCAAGTGTCATACACATTAATATATATATAGCAAACCTGCGTCTCTTCATTATATAAACACAATCTCTTTTTAGAACTTCCCAAGAATCCTATCCATTACCCAGTTTGTTGGCGTTGCAGATACGCTTGTGCACTTGCAATGGGCAGTACCCTGCAATGTCTCTACCACATTCTGGATAAGTGGCAATTGCACGCACTTAGGATTGGGAACTGTTATCTTCTGATTACCACTTGAAGTGATAAGTTCTATCGGCTGATAGTCGAATACGGAGAACGAAACCATACCCTTATCGCCGATGACCTCTATTCGGTCTTCTCTTGCAGATTCGTGTCCTACAAAGCACCACGAACCGCTACCCGGAAGTCCACTCTCAAAACGGAAGCAGGCACTTACCGTGTCTTCTGCCGTATAAAGTTTTCCTCTATTGGCAGAATAACCTTCCGCATGGGTAATGACACCGAACATATACTGGAGCATATCCAACTGATGAGGTGCGAGATCATAGAAATAGCCACCACCAGCAATATCCGGCTGCAATCGCCAAGGGCGCGTTTCCTTTGAGTCGTAGTCAAGCTCACGTGGCGGAACGGAAAAACGTATCTGCACGTTGATGACCTCTCCTATCCTACCCGACTCCACCATATTCTTCACCTCAAGGAAGTAAGGAAGGTATCGGCGGTAGTATGCCACGAAACAAGGGACACCTGTCACCTGGCTCACATGATTCACACGGGCACAATCATCATAGGAAGCCGCAAGCGGTTTCTCCACATAGACAGGCTTGCCCGCGCGCATGGCCATAATGGCATAGGTAGCGTGGGATGATGGAGGCGTTGCGATATAGACGGCATTCACGTTAGGATCATCAACAAGAGCCTGGGCATCTGTGTACCACTTGGCAATGTCGTGACGCTCTGCATAAGAGCGTGCCTTCTGCGCATTACGGCTCATCACCGCTACTACACGTGAGCCCGGCACTTCGTTGAATGCCGGGCCACTTTTTATCTCTGTCACCTCACCGCAACCGATGAAGCCCCAGTTTATCTGTTTCATTACTTTTTCTTCTCGTCCTTAGAAGATGACTTTGAAAGGTCAGTCTTCTTGTAAGCCTTGTTAAGACCTGCTACCACCTGAGTGGTGATATCAAGAGCCTTGTCGCCGTAGAGAATGTTGTCACCCTGCTTAGTGAGAATGAGAGAGTACTTCTTGTCCTTGTTATATACAGCGAGGAAATGCTGGATAGAGTCGCGGAGAGCCTTGTTGAACTTCTCTGTCTCGCTCTGGAATTCAGCACCAAGACGCTGCTGAAGACCTTCGAGGTCTGCCTGCTGCTTCTGAAGACCAGCATTGATCTGACGAGCCTGCTGCTCTGTATAAGCATTCTGCTGAAGCTTCTGCTGGAAATTAGCTGCTGCATTCTGAAGAGCAGCACCCTTCTGCTGAAGTGTTGACTGGATGTTCTGACTCTTCTTCTCGAGGATTAGTGTATAGTCCTTGCAGAACTGGTACTGGCTCATAATAGAGTCAACCTCAACAAAACCGATTTTAAGTTCTACAGGAGCTGTCTGTGAAGAGGCTACTGCCTCTGGCTGCTGATTTGACTTATCGCATGATGTGAATGATACGGCGAGAGCTGCTACAGCCATAGCCGATGTGAAAATCTTTTTCATTTGTTCTTAATATCTGTTTTTTAATCTGATTGCATTAATTTTAGGTGAAAAACGCGGTATTTCGGAAATATTTCATTACTTTTGCATGTTGAAAACCATCCGAATGATTGTCTTCGCGTAGATTTTGTACTTTGTACATGGTACATTGTACATGATTTGGGTGCAAAGTTAATAAAAATATTCGTAAATCATACATAATTATTATTAATAATGAATAAAAATAAATTAAATCCTGAATGTGTGTTTGAGCAATTCGCCAAAATCAACGCTATTCCACGTCCGTCAAAGCACGAGGAGAAGATGATTGCGTTTCTGAAATATTTTGGCGAGAGCCGTGGTCTTGAGACCATTGTCGATGAAACTGGTAATGTACTTATCCGCAAATCTGCTACTCCTGGCTATGAGAATCGTGAGACGATAATTCTCCAGAGCCACATGGATATGGTATGTGAGAAACTGCCTGAATGTACTATCGATTTCAACAACGATCCTATAGAGACATACGTTGACGGAGAGTGGCTCCGTGCAAAGGGCACTACCCTTGGCGCTGACGATGGTATCGGTATCGCTATGGAACTAGCCCTACTCGACTCTAACGATATCGAGCACGGTCCTATCGAGTGTGTATTTACTCGTGACGAGGAGACAGGATTGACTGGTGCAGAGGGCATGAAGGCTGGTTTCATGACTGGCTCTATGCTCATCAACCTCGATTCTGAGGACGAAGGACAGATTTTCGTTTCTTGTGCTGGTGGTAAGCGTACCCAAGCTATTTTCCGTCCAAAATATGAGAAGGATGTGAATGGTATGTTCTTCTTGAAGATTGGCGTAAACTCTCTCACAGGCGGCCATTCTGGCGATGACATCAACAAGAAACGCGCTAATGCCGTTAAGTTGCTTGTCCGTTTCATCTATCAGGAAATGGAGAAGGGCTTAGTACGTCTCGGAACTCTCAAGGCTGGCGGCCTTCACAATGCCATTCCTCGTGACGGAGAGATGACAATTGCCGTTCCTTTCGCTCAGAAAGAGCAAGTTCGTGCCGATTTCAACGTCTTCGTTTCTGATGTTGAAGAGGAATTCCACGTTACGGAGAAAAGCATTAACATGTACATGGAATCAACTGACACAGAACCTCTTATAACCGAGGATGACAGCCGTAAGATTATCCTTGCTTTACAAGGAGTGGATAACGGAATAATGTCTATGTGTCAGGACCAGGCAATTGAATGGTTGGTTGAGACGTCAAGCAACCTTGCAAGCGTAAAGACACAGGAAGACGGTTCAGTTCTCGTGACTACTTCACAGCGCTCAAACGTGATGTCGGCTTTGGATAATATGTGCGCAACTGTTCGTTCCGTATTCCAGTTGGCAGGTGCCGAGGTTGATACTGGCGAGGGTTATCCAGCTTGGAAGATGAATCCTAACAGCCGTCTGACAAAGATTGTCGTTGATACCTACAAAGAGCTTTTCGGTAAAGAGCCAAAGGTTCTCGGAATTCATGCCGGACTTGAGTGCGGTCTCTTTGCCGAGCGCTATCCTAACCTCGACATGGTGAGCATGGGTCCAACGCTTCGCGGAGTTCATTCACCTGACGAGCGTCTGCTCATCCCAACCGTTGATATGGTTTGGAGACATCTGCTTGAGATTCTCAAGAAAGCATAGTCTTTACATAAAAAATATCATGGTCAGAACCATATGTTTTTACTTCTTCTTTTCATTTTTGTTTACATCTTGCTACCGAGATGTAAACAAAAATGTATTATCAACACATGAAACTCGTTTTGACGAGGTCTTTACATCAATTATTGCCAAAACAGACACAAATGTTGTTGAAATTGTTTCTAAATTAGGAAACGAAATTCTGGAAGACAAACTACAAAACATAGGAAATGCCATTGGACCTAACGAAAGTTGTTTGCAGATCATATTAGTGAAAAGCGCATTTGGATTTCAACATTCTCCACATGGTAACGGAAAGATCTATGTAATAAAAAAGTAATAGGTTATTACAATGACCTCATGTATAACTTTAAAGCTTATTTGGACAATGGAAGACTAATGGTACAACCAAAAGAAGATTGTCCTTTCACCAAAATAGATTTTTCCAAGGAAATCCCTTCAAATATTTTTCTACAGAAAGACTCTTGCGGAGGTGGAAATGCTTATCCGTTTTGCAAAGAATAAATAGGACTATTAAGGATTATAATCCAAAGAAAGTCCGCTGTTCCTCCTAACCAAACTCGATGAACCTCTTATTCTATAGCAGACATAGAGCGGACTTTCATCGAGTTTGGTACGGAAGGACAACGTAGGTATAACGGCAGATTAACGACAAAATTATTGACTATTGTTGAATATTTCAAAGAAAAAACAACATTTTTCAATCCTAAACTTTCTTTTCTCAATAATTATTCATAACTTTGCATCCGAATATATGAAAAGTGCATTAGCTTTTGGCTGATTTTGCACAAAGAAATTAGACACAAAGGATGAAACTGGTCATATTAACTCAACCCAAATTCTTTGTTGAGGAGGACAAGATATTAACTGCCCTTTTCGATGAAGGTCTAGATATACTTCATTTACAAAAGCCGAACTCAGAGCCGGTTTACTGCGAGCGACTGCTTTCCCTGTTGCCAAATGACTGTCACTCAAAGATACGTGTGCATGAACATTACTATCTCAAGCAGGAATTTGACCTAAAGGGCATTCATATCAACAATCCTGATACTCCAACACCTGAAGCATTCAAGCGACACATCACTCGCAGCACATATCGCATTAGCGACCTGAAGGAGATGAAGAAGAGCTGCGACTATGTATGTCTCCACTCTCTTTTCGACAGCCTACATGGCGACGGCAAGGCATCTCTCAGCATTCAGGAAATGGAATTGGCACGCGACAAGGGACTTATCGACAAGCACGTATATGCCTTGGGCGGAATGAGCATCGAGAACATCCAGATAGCAAAGGAACTCGGTTTTGGCGGTGTTTGTATCTGTGGTGACCTCTGGAATCGTTTCAGCATTCAGCATGAACTGAATTTCAAGGAACTGATAGAGCATTTCCGTAAGCTGCGAAAAGCGGTGGGATAGGTTCATGTACAATTTACCATGTACAATGTACTATTTGTGAAGAGTAAAAAACTTAAAGAATATAAATCATAAATCTCAATGACAGACAAAGATTCCTTTATGGTATTTTCAGGCACAGCTACTCGCTACCTCGCAGAGAAGATTTGTGCCAGTCTTGGTTGCAAACTCGGCAATCTGCAGATAACAAAGTTCTCTGACGGTGAGTTTGCTGTTTCATACGAGGAGAGCATCCGTGGTCGTGACGTGTTCCTCGTACAGAGCACATTCCCTAGCTCAGACAATCTCATGGAACTTCTGCTTATGATTGATGCAGCAAAGCGTGCCTCTGCCCGCCAGATTATCGCAGTCATTCCTTATTTCGGCTGGGCTCGTCAGGATCGTAAGGACAAACCACGTGTAAGCATCGGTGCAAAGCTCGTGGCTGACCTTCTGAGCGTAGCTGGTATTGACCGTGTTATCACCATGGATCTTCATGCTGACCAGATTCAGGGCTTCTTCGACGTACCTGTTGACCATCTCTATGGTTCAGGCGTCATTCTCCCTTATATCGAGAACCTGAAGCTCAAGAACCTTGTAATTGCAAGTCCTGACGTTGGTGGCGCTAAGCGTGCAAAGTCATTCGCTAAGTATCTTGACTGCCCTCTCGTGCTCTGTAACAAGACTCGTGCACGTGCTAATGTTATCGAGAGCATGCAGATTATCGGTGACGTGAAAGACAAGGATGTTGTCATTGTTGACGATATGGTAGATACAGCCGGTACAATCACAAAGGCTGCCGACATAATGATGGAGGCTGGTGCCCGTACAGTACGTGCATGTGCAAGCCACTGTGTAATGTCAGGTCCTGCAAGTGAGAATGTACAGAATTCTGCACTTGAGGAGATTGTCTTCACCGACTCAATCCCTTATGCTAACCGTTGTGCAAAGGTTAAACAGCTCAGCGTTGCCGATATGTTTGCTGAGACAATCCGTCGCGTAATCAACAACGAGAGCATCAGCAATCAGTATCTTATATAAAAGGTTATGAGGTTGTAAGGTTATGAGGTTATAAGGTCTTTGCTATTCGACTTTCTGACCTCATAACCTTCAAACCTACTAACCTTACAACCTCCATAAATGCAAAAAGAAAAAGAGAAGTTCATTGAGATTAAGGGCGCTCGCGTCAATAATCTCAAGAATATAAGCCTAAATATCCCACGAAACTGCTTGGTAGCCATCTCTGGCGTAAGCGGTTCTGGTAAGTCTTCACTGGCCTTCGACACATTGTATGCCGAAGGTCAGCGTCGCTATGTAGAGAGCCTTTCATCATACGCCCGTCAGTTCCTTGGCCGTATGAGCAAGCCTGAGTGCGATTTCATCAAGGGATTACCACCAGCCATTGCCATCGAACAAAAGGTGGTGAGCCGAAATCCACGCTCTACCGTAGGCACTTCAACGGAGATTTACGAGTATCTCCGACTTCTCTTTGCCCGTGCAGGACATATTTTCTCGCCTATCAGCAACGAGGAAGTAAAGAAACACACACCAGAAGATGTCGTTGCAAAGATGCTGGAGTTCACTCCCGGCATTCGTTTCATGGTACTTGCCCCTTTGCAGGTACCTAAAGGTCGAACTCTCAAGCGACAGCTTGAAATGGAGCAACAGCAGGGATATTCACGTCTTTTCGTCAATAATGAGGTCACAACGATTGACGACTATATAGAGACCGTGGATATTGACGCAACAAAGGCAGATGGCATTTATATCGTTATCGACCGCCTTTCTTGCGATAACTCTCAGGACACAATCTCACGACTTACGGATTCAGCAGAGACCGCCTTCTATGAGGGAGGAGGCTCTTGCAGCCTTTATTTTCTTCCTGCCGGGCTCATCTACGAGTTCTCTACACGTCTTGAAGCTGACGGCATGACCTTTGAGGAGAAATCTGACCAGCTTTTCGCTTTCAACTCTCCAGTAGGCGTATGTCCCTCATGTCAGGGTTTCGGAAGCATAATCGGCATCGATGAGCATCTTGTCATTCCCGACTCCTCACTCAGCGTATATGACGGTTGCGTGAAATGCTGGCATGGCGATAAGATGGGCGAATGGCGAACGGAGTTCATCCGTCATGCAGAGAGAGATAACTTCCCTATTTTCACACCTTACTTTGAACTGTCGCAGAAACATAAGGACTGGCTTTGGCATGGCTTGCCTTCTGATCATGGCGAATGGCGTCCTTGCATCGATTCTTTCTTCCAGATGGTAAAGGAGAATCAGTATAAGATTCAGTATCGTGTGATGCTCTCAAGATATCGTGGCAAGACCGTCTGTCCCGAGTGTAACGGCTCTCGCCTTCGTAAGGAAGCGAACTATGTAAGGGTTGGCGGAAAGACTATAACCGACCTTGTTACAATGCCAATATCAAGATTAAAGGAATGGTTTGACCATCTTGAACTAAACGCCCATGACACAGAGGTTTCCAAGCGTTTGCTTACAGAGATTAATTCACGTCTCGGATTCCTTCTCGATGTAGGTTTGGGATATCTCACTCTCAACCGTCCAAGCAACTCCCTCTCTGGTGGTGAGAGTCAGCGAATCAACCTTACAACATCACTCGGCTCTTCACTTGTAGGCTCTCTCTATATCCTTGATGAGCCATCTATCGGTATGCATTCAAGAGATACCGAACGCCTTATCTCCGTACTTAAAAAGCTTCGTGACATTGGCAATACCGTCGTTGTTGTTGAGCATGACGAGGATATCCTTCGTGCAGCCGACTACCTTATCGACATAGGCCCTGATGCCGGTACTCATGGCGGTAATGTCGTATTCCAAGGTTCTCTCCAACACCTAACACCTAACACCCAACACCCATCCTGCTATACTCTCGATTATCTTAACGGCACAAGGAAGATTGACGTACCGACATCACGTCGCTCATGGAATCGTAAGATAACCATCAAGGGAGCACGTATGAACAATCTCAAGGGCATTGATGTGGATTTCCCTCTCAACTGCATGACAGTTGTGACTGGTGTCAGCGGTTCGGGTAAGTCCTCGTTGGTGAAGGGCATTCTCTACCCTACTCTCAAGCGACATCTTGACGAGGTCTGCGATGCACCTGGCGAGTTCAAGGCTCTTGAAGGCGATTGGCAGGATATTCACCACGTTGAAATGGTTGACCAGAACCCAATCGGAAAATCTACTCGAAGCAATCCTGCAACCTATATCAAGGCTTACGACTACATCCGTCAGCTCTTTGCCGACCAGCCTCTTGCAAAGCAAATGGGCATCACGGCACAGCATTTCTCATTCAATACCGACGGCGGACGCTGTGAGGAGTGTAAGGGTGCCGGAGTCGTTACGGTTGAGATGCAGTTCATGGCCGACCTTGTTCTGACCTGTGAATCATGCCATGGCGAGCGTTTCAAGCGCGAGATTCTTGATGTGAGATACGAGGGGAAAAACATTAACGACATCCTTGCCATGACCGTTGACGAGGCGGTGGAGTTCTTCGAGGAGAAGTTTGCATGGAAGGATTCTAATCGCAACAACCTCAAGGCTATCATCGCCCGACTGAAGCCTTTGCAGGAGGTAGGACTTGGCTATGTTCAGCTTGGTCAGGCATCATCAACGCTTTCAGGTGGTGAAAATCAGCGTGTCAAGCTCGCCTACTACATCTCTCAGGAGAAACAGGACGCTACTCTGTTCATCTTCGACGAGCCAACCACAGGACTTCATTTCCACGACATCAAGCGTCTGTTGCATGCCTTTGACGCCCTCATTGAGCGTGGTCATTCAATTCTTATCGTTGAGCACAACATGGATGTCATCAAGTGTGCCGACCATATCATCGATATAGGTCCAGAAGGTGGTGAGGAAGGCGGTCACATCGTCTGCACCGGCACACCAGAGGAAATCATCAAGTGCAAGGCTTCCCACACCGCCCGCTTCCTGAAGGAGAAACTCTGATTCCCAACCACACTCCCATTGTCACCCTTCATTTTCCCATTCCGGAAAGGGATTTAGAACGGACTTACAACGGATTTGAAGCGAATTTGTAGCGAAGGAGAAGCGGAGGAAAGTCAAGAGTGAAGAGATAAGAGTGAAAAATCTGAGTTTGCATTTCCTTTCGTGGCCTTTGATTGGAATGCGCAATCAGTAATTTCCAATTTTCAACTTTCAATTTTCAATTCGTTTACGAGTGCAAAGTTACTACAATTTCCCCAAACGCCACAATCTAACATGGGGAAAAATATGTTAGATTCGGAAAATCTTCACTTTGCATTTGTAACTCGCTGACATACAGATAAATATTTTCGGAAGACATTTCTACAAACCTCAAATCTAACATATAACCGTTAGATTCATAAGGGAGGGGGTAAGTGTGTCTTATATAGCCAAAATAATAATATAATATAAATATATTTATATTATATTATTATTTTGAGGTTAAAAAAAGAGTGTCCTACTCCCCCTATCCAATCTAACAGTTATATGTTAGAAAGCCATTTTGAGCCTCCTGTTAGGGGTGAATCTAACACATCTTGAAATATGATAGTTTCATGATTGGTTACAAACACGCTTTTTCACTTGTTTTTACGGTCACATAACACACAAAATGTAGCGGAATTCACGTTTTTCCGAGCATTTCGTGTTCAATTTTGGTTATTGATGACGCTGTGTTTTCAACCCACCCCATCTTTCTTTTTGCTTGTTTGATGAGAATCTAACATATAACTGTTAGAAAAAACATTAACGTACATTTTCACATTTCGGAATTTCAACAAGAAATATTGGCGAAAAACATAGATGAAATTTGGAGGTGTCGGAAAGAACTATGAGGTGCTTGAGAATGCAAATGGCAAGGAAGTAGGTCGCACAAATTATTATTACTCTCCTTATAAGGCAATCACCACAGGTATCACCTCTGTCGCTTCTTCCGACAAGGCACACACTCTCTACAACCTTAACGGTCAGAAGGTGGAAACAACACAGGCTGGACAGATTTACATCCAAAACGGAAAGAAGTTTATTGCAAAGTAAAAGCTCTATCACACATATAAAGACCTGCATTCCCATTTCGAGAATGCAGGTCTTTTATATTTATTGCATTTACCAGCTACCGCCGCCACCTCCGCCTCCTCCACCACCGGAGAAGCCACCGCTATGTCCTCCATGGGAAGAGCTGTGAGAGCGAGAACATGAGGAAACATGACTGCGTACCGTATCATTCACGCTGCTAACCAAGTGATTCGTGAAGTTAGGGCCGCTATATATTCCGGCGGTAGTGTACCAATCTGGCTTTTCTACGGTGATTGTCTTGAACTTCCTTGCCCATGTACTTGCCAGCCCGAACACCATAGCGTAAGGCAGAACACGATAGAAATACTTCGCATCTTCCATCTGCAAACGCTCAAGGTTCTCCTTCTCTGCTGTCTCTATAAACTCCTTGAAACCAAGCAGACGCCCCATCATGTCAATACGATAGTCGGTATTCAGCTTGAACCGTCCGCAAAGCTCTATGGTAAGGAAGTTGGCAAGGAAGAACAGGAATATCTCCCAAGCGGCCATAGGAGAGCCGTAATCTGTAAATTCTGACTCATACATCAAGGCCACACCTGACATTATCGTGAACTTCACAAGAAAGAAGACGACACGGTTAATGGCTGATGAATAGAGGTCGGAAGCACTACCCGACAGGCGTAATGACATTCCTAATACTGCAGGCAACAGCCATACCAAACCTGCATACATCAAGTCATCAAACGAGAAGAAGTGAACGATATTCGTGGCTATGGTGAGCGTACTGAACAACAGCAAAGGAATATATAGATAAACCGATGAGTCTGTCCTTATGAGATCCTTCCTGTTACTCTCGCTAAACACATTCTTGAGTGCCGACTTCACCCCATTCATTTCTGAGGATTTATCGCCCAACTGACTGAGTTTCACCGTAGTTTTACCATTTGGGAAGAATACGTTCATCAACTGTCTCTGATACCCAGGGGCATCTTTCGGAAGACTCTTCAGCTTTGTAAGCTCTATTTTCTTGTTCTTATCCTCATCAATCTTTAGATATCCATGCTCGGCAAACCACGGAATAAGCGACGTAATATCACCGTCATCCGCACTATTGTCGATGATGACACCTACCTCCGCACTTGATATCCCCTCTGGAGGATAGAACTCGATCGTCTTTATTACACTACGGCCTCTGTCAATCGTAAATGCACGATATAGAATGACAAGAATACACAACACGGTCAAGGCAAGCCACAGGTAATGCCAGAAATACTGCACCTTTTCAACACCTTCATAATAGCCTTCTGGTAGATCCATATAGGCTGTAATAGCGTGGTTTGGCTGTATAGAGTCGCACACACCTGCTATGTATGTAGTAGTAGCCTCATACTCAATAGGTATGATGTTCTCCTCTTTTCCATAAAATCCGCTATACCATCTCAAGTTATCCACCGACTTTTGAGGCAATGGCTTCTCAAACTCAATTCTGAAGTCAAAATGTCTTATCTCCTCATTGAAATCAGCTCCGAGAATGGTGTGGAAAAGGATGTCCTTGGTCAGAATGCGATCGTCAGGATACTTGAACTTATAGCTTATCACATAGGTATTCATGCCCTCAACCACTCTGTCGGCATCACCTATCTGAATGATATGATTGTCCATTTCCTCCGTTTCCTCATGAATAGGGCCGCCAGTCACCTCCACATCGTCAATATCCACGATGTAAGGGAACTCCGTGTTCTGCATATCTCCCCAAACATCCTTTGCGTCATGCCAGAGGCTGAACTTCGTAGGAATGAAACGATAGAAACCATGACGAGGTTCAAGGAAGTTGATGACGAAGGTCTCCTTCACATCCCACACGTTATTCTTGTGGACATATGCCTCATACTTAACATTCTCATAGTAGAAACCGCCCCGGTCGGCAAATACCCAGGCACTTACCAACAGCAGGATAAAGGAGAACAGCAATCTGTATAGCCTATGCATTTGGCACCTCCCTCTCCGCAACATTCTGAATCTCATACATCTTCTTTGCCCTGAATCCGAAGATATTGGCAATGATGTTATAGGGGAACATCTGGCACTTGTCATTATACTGTCTAACACTACCGTTATAGTAACGTCTTGCAAAAGCAATCTCCTCCTCAGCCTTCACAATGCGCTTATGCAGATCAAGGAAATTCTCGTTTGCCTTGAGTTCAGGATATTTCTCCACAACCACCAAAATACGGCTCAGAGCCTCACCAATGCGCATCTCACCCTCTATCTGACCGTCGATGTCACCGGCAAGCACACCGGCACGACGCTTGGTAAGTTCCTCAAGCGTGTCAGCCTCATGCTTAGCATACGCCTTGACAGTATCCACGAGATTCGGGATAAGGTCAAAACGCTGTTTCAGATACACGTCCATAGTAGAGAATGCCTCCTTCACCTTGTTTGAAAGCTGAATAAGACTGTTATACACGAAGATACAGAAAACGAAGATTATCGCAACTGCAACGATAAGTATAATGTTTGCCATAATGATATTTTTTCTATGTTTATTTGCTCTTTACTTTCTTGTATGAAAACCTACAGATTAACAGCCTGTAAAATCCCATGCAAATTTACACTATTTCTTTAATATCTGCAAATTTTGAGGAAGAAAAATCGGGAATCCAATTAACAGGAATCCGATTATACAACACTGTGACTTCGTAGATCAGCCATTGTGCCTTTATCATGCCGAGGCTAATCTTCGCTCCAGAAGCGAAGGAAGAGCGAAGGATGAACGAACAACTATCGAAGGGACTCCGTATTTTCTTCATTTCCTCAAGTACTAAGGTACTAAAAATTCATGAGAAAAGTAAACAAAAACTTTATTATAAATCCATTTCCTTTTTAATCTAATTCACGTTATTTTTACATTTGAGGCTCTTAAAACATTTCTCACGTCAAACTATCGCTATACTTTCGATAATAGTCCATTGATGATCCATCATTACTCCATAGATACTCCATCAAAACTATGGACTATCTATGGAGTATATATGGAGTATGTATGGAGTATCTTCGGACTTAGAAGGGAATTACTACGGACTTACACGCAAAGCAAAAACTCCTTGTTCTTATCAAAAACAGTAAGAAAAAGGCATGAAAAATCCCACACGACCAAGGAATTTGCTTGGAAGTGTGGGAAAATCTCATAGTGAAATTAATTTTCTATACCAATTTCTTTTTCTTACAAGAACAGGCTTACAATAAAAATAGTACAAAGTATCATTTGATAGCAACAAAGTATCCTTGATAAGAAAATCTTTGCGATCTTTTTCTTTAGAATATGCTTCAAAATATGGTATAATTCGAATTAATAGATATCTGTTATTATCTATTTTCTGATAATTCCCATATTCAATAATTCTAGGAGAAGTGTCACTAATTGGATTAATGTCAAAAGAATTTTTGTATCGGCTATCCCAAGAATGTGCTTTATAATATTTATCGCCATGCAATATTAATTCATGTTGATAATCCTTATAATCAATTTCATATTCGACATCATCACTTGTCAATTTATTATATACTTTTTCACAATAATCACCAATGAAGAATATTAGGAAAAACAAAAAAGGAATTATAAGAATATTAAAAAGCAAAGCATATCCAGTATCTCTTTCTTCCTCAGAAAACAGAAATGCAAGTCCCACAATACCAGATATACACATCACAAAAAATGTAACAAACACAAATGCAAGTTCTTGAAAACATCCAAGAACACATAAAATAATTCCAAGAACGAGATCGATGCCGATGATGTATTTCCATCTATATTCGTCCATAAATATTTCAAGTTAAATAAAAACGATATTTATTAATACAATTCAATTCTCACAAACGTCCTGTCATCAAAGGACTTATAGCCTTTCATTACTCCTTTAGTGGCTTTATAAATGTCTATGCAGAGAGGATCATTTTTAATAATTCTCTCTAACTCTCTTTCACTTTCTTCCAAGGTTCTTTTCAGAATAGGATAGCCGTCGGATGCAAGGATAATCTCCTTGGCATCAGCAACAGAAATGACGTGAACAAGATTTTCGGGAATATCCATTCCGTTAATAACGGCATAGTCGCGATTCTGCCTCTCGCAACAGCTACGCAACTCGTTTTTGATACTCTCCCTACCAATATCCTTTACTCGCAGTTCTTCAACCATTGCCCTACCCTCTTTTAGCAATTCATGAATGTATTTAGAACGTTTCTCTGCATTCACAACTTCCTCTGGCTTAGGGTATTCATAGAGTACGCCATCCACAAGACAAAGGCAATCACCAACAAACCACACCTCACGTTTCTTTACATTAAACACCACGGCACTTGCTGCCATAAGGTTATTATCTGCCTTTGTCGGTTTCTGAGGATAATATTCAGAAACAGCCTCGGCAGTCAACCGACAGAAATCGGTTATCGTAGAGTCGGGAGTGAGTTTTTCAGATATAATGCGAGAAACGATCTCCATGCACAACCGTCCGTTGCTGACATCAGGAGAGTATCTGACATCAGCCTTTGAGGTACTGCCATCAATAACAGCCACAAAATCATCTGTCACGACGATTCCGTCCTCGCACGTCTCCTGGCTTCGCTTTCCTATTATCTGGCTTTCTACGATTCTCATTCTGGAAATTTGGGTTATACGATTTCTTTGGTGATGGGTGATGGGTGGCAGGTGTTGGATGATAGGTGTTGGATGATGGCTTGCGAGAATTATCACGACCATGCTCACGCCTATCAGAAACAGGTGCTTGACCAAGTAATTCCTTTATCAAATCCGCTCTTCCGATACGACGTAGAGACTGTTCGATACTACGTCTTTCCTCAGGCTTATACCAGAAGAAGAAATGCCTCTGGGCAAGCTTATCCTTTGGTGTCTTAGCAGAAAAGACAGGCTCAAGGGTATAAGGATCATATCCAGAATACCATGTCTCGGTACTAACCGTCATAGGAGTAGGCGTAAAGTCCTGAACCTGTTCAAGTTGGAAATCCAGTCGTTTGGTCTTGATAGCAAGATCAGCCATATCCTCCTCGTGACATCCTGGATGCGAAGAAATAAAATAAGGAATGAGTTGCTGTCGCAAACCCTCTTCTCTGTTTATCTTGTCAAAAACACGCTTAAACTCCTCAAATAACTTGAACGAAGGCTTTCTCATCAGCTTCAGAACAGCATCAGAAGTGTGTTCTGGAGCCACCTTCAATCTACCACTAACGTGATTGCAGATAAGCTCACGAGTATATTCCCTTGCCGACTGGTTAGCCTTCTCATCCTTACTATGATGAAGCAACAGGTCATATCTCACACCAGAGCCAATAAAGCTCTTCTTTATCTCAGGCAAGGCATCAACCGAACGATAAATGTCAAGCAAGGCAGAATGGTCGGTATCAAGGTTCGGGCAAATCTCAGGATTGATGCACGATGGACGCTTGCACTTGGCACACGCCTTGAGGTTTCGTCCGTGCATACCATACATATTAGCAGAAGGTCCGCCAAGGTCTGATAGATAGCCTTTGAAATCTGGTAGCTTCACCACCTCCTTAACCTCCCTCATGATACTCTCCTTTGAACGACACGCTATGAATTTTCCCTGATGAGCAGAGATAGTACAGAAAGCGCAACCGCCAAAACATCCTCGATGCATGTTTACCGAGAACTTAATCATATCGTAGGCAGGTATTCTCTTACCCTTATACTTAGGATGAGGAACACGCATATAAGGCAAATCGAATGATGCATCAATTTCCTCGGTAGTCATAGGAGGATAAGGGGGATTAACCACCACATAGCGACCGTCCACGCCTTGGATAAGTCGTTGAGCATGAACTTTATTACTCTCTTCCTCTATATGTCTGAAATTATCTGCCTCTGCCTTCTTGTCACGAAGACATTCCTCGTGGCTATGAAGCACAATATCATCATCTGTAATACCTCCAGGGATATCTTCCTTTCGGCAAAGGAAGACTGTTTGAGGGAGTTCCGTTATATCAGAAATTTTCCTTCCCTTATCCAACTGCTCAGCAATAGCTAGAATGGTCTTCTCGCCCATTCCATAGGAAATGATATCGCCTGCACTATCACAAAGAATACACTTACGCAGACGGTCTTCCCAATAGTCATAATGAGTTAGTCTTCGCAAGGAAGCCTCTATGCCACCTAATACAATCGGAACATCGGGAAACAACTGACGAAGGATCTTGGAATAGACGATTGTAGGATACTCAGGACGACAGTCATGACGACCGTCAGGCGAATAGGCATCCTCTGATCGCAGACGCTTGTTGGCTGTATATTTATTGACCATAGAGTCCATACAGCCAGGAGAAATGCCGAAGAAAAGCCTTGGTCGTCCGAGTTTCTTGAAGTCACGAAAATCCCCATGCCAGTCAGGTTGTGGCACAATAGCAACGCGATAACCGGCAGCCTCAAGGGTACGACCTATCACGGCAGCGCCAAATGATGGATGATCCACATAGGCGTCACCGGAGAAGAGTATCACATCAAGTTCATCCCACCCTCTTAGCTCATACTCTTTTTTTGTTGTTGGCAGAAAATCTGTCAGTTGCATTTTTATCCTTACTCTTTCAACTTTCTTCTTTACTCTTCAACCTCAGGTGTTTCAAACTTTGTTTCAGCGTAGAGTAAAATGAGATTATGAAGACCGAGAGCCTTCATATCCTTATGGTATATAACATCAAAGCAAAGGTCGAGAAGAGCCTTGTCTGATGTACCTACAGAATCAAGAAGCGAGCGGATGTTCAGTTTCAGTTTGTCGAGAACCTGCTCATCCACAATACCATTACTATCAATCAATCCGTTAAGGAGTGAATACTTATGTATAGTTTCAAGGTGCTCTTTCGTTATCTCGATAGAGCGAGTTCCTGATGCATTTGCCTGTATTTTCATATTTCAAAAGCCTAACCAAGCCTTCCCTAGGGGAAGGATGTCTTGCCAAAAGAAGGCTTGGTCTTATTTTTTTATTAATATAATGTTTAACTTACCATCTAACATTCTTCCTTTGGGGAAGGCTTGGTTAGGTCTCTACTCCAACATGAATTTCAGCACACTTCGCATGCACAGTCCTCTCTGTTCCTCGGTTCTGATACACTCCAGAGGGAATCCCATCACGAAACTTCGACGTTCCTTGCAGGCTATTGCAGCCGTACTGCCATCAGCATAAAGCATGGCAGGGAAAGCAGTTCCGAGAGGCTGTAGCACATCAGAAGATGTTGAGGCATAGTGATCTTCATTCAATGCCCTATACACATCAAAATCCACTCCCATGCCTGTAACAACTTGTGCACTATCCGACTGGTCTTTGTACTTACGCACATAGTCGGTATAGAGAACTTCTGCCAAGAAGGTAGAGTCTGCTGGTGCCAGATTGTCAGATCCTACATAAGAGCCACTCACTAGAAGTGCTCCACCGAAATATCTCAGTTCCGACCTCATCATTGGAGAGATAGAGGGATATCTTTTCAAAGAATAGCCATCATTACGCTCATTGCCAAGAATCAAGTCAAGGAGTCTGTATCTTGACAATATTACATCGCCCGTACCGATACACTCTGACGAACAGCTTACCACACTGAACTTCTTCATCGTAGCAATAGCACGAACATGCTCTGTGGTATAATTGAAGTCGTTACCAGCAAGGAATGGCAGATGACTGGTCCAACATGCCGTTCTACCGTATGATAAGCCCGGATCTTCAGACATATCGAAACCAGTAGCCAGTCCCATGTCATTATACTTAACCGCAGGTCCTGCAAGCCTATGGAAACCGTTAACGACAAGCAACTGTCTGCCTCCTGGATGCCAGATACAGGCAAGTTCCTCAGATGGCAAGCTCTGTCCGCCACTATTGGCAGCAGTAACCTTGAATCGATAGACCTTATCTGCTTCTAAAGTAATGGTAGTCTTTCTATCCCAAACTACAGTTCCATTGTCAAAATCCCCATCACCTGATGCCGTATAGACTATATACGAGTCGGGCCTTGCAGAAGTCTCAAGAGAATCTACGGTCTCCTCCCAAGAGAGAACAGCCCTTCCGTATGAGTCCATAAGGACTCTAAACCTATGCGGAGCAAGCGGTTGGATTACCGCTTTCTTATTATGCTTGGCAGCAAGATATCTCACAACACTCTTATACACAGAGCGTGAGAGCGTAAACTTGAAATTAGGATCATGGCCATATAGCATATCCGTCAGATTCTCATGTGAGAACATCTCAAGAATCGCAGCAGGGATTCCCGGAACACGTGTCTCTGCATAGTTCTTATCCCAGATGCCTCGTGTATTCCATCTGCCATATTTGCTTATTATATCCTTATTTATCTGAGCAAGCATTTGCTCTACAAAATCATACGAAATCATTCTTGACTCACCATCAGACAAACGGCAGTCGTTGAAATCCGTAGTACAGATGCCCAAAGTTCCAACAATACTCCTGTCCATGTGATAGCCAGCATCACTATGTACGGCAAGACTCATTTCCAATGGAACTCCCTTACCTTCCTTTTCCGGAGCGAACATAGAACCGCCAGCAATCCAGTTTGTCATCAAAGGACGGACATTGATATCGTCGGCATAGTCGTCAGTTCCCTGTCGAGAACTATATACATTATATGGTGCTCCAGACCATTGTGCACTATATCTCGCGCCTTCAAGACATCGTGGCAAGCCACTAACAGAGCCACCACGCTCTACATTACCCATACCACCACCAAAACGAACGGCATCTGTGGTAACAACGCCCTTCATCTTCGACACATTGTCAACAGTAACGTAATTGTCTTCGCCACAGCCGAAATCAAAAGTACCAAGATACACCCATGTACTGCCACCCATTGTTTGATTGACCGTAAAATGGGTCTTTACGCCCTTATGAACAACCGTATAATGAGCATCAGGAATACTGTTCTGCAATGTTTGGTAAGAGACATATACTGCATATCTGCCAGGCATAGGCAGATAAGGCGTATATTTTGCTGTGGAAGAAGCCTTTTTTCTCCTAACCTTCGACCATCGGGCAGTTCCCTTGATAAAAGGCGCATCACCTTCCTGTATCACATCGGCAGGCATACCGAAGCCCGGTTGAGAAGACTTTGTCCACCTACCCTGCTCCTTATATCCCGATAATGTCTGGTCATTATCTACAATAGTCTCAATATTCTGCCAATCACGCTCACGTGGAGTCCATACCACGGCCCCGGCATTCTCAAGCATAGGTATGAGATATGGTATTACAAAAGTCTGAGAGAACAAATCCTCATTAGTCCCGAAAAGATTCACTCTCTGCCATTTCCAGTTTCCTTGTGTTGGATTGTAAACTCTTCCGTGACTTGCCCATATAGACAAATGCCTTCCGTCAAGACCATTCTCTATTTTGTTTGGCCTTGAGTCATTCTTCACCCATGGTAATCCATAATAGTCGGAGTCATCAAAGAAACTCTGAGCATTCGCATTGCCATACGCAAAAAACGTCAACAGTCCGCAGACTATTGGCATTACACGTTTACTATTCCAATATTTCCTTTTGAGAAATCGCACAATCTATAATACAAACTGTTCCGGCTTCTTGCCCTTGAAATCCTTAAAATATGATTTAATTTCCTGCATTTCCGTCTCTATATCCCCCGAAGGAATGAACGAACGGGTGCAGCGTATCAGTTTCCTTTCATAATCTAGTCCATAGAGCAGCACAGGAATTTGCGCATTCAAGGCAATATAATAGAATCCCTTCTTCCATTCTGAATTTGCCTTTCGAGTACCTTCGGGAGTAATAGCCAGACGAAACGTCTTTTCTTTTTTTGCTATCTCTGCAAGTGACTCTGTCATAGACATCTTCTCTTGCCGGAAAACAGGAATACCACCCATTTTACGGAATATAGAGCCAAGTGGCCAGAAGAACCATTCCTTCTTCATAAGAAAATTAGAAGAAAGTCCCTCGGCCTGATTATACAGTTGTCCATAAATAAAATCCCAATTGCTCGTATGGGGTGCCAGACATATAATATATTTGTCAGGATGCTCAACCGTAACTTCCTTTTTCCATCCAAGATGACGGTATAGCAGCCAACCAAAGAATTTTTTAAGCATTTTTGTTTGTTTTGAGACTAAAGGTTAAAGTCATTTTGACTTCAGTCCTTTGTCCTTTTACCATTTTTAGAGCATATTTCCAATCTCATCAACTACATTGTTGATATCCTTATTGAAGGAATCTACAAGAACACGGTAGTATTTCTTAGCTGCCATTCCCGGTTCAGGATGAGACACACGCATTATGTAGTCCGAGTGCATCCTAAGTATGCTTTTCAGAAGTGCATTCACATTGTCCCCAGAATCAGGACGCTTGGTATAGGTAGAAACAGCAATGCATTCAGCGAACAACTCACTACATACAAAATTTATTTCTTTTTTAAGGTTTCTCTTGTTTGCCATAATTATATAAGATTAAGGATTTGATGTTCAAAGGTAACAATTTTATGCGAAAAACAAGAAAAACCTCAAAGAAAATAAAAAAAAAATCGAAAAAAGATGGAAATATTAGCTTTTTTCACCAAAAATTCGTATTTTTGCACTAATTTTATAGTATTGTATCGATTTTTTTCAACCAAAATTATATCATTCAAAGAAAATTATGGAAAAAAGTGCATTACAGATTGCACGTGCAGCCTACCAGCCAAAGCTTCCTAAGGCTTTGCGTGGCGCACTCAAGGTAGTAGAGGGTGAACCTACTCAGTCAGTTGCAGATCAGGAAGAAGTACAGAATCTCTTCCCTAACACTTACGGTATGCCATACATCAAGTTCGAGCCAACAGAAGGCAAGATGGCTACTGCTGCAATAAACGTAGGTGTAATCCTTTCAGGCGGTCAGGCTCCTGGCGGTCACAACGTGATCTCTGGTCTTTTCGACGGTATCAAGAAGCTCAACCCAGCTAACAAGCTCTATGGCTTCATCCTCGGTCCTGGTGGTCTCGTTGACCACAACTATATGGAACTTACTTCTGAGATTATCGACGAGTACCGCAACACAGGTGGTTTCGATATCATCGGTTCTGGTCGTACAAAGCTCGAGAAGAAGGATCAGTTCGACAAGGGTCTTGAGATTCTTCAGGCTCTCGACATCAAGGCACTCGTAATCATCGGTGGTGACGATTCTAACACTAACGCTTGTGTACTCGCTGAGTACTATGCAGCTATCAAGGCTGGCGTACAGGTTATCGGTTGTCCTAAGACTATCGACGGTGACCTCAAGAACGAGGCTATCGAGGCTTCTTTCGGTTTCGACACAGCTACAAAGGTTTACTCAGAGGTTATCGGCAATATCATGCGCGACTGTAACTCTGCTAAGAAGTACTGGCACTTCATCAAGTTGATGGGCCGTTCTGCTTCTCACGTTACTCTCGAGTGTGCTCTTCAGACTCATCCAAACATCACCCTCATCGGTGAGGAGGTAGAGGCTAAGAACCAGACTCTTGATGATATCGTAACTTACATCGCAGAGGTTGTAACTGATCGTGCTAACCTCGGTCTCAACTATGGTGTTGTTCTCGTTCCAGAAGGTCTTATCGAGTTCATCCCAGCTATCAAGAAGCTTATCGCTGAGCTTAACGATATGCTCGCTGCTAATCAGGCAGACTTCGACATGGTTGCTGACGACAAGAAGATCGACTACGTTCTCAAGCACCTTTCTGACGAGAACGCTGCAATCTTCAAGTCACTTCCTCTCTCTGTTTCTCGTCAGCTCGCTCTTGAGCGTGACCCACACGGAAACGTACAGGTATCTCTCATCGAGACCGAGCAGCTCCTCGCAGAGATGGTTTCTAAGAAGCTCGCAGAGTGGAAGAAGGACGGTATCTTCACAGGTAAGTTCGCTACACAGCACCACTTCTTCGGTTACGAGGGACGTTGTGCAGCTCCATCTAACTGGGATGCAGACTACTGCTACTCACTCGGTTTCAACGCTTCTATGCTGATTGCTGCTGGTAAGACAGGTTACATGTCTTCTATCAAGAACACATTCAAGCCTGCAGACAAGTGGATTGCAGGTGGTATTCCAATCACAGCAATGATGAACATGGAGAAGCGTTCTGGTGAGATGAAGCCAGTTATCAGAAAGGCTCTCGTAGAGCTCTCTGGCAAGCCATACAAGTACTTCGTTCGTCATCGTACAGAGTGGGCTCGCAATACAAGCTTCGTTTACCCTGGTCCTATCCAATACTTCGGCCCAGCAGAGGTTTGTGACCGTCCTACATTGACTCTCACACTCGAGCAGGAATAATCCGAAATAAATGAAATGAGTGAAAAGTGAAGGGTTGGAGATTGCTACAAAGTTTTTCTCGCTCTACACTTTTCACTTTTTCTTTTTATAAAAACTACAGATACTAGTAAAACTAGAATCACTAATCATAGCACTACTAGCAGAATGGCAAAGAAGCAATCCAAGAAGACTCCAAGAAAGGCTCTCCCACGCAAGTTGTGGTGGGGTATCGGTTCTGTAGTCACTCTTGTGTATATTGCCATTTTCTATTATTTCTTCGTAGGTCCTACAGGTTTCAGATGGCGTGCTCTCTATGGTGACGCACAATATCCAGAAGGCTACGAGATACAAGGAATCGACATTTCACACTATCAAGGCGATATTGACTGGGCAAAACTTCAGACAGCGATAATCAACAAATGTCCTGTGCGCTTCGTGATAGTGAAGTCAACTGAAGGCCGTTCTTTAGTTGATGACAATTTTGCATATAACTTTAATCAGGCACGCGAATATGGATTCATACGCGGAGCCTACCATTTCTGGAGCCTAAAGTCAAATGCCCGTGATCAGGCTTATTTCTTTCTGAGCAAGGTAAAACTGGAGCCTGGTGACCTTCCACCCGTCCTAGACGTGGAGTTAAAGCGTAAGGACCAATCCGTAGAAGACTTCCAGCGTGACATTCTTACATGGCTACATATTGTAGAAGACCACTACCATGTCAAGCCAATCATATACACGAGTTATAAGTTCAAAATGGCAAATCTCGCTGATAAGCGCTTTGACGATTATCCATATTGGATTTCCCACTACTATGTTGACAAAATGCAGTACAAGGGCAAATGGAAATTCTGGCAGCACACAGATGTCGGCTCACTTCCCGGTATTGACGGATACGTGGATCTTAATATCTACAACGGCTCTTTCTATGATCTGAAACAACTCTGCATCCCAGAATAAAATAATTAGTGGAAAGTAAAAAATGAACCATAACCATTGGGTTGCCTGCTGGGGCAACGCAACATCCATAACCGACCGTAAGGAATCTGTATATGCGAAGGATTTAACCCTTCGCTACCCTATCCGTATGTGCTTCGACGGCAACAAGATACGTCTTCGTTTCTCAAATCTTACTGGAACTGAGGACGTGACACTAACGCGCGTCTTTGTAGCTCTAAAAAACAAGGAAAACTACGAGCCTGTACCTGTGTTTTTCTCTGGAAAAGAGAGCGTAACAATAGCCTCAGGAAAGGAAATAGAGAGTGATGAGACAACTATCAATATTACTGCTGGAGATACTATAGATGTAAGCATATACCTCGGCGATTTTACCCAGATGAATGCCGGAACTCTCATTACCGGACCACTTTCCAAAGGTCAGTACAGCTATGGTGATTTCTCCACCAACAAGACTCTCCCACTCGACCTTACTCGCAATACAAACTGGTTCTATTTCCTCAACACAATTGATATTCTAACCGACGAAAAGAACCATGCCCTCGTATGCTATGGTGATTCAATAACAGCCCAGAGTTGGCCCGATTATCTCACACTTCGTGCATGGAACGAGGGTTTCCGCAACGTGTCTATAATCCGACGTGCCGTTAGCGGTACTCGCATACTTCGTCAGTACGACTGTATAACATATGCTGCGTACGGTCTTAAAGGCGCTACACGATTCCCTATAGAGATGAATGTATCAGGAGCCACAGCCGTTATCATACAGCATGGTATAAACGATATCATCCACCCTGTAGGTACAGATGTCAATCCATTCCGTCCATGGAGCGATATGCCAACGCTTGAGGATATGATAAAAGGAACTGAGGACATCTATGTTTCTCATGCTCGAAAACTCGGTCTCAAAGTATATAGCGGTACCCTACTCCCTATCTACGGCTGGCGAACATACACAGAGGAACGTGACGATTTCCGAGTAAAATTCAACGAATGGCTTCGCACAAGTCCAGTCTTCGATTCTTGTATAGACTTTGACGAGGCTGTACGCGATCCTAATCATCCATCAGCCTTTACCCCTGGTTTTGACTCAGGCGACCATCTCCACCCAAGCGAGAAAGCCTATGAGGCTATGGCTAATGCAGTACCAGAGGAATTGCTCAAGTAGAAATAAGACTATAAATATGAAAGAACGAAATATAAAGATATTAAAAATAATAGGTATATGTTTTTTATTCCTATCAGCACTTCCTATAACAGCAATCTATTCTTTATTGATTGCCAGAAGCATTGAAGATGGAGGTTACACAATATTTGATTTAAGATTCTATTTCGTTCTTTTAATTCTTGCGGAAATCTACTATTTTTGGTGTATTCCAATTATCCTCCTAATAGCATCTATTATTATAAGTATCAAGAAAAAAACTCTATGGGCTAAGATTCTTAGAAACATTCACATTATCAACCTTGTAGCCGGTGTCATATTCATTATCTGTAGCGAAAAACCCAATAAGATAACTGCAAAAGAAATGGAAACGAACTATATTGAACACAAATCCGACATAGAAGCATTAGCTAGGTACGCAGATTCTTTAAGCGTACACTATCCACGCTTCTACATCAGTATCGACGATGAAAAGACATATCCAACTGGCATTCTAAACCAACGCATAGAAGGCCTGATGAACAAATCAAATATTATAGCTTTCTATAGTGAATATACAGGAAATGATTCCACGGCAGCTCAGATACGACTCATATACAGAAATATATATATAAAAAGTGGAGGAAGCTATTCCTATTCATTAACCCTAAACGCAGACAAGACACAAAAAATCAATATAGAGAATCCTGTTGATATCAAATATAACGATAGTGTAATGTTCCGAGGTTTATCAAGCGATTTTGAAAGTGTCGATTTTTCTGACCACGAAGAATTCGTCAAGAAGCTTGAAGCCCGCAAGAAACAGGGCAAGAAATAACTACAAGTTTTTATAGAATCTGTTTAAGGTTATATTTGATTTCTCTCTACCTCTTATCTTCCTCCTAACCAAACTCGATGAACCTTCGCTATTTGTTCGCTATAGGAACGGAGGTTCATCGAGTTTGGTTCGTATGAAGAACGGATTTGCATCGGATTTACTACGGACTTACATCGGATTGAGAGATAAGTCCAAATCTTCGTAATCGCAATTACTGATGCTGTTCACGCAAGAGGTCATTCACGGTCTTAACAGGATTGAAGGTGCCGAGTGGAACCTCTACAAATATGGTGTTCCAGTCGCTCATAGCACCATTCCAGAGACCTGGGAGTTCGAGAGCCTTGAGTTCCTTACCGTTCTTTGACTTGCTTGAAATGAAGCCTGTAGTACGATCCACATAATCAGGAAGGTTGAAGGCATTACCCTTATAGTCCTTAACCGCACAAACGAGGTCAACAGGATTGAAGTGAGTACCTTCTGTGAAATACTTCATATAAGTCTCGTTGTTCTTGTCAATCTGTGAAGACTCAAGAATCTGCAAAGAATAAGTGCCGTCCTGATTATATGCAAGGAACGGACCACCACCAGGCTCTCCGACATTCTTAACCACACCAGCAACACGCATTGGGCGGTTCAGTTTCTTCCTCAGATAGATAACAAGCTCTGCATCCTCAAGTTCCTTCAAGTCTGCCTTTACGCAACAAAGTTCACGCTTCACAAAACGTGCGATTTCAACGAGCTGATCGTGAGTATATTTGCCAGAATCAAGGAGCTCAAGATATGCAAATGCTTTCTTCTGCAAAGTAACGAGCACACCTGCGATAACCTGCTTCCACTCAACGGTTTCTGGTTTTAGACGGTCTGGAACAACATTATCAATATTCTTCACAAAGATAACGTCTGCAGAGATTTCGTTTAGATTCTCAATCAAAGCTCCATGACCTCCTGGACGGAACAACAGACTTCCATCAGAATTACGGAATGGAGTATTATCAGGATTTGCAGCAACGGTATCTGTGCTTGGCTTCTGCTCAGAGAAAGTGATATCATATTTAACACCAAACTTCTTCTCATAAACAGCAGCCTTTTCAGCAACTTTTTGCTTGAAGAAGCCCATGTGCTCGTGAGAAACCGTGAAGTGAACATTAGCCTCTCCTGCAGAAGCTGCATACAAAGCGCCCTCTACAAGATGCTCCTCCATTGGGGTACGAGCACCATCCTCATACTTATGGAACAGCAGCATACCCTTTGGCAACTGACCATAGTTCAAGCCATCAGCATCAAGCATTCCCTTTGCCACAGACTTATAGTCGCCCTCGGCAATAAGAGCCTTGATACCCTTGTCCTTCTTCTGCTTTAGAAGAGCATCAAGAGCATCGTAGAAAGCGAACTTCTCGATATTATCAAAATATTTCTTCTCGAAATCAGTTGTAGGAATATCATATTCGGCATCAACAAATGCGAACATATCCTTAAACATACGTGATGCTGCACCAGAAGCAGGTACGAACTTAACTATCTTTTTGCCCTCGGCCTTATAGTCGTTCCATACCTTTACATATTTCTTCACCTCATCGGCTGTAGGAGCCAAAATGCCATTACCGATGGCTGCAGGTCCTTCAAGTTTAAGGAATGGGAAACCGGTTTTGAACTCATTAAGCTGCTGCTCTAGTTTTTCTGCAGAGATGCCCTTGGCAGCCAACTGCTTTAGATCTTTTTCTGTCAACATAGATATTTAGGTCAAAATTATTTACTATTTGACAATGTACTATTTACTATTTAATTACGATTTGCTATTTGCTGTTGGTATTTACTATTTCGCTGTTACATTTATGGTTCTACTTTTTGATAGAAGAAAAATAGTACATCAACAAAAATTGTAAATAAATAGTAAATAGTAAATTGCCAAATAGTACATTGGCATTGTCGCTACAAAGGTAGTGTTTTTATTTGTTTTCTGCAAGATTATCTCCCAACTTTTTTAGCCAACAGTTAAATAAAGTTAATATCACAATAAATCGCGAATTGTTTTATTCGTATTTGGATAAAAAAAAGTAACTTTGTCATCAAAATAACAACAAAGACGTTAGGCTTATGGCTAAAAATATAATCTCCATAGCGTTTGCAGCAATTGCATTTTTCGGTTCTGTTAATACAGCAGAAGCGGCACCTCTTATGGAACTTATTGAGGTTGAACAGCAAAGCGCACAGATAACACTTACCGACAACAACGTTCTCCACATAACAGGCGGAGCTGGTCAGGTGCTTGAAATCTACAACGTTGCAGGCGTAAGACTTTCTACCACCAAAATAGACAGTCAGGAAAAGCGCGTAGATCTTAACCTTACAAAAGGCTGCTATATAGTCAAAGTAGGAAAGACCGTACGCAAAATTTCAGTAAAATAATCAGTCAAACTGACAGATAAAAGTCCTATGACCAGAGGTATCAGGAAATGGTGCTATCTGGTCATTTTTTTGAAAGATAATAGAACTTTATCGCATAGAACAAATGAGGAAACACTTATTAATGCTTTATTCTCTCAGCCTAATGTTCATGATTCTGTCATGTGCAAAGGAAAAGGTCGTAGAGCATCCTTATGCTGGGCTTTCCTCAGAATACTTCGACTCCTTCTCCGACAGAACCATGAAAGCAAACGCACAGGAGATAAGCGATTACATCCAGACTATAGTGAAAGCGGATCAAGACGGTCAGAGAGCTGACCGCTATACGCGAGCACACTATAAATACTTCTCCAATTCACCAGCAGCATTCCTTTGGATCAACCGCCAGGGAGTATCTCCACAGGCAGATAACCTTCTTGCATGTCTTGATTCATGCGAGCTTGAAGGATTTGAGAAACGTCAGTTCGGCGTGGAATATATACGTAATGATATTGAGACATTAAGGAATCACTCATTTGAAGCAGGTGGAAAGAACTCCGTCAACAGAGTATTAGCCCGACTGGAATACAACCTCACGAAGGCATTCCTACGCTATGCCGTTGGTCAGAGATATGGTTTCACAGACCCATACGACATGTTTAACCGTCTGGATGTAAACGATTCAACTCCTAAACGTGTAACATACCGTCAGCTCTTCGACGACTCCACACACATTTGCGGAAAACAGACTTTCTATGACGCTATAAATGCTATAAAACACGATAGCGTAGGCATATACCTTGCCGAAGCCATGAATCATACGCCTATGTATAACAAGCTAAAGGCATGTCTGAAGAATGATTCAATTAACCGCAACTTAGTTCTCGTAAACCTTGAGCGTGCCCGTTGGAAATCAACCGATGCCCCTCATCTTCACGATGAATATCTTATTATAAACATCCCAGCCTTCCACCTATGGGCTATGCGCGACAACCGTCTTGCCATCGACATGAAGATTGGATGCGGTCAGAAGAAGACAAAAACCCCTCTGCTTCATAGTAAGATAAAGCACATGGAACTCAATCCACAATGGACAATTCCTTGGAGCATCCGTAAGAAGGAAATCAACGGACAAGGTGGAAATGCAGACTATTTCAATCGCAATAAATACTTCGCTCGAAACAAGAAGACGGGAGAAAAGTTAAGAGGTTCAGAGATTACCAATAGTATTATAATGTCACCCGACTGGTCATTAGTTCAGGAGGGAGGAGATGGTAACTCTCTCGGACGTATCATCTTCCGTTTCGACAATAATTTCTCAATCTTTGTACACGACACATCGTCACGTGGTGTCTTCAACCGACAGACACGAAGTGTTTCTCACGGATGTGTAAGAGTAGAAAAGCCATTCGAGCTTGCCTGCTATATGCTTAGGGACAAAGACCCAGATATGGCAGAGAAGATAAAATACTCCATGGAGGTTGACATGTCAAATCCAAAACGTGACAGAAGGAAACTTGTGAGCTACAAGAAAGTTGAGCCACAGGTACCTATATTCATCGTTTATTACACGCTGTTCCCCGTACCAGAAGGAGAAATCAAGAGTTTCCCTGACGTTTACGAATACGACAGTATTATAGCTAAAGCCCTAAGATCTATATAACTATGACAGAGAAAGAAGCACGTTTTTCCAAGATAGTTAACCAGTATAGTGAACAGCTATATTGGAAGGCGCGTCAGATAGTAATCCGACATGAGGATGCGGACGATGTAGTGCAAAACGCATTCCTCAAGGCATGGTCACGCTTCGATGATTTTCGAGGTGATGCCAATATATATACATGGATATACCGAATTACCGTTAATGAAGCTATAGATTTCCTCAGAAGAAAGCACGAACAAGTGTCACCCGACGGTGAGATGCGAATAGCTGACAATCAGTTTGCAGATGACTATTTCGATGGAAACGAGACACAGAAACTGCTTTACGAGGCTATGGAAACTCTCCCAGAAGCACAACGTGCAACATTCTCATTACGCTATTTCGATGACATGCCCTACTCCGAGATTTCAAAGATACTGGGAACGACCGAAGGCGGTCTTAAAGCGAATTATCACCTCGCAGTAAAGAAAATTAAAGAATTTTTTCAACAAAAGAATTAAACTTTTGCAATTTTCATTCGTCATACAATTAGAAAGGAAAACATATTATGAATAACGACTTTAACGACATATTCGATAAGGAGCAACTAAGGCAGAATCCATTCAAGGTTCCTGAAGGATATTTTGATACGCTTAACACGCGCATCATGGAGAACGTTGCAAGGCAGGCTTCAACAGAAGAGAAGAGCGATAAGCCAGCCCAGGCAAAGAATGTCCGTATGCATGTGCTCCGTTGGGCTGCTGCATGTGCTTGTGTCCTCGTAATCGGAGTAAGTGCCGTATTATTCACATTCAAGGACACAGACACCTCAGAAGTGCCTGCTACCGCACAACAGAGTTTTTTTACAAGTGATGATGCCTTTAATCAGGCAGCAGACTATACGATGCTCGATAATCACGACATGTATCAGATGCTGGCAGAAGAATAAGACAATCACCCCTTAAATCTTAGGAAATGAAATATATAATTACACTTATCTTAGCTCTTGTGATGGTTCTTCCTTCGCCTGCACAGAATAATGATTCAAGGCAAGATGAACGCACGGAGGGTCGCAAGGATGAGCAAAAGAAATTTGACCCGGAACGCTATCAACGTGAACTCGAGGCTTGCATTATCCGCGAGGCCTGTCTCACGAAGCAGGAGGCACAAAAATTCTTTCCACTCTACCGAGAGATGCTCCAGAAGCAGCGTGCCATCTATATGAAGAAGAACGTATTCGACAAAGCTGCATATAACGATAACAAGGCTGCGGAGGCTGTCATTCTCGCATACGATGAGCGTGAATTGTCAATAAAAAAACTTCAGTTACAATACCACAAGCAGTTCATCAAAGTGATGCCTGCTACAAAGGTTCTCAAATTCATTCGCGCAGAAGAACGTTTCAACCGCAATATGATGCGCAACTTCTCACGACCACCAAGACAACCTCAACCACAGCAGCATCCACATCATCCAAATAAAAAATAAAGTAAAGTAAAGAAAAGCCCAGCAATTTCGCTGGGCTTTATTCTTTTATTGTCACATAAAAATAATCAGATACAACATATACATCCGTTTCAAATTATTTTTAGAACGCGAAGACGCTAAGACGCGGAGAAGATTTTGAACACGGAAAGCACGAAGGAAACGGAAAAGTTTTTTTTGCAAAAGAAAAGGGAAACGGATTTATATGATTTATCTGAAGCTGGCGCAGTAAGGGCGTGATTAACGAAAATCAGATACATCAGATACATCCGTTTCTTTTTTTCGAACACAGATAGCACAGATTAAAGGGATTATCTCGCTTGCGCTCGTGATTAATATCCCCCAAATCCCGAATATCTGTGGTTGAAAAAATTAATGTTCAATTAATGTCTCAATTAACGTCCAATTAATGTTGCAAGAAAAAAAGCCTTACGGCGAAACGTTAATTATGACATGAATTAAAACGTTAATTATGACGTTAATTTCCTTTTCGAACACAGATAGCACAGATTAAAGGGATTTGCTCGCTTGCGCTCGTGATTAATATCCCTACAATCCCGAATATCTGTGGTTGAAAGACATAAAATTAATGCGACATTAACGTGATATTATTCGCGTTGGCTCATCAAGCTACGCAAGTTGTGGTCATTAATGTTTCCTCACGGAGTGAGACATATAATATCGCATTAATAACACATTAATATCTCATTAATTTATTTGATGAATTCCGTTTGTTTCGTGTCTTCCGTAGTCATAAGATCTCGTAACATGCGAAGAGTTGCGCGAGGGTATGAAAGGCTTTGTAGGGAAGTAGTCTTTCTGGGCAGGGCGTGGCGAACAGTAGAAAGTTGTACAGTTGTACAGATGTATTTTGGTATATACATCTATCTCTATTTTCTATCTATTTTATTATATAATATATATAATATATATAATATATATTATAAATAATTAATAATAAGATAGTTATAATAAATGAAAGATAAAATGAAAATAAAGAAAAGATAGAAAGTAGTACTTTCGGAAATTCAACTGTTCTTCTGTTCGTACTGTAATGTTCATGTACTAACTGCTTGATATATAAGCGATCGATGTCGAACAGTACCTCCATACACATGACACTTTCTCATTATTAAGCTTGTAAAAACCATAAAAAAAGAGTCTTTCCTCGGTAAATTGAAGATAAAATACCCAGTTTTGAACATGAAAGTAGCAAAATTAACATTTTAATTAATGTTTTAATTAATGCGACATTAACGTGAAATTAATGTTGCAAGTAAAAAACTTGAGGTGAAACCCTAATTATGACATAAATTCAAGCGTTAATACTGACATTACTGTCCTTTCTGTACTCGGATTATTTTGAACGCAAAGTTTTTTCTTGAACAAAGATTTCACAGATAAAAGGGATATTTTCGCTTACGCTCGTGATTAACATCCCTAATATCCCGAATATCTGTGGTTTTTATTTTCCGTGGTCGAAAATAAATCTCTGCGACTTAGCGTTTTTGCGTTCGAATAAAAAATACAGTAAAGTACCACACTAAACCACACCAAACCGCATTAAACCGCAACCGCCAATTCAGAATTTCGTAACTTTGCATCAAGAAAAGGATTCGAGGACGTGAATTGCTGCTTGGAAGCGTCCGAAGTAAGTCCCATGTAAGTCCGTAGTAAGTCCTATGTAAGTCCCATTCTAGAAAGGGACTTGAAGCGAAGGAGAAACGGAGCAGGAACGAAGACTGAGCGAAGGCAGAGCGAAGAATGGACAGAACAGAAAAAAAAAGAAACTCTACACCTTCATAACTTTTTGGCTTTATAACCTTGGGTGTAGAGTTTCCTGCTAATTAGCGTTTCTTTCCTTTTCCAAATAAGTCGGAATGGGTTCCTGTGCGATACAGAGTAAGAAAGCATATCTCCGTGTCTTTCACATAGACCAGTAACCAATCGGGACTAATATGACATTCACGATAACCTTCATAGTCGCCATGTAGGGCATGATCGCGATTCTGTTCAGGCAAAGGCTCATCGTTGCTCAACTTCTCCACCACATCGAAGAGGTCAGGCAATTGAAGGCCGCGTTTCTTTGCTAGTTTAAGATCGCGGCGGAACTGAGTCATAGTTTTCACCTCATACTTCGCCATATCACATCACACTTCTTCTGCCCATTTCTTGAAATCTTCAAAGCTACCAGTAAAGGCTATACCCTTACCCTTGCGTGCATCCTGAATGACCTTCATCGTCTTGTCATTAAGACACTCGCCAGTCTCAGGATCGTAAAGACGTGGCTTTACAACCTGCCTCTCCTCATCGGCCATAGTATATGTCCAGCCCATCTTTGTCATCATCTTCTTGAAGAAGCTAACATCACTATTGGGGATATTTATGGTAATTGCTGTCATAACACGATATTTTTTTTTATTTCGATGCAAATTTAGCTAAAAATTTCGAGATAGCGAATAAAAAAGAAAAAAATATACAGAAATCCCATAAAAACGCCATAAGGTGCTTGGGAATCAGGTCAGTTCAGAACCTCGAACTTGAGGATTCTGACGTCAATCAAAGGACGGCTCAATCCATCAGTTTCAGCCTGCTGGATTTTCTCGACCACATCAAGACCGCTTACCACCTGTCCGAAAACAGTATAGGCACCATCAAGCCACGGAGTACCGCTTTGCTGATAGCCCTCGTAATACTCAAGACATTCCTTGTAAGGGTTCTTACCCTTCTGTACCGGCCACTTACCCCAGGTGATATAGAACTGCGAGGTAGAGCTTTTGAACTCAGGGTTCTTGTCGTCACCCTCACGCGCAGCACACAAGGCTCCACGCTTATGGAAGAACTGAGGATATCGAATCTCTGCTTTAAGCACCTTTTCTCCATTCTCACCAGGGACATCCGAATTGCCAAGCGGAGTAGGATCATCAACTGACGTATATGAAGCAGTCTTTGAATCAGGATCGCCACCCTGTATCATGAAGTCCTTCATAACACGATGGAAGAGAGTGGAATCAAGTGCTCCTGTCTTTGCAAGACGCAGGAAGTTATCGCGATGAATAGGTGTCTCATTATATAACTCAACAACGATGTCGCCCTCCGTTGTGTGGAGTTTCACAAGCTTACGGTCATACGACGCAGCCATATCCATCTTACCCTCGCGAATCTGTTCATCAAGCAAAGCCCTCATTATGGCAGTAGGCTTTCCTTCCTCGGTAAAAGCGCCAAGCTTATATTGTGACGGACGACATTCAGGTTCCCAATAGAAAACGCCCTTGCAACGTCCCTTAGTGTCATTCTTCATCCTATGGATAAGCTCGGCATACTGTTCCCTACCCTGCTCTATCACCCAAGGTTTCTGCTCGTCAACCTCATAGCCAGTCTCGACAATCATCACGTCAGTACCGTATTTCTCGCTCAACTTGCGGATATTCTTCAGGCAGTCGTGCAAGGTCATAACAGCATTCGACTCTTTTCCCGACTGGATAGCCCAATAAGGATACAGGGACATTCCGATGACATCCCACTTGGCACCATTATCCTTGAGAGCATCAAGATTACGGTTGAAAAGACTGCTATCAAAGCCGTTGTTAAGATGAACTATCACCTGTGTCTCAGGAAAAACAGCCTTTACAGCATCATATCCTGCAGCAAAGAAGCCTGCATATTGCTTAGGATTCTGATCAAGCTTTCCAAGAGGCCAGAGCAAGCCGTTAGCAGTCTCATTTCCCACCTGCACCCATTTAGGAGTTATTCCGTTCTCTTTCAGAAGCGTAAGAACCTCGTTGGTATGGGTAGCCAAAGCAGCACACATCTTCTTGAACGACAGTTTCTCCCATGCCTTCGGAATGTTCTGCTTTCCAGGATCAGCCCACCAGTCACTATAATGGAAATCAACCATAACCTCCATACCAAGTTCCTTGGCACGCTTAGCCTTTGCCAACAGGTCTTCCTTATTGCACCAGTTATCGTGCTCTGAAGGGTCAACCCACACACGCAAGCGAACGGCATTCATGCCCATCTCCTTCATCAGGGCAGTACATTCACGCTCCTCACCTTTCCAGTTATATAGTTTCTGGCCTTTGCTCTCCATTTCCGTTTCCCAACTGACGTCAGCACCAAGATAGAAATCTTGAGCATATGATGTCAGGGAAAGAAAGGCGAGGGAAAGAATAGCTAATGATCTTTTCATTGTTTTTTAGAACTTAATTTTTAGGAGTAATAAGTAGTACAAGGAGTGCAAGGAGTACAAGACGATAGTATTTATCGCTTATTTGAGCATTCAAAACATTCGTCTTGTACTACTTATTACTCCTTGTACTCCTTGTACTCCTTAAATTATGAATTACGTATGCTGAACTCACAACCGCAGTATAGCTGGTTATAGAATCCATTCTCTTTCAGAAGTTCGTTACGACGCTGCTGCAAGCCTCCCCTTCGCCAGTTACGGTCGTCGAAGGTTACACCTCCCACCTGTTCAGCAGCCCAGGCACCAGCCTCGTTTATCTGGTCAAGAGACTTCCAACGACTTGATGCAAGCGTGGTGGTGAATTCCCCTATACCGAGTTCCTTACACTTTTGGGCAGTTCTCAGAAGTCGGATTTTAAAACATTCAAGACAACGCTTTCCGCGTTCAGGCTCATTCTCCATTCCTTGAATCTTGCAAAGCCACGCCTCGTGGTCATAGTCATCATCAATAATGGTAAGACCGAGTTTTTCGGCATAGCGCGTTATCTCGTTCTTCCTTATGAGATATTCCTGCTCTGGGAAGATATTCGGATTGCAATAGAATAGCGTAGGGCGCACATCATTGGCAAGCATCCATTCAAGAATGGCACTTGAACAGGGAGCACAGCAACAATGTAGTAAAACTTCTTTCATATTTCTTATTAATATTGAACCAAACATGGGTCAATAATATAAACGCAGGCAAGAAAGGAAAATTGCCGTCCGCTCATAATTCTTGAACAGACGGCAAACTTTACTCTTTATTCTTTAATCTTTACACTTTACTATTCCTCTTCCTCAGCCTCATGCTCTGCGATGAGCTTCTGCTGGATATCATTAGGAACAAGCTCGTAAGAAGCGAACTTCGTGGTGAATGAAGCACGTCCACCCGTGAGCGAGCTCAAAGCGATAGAATAGCTTGACAGCTCCTTCAACGGAATCTTTGCCTGAAGCTTCTGATATCCGTTCTCAGAGTCCATACCCATGATGAGGGCACGACGTCCCTGAAGGTCAGACATCACGTCACCCATGCAGTCTGCAGGTACATAAACCTCAAGGTCATAGATAGGCTCAAGAATCTTAGGACCAGCATTCTTGAATGCCTCAGAGAATGCATTACGTGCAGCAAGCATGAATGAAAGCTCGTTAGAATCTACTGGGTGCATCTTACCGTCATATACGATAACACGTACATCACGAGCATAAGAGCCTGTCAGAGGACCACGCTCCATCTTCTCCATTACACCCTTGAGGATTGCAGGCATGAAGCGCATATCGATAGCACCACCTACAACGGTATTGATGAATACGAGCTTACCGCCCCACTCCAACTGTATCTCCTCACGAGACTTCACGTTGATCTTAACTTCCTGACCATTGAGCTTGTATGTCGTTGGATCAGGCATACCGTCTGCGTATGGCTCAACGATAAGGTGAACCTCACCAAACTGACCAGCACCACCTGACTGCTTCTTATGACGATACTCTGCCTGAGCACTCTTGGTGATAGTCTCACGATATGGAATCTTAGGCTCGATGAATTCGACCATAATCTTCTCGTTGTTCTCCAGACGCCACTTCAATGTGCGAAGGTGGAACTCACCCTGACCATGAACGATGACCTGACGAAGCTCCTTACTCTGCTCTACTACCCATGTTGGGTCTTCCTGACGCATTCTTGTCAAAGCAGCCATAAGTTTCTCGGTCTCAGCCTCATTCTTTGCCTTGATAGCACGAGAGAACTTAGGATTAGGATACTTGATGAAGTCAAATCTATTCTCACAATCCTTACCGTTGAGAGTATTGCCAGTCTTGACATCCTTCAGCTTAACAGCACAACCGATATCACCAGCCTTGAGCTCATCAACAGGCACACGATTGGCACCAGCACATACATATATCTGACCGATACGCTCCTTAGAGCCACGATCCGCATTACTGAGGTCATCACCAGGCTTGATGCTTCCGCTCATAACCTTGAAGTACTGTACCTCGCCGATATGTGGCTCTACGCCTGTCTTGAAGAAATAAACAGACTCTGGTCCGTTTACATCGATAGGCACTTCCTCACCACGTGTATTGTGAACCTTTGGCATCTCGTCAACGAAAGGAACAACGTTGCCAAGGAACTCCATCAGACGACGGACACCCATACTCTTAACTGCACAAACGCAGAATACTGGGAAGATTGAGCGGGTAACAAGTCCCTTACGGATACCCTCACGCATCTCGTCCTCTGTCAGAGTCTCTGTCTCGAAGAACTTATCCATAAGTCCCTCGTCATTCTCAGCAGCAGCCTCTACGAGAGCCTTGTGTAACTCCATAGCCTTATCCATCTCCTCAGCAGGAATCTCCTCGATAGTAGGAGCTCCGCCTTCTGGTCCCCATGAGTACTTCTTCATCAACAGCACGTCGATGAGAGCGTTGAAATTAGGACCTGCGTTGAGTGGATACTGGATTGGAACAACCTTGCTGCCATAGATTTCCTTCAGACGATCCAAGCTGTTGTTGAAATCGCATTTCTCGGCATCAAGCTGGTTAACAAGGAAGATAACAGGCTTCTTTAGCTTTTCGGTATAACGGAAATGGTTCTGTGTACCAACCTCTGGACCATACTGACCATTAATCAGCAGTACGGCTGTATCAGTAACGTTAAGGGCAGTAAGAGCTGCACCCACGAAATCATCAGAACCAGGACAGTCTATGATGTTGAGCTTCTTATTATTCCATTCTACATTATATACGGTTGAGAACACAGAGTAGCCATATTCCTGCTCAACTGGGAAATAGTCAGAAACTGTGTTCTTTTGCGTTATACGACCGCGACGCTGGATGACACCAGCCTCATAAAGGAGTGACTCTGTAAGAGTGGTCTTACCAGAGCCGTCATTGCCGAGAAGGGCAATGTTCTTGATCTCATTTGTCTGATATACCTTCATAGATTTTGTTGTTAAGGTGTTGTAATAAATTTAGGATTTCTTAATCAAGGTCACAGGATAGATTTATTCCCGAACCCGACTTCAAAAGTAATAAATGCAAACGTTCCCACAAAACTTTTTGCCAAAAAAGTAAATAAATTTATATTTTTTTGACATTTCCTTTCGCTTTTGACGGAAAATATGTATATTTGCATTTCTATAATTACGAATTATCTATGTCCGGCATATACGCTCACATACCGTTTTGCAAGAGCCGTTGTATCTACTGCGGTTTCTATTCAACCACATTATTATCCTTGCAGGATGAATATGTGGATGCTATGCTGCGTGAACTGGACAACCGAAAGGATTACCTCCCCGACGAACCTGTTACAACAATATACATAGGTGGAGGGACACCCTCTATGCTTTCTTCTCATAACCTCTCACGCCTTTGTTTTAGTTTGAAGGATTTTGCAGGAGAAAGCCTCGAAGAGTTTACCGTAGAATGTAATCCTGACGATATTACGCCCGAACTTGCCTCTCTCTTATATTCTTTGGGAGTAAACAGAGTTAGTATGGGGGCTCAGACATTCTCTGACGAAAGACTCGCATTCATCCATCGCCGTCACAAAGCGTATCAGGTTAAGGAGGCTGTTGAGAATCTACGGAATGTTGGAATAAGGAACATAAGTATTGACCTTATGTTCGGTTTCCCCGATGAAACCGTAGATAATTGGAAATGCGATATCGAGCAGGCTCTCAGTCTTGGCGTTCAGCATATCTCCGCTTATTCCTTGATGTACGAGGAAGGTACTCCCCTCTATAAATTATTAGAGGAAGGAAAGATAAAAGAGATTAGCGAAGATGTGAGTCTTGAGATGTACGAGACACTTATCACGCTTCTCACCCAAGCTGGATATGAGCATTACGAGATATCAAATTTCGCTTTGTTGGGCTATCGTTCAAAGCATAACAGCAGCTATTGGAAACGTGTTCCATATCTCGGAATTGGAGCAGCCGCCCATTCATATAATCTCACATCAAGGCAATGGAACGTGTCTGATGTAAAACTTTACATAAAAGGCGATAACATTATAGAAGACTGCGAGTTACTTGATAATATAGAGCAATATAACGATCTGATTACAACAGCTCTTCGCACTCGCGAGGGTATCGACATAGACTCGCTCTCAGAAACCGACAAATTGTTTCTCACAAAGGCAGCAAACAAGAGTATAGAGCAAGGAAATCTCATAATAGAAAACAACCACCTTCACCTCACGCGAAAAGGCTTGTTCATAAGCGATGCTGTAATGGTGGAGTTGATAAGATAATTACAAATTACAAGATACAACAGGAATGCGCAGAAAAGAATATTTCGAGTTCAAGCAATTCACGGTTCATCAGGAACATGCCGCTATGAAGGTGGGAACTGACGGAGCACTTCTCGGTTCACTTGCAGCTACAGGCAAGCGGATTCTCGACATTGGTACAGGAACAGGTCTGCTTTCTCTGATGATGGCACAACGTTGTCCTGATGCCCAGATTACGGCTATTGATGTCGATGAAAACGCCATTATTGATGCGCAGAGGAACTTCTCAGAATCTCCTTTTGGAGATAGGATAACGCTCAAGCAAGCGCCCTTCCAGGTATTTGCCAAGGAGGAAGAGGGAAAGTATGACTGTATAATCTGCAATCCACCCTACTTTGACGAGAGTCTTGAGAGCAAGGACGAGAGTCGAACACGCGCCCGTCACACGTCAAGTCTGCCTTTCCGCGATCTCATCGGTGGAGCCTACGAGCTCCTTGAGGATGAAGGTGTTTTCTCTGTATGTATCCCGCCAGAGGTTTTAAGCAAGTTTTCTGCAGAATGTCTTATCAAAGGTTTCTGCCTTATGACCGCCTATAAGATCAAGTCTGTTCCTCGCAAGAAGGAACCAAAGCGTTTCATACTCGTTTACAAGAAAGGACGTATTGTAGAGCCACAGGAATACACATTCTGTATGCAGAATCCCGATGGCACACGTTCAGAGTGGTATCAAGAGATAATGAAGGACTTCTATCTTTAAAAACTGAGAAGCCCCCAAAAACGGACAAACTCAAATTTCACGAACAAGAAATACCCCACGCCCCAAGTTTTTCAGTTGGTTGTGGGGATTTTTATTTCCATTAATCCACCACTAATCCTACGATCTACCTCCGAAGCATGTCCATCGCTTCTCCATCGTTACTCCATCGAAACGATGGACTATGTATGGAGTATCTATGGAGTATGTATGGAGTATCTTAGGAGGAATAGCGGACTTTGGACAGCAGAAAAAAGTGTGTGTTCTCACGAAAGCTTATCATCAACATTACTTTATAATGCCTCAAAACTGCCATGTGTGCGCACACACCACTTGACACAAATCAATTATATTGAGAAAAATAAACAAATTCCGCATAATTGTTTGCGCACACAGAAAAATAGCAGTACCTTTGCATCAGAAATCAGAGATGATTACTCGTCAAAAGGAAAAATGGATAGTCGTATCCTGGTACACTTCCTCAGACGATGTCTTAATATTGATTGTTTAGGTTAGTAGAATAATAGTTTTAGGTTTTAGTTATTAATTTTAGGTAAAAGATTCGTGCTTAACTCATTAGGATAACACTAAAAAGCGAAAAGCTTCCTTCTTTGAAGGTTTATGGGTTAAACATAAAAATGCTCCACTGTCGTGATGACAGTCGGGGCATTTTTGTTTTACGACCTTTCCAGAATAAGAGCCATACAATTATAATATTTTCCATAAAACCACGTTATATACTGTGGTATATAAATTAAAAACTAAAGTAAATACAAATGATTAAGAGAACTATTTTCTACTTCTTAGTAATGCTATGTTGGCAGACTGTTTCTGCCCAAAGCATTTATGATATCAAAGTAAATAGCGATGAAGGAGAGAGCGTTTCGCTTTCAGACTATAAAGGCAAGGTATTGCTTATTGTAAACACAGCAACACGATGTGGCTTCACACCTCAGTATAAAGAACTGGAGGCTCTCTACCAAAAGTATAAAGGACAGGGATTCGAGATTCTCGATTTCCCATGCAACCAATTCGCTCAGCAGGCTCCTGGTACGATTCAGGAAATACATCAGTTCTGCACAGCCAATTATGACATACACTTCCCGCAATTCGATAAGATTGACGTGAACGGAGCTCAAGAGTCCCCACTCTACACATGGCTGAAAGCGCAAGGCGGAGGTGGTGACATAAAGTGGAACTTCACTAAGTTCCTTATCGGAAGAGACGGTAAGGTTATCAAACGCTATGAATCACGTGATCAGGTTAGTGTTATAGAGACAGACATGCAGATGGAGGTCAATCCTGTGCTCAGTACTATAATGGCACGTCGTTCTGTTCGAAAGTATCTTGACAAGCCCGTAGAGCATGAGAAGCTTGAAATGATTGTACGTGCAGGAATAAACGCACCAAGCGGTATAAACCGTCAGCCATGGATAGTTCGCGTGGTAGAAGACCAGAAACTCATAGCAGATGTAACCGAGGTATATAAACAGGAAAATACCGAACAGGTAAAGCGCGACAAGGACTTCAAAAACATGTTCCGTAACGCCCCTAACATCATCTGCGTATGCACACCAGCCAATGGTGGAGGCGAATTGGATGCAGGATTACTGGGCGAGAACATAATGCTTACTGCACAATCCATGGGACTCGGTACTTGCTGTTTGGGAGGTCCTGTACATTTCCTTACGACCAACGACAAATGCAAATTCTTCCTTGAGCGTCTTGACATTCCAGCAGACTACAAGCTTAACTACATCATAGCCATTGGCTATCCTGACGAAAGTCCGAATGCCAAGCCACGTGACACCTCTAAGGTGAAGTTTATCAACGCTAAAGAGTAAAGGGTAAAGAGTATAGAGAAATGAAGACAATCCTGTTTCTGCACGGATTCTTTGCAAGCGGAAGTTGTATTCCTGCAATTGCATTACATGAGGCTTTTGAAGGAAGAGTACGTGTGATTACTCCAGACCTACCAATTCATCCCAAGGAGGCTCTGACATTCATTCATCAGCTTTGTAACAAAGAAAAACCCGACTTATTGGTAGGCAATAGCAATGGCTCGTTTCTTGCCCAAATTATAGCTCCAGTCGTTGGAATACCGGCTTTACTTGGCAATCCGCATCTGGAAATGACAGAATTCCTCAAACCTCGCATAGGGAAACATGAGTACAAGTCTCCACGTATGGACGGTAAACAGGATTTCGTTATTGATGAAGATCTTATAAGAGAGTTCGAAGAATTGCAAAAGGAGCAGTTCAGAAACGTTACTCCTTACTGGAAGGATAAGATTTGGGGAATATTCGGAGAACAGGACACATTAGCTCATTACAAGTTTCTGTTTATGAAATACTACACGAATGCCTTTAGTTTCCCTGGAGGCCACACCCCAACGGCAGAAGAGGTTAAGACATGGTATGTGCCATTGATAGAGAAGATGCTGGAAACTTTCTAAAATAAAGATACGACAAACAAGAAATGACAATATACATAGTACGACACGGGGAGACCGAAGAAAACCTTCAGGCCATTCTGCAAGGTCATATGCCAGGAACACTAACCGAAAAAGGTAAGGCTCAGGTTCGAGCTACAGCTCTACAGCTTGCCAAAGCGGATGTGAGATTCACAAGGATTGTAACAAGCGACCTTAAACGAGCCATGGACTCTGCTCAATTTATTGCTGACGAGCTGCATCTTCCAATCATTCCCATGGAGATACTAAGGGAACGTGACTGGGGCAAGTTTACAGGAATGACAATCGCAGAAGCGAGTGAGAAATATCGTATTAATGGTAAATGGGTATTTCCTGAAGGTTTGGCAGAAACCGAGGAGGGGATCTATGAGCGCGCGAATAAGGCTCTGTCAGAATTACAGAAGCTATATGCTGATGAAACCTTCATTGTTGTAACTCATGGGCAGTTCGCAAGGAACCTCATAGCTGCACATTCAAAATGCAACTACCATGATGTTCCTGCATTCAGAAATGCAGAAATAAGAGTTCTCAACATATCTCAGTAGCCCCCCCCCCGACAATACTGTCACAGTTAAAAAAGGATGAACAAAGACAATATCACCCAATCAGAAAATGCTGGACCTGTCAAGAAACGTATTAAAAAGCTAGATGCCCTACGCGGTTTTGCGTTGTTGGGGGTATGTATGGCAAACTATAAGGAACTGACACTATACGCTTTCTACGATGTAGGACATACGGTAAACGTAGAAGCAGACAGGAGCGATACTATTGCCAATTTTCTACTATACTTTCTTGTTGACGGCAAATTCTACACTATCTTCTCTGTTCTATTCGGAATAGGCTTCAGCATAATTATTGGTAATGCCATGCAACACGGAGCAAACGGAATGCGTATCTTCTATCGTAGGATGCTATTGCTACTCGGATTCGGGTTTGCTCATCTGATGTTGTTATGGAGCGGAGATATCCTCATGCTCTATGCGGCTATGGGCATGCTCCTACCCTTCTTCTGGAACTGTTCAGACAAGACAATACTACGATGGGCTGCGTTTTTCCTGTGCCTTCCTATTGTTTCGTCAACAATAGTATTTACTTTTAACCTAACCCCTTGTTCCTGGTTTTTCAGGCAAATGGATTACTGGCAAGACCGTTTTGGAATTGGAGACTGGGGCGAATGGCTATGCGACAGGCAGTCATATACAGACCTACTCAAATTCCTGATTATGGGAGCATTTGAGCGTATGACTGAGTTTATCTCCAGCGACCGATATTTCAAGGTTCTAGGACTGTTTCTCATGGGTTTATGGATTGGAAAGAAACGTATCTATGCTGATATAGCAGCACATCGGAGACTTCTTACGTACACTATGAAGATTGGCTTTACCATAGGCATTCCATTCGCTTTATTGCATGCCTATGACGGTATTACAGGCTTTCGTCTTATCCCACCACTACACACTATTGTAGAGACTTTCAGCATATATCCACTTGGTTGTGCATATATGGCAGCATTCGCCCTTTATAACAGTCGCGTGGATAATCTTCTCGCCTATCCAGGAAAGATGGCGCTGACATGCTATATATCACAGTCTGCCATAGCAGTCTTGCTATTTTATGGTGTCGGTTTTGGATTGGGAATGCAATTGTCTTTACCACAGGTAATTCTCACTTCTATGGGCATCTTCCTATTTCAGGCTTTATTCGCCCGTATGTGGCTAGAAATATTTGCCTACGGCCCATTAGAATGGGTATGGCGTATGTTAACCTATGGAGTATGGCTACCGCTAAGAAAAAGCAGAACGGAATAAAATCAGAACTTCTTACCAAATACTATGCTGATGAATGTCAGCCACAAGGTTTTGATGTCAAACCAGAAAGAACGATGCTCTAGATAATACAGGTCATAGTTGAGACGACGGAGCATTTTCTCCATAGTATCGGTATAGCCATTATACAGAGTAGCATAGCTCGTTACTCCCGGACGTATCTGATAAAGGAATGAGTAGCGCGGGTCGTGCTCCATTATCTGGTCGATAAAGAATTTACGTTCCGGACGATAGCCTATGAATGCCATATCGCCACAGAACACATTCCAAAGCTGTGGAAGTTCGTCAAGATGATGAGCACGCAAGAACTTGCCAACCTTTGTAAGACGAGGATCATCATCTCCACCAGAATGACTTAGTGCAGGACCGAATTTCTCTGCATCAAGACGCATAGAACGGAACTTGTAGATATAGAACGGACGACCGAACCTACCAAGTCGCTCCTGACGATATATTGCAGGACCTCCATCATCCATCTTGATGAGGATATAAGACAACAAGAACAAAGGAGAGGTCAGTATGAGCATTATACCGGCTAAGGTCATATCACAGAGTCGCTTGATATTACGTTCCACAGAGTTCATTCCATCAGGGATAAAATCTGTTTCCTCTCCAAGAATCACATGCTTAGGAAGTCCCAACGTTCCGAATACCTGTTGCTTACGTCTAATCACCTCAACTGGCACATTAGCTTCCCAGGCATCACGTCCGTATGCCATATTCCAATGCTTGAAATCCAGTTTCTTCTCACGTTTATTGATTGCATAGCTAATGGCGAACTGAAGAAGAGACCACAAGGCAAGGTCGAGACCTACAAGAATTGTAAGTTCTAATCCCTGCAATACCCATATCGTATTAACCAATGCAAAGACAATCACAATAAAGATAATACATATCGGTGTAAACGAACTCCTAATACCTGCACGATACAATCTGTGCTGCATCTGGTTACGGTCAGGAGTTAGCATCGCCCTACCCTCACGCACACGGTTTCTTATAATTCGGATAACATCGACAAATGGGATGAATGTTATACCCACAACAATCATAAGCATACCTTCTGGCATGAATTTTCCACTCTGCTGAATCAATGACAGAGTGAGATAGCTTACGAAATATCCGAGTGTATAAGAACCTGCATTTCCAAGAAGTGTCTTCTGCCAATTCTTGAAGAAGAGCTTGAGCACAGAATAAGGTACAGCCACTCCAAGGAGCGCAGACGATACAAGTGCACCAAGTGTAAAATTAAAAGCAATACAGAATCCAAGGAATATAGTACCTATTATCGCTACATATCCTGCACCTATGCCATCAATGTCATCAAGAATGACTATCGCCTCAGTTATATACATTACAAGGCATACGGTAAGCGGCATACCAATCCAATATGGCAACTCGTGAATACCGAAAAGCCCTTGCAAATCCATAATCCATAAATGGGACAATGGGAACAGACTGGCTGTAACAAACAACAAGAGTAACTTTACCTTTATGGCAGTTCCATGGAGGTCGTTCTTTAGTCCGACAATATATAGCAGGGCACATCCGGAAATAACCTGCATTATCCTTAACCCAGACCTCTCCACTTCTACAGCAGAAGCAACATCATAGCCCAACCATTTAGGAATTCCGAGAGAAGCGCACAGGCACGTAAGCAATATCGGGAATAAAGCGATGCCTCCAATCTCTACCATAGAGTCACCGTTACCCTCGTCCACATCATCCACACTACGAAAGAATCTACCGCTTGAGCCATATAACTTCATTCGCGTGAGAATAACAGATGACAGGAATATTCCTATCATAAATGGAATTATGTCCAGATATTGTTCAATCATATTATTTAATTCCCCCAATCAGCCCCTTACGGGCATGAAATTTCAATTCCTTTATCGCCTAAATCTCTATTATAGAACAATTTAGGAAGAAGATATACATATTTTTTTTAATTGTTAGCTATTTTCTTGTGCAAAATTATATAAAAAAACGCGAAAAACACAGAAAACATAAAAAAAATTCGCTAAAACTGTCAAATATGTATTGCACAGCAATAAATCCCATGATATGGCGTTTTTATAAAAGTTTACTTTCTTGGAATAGAAACATTAATTAACAAGATGAAAATTCTTCAAATCGGAAAATTCTATCCCATCATAGGCGGAGTGGAAAAAGTAATGTTCGACCTGACAAGCGGTTTTGCAGCTATCGGTGTTGAATGTGACATGCTGTGTGCAAATTATGATACGACCGTAAAAAAATTGGTCATAAAAGAGCTCACTCCCAATAACAGAATTATCATCTGTCCTGCAATTAAAAAGCTATTTGCAACTATGATTTCTCCTGCAATGATTAGGGAACTAAAGCGTAGATGCAATGAATATGATATCATCCACATTCATCATCCGGACCCAATGGCAGCCCTTGCCCTTTATATGTCAAACTATAAGGGTAAAATCGTTCTGCATTGGCATAGCGATATTCTAAAGCAGGCAAACCTCCTTAAACTTTATCGTCCTTTGCAGAACTGGCTAATAAACAAGGCTGCAGTTATTGTAGGAACAACTCCTGTCTATATTAAGGAGTCTCCATACCTCAAAAACGTACAAAACAAATGTACCTATCTGCCAATAGGCATAGACGAAGTAAAATGGGAGGCTCATGCTGTTGAACAGATTCGAAGTCAATATCCAGGAAAGAAGATTATATTCTCATTAGGAAGATTAGTGGAATATAAGGGGTATGAATACTTGATTGATGCAGCTAAAAACTTAAGCGATGACTACATCATCCTAATAGGTGGTTCTGGTCCTCTCAAAGACAGTCTTCAAGCACAAATAGATGATAATAATCTGCAGTCAAAAGTAAAACTTCTTGGAAGAGTAAGCGAAGAGGATCTACCTAACTACTATCAAGCCATAGACTTGTATTGCCTAAGTTCAACGATGAAAACGGAAGCATTTGCCATAGTACAGGTAGAAGCAATGGCATCACGAAAGCCTGTGGTATCAACAAGGATTCCAGGATCGGGTGTGGCATGGGTGAATGCAGATCAGGAATCAGGCATTACGGTTGAAACACACAGTTCAAAAGCTCTTAGCGATGCATTCCAAAAAATCCTAGAAGACAATGATATTTATGATAGATTGGCACAAGGCGCAAGGAATCGCTATGAGACTATATTCAGAAAAGAGAAAATGATACAGAAGTGTTTAGACATTTACAGTTCGCTCAATGGTTGACAATATATTCTTTGCCGTTGAAGCATAATTATACATCTCGTCAATCTTTTCGCTGATATCCAAAGGTTTACTCACGAAACCATGAAGTTTAAGATAAAGATCTTCTACATCTCCCGTTCGGAAGAATGTGACAGGTAAATCCTTATACACTTCCTTATATACAGGGATATCAGAAATAATAGCAGGAGTGCCAAGATACATAGCCTCAAGTGGCGGAATTCCAAAACCTTCGTAGAAGGAAGGAGAAACTAATACAGCCGAGCGTGAAAGAACATCATACAGGGTCTTGTCATCAACAGCTCCAAGGAAATTGACCTTATCCTTATTTTTCTTGATTACCTCAAGTATCTCATTATCCTTGGTGCGAAAATCCACATGACCGATAACGGTCAAAGGAGGACACTCTCCACCCTCCCCTTGTAGTTTGCTATATGCATCCAGCAACACATGGAGCCCTTTATGTTTTTTTATACTTCCAAGAAAAACTATACCCCTTTTATCTCCATCATAACAATGATTATTTTTATATTCCCTCAGATTTGAGCTAATTCCATTTGGTACGACCTGAATATCCGTAGAAGTATGGAAATAATTGCGGATTCTATCTTTTGAGAACTCTGACACAGTGAACACAGTACGCGAAACCTTCAAAGCACGTTTCACATACCATTTCAATGCCATCATATGTATGCCCGATGAGAAATTCTCAGTCTCAAAAAACAAAATGTCGTGAATGGTAGAAAATACGGGGACTTTAATCCCCAAAGGAAGATTAAAGTTTGGCGTATAGAATGCATCACAAGCATTAACGTCTCTTGTGGGAAAGAACAACAGTTCCTTAGGACAAAACGTACCAAGATCGCATGACAGGATTCTGCAATGAGATAATGATGCATAGGCAGACAGTTTTTGGCTGTTACCTATAAGCAGGTATGAGTGTCGTGTATCCCTAACCATATTGTCAAGAACATTGGCAAGGAAGACACCTATGCCCGTGGAGCCTATCAGACGGCAATCTATAGCTATTCTCATGGCAAATCACATATTATATTTATTGGTGAATTTTCTAATTATGTCGTTCCAGTCATACTCTCTAAGTTCCTCAACCATTGGCTCTGGACGTGTTTCGAGTACTTTCTCAATGGTATTAATCCACGTTTCTGGCTCATAACCTTCCACAGTATATGCCCCACTCTTTCCATCTGCAACCTCTATCATTGCAGAGTTGCGGGCTGTCACTATTGGGCAGCCACAATACAGGGCTTCAAGCTGAGGCATTCCAAAGCCTTCATTAAGAGAGGCAGAAACAAGACATGAAGCCATGTTGTATAACCTAACAAGGTCGGACTCGGGTACAAACTTACAGAACACAACACTGTGTTTCGGGAATCCGTCATTCTCAATTACATCCTTCAAGGATGAAGAGCGCCAAGCCTTAGCTCCGACAACGACCAGTTTCTTACCAGTACGCTTGTATAGTTCCGGCATAATGGATAGCAGAAACTCCAGATTCTTACGTGGCTCGAGTGATCCAACAAAAAGCATGAAATCGCCTTGAATGTTGTATTTTGTCAAAAGATGGGTACGCTCATATTCCGTAATGTTCAACTTATGATATACCCCATTATCAATTGCGCATCCTGTAAAGATTTCCTTACACCTGATATCTGGATAATATTCGGCAATACGTCGTCGAGTATAGTGAGAATTAGTCCACAATACATCAGCATTCTTCACGCTACGACTGAAAAAAAAGAAATTAGATAACCGATTCGTCCATTCCATCGTAGATGCGTGTTCTATATTGACAACATCATGAACAACAATCACCTTCTTCACCTTGCGTGGCATGAAGAACGGTATGCATGGTAATGCAGAATAGAACACATCCACCTTGTACTTTCTAACAAGAAAAGGAAATACGACATTGAGCCATACAAGGTTAGGAAGGCGGAGAAGTAGGCTGTTAGTCTTCATTACGAACCTTACATTGCATGGCATAGCATCAGCTGAGAATGTTTTATCCAGAGCACGTGGAAGAGCGACTATAAACTGGTCATTAGGACGCTGCAACGCCCATGCCTGAAGGCTACATTTCAAGAATGCAGAGATACCAGCACTCGAGGCAACAAACGGTCGTCCATCAACAATAATGTTCATACAGCCAATATATTTTTAAAGGTTTCCAATGAAACATCGAATGAATGGTTCTTCTTAAACAATTCGCGCGATGCCATGTTGTATTTATAAGGGCGACAGAAAGCGTTTATCTGACGAATGAACTCCTCTTTACTAGTACATACCGATGCAATTTCGTCATTAATGTCATAACCTTCAAATGCCTCTGGAGTACCAATAAGGAACTTACCATACTTTAGGGATTCTGCAGTCTTCACCTTCATTCCTCCTCCTGATATAATCGGAAGAAGAACAAAGTCTGCATTCTCATATAAAGATGTAAGATCATCAACAAAACTATAAAGGGTTATTTTATCCGTAAGGGTGATATCCTTAGCGAAGGCATCCATTCCAGCCCCTGCAATAGTGAAGTGTATGTCCACCTCTGGCAATATCTCTTCACAAAACCATTTCAAGCCCTTCACATTCCCTGGGAAATAGCTACCAAGGAAGAAAACCTCTTTTGTACCACATTTGGAGCACGGTATCAGCTGTTCTTGGGAAATGTCATGATAATTATCCTTCATAGTTATTGGAATTACAGCATCAGCCTCACGTGAATATAGCTCAGCCATTCTAAGGGCATCTTTCCTATTCAGGGCTATGACACAATCCGAATATCTGCATGCATCTTTCTCATTGATAGCTGCTCCTCGTATCCAGAAAGCATGTTTGTAATCACCACTCTCAATTGTGACAGATTGCATATAGTCTTGCTCTATGTTATGGAAAAACGTGAAGATGCGTATATCAGAACGCTTTCTACGAATGAGTTTAGCAAGGCTACCTAACTGTGAGTTGTCAATAAACACATCCGTAAACCCACCTTCGTCAATCATTTTCATGATATTTGCGACGTGCTCATCCGTAAGTCCGCCCATATACCCCTTTATTACCCCGACAAACCTGGACAATCGCTCTGTCAACGACCTGTCTTTCTTCGGAGATAATATATAGTCCACCACGTTTTCTTTCCCCAAAAGGCATTGAATGGATTCCAAGTTACGGCCAGTACACTGACCGCCACCTGTAGCCGATTCCTCATTAGCGAACGTTATATATAGAACTTTTCTCATTGTTTTTTTCTTTTTGGGGTAATAGTCAATAAATCAGTATGAGAGTTGAACACTAAACAATATCCCCTAATTCATCATTCATCAGGATTCTGAAATTCCTTAGAGAATATATACTTCCTTTCTTGATACGACTTTATACCGCCCAACAGTATGTTATCATATTCCATTACGACATGGTTCACCGTTGTCACAATCTTAAGCACGCAGTATAGTCCGAGAAAGATATTAAACAGCAACCTGTTATTCGGGAAGTAAAAGCATTTGCGTATCTCTGGCCACAATATCCAATAGGAGAACAAATAGAGGATACTAAATCGTTTTGCAATCTCATCAAACTCACTAAGTGCCGAGAAAGTGGTGAGATAAAGCAGGAATGCATTGACAAACATACAGTTTGACTTACGAGCCCCTGTAAGTTTATCGTAATAGCAGAAGATGAGGAGAGCGGTTAGCAATCGTTCCAAGAAACCGAGTCCTACTCCTCTACTACCAGTAGTCTCTGTATAGACCTCTATTTTCCTCTCAAGGAAGTCTCCTCCAACATGGAATATCTTCACAAGCGAGAGAAGAATGGGAACATGGAGCACAAATACAATATTGCATACTATGACTATGGCAAGATACACGTACTTGTTTGTATGCCTGTGAAGGAAGAAATATAGTGGGAAGAAGAATATCGATGAATAGTGGAAACTGAATGCAAGCACACATAAGAGGAAATATGGTATCGGTTTCCTCTTTTCAAGATAAGGAAGTGCATTGACAAATATCATTATAGCCAGAATATTCCTGAGAAGGTTACACATTGATGCAAAGCCTCCAAATGCCAGAAATATGACCATAGACAATAGTATATTGTCTGTATAACGCTTCAAGAACCTGCAAAACAGAATCACATCAGCAAGTGTGATGACAAAGATAAAGAAGTGATAATTATTTATTATTCCCTTACATAGTATGCTCAGCAATAACCATCCAGGCTCATGTTCCTTGATATTTCCAAATTCGTATGTAGAAAGCTTGTAAACGTCGATTTCCTCAAATTCCACATAGTAAGACGTCCAGTCATGGAATACGAACCCACGGAATCCGAAGAACACAAAGAACATCAGAATGCCTACGGCTGTGATATTCACTGGCACACTCGGATCATCCTTGTATTTCTCGTGAAGAAGGGCGAGCAATCCAAGGAATACAGTCAAGAGTACGTATGGAATAGAATATATCATATAAGGTCTTTCTGTGCAACAAACCATGGCACCCACCTTCTCATCACATAAATGCATCCTATACATCCACCAACCACAAGGATGAGGAGCGCCGACTTGGTCATCAGGATGTCACCATGTGTCAGACGAGTAAGAACAGGTGTCAACAATCCGATAAAAAAGGAATGCATACCCAAAACGATAATAGAATACCTACCTATATAGTTTACTATTGGGCAATATCCAATCAACTTCGCAATGAGCAGCATGGCTATACTTCCGAAACATCCAGCAAAATAAAGCGAGAATATCGTACTATTGTATTCGTTCCTATAAAACGTGACATCACCACCACATACACACGCGGTTATCAATATACATGCAACAGCTATACCTATTATAAGCTTTCTGTCGGTAGTATATAGTAGATTCGTCTTTTTCCTCAGTATATTTCCGACAGCCACAAATGGCATACACGTCATCGAAGAGTCGATATAACATGGTATCTGCACATTGTATGCACTTAACAGATATCCCACAGTCCCTATCGCAATCGACAGAGCTAAAACAATATAGTTATTACGTCCCTTAGTAAGCCAGTCGAAACAAAGGAATATCATGTATGTCGTAAACAGTGACACGAGAAACCATATCGGGATATTGGGATAGTCGAACTTTTCATTCTCACTTATAAGGAAGTTATAAAGTGAACTGTCGAATATCTCTCCATTTGCCTCATCTATAAGCTGTTTCCTAACCACAGAGAATAACAAGGCATACAAGGCTGTAAGAGAGAAGAAAAACACACATGGTATAACAAGTCTGTTTACTTTCTTTATCAGGAAATTCTTATAACCATGGGTGAAGGAAACGAAAAGTCCAGAAAGCATGAAATAGAACGGTATGCGGAACGACATAAAGAATGTGTTCACCGACTCATTCCTGTACAACAACTCTCCTTGATCCACATGATAGCTCACGACAAAGAGAATACATATTCCCTTTGCCAAGTCTATGAAATCCAGATGTCGTTTCGTTTCATTCCTCATAAAAGTCGAACTCAAGCGGATGCGCAACAGCAGATGTAACACACTGACGGGCAAGAGCGATGTCGTCTAATGTATAGTCTCCAGTAGGCATACAAGCTATATCTGTTATTGAAACATTGAAAACTGGCTTAATGATGGTCTCAAACCATGTTGCCGTGGCAATATAGCGTGCAATACCTTTGTTCAGATGCCAATAATCACGTGTGAGATACTTGTCATCATTGAGTCTGGTGTTCCTTGCATTCTGAATGGCGATGCCAGTAGGAATGATAAGGTCAATACCATAGCGCATCATCATCTTCTTGCAACATGCGATATTTCCTTCAAGAACGTATGGCATCTCAATTTTGTCATGGCTCCATACCAACTGAAACGCAAGACACACAAGCGGATTGGTACAGTTACCCAACAATTTCTCTTCCAAAGTCTTGAGACTGGCAAATGATTTCCAATCGTATGACAGAGTGCTTGACTGCTGTATGACGATAACATCCCAATTCTGTCCAAGCAGTTGCTCTAATGAACCCTTGTCCTTCATTTCTGCCTTACCAGCTTCTTTCATCAACTGAAAATCAGTATAGACATAGTCTTTACCCACCCACGTATCGAAATCAGAAGAACCTTCAGTAAGCGAATAAACGCATATCCTATCGTTGTCTATACCCGAAGCTTCCACCATATCATTCATATACTGCATGGCATCATTCGTAAAGCTGTTGCCAATGGCAAGTACTCGTAGAGAGTCAACCCTGACAGGAAATTCCGGATTGACATGATACCGAACAGAATCAGGAATACCATCTTCGAGGGTTGAATAGTCAAAGTGTCTGCCATGGAAATCCATAGGATCCTCCTGTGAGCATGACAACAGTACGGAAAGGCAAAAAAGAAATAGAAACTTTACTATTTTCACTTTCTAATTTATTTCTTTTTTTTCTTTATACATCACCTTTGCTGCCCCAACGACAACAAAGAGGAAAATCCACAGCAGCACGATAAGGGCACGAGGGGCACTACTTGCCTTATGAGGCATAAGCGGGCGTTCCAGTATTACAAAGGCTGGAGTACGCTCCTGAATCTTGGCATGTGCCTGTCGCATCAATTCGAGACTGTTCTTGTAGTTGTCGTACTTGAGCTGCATGTTATTCTCCAGTTCCTCAATCTTCACCTGTAAAGACTGTAGCTGAACTCCCTGATTGGCATCAGCATAAGAAGTATATATCTCGCGTGAGCGCTCGTAGTCATGTCTGAGCTGCTGCGAGAGTTTCTTATAGAAATCATAGTCATTACGTGCCTTCTTTGTACGATACTCCGTGATATACAACTGCAATCTGCGTTGAAGGGTGTCGGCCATGATAGCAGCAACCAACGGATCCTGGTCTATGACATTGATATTGATAACGCTTGTCTTCTTATCAACAGTACAGATAATGGAATTGCGCATACCCTCTATAATCTGGTCATCCTCCTTGGAAAGCCTGAACGGATCACGAGCCCCATTCTTTCCATTATTCCCCTCCTTTGGAGTTAGCATTTGTGCAATCCATATCTTGGGATAGTTCCAGAACGGAATCTTCAGATCTTTCTTGAAATGGTCAATATACTTCCTGACGGTATCATCCTCCTTCAGTCTCACAGGAACATCATACAAGGAGAGCAGAAAATCTGTCGTTGCAAAGATATCCGGATACAATTCAGGATAGATAGCATCCACAGATGATTTTCCACCAATATCGATACCAAAACTGGAAGCCATATCAGCAAGATTACCACTCAATCCTATGCCTCCAGAATTCATTTCTGGTGCCAAAGTCACACTTGCTGTAAAACTCTTCGGGGTACACAATGCCACAATCACTCCTACTACAGCACCTACTGCAGCAAAGCGAGCGAGATAGCGCCATTGTTTTAACAGCACCTTGAAGACCGCAACTACATCAATTTCCCTTGTCTTTATATTTTCCATAATTATATGTACAATTTTCTATATACCATGTACCATTTATGTAAATGGCATAAAACCATCACACTGATATTTTATATTATGACTACGTTCACCTATTTTCTTTGCAGGAACACCTCCTACAATGGAATATGGCTCGACATCTTTGGTAACAACCGCCCCCGCACATATCACAGCCCCCTGCCCTATATGCACATTCTGAAGCACAGTAGCATTAGCTCCAATCCATACGTAGTCATCTATTCGTATGGGCAGGAAACGCCCTCTGAACGTCTCCGACTGCAGGTCATGCCCTCCAGACAGCAGTTTTACGCCAAACGATACAGACACACTATTACCAATGGCAATACTACCTCTTCCATCAAGCAAACATCCCTTGTTGATGTGTGAGTGCTTACCTATACAGATTTTAGGCAATGAGAGAAAATAAACATCCTTCATTATGAAAGAACCACTTCCTATTGAAAGTCCTAGCTTCTTCAGAAATGTCTTCCTGAGTGTCCAAAACGGGATATGAGGCATGACATCGTTTACAACATACTCAAGCATGAAAGCTGCAAGCCAACGATATACCACAGACCTTTTGAAACCAGCAATGATTTTTCCCTTCATTAGTCCCAGCCTATCTGTCACCGATAAGTCCTTTCCGCGACATATCATTTTATTGTACCTCCGACTCAGTACAGGGTCGTTAGAAATGCCCTCGGTCTGAAACAGTTCTATTATAGCATCTGTTCGCTGAAACCTATAGCCCTCCTTGTATAAGTCATGAATGAGAAGCCAGTCAAGCGCAAAGCCGTATATGTCTTTCTTGTCAGTCTGATACAAGTGGCTCTTCATAACTGATGCCCGGTATAAAGAGGAACCATGTCTAAAGATGGGTTCATAGTCCATAACCGACAGGTCATCTGAAGACGGACAATACACATCTCCCGTATCCTTACCACGCTCAATGCTGTCTCCATAGATAACATCTACAGAATCGATATTTGGAGTGTTGAGTATTGCTTTTTCAAGGGAATCGCAAAAAACGAATAAGTCACCACTATTCAGTACGATAATCCAATCGCCTGTACAATGGGAGACACCCTTGTTCATTGCGTGATACAATCCCTCATCAGGTTCAGAGCACCAATAGGCCAAACGGTCGGAGTATTCCTTAATGACATCGACAGTACCATCAGAACTACCCCCGTCGATTACAATGTACTCCTTCTCTGCCCATGTCTGAGCAAAGAAGCTTTCCATAGTCTGACGGATATCAGCTACGTTGTTATAAACAACTGTGATGACACTTATCTTGTTCATTATCAATTATTCTTTATAAATTTCAGACTAGTTATCTGTTCCAAATACCCTTCGCCCTCTGACTGACAAGCAGTCGGCACTGATACAGATGTACTACAGCCATAACAAAGTACGCTGCGGTCATAGCCAGGGATATACCAATGATACCATATCTGTCTCTTATGACATATATACATATAAGATATAGCAGAGTGGCAATAACAGAGGTTATAATCTGTACACGTATCTTATTAAGACCATTGATGAGGTATGTCACGCAGTTGTTGAAGTTGAACATACACACATAGATACATACACAGACAGAAACAGACAGAGGGATATCAACGCTATCGCCTATCCATAACTTAAAGAATATACCACTCAAAGCCAACATTATCAAGCCTGCAACTACGCTTCCTCCCCATAGCATAAGTGAACGTCTGAACGAACGGCCTATCCATTCATAGTCTCCCTTGACTGCTGCATCAGTATATGCATTCCATAACGGAGAAATGAGAATAGTGTAAATAATGATCAGTACATTGAACAGTTTGAACGAGACATTATAAACTGTGACCTGCTCCGGACCGCAATAATGGGATATAAATATATTGGCAGAACCAAAAATCACGAGACAGCTCGTAATCTGTATAACGAAGAAGCCCAGTCCCTTACCTACTATTTTCTTTGCTACAGGGAAATTGATGCTGTTGAACGAAGGACGCAAATGCGGGTATCTGATGAAAAGATGTATAGATGCCAATAAAAACATCAGCACAGGCATTCCACAAAAAGCAGCAACTACCTTTGCAAGGTCCGGAGACATTGTCTTGGTCATCAGAAATACAACAGCCAAAGAGGACACAGAACCAAGAAACGTGATAAAATCACTTATTGCATATCTCTGCATGGCTATATATATCATACCAACATTCTTTGCAACAAACTGGATAAGAGAGAATGCTACGGCTATGACCAATACCTTTGCAAGCTCTGCCCCCGGAATCGAGGTGGTATGGAAGACCTCGTTTAGGTCAAACACATATACCAAAGGAATGAAGACAAATGCCAAGACTACAGAAATACCTGACAGCATGATGAATGCCGTACTTATATACGAACGGGCACTAAGCATGTCATTGCGTGAAATAGCTTCTGCAAGATAGTTGCGCAGTCCATTACCCAACCCCACATCAAGGAATACAAACCAATAGAGAATGGACGTCATAGCCATCCATATACCATAGTTCTCCTGATTAAGATAGTCTATCGTTACAGGAACCATCAACAGGGAGCATGCCAATGTTGCAATCTTCAGGATACCAGATATAAAAGAATTTCTGACGACATTAGCAGAACGCCTGTCATCAGTCTTGAAACTCTTCTTTATGGTACTGAAAGAAAACATATATTTAAAGGTTTTAAGGTTCTTAGGTTTTAAGGTTCTCAGGTCGGACTTGCTTTAGCTTGGTGAGCTTGTGAACAATGCTCTTTAGCGATGCTGACCTTCTAACCTCTAACCTTCTAACCTCCCAAACTAATATTTCTCAAAATGCAGTCGAAGCCTGCTATCTTTAAGAACCATACGGCTATTACCGATATCCTCTATCTTGAATGTATCTGTAAGAGAATTGACACCATACATTCTTATAATGTCGAGTGTCTCTTCTGTAATCATACAGTCATCCGTTACACGGTCATACTTGAATGGCGACTTTACGATAAGCTGTCCGTCTTTCTTTTCGAACCGATACATGTAGAACTGATTCATACTGTCAACACAGTTTGTCTGCATGAGCGTGCCTTGAAAAGACCAGAAAATGCGTTTAGAACGATAATCCACAGTCTTTCCATTTGACAGGGAATCAACCGTGGTCAAATACCACAGATTGTCAAGTTCACCATTTTCCGACGATGTTGTCTCACATGAAGACAACAAAACGACGAAGAAGAGGAATATATATAACAAGTGTTTCATCGTTTACTATTTTATTTGATATCTTACCGTTGCCTGCATACCAGAGTTATCTCCAAGCAAGTCACCGGAATCTGATCCATACGCTAAAGTGACAGAGAAACCATTCATAACACTCAGCTTAGGAAATGAATATGTAGCTTCCACCAGCATGGAGGTCGTTGTCTTTGGCTGATAGAACGGTTTATCGTAAGTTCCCCAGCCCTTTTCCCAAGTAAGTTTCGCACGATAGTGCAGGCCATCAGCCAGATCTCCAGCCAATGCAAAGTGCCATGCTTTGAAACGGTTGTTCCTAACACCGATATATCCATCTCCGTTATAGATAGGAGACGTGAACAATGGATTTCCGATAACCTGTCCCCAATGCTGCCATCCAGGAAGGGTGGCATGGTTATAATAGCTATCTCTACCACATATATGAGTCGGTACCGATGCTGTATGGTCATGGTAAATAGGACCACTCTGATAGCGCGTATTGATGAATTCAACGACAGCCTGATTCATATAGCGGAATTTCTTCAGCTTCACGTCGATACCAACGAGTGCATCCTTCAGGTCATAACGGAAATAGCGGTTATCCTCTTTCACATCACGATTCGCACCACTTCCATAGCCGTCATAGTCCAAGAAGAACATACTGGAATGATCCTCAAAGAAATGGTCGAAATATGCACCTACCTCTATATTCTCGTCGTTCCAGTTGAGTCGGGCAACCCAGCTTCCGAGATTATTTCCCTCTGCATTAGAGAATCTATCCTCTCCTGCATCAGATCCTGTACCTGTGAACGCATGGAAATAACTTGACAGACTATGAGACAGTTTCAGATTTTGAACCTGAGCGCCCTCTTCATCTGTTCCAACAAAATGATACGCGCTTCCTCCAAACTGCGTTCCCATCTCAAGTCCAAGAGTCAAAGAAAGCGGAAATTTCTCCTCATTACCGACACGAAGGTACCCTGCTTTCTGATGATAGCGGGTATAGCGATTGTATTTGTATACGCTTCCTTTAGCACAAACAGTTTCCCAAGGTGCATCGGTCATTATACCGAATGCGATGTGAGACTTAATACTAAGCCAGTCCTTTGTATATGGAATCGCCCAATAACGATTAAGGCCAAGTCGTACCTGAGGAACAGGTGTAGAATTTATACCAAGAGTCTGTGAACCGCTTGACAATTCGTTGTTCTTCAGTTCCATAGGCTGTTGCTTTGAACCTATTGTGAGAACACCATATTTCCAGTTAACCTCAGCAAATGCCTGCTGAATAATGAACTTCTGAGTATATGATTTATATCCATCAATCTTATATCCAACAGGAAGTGCAACGTCAGCACCCACCTGCAGATTAAGGTCTCCATCCAAGAGTTCCTTATTATACGTAGCCATGCCACGCACATAGCCATTCGAAGCTGTAAGACTGCTCAGACCATATTTATTAGCGTTTAGCCAAAGGGGAGTCCGTGAATTACTGTATGATCCCTGCATTTCCAATCCTATGGAAAGAGAATCTCCAGAATTGCCCTGAGCCAATGCCGATGTACAACACAAGCACAACAGAGCGAAAACAGGTTTCTTCATTTATAGTATTTAATTATCTTCTTGTCAAGTTAACAATAGAAACAAGCATTGTCGCAATAGAGGCAGTTGATGAACCGACAGCAAGCCACATCTGGAGTTTATTAACTTCCGACTTAGCCTTTGTAGGAACAATAACCTCTGAACCTGGGGTCGGTTTCTCGCCCTTACCCATCTGATTGACAGTACCATTCATGTGAACGATATAAGTACTGCCCTTCTTGGCACGAATACCCCAGCCACCAGCCTGGTTCACATAATAACGTGCACCTTTTCCTTTCTTGTATGCTATGGTGTTAGGATAAAGCACGTTACCACTCACCTTTACCGTATTGGTGTATTCAGGAACGATGATACGGTCACCCTCACGAAGTGTCAGGTCATAGTCAGAACCAGGAGCTTCAAGAGCCTTGTCAAGCTGAATACCTACATAATATGTATCACCAATATCAAGTTTGCTGATATCAATCGTATCTTCCTCTGTTGCTGATTGGAACTGTGCCATCTTCAACACCTGCTCCATACGTGTACGCTCCTCTGGAGTAATGCGACGCTCAAGTCGTGCACCCTTGACATAAGCAAGCTGATTTGCACCACCTGATGCCTTCACAAGGTCAGACAAGCGTGACTCTGATTTTGTAAGTGCATATGTTCCAGGGAAGTTCACCTCACCAACGATACTTACATTCTGCTGAACTGAATAGCTCGGACTCTTTCTGACATAAACCTCATCGTATGGTTCGAGAGTGAAACCAGGCTGTCCATCAACGACAAAGCCGTCCTTCAAAGCAAAGCTATATGTCTTGGCAATAACAGAATCACGAGTAAGAGCCTTACGGTTTGACACTCTTCGAGAAATATCAACCCTTACAGTAGAAGCTGACTCCTTCAAGCCTCCAGCCTGAACCACGAAGTCCTCAAGAGTCTCATTATCTGCATATTTATACACACCAGGATAAAGCACCTCTCCATGGATTGTGATAGTACGGTTTTCCTGACGCTCTGACTTTGAAGGAATAAAGAGCACATCCTCATTCTGCAAAGGAATATCAGCTGTTTTTCCGTCAATAATGCCCTGAACATCAACGCTTATAACCTTAAGCGTCCTGTCCTCCTTCATTCTATGGATTACACCACGATTGGTAAACGCATCCTCCATAAGTCCGTCTGCACTCTCGATGAGCGAACGTACGGTAGTGATATTGCCACCCAACTGGTACATACCAGGACGGAACACAGCACCTTTCACCTCTACCATATTCTCATAGCGAGGAATGATGGAATCAACAGTAACAGAGTCACCATCAGCAAGATGGAAAGAATTCATATCAAACTCCTGAACGTTGAACACACCATATCGGCTACCGTTCTTACGAATGACACGAACTGACTTTGTATAGGCATCACCAGCAAAATATCCAGCATACTTCAACAAAGTCTGAACGCTCTCGTCCTTCTTCATCTCATAGTACATAGGACGCTTTACCTTACCTGCGATATCCACGATACACTCGTATGGACCTACAACGATAACATCATTATCCTGCAAGCGGACATTACCTGAGAGCTTACCATTGAGGATATAGTCATATACATCCACAACGCTTATCTCCTTGCCATTACGGAACACCTTGATGTTACGGAGAGTACCAATACCACTAACACCACCAGCCATGTAGAGTGCATGGAACACGCTTGCAAAGGCAGAAAGTGAATAGGTTCCAGGATTCTGCACCTCACCCATCACATTCACGGTAATAGTGCGTGTCTGACCAAGAGTCATCTTGATAGAACTGCTGCTATAACGTGAACCAAGAGTTGAACGAATACGTGCATTTGCCTGTTTTACAGTCAATCCGCTGATATTTATCGGACCATATCCTTCAATAACGATATCGCCATCCGGACTTACGGTATATACTGTTGACTTCTGAGAAGCTCCATAGATATCCACCTTTACCTCGTCACCAGGACCTACCACATAGCTCTGAGGAGTAGCGATATTCATGACAGGCTCAAAGGTCAGGTCTTCCTTATTGAAGATATCACGACCGAACACCTTACGACCACGATAGAGCGTAGGATCTTCCTCCTCCATCAGAAGGTCTTCTGGAAGGAACTCTTCACCGAGCAGATCCACTACCCCATTGTTCATCTCGTCATAAAGTTCATCATCTTCTTCATCGTAAGTACCATTAACACCAGTTTTTCTGGCTGTCTTCACGGCACCAACTCTCTGCGAACTATTATCGTTCACTTCTTTTTGCTGCTGACCGTTCTTATTTTTCTTCTTGTTCTTCAGCTTATTCTTTTTCATGATACTCCTCTGAGCAAGAGATTCCTTGGTATCGCCATTATTTGTACGCAAGCCATCCTCAGTCCTGCCTACCGTCTCGTCCTTCACAAGTCCAAGACCGCCATTCTTGCTCTGACGCTCATACTTTGCCTTGATACGGCGTATCTGATTGATATCCACGCCCTTCTGCATGAGTTTTGTAACAATCTGAGCCTGTGAAGTACCTGCAGTATGCTCTTTGATCACAAACTGCATTACCTGATCATCCGACATGGATGACTGAGCCGATACTGTAGAAAAACTGATTACTGCAATAAGCAGCGCGAAGATATATCTTTTCATTTTAATGAATAATCTTTTTACTTTATTATTAATAATATAACACAAATATTCCCTATTTGTTGCTAAAACAACATTAAAAAATGTTTTACAATCCACAAATAATCTGCAAAGGTAAGAAAAAAAAATGACAAAAACGACCTTATAACATATTTATTAACAAAAAAACAGGGCATACTATCGATAATTTGAAAAAAAATGTGTAAGTTTGCACATTGAAAACAAATACAACAACTATTTCATGAAGATTAAATACTTGTTTTTTGCCACTTTCGCAGCATTTCTGACGATGATTTCCTGCGGAAAGAAAGAAGAGCCAACCGCTAACGTCGAGGCACCTGTCGATGTATCAAAACTGATTGTCGGCGATTCCATGATCTATGGCCTTGCTTGTGAAGGTACATCCGATTCTAACATCGTCGTATATCCATTCAGCGGTGGTGATCCTGTCAAATATTCTTGTATAGATGCCCATAAGAGCCATAGGATTATCGGTCATCCGGAAATAGGCGACTGGGTAGGTCTCGTGCTCGACAAGGAGGACACAACCGTTGCAACCACAGTTGTAAACCTTGACCAGCTCAAAGGCACATGGACATATACTGTCATGCCAACCTTCAAGGACTTCAAGCATCTTAGCAAGCGTATGCAGAAGAAGATGGAGAATAGTATCATGGAGCAGATGCCCGACTCAGAGAAAGCACTATACATGGTACCTCGTGAATATGGATTTTCACTCAAGCGAAGCCATAACGCAGAGCCTGTAGGAAGGGTTAGACGTAGTGCTGGAGCTGACGATGACAGTCCTGTGGAATATCCAGAGGTGAAACATTATGTTCAATGGTTCTCATGGAACGGCAGACTTATCCTTGTTTCCCAAAAGAGGATGCCACGAACAGAAGACAACAAGGACGCCAAGCCTCCAAAGCCAACCTTCGATACTCTCGATTATGTGAAGATGACTAACGACACTCTCATTCTCATGCATAATGGAGAAATACAAGGTTATCACCGCAAGAGTAGTGCCAGACAAGCTAATGAGCAAGCCAACAAGAAAGCGGCAGAAGCCGATAAGAAAGCGGCGGAAAATTTGAAGTAGAAGTTAAAACGATCTTTTCAAAATATCAAGAGGGTATGTCAAAATCGACATACCCTCTTGCTATTTAACGTCATTAAATCTGAGTGCCTTTTCCTGATTGTTGGCACAACAGATTCTATTAGGGGTAAACTAATTGTCTGCCATAATCCACTCTCCTGATTTGAATACATTTTTCATTTACTTGCCTCCGATGTTCCTCCTATGATCCTCCTATGTACCTCCTATGATCCTATAGTTCCGGAAGGGAGGAACTGCGAATTTAAAGCGAAGGAAGAGCGGAGGTACAGCTATGGCATGACAGCCTACAAGTGACCTTTTTAGAATTACAAATCATTATCTGAAACCTCAAAGGTTCTTCCCTTGCTCATATCTCACGTTGTGAGTCCCATTTTTCTCCCCTCTTATACGATTTATCAATCAGTAAAGTCTTAGACTGACTTACCTTGCTCTTAATGATGAAATATGATTGTCAAGAGCCAGTTCGTCTGTAAAGAGCACTTCACGAGGCTTAGAACCTTGGGCTGCACCTACGATGCCTGCCTTCTCCAACTGATCCATTAGACGTCCAGCACGATTGTAACCGATAGCGAACTGACGCTGAATCATAGAGGTTGAGCCATCCTGAGAGTTAACAATTGCATGTGCGGCCTGAACGAAGATAGGATCCCAGAAACCAGTATCAACAGCTCCTCCTTCACCATATTCGTCATAATATTCCATAGGTTCAGGCAAATCCATAGGGCATTGAGGAGTAAAACCTGCCCTCTCCTGACTATATATATGCATTGCTATGTTTGCTATTTCTGATGTATCAACATAAGCACTTTGGATTCTTACACAATCAATGCTCTTAGTAGCTCTAAAAAGCATATCACCATTTCCGAATAAATCCTCTGCCCCATCGCAATCAAGAATGACTCGTGAGTCTATACGTTCTGGCAGTCTAAAGGCTATACGTGCAGGGAAATTAGCTTTAATAGCACCTGTAATAATATCATTAGTAGGTCTCTTTGTCGAAATTATCAGATGAATGCCAACTGCACGAGCGTTTTGCGCCAACTTAACTATTGGAGTTTCGAAGTCCTGTCCATTCGTCTCTATTAAACCTCCATATTCATCAATGATTACCACGATGTATGGCATATATTCATGCAGAGGATTGCCATTACTATCCACACTACGCAGACAGTGGTTGACAAACTTCTCGTTGTATTCCTTGATATTGCGTACACCTGCAATCTTGAGAAGGTCATAACGATGATCCATAAGCGTGCAGAGTCCCTTCAATGTGCGTACAACCTTTGTCACATCGGTAATGATTGGCTCCTCGTCTGTATCTGGAATCTGAGCCATGAACGAATTAGCGATAGGGTTGTAGATAGAGAACTCTACCCTATTAGGATCAATAAGCACAAATTTCAATTCGTTAGGGTGCTTCTTAAATAGAAGAGAACATATCATCGTATTCAAACAGATAGACTTTCCCTGACCAGTTGCACCTGCCACGAGAAGGTGAGGTATCTTTGCGAGGTCAACCATGAAGACCTCATTCGTGATTGTCTTACCCAACGCAAGAGGAAGATCCATTTTTGTCTCTTGGAACTTGCGTGTATTCAATATAGACTCCATACTTAGAATTGAAGCATGGGCATTAGGAACCTCAATACCTATAGTTCCCCTATCTGGCACAGGAATTAGAATTTTAACATTATGCGAGCATAAAGCCAAAGCAATATCATCCTCTAATCCTCTTATTTTAGATACTCTTACACCTTCAGCAGGAGTTATCTCATAAAGAGTAATTACAGGACCTTTTGTGGCTGTGATTTCACGAATAAATATGCCGAAAGAGCAGAGTACTTCAATGATGCGCTTCTTGTTGGTAAGAAGTTCATCATTAGTAATAAAATCTTCATTGTCATCGTATTTCTTCAGCAAATCACCCCCCGGGAAAACATATCCAGTATATGGCTCACGAGGATTAATCGGAATCAAAGAAGCAGAAGATTTTTCTTCATTAAAACCTTTTTTTTCTACAACCTTTGAACTATCATCAACTTTTGGTGCAGTAGATTCTACATTGTTGACATCTTTGTTTATGGAGTCAATGGTATTTGATTGTACATCTTCTTTGTCAATTGCTTCCTCGTTGGTATCTTGGAGTGTATTCTCACTTTCTACCATTTTAGATTCAGCATAAGACGCATCAGATTTTGAGAACATTCTTTTAATGTAATACCATATCCCGTGCTTTCCTTCATTAGGATTCTTTTCAGACACTTTTTCATGCTGACTATAAGTTGTAATATCAGGGAGAATATTACCATTCTCGTTTGTTACACTTCCTGATATCAAATCTCTACGATACAATCCTGTACCAGGCACTCCTGTATTAACATAAGTTCCTTTTGGACCATATGTTACACTTGCCCCTTTAACTCCAACATTAAGACTCATTCCACTCTTACTAATATTGAGATTGATACCAGGAAATATCTTTATTCTTTTTCTAAATCTCCAACCCATAATAGTTAAACCTTTTATTACGCAACTTTTAAATTTATGTTTTTCATAAATTCATGAGTGATAATAGATCACTATGAATTTTGTCATATAAGTTTTTCACTAATCTTTGTGTTGCGAATCCAAAAACACGAAGAAACATAATGACATGGCAAAGTTACAAATAAAAATTAAGAAAAATGACAATTTAAGATAGTTTTTTACATAAAACCCTTTTTATTCCATGATAATAGTAAAAAAAACACTCATGTATAAATTCATATTATAGGCCTTTTCTCCAACTCCTATGCAAATCCCTTGTAAGTCCCATTTTCCTCCCATTTCAAGGAACGGACTTACAACGGACTTGTAACGGACCTACAACGGACCTATTGTGAAGGCAGAAAGAACGTAGGAAAGAGCGATGATTTGAAGGAGAAAATCAGGGCATGATGGATGTAATAAATTTGGTGTAATACCCTTGCTTTGAAAAAAAGCAAGAGAGTTGAAAGAGGGGGGGTGCACTTTTACCGGTTTTATGCATATAACAACCTGATAATCAAAAGATAACGAAGCGTGCACCTCCCCCTAAAACGGGGAGATAGGGTGCACTTGTTTTTAGGGGGAGGTGCACTAATCGTAAATCGCTGATTATCAATATATATAAGTCGTTTTTTTATTAAAAGTGCACCCCCCTCTTTCAACTCTCTTGATTTTTTCACTTGCACCTCTTAGCGTTCACTTTCTCTCCTATGATTATTAAGCCTTTGATGCTCCTCCACTACACCCTCACTCTATCGCCTATTTGTGAATGGGATTTGGAACGGACTTACAACGGATTTACAACGGACCTACAACGGACCTACTGTTATGGTATAAAAGGCTACAAGTGAACTTTTTTTCAGAATTAAACGTCAAACATATACACGGGGGTAAAAATGATGGTATAACGATTTGTTAATCAGATAGTTTAGGGGTGTGTATATGTTTAGCAAACATATACACAAGTCATACACAACATATACACATTAGAGCGTGACGACTTGTGTATGTGTTGTGTATGTGTTAGACAAACACGTACACGCTCTTAACTCATTAATTATCAGTATAATTACGAGCATTTTTATGGGGCGTGTACGTGTTTGTCGCTTAATTCTAAAAAAAATTACAAATCCCTCTCTGAAACCTCAAAGGTTCTTCCCTTACTCATATCTCCCGTTGTGAGTCCGAGCTTTAGCCACTTCATTCTCTGTGCAGAAGTTCCATGAGTGAATGATTCCGGCATAGAATATCCCTGAGCCTTCTCCTGCAGATAGTTATCACCTATCACATGAGCACAGTTGATAGCCTCTTCGATATCTCCATCCTCAAGCGACTGGAAACGCTTATTATCGTGATATGCCCATACACCTGCATAGAAATCGGCAAGCAACTCAGTACGTACACTCACCTTGTTTGACTCTGCCTTTGACAGCTTTCTCATCTGAGCGTGAGCCTTGTCGAGAATTCCAAGCAGATACTCCACATGATGACCTACCTCATGAGCAATAACGTAAGCATAGGCAAAATCACCATCAGCACCAAGCTGCTTCTTCATAGAAGTGAAGAATGAAAGGTCGATATACAGACACTGATCAGCAGAGCAGTAGAAAGGTCCCATAGAAGCCTGACCATTACCGCAACCTGTATTCACACTACCTGTATATAGCACCATCTTAGGTGGAACATACTCCTTACCCATGCCACGGAACACCTCTGTCCATACATCCTCAGTACCGGCAAGTATCTGACTTGAGAACTTTGCGAGTTCCTGTTCCTCAGCCGTGAACTCACGACCATTATTCGACTGGGTTGTAACATTACTCATCTGCTGCTCAGCAACACTCTGTACAGCCTGAGACATATCACCTCCCGATATCCATGTGAATAACAGATAGATTATAATTCCGCCTATTCCAAGGCCACCTATACCTGCAATACCTGATGCCTTACCACGGCGATCATCCACATTGCTACTTTCACGTCTTCCGTTTAGTTTCATAAGTCATTAATTTTAAGACCCACTCCCTTACCCCTCCCATAAAGGGAGGGGAGTAGATAGTTTTATATCATAAAGAGTTGGGCATGATTTTAATATTTCTTTTTTATTAATGTTTAGCTTACTATATATTCCCCTCCCTTTATGGGAGGGGTTAGGGGTGGGTCTCTTACAACTTCTCCCCACAATGCTTGCAAAAGCGGTCTTCATCATCCACCTTGCCTCCACATCTCGGACAGAGACCATCCTTTACAGCTTCCTTGGTCAAATCAACCATCGTTGCAGACACGATACCCGTTGGCACAGCAATAATAGTATAGCCAAGAATCATAACCATGCCTGACAGGAACCTACCCGTAGCCGTCACAGGAACTATGTCTCCATAACCTACGGTCGTCATTGTCACGATAGCCCAATAGATTGAGGTTGGGAGATCAGAGAAAGCGCTCTCAGAAGAGTTTCCTTCCATGATGAACATCAGCGTACCAATACAGATAACCAATATCCACACAAAGAGGAAATACACAAGTATCTTCGTCATACTCCTTCTGATTGACTCAAGAAGCAGGAATCCCTCATTGATGAAAGAGAACAGCTTGAATATCCTGAAAACCCTGATAAACCTGAATGCCCTGAATACCAGCATATAGCGGGCTGCAGGAAAGAGAAGCGCAAGGTATGGAGGAATCGTTGCAAGAAAATCTATCACACCAAAGAAGCTGAGTGCATAGTCACGCTTTACTGGTGAGCAATACAAACGAAGGAGATAGTCTACCGTAAAGAATACGGTCAGGCACCCTTCTATTATCTCCAACGCAAATTTGAAACGGCCGTCCACAATCTGCAGACTTTCCACAAACATCACTATCAAGCTTACCGAGATAGCAATGATTACCATTAGATCAAACTTCCTTGCTGTAGGAGTCTCAGACCCAAATACTATTTCGTATAAACGAGGCTTATCTTTAAGCAATGCTATGAGTTTCTTGAACATATCAAATTATCTTTAGGTTTTAATATAAGGCAAACATTCTGTTTTCTCACCACTTCCCTACTCTTCCTCACCTACTGTAACCTTCACTCTTGAGATTCTTCTCTGCTCTTTCTTGAGCACCTCAAATGTAAGGTTCTTGAACTTCAGCACCTCATGGATGCTTGGGAAGTCTCCCTTAAGCTCAAGGAGCAATCCTGCCAAAGTGTCAGAGTCCTCTATTTCATCAAAGAACTCATCATCGATGTTAAGCAAGCGGGCAAAGTCGGTTAACGGAGTCTTGCCTTCAAAGACATAGGTGTTATACGCGAGTTTGGTGTATTGCATCTCTTCCTCATCATACTCATCATTTATCTCACCTACAATTTCCTCCAATATATCCTCAAGCGTTATCAAACCACTTGTACCTCCGAACTCATCCACCACAATAGCGATATGGACCTTGTTCTGCTGGAATTCACGAAGCAGGTCGTCAATCTTCTTTGTCTCAGGAACAAAATAAGCCGAACGGATAAGACTCTGCCAACGGAAGTTCTTTGGCTTGTCAATATGAGGCAACAGATCCTTGATATAGAGCACACCACGGATATTGTCCTGAGTGTTCTGCCAAACTGGTATTCTACTGTAGTTATTCTCTGTTACGCTCTTCAGCACATCCGCAAATGTCTTCTTGATATCAAGTCCCACGATGTCCTGACGACTGGTCATAACTTCACGAACCATCTCATCTCCAAAACGGATGATTCCCTGGAGCATGCTCTCCTCTTCCTTTATTTCCTCCTTATCGGTAAGTTCAAGTGCCTGTTCAAGGTCATCAACGCTAAGTACGTGATTCTTAGCCTGAACAACCTTCTCTGCTAACATTCCACTTGAAAGGAGAATTGTCTCTATCGGCCAGAAAATCTGTCTGAAGAAAAGTATGCCTCTCACCGCTCTTCTACAGAATGTCAATGGAGAAATACGGCTATATACCTTCGGAATTATCTCCCCGAAAAGCAAGAGAAGGAATGTCAATAAAACCGTGATGCAAAGGAACTGTAACCAATATGCCTCACCAAAATCAACCACACGTGCAAAGATGAAGTTACACAGCATGATTATAGTGACATTGACAAAATTGTTTGTAATAAGAATCGTTGCAAGAGTTCGCTCACTATCATCGCGCAACATCTGAATGCTCTTATCACGGGAGCTATGGTCTGGATTCAACTCAGAAAGTTCCTTCGGTGTAAGACTGAAGAACGCAATCTCAGAACCGCTGGCAAAGCCTGAAAGCAATAGAAGAACACATACACCCACCAACGAACACAGCACGCTCAAAGAGGGAGCGTGCAGCGTTACCTGTGATATTTGGTCTACTATTAAATCAAACATTAATCATAAAGTTTAAATCCATGAACCTACGACACAGCCTATTGAATTATTCAAAGGCTGCACCCTGCGGAGACGACTCCATATTAGGACGCTGTGATTTAGGTGTAAGCATTTCCATGCTGTCAACAACAATCTCCGTAGTATATTGCCTCTGTCCCTTGGCATCATCGTACACACGATACTTCAAGCGTCCCTCCACATAGAGCTTATCGCCTTTACGCACATACGATTCAACGACCTTAGCCAGACGGTGATAGAACACAAGGTTATGCCAATCCGTACGATCAGGCACTTGAGTTCCATTAGGCAGAGAATAGCCTTTCTCCGTCGTTGCAAGTCTCAACTGAGCCACAGCCTGATCAGAGTCATAGTAGTGAACATCAGGATCCTTACCCACATTTCCTATGAGCATCACCTTATTCATGCTTCAGGCTTGCAGGCACCAAGATATTTGAAAGAATAGTTCTTTCCCTTTGGAGAAGGGAACTGAGAACGTGAATCCACGCGGGTAAGCAGATGGTCGCAGATGCGGTTGTAAGCATCCAAACCAGACATTGCCTTACACTGAGCTACAAATGAAGTGTCACGATACTCACACTTACCAGTAGCAGGTGAAACAACCACACGCTTGAAATCCAGCTTTCCCTCATACCAGCCATAGCGCTCATCATTAAGAGCTACGACAATTGGGCTCTCTCCCTTATTGACACGCTCCATAGGACGCAAAGCCTTCTTAGCCTTAAAGTCCTCCATTGTAGCAGCCTCGGTCTTGATAACGATGAAATATACGCGCGGACGTACCTTATATCTCTTTGGATAATATACGTTAGCAGCTGCATAGTCACGCAAGTCTTTCTCCAGCTCACGTGTCATATTTATCTCTGAAATAGAAGAAAGGAAATCTATGGCTTCATCAACACTTGAAACCAACAATTCACTATCAAAATATCTAAGGTATAAGTTCATGGGCAATTGGAATAATAAATTAAAAACGTCTATAAACAAGAAAAGCCTCTAAAAAAGAGGCTTCAAAACTGGAGCGGAAAACGGGACTCGGACCCGCGACCCCAACCTTGGCAAGGTTGTGCTCTACCAACTGAGCTATTTCCGCAAAATAAGTGAAGAGGAGGAGACTCGAACTCCCACGTCACAATTGACACTACCCCCTCAAAGTAGCGCGTCTACCAATTCCGCCACCTCTCCGACTAATTTTCCTTACAAGAAAGAAGCTTTTCCCGAACTCTATCCTGAGAACGAAGGTGCCCAAGACAGGACTCGAACCTGCACATCTCTCGACACACGCACCTGAAACGTGCGCGTCTACCAATTCCGCCACTTGGGCAAGTTTTTGCGCTTCAGTTTCTTGTTTGTTCAATAAATGGAGCGGAAAACGGGACTCGGACCCGCGACCCCAACCTTGGCAAGGTTGTGCTCTACCAACTGAGCTATTTCCGCATTTTCTTGTTATCTGTAAGCCTTTTTTGTAAGCTTTTCAGATAAGCATTTCTCCAAATGCGATGCAAAGGTACTACTATTTTCCGAAACTACAAAACTTTTCGCTGTTTTTTTTCGTTGAAACCTCTATTTTTTTTCTTGATTGACCTAAATCAACCACACCTGCAGCCTTTTTCACAAAAGCAATGTCGTTTTTGATAATTTGCCACCCAACGGCTAATATTGGCATTTTCAGAGTACAAGAGAGTTTTTTGACGATTCTCTGAGGATTTTCGTTTATGGATGAAAAATAATTTTGCAATCTACCAAAAGAAATCTAACAGAACGAAAGAAAGCCCACCGCATGAGCGATGGGCTTCTTTATATATTTAAGGTGTAAATTTATCCCTGAATAGCTGCTACGCCTGGGAGAACCTTACCCTCGATAGCCTCAAGAAGAGCACCACCACCAGTTGAGATGTAAGATACCTTATCTGTAAGGCCGAACTTTGTGCAGCAAGCAACAGAGTCACCACCACCGATGAGAGAGAATGCACCCTCAGCAGTTGCAGCAGCGATAGCATCACCGATAGCCTTTGAACCAGCTGTGAAGTCGTCGCACTCGAATACACCTGCAGGACCGTTCCAAAGGATTGTCTTACAACCCTTGATAGCCTCTGCGAAATTCTTCTGAGCCTCTGGACCTGCATCAAGACCTTCCCAACCTGCAGGAATCTCGTTTGAAGGATAGTTCTCAATCTTTGCACCAGCCTTAACGCTCATTGAACCGAAGTCAAAGCCGTTAGTACATGTTGCGTCTGGAGCCATAACGAGCTCTACGCCATTCTCCTTAGCGAGTTTCTCAACGTTGAGAGCTACGTCAAGCTTATCAAGCTCTACGATAGAATCACCAATCTCACCATTGTGAGCCTTAGCGAATGTATATGTCATACCACCACAGAGGATGAGCTTATCAACCTTACCGAGAAGATTCTCGATGATACCGATCTTAGAAGAGACCTTTGAACCACCCATGATAGCGATGAATGGGCGCTCGATGTTGTTAAGAACGTTATCAACAGCCTTAACCTCCTTCTCCATGAGGAGACCGAGCATCTTGTTGTTTGCATCGAAGTAATCAGCGATAACAGCAGTAGAAGCGTGCTTACGGTGAGCTGTACCGAATGCATCCATTACATAGCAGTCAGCGTAAGAAGCGAGAGTCTTAGCGAAATCCTTCTGCTTACCCTTCATCTCTTCCTTAGCAGCCTTGTATGCAGGATCCTCCTTATCGATACCAACTGGCTTACCCTCTTCCTCTGGGTAGAAGCGAAGGTTCTCGAGAAGAAGAACCTCACCAGCCTTCAGAGAAGCAGCAGCCTCCTGAGCCTTTGCACAGTCTGGAGCGAACTTAACCTCTGCAACACCGAGAGCAGCAGCAACTGCGTCCTTGATCTGAGCGAGAGAGAGCTCAGCCTTCACCTTACCCTTTGGCTTACCCATGTGAGACATGATGATGAGCGCACCACCCTTCTCAAGAATCAGCTTAAGTGTTGGAAGAGCACCACGGATACGGGTGTCGTCAGTGATCTTGCCATCCTTCAAAGGCACATTGAAATCTACACGTACGATTGCCTTCTTACCGGCAAAGTTGTAATCGTTAATCTTCATAATTTCTTTTTGATATTATATAATAAAATGTGATTAATATTAACTATATCAAGGCAAAAGTACAAAAAAAAACTGATATACGAGAACAAAATGCAATCTTTTTTATTCCCTAAGCGGCAAAAACGTTTTTTTGACAACTCTATTTTGCATTTTTCATTGATGCAACAGACGCCTTTGACATCTCGCGTCTGCTATAATCCAGAAGTTCGGGCAAAGACATATTCTTATGCGACTGCATAAAATCATCCACTTTAGCAACAACAGAATGCTCATAGAAATCCTCGCCCAGCAATTTGTTCACAGCATACCATATACACTGGAGATGAAAATCCCTAGACTCCTGTGAAGACTGCTGGAAATCCCCGAATGGGAACTGACTAAGCAGGTATATGCCCACACATTCCGGTATCATATACTCCCTTGTCATCTGCTTGCGCTGCTGTTCGTCAAAGAAACGCTTATATACAGGATAGTCTGCACCGAGATATTTCTCAAGAGAGATACCCACACGATGCCCACAGACAACTATACTCTGCTCGAAATCACCTATCTGTGTATATACATCCGGTAATTCAACATCAGGGAATAGCTTTTGCATACGGTTAAGGCAGACGCGCAACTGCTCATTCTCCTTATCCATATTTGCAAACGTATTGGTTACATCCTCAATAGCTGTAGAAAGAGTGGAATCCTCATAGTACTCAAGAATCCTCTCGTTCATCCCCGACTCTCCAAGCGCACCTATTTTCAGAAGACTCTCAACAAGGGCACGTGTTTCCACGATATAGGTTGTACGCATCTTCTGCAACGCAGAATAGTCACCTGTGGTAATATACCTCACCTGCAACAAGTCATACCTACGGATAGGCATAGACGAGTCCTCCAGACTGCTTATCGGAGTTCCATCTCCGTAAGAACAGCCCACAAGAGCAAGTGACACAAAAAGCGCCATTATTGCAGAAAACAGGTACTTTTTCACGATACACACAGATTAAACAATCATTTTATTGAAAATCTGTTGCAAAAGTAGTAAAAAATCTCCACTCTTGCAAATTTTAAGTAAAAATTATTTAATTTTTGTTTAAAATTTTAATAAAGGTATATTTTATCCCCCACTTTAGCAGAATAATCAAGAGGCAACCTGTTCCATATATAAAGACGAGAAAGACGAACTCCATAATGCTGGGCAATAGAATACAGACTCTCGCCATTCTTCACAACGTGATAGCGACCACGATACTCCTTGACAGCATGCTTCTGCTTCTTCATCAGATACACCACATCACCATCAGCAAGCATCTCTACAGCATCACGCTCATTATACTTAGCCAACTTAAACGCGCTGATTCTCAACTCCTTGCTAAGGCTCTTGAAAGTATCGCCATGACGCGCTATGATATAATAGTTCTTATTATAAGAATACAGACGATGTGGCTGCTGTCCCTGCAACTGCACCTTCGGACTTGTAACAGAATGTTTCAGCACGAAGGTATTCACGGTCTTCTGCGTGTCGTACTGATACAACTGATAAGCCTCGATGATATTGATGAGTTTCTGCGCGTATGTAGGACTCGTAGCATAGCCACAAGCCTTCAATCCATTCGCCCATCCCTTATAGTCAGTCACCTTCAGACGGAACAGACTCTGATAGCGTGGACGCTGAAGGAACTTACTATGATCCTCAAAACTCGCACGAGGATTACTATATACACGGAAACATTCATTAGGAGCATCATCGTCACGGAGCATGGTAGGACCGGTCCAATCGTGACACTTGATACCGAAGTGGTTGTTACCCATAGTGGCCAATGAACTTCTACCAGCAGAACTCTCAAGAAGTCCCTGTGCAAGAGTGATACTTGCAGGAATGGAATACTTCTTCATCTGCTCAATGGCAAGGTCCTTGTATATCTCTATATACTGCTGATATACGGCATTGGTCTTGACCTGACCAGACAAAACACCCGGACAGCCCAAAGCAACAACGAACAGAATAATATGTAGGTATCTTTTAATGCTCACAACGAAAACAATTAAGCGGCACTCAAAAACATTATTGAGTACCGCACATATTCAGTTTTTTTGTAGTGGATAGGGGATTCGAACCCCTATGGCAAGATTGAGAATCTTGAATCCTAACCCTTAGATGAATCCACCGGATTTATTTGTACCGTCTCAGCCCCTTTCTGGTAGTGGATAGGGGATTCGAACCCCTATGGCAAGATTGAGAATCTTGAATCCTAACCCTTAGATGAATCCACCATCTTCCGAGATAGTACAAATACAACTTGACTTGAGGCGGAAGGTGGGGGATTCGAACCCCCGGTACGGTAACCCGCACGTCAGTTTAGCAAACTGGTGGTTTCAGCCACTCACCCAACCTTCCAAGAGCCTTGAAAAGTTCTTAGCCGAACCTCTTTTGTCAAATGCGATGCAAAGGTACAACATTTTTCTGAAACCACCAAATTTTTTCATCAACTTTTTTCTCATTTCATGCAAATCTCTCACTTTTTGCGATAAACATCATCCCATTCTCTCAAATGCCACTCTTCTCCCCTACTCTATCCGTATTCAGCAGACACACCACTATCAAATATAGTATCAAAGAAGATATATAGGAGCAAAAAAGGAGGGCATCCCATAATTATCATGAGACACCCTCCATATTCTATGCTCCAAATCTTATTTCACCAATACCTTCTTTCCGTTGATGATATTCACTCCCTTCGCAGCCTTATCCAAACGCTGACCAGATATTGAGAATATCTTATCATCGGAAATCGTAGCAGAGCCTTCAACTGCATCTATACCTGTAGTTAAATCCTCAACAATCGTAAATCTGCCCCAATAGTCTGCAGCCTCATATACAGCTTTATAACCAGGAAGTACGTGAAGTATAACATTATCATAATCATTAAAAGTATGGCCTTCAATTTCCTGAGGAGTTGTTGCATAATTAGTTATCGAAGAGAGAGCCCCACCCTTGAACTGCATTTCTCCAATACTCGTCACAGACTCCGGAATTATGATTGAGGTAATACTGCTGCAACCTAAGAAAGTGCGTTCTTCAATCCTCGTCACAGAGTTTGGAATAGTAAAAGATGTGAGGCTACTACAACCTGAGAAAGCATACGATCCGATACTAGTCACAGAATTAGGGATAACAATTGAAGTGAGACCTGAGCAATCAGAGAATGCACCATACCCAATACTCGTAACAGACTCAGGGATAGTTATTGAAGTAAGGCTTGAGCAACCAGAGAAAGCTTCATACCCAATACTTGTAACAGTATTAGGTATTGTGACAGAGGTGGCATAACGACAACTCACAAAAGCATCACGTCCAATACAGGTCACACCGTCTTCAATTACAATTTTCTTGACATTATCCCAATCCTCTGACCAAGGTATTTCAGCACGAGACTGATAATCTGGCATATCCGTTCCAGATATGGTCAAAGTGCCATCATCTGACAGCGACCACGTTATCTCTGCATGAATTGCAGAGAACGAACCAACAGTTAACACGATGAGTAAAAACCATTTCCTCATTTCTGATTTTCTGAATTTTAAAAGGTTTATGTTATTAATTTACAATTCTTTTCGGTGTGCAAAATTACAAATAATTTCCTTAAAACAATAACTTATTACGTTTTTTTAAGCATATCAAACATACAAAGTAACAATCTACTTATTAATAAGTAACAATTTATTATCATCAAACAAAAAGAGGGCATCTCATGATGAGACACCCACAAAATATAATCCCCCCAAGAACAGTAAGACAAGCAAGTTTCATTCTCATGTAAAGACTGGTAAAAAGATTAAAGGTATTATTTAACAAAAAACATACACACCATACCCCTCGGATTAGCGTCTTTATAAGCCAAACTATATATATAATATAATAAATTATATTATATATATAGTTTGAGCTGAAGAGCTACCAAAATGAGTGTGTAGGTGTCATACAAAAAGGTTAAACTTTAACTTTTAACTTTCCAGCATACAACAAATATCTATATATCAACAGATTACAGTATAAATACGTCTTTGATTATAGAACCTAACATTTAACATTTGGCATAACTAAACCCTAAATACAATGCAATTCCGCTTCTCCTTCGCTCTTCCTCCGAACCAAAGCCGTTGCAAGTCCGCTCCCTATATCGGAGATACAGAGGGGAATGAAAAGGTTAAAAGTTAAATTTTAACTAAAAACATACACACCCTAACAACCAAAAAGCTCGCCACTCCACAAAGGAAGCAACGAGCCATGATATAAGAGATTTATAAAACTAATCGATTAGTCTAGCCACTTTACGTAGCAGAAGTCCTGACGATGTGGCAGTTTGTCGTTCTTAGGGAACATACGAACAGCAGTCTTGAAGCTACCAGCATGGTTAATCTCGAAGCTACACTCGAATGTATAGAGATTGCCCTCTACCTTCACAAGCTCGAATGGAACGACAAGCATTACGCGACGGTCAGAAGCATCCTGATCATTCTTCAATGTGACGAGCTCAAGGCCGACAGCATCTGTGAGTCCCTGCTCATCGATGACATACTGAACCTTGTAAGACTTACCAGTCTCAGCACCATTGGCGATGACAGATGTATCAGAAGAAACAGCCTTGATGCTATCCCAACGCTCTGCAACTGTCTCCTTCCACTGTGCAATCTCCTTTGCCTCCTGATAACCGTTGGCATTGATCTGGGCAGAACGCTCAGCGAGCTTGATATAGAACTTAGAATAGTAGTCGTCGAGCTGACGCTTCATTGTATAGTGAGGAGCGATTGTAGCAATAGAGTTCTTGATAACCTTAATCCATTCCTCAGAGTAGCCCTTCTCGTTCTTGTTATAGTACATAGGAGTTATCTCGTTCTCGAGCATACCGTAGATTGTAGCAGCATCAAGCTGATCCTGATAAGCCATGTTCTCGTAGGTACGCTCCTGCTTGAGAGCCCAACCTGCACCTGGACGATAGCCTTCAACCCACCATCCGTCGAGCACAGAGAGGTTTACAACACCGTTCATCTCAGCCTTCTCACCAGATGTACCAGAAGCCTCAAGAGGACGTGTAGGAGTATTCATCCAGATATCAACACCAGAAACAAGACGACGAGCGAGCTGGAAGTCATAGTCCTCAAGGAATATAATCTTACCGAGGAACTCTGGGCGCTGGCTGATCTCATAGATACGCTTGATAAGTCCCTGACCTGCACCATCAGCAGGGTGAGCCTTACCTGAGAAGAAGAACAGAACAGGACGCTCTGGGTTGTTCACAATCTTTGCAAGACGCTCAAGGTCTGTAAAGAGAAGATGAGCACGCTTGTAAGTAGCGAAACGACGGCAGAAACCAATCATCAGAGCGTTAGAATTGATACGGTCGAGAAGAGACAGAACACGTGTAGGATCACCCTGATTCTTGAGCCAGTTCTCTGCGAACTTCTCACGGATATACTTCACGAGCTTTTCCTTCAGAGCCATACGTGTCTCCCAGATCTCAGCATCTGGACAGTCGTAGATACCATGCCAGAGAGACTCGTTTGACTGATCCTCATAGAAGCCCTTCTTGAGGTACTTGTCATAAATCTTACGCCACTCTGTAGCACACCATGATGGGAAGTGAACACCATTGGTAACATAGCCAACGTGGGTTTCCTCTGGGAAGTAGCCGTTCCAGATAGGAGCGAACATCTTCTGTGATACCCAACCGTGGAGCATAGATACGCCATTAACCTCCTGACAGGTGTTACAAGCGAATGTTGACATACAGAAACGCTCCTCGTTGTCATCAGGATTAATACGTCCCATACCGATGAACTCATCCCAAGAGATACCGAGCATCTGAGGATAACCACCCATGTACTTTCCGAAGAGGTCCTTGTCAAAGTAGTCGTGACCTGCTGGTACTGGAGTATGTACAGTGTAGAGAGAAGAAGCACGAACTACCTCGAGAGCCTGCTGGAATGTGAGGCCTTCCTTGATGTAGTCAACAAGACGCTGCAGGTTACAGAGAGCTGCATGTCCCTCGTTACAATGGTAAACCTGCTTTGTGATACCGAGTTTCTTCAGCATGAGAATACCACCGATACCAAGGAGGATCTCCTGCTTGAGACGGTTCTCCCAGTCACCACCATAGAGGGCGTGAGTGATAGGACGATCATACTCAGAGTTCATGTCGTTATCAGTATCGAGGAGATAGAGCTTCACACGACCAACGTTAGCCTGCCATACGAGGGCATGAACCATATAGTTCATATAAGGAACATCAACTACTACCTGATTGCCGTTCTCATCGAGAGTACGTGTGATAGGCAGTGAGGTGAAGTTCTGAGCATCATAGTTCGCAATCTGCTGACCATCCATAGAGAGGGTCTGCTTGAAGTATCCGAAACGGTAAAGGAAACCGATACCGCACATATCAACGTTAGAGTCTGATGCCTCCTTGATATAGTCACCTGCAAGCATACCAAGACCGCCAGAGTAGATTTTTAGGGAGTTGTGAATACCGAACTCCATAGAGAAGTATGCCACAGAAGGACGGTTCTCGTTTGGCTTGACATCCATGTAAGAACGGAAGTGATTATAAACCTCCTTAACGTTCTTCATGATAGCCTTATCCTTCACGATTTCCTCCTTACGCTCGTAAGAAAGACGCTCGAGAAGCATTACAGGGTTGTGCGCAACCTGCTCGTAAAGGTCTTCATCGAGGCTACGCCACATTTCACGTGCATCATAGTTCCATACCCACCACATGTTATGAGCAAGCTCATCGAGGCACTGCAACTCCTCTGGGAGGGTTGATTTCACATTAAACTCTTTCCATACAGGAGAGTTTGCATAATCTGCTTTGATTTTCATAACTATATATTTATTAGATTATGTAATTTTTATTTACAATTTACCATTTATTCGCGAAGCTCATCAAGCTGCGCAAGTCCCAATGTACAATTTTTACGCCTTCGACTTCAGCGCGAAATCATACGCTTGCCAATAGTACTTGATGAATTCGCTCCAGAGAGCCTTCTTCGACAGTTTATCGGCATTTGAGCGAGCTTTCTTCACCTGAGCCTCAGTCATGTTACTGAACTTGACAACGGTATCCTTGATGACATCAGCCACCTCCGAGTAGTTGTAGTCGGTACGGTGAATTGTCTTCACACCATCCTCAATCTCACTATATGCGCCTTTCTCTGAGTTTGCCCAGAGTCCGAAGCCTGCGAGGTCAGTTGTGATACAAGGCACCTTGAATGCAATAGACTCAAGAGGAGTATATCCCCAAGGCTCATAGTATGAAGGATAGATGCTGAGATCAATACCGATGATGAGGTCGTAGTAAGGCTTGTTGATGATTCCATCGTTGCCTGTGAGATAGCAAGGCAGGAATATGAGTTTCACCTGGTCCTCCTTACGGTTCCACATATCGTTGTACTTCATCATACTGAGCACATTGTCCTGATCCATGTTGTGAAGCCAATGCGAAACCATAGGAACCTCAAGCGGAGTATCGAATGTCTTTCCGCTATCATAGCGCTCCTTCAGATCCTCACGCGCATCGCCAACCCATGCAGGAACCTGAACGAAGGCAACTACATTCTTGCCTAAGCGAGAATCCCGATTAAGGCGGTTCATAGCCTCCACAAACACGTCGATTCCCTTGTTACGGAACTCGTATCTGCCACTTGTACCAATGATTAAAGTATTATCATCAAACTGGCATCCTGTCAAGCAGTTAGCAAGATGAAGCAAAATCTTTCGTGCTTCCTTACGCTTCTTGTTGAAGGTAGCCGCCTTTGGCACGAAGTCATTCTCAAAACCGTTAGGCAGAACCACATCCACTGGCTTGCCGATAAGTTCCTTACACTCCTGTGCGGTAATCTCGCTGACAGTTGTGAAACAATCCACATTCATTGCTGTCTGCTTCTCAATAGAGTGCTTTGACTGCATATTAAGTTCCTCTGCCATCTGGTCTCCGTTATAAGCCCAGAGATAATCATACAGAGGCTTGTTATTACCTGCGATGGAACGGCCAATTGAAGTGGCATGAGTAGTGAATACAGTACCTATCTTCGGACAATGCTTCTTGATATAGAGAAGTCCCATACCCGTCATCCATTCATTTCCGTGATAGATTACATTCTTTGTCTCAAGCTTATAGAATTGATAAAAGCTCTCCACCACCTTTGCAGCAGCGTATGAGAACATACTTGCCTCGTCGTAGTCACCATATCCGTGAAGTGAATCTACTTGGAAATCCTCCCAACACAGACCATAGATACGGTCCTTTTCTGCATAAAAAGGCTTGAAATCAACAAGTATAGATATTGGTTTTCCTGGAATATTCCAGCGACCCGTCTTTACTTTAATACCTCTCTCTGCTGCATACTTACGCCAATCTACAAATAATTTGTTATCCTCTACAAAATATGGACTACCCTTCTCATCCCAGCAATCAGGGCCGATAAAGATGAGCCTGTCAGGCATCGCATCCTGCAGAGTCTTTGCCCTTGTGGAAAGTACTGCGTAGATTCCTCCTACCTTGTTGCAGACCTCCCAACTGCTTTCGAATATATAATCTGGTGTAATCATTGTATCCATTTAAATTAATACCAATCGAGTATACTCAATACAATAACTCTCTAATAGTTAGATATCTTATATCTATAACTAAGTTTAAACTATTTGCAAAGATAATGCAAAAAAACTGAAAAAAAATCATTCTCGTTAAATTTTTAGCGAAAAAACTCTGAAAAATTGATTTATATTGTGTATCTTTGCAGGCATATCATATAAATAATAATGAAAAAGCAATGAAAAGTACATTTCTCTCCATATTACTCTCTTTTATATGTTTCACAGCATATTCCCAGAGCGACGGACCTTTCAAGGCGTATATCTACAATAATGAATATAAGGTCTATATGCGCATAAATCTCTATGATAACGACATAAAGATTCCGGGGCAGGAGATATTCGGTGAAATCGGCGGTTTTTTACGTAGTGACGACGATTCCCGTTGTTGGATTATCACATCCGCAGAGATAAACGAGAAGAAGCATACCGCCAATCTTGAGATCATCAACGACTATGGTTCTGAGGATCTCACCGCTACCCTATCCTACAATCCCAAGGATAGCACATACACCCTCAAGCAGAATGTCGGTTCTACTATCAAGATTGCCCGCAACCGCAAATGGGTAAAACTCCCTGGAACTATGCAGTTTAAGAGGAAGTAAGATTTTTTTATGAAAAATACCCTCAAAACCATTCTTGTAATATCTATCGTTCTCATTCTTGCCTCATGCAAGGAAGAGAAAGAACCTGTATCAACCCTTCCAAGTCCAATGGAGGAGATTGATACGACCAACATAAAGAAGAGCCTACTGCGAGAGGTTAGGAACTTTATTGACGAGCATCCTAAAACCGATGCGTTTATTCTTTACAATATGTTGATGTACAAGAAAAAGAAAGGATATGGCGATAATTGTATTGGATGCAGGACTAAATTCAACGAAGTATTTTGCATTACAGAAGCCTATGATTTCCATTTTGGAGATGGAGAATTTATCATAAGAGAAAACTATCCACACAAATATTTTGACATCAACGGCAAGATAGTATTTGTGCCTTCAAATGATGATGCTTTCTACGACCAAAAGGAATTAAAGGCCATATATGAAAAGACAAAATTCATAGAAGAAGATAGACAATTAGATAAACACTATTTTCTACTATATGACTTAAAGGATAGTTGCGAAAAAGCTGATTATCCTTTCGATGGTGATAGTATATATGAATATACTTCAAGAGAATTCATCCCATCTGTAGTAGAAAAAGTAAAAAGTTCAATAAAATTTGAACCTCCGATACTAAAATAATAGCGGTTATCCTTTGTTATGCCTCCATTGTTCCTCCCTTGATCTTCCTTACCAAACTCGATGCAAAGTTGATGAACCTCCGTTATAGAATAAGAGTTTCATCGAGTTTGGTACGGAGGAACTGCGAAGGATGAGCGGAGAATCAACGAAGAAACGGTTTTTCTACATAGAATATACCATAATATATTCCTCGTCTTTCTCTTGAATAGTTTTAAATCCAAGTTTTCTGTACATAGAACAGGCATAGTTCTGCTTTTGAACGGATAAAGAAACGCCTTTATATCCCAATTCACGAAGAGAACTTAGCATTTTCTTCATCAAGGCTGTACCTATGCCGTTGTTCCTATATTCTGGAAGCAAAGATATTGCCAAAGAAGGCATTTCGTCAGAAACATGACCGTAATCGTTCATTATACGAACCCAGACAGCCCCGATAATCTTACCCTCACATTCAGCAACAAAGCATATATCTCCTTTTTTCTCTCCGAAATCCTTGACATATACCTGAAGGTCAGGCTGATATATTATATCAAATGGAGGAAGAGCAACACTTTTTGGAATGTATATGGCATGATACAGAAAAGTATCTAAAACAGCCTTTTCTGATATCAAAAGTTCTCGTATGCTATAATTCATTTTATTCAAATATAAGCTTTTCAAGAGCCGACATTACACATTCAATCTCGCCCTTGCAATTAGAAAGAGCGAGATTGAGAAAACTCCGATTGTAAGAATGGGACTTACAACGGATTTGCAACGGACCTACATCGGACCTACTACTTCTTATGACTTTTAAGTATATTATCTATTTCTGCATCTGGGACCTGCTCGTTTAACTCCTTGAAGAAAGAGCCTAAACGATTCTTGGAAATATGAAGAATATTTCCATTAGGATGAATAATCACAAAGAATGGCAATGACAAAGAAGTCGATCCAAAATAACTTGCAATGTCATTTGCAGAACTATTACCATTCCATTCATTAAAACTCCCTTTAGAAGCTTCTCCAGACCAGCCGTCCTTATCATCTAAAGAAATAGTAACAACTTCCGCCTTGTCTTTATTACGATTGTAAAATCCGTCAAGGATAGTCATCGCCTCACCACAAGACTCACAATCTTGTCCTGTAAACAGCAATACTGTATATTTTCCTTTAAACTCAGAAGGCTTATGCTCATTACCTTTTCGATCAAAAAGCGTGAAGTCTTTCATCGGACTAAAAAGTTGTGCTTGTCCACTTGATGCAGCTTGTTGTGCCCAAGAGCTTTGGATTGCCAAAACACAAGCGAAAAAAATCATGATAACTCTCTTCATCTTCTATAATACATTTAAAAATTTTACTTCTCAATTCACAGAGTACAAAATTATAAAAAATATAAAAAAATCACAAAATATTGATAAATATTTATATTTTTTTAAGAAAAGCAACAAAACTAAGCTCTTTATATTTTGTACAAAAAAATGGGGAGAAAACGCTTTCTCCCCATTGAGTGATGATAAAATAATAATTTGGAACTATATAAGGTTTTATCAAAAATCTGTGAAACGATACGAGGTTGGAGGTCTTTTACCTCATCTTCTTTGCTACCCACAACACCCAAGAGTCGATATTGTCCGTGAGTTGTTCTGGGTATGGCAATGGAATAATAACGTCGAGTTTATGACCAGGATTACGTTCCTTGCATGCCGCCTCGAAAGTATCTGGGACAGTCATCGGACAATTCAATTCAATATTGCTGTGGGGCAAGCGGATAGGGATACAATTGCCCGACTGCTCGCAACCCATTGTTCGCTCCTTGCCATAGACCTTGGCACGGCAACCATTATGACTATGCACAAAATGGACAGGTGATTCCCCTGCACTGGCACTCATATTATCGACGATAATGGCACCCTTGCGCACCAATGGTTCATACACATCTGTTCCAGCTTCCAACAGGGACCATGTTATGAGACTACCCTCTTCGGCTCTAAGAGCTTCCGCATAGACCGATTTAATATGATCCACATTATCCATCTCGTCACACCACATCTTCAATACCTTCCGATTCTCAAAACTGTTTCGTATATAACAATGTTCCATTCGTTTTAAACCAGTCGAACCAAAAAATTTAGTAAACAACTCACTATAATGGTCGCTACCTCCACCATTGCCACGCAAGTCAAGAATCAGGTATTTGCAGCCCGATTGCTTGAACTCATCAGCCTTTTTGTTCAACCATTCCCAAGTAGGAACTACACCGGCACAGGATGGCAGACGGAGCAGGTAAGTATCGGCATTAACCTTGCAACCCACAGGTTCAGGAGCATATTTGGCAATGTGTTTGCTATAATCGACCAATGTTTCCGATTGCAACTTACGGAAGAATGACGCACCGCAATTGGTATGGCGGTCGAAATCCTTATAGAACCAATAGATATAACGGCTAACAGCTTCATCCACTGATATTTCCGCACGCATCATACGAGCAAACAACGAATCTTTCATAGCGTTGTATTCATCGGCAAAACCATTGCGCATCAAAACAGGGAAGATGGCATTGTTCCGTTCTGTTGCATCGATAGCAAAATCGAATGTCTCGAATGCCTTTTGTATAGAGTCCGGCTGCTGACCGTATTTCGCCATAAAGCCCTGAAGCGTGAAACGCGAAACATCTTTCTTCATCCGAGGCACATCGGTACCGAACACCTGCTGGATATTCTGGGGCAAGCCACATCTATCCCAAACGGTGACGAACGGACGACCATCATCGCCAATGCGCGTAACGGAAATAGTCTCATCGTCAAACCAATGAATCATCATGACCTTTCCATCACAATCAATCGCTTTGTCACTCAAATAGTTACAAGACGTATAGAGACATTGAATATGCGCTTGTGGAAAGTTGGGATTAGCCATTACGATGGCAGCATTGTTGCTTCCAAATATCGTATATTGCTCACCTTGTCCAGTCATAGTCCAATATTGCGAAGTGGCAGAACCCTTTGTTTGCAGACCACGTAGTTTCCAAACACCCTGCAATGGATGCTTCTTTACACCTAACTTCATCTGCAACAAGTTCATAGCTCGATGCATGACATCAGCGGAATCTACCTTCTCATAAAGTTCGTCAACATTTGTCTGGAATGGGAACAGACGCGGATTGAAATCACTCCGATCATTGAACCAACGCAAGGTAAAAGTAGAATCGGAGGTGGCGAAAGTCTGAATTCCCTTATTCTCCGTTTTCGACAAGTCCCCCGTATAAGTCAAGGTTTTACCATCTGAATTCGAAATATCAAAATTAAAAGAATGGATGCCCAATTTCGGGGAATAAAAACTCATGGTAAGGGAATTGTTGTCAAGGCAGTACTTATACTGCTTGAAATCCGCTTCAACGTGCTTGCCATCCTGCTGTACGATTTCATTAAGTTTATACAATCCCTTCGGACCATCGACAGATTGAGCCGACAAAGACAAGAAGGAGAACCCTGACAAAGCTATTGTAATCCCAGTACGTCCCCACTTATATAATTGTTCTTTCATATAAAAAAAAGTTTTATATTTAGGTTCTATTTTTCAATTAAAATTATTCAAAGTTCAGTTTTTCGAGAGCAGACCTTAGACGTTCAATCTCACTCTTGCGAATGGCAAGGGTTATGGAGCAGGTATTGTCAAAATTCTGCGAGACAATACGAGGCTGAAGGTCTTTCACCACGCGCATAACGCTATTCATCATAGGATAAGAGAACGTGTAAGTTAGCTGTTCCTCAACAAGTTGCTCTACAATCTCGGAATGTGCCATAGCATCCTGAGCAGCCTCACGATAGGCTACTATCAAACCGCCAGTACCGAGATTCACGCCTCCATAATAGCGTATCACAAAGATGGCGATATCACTAACATCATTGCTCAGCATAACGCCGAGAATTGGCTTTCCTGCTGTGCTCGAAGGCTCTCCGTCATCATTAGCCCTGAACTCAGCACCATCAGCACCAAGACGATAGGCATAGCAGACATGACGCGCATCATAGTATTTCTTCTTATACATCTGATGCAATGCCTTCACCTCATCTGCCGTACGCACATGATGAGCATAGGCGAAGAATTTGCTACGCTTTTCGGTGTAGTATCCCTCGCCTATGTTATCTGTTATGGTCTTGAAAACATCAGGACCCTCTAAATCCCCCTTAAAGGGGGACTTTTCTTCATTCATATTCAATTACTATTGCCGCCTAAATCTCACTTTAAGGGAGATTTAGAGGGCCTTTTAGTCCAAAGAGTGAATAATCAGACCTGAACGCAACTTTGGCTCGAACCATGTAGCTTTTGGAGGCATGATATTGCCAGAATCAGCAATATCCATGATCTGCTTCATACTTACAGGATAGAGAGCAAGAGCTGCACGCATCTCACCGCTATCAACACGACGCTTCAACTCGCCAAGACCACGAAGACCACCTACGAAGTCGATACGCTGGCTTGAACGGAGGTCGCCAAGCTCAAGGATATCCTGAAGGATAAGACGGCTTGAGATATCAACGTCGAGAACGCCAATAGGGTCAGAATCATCAAATGTACCCGGCTTAGCGTCAAGTGAATACCACTCGCCATCAAGATAGAGAGAGAACTGATGAGCATGCTGTGGACGATATTCCTCCTTGCCCTTCTTCTCTACTACGAAGTTCTTTGCAAGCTTCTCAAGGAACTGCTCAGATGTATTGCCGTTGAGATCCTTTACAACACGGTTATAGTCGAGTACTGTGAGCTGACTTGCCTGGAAAGCAACAGCCATGAAATAGTTGTACTCCTCATCACCCTTATGGTTAGGGTTCTGCTTTGCCTTCTCTGTACCAACGAGAGCTGCAGCAGCAGAACGGTGGTGACCATCAGCGATATAGAGAGCTGGCATCTTTGCGAACTCCTCTGTGATTGTCTTGATATCGTTATCATCGCTTACAACCCAGAGTTTATGACCGAATCCATCGATAGGAGCGATGAAATCATACTCAGGCTCTGTTGCAGCATACTTCATGATAAGATCGTTGAGAACCTTGTTATCAGGATAAGCGAAGAACACAGGCTCGATATTAGCATTGTTCACACGAACATGCTTCATACGATCCTCCTCCTTATCACGACGTGTAAGCTCATGCTTCTTGATTACGCCCTTCTCATAGTCGCCAGAGTAAGCACCGATAACAAGACCGTACTGAGTCTTCTCCTTACCGCCATTAGCAGGAAGATGTGAAGTCTGAGCATAGATATAATACTGCTCCTTGTCATCCTGTACGAGCCAGCCGTTATCCTGGAACTTCTTGAACTGACGTGCAGCCTCTGTATAAACCTTTGGGTCATACTCAGAAGTACCTGGCTCAAAGTTAATCTCTGGTTTGATGATATGGTAGAGTGACATCTCGTTATCACCAGCCTCTGCACGAGCCTCCTCTGAATCAAGAACGTCGTATGGGCGTGACTCTACCTTTTCTACTAACTCCTTTGGTGGACGAATGCCACGAAATGGTTTTACAATTGCCATAATTTAAAAGCCTATATTTTATTATTGTTTATTCAGCAAAATAATGTATCTAACATCATTGGTTAGGCTACTGCTATTGCCTCAATCTCAATCTTGCCACCCTTTGGAAGTGCGGCTATAGCGAAAGCAGAGCGTGCTGGGAATGGAGCCTCGAAGAAATCCTTGTAAACTTCATTTACGGCTGCGAAATCATTGATATCGGCAAGAAGAACAGTTACCTTGACTACATTCTTCATTGACAGACCAGCTTCCTTGAGGATATTACTGATATTTGTGAGGGACTGGCGAGCCTGAGCCACCGCTCCACCCTCGGCAAAACTACCGGTTGCAGGGTCGATGCCCAACTGACCACTAACATAAACTGTTCCATTAGCCTCGATAGCCTGGCTATAAGGACCAATGGCAGCAGGTGCATTTTGTGTTGCTATTGCTTTCATATAGTGTTGTTTAGTGAAGTTAAAAGTCTAATGGCAAAAGACGAAAGGCAAAAGACTTTAAACCTTAGTCCTTAGTCTTTAGACTTTAGACATTAAAAATATTGAATGCAAATATACGAAAAACCTCGCAAATTGCAAAATGTTTAGGCAGAAAAATAAAATAAGGAATAAAAAATGAATTGTTACTCCATTCTTTATTCCTTGTTTCCTATGTTGTTTATCTAAAACTTGCTCTTACTTGTTCACCTGGAACTTAGTGCAACCCTCAGCGAAGTATGCGTTGATCTGCTTTGCAGCAGCGATACCTGCGTTAGTGTTAGCCTCTGCTGTCTGAGCACCCATCTTCTTAGGTGTAGAGAAGTAACGGCCTTCGAACTTAGCGAAGTCGTCGTTAGCATCTGGCATGATGTCTGTGATATACTTCAGATCCTCACGCTCTGCGAGGAGCTTGAGAAGACCAGCCTCGTCGATAACCTCCTTACGAGCTGTGTTGATAAGGATACCACCCTTCTTCATCTTACCTACGAGGTTGTAGTTGATGCTCTGCTTTGTCTCTGGAGTAGCAGGGATGTGGAGAGAAACGATGTCGCAAGTCTCGAAGAGCTCTTCCTGATTCTTAGCAGCGTGAACACCAGCAGCCTCGATAACATCAGCAGGACAGAATGCGTCGTATGCAGAAACCTCCATACCGAAGCCCTTAGCGATGCGAGCTACGTTACGGCCTACATTACCGAATGCGAGGATACCGATCTTCTTGCCAAGGAGCTCAGAACCAGCCTTGCCATTGTAGAAGTTACGTACGGTGAACACGAGCAGACCGAGAACGAGCTCAGCAACAGCGTTAGCGTTCTGACCAGGAGTATTCTCTACAATAACATTGTGAGCTGTAGCAGCAGCGAGGTCAACGTTATCGTAACCAGCACCTGCACGAACCACGATCTTAAGATTCTTAGCTGCATCGAGAACCTCTGCAGTAATCTTATCTGAACGGATGATGATTGCATCTACATCAGCAACAGCCTCAAGAAGCTGAGCCTTGTCTGTATATTTCTCGAGAAGAACGAGCTGATTGCCTGCACCCTCGATAACTTCCTTAATACCTGCAACCGCAGCAGCAGCAAATGGCTTCTCAGTTGCGATAAGTACTTTTGCCATATTGTCTTTTTTTTTATTTGGAAAGACTAGATAATCTAGACAACCTAGAAAATCTAGCCTTTTCTACTTTATACTTTATACTTTTTACTTTACACTTTTTTTAGTGCTGAGCCTCAAACTCCTTCATGCAAGCAACGAGAGCCTCACAGCCTTCGATTGACATTGCATTGTAGCAAGAAGCGCGGAAACCACCTACGTCACGGTGACCCTTAACACCAACCATACCCTTAGAAGTAGCGAATGCGAGGAAGTCGTCCTGAAGATCCTGATACTCTGGCTTGAGTACGAATGTGAGGTTCATGAGTGAACGGCTTGACTCCTCAGCTGTACCAACGAAGAGCTTGTTGCGGTCGATCTCACCGTAAACGATCTCTGCACGCTGCTTAGCGAGCTTCTCCATAGCCTTTACGCCACCGTGAGCCTTGATGTAACGAAGGTTCATAAGAGCAGAGTAGATAGGAACTACAGGAGGAGTGTTGAACATAGAGCCCTTCTTAACGTGTGTACGGTAGTCGAGCATTGTTGGAATCTGACGGCTAACCTTGCCGAGAGCGTCTTCCTTAACGATAACGAATGTTACACCTGCCATAGAGAGGTTCTTCTGAGCACCACCGTAGATCATAGCGTATTTGCTAACGTCAACTGGGCGAGAGAGAATATCAGAAGACATATCAGCAATCAATGGAATTGGAGAATCGATATCCTCACGAAGCTCTGTACCATAGATTGTGTTGTTTGAAGTGATATGCAGATAGTCTGCGTCTGTTGGAATTACGTAGTCCTTAGGAATATATGTGAAGTTCTTATCCTTTGAGCTTGCAATCTCGACAACCTCACCGAAGAGCTTAGCTTCCTTCATAGCCTTTGTAGCCCATACACCAGTGTTCAGATATGCAGCCTTCTTCTCAAGGAAGTTGTAAGGTACCATACAGAACTCAAGCGAAGCACCACCACCAAGGAACAATACCTTGTAACCCTCTGGAATGTCAAGGAGTTCCTTGAAGAGAGCCTCGGCTTCGTCAACGACTGGCTGGAAATTCTTAGCACGGTGGCTGATTTCCATAAGTGAAAGTCCTGAATTCTCGAAATCAAGACAAGCTGCTGCGGTCTGCTCAATAACCTCGCGTGGGAGAATTGATGGACCTGCATTAAAGTTGTACTTCTTCATTTGTTTTATTTATTATAATATAAATGGTTATCTTAAATATTCTATTTAGATTTGCGGTGCGAAATTAATAAAAAATCTCGTAATAAACAAGAAATTATTGCACAAAATGCCGTTTTTGTGCCATTTTTATAGTTTTTTCGCTTATTTTGCTTATAAAATGATATATAAACTTGTCAATAGACCATAAAGGAATATGTTGCGCGCGGTGTCGCCCAACACCTTATTTAATGCCCTACCCTCGCCTATCTTTATAATCTTTGCAAAGTTGGCTCCAAACAGCAACACCAACAAGCCGATATAGCAATATGTCCAGATATCATTTCTTCCACACACCCATACCGTTATTATCACGGCAGCCAAAGGGAGCATGATGTAAAGTGCAAGCATAGAGTTTCTGCCGAGCAATACGGCAAGAGTCTTCTTGCCTGCCCTACGGTCGTTGTCAATATCGCGGTAGTTATTGACTATCAGGAGAGTATCTACAACGAAGCCACAGCCTATCGACATCTGGAAAACAGGATAAAGTTCCTCCATTGTCACAGTTGGCACTTCCACATAATAGGTGCAGCAAACCGGTACGATACCGAAGAACAGCAGCACAAGCACGTCGCCCATAGCGATATACGAGAGCGTAGTGGTATAGAGGAAACAGAAAACCACGCAAGCCACTCCCACGGCAATCATCTCCACTCCACCATATATAATAAGAGGTAGGCCGACGAAGCAGGCAAGAGCCGTGGTCAGAAGCAAGGCCTTTACCATCGCTGATGGAGTCACCCATCCTTGCGCACACGCACGCTCAGGACCGAGACGTGTCTCATCGTCATTGCCTCGCTTGAAGTCGAAATAGTCGTTTACGAAATTGGCATCAATCTGCATCACGAAGGCAAAGAGGAAACACAGCACCATAGCTACATACCTAAAGCCTTCACCACCGGTATGGTTCCATGCCATCGCAGTACCTATCATTACAGGCACAGCCGCAGCAGTAAGCGTCTTGGGACGCGCTGCCAACACCCACGCCTTGAATGAATTGGTCTTTATTTCTTCTTTTTCCATTAGTTTTTTATCAAATTTCTTGCAAAATTAAACATTATTTGCTACATTTGCAAATATTTTTCAAGAAAATCGAGAAGTACAAGGAGTACAAGGAGTTCAAGGAGTATAAGACGAATGTATTCCAAGAGCAAATTTTACTATCGTCTTGCACTCCTTATACTCCTTGTACTCCTTTGAACTCCTAAAATATTCATCATGCAGAACCCGAGTCTTGACCTCATGGAATTTATCGAGCGCAACATACTGCCTCGCTATGCAGCCTTCGACAAGGCGCACCAGATGAAGCACGTCACAAATGTTGTGAGGGCATCACTAAAGCTTGCCAACCAACTGGGTGCCGACGTGGATATGGCATACGCTATTGCTGCCTATCACGACCTCGGACTCGAAGGTCCTCGCGCCATACACCATATCACAAGCGGTAAGATACTCATAACGGACGCAAGACTCAAGAAATGGTTCTCTCCTGCAAAGCTTAAACTGATGAAAGAGGCCGTTGAAGACCACCGCGCCTCTGCTTCCCACGCACCTCGCAGCATCTATGGCAGAATAATAGCAGAGGCAGACAGGGAGATTTCTGAGGATAGCGTGTTCCGTCGTACCGTTCAGTTCGGTCTTGAGCACTATCCTGAGATGAATACAGAGGAGCATTGGCGCCGTTTCAAGGCTCACATGGACGAGAAATACTCAAGCCACGGCTATATTCACCTATGGATTCCTGGTTCTGAAAACGAGAAGAATCTAGCGGAAATCCGAAAAATCATAGAATCACCTACCCTTCTCCGCCAGAGATTCGACAAGTTTTTTGCGGAAGAAATGGAAGCAAAAAAGTAAAGAAAATCGAAGTAAAAAATATAACAAAAAAATAAGCGTTGAATCATTAAGACTCAACGCTATTTTCTGTGAGGTGCGTGGCGGAGTCGAACCGCCTTAGCTGGTTTTGCAGACCAGAGACTAAACCGTTCATCCAACGCACCAAACTTGATTAGAACGGGCACTTTTTTCAAATGCGATGCAAAGGTACAATTTATTTTTTAGAACAAAGAACGAAAAACAAAGAATTTTAAGTGCACTCTTATTGCTATTGATTTATATCAAGACACATTCGCAATATACCTTTTTGGTCAGAGAAGCACTATATCTGCTGAGAATACCAACGATTCTTAAAGTTTTGAATAATTTCCCAAATTCAAAAGCGGCTATCTATGAGGCTATCGCCCTGCCTGAATTCCATCAAGTATTGTAGTCCACTCTCCCCAATTATGCTCATCATCTTCCGAAATAGAATAATCGTCATTGGCAATACTATCAATACTTATCTGAACAGCAACAGATCTTGCAATTGAGGATTCATTTACCGGAATATGAGCATACATGATTGCTTTTCTATTCTCAGACTCTCTGTGCTCATCCCACCACCAATAGATGGGGTTTTCTATTGCAGTATCATAAATCTCACCAGGAATGCCGTCAAACAGAAATCTTCCTCGAATTTGATATGTTTTTTGCGGTACACTTGTCCTGGTTGGATGCCGTGTCACCGAAAACACAAATGGGATATCATACGTCTTTCCTTCATTTGGAATCACCAAATCGTGGAATGTCTCTTCGTTTTCAAATTCCGGTGTCCAATATTCTGTTTCGCAAGATGCCGCCAAGAATAAGACCAATAAGACAGTAAGGATATTTTTCATTAATTTATTCTTTTTTGATGTTGCAAAGATATGAAGAATAATCGGAATGTGCAACAATTTGATTGCATTCCCTGTTGGTATTTAACACAATTTACAATTTTGATTACTGCAAAATGTACACAAAATTCCTGATACCTCCAAATGTTTGCCTTTGTTTTTGCCTTGAATTCAAAAAAAAGGGAGGTGATTCGGTGACAACCCAAAGGAAAATAGGAAGAAACGTCTATCCTGCAAAATGTTAGAAAACGAGTGGTGTTAGATGTACCCCACTTTTAGGTGCCGCTCCTTCAGAGCTCTTCCAACTACATGATAATCAACAATATACAACAGTAAAAAAAACATCAAACTCAAGTTATCATAAATACAAATCAATCTAGCGGGGTGATCCTCGTATAATCAACAACAGAAGTTTTTGCATTGCTGATAGATGGTTAACTGGTTAACTGGTTAACCATTTTATAAACACACCCCTTTTTTTGCTTTATAAGATTTTATAAGCCAATAATAATATAATAATAAAATTATTATATTATTATTGAATAGAAGTGCGATAAATATAGGGTGTCTATTTAAAAAGGTTAACTAGTTAACCAGTTAACCATTTAATTTAACCTAACCCATTCATTTCTCCGCCAAAGCAGATATAACTTGTTGATATATCAAGAGATAACAAAAAATTAAGTACAATTAACACGCAAAAAAGCGAAAAAACTATTGCAGTTATGAAAATATCTCTTTACCTTTGCATCATGAAACAAAAAAGCCTCGCACATATATAAGGTGCAAGTCCGATTCACCTCCGTTCCAAGTCCGTTTCAAGTCCGTTCCCTATATCGGAGATATAAAGTCCCTACTCCATCCCACCCTCGTAGCGACGAGGTATCAGGAAAAAAGAAAAGAGCCTACCCCAATGGCGATTAGGACAAGCTCTTTCTTAGCTATAAAGGCACTATATGGCAGTTACGGTTTCTTTTCCTCCACCGGTTCCTGCATATCCTTCTTTGACAGTTGAATCATCTTGCGCGCATAGTCAGCTGGATAGCCGGGACGCTCAACAGGCTCGATAAGTCCGTACTTGGTCTTGAGATACTTTCCGTCCTTCATCTTCCTCACCGCCATGTCGTTGTAACGGACAATGAGACGAACTGCAAGATCCTTCCAAGTAGCAAGCATCTGCTGAGCCTGGGTATTTGAATAGTCATTGAGGAACTTAACCGCATCGGCAGCCGACTGAGCATACATATCCTTCGCCTTTGACTCTATCTCTCCCTGCTTGGCGAAATAACTGCTTTCAAGACTGTCACGATAGCCTTTCAGCTCTGGGAAGAGCATAGAATAGCGAGGATAAACCATATTGCTCACCCAGTTGCATACCCAGTAGGCATTCTTGTCAGAGAACGTTACATCATCAGCCCCGGGGGTGTTGTAGCACTCAGGCAAAACGGTATTGCCGCAATAGATTGGAGTATATGCCACCATATTGCCGTCGTCATTGCCCCACCACAGGCATCCGCCAATCTCGCGAGGCAACCAAGAGCGCATCTGAGAAACGTATGTAAAGCCTGTCTGCTGGGTACTTACAGGACGCTCCGTGAAGTATTTCTTTCCATCCACCTCAAAAGACAATGGCGTTGGCTGATAAGGCATCTCCCAGATACCACCTCCGATAGTGCCTCTCACCTCAAGCGGAGTACCCTCATAGTGGTCGCGCATCGCCATCTGCAAATCCTGCACGGAGAGTTTCTTGTTAGGAACAACCCAAAGAGGAAGCGGCTCAGCATCCTTATCACGACCTTCAGCCCAAGGCAGATACTTATCCATGCCGTCAACAAAGAAACGGAAGAAAGCCCATACACGAGCATCGCAATAACGGCGGCCGGAGAAGTCAGGAGCAGCGTAGGCAGCATTCCAAGAGAAATCGGCATCCTTGCCTGTAAACCAGCCTTTTGAGCGTGCGTACTTGATGCAGTTCTTTGAGAACATCACATTCTCCTTGTCCTTCTGATTGAACGTAGTGATACGGCTCTGATTGGCATGAGCACATATAGCATCATCAGGAATACGCTGGGCAACCCATACCACGCCTTTAACGCCTGCGCCCTGCATTTCCATGATCCAAGCCTCGTTAGGGTCACAGATAGTGAATGTCTCACCCTCTGAGTTATATCCGTAAGTCTCCACAAGACTGGTCATTATCTTGATAGCCTCACGTGCAGATTTTGAACGCTGGAGAGCGATATAGATGAGTGAGCCGTAGTCGAGTATGCCAGTAGTATCAACCATTTCCTCACGACCGCCGTATGTGGTCTCTCCGATAGTAACCTGGTACTCGTTGATGTTACCTATCACGTTATATGTCTCCTCTGCCTGTGGAATCTCACCATGATACTTGTTGGTATCCCAGTCGTAGATTTTCAACATCTCACCCTTAGGATGCTTTCCTGCAGGGGAATGGTACAGGGAGAAGAAAGCGCCGTATGAATCGGCGTTATACGTACACATCACACTACCGTCAGCACTTGCTTTCTTACCGACGATGAAATTAGTACAAGCCATTGCCTGTACAAGACTTACAGTTAATAATGATAATAAAACAAATGTTTTTTTCATGAAAATATGAAAACAAAATTAGGGGGAAACTCCGCTTGCGCGGAGTGGTGTTGTGGAAAGTAAATTAGGAATAAATTAAACCAGTAAATTATTATCAGTAAATTTTATTCTATAAATTATCAATTTGAATTTCCCAGCTGCATATGCAGCCCAATAATTTACTGAATATAATTTACTGATAATTTACTTTCTAAAAAAATCCCCGCGCAAGTGGGATTTACTTTCTTACTTTATTATGAGTTTGTCTGAACCTGCAGCCTTGAAACTCATATCAAGTCCCTTCACGCTATGCGTAAGAGCACCGAATGAGATGAAGTCAACACCAGCCTTGGCGTATGGAATCATTGTGTCGAATGTGATGCCGCCAGACGACTCAGTCTCGCAACGACCACCAACGATCTCTACAGCCTTTTTGGTATCCTCAGGAGTGAAGTTATCGAACATGATACGGTCACAGCCCTCGGCAAGAGCTTCATCAAGCTCCTTCCAGTTGCGCACCTCACACTCAATCTTCAAGTCCTTGCCGTGATCCTTGCAATACTGCTTAGCACGTGAGATAGCATTGTGTACGCCTCCGCAGAAGTCGATATGGTTGTCCTTGAGCAGAATCATATCAAAGAGACCGATACGATGGTTCATGCCACCGCCAATCTTCACAGCCTCCTTCTCAAGCATACGCATACCAGGAGTTGTCTTACGGGTGTCGAGGACACGGGTCTTGGTACCGGCATCAATAAGAGCCTGCTGATACTTGTGTGTCATTGTGGCAATACCGCTCATACGCTGCATGATATTCAGCATAAGACGCTCTGTCTGGAGCAAGCTCTGCGTCTTACCCTTCACGCTCATCACGATGTCGCCAGGCTTAACCTCTGCACCGTCATTGATATACACCTCTACCTCAAGAGTAGGGTCAAAACGATGGAACACCACCTTTGCCACCTCTACACCTGCAATGATACCAGGCTGCTTGATGAGGAGCTTACTCTCACCCATGGCATCAGCCGGAATACAACACAAGGTGGTATGATCACCATCACCGATATCCTCTGCAAAACTCAAGTCAATGAGTCTGTCGGTCAATTCTTCTACACTTAACATCTAATTTATTTACTATTTTGCTATTTACTATTTTTACTTCTCCTCTCTTTACACTTTACTCCTTCTACTTTACACTTTCTCCCTTAGAAATATACGCCAAGAGAAATCTTGAGACCAACGGTAGAATAGTCTTTATGCCTTCTGATACTCTGGTCATAATATACAGAAGGCTCAACGGTCAACTTATCATTGAGGAAAAAGCAATAGCCAGCCTCAATACCAGGCATGATGTCATTATGTCCTTTAGAAAGGACCAACTTGGCATTAGCACCGAAGAAAAGACCATTCTCTATAACATAGAAGCGACCACCAACACCTCCCATGATTGTAGCGCGACCACCCTTGCCAGGATGATGCATACCAGCCTGTACGTTAACCATCCAGCAGTCCTCAACGAAATAGCCACCCATAGCACCAACGTCAAACTTACACTCCTCTTTACCGTTATGACTGAGGCTCAGACCTGAAAGCGATGCGTTCACGTACATCTTACCAGCCTCAAACTGTGCCTTTGCCACCATTGTCATGGTTAGCATAGCGAGCATGAATAGAATCTTTTTCATTATTAATTCCTTTCTTAATTTAGGTTTATGTTAAGTATACACACACATTTATTCTTCTTTTTTATCCTCTGGCTTCAGATTCACCTTCCACTTGAGGAAAATGCCAAGAAGGACGGCACACATAACCACTGCTGCACAATAGCCTATCTCTGGTGCAAGTCCCATGGCAGTCTTGCTTATCACGATGAATGATGTGCAGACTCCTGTCATGAACAATGCAGGGATGAGAGTAACCCAGTAATATGCAGGACGGTTCTTTGCAAGATATACCGTCAATGTCCAGAGTGTGAAGACGGAGAGAGCCTGATTTGCCCATCCGAAATAGCCCCACAGCACGTTGAAGCCACTTGCGTTCTCCATCTGCCAGATGAGCAAGCCCATTGTAGCAAGGAAGAGAGGAATACTGATGCTCAGACGCTTTGCTATGGTCTTCTGTTCCATGTGAAGCCAATCGGCAATGATAAGACGGGCACTACGCAGAGCAGTGTCACCACTTGTAATAGGTGCAGCTACAACACCGAGCATGGCGAGAATACCGCCAGCAACACCGAGCCAGTCGTTACAAACAAGGTTCACCACAACAGGAGCACTTGTCAGATAACCATCCTTGGCAGCTGCCATAAGCTCATAGCCAGGAGCTGGTTTTCCATAGAAGAAATATGAAGCTACAGTAGCCCAGATAAGAGCAACGATACCCTCTGTTATCATAGAGCCGTAGAAGATTGGACGACCAAGATGCTCATTCTTCATACAACGAGCCATAAGAGGACTCTGTGTAGCGTGGAAACCGCTAATTGCACCACAGGCAATAGTAATGAAGAGTGCAGGGAAGAGATCATCAGTAAATGTCTCAGGATGCGTAAGTTTACCAACACTTACAATACCTGTTTCCCAAAGCTCTGGGATATCATACCATCTTACGAAGAGCACCACCATCAAGGCTGCCGCCATGAAGAGGAGCGAGAATGCGAAGATTGGATATATCTTACCGATAATCTTATCCACAGGCATCATCGTAGCAATGATGTAATATGCGAAGATAAGAACTATCCAAAGCATACCATTGTCAAACATGCTTGTGAGGATATCGGCAGGACTCTTTACGAACACAGCACCTACAAGTCCGAGAAGCAGTACGGTAAAGACGAGCATCACGCTCTTAACGCCATTGCCGAGGTATTTTCCTACAAGCTCAGGAAGTCCGGCACCATTGTTACGTATGCTGAGCATACCGCTTAGATAGTCGTGGGTAGCACCTGCAAAGATACATCCGAAGACAATCCACAGATAGGCAGCAGGACCGAACTTGGCACCCATGATAGCACCGAAGATAGGACCGGTGCCCGCAATGTTCAGAAACTGAATCATGAAAATCTTCCAAGAAGGAAGAAGAATGTAATCTACCCCATCGTTTATACGCAACGCTGGAGTAATACGATCATCAGGTCCGAAGACCTTCTCAACAAATTTACCGTAAAACAGATAGCCGAGTATCAAGAGTACAAGGCTAATACAAAATGTTATCATTTTACCCTTATGTTATTGTATAATTTCTGAAATATTTGCAAATTACGTGCAAAGATAACAAAAACATTTGGAAAAACAAACAAATAATGCTAACTTTGCAGCCGAAATGAAGAAATTAACAGTTTTTTTTGCATTTTTAGCCTTCTCACTCGGCAATGCAAAGGCTCAGGCACGATATTACAACGTGTCGCCCGTAACGATTCAATCGCCAGTTGACGTTCCTCTGCATGAGGTACGCGCTGTATGGCTTACTACAATAGGAGGTCTTGACTGGCCTCATTCATACGCTCAGTCCGGTCAGGCCATCACCCGACAGCAGAACGAACTCCGCACCACTCTCGACCGTCTTCAGAAGGCAGGCATAAACCTTGTTTTCATCCAGACTCGTGTACGTGCAACTACCATCTTCCCTTCAAACATGGAGATATGGGACGGATGTTTGTCAGGCAGACCTGGCACTTCACCTGGCTACGATGCTCTTGCATTCGCCATAAGCGAGTGTCACAAACGTGGTATGCAGCTCCACGCATGGGTTGTGACTATCCCTGTTGGAAAATGGAATGGTGCCGGTTGCAAACACCTCCGCCAGACAGTTCCACACCTTCTCAAGAAGATTGGAGAAGAGGGATATATGAATCCGGAACTGCCAGGTACAGCCGAATATCTTGCCCGTTTCTGTGGAGACCTGACACATCGCTATGACCTCGACGGTGTTCATCTCGACTACATCCGCTATCCTGAGACTTGGGGAAGAATTGCGAACAAAGACCAAGGTCGACAGTATATCACGAACATCGTCCGTGCTATTCATTCCGCTGTAAAGAGAGAGAAGAAGTGGGTTATGCTAAGTTGTTCACCACTTGGCAAATACGCAGACCTTCCAAGACAATGGGCTCGTGGTTGGAATGCTCGCGACATTGTATGTCAGGATGCAGCTCAATGGATGCAGACAGGACTTATGGATGCCGTATTCCCAATGATGTATTTCCGTAATAATGACTTCTATCCATTCGCTATCGACTGGAAGGAAAGAAGTAACGGACGCATCGTGGCTCCAGGTCTCGGAATATACTTCATGTCACCAAAAGAAAAGAACTGGCCTTTGAGCGACATAACACGTGAGTTGCATGTACTTCGTCAATACGGACTTGGACACGCATACTTCCGTTCTAAGTTCCTTACAGACAACACTAAGGGCATATACGACTTTGCGGCAAACACACTCTGTCCCTACCCTTCCCTTATTCCTGCACAGACTTGGTACGGCTATCGTATTCCTGAGTCTCCACGCTCAATAAGCGTAAACGAGGCAAAGGACTACCGTCCAACGGCTGTCCTTTCATGGGAACCGGGACGTGACAATTCTGACGGTCCATACCTTACATATAACGTGTATTCTTCCACACACTTCCCTGTCAATACTCGTGATGCACGTAACATCACCATAGTGGGCACACGTAATCTCTCTGCCCTCGTGCCAAAGGGAATGTACTATGCAGTGACCGCCGTTGACCGTTATGGCAATGAGTCTAAGCCTTGCCAGATAGACGGAGTTCACGAGTTCTATGATGCTCCAGTAGCAGCAAGACCAGTACAACAACCAATGCCTAACACCCAACGCAAATTCAAGCAGATTGCAAACTGTCCTGTACTTGAACGTACAAACTCTATTGAACTCAGGGACCTCTGCAATACCTTCGAGGTGTTCAGACATGAAGGTGTCATCGTAATTGAGAATCTTCAGGGCAAAATGCTTTATTCATATCCTCTATCCCGCACCCTTAACATATCACGAGTGCCGAAGGGTATGTATGTGCTGAAATTCATCAACAAGAAGAAGAAAAAGGGCACGCACAGGCTTTGCTTCCTGAAGAAGGTGTAAAGAACCGCAATATTCTCCAAACGCGAAGACGCAAAGACACAGAGGATGATAAAAACTCTGCATCTTTGCGCCTTTGTTTTTTACATAGCTACCAGTTACAAATACTACAATATAATTGTAGCCGAATTGTAACCACTCTCATTTGTACATTTTCAGATGTTTATGTAATTTTGCAGAAGAAATCACAAACGAACAAAAAAAAATTATGATTGAATTGATATTAAGACTATTAGGTTCGCTGGCCCTGCTCATCTATGGTATGAAGACAATGAGCGATTCTCTGCAAAAGATGGCAGGATCAAGCTTGCGACATATATTAGGACGGATGACTAGCAATCGTCTGAACGGCATACTTACAGGAACAATGGTAACCTGCGCTGTACAGTCATCATCGGCAACAACAGTCATGACGGTTTCATTTGTGAGTGCAGGACTTCTGACGCTAGCGCAAGCCATATCCGTTATTATGGGCGCAAATATCGGCACTACACTAACTGCATGGATTATGTCATTGGGCTACAATGTGGATCTAAGCATAGTAGTGTTTTCATCATTCCTCATAGGCATGGTGCTCATCTATAAGAAACATCACCGTGTGGCAGGTGAATTCATCTTCGGATTGGCATTCCTCTTCTGGTCATTAGTTATGTTGAGTAGTGTCGGAAGGGACATGGATCTGGCACACAATGCCGACGTAGTATCGTTTTTCGCATCATTCGATACTGGCAGTTATATCACTATCCTCGCATTTCTCGGTGTCGGAACCGTGATTACCTGCGTAGTACAGTCGTCTGCAGCGGTTATGGCTATCACTATCCTACTTTGCTCCACAGGCGTACTACCCATCTACATGGGAATTGCTCTAGTCATGGGCGAGAATATCGGTACAACGGCTACAGCAAACCTCGCTGCATTAGGAGCAGGAATAGAAGCCCGCCGCGCCGCTCTGGCTCATCTGTTATTCAATGTCTTTGGTGTAGTATGGGTTCTATTGGTATTCTATCCCTTTGTCGATATTGTATGCTCCATTGTAAATTACAATCCTTCTACAGGAGGACAGACGACCAGACTGCCAATAGTACTGGCCATGTTCCACACATGTTTCAACGTGCTAAACACAGTTTTGCTAATCGGCTTCATCCCGCAGATAGAACAAATAGTATGCAAATTACTACCAGAGCAAAATGAAAAGACTAAAAAGCCAGCCAATCTGCATTTTATCAATAACGGCGTAATGCAAACACCAGAAATAGCAGTCCTTCAAGCACAAGAGGAAGTTATACATTTTGCAGAGCGTATGCATCGTATGTTCGGACTTATATGTGTTCTCATCGATGAAAAGAACCACAAGGATTTCAAACAGCAATATGAACGAATTGAAAAATACGAAACCATTGCTGACAATATGGAGATTGAAATTGCCGAGTATTTAGAACATGTCAGTAAAGAGCATTTATCAGATGAGACAAAGAATAAAATCCGTATAATGCGACGACAGATCGGCGAATTAGAATCGGTTGGCGATGCCTGTTTCAAAACTTCACTTACAATTCAACACTTACGCGAAAGTCGCGATGATTTCACAACTCAACAATATACACGTCTGCATGAAATGCTCCGCCTTGTCAACGAGGCTTTAACACAAATGATGGTGGTGGTAAACGGTCGCCGAAATGACCTCACACTTGATTACTCGCTCGAAATTGAACGTGACATCAATGCCCTGCGCGATGAACTACGTGCAGAAATCATACGTGATGTCAATGCCCACCAGTATTCTTATTCCGTCGGCACATTCTATGGTGATATCATTACCAACTGCGAAAAACTGGGCGACTATGTGATGAATATCGTAGAAGCGCGACTAGGAAAACGACTTATAAGCTATCGTGGGCTGCAAATGAACCTTGACCGTAAAACCGTAACCATCGACTCTGTGCCAATCAGTCTCACTCGTACGGAATTTGATTTACTGAGCTTGTTATTATCCAATCGCGGGCAAGTGCTATCTCGACAGCAACTCATGGACACGATTTGGGCAGGTGTCATTGTCACCGATCGTACCGTAAATGTCAACATTACTCGCCTCCGTAAGAAACTTGGAGACTATGCCCATAACATCGTTAGCCGACAAGGCTTCGGCTATGTGTTCGAACAAGATGAAGATTGAATTTTAATATTTTGAATACCACCTTTTACAAATATATCCTATGGATTTTTTCTAACGCGAAGGCGCAAAGACACAGAAGAAAAATGAATACTCTGCATCTTTGTGCCTTAGCGTTTTATATATTAAGAATGCGTTTTACTATGAAAAACGTTTTTCAATTACGTTCCAATCTATGATCTGCCAAAGGGCAGCAAGATGGTCAGGACGGCGATTCTGATAGTCCAGATAATAAGCGTGCTCCCATACATCAAATGTAAGCAACGGCTTTAATCCCTTTTGAACTGGATTAGCAGCATTTGTCTCTTGGGTTATAACCAGTTTGCCGTCATTATCAGCTGACAGCCATACCCAACCAGAGCCAAACAACGTAGCACCTTTCTTCTGGAACTCATCCTTAAAAGCATCGAATGAACCAAAGTCACGAACAATAGCCTCAGCCAATTTCCCTATAGGACGATTATCTGCCTTTGGCGTACAAAACTGTCCGAAATACAGATTATGGTTAAGAATCTGTCCGGCATTATTCAGTATTCCACCTGTTGACTTACATACAATTTCCTCAAGTGGAAGTCCTGCCAACGGACTCTCCTCCAACATACCATTCAGGTTATTCACATATCCGGCAAGATGTTTTCCGTGATGAAACTCCAACGTCTGCTTACTTATTACCGGCTCCAATGCTTCTGGAGCATACGGTAATGTCATTAATTCAAACTTCTTCATAACTACAATTTAGATTTTCGTTATTTTCGGTTTCAAAGATAGAACAAATTGAGTAAAAAACAAAATAAATAACGTATTTTTTTGTTTTTTATAGCAGAAAAACGACTAAATGCTATTTTTCAAATGCGAAAACGCAAAGACACAGAGAAAAACACTCTACATCTTTGCGTTTATAAAACTAATACAAATCAGAACTTCCAGATTATGCCGAAGTTCACGTTACCACCGTTTTCACAGAATCCAAAGCCATTATCAGTTTGCGTCACAGAAGAATTTGAATATGAAGGGTCATGAGCACTAATATAATCCGTTATGTCAAATTTTCTTTTTTCATGAGTATAGCCAAGGAAGCCAAGACTCATCTCAAGTGCGATATGGTCAGACAGATTTATCAACATACCAGGACGTAAACCAATACTAAACGAGTTCGTATTTTCCACCTGAGATTGATCAGTTTTACTTCCATCGGTATATTCTGTGACACTATTCTTATCATCTTTCCCCCAGCCAAACGACATTCCACCATCAACAAAGAAAGACACCATGCCTGACTTTGCAAATGAATATCGAACATACGGCGTTACAGAGAATGAATTTATTGTACTATGATCCCCAAAATAAGCATCATTGTAACTTGTATTATTATCTGTTTCTGAACGACTATAACTTAACGATATCGCTAATGCCCACTTGTCATTAAAATTATATCCCACATTAGGGCCAAAGTACAATCTCAAAGGCCTATCGTTCGAAGCTGTGAAGCTTTCATTTCCACTATCCTCCAACTGGGAGAAACCGACATTTCCCCCTATCCAGTATTGAGCATTTGCCGTGAGTGAACACATAGCCACAACAACGGCTACTACGTTTTTTTTCATTGGCTTAATAATTTATACGTTTAGTTTTCAAAATTTCCAGATAACACCCAAGTTTACGTCACCACCATTTCCTGTGAGACCGAAATCACTACTAGTCATTGTACTTTTACGACTCCTATCGATATCATAATATTCATCTAAAGCCTCCGTTCTATGCCAACTATAACCAAAGAAGCCAAGATTCAGCTCAAGAGCGACATGGTCAGACAAATCAATCTGCATACCAGGACGCAAACCTACGTTGAACATATTCGTTTCCCTATCAGAATACGGATTTCGTCTCTCATAATCCATATCAGAATTGTACTTACTCTCCCATTTTGACTTGCTATATCCAAACGTCATTCCACCATCTACATGAAATGACACTATTCCCGATTTAGCAAACGAATAACGAACAAATGGCGTGATATCGAAATAATGTTGATTGCTTTTTGAGATATAGTCAGACGACGAAGCTTTATTCTCATTAGTACCATGACTATAGCTCAACGATAGTGCTACCGCCCACTTATCATTGAAACTGTACCCAATCTTAGGACCAAAATACAGTTTTACTGGTTTAGATTCCGCACTCTCAGATTCAGTTTCTAATTCTGAACTATTCTCAAATCGGGAAAAACCCACATTTCCCCCTACCCAGAACTGGGCATTTGCCGTAAGTGAACACATAGCCACCCCAACGGCTGCAATAATTTTTTTCATTAGCTTTGTTAATAGTTTTATTGTTTACGTTAATTATTGAATTCGAGTACAAAATTATAGAAAAACAGAAGAAATGACAACAGAAAATCCCTCTTTCAGCAGGGGAATCCCCCATAACGACAAAGGGATTTCCCTACCTCTCAACTAAAAAAAAACTTTTTACAATATCTAATTTCTCGTCACAATTATAATATAACATCAATCGATACTACTTCGCCAACAGAGTGAGAAGGAAGCGGACATATCCCTTGTCCGTCACTTCTGCCCTAATACCGATGGCAAAAGCATTTGTAGCAGTACCATTCTCACGAAGAATCTGTCGGATGATGAGATAGTCAACATCCGTTGTGGCAAGCGAGAACAAAGCCTCGGCATCTGCCTTATTCATCCTCACATTAGGACAGTCGATAACAAGCGTGATATACTTTCTCTCCGTATTGGTACCGCCTCCATTAAGAATAACCTCAGCAAAAGGAGTCTCACGATTATTCTTACGCTTTAAGAGAAGTACGAGATAGTCCATTAATTGTCTGTTGGCAATAATATTGACTTCCTTAGTATCTGAGGCAAAGTCGAGCTTGAGCTCTGTAACATTAAACGGCTGCATAGGATATGTTATCTCCGATGCGTTACGTGTACACTGGCTGCAGAGCATAGAGTACAGGTTACGGTAATAGCCAACAGTCTCTGAGAGTTCCTTTACGCCCTGTTCATCAAAGCCATCAGCTGTCATCACCTTACTATTGTCTTGAGCAATACGTGACGGAAAATACATAGTCTCATGCTTCAATGCGCTTAGAGTATTGTCTATCACATTATTTGAGACATAGAGACGGTCACGTTCACGCTTCATCCTAGCAATCTCCTCTTCCTTCTCACGACATACACGCACAATATTCTTGCGATTATGGAGCACGTCACGGACATAGAACCACCAGAACACAGCCACAAGGACAAGGAAAAGCAGGACAAGCACACCAACGGCAATGTTATTGGTATTTTCAGTACGCTCCATCGTCGCACAATAAGTGCTTAGGGTTGAGTCTTGTGAACATTCCTTATAGAGCTTCGTATAAGCATTGTTATTGGCAGCATAGAGTTCCCAGTCATTAAGTGCAAGAGCCGATACCGCCACCTCATTACGCACATATATGATAATATCATAATCTGCAGGCACTTTATTATTCCACCAACGCAGTTCTGCACCATTATAGGCAATGGTCAGCGTGTCGTCCTTATTGACATTCTCAAGTGAACGATATTCGGCATTGATGTATCTGAAACAAGAATCTGCAAAACTTATGGCCTCCGCATAACGGCCTTCCACATTGGCATTATAAACAGAATCAGGCCATGTATTCTCCATCACATTAGCTTTCTCTGCAAAGCCAAATGCAGGAATCATAGCAAGAAGCACAGCCAATGTGGCACGTACAGCCATAGGCAGACGGAAGAAAATGCGCGTTCCCTTACCTTTCTCACTTTCAGCCTTTATCTCACAACGCGAGAACAGTTCACTTGTCTTACGATAACGGTCCATGATTCCGCGACAGTTCATGAGTCCGAAACCATGACTTTTCTGTTCGGTGAGATTCTCCTTCTGATCAACAATTGTTCCGTAGTCAAAAAGATGGTCTGCCTTCTCTTGCGTCATACCTTCACCAGAGTCCGTAATTGATATTTCTGCATAGCCTTCAAATGTATCACATTTAGTAGCAGCAACAATTACTTCACCATCCTGTGGAGTGTATTTTCTGGCATTGTCAACAATGGTGTTTATAAGGAAAAGCGTTAGTACTCTGTCTGCTTTTACGCTTATATCCGTATCTTTAACTAAGAGTTGTATTCCCCTGTTACTAAATGACTTGACATTCATCTTGATAATAGAGAACAATGACTGCAAAGGGAATGTCTCAATATGGAGAGAGACCTGTCCCTTACGCAACTGCACCCATGACGTAAGACGAGCATTATTCTCAAGTATAGACTTACAAACATCCGACACATACTCAAGGTTTCCGCTACCTGCTTTTTCTACCGTATCAACACTATGAAGCATACGGTCTATGAGCGGCATAATGTTCTCGGCATAGGACACCTTTGCATGCTGTTCTACGTTGATTCTAAGGGCATCCTCCGTTTGAAGATACAGCGCCTGAAGATTCTCATCAAGTTCCTCAAGTCGCTCATTATGCTTGTATCTGTCTTTATTCTTGCGATGAAAATGGATAAGCACAGCCACCGCAACAACGAGTATGGCAAGCACGATGACAACGGCTGTGATAAGCCATTGTGTGCGTGATACGAGGACAGAGAGAGCCTCTGCACGTGCCTCAAGCTGTCTATCCTGACGTGTTGAATCCTGCATGTCGAGATACTGGTTGCGATAGTAGTCGCTTGCCTGCTTGTCTCCTAACGCAGAATAAGCCATTGACATCTTCTCACTTATTGATGCCACAAGGTCGGGAGCCTGAAGAATCAGCGAGTCCTCGATAGCATTCAGAAGACATGAAAGCTCTGCCTCATGATCTTTTATATTATGATAGCATGATGACAATGTACGCCATCCTCCGGCAATCTGGTATATATCACCATATCTGACAAAACATTGCAATGAGCGCTCCGCAAGGTTACCAGAGAGCATAGCATCAGGTACAGCATCGTCGTTCAGATAACGTATGCAAGGATCATCATCACGATGGTAGGCAGCAAGCTCTTCTGGATTAGCAAGATGCTCGGAAAGAGACTGTAATGAGTTTGCTTCCCAAAACAGATAGCCATTATGACGGGCAAGCATATAGCATTGCATCAGACAGTCAAATTCCTTATGTGCTATTTCAGCAGCACTACCCTCACGCAATATTCCACCTGCTCCAATATTATACAGATAGGCAAGATATTGCGCAGTATCGCTCATGAGATTGATATCCTTGTCTTTTGCAATGCTAAGCAATGCCTCGGAAGATTCTATAGGAAGATTGACATAGTAGAGATATGTTGACAACACAATACCGTACTCACTTCGAGCGTATGTATATTGTCTGCGTTTCCTTGCCGATTCATCCTTGATATCAGAGTGGATATTGGCTATATACCTGTCAGCCTCGTTCTTATGAACATAGAAGTCCTTATTCTGTGAACGGCGCTGACATAAACGCATACGCTGCACCTCTACATTAAGACGTGTGATATCATCTTCTGCAAGCGAGTCTGCATGTGAAAGGAGCGTATCACTCTTCACATAGTCCATGCGTGTAATGGTATAGAAAGCCTGATTAAGCAATGCCTCAGACATTCCCATTCTATATCCAATCTTCTCCGCCTCCTTATATGCCTTATTAGCATAGATACGTGCAGAATCCACATTCTTATAACGCAAGTCATAAGAATGGTCATTAAGAGCATCAACACGGTCTCTGTCAGAGCGATCTGTAGAACAGCTGCAGACAAAGGCAAAGAGAAATATGGAGAAGAATAAATATTTACGCATAGTTATTATTTTTGAGGGAACTGGAAAATCCAGAAATTCCAGAAACTCTGGCAAATCCAGCTGCCAGAAAAGAAAAAAACCAGAACTCAGAAAGCGTGAAGACTCCCCGAATTCCAGTTTTATGGTTAATTAGTCAAAGACTATTCTTTACTTACGAGCATTAAGGCAGTAGCCAAGTGCTTCCTTACACTTGTCGGTAACATACTGCCAGTCACCTGCAGCTACCCTATCCTTTGGGAAAAGCTTAGAGCCCATACCAACACAGAATACACCAGCAGCAAACCACTTCTCGAGGTTCTCCTTCTCTGGAGCAACACCGCCAGTTACCATGATCTTAGACCAAGGCATTGGAGCCATAAGTCCCTTGATGAGGTTTGGACCAACAACATCACCAGGGAATACCTTTGTGAAGTCACAACCAACCTCCTGCGCCTTACCGATTTCTGATGGTGTGAGACAGCCTGGGCAGTATGTCACGCAACGACGGTTGCAGACAACGGCTACATCTGGGTTGAAGAGCGGACCTACAACGAAGTTAGCACCAAGCTGAATATACATAGCAGCTGTAGGAGCATCAACAACAGAACCGATACCGAGAGCCATCTCTGGGCACTCCTTAGCAACAAACTTAGAAAGTTCTGAGAAAACCTCCTGAGCAAAGTCACCACGGTTTGTGAACTCAAATGCACGAACGCCACCCTCGTAGCAAGCCTTCACTACATTCTTTGCAACTTCAACGTCCTTGTTATAGAAAACAGGAACCATAGGTGCCTCGGCGATTTTCGCCATCACCTGGAATTTATCAAATTTTGCCAAAATATTTACAATTTACCATGTACAATGTACAATTTTCATTTCACAATTTGTACATTTCCATGCGGTTTATATTCTATTCATTTTCTATTTTTGTACGCATTGTCTTTATCGACGCAACGATTATCTTTACCAATTCCAAGTTTTCATTGTACAAATCCAACATCCGTTCTTTTGGCATTATGTCACAAGCAATGATCAAATCAAGCCAATGAGCAGTCTCATCAAGTTCTTCTTCGCACATTTTCAACTTGTTCAAAAAGTCCTTGTCTGACTTACCAACACAAGCGGCACGATAATTTGCTGATGGAGACGTACCAGAACGTATTATCTGTTTAGCAATAGCATTCGCAGAAATGGTGTTAGGCATATTGTCAACCATTTTTACGATTCGAATGGCAAAAGACCTAAGCCTTGATTTCATTTCTTCGCGAGTCATAGCTAAATGCTAAAATGAAAATTGTACATTGTACATGGTAAATAGTAAATGAGCCTATCGTTGTACTCTTCCATTAGCAGAACCACCAGCAAGAGCCTCTACCTCTGCAACTGATACGAGGTTAAAGTCACCATTGATAGTGTGCTTGAGAGCAGAAGCAGCTACAGCGAACTCAAGAGCCTCACCCTGATTTGGCTTTGTAAGAAGGCCATGGATAAGACCACCGGAGAAAGAGTCACCACCTCCTACACGGTCGATGATAGGATTAACATCATAGCGCTTTGACTGATAGAACTCCTTACCATCGTAGATAAGAGCCTTCCAGCCATTATGTGTTGCAGAGAAAGACTCACGGAGAGTAGAAACAACGTACTTGAAACCGAATGTCTCCTTCATCTGCTTGAAGATACCCTCATAACCAGCTGCATTGGTCTCACCACCCTCTACGTCAGCATCTGGCTTGAAACCGAGACAAAGCTCTGCATCTTCCTCATTACCAATACATACGTCAACATATTTCATAAGAGGACGCATTATAGAGATAGCCTTTTCTGAAGTCCAGAGTTTCTTACGGAAGTTGAGGTCAACAGAAACCGTTACACCATGACGCTTAGCAGCCTCACAAGCGAGTTTTGTAAGTTCAGCAGCCTTATCAGAAATAGCAGGAGTGATACCAGACCAGTGGAACCAGTCTGCACCTTCCATGATTGCATCGAAATCGAAATCCTCTGGATTAGCCTCTGCAATAGCAGAATTAGCCCGATCGTAGATAACCTTTGAAGGACGCATTGAAGCACCAGTCTCACAATAGTAAAGACCGATACGATTACCACCACGGGCAATAAACTTCGTGTTTACGCCATAACGACGGAGTGCATTTACAGCAATCTGACCAATCTCATGCTCAGGAAGCTTACTTACGAAATAAGCATCATGACCATAGTTGGCACAACTGATGGCTACATTTGCCTCACCACCACCTGGGATGATACGGAAAATGTCCGTCTGAATGAAACGATCCTGACCATTTGGAGAAAGACGAAGCATGATTTCGCCCAAAGTTACTACTTTTGCCATAGTTAATTTAGAGAGTTGATTTTTTGTATTAAGATTTAAAATTCCCAAAGTAAGTTTCCGCAAATTTTGTGCGACCACAACGCGGATTTCGTGTGCAAAATTACGTTTTTTTTACGAAAGCAAGAAATATTTTGAGGAAAAATACACTTTTTCCGTGTTTTTTATAAAAAAATTCAATTGTTAATGCACACAATTCGTTTTTTTTCATTATTTTTGCACCCATAATTTTTAAAATCTTAAATCACCTTCAACTTAAGGAATGTCACAGAATATGGATATCAACGACCTCAACGACGAACAGCCAATTGAGGCTGCTGCCGAAAAGAGAAAGGTAGGACGTCCCAAGGGTTCCACAAACGGTAGTGGAAAGAAGAACAAAAGCACAAAGAAGACGAAATCTGCAAAGAAGGCGTCTGCTAAAGCCCAGGAGAACAAACGTCAGCGTAAACGCGACAATACCGGTTCACTGCGTATCACCATCCGTGATATTGCAGAGAAAGCTGGTGTGAGTGTCGGTACCGTTGACCGCGTACTGCACAACAGACCTAACGTTTCACCAAAGGCACTGGTAAAGGTTCAGAAAGCCATCGAGGAGATGAACTATGAGCCTAACATGTATGCGAGTGCCCTTGCTCACAATAAGGAGTACAATTTCTACTGCCTTATGCCAAAGCATGAGAGTGAGGCTTATTGGGAGGAAGTTGAAGAAGGACAGCTCCATGCCTGCGAGGTGCGACGTGATTTCAATGTGCACGCGCACATGTATTATTATAAACGTAAGGATGAGCAGAGTTTCAAAGAATGCTACGAGGCAATCCTTGCAGCCCAGCCTGATGGTGTTGTCGTAGTTCCTGCAAAGTTGGAGGTTACCCGTAGGTTCACAGATCAGTTGCATGAGCTCAACATTCCTTTCATCATGCTTGACTCATATATGCCAGACCTACGCCCACTTGCATTCTATGGTCAGGACTCATTTGCCAGCGGATATTTCGCAGCAAAGCTCCTTATGATGATTGCATCAAAGGAAAAGAGAATCATGCTGATGAAGCAGACAATCGACGGTGTTCACGTTGCAAGTAAGCAGCAGGACAACCGTGAGGTAGGTTTCCGCCACTACATGAAGGACCATTTCCCAGAAATCAAGATTGTGGAGGTTGACCTTCCATACGAGTCTTCACGTAAGGAATACACACAGATTCTGCAGAATTTCTTTGACAACAACAAAGATGTCCATCATTGCGTGACACTCAATTCAAAGGCACACCTCGTAGGTGACTATCTGCTGAAGAACAATCTGCGTAATGTCCAGATCATGGGTTACGATATGGTAGAGAAGAATGCCAACTGTCTGCGTCAGGGCAGTATCTCATTCCTCATTGCCCAGCACGGATATATGCAGGGATATTACAGCATTGATGCCCTTGTAAGAGCTATCATCCTGAAGAAGAACGTAAATCCTGTGAACTATATGCCTATCGAGGTCATTTTCAAGGAGAACGTTGACTTCTACAGAAGAACGCAAATCTAACGCTAATGAAGCAAGCATTTCTGAAAATCAACCCTGCAGACTCGGTGGTTGTATGTCTCAGGGCTATGAAGGCTGGCGAGACAGTAACCGACGGCGACAAGGAAATAAAGCTATTGCAAGACACTCCTGCCGGTCACAAGGTTCTTCTCACCGACAAGAAGGAAGGCGAGGACATTATTAAATACGGCTACCCTATCGGTCATGCAGCCAAGAATCTCAAGGCTGGCGAATGGGTAAACGAGAACAATCTCAAGACTAATCTTGCAGGAACGCTTGAATATACATACACCCCTGTAAACGAGAAGCTTAGCATTCCTGTTGAGAATCGCACTTTCAAGGGTTATGTACGCAAGAACGGTGACGTAGGCATACGCAACGAGATTTGGATTGTACCTACCGTTGGCTGTGTAAACGGCATCGCTGAGCAGTTGGCAAAGGAACTTGCTACAGAGACTCGTCTTGACGGCATTGACGCTGTTCATGCCTGGCATCATAACTACGGATGTTCTCAGCTCTCTGAGGACCATGAGGCTACACGTAAGATTCTCCGTGATATAGTTCTCCATCCTAATGCAGGTGCCGTTCTCGTACTCTCTCTCGGTTGCGAGAACAATCAGCCTGACGATTTCATGGCGATGCTTGGCGACTATGACAAGGAGCGCATCCAACTCGTCGTTACACAGAAAGTTGAAGGTGACGAATTGGAATATTGCATGGACATTCTCCGTAAGATGTACGGGATATGCAAGAATGACAAGCGAGTTGATGTTCCTGTCAGCAAACTCCGTGTAGGACTAAAATGCGGTGGCTCTGACGGTTTCTCTGGCATTACAGCCAACCCACTTGAAGGTGAGTTCTCTGACTGGCTTGTAGCCCAAGGCGGCACAAGCATACTCACCGAAGTCCCTGAGATGTTCGGTGCAGAGACAATCCTTATGAACCGTTGCGAAAACCGTGAGCTCTTCGACCAGACCGTTTCGCTCATAAACAACTTCAAGAACTACTTCCTCTCACATGGAGAGCCAGTAGGCGAGAATCCGTCCCCTGGCAATAAGGCTGGTGGTATCTCAACACTTGAGGATAAGGCACTTGGATGCACACAGAAATGCGGACGTGCTCCTGTAAGTGGCGTTCTTGAATATGGCGACCGCTTGCAGACAACAGGTCTGAATCTGCTCTCTGCTCCAGGCAACGACCTTGTAGCAGCTACGGCACTTGCTTCTGCAGGATGCCACTTGGTACTCTTCTCAACAGGTCGCGGAACTCCTTTCGGTACTTTCGTCCCTACGATGAAGATATCAACGAACACAGACCTCTACAACCGCAAGAAGAACTGGATAGACTTCAATGCCGGACAACTCGTTGACGGCAAGACAATGAAGGAACTCGTTCCTGAGTTCATCGACAAGATCCTTGCCGTTGCAAGTGGTGAACCTGCTCGTAACGAGGTCAACGGCTACAGCGAGATTTCCATATTCAAGAATGGAGTGACGCTGTGACATGTACAATGTACCATTTACAATTTACAATTTGGCTGGCACAGTAATGGCATGTACAATGTACCATTTACTATGTACAATTCAGTTGGCACAGAAAGGCATTTTCTCACAAAATGAAACAATGTCTAAATGAAAATTGTACATTGTAAATGGTACATTGTAAATAAAAGAAAAGATATGCTCAATCTCTCTCCTTTAATCTTATTTGTAGTTCTCTATCTCGTGACATCAATCGTTGCGGGTGACTTCTACAAGCTCCCTATCACCGTGGCGTTCATGCTTTCAAGCATCTATGCCATAGCAATATCACGGGGAATGTCATTGGAGAAGCGAATCGAGACATTCAGTCGTGGTGCAGGGCAGAAGAACATGATGCTCATGATCTGGATTTTCGTACTAGCCGGAGCATTTGCCAAGTCAGCAAAGGATATGGGCAGTATTGACGCAACCGTGAATCTCGCCCTGTCTATCCTTCCTGCCAATATGCTGCTTGGCGGTCTGTTCCTCGCAGCATGTTTCATATCCCTGAGCGTCGGAACAAGCGTAGGAACAATAGCAGCCCTGACACCTATTGCTGTGGGCATAGCTCATTCCACAGGCTCTAATGTAGCCCTACTGACGGCAATCGTCGTAGGAGGCTCTTTCTTTGGCGATAACCTGTCGTTCATAAGCGATACCACCGTAGTAGCCACACAGACACAGGGCTGCAAAATGAGCGATAAGTTCAAGGCAAACATACGTATCGTAGCCCCTATCGCCTTTATCACCTTCATCATCTATATGGTGATTGGAAGAAACGTAAGCACGCCGACCAACATACCAGATGTGGAGATTATCAAAATCATCCCATATCTCTTCGTTCTGGTCATCGCTCTTTATGGCGTGAACGTACTCATGGTGCTTTCAATAGGCATACTCCTAACCGGCATCATAGGAATGATTTCCGGAAACTACAACTTCATGTCATGGTTTGCAAGCATGGGCGACGGCATCATCTCCATGGGCGAGCTGATCATTGTCACGATGATGGCAGGCGGACTTCTTGAACTGATTAAGGAGAATGGTGGTATCGTGTTTATCATCAATAAGATAACACGCTTGGTTAACGGTCGTCGCGGAGCAGAACTTTCCATTGGAATCCTCGTATCATTGGTCAACGTATGCACAGCCAATAACACCGTGGCGATAATAACCGTGGGAAGTATTGCCAAGGACATAGCCAACCGTTTCGGGGTTAAGCCGAAGCGAGCAGCATCCATACTCGACACATTCTCTTGCGCCACACAGGGACTTCTCCCCTACGGTGCACAGATACTGATAGCAAGCGGTCTTGCAGCCGTGAATCCGATAAACATCATCGAGTACCTCTACTACCCTATCCTTCTGGGTATCGGTGCTTTGATATTCATCCTTGCCTCGGGCAGAGGGAAGAACTCTTCTCATTAGGAGTTCAAGGAGTACAAGGAGTAATAAGGAGTACAAGACGAATGTCTCTAAGGCTTTTGTCTTTCGACTTTTGCCCTTTGACTTTCAACGATAAATACTATCGTCTTGTACTACTTTAGCGACTTTAGGAGCGTCACTCCTCGTACTCCTTGTACTCCTAAAAATAGAGATGCAACTTGAACAAAAACTGACGATTATGTTTCCAACAATCCAAGAAAACTTCACAATACTGCTTCGTGCAGGTGCGTTCGGCATTATTGACGAGCCTCTGAAACCTATGTCAAGTTTCAAGTGGAACAAACTGATTGACACAGCGAAGAAACTTGGCATCTGCGGATATATAGTGGCTGGAGCAGAGCTGTTGAAGGACGACCCGAACCTGTCATCCGAAATCAATATCACGATGCCAAAGGAGAAGTTCGAGTATTCTGAGACTGCCCTCTACGGATTCCTGTCAGCGCGTCGCTACCGTAAGATAAGCGAACAGGAGAAGCACAACATCGACTGTAGCACAGAGACGCTCAACTTCCTGCATCTGCTCGTTGCAAACATCGACCTTATCATAACAAGAGACATGTCATTAAGCGGTGTAATAGCCGTAGGCGAGTATCTCAGAACCAAAGGCAACCACGTCGATTTCGTGAAACTGAATCAATGGATTCACCAACTTGGCATAGCACAGGCAGCCTCATTCATCGGTCACATGCTCATCGAGCTTTTCGATTTCGAGACCGAGGAACTGGAATTCATGACAAGGACATACAAGAAGCCTCTTGTGCACTATGAACGCCTTCTCGACAACGCCTTCAACCCGCATCATAAGTTCCGCAGAACCTCAAGGCTCAATCTCGCATTCCTCGAGACCTCCAGCTACCATCTGCTCAACTTCAAGACAAGAATTACTGATATAGAAGAATAAGCCCATGTACAATTTACCATGTACAATTTACAATTTGGCTGGCGCAGAAAGGCATAACTCAATCAAATGAAACATTGTCAAAATGGTAATTGTACATTGTACATGGTCAATGGTAAATAAAAAGATGCTCACTATCCGTCAACTCTACCCTATCCTCCGTAACCACCAGAAGCTGTCTGAACGCCGCTCGCCTATGTTAAACCAAGGCAAGGTGGCAAAGCTAATGGCATACCTGATGCTCGGTTTTCTAGTAATGTATCTCATCGGAATCTCCATCTCCCTGGCTCTCATCGCCATGGACGCAAGGAGCATGACCGCATACGAGTTCATGTATGCCTCCCTGCCTTTTGTCATGACTCTCGACTTCTTCGCGCGTTTCATGCTTCAGCAGACTCCGTCACAGCAAGTGAAGCCATACGTGCTGCTGCCAATCCCACGATATACCTGTATCGATTTCTTCATCATACGCTCATTGATCTCCTACGGCAATCTGGTGCTGATGTTCCTCTATGTGCCTTTCGCACTTATGGCAGTAGTCTTTGCTGAAGGCATCGGCCTCACCATATTGTTCCTTCTCGGTTTCTATGTCATAGAACTGATAGTATCTCAGGTCTATTCCATATTCCGTACACTCGTGAGCCATAACATGCTATACTGGGTATTCATCATCCCATTACTTGCCCTTGTAGCCTCTCCGCTCTTCTTCAATGCCGACTGGTCTCTAACCGTGAGCCTCGACCGCCTCACACGTGGCTATGCGCATCTGGGTGGCTGGATATGCAAGGGAAACGCAATAGCATGGGTATCGCTGATTGCCGTTCTGTGTGCCGTGACTGCCATAAACCGACGCCTACAGCACAAGTTCGTATATGCAGAGCTGTCACGTGAGGAGAAGGCAATAAAGGTCAGTACGAAACACAGTTTCAAGTTCCTTGACGAATGGGGAGTAATCGGTGAGTTCCTACGTCTGGAACTGTTCTCTATACGCCGAAACAAGAACGTGCGCAAAACCTTTATCTCATCCAACATAATAGTATTGGTACTCAGTCTGCTATGCTCTTTCAGCTCCGTTTACGACGACCTCGGAATGGTACGCTTCTGGCTCATCTACAACTTCTCAATCTACGGAGCCATAATGTTGCTGCGCATCATGACATTCGAGGGCAACTACATTGAGCGCCTGATGATGGGGCACCACACCCTCGAGAAACTGCTCGTAGCCAAGTTCTATTTCTACAGCGCCATACTCTTGTTCCCATTCATTCTGATGATTCCAATGGTCATCACCGGAAAGGCAAATCTGCTCATGCTCTTCTCATACATGGCATTCACGGCAGGAGTAGGCAATTTCCTGTTCATGCAGCTCGCGGTATATAACAAGCAGACAGCCCCACTCAATCAGAAGTTCATCGGCCGCACGATGGTGGAAAACAGCTGGATAATGATCTTCATCGAGATTCTCGCCTTCACCATGCCAATCCTTCTCATCAAGATCTTCATGGTCTTCGCATCAGAGGACACGGCCTACATCATTCTTCTCGGCATCGGACTCATCTTCATCGGCACCCACCGCCTATGGCTCGGCAACATCTACAAACGCCTGAACAAACGCAAGTACGAGAACATCGAGGCAATGATGGCAACGAGAGGATAAATTTAAAAGTGATAAGTAAAAATTAAAAAGTATGATTACCATGTGCAGCGAAAAAGTTGTCGTGAAAATACTAACCATACTTTTTACTTCTTAATTTTTACTTTTTACTCTTTTTCATAGTGCTCATCGCTACGAGCCTTGGAACATCTCGACCTTTATATCTCCGATATAGGGAACGGATTTACAACGGCTTTACAACGGATCTGAAACGGAGGTGAGGAGGTCAAAGGTCAGAGTTTAGAGTTTAGAGTTTAGAGCTTAGAGTTGATACCTTTGGCGATGGCCGTGCGCCGAATGGTTTTCTTCAATCTTCACTCTTCGTTCATCTCTTTTCATGCTGCAAAATTACAACAAAAATCCCGAACACCACCATATAACACGGGAAAAAATATGTCAGATTCAAAAAAACTCGATTTCAAGTCTGTAACTTACAGATACACAGAAGAATATTTTCGAAAACATTTCAAGGTACATCTCTATTTAACATGTAACTGTTAGAAAAACAAGGAAGGGAGTATATTTGTCTTGTATAGCCAAAATAATAATATAATATATTATAATATATTATATTATTATTTTGAAGTTAGGAACGGGGGTGTCACCCTGTCCCTATTTTTCCTAACAGTGATATGTTAGATGCCATTCTGAGCCTCCTGTTAGGGGTGAATCTAACAAGTCATGAAATATTTTAGTTTCGTGATTGATTATAAATCATACTTTTTACTTGTTTTTTACGACCAAAGAACACACAAAACGTGGCAAAATACCCGTTTTCCGATCATTTTTTCGTGTTCAATTTTCGTTCTTGCTGACGCTGTGGTTTCAATCCACACCGTCTTTCTTCTTGTTTGTTTGAGCACACGTCTAACATGTAACTGTTAGGAAAAACAGGGACAGGGGGTAACATAATGCCGACGCTGAACGATTCGTTCACCGTCGGTTTCAGAACTGCGATAAAGAAAAATCCTTGAGTAAATCTAACACGAGAAGATAAAACCACATTCGTGATTTACTAATCTGGTTTCAAATAGTTAACGTGAGTTCGACTAATTCATGCGGACAAGTCCTGAAAGAACGACACCTATTGAATTTATCTATGGTTTTCTTATTTTCGCATTTATATTCTGTATCAAAACATGATGCAATCAAGTGGTGCACCGATTCAGTGCGTTGGTTTGTAGTTAAAGAGCAATGAGGTGGCGAATCCCCTCCCCATCGGCTCAAAGAAAAAGCTTATGCCCATTTTGAACATAAGCTTTTTACTATACAAATATCAAAGTTTTACATTCAAGAAACACACCCACACCCTACTATTCGACCGTTTCCCTCCTTTTTTTCGCTTTTTTCTTGCTTTCTTTACTTTTTTCGGGATTTTTTTTGTAACTTTGCAGTCTAATTATGGAGTTTAGCGGTTAGAGTGTAGTAGTTAGAGCTTCACTAACATTTACCACCATTCTCCATCACCAAAAACAGAAATAGAAATTATAACAAAAATAAAACATGTTACGTATAGCATTACAGTCCAAAGGACGTCTTTTTGAAGATTGTATCGATCTCCTCACTGAGGCAGACATAAAGGTTAGCTCAAGCAAGCGCGTTCTGCTTGCAAAATCAGGTAACTTCCCACTCGAAGTGCTCTATCTCCGTGATGATGATATCCCACAGAGCGTTGCTATGGGCGTTGCCGACATCGGTATCGTAGGTGAGAATGAGTTTCTTGAGCGCAACGAGGACGCAGAAGTAGTTAGCCGTCTCGGTTTCTCTAAGTGCCGTCTTTCCCTCGCTATTCCAAAGGCTATTGAATACACTGGTCTTGACTGGTTCAACGGCAAGAAGATTGCGACTTCATACCCTGGCATCCTACGCCGTTTCCTCGCAGAGAAGGGTATCAATGCAGAGATTCACGTAATCACAGGTAGCGTGGAGATTGCTCCTGGCATCGGACTTGCAGATGCTATCTTCGACATCGTTTCAAGTGGTTCTACACTTGTAAGCAACAATCTCGCTGAGGTTGAGGTTGTTACTGAGAGCGAGGCACTCCTCATAGCAAACAAGAATCTCTCAGCAGAGAAGCGCGAGGTGCTCAAAGAGATGCTCTTCCGTTTCGAGGCAGTTAAGAGCGCAGAGGGTCAGAAGTATGTTCGCATGAATGCTCCTAAGTCAAAGCTTAAGGACATCATCGCCGTTCTCCCTGGTCTCAAGAGCCCAACTATCATCCCTCTCGCTGACGAGGACTGGTGCTCTGTTCATGCCGTTATCGGTCAGAAGGTCTTCTGGGAGATTATCGGCAAGCTCAAGGAACTTGGTGCACAGGGCATCCTCGTTACTCCGATTGAGAAGATGATACTCTAAACATGTACAATGTACCATTTACAATTTACTATTTAGCTGGCGCAGCAATGGCATGTACAATTGACCATTTACTATGTACGATTTAGCTGGCGCAGCAATGGCATGTACAATTGACCATTTACAATGTACTATTTAGCTGGCGCAGCAATGGCATGTACAATTGACCATTTACTATGTACTATTTAGCTGGCGCAGCAATGGCATGTACAATGTACCATTTACAATTTACTATTTAGCTGGCGCAGCAATGGCATGTACAATTGACCATTTACAATTTACTATTTAGCTGGCGCAGTAAAGGCTTTGCTCAAAATAAAAAAATGGAAATTGTACATTGTACATGGGAACTTGCTTTAGCTTGATGAGCCATGCGAAAAATAAATTGTAAATGAAACTATGCTTAAATAGAAATTGTACATTGTACATGGTAAATTGTAAAAAAAGAAGATGAATTTCATTAAATATCCCTCACAGGAACAGATAAAGAAGATTATCGAGCGTCCACACCTCGATGTGTCTCAGCTCAATGCCACCGTTGCCTCAGTACTCGCTGACGTGAAGGAGAACGGTGACAAGGCAGTCATTGCCTATGAAGAGAAGTTCGACCACGTACAGCTCTCATCCCTCGCAGTAACAGAGGAAGAGATTGACGAGGCCGAGGCTCTCGTGTCTCAGGATCTCAAGGATGCTCTCATTCTTGCGCATAAGAATATTGCGAAGTTCCATGAGTCACAGAAGTTTGAGAGCTCAAAGGTTCAGACTGCTCCTGGTGTGGTTTGCTGGCAGAAGAGCGTTGCCATCGAGAAGGTAGGTCTCTACATTCCGGGCGGCACGGCACCTCTCTTCTCTACCGTACTCATGCTCGCTACCCCTGCGAAGATTGCAGGATGCAAGGAGATTGTGCTCTGCACACCTCCGAACCGTGAGGGTAAGGTGAACCCTGCCATCCTCATGGCAGCTCGTGTGGCAGGCGTGAGCAAGATTTTCAAGGCAGGTGGCGTTCAGGCTATCGGTGCTATGGCATACGGCACGGAGTCTGTTCCGAAGGTATATAAGATATTCGGTCCGGGCAACCAGTTCGTTATGGCAGCAAAGCAGCAGGTATCTCTCCATGATGCCGCTATAGATATGCCAGCCGGTCCTTCTGAGGTTTGCGTAATTGCCGACGAGACAAGTAATGCAGCATTCGTTGCAGCCGACCTTCTCTCACAGGCAGAGCACGGTATCGACTCTCAGGTTATCCTTATCTCTACTTCTGAGGATATGATTCATAAGGTAGAGGCTGAGCTTGAAACACAGCTTGCAGCACTTCCACGTCACGAGATTGCGGAGAAGACACTCGTAAACTCTAACTTCGTACTCGTACACGACAAGGAGGAGGCTATGGCTCTCAGCAATGCATACGCTCCTGAGCATCTTATCATCGCTACATCAGACTTTGACGCTCTTGCAGAGAAGGTTATCAATGCAGGTAGCGTGTTCCTCGGTAACTTTGCATGTGAATCTGCGGGCGACTATGCCAGCGGAACGAACCATACACTTCCTACTCACGGATATGCCCTTGCATACAATGGTGTCAATCTCGACTCATACAACCGCAAGGTCACATTCCAGCATCTGACAGAGGAAGGAATAAAATCTATCGGTCCTGCCGTGGTGTGCATGGCAGAGAATGAACAGCTTGAAGCCCATGCAAATGCGATGCGCCTGCGAGTGAAAGATATAGTGAAGAGTTAAGAGTGAAAAGTGAAGAATTTAAGTTTGTATTGCAGTTTAAACAATCTATAAATCTTCTTTTCGCAAGAAAAAGTAATTTAAATTCTTCACTCTTCACTTTTCACTCTTCACTTGTAAGTTATCAACTACAATAGATGGCATACACCAAAGACGAACTTTTAGCTCTCGTCAGAGAGGCAGGCAGTGAGATGACGCTTCAACAGAAGCTTCGTCTCACTGTGCTTTTAGCCATACCCGCTATCATCGCGCATATCTCTATCATAGCCATGCAGATGATAGATGCTGCAATGCTCGGGCATCTGAGCACGATTAAGGCTTCTGCCGTAGGTCTCGTCTCTACAACCATCTGGCTATATGGCGGACTCACAGGTGCATTTGCCGCAGGATTCTCGGTACAGGTGGCACACCGCATAGGTGCAGGCGACAACAAAGGCGCACGAAGCGTGATAAGGCAAGGTCTCTTCTCTGGACTGATTTTCGCATCTTTGCTCGGTTTGTCAGGTATCATTATTGCTCCTCACCTACCCCATTGGCTTGGTGCACAAGAGGTTATTTGCCACGATGCCACCCGATACTTCACTATCTTCTCATACGGACTGCCATTCGTGACAATCAATAATGTCGCAGCTGGATGTTTGAGATGTTCAGGCAACATCAAAGTACCTAGCATACTGATGGTTATAATGTGTTGCCTCGATGTTTTCTTTAACTACGTTTTCATATACCGCATGGATATGGGGACAGACGGAGCAGCCCTTGGAACTCTCGTGGCATACGCCATAATTGTCATCTTCATGGTGGGATATATGACACTCAAGGACAAGCTTCTTAACTTCCGTCAGGATGATAGACTTGATTTCATTCCGAAGCTGAAGATATTGAAGAAGACTTGCAGAATCGGCCTACCTATAGGATTGGAGAGAAGTATTATGTGCACGGCGCAGATTACAATCTCAAGCATCATCGCACCTCTCGGAAGCATAGCCATAGCAGCCAATTCCTTTGCCATAAACGTTGAGAGCCTATGCTATATGCCGGGCTATGGTGTGGCTGAAGCATCGACAACACTCGTAGGACAGAGCAAGGGCGCAAGCAAGCGCAATCTGATGCACTCCTTCGCATGGATATGTATGGCACTCGGTGTCGGAATAATGGCGATAATGGGACTCATCATGTGGGTATTTGCACCAGAGATGATGTCGCTCATCAGTCCTGACAAGTCCGTAATAGAGTTAGGTACCGAGATACTGAGGATAGAAGCATGGGCAGAACCGGGATTCGCAGCAGCCATAGTGGCGATGTCGGTATTCGTAGGAGCTGGTAAGACGCTCATCCCATCGCTAATGAACTTAGGCAGCATCTGGATAGTCAGGGTATCGCTCACCCTCCTACTCGCTCCTACCATGGGACTCAGAGGCGTATGGATTGCAATGGCAATAGAACTATGCTTCCGTGGCATTATCTTCACCGCAAGACTGTGCACAAGGAAGTGGTCCTTTATAAAGGACAGAAGTAAGAAATAAGACTAAATGAATATATGCAGACAATAAGAAACAAGGAATATGGAGGTGAACGCCCTCTATACGCATCCCACGACCTCCGGCTGGAGAATGTCACCATACACGTAGGTGAATCCAGCATCAAGGAGTCGAGCAACATCGAGGCGGAAGATTGCCGTTTCGAAGGAAAATACGTGTTTTGGGAGACACGAGGCTTCCGCGTTCATAAATGCCTGTTCACCGAAAGTGCCCGCTCATCGCTCTGGTATTCCTCTAATTGTCGCATGACCGATTGCAAGGTAGAAGCACCTAAGATGTTCCGTCGCATGAAGGGTATCTACGTAGAGAATACCGATTTCCCTAATGCAGAGGAAACGCTTTGGGACTGCTCTGACATAACGCTGAAGAATGTCAGGATTGCGAATGCCGACTATCTCTTCATGCACTCTCACGACATACGCATCGACAACTATCGTCAAGACGGCAACTATTCCTTCCAATACGCAAAGAACGTGGAGATTCATAATGCCGTCATTAACTCGAAGGATGCTTTCTGGGAGTCGGAGAACGTAACGCTCGTGGATTGCGAGGTGAATGGAGAATACCTGGCATGGTATGGCAAGAACATACGACTCGTGCGTTGCCACCTCACTGGCGAACAGCTTCTCTGCTATGTTGACGGTCTCACACTCGAAGACTGCACCTTCGGCGAGGATGCCAACCTCATATTTGAATACTCTACCGTAAATGCCACAATCAATGGCAATGTGACAAGCATCAAGAACCCTTCATCAGGCACAATCACCGTAAACGGCAAATGCGGTGAGGTTATCTTTGATGAAAATCAGAAAGAACCGAAGAATGCCCAAGTGAAGATTAAAGGGTAAAGTATAAAGTGTAAAGAATAATTGTAAATGAATTTCGATTTGCCCATAGATCGTCGTGGCACAAACTGCTATAAGTACGATACGATGCCATATCCCGACACCATCCCATTGTGGGTGGCAGATATGGATTTCGAGACAGCCCCTGTCGTTATGGATGCCCTTAAAAAGCGTCTTGAGCATGGTTGTTTCGGATATACGGCTGTGCCAGAATCATTCTATGAGGCAACGATAAACTGGTTTGGCAAGCGTCATGGCTGGAAACCAGAACGTAACTGGTTCATCTACACGTCAGGCATCGTTCCTGCTATTTCTGCCATAATCAAGGCTATGACAGGGCCTGGAGACAAGGTGTTGGTGCAGACTCCTGTATATAACTGTTTCTTCTCTTCCATTCGCAATAATGGATGTATTGTGGAAGAAGCGCCTCTCACGCTCTCTGGCAACGACTATACAATCGACTTTGAGGCATTCGAGCGTCATTGTGCAGATGAAAAGACAAAGGTGTTCATCTTGTGCAACCCTCACAATCCTGCAGGACGCGTATGGAGTGCCTCTGAGATTCAAAAGATGGGCGAGATATGCAAACGCAATAGTGTCTTCATCATCGCTGACGAGATTCATTGTGAATTCGTGAACCCTACCCTCTCACGCACGCCAGAGCTATCTGCAATAACAGGCGAAGAAAAGCCGAAGTATCATCCTTTCATGACCGTAAGCGATGCCCAATGTGCCGTATGCGTGTCACCTTCAAAGGCTTTCAACATCGCAGGATTACAGATTGCCAATATCATAGTAAAGGACGACTCCATACGCCGTCGTGTGGATCGTGCCATTAATATCAACGAGGTGTGTGATGTAAATCCATTCGGTGTCATTGCCCTTCAGGCCGCCTATACCCAGAGCGGTGAGGAATGGCTGAACACATTGAACGATTACATCTACGCCAATTACGACTATGTTCGACATTGGCTCTCGGAGCATCATCCTGAGTGGAAGGCGGTCACTCTCGAAGGCACCTACCTCATGTGGGTGGATGTCTCTGCCAGCGGAATGGACGGCGATGCCTTTGCCGAGAAACTCCTGCATGATCACCACATCTATGTGAACTCCGGTTCTCATTATGGCAAGGCAGGAAAGAACTTCATCCGCATTAATCTCGCCACGCAGCGCAAAAGATTGGAAGAAGCGTTTGCGAGGTTGGAAAGAAAGTAAATTGCCAATAAATTACATGCAGTAAATTACATGCAGCATCCGCCGCTGGGAAAATTTCAAGTAATAATTTACTGATTTAATTTACTTCTAATTTACTTTCCATCCAACAATACAGCACCGGAAGGTGCATTTCATAATAATTTGTAATTAGTAATTTGATTTTAAGCAATATGAAATCTCTTCAAGAATTAACACGACCAAACATCTGGTCACTAGCTCCATACAGTAGTGCACGAAACGAATATAGTGGAAAAGCTGCACATGTTTTTCTCGATGCAAACGAGAACCCATACAACAATCCTAACAACCGCTACCCAGACCCTCTTCAGCAGGAGGTAAAGGAGCGCATCTCACAGCTCAAGAACATTCCGACGGAGTGTATTTTCCTCGGAAATGGCTCTGACGAGGCAATAGACCTCGTATATCGCTGCTTCTGCGAGCCAAAGGTGGATAACGTTGTTGCCATCGAACCAACTTATGGTATGTATAAGGTTTGTGCTGACATCAATGATGTGGAGTACCGTCCTGTTCTCCTTGACGAAAACTTCCAGATCGAGGCAGAAACTCTTCTTGCTGCTTGCGACGATAACACAAAGGTGGTATGGTTCTGTTCTCCCAACAACCCTACAGGTAATGCCATCAACCGCAAGGCAATTTTTGATGTACTGGAGAAGTTCCAAGGCTTTGTTGTTGTCGATGAAGCATATATCGACTTCTCACGTGAAGACAGCATCACAAAGCTTTTGGATCGTTTCCCAAACCTCATCGTCTTCCAGACACTCAGCAAGGCATGGGGATCAGCAGCCATCCGTTGTGGTATGGCATTCGCATCAAAGGATATCATCAACATCTACAACAAGGTGAAGTATCCTTACAACATCAACCGACTCACACAGGAAGCCGCTCTTGAGCGCCTCAACAACACATTTGAAGTTGAGCAATGGGTAAAACTTCTCCTACAGGAGCGCAGTCGTATGCTCACGGCTTTCGCAGAGCTCCCAATGTGCAAGCGCATCTACCCTACCGATGCAAACTTCTTCCTTGCAGAGATGGACGATGCACAGAAGGCATACGACTATCTTGTAGATAAGGGTATCATCGTCCGTAACCGTACACGCATCACGCTCTGTAAGAACTGCCTCCGTATCACCATCGGTACAAAGCCAGAGAACACAGAACTGCTTGCTGCTTTGCGCACGATGTAGTTTCGCAAGCTCAACTTCATAGCTTAAGGAGTAATAAGGAGTACAAGGAGTGCAAGGAGTACAAGACGATAGTCTAAGACAATTGAAAATTGAAAATTGATAATTGTTAGCTCTATAACTCAAAGCGATAAAAACAATCGTCTTGTACTACTTAAGCGACTTTAGGAGCGTCACTCCTTGTACTCCTTGCACTCCTAAACCCGAGCGCTGAATAAATATGAGAACAAAGCTCTACATATCCATCCTTTTCCTCTGCATTCTCAGTTCTTGCGGTAATAAACATATAGCAGAGAAGACAGAGGAAAAGGATTCTGTTTCTACAAATTCTGTCAAGTGTGAAGCCGAAACAGATTCCTGTTCAAAAACAAATGACAGAATCTGTTGGGACAATCTTGATACAAAGGATATGATCAAATACCAAAGTTTTGACGAACTAACCATGAAAGGATGTGGAAAAGCAGTAAAAAAGCCTTTTGTCTATGTTCTGGATTGTGGTGATACAATAGCGGTAAAAAGTTCATACAAATATGATAAGACACGTATTTATATCCGAAAAACTAAAGACCTATGGTATAGTTGTATGAATTTCGGAGAAGCGGAATGGTGCAAATGCGAGTTCAGTCAAGGTCCGACACGCTACGACCGTTATTTCTACAATGATAGCATACTTGAACTTCGCACCCTGACATTCAACGATGGAGATAAAGAAACAGAAGTTTATCTCAAACATGACAGAAGCCTTTTCATTATCAAAAATACACAAATAAAATCTATGCCAATATCAAAGCTCCGTGCGATGGTTAATCTGGCGACAAAGCATAAGTCTGCGAATGTGACGAGATACGAATTCCAGGAATCTGGAAATCGATATAAGTACGTTTCTGACAATGACACCATCACCTATGAAAAGAAAGCCTACGGCACATGGGGAATACAACCAGGTGTGTATGAAACATATCTCCACCAAGGAAGGGATATCAGAATCTTAAGAGAAGAAGAGGATGCAGGCGTATCTTTCAATCCTAATTATGATCCTTCAGATCCCAATAAAGTATATGATGTCGTAAGTCAGATGCCATCGTATCATGGTGGAATGACAGCATTAATGGATTTCCTTGCAAAGCATACCAAATATCCAGAGGGAGCCAAGGCAAAAGGCATTGAAGGACGTGTAATTGTTACCTTTATTGTTGAACGTGACGGTAGTATTACCAACATAGAAGTAGCAAAATCCGTTGACCCATCTCTTGATGAAGAGGCTATACGTGTTATCAGGTCTATGCCTAAATGGAAACCAGGAAGACATCATAACACTAAGGTACGATGTAAATATACCCTCCCTGTAACATTCCGCCTTGGCAAATAAAGTAAACTCAAGCAAGCATTCTGGCTCTTTCGTATCACCTACCACACAATATAATTAGAGAGTGAAGAAACACGTTCTTCACTCTCTTTCTGTATTGAAACCATTAAAACTCAATCATCCCCCTCTCTATATTTCTTATAATACTTATCAACTTACTTAATGTACTTCTTGCCATTAGTGATATAGATATCACCACTACGAGGATTTACCTTCTGACCAAGAAGATTATACATATCAGCATTCTCTTCAACGGTATTGGTAGTAAGTTCATAGATTGCTGTGCTGACACCATCGTTAAGAGAAATCTTCATAGACTTACCTCTTGAATAACTTGTATCAGTAGTATCAAACCATGCTCTGTAAGGACTTACCTTAACTGCATTCTCAGCCCACCAGAACTTGTTCTGAGCAATGAAATAAATGTGCTTGAGGTTTTCCTGCATTGTATAGGAACCCTTCATCGTCCAGTTTGAAATTGTCTCGACCTCATTGAGGACGGGATTGATTGCTGTGTTTCTACCGCTTATAACAATCTGGTCACCACGATTCTTCTTCACTACCATCGGAGTTCCAGCAGGGATAATGCCTGAAGGATACTCAAGGAATGTAAGTTCATCAAAACCGGCTCCTGAGAGATAGTAGAGTGTATAGTCCTTGTTCGCTGCATCATAGTCCACATCGAAAGGAACAACTACCGTACCCCAATCTACTGACATATTGCGAGTGTAGTTAATCTTACCAAAGCTCTCTGCTGGATAATCTGCTAGCTCCTTACCGTCAGGAAGATCATATACACCTCCAGCGAACCAGAAAGTAACGGTATTATCCTCATTCTGAACGATATCCTTAATGCCGAAACCATCCACCATATCATCGCCAGTGTAGTTATTGAAGGCTTCAACAGAAGTAACCTTTTTTATACCAGGGAAAATGTCACCTCTCAAGCTGTTCTTGAAGTCACCTAAAGTAATTGAAGGATTCTCTGTATATGTATAGTAACCCAAGATTCTACCATCAGCAGGCAGAAGAGTTACACATGGATGTCCGTAGGTATTATTAGGATTCATACTGAAACCCTGAGGAGAAGAAGTGATGTGCATGATAAGCATACCATTGCCATACTGTCTGTTCAGGTAGTAGTTCCATTCATCATAGCCAGAGTGCTCAATTGTGTAGTACTCGTATGGATCAGCAGGATTTGTGATCCTGTAAGCCTTTCCACCCTTATTGCGTGGAGCGAGTGTAATACTCTGTGCACCAACAATTTCCTCTGCATCTTCCCAACCAAGATACTCACGCTCCCAAGTAGTATATTGACAAGGCCACATTCCGTTAAACAGGTTCTCACCACCATCCATAAGATCCCAGTCTTCAGGACCGCAGTTGTCGAAATCAACATTACCTTCTGCATCCGTTGGCTTGTACCCCAAAGTCCAGTAAAGGTCAGGAAGTCCAAGACCATGACTCATCTCATGACAGAAGACACCGATACCAGCACGTACAGGCTCACCCAGATAGCTACTTGCAGCAAGCTCATTTGCAACACCAATTACATTAACGGTCTTATTCTCTTTGGTCTTGATAGTTCTGTTATACCAACATGCAGGCCAAACATCATTTCTGTTACCGCTGAGGTTTGCACCTGTTCCAGCATAGAGAATATAGACGAGATCTACATTACCGTCATTATTGCTGTCATACTTTGAGAAGTCAATATCATCATCAGCACATGCAACAGCCTCCTTCAGTAAAGTACTGGTCTTGCCATTTGCCTTACCATAATAGTCGTGAGTGTTGACTGTCTCGTAAGGACCATAGAGGTCGAATACAGGAGTGAACTTTCCATTGCTTGCGTCAATGAAATACTGGCGAACAGAGCTATAGCCCATGAATCTTGTCTCTGAAGTATAAGGAATTCTTGTCTCTCCGTTAAAGTATTCCTCAAAGACTTCGTACAACTTCTCCTTGTCACCATCACCAAGAACGAATCTCTTGTCGGTGTAGTTCATAAGAATGATAGGGATATGGATTTCGCCCATGTGAGGACTGAAATTCTTCTTGTCCAGACGTGCAACTGCATTTCTACGATTCTTAACAGAGTTATCAGCCTGAGCCAAGAAAGCCTTCTTGTCCTGTGCAGCAATGGCTGCATTCTCAGCCTCAGTACGGTCATCTTCATCATGTGCCAAGATACCGGTACTAACAAGATTGCCGTTCTCTACCTTGGCAATATAATATTCTGAACCTTCGCGCACAAGAAGCGCTCCATCTACTGTCTGGTACCATGAGAACTCCTCATCGCCCAAGAGTTGTATTGTAACAGCCTGACCATCTGACTGGAAGACTAACATCGCAGTTCCTGCTGATTTCGCAGCCCATATATTAGTTGCAAATAAAGATGCGAATATAAATGTAAATAGCTTTTTCATAGATATAAGGTTTTTGGAAATATTTTGTGTAATTTTTAAATCTCGCAACCTCTTCTTAACAGAGGCTATATAGTAAGGTATCAGGTCTATTGGGGTATTGTGTATTGTAACAATCTTCTCAATCCGAAGACTTCTGACCTGTGTTCTATCGTTCGTTTACCCACTTCAGGATTTGCTCGGCGTGGATCTTTGTCTTTATCTCTTTTGGCAGAAACACCTTTTCTATTATTCCCTGTTCGCTAACAAGGTAGGTGGTTCTTAGGATTCCTATTGTCCTTCTGCCGCAAGCGACCTTCTCGCCCCAGCATCCCAACTTCTGAAGAAGGGTGGTTTCCGTGTCTGCTATCAGTGGAAAGTCAAGTCCTTGTGTATCCGCAAATTTCTTCTGGGTTTCCATCTTGTCCTTGCTTACACCGACTATGCTATATCCTGCGGCTTCCAATTCCTGTTTGTGGGATTGTAATGAACAAGCCTCTGCCGTGCATCCACTTGTATTCGCCTTAGGATAACTGTATAAAATCAGCTTTCTTCCTGCGAAATCGCCGGCTCTTATTTCTTTCCCGTTTTGGTCTATGCCAAGAACATCGGGGATTCTATCTCCTACATCCATATTATTCGAGTTTTTAATGGTTATATTGTTCTGGTTTCTGTGACAAAGTTACTTTTTTTTTTTCATACCACCAATTATTTTTTGCATTATTTTACATTTTTTTTTGCTTTAACGGAAAAAATGTGTAACTTTGCAGCATAATATAACAATTATTAGGGAATTGAAGAAGAAATTAATATTATATATAACATTTTTGCTGATAACAATCAGCTGTACGGTACAGACATTCGCACAGCCAGTCCCAAAGCCTGACTTTGATGCATATTTCCGTACCTTATATGAAAATGCCATTCAATATAACCTTGTAAACGACAGTATATTCCAGCCAACCGACAGAAAATCTTGGGTAAAACTCTTCCTTCGCCGTTCTGACCGTTTTCGTGTCATGTTCAAGGAAAACAGCCAGATGATCAGGCACATGGAGGACTACGTCAGTCAGGACACATCTCTTATCGACACCACTATATACTATCCTATCAGCCGAACATTGCACGACATTGTCAGCAAACAGATATTAGACCCTTTCATTCTTGAGCCTTTTATCAACAAGATGCTACCCGACTACGAGCAACGTGGTGGCACGGATATGTATTATATATACAATGCTATAGCAGAGCTAAACTATCAGTATGCCTTGTCATCTGACACAGCCGGTCTTCGCATTCACACCAAATACCACAAAAAGATTATTGCATGGAAATGCGACAATCCTACAATCGACTATTACAAGCTCAAGGCTATATCCTATATAGCATTACTCAGGAACCAGCTTGTGCAGGAAGGCGTAATCTCTATTGACGAGTTCTATGCTAATTACGACCGTGCCATAAAGTTTAACGACTCCATACCAGCAGAATACCGTCATGACCCTGTTATCCGCACAAATATGGCATGGGCAAACATCAGAAAGGACAACATCGTACACAATTACTACCTTTATTATCACCCTGTAGGAACCAACGCGAAAGCCGACTCAATATATCACGACTATATCGTCAAGTACGAAGGCAGACCTGTAAAGGCCCTCTCAAGGCAGATATTCACATACCTTATTATAAAGATGGGACTTGAACCGGAGAATGCGAACCAATACACACTACTCGCAGACTCCTTGTTCAATAAGACATACCAGTCAAAGATAGATCAGATGATTGCACAGCGAATGATCTATCCTGGCGATTTGGTACAATATCTCTATGACCTTATATATATGGTAGATACCTCTACCCTACCATTCGAGACCAAGCACGACCTAATGTGCAAGTATCTTGAATGTGCCAAGAAGGTTATTACAATCATAATAATGAACAATTCACAGATGTCATACTCCGCAGTAAGGCCTCTTGAGAAGTTCACTACCTACAAGCGTCTAATGAAATACCTCACCACAGGTGAGCGAATACGCAATCTCTATCAGCTCTCAGTAACCACATCTGTCACTACATTCGCACATTCACGTCTCGTAGGTGAGCTTTCACGTGTGATTCTGAAGGGTGTCATTACACATCATCCAGAACTCCTTATCGGTACGCTCGACATAAAGTCGGAGAAAGAGGCCATTGCAAGAGCCGCAGAGCTTGACAACTTCATTGTTCATGCAGCCAACTATCATGACCTTGGCAAGAATTCCATGATAGGACTTATCAACAACGACTTTGCACGACTCACAGAGCACGGATACCGTATCATACAACAGCATCCAGAGCTTGGTCTAAAATATCTGGAAATAGACTCTACGTTGGCAAGATACCACGACATAACCCTTGGCCATCACAAATGGCACGACGGTACAAGAGGCTACCCAAAGAGTTTTGACAACACCAAGAGTCCAATATATTTCCTCATTGACATCGTAACACTAAGCGACTGTCTTGAGGCGGCTACCGATCGTCTTGGCCGTAATTACAGCAAGACAAAGGTGTATGACACTCTTATCCAGGAATTTGAGAAAGGAGCTGGTACACACTACAATGCCGAACTTGTGGATCTAATAAAGGAACATCCCGATGTATATTCAAAGATGAAATACATAGTTGAGAAAGCCTGGATTAACAACTACTATGACATATACAAGAATTTCTTCGTAGAGAAGAAATAACGGATTTACATCTTAGCTTCTCCCAAGTAAGTCCGATGTAAGTCCCTTGTAACTCCGTACCAAACTCGATGCAACTCCCATTTTTATTAGGAAAAAGCGGAGGTTCATCGAGTTTGGTTCGGAGGAGAAGCGGATTAGAAGCGAAGGAGAAACGGAGAACTAGCGAATCATCAGAGATTTTTGTGCCATTGTTCTTAATTGTTCGAAAATTCCACAAAATTGGAAAATTTACCATTTTAGCGATTAAATAGTATAGTAAACACGTCCTTATCTGCTAAAAAATGCGAAAATAAACAAATATTATCTCAGTTTTTTTGTTTATCTAATCTTTTTTATGTAATTTTGCACAAAATTTCTATATTATACATTGTAGCTAAACTGTAAAAAGATTATGAAAATCAAGAAACTGTATGCTGAGCCAGAGATGAAGTTGCATAAATTGAGCACCTCAAGAATAATGGCTGGGTCTGATCCTTATGAGAGTATTAATATTAACCCCGGTTCCAAAGAAGGAGAAGACTTCGAAGACGAAGTAGGAGGTGGAGATTAACAACATCTCTCCTTTATCATCTGATCTGTTCCATAATATATTCAAACGCAAAGCCGCAGATAATATTTGTATATTTCATCCATGTGGGCCTTGCGTTTGAATAAAGAAACACACTAAAACCTAAACACTTAATAATGGAAATAACAAAAGAAAAGAAAATGTATCTCCGCATAAGAAATCTATGCGGAATCCTTGGTGTTGTCCTTCCATGGCTCGCCTTACTCTCTGCAGGTATTGCCGAACATCCAAGCGAAGAATGGTGGTGGAGTATCTCAGCTACATACTACCAGTCGCCAGCCCTCGTCGGAGTACTCATACCAGCCTGTCTGGTTCTAATCACATACGTAGGTTATGATAAGCTCGACAACATCATAACTACACTAAGTGGAATCTTCGGACTTGGCATAGTGCTATTCCCTTGTAATGTTCATTGGATAGAGCCTGGCACACACGTTGGTTTCTTCCAGTTGCCAATCCAAACATCCAACATCATCCACACGGCATGTGCCGCTTTATTCTTTCTCCTATTGGCATACAATAGTGCCTTCCTCTTCACCAAGACTGGCGGAGAAATGACAGAGCAAAAGAAAATACGAAACAAGATATACAAATTCTGCGGATGGGGAATGATAGCCGTAGAACTTTGTTTTGCAATAATGGTTATAATCCCTACCCCAGGTTGGGTTACAATGATAATAGAGATTATATTACTCCATCTATTCGGATTATCATGGCTCGTCAAAGGCGAAGCTATAAAATGGCTTAATGACGAAGAGCCTTAAAACGAAATAAAAAAACTCCCGATAGCAATAATGCCATCGGGAGTTTTTCTATATATAGATGTGTTTTACTTTTGACTGTTCTCTTCCTTTTTCTCGTCTTTCTTCTCTCGCTTATATTCTACCTTCTTTATGTCGCCAAACACATTGAATCTATAGCCCAATGAAATCTGGAACACATTATGGGTACAGCTAACGCCTCCACCACCAACAACGGCATTACCAAGACCTATGCTATATTTGAGACCGAATACACATTGGTCAAATTCATAGTTCACGCCAATAGGGAGAGAGACTATTCCACGCTTAGCCCTAAGAGAGTGTTCAAAAATACCCTCGTAAGTCAAGCCATATTCATTAATATATCTTTCAGTTACTTTGTCAACATTTGGCAATTCTGCAACTTGAGAATGCTGTCCGTACATAATCTCAGCCTTCTTACGTACCAAGAAAGCAGGCTCAACACCAACATAAATGCCAAGCCCCCTAACAGGATAGTAAAAAGCAGTCAAAGGCAGAGTAATGTAATCTGTCTTCAAAGTCCAAGGATCATCCTCTATACCTTGCTGAGAATAGATAGAACCAAGACCGAAAGCAAACTGTCGATTGATCTGATACTCAAAATCAACTCCTGCGACAAAGGCCATACGACTGTTAGCAGACTTTCCCGAATTGGACATGCTTGCAACATTAAAACCCAGCTTAGGGGTAATAGAGAACAATCCCGGCTGCATCTGAGCAAATCCAGAGATACAAGCAAGCATCATGCCTGCAATCAAAATAAACTTCTTCATTGATTTGTCTTATAACTTGTTTCCAATATACCGTTTTTTTTGCCGAAGCTATCCCCCTATATGTCTATATTTTACCATAAAAGAGGTAAAGTCTCCAAGTTTTCGGGTACAAAGTTAGCAAAAAAATCCCAACTTCACAAAATATTACGTATAAAAGTGTGCAAAACATTTGGCAGAATGAGAAAGAATATGTACTTTTGCACCAAATTTTATACAAAACCCATAAAGATGAAAAAGTTTTTAGCTATTGCAGGCATCGTGCTTTGCAGTATTTCAGGATTCGCCCAAAACGAAGTGGGCACTCTAACTGTTACTCCAAAAATCGGTATAAACGCAGCCAATATGACAACATTCGAGAAAAGCGACTACCGTATCGGCTTTACTGCTGGTGCAGAACTCGGATATCAGGCCATAACCGACTTCACCGTTTCAATTGCAGCTTTATACTCACAACAGGGCACCAATGCGCACACCGAATGGTCAGACGGAACAATAAAGCTTGACTACCTCAACCTCCCGATAATGGCAAACTATTACTGGGACTACGGCATTACTCTCAAGGTTGGTCTTCAGCCAAGCATTAACCTCAGCGCCAAGGGTACGGTAAACAACAACGGACAGAAACAGGAATGCGACCTTGATGATGCCGTTATCGACGAATGGGGCAATGGCATTCTCGTTAAACCTGTCCTTGTTTCACTCCCTGTCGGCATTGCATACGAGAAGAACAACTTCATCTTCGATCTCCGCTATAACATCGGTCTTACCGAAGCTCTCAAGTTCAACAACAAGCGTGCTACAAACTTTGTTTTCCAGTTCACTCTCGGATACAAGTTTCCTATCAAGTAATTTTACGACAACATTCTCATAACAATAAAGGGGATAGCTCGGATTTGAGCTATCCCCTATTCTATTTGTCAACTTGCATTTACGAACGCATGTGAACGTCAATTTGCTGGAATGGAATCTCAATACCTTCCTCAGCAAGCCTATTGTATATTTTCTCTGTGGTTTCAAACTTCACTCCCCAGTAATTGGCAGATTCGGTCCATACACGCACCTGGAATACTATAGCACTTGCGCCCATAGAAGTCATAGGTATATATGGCTTCATCGCATCATCTTTCAAAATTCTGCTATCCTTCGCACAGATATCAAGGAGTACCTTGCGAACAGCCTCTGGCTTAGAACCATAAGCTACCTCTACATCGATATCCACGCGACGGTAAGGCTGTTTTGAATAGTTCTTCATACTGCCTGTTGACAATCCGCCATTAGGAATAATGATGGTCTGGTTATCCACTGTTGTGAGAATAGTACTGAATATCTGTATCTGCTTTACAGTACCGCTATATCCCTGTGCCTCAATGAAATCGCCAACACGGAACGGACGGAACAGAAGTATCATCACACCACCTGCAAAGTTCTGTAACGTACCGCTCAATGCCATACCAATAGCAACACCGGCAGAGGCAAACAGAGCAACAAACGAACTCGTCTCAATTCCAAGTACACCAACAATGGCGATAACAAGCACAAAGTACAGGCAGATGGTCATCAGACTGTCAAGGAACGAATACAGAGAAGGTTCTATTTCCTTCTTCTGCATTATCGCACGAACAAGCTTTGTCAGCTTTGAGATGATAAACCTACCTACGAAATAGATAACCAAGGCAGCAAGAATATTCTTGCCTAAGGTCATACAATACTGCATTACAGTGTCCAGAGCCTTATCACTCAAAAGCTCTGAAGCGGTTTTAGATAAATCAAGTTCTTCCATATAATCTATGTTTCTTTTTTGTTTAGCGCTACAAAGATAAGAATTTCCTCACAAACGACCAAGACATTTGCACAAAAAAACGACATGGAATATTCTTCTCGGCAATAACATATTCGTTAGGCATGCAATTGTTGTTAAGAATTGTTATTATTTTGATTATATTATGTATTTTCAGAAAAAACATATACATTTGCATTTTAAATTATAAATGCGGAGATATAATCAGCATGGCGATTGTTTTTTTCGTTTTGGCATGACTTTGTGCTATTCATATACACAAAATAAACTATATTTGCAATTATTTAGCGACAAAGCACCGATAAAGCTCGGTGACCAAGACTATCACGAATAACTCTTTATCGTTTCAGAAATGAAAGTACTAATAATAGAAGATGAGACTACTGCCAGCGAGAATCTGGTGGAAATGCTCAAAGAAATAGATCCTACAATAGAGGTGCTGCACGTGTTGGAAAGCGTACAGCAAACGGTGCGATGGTTGAATACAAATCCCGCACCCGACCTTATATTCATGGACATTCACCTAAGTGACGGTTCTGCATTCACTCTCTTCAGTCAGATAGATGTGCAGACGCCAATCGTGTTCACAACTGCCTATGACCAGTATGCCCTTGATGCCTTTGCAGTTAACAGCATAGACTATCTGCTAAAGCCAATTAAGACAGTAGAACTGACACGTGCCCTTGAGAAATTCAAGAAATGGAGTAATAACGACGTTATTGCATATCTGGAACATATGATGAAGCTCCACCCTGAAGGCCAAAAGCAAACAGCATACAAGCAGGCATTGCTGATACCGAACAAAGACAAGCTACTGCCAATAAAGACCGAAGATATTGCATGTATCTACAGCACGGACAGAAAGACGCAAGTTTATCTGAAGAACAAGAAAGTCCTTGACTATAACCGTTCGCTTGACTCTATTATCGGCAGTTTAGACCCTACCCTCTTCTTCCGTGCGAACAAGCAATATATCGTAGCACGCGAAAGTATCACGGAAATCATCATCTGGTTTGACAGCAGACTATTACTGCGACTACCTATAGAGTTGCCAGAACCGCTATTCATAAGCAAGAACAGGGCTGCAGAATTCAAGAACTGGATGACACGAGCACAAAATATTAATTCTTGAATTAAGAAACAACAATATAGCTGACACATCAGTCAGAATTATAGCCTTGAGTGGTATAGTATCCACTCAAGGCTATATTTATGTATGTTACATACTACTATAAGTGATTTGTATGCGAAACAATGCAAAAAGCATAAATTAAGTTTTAAAAAAAACTAAAGAATATATCAATATCGGATTTTATTAGTAACTTTGACCCCGTCAATTGTATTTTTGCCCCTTTGAACATAGGAATCGAGGAATAAGACAAATTATATTTTTGACAATTCATAAAGATAAATCCGAGGATTTTCCACCCTCAACAATAGGAGTTTTCCTACGTCATTTAGGGACAAAGTCTTTGCAAATTTGCTGTTTTGCCATAACTTTGCACCCAGAAAGACATACAAAGCTTTCTATCTTTATGAATAACAAAAGTAGAATATTAACGTAACAAACAAAAAAAACAAAGACAAAGAAGAATGAAAAAACTGATTGCTTCTGCAATGCTCGTTGCTTCTGCGGCAACAGCATCTGCACAGATCCAGACTATCGACCTCAAGAGCAGTATCCGAAACGATTTCGGACTTGGCGTTGGTATTACAGCGGATCTCACGGACAACATTGAGTTCTCTCCTTCTGCAAGCTACTATTTTGCTGGTAGCCTCATCACTAACCTTCAGGCCGAGGCAGACTTCCACTATAAGTTTGACGTCGGAGACGAATTCATTCTGTACCCACTCTTGGGTGGTGGTCTTGACTACGACAACACTAAGGATTCTCACAGCGACCTCAATTTCCTAATGAATATAGGATGTGGTCTAACAAAGGAATTCACAAGCTCTCTCGCAGGATTTGTTGAGTGTAAGTATCAGTGGATTGGTGGACATGGTCGAGATGGTGCCTATCTCACCGCTGGTATAAAACTCGCAATCTAAAGCGATTTTACAATTAAAACATTCAATTATACTCTCTACTCCATCAGCCTTCTGGCTGGTGGAGTCTCTTTTTATCTCTATATTCTATACTCTTTATTCTTTATTCTTTATTCTTTATTCTTTACTCTTTACTTCTTTTTACTTTACATACAAATTCACATTACCCAAGGTAATGGTATCACCCTCGTGGAGTTCTGTTCCCCATTCACTTACAGGAGAACCATTAACAAGAGTTGGAGTTTCAGGAGTATGTTGATAATATTTCGGGCGACCTGCACGAACATTTACACATCTTCCCGTACATGTATTGCAAGGAACGAGACGGCTACTTAGCAATCCCTTTGGGCATTCAGTACGATCCTGACCATGGTTGAGCTTGTATGTACCCGCACTTCCAATGATATTACATTGGAAAGGATCTACAGACTCGTCGTCGATTTTAACAGCATTCCATACTTGCTTGCACTTCTGTCCGATATTAATAATACCAGCATGTTCAGCAGCAAGACTGTCAAGGTCAATAATAGAGATTACTCCATTGTTATAGAATTCTAATTTCATAAAAAGCAGATTTAGGGTTTAGGGTATAAATTATTTCACACGATATGACTTGAGCAGTTCTTTCTGCTCTGGCGTTATTCTGTAACTCTCAACAGCCTTCTGTATCGCCTTGTTATGAGTCCATTTCTCCATAGTATTACCTTCTATATACGGAAAAGTCGCTTCCCATTGCTTTGCCAATGCCGTAGCAAAATACCATGCCACCATCATCTTAACATAATAATGTTCATGATGAATCTCTGAAACCCATTTGAGATACTCAGGTTTGAAGTCCTCATCAAGGTAGAAACTCATGAGCATCTCTATGCCAAATCTAATAATAAAAGGCTCATCAGATGCCATCCAACGCTTAATATCCTCTATGAGTCTTACACGGTTCTTCTTCTGTTTGAAAGCTTTAGGAGACAACAAATCGCACGTTGCCCAGTTGTTTACATAAGGTAAGAACCTATCGATTTCTTTAAGACATTCATCATAGTCCTTCAGTTCTGAGATTATGAATCCATGAAGATTCATCTCATCAAGATACTGATGAGGCAACACAGCAAGGAAATCACCAACACGCTCATCCTTAGCCAGTTGTTTGGCAAGTTTACGTAGCTCAGGTGTCCTTACGCCTATAATGGCATTTACATCCATTCCAGGCACAAGTTTTGCGTGAAAATCGCGATACTTCAGATCCTGAAGTTCAAAAAGCTGTTGCTGTATTGTCTTTTGCATATATTTTTCTAAAGGAATACACTTCCTTTTTAATTAATCAGCATTCCACCATCGATGATTACATCATCATTATTCTGTTGCTTTGCGCCCTTACCCTTGCGGCCCTTACGTTTCTTTGGCTGCACCTGTTTCTTGGTAAAGAGTGAAGGGTAAGCCTTATAAGTCCAACTCTGGAACTTACTGATACAAGCAGACTGAACATTATAAATATCCTCAGTAACGGCAGCCTCAACCTTATGACTTGAAGCCACAGCATCAGAGCCGAGGAATTCTGTATATGCGTTCAGATCCTCAAGTGCTACGGTATGATAGATAGCGTTAATCTCATCCTCAGCCAATTTATCTATATTAGACACCTGAGCATATGTAGCGAGAACAGAACGATAGTCCTCTGTACAGTCAGAAACGAACTTCTTGAGGTTCTTCTTCTTTTTCTTCTTACCTGTCTTTTCCGCAATTGCCTGCAAGGTTTCATCTACGAGTTTATCACGATATGCAGCATCCTTGCATTGCTCCAAGCCTTCAATTGCACGCTTGATATTTTCAGAAGAAGAACTGGCAACAAGCGTCTCTACCTGTTGGATTGTCAATTCCTTACCATAGTAATCCTTCAGTATTGCTGCAAGATCATTTTCATACTGACGTGGGAAGTATTTATCTAATGCCTTAAAGAAATCGGCATCCTCAGCCTTATCACGGAATGTATCAACCATCATCTTTCTCATCTGTTTAGAAGAGAGTTTGTTGGCATTGAGAAAGTCACCTGAATTCTTGATGTAAACGCCAAGTTGAGAAACGTACTTGGCATCTGTGTTTTGTGCGAGAACAGGCAGCGAAAGCATCCATACTGCCAAAATCAAAAGTCTTTTCATTATTCTGTTCAATTAATGTTTCTGGCACAAAATTACTAATTTCTTCCCAAACCTACAATTGTTTTCACATTATTTCATGAATATACACGTTCGTTGTAAATTCCAAATATTTTTTGTCAAAATCGCAGAAATGAGCATAAATCCGTATTAACTCCCATGTAAGTCCGTACCAAAGTCGGTGTAAGTCCCATTTACCTCTCATTCCCAAAGGGCGAATGAAAGGTGCAGAAACATTCACAGAACAATCAAGGCAATATCACTATTCGAATATGGTCTTTGATATGATACATCCAATTCCCCATACCATTCTGAGAATCTGCAATAAGTATAAGAGTCTGACGACCGTCATTAAGTTTAGGCCCAAGGCACATCCCCTCATAATTAGAAAGGTTCATACTGCCAAGTCTTAGTCGAGTGACAAACTCGCATATCAACTCTTTACTCATAACAGAATCATCCCCTACCCTTGCCATTGGCGTATCCAGACTAACAGGTTTTGAAAGTTTAGGATTAACGCTATAGAGCTTTATCCTAACCCAAGAACCATACTGTTGTTTTGGAAAACATCCCTCACGCTCCATTACAATTATACGACCATCATCAAGGGCAAGAAGAGAAGGTACACCATAGAGAGAAGTAGCCGACTTGTTTGTCGCTTTCAGCAAGTCCATCTGATAGACGAATGACTCCACAGGCTTTAAAGTATTGTCAAAGCTAACGAAGCGCAGACGATTATGTATCAAAGGATTATGTGGTGAGGATTGCTTGCCATCAGCAGGAAGAGTTGACTCTGTAGTTGTCCAGAAACGTTTCTGCTCATCATTATAAGTCAAAGCCTCAAAACCGAGATTAGACACAATCTTATTTCTCTGCATAATGGACGGAATTGCAAGTTCACGTCCTGTCAATCTACCTTCGATTGTATATTCCAATATCCTCTGTTCTTCCTCTCCAGAAACAAATACGGTATTCTTTTCCGGAAAATAAGCCACACCCTCACAGTCACGCTTTGTGTTCTCTCCTTTAGCACGTCGTTCCTTCATACCTTCAGGCTCTGAAAGCGAGGCATTTTGTATCTTGCCATTCTCACGATCAATATCAAGCGTAAGGAGTTTAAAGCCATCCACAGGGTCCTTGTCGTCAACAATGGCATACAGATTATCCCTAACATGGGATATTCCACTATAATTTCCCGGAGCAATACCCCATTTGTTGAGTTTCGTCTGTCCGCACACCTTCACTTGTTGGGCAAATGAAGATAACGTGAACAAGGCGACAGCCAAGGTACATAGTGCAATCTTGTATTTTAATTCATTATAGAGAATCATGTCATAACATATTTAGTGTCAGATGCAAAATTAATGATTTTTTTCAAGAAAATGCAATAATCAAATAGCAATTATTCTTTATCCACAAATTTGTTTGGTTATGTCAGTAGAAATACCTATCTTTGCGGATAACTTATTGACATAGTATAAGCAATTAAAAGTGGCAGGCAAATCAACATACAGATGTACACAATGTGGCTATTCATGCGACCATTACAAAGGCAGGGGATTCTTCGGACAGAAAATCTCCATGGTGGTATGTATGCGTTGCCATACCATTCAGCCTCTTACCGTTGGCGGAATGATAGCTGACGTAGCACCAAGTTTCTCGTCAGAATACGGACGGTTATGCCCACAATGTATGAGCGATGACATTAAGATCTGGGATGAGAAGACATGCCCTAAATGTGGCGGTAAGATGATTGATGAGGGAGACGAAGAGTTTTGGACTTAGTTTTCCTAGCATGTCCCTGTATGCCTTCCTTATTACACCATAATGACGAAGCTCAGACTACGTTCCTACCATGCCTTTTAAGAACGAAGGCATAGCGAAGGATCAACGAAGGCAAGACGAAGAGAAAATGAACAGGTAAATAATGTAAGGAAAAAAAACTGGCTTTTCCTTGGACGTTTCAGGAAAAAGATGTATTTTTGCATTTGGAATTACGAGAATCAAACAAAAACTAAAACAAGAGATTAATCAAATGAAAAATCCATTATTAAGAATATGCCTTCTATTCGCACTTGTTGCTTGCGGAAGTATAGTCAAGGCACAATTACCTAATGAGAAATTCGGTAAACCATCAGACTTGGAATGGGAATACAAAGGATGGGGTGACGCTATTGATGCTGATGCCATCGTTCTGTGCAAGACTATGAAGGTGACATACGAACTCACCGACCAGTTTGGTTCTATGACAGAGAATGTTACAGAACTGAATGCGGATAACATGCAGTTTCTCGGCAATAACAGAATTGACGAGAGCGGTATCATTGTGAACTATGAGATAAAGCTCCGCACTAAGATTCTGAAGTCTGAGGGTGCTAAACATGCCAATATTGATATTACATACTGCGATGGAGATCTGGCAAAGAACAATAATAACTTTGATGAAATGACAGACCTGAAGGTTAGGGTTTTCACCAAGAACGAAAAGGGTAAGGTCGAGAAAAAGAATATCAACACATCCAATTTCACCAAGGAACGTGTTGACGACAACTACGTTGTGCTGCACGTGGTAGTGCCTGACGTTCAGCCAGGTAGCATCATTGAGTACAACTACAAGATTAGAAGTCCAAGAGCTACATTCCTCTACGATTGGGCATTCCAAGAAAGTATTCCAACGCTACATTCTAAATGCGACCTTGAAATACCTGCATTCCTGAAGTTCAACATGAATGTCCCTATCAACAAGCTTATAAAGTCGAATGTAGAGGCAGGAATGCTTACATACGACCAAAACAGAAGTGATATGAAGGCGGCCAAGCGTTGCAGAACAAACCACTATACAATCGTCGGTGATAATATCCTGCCAGAAGGACAGCCTCTCCAGCATAACCAAGGAGGTGATGATACAAAAGAACAGATAAAGATTGCCAACTTCACAAGTCAGATTACAGAACGAGAACAACCTGCATATCTGCCTGACGGAGTTACGCATCTGAAAATAAAATAAGGTGAATTCATAAAACTCACCTTATCCTATATTCAAAACGATCAAAGTTTGTGTAGCCAAGCGTTTCAAGGAACGCTTGGCTTTTGTTTCTATCGTCATCGGTGTTATAGTTGGGAATATGCGGAAGTCGAAGAGTAATACTTGATAGCAACTCTGGATGCTCTGAGGCTATCCACCTGAGATTATCAATAACATGTTCGTTGCTGGTACCAGAATATGCCTTATATATTTCAGGATTCATGTCCTTAATATCAATAATCCATTCCTTGACGAATGGCAGAACATCTTCCACATTCTTGCGTGGCACATTAAGACTTGATTCTATTGATATTCGCCATTCCTTTGGGCATTGCTCGCAGAACGCCTTGATAAACATGCTGTTAAGCAAAGGTTCCCCACCACCGAAGGTTATGCCTCCACCTGTAGCAAGGAAATAGAGTTGGTCAATACGCACCTCGTCAATCAGTTCCTCTACGGTACGCTCAATACATTGAGTATCTTTTGAGAGGCTCTGCGGATTAAGGCAATACTTACAACGTAAAGGGCATCCGTGGAATGCCACGAGTGTTGTAACGCCCTCACCATCAATCGCCAAGCGATGACGGGATATGCCTATCATTCTGCCTATGAGTTCAGATTCTGCCATAGTTATAGCTTTGTTTAATTATTTTGAACTGAACATCACAGGTAATGTATATTTTACTTTTACAGTCCTACCTTCATGCTTGCCAGGGTACCATTTCGGCATAGAAGAAATAACACGTACAGCCTCTTTATCCAGCCTTGGCTCAAGTGACCTAACGACTTCAACATCAGATATTGAACCATCTCTATTGACTATGAACTGACATATTACCCGATCTTGAATACCAGAATCTTCCATATCATTTGGATATTTGACATTTTCCTTTAAGTATGTCAACATTTTTCCATAGCCACCAGGGTATGAAGGCATTTGATCAACTACATCATATACTTCATCAGGATCAGGATTCAACATTTTGGGAATATCAACTTCCCCTTTTTTTACAGCTTTTACAGAATCATCCAATTTAATACCACCAAGACAAACCTGCTCAGTTTCTTCTTCTGCGGGCTGTATTATATCTTTTCCTTTTATAACATTAGAATCAATAGGATTTTCAACAATACAGGTATCACTAGAAACTAATACTGACTCTCCTTGAGTATTATTGGAATTCCTACAACTACTCAACGTGAACATTCCGACAGACACACCTGCCAAAACAACAGCCTTACCGAGCATTTGACGTTGGTGTAACTGCTGTTCAAGATAGCGAACCTCAGCCTCGCACTTTGGACAAGTGCCGAGACAATCGCCCTTGTACTGGCATTCCTCAACGACATACTCAATATCGTTCGCCTCCGCTATCTGACGGCGAATCTCCTTGAGGATTTTGCAGGTGTTCTTTCCTTTTGCCATAATTATTGTATTTTTACTTTGGCAGATTCATTCTCTGCTCTTAAGCGAAAGGTTACAGGCATGCTGTAACACACTCTTCCACAGTTCTTTCCGGGATTCCAATTTGGCATGAGAGATACAACCCTGAGAACTTCAGCATCAAGTAGAGGATGAACAGATAATGCTATTTTAGCGTTAGTTACTGAGCCGTCCAATTCAACAATGAAAGTAGCAACCACCCTACCCTCAATACCTTCTCTCTCAGCTTGTTCTGGGTATTTTATGTTTTCTTGGAGAAACTCAATCAAAGCAGGAGTTCCACCAGGATAAGTTGGCAATATCGTATCGTTCACAGATTCTGTTACAGGATCAGGCTCGATCAACTCATCCGAATCTTTATCACATGAGCCAAGGGCGAACAAACCAGAAATACAAGCAACCATCACAACCTTACCAAGAAACTGATTGTGAAACCCTTTCAAAACATTAAGTTTATTTTCTTTTGTCATTGTTGAATTATTATTTAACATTTATACTATCATTTTTATTATCTTCTAAACGGAATACTACAGGAAGAGTGTATTTTACCTTTACAGGCTCGCCATTTTGCTTGCCAGGATTCCAGTTTTGCATGAGAGATAACACACGAAGTGCTTCTTTGTCAAGCAAAGGATGTACTGATTTTACAATTTTCAAATCAGACAAAGAACCATCTCTTTCTACAACAAAAGAACATACCACTCTTCCTTGTATATTTTCACAAGTAGAAGGATACTTAATGTTGTCAGCAAGAAACTTCATCAAAGCAGAAGTTCCACCAGGATAAGAGGGCATTTGTTCAACCAACTCTCCAACCATTTCAAATACAGGTTCTTTACCTCCTCGTATTATCTCCGCTTCCTCAGAAGTATTTATCTGATCATACATCTCATTTCCGCATGAACTAAGGCTAAGCAAGCCTACAGAAATACCCGCAACCATTACTGCCTTACCAAGCAACTGTCGTTGGTGCAACTGTTGTTCAAGATAGCGAACCTCAGCCTCGCACTTTGGACATGTACCAAGACAATCGCCCTTGTACTGGCATTCCTCAACGACATATTCTATATCGTTCGCCTCCGCTATCTGACGACGAATCTCCTTGAGAATCTTGCAGGTTTTCTTTCCTCTTGCCATAATGAAATGTTTTTGAGTTTGTTGATTGCAAAGGTAATGATATTATTTAGGACCACCAAAGAATAACAGAACTATTTTTCAAGTGTGTTGCAATAACATTTTTCTCTTCTACAATTCGTATAATGCTGATTATTAATACATTTCAAGAATTTTTCGTCCTTACTAAAATCATGCGATTGCAACAAACAAAGAGATGATATTGAGAGAAAGTAAGACAAACGATATTATTAGAAACAGAAGAACGACCTCCTGTGTAAGTCCCTTCTTCCTCCTATGTGAGTCCGAACCAAACTCGATGAAGCTCCCATTTTTACTAGGAAAAAGCGAAGGTTCATCGAGTTTGGTTCGGAGGAAGAGCGAAGGATTAGCGAAAGATGAACGGTTTGAGATTAGAACGGAGCTCCTTCTTGACTTTCTCCAAATGGGGAATCAAGAGCCGAATTGCGGAACTCGCCACCACCATCAGGAAGAGGAGCAATATTGGAAGCATCCTCAGGATTGGCAAATCTAGTGAACTCACCACGGAAGTTGAGAAGAACCGTACCCGTACTACCCTTACGGTGCTTAGCTATAATAATCTGAGCCATACCACGAAGGTCATTACCTTGGTCATCCTGAGTGATATGATAGTACTCTGGACGATGAACGAAAAGTACCATATCGGCATCCTGCTCTATGGCACCAGATTCACGGAGGTCGGAGAGCTGTGGTACCTTTCCATCAGTTCCCGGACGCTGTTCAACGGCACGAGAGAGCTGTGAGAGGGCAAGAACAGGAATGTCAAGCTCTTTGGCAAGTCCCTTGAGAGAACGTGAAATCATACTAACCTCTTCCTGACGGCTATTGAAGTTCATTCCATTTGCATTCATCAGCTGGAGGTAGTCAATCATTATCATCTTAACACCTTTCTCACGCACAAGACGACGTGCCTTTGTACGGAGTTCGAAGACAGAAAGACCTGGGGTATCGTCAACGAAGATTGGGGCATTAGAAAGCCTATCAATACGAGAGTCAAAACGTTGCCACTCATCATCAGAAAGTTTACCGCTCAGAATCTTGCCACCAGGAATCTCACACACGTTGGATATGAGACGGTTAACAAGCTGAACGTTATTCATTTCTAGAGAGAAGAAAGCCACAGGAACGTTAAAGTCAACTGAAATATTACGTGCAAGCGAGAGGGCAAAAGACGTTTTACCCATGGCAGGACGTCCTGCAAGGATGATAAGGTCGGAAGCCTGCCAACCGGCTGTTATCTCATCCAACTTATAGTACCCCGTAGGAACACCCGTCATTCCCTCGTCATTTTGTGAGGCCTTCAGCAAGAGTTCCTTTGCCTGAATAACGACTGGGGCTATCTGGGTATAGTCCTGACGCATATTCTTCTGCGAAAGCTCGAAGAGAGAGCCCTCTGCCTCCTGCATAAGTTCGTCAATATCAGAGCTTTCATCGAATGCCTTTCCTTCGATGACGCTAGCATAATTGATAAGCTGACGAGCAACAAACTTCTGAGCAAGAACGCGGGCATGATACTCGATATTGGCAGAAGAAACAGTATCGGCTGACAGTTCCACGATATAGTTTGGAGCACCTACCTCATCGTGAGTACCTTCCTGTTTCAGTTCCTCGATAACGGTAACGATATCCACAGGCAACTCACGCACGTTGAGTTGCTGTATTGCCTTATAGATTTTCTGATGGCGTGGATCATAAAACGTCTCAGGATGAAGGAGTTCGCTGACCACAGAGAAAGCATCAACATCAATCATAAGAGCACCAAGTACACGCTTCTCAATCTCAATATTCTGAGGAGGCATGTGACCGAGCGCTGTATCAATCTGATTCTGCTGACGTTTAGAGCGAGTATTTGACTTTGCTGCTGGCATCTAATTTATTTACTATTTGACTATTTACAATTTACGATTTTTCTAACGTGCAAAGATAAGAAAAAATTCCCGATAAATATATATGAACACAAATTATTTATATAAATTTAGATAAATTCTCCTATAATGTTTTTCACCCTCGAATTAATTTAGTAACTTTGCATATGAAAATAGTACATAGTACATTGTTAAATTGTAAATAATCATGATTGTTTTCCCTTGTGCAAAGATAAACCTTGGTCTGAACGTAGTTGAGAAGCGTCCAGACGGCTATCATAATCTTGAAACGGTATTCTACCCTATCCCACTTACTGATGCTCTTGAAGTGCATCACATGAATGACGAGTATCCGCTTGAGAGTCGTTATGACCTGAAGATGAATGGTCCGGAGGCTATGGAATGTCGTGATGAAGATAACCTCGTGGCAAAGGCATTCCGTCTTATAGCGGATAATTACGACGTTCCACGAATGCACATCCATCTGTACAAGGGAATACCGTCACAAGCAGGACTTGGTGGCGGTTCAAGCGATGCTGCGTATATGATTCGTCTGCTTGACGAATACTGCCATCTCAACATAGGCTATAAAGAAATGGAACGCTATGCTGCAAAGCTCGGAGCAGATTGTGCATTCTTCATTACGGCCGAACCTGCATACGCTACAGGTATTGGTGATGAGCTGAAACCTATTGCAAGCAACATAAAATGCAAGGACTACCTGAGAGGCTATTGGCTGGCTCTGGTAAAGCCTCCTGTTGCCGTTTCTACCAAGGAAGCATATTCAAACATCAAGCCTCGCAAACCAAAGAAATGCTGTCGCGATATTGTTCTTCAGCCTATTGAAACATGGAAGGACGAGCTCGTGAACGACTTTGAGGAGGGTGTATTCGCCCTTCACCCGGAATTGGCAGATATCAAGCAGGCACTCTATGACAAAGGTGCTGTCTATGCCTGCATGAGTGGTAGCGGTAGCAGTATCTTCGGTATCTTTAAGGAAAAGCCAGAGGGAATCAGCGAGATGTTTGCAGATAGTAAGACTTATATTATGGAATTATAAAAAAGAAAAAGTAAAAGGTAAAAAGTAAAAAGTGGAATATCACGCCCAATAGGAGCCATAAAAGGTAATCATACTTTTTATTTTTTACTTTTTAATTTAAACTCTATGGATAATCAGAAAGAACTATTTCCTGTAGTGGATGAGGAGGGAAATGTACTCGGAAGCATCTCTCGTGGAGAGGCACATAATGGTACTAAGATTTTGCATCCCGTAGTGCATCTTCACGTTTTCAACTCAAAGGGTGAGTTATATCTTCAGCATCGTCCTGTATGGAAGGACATACAGCCAGACAAATGGGACACAGCCACAGGCGGGCATGTTGATTATGGCGAGAAAATGGAAGATGCCCTTCGTAGAGAAGTAAGGGAAGAACTCGGAATAACTGATTTTGAGCCAGAATTCATCTGCAAGTATGTTTTCGAAGGAGCACGCGAAAAAGAACTTGTCTATGTTCACAAAACCGTATATGATGGTGAGGTAAAGCCAAGCGAATCCGAACTTGAAGGAGGTAGATTCTGGTCAGTTGACGAGATTAAAGCAAACATAGGAAAAGGCGTATTCACCCCAAACTTCGAGGATGAGTTCGTCAGCAAGATTTTGCCTTTACTCTAACTTAATTTAAAACACAAAGACGAGAAGACAAGGAGAAAAACTTTGCATCTTTGTGTCTTTGCGTTTGAAAAAAGCAAAAAAACGAGCATCAGACAGAAAATAACTGCATTTTTTTTGAGTTTGCAATTATTTTTCGTAACTTTGCAGCGAAAAAGCGAACAGCATGGAGTTAGCATGACCTATACTGATACTTTTTCAAGGATGTATCCCGGTACATCAACTATTAATTTTTAAACTAAACTAATTATGGACGACTATCACGCGACAAGCACTAATATGTGTAGGGCGTGAGGCAACCTTTCCCAATAGGCTGATCCTCATACCTTATTATATATTAGTAACCGCAGCAAACTTGAGAATCAGCTAATATGAAGACTTTTTGGAACACCAAAGGTGGACTCCACACTATCAATGAGTGGGAGCCCAACTGCTGGATGCAGATAACATGTCCTACCGATGAGGATAGAAAGATGCTGGAAGAGCAATATGAGATTCCTGATTACTTTCTGTCTGACATCTCGGATACGGACGAGAGAGCGCGTTATGAGTATGACGATGGTTGGATGCTCATCATCCTCCGTATTCCATACGTCAAGGAGGTGCGTTCACGCACGCCTTATACAACTGTACCTCTCGGTATCATCCATAAACGAGACGTTACAATTACAGTATGCTACTACGAGACGAACATGATGATAGACTTCGTAAGCTATCAGCAGCGTCGAGGTGAAGGTTTCGTCGATTATGTCGATATGATTTTCCGTATGTTCCTCTCAAGTGCCGTGTGGTATCTGAAACGACTCAAGCAGATTAACCTGCTCATTGACAAGGCAAAGCGTGATATGGATCATAACGTGGACAATTCATCGCTGATTAGTCTGTCACGTCTTCAGGACTCTTTGACATATTTCCTTACAGCCATCCGTGGCAACGAGACCTTGCTTCAGAAACTGAGATTCAAGCTTCAGGTCGATGAGCTTGATGCCGACCTTATCGAGGACGTAAACATCGAGATGAGTCAGGCACGAGAGACCGCCCGTATCTATTCTGAGATTCTTGACTCAACAATGGAGACATATCGAGGTATCATTAATAACAACATGAACACAGTGATGCGTACCTTGACATCCGTGAGTATAATCTTGATGTTCCCTACCCTCATCTCGTCTCTCTTCGGTATGAATCTCGTTAACGGAATGGAGGAAAGCCTTATAGGATTCCCTATTGCATTAGCAATTTCAGTATTCGTTTCCGTTGGCTCGTGGGCATTCCTTCGCTTCAAGAAACTGCTGTAAAAAGCATTTATATTATACAATTTTGAAAGTATTATGAATGAAACTGCAAAAAACGATGATTTATTTTTGCAGTTTCATTTTTTTTATCTATATTTGCAAAGTATTTGTGCCTCTGCAAATTAGTGCATGCACCCAAACTTGTATTTGAACATCGAATCATTAATCTAAAAAAGTAAATGATGGACTCTCAAGAAGAAGAAAAGCGCATCTATGCTACCAAGCAGGAGGTGCTCGACCGCGTTAAGGAACTTGCACAGGAAGAAAACCCAAGCAAACAGGAGATTGACCACTTGAAAGTGGCTTTCTATCACCTTCTAAACGCAGAGCGTGAGGCTCAACAGAAGGCTTACATCGAGGCTGGGGGTGATCCTATGCAGTATGTCGTGCCAACTGATGAAGACGAGCAGGTCTTCAAAGCCGAAATGACAATAATACGTGAAAAACGCCAGAAGGCTTTCCTTGCGCAGGAAGAAGAAAAACAGAACAACCTAAAGCGTAAGCTGGAGATTATTGAGCGTATCAAGACTCTCGCAACTTCTCCAGAAGAAGCTAACAATGCATATCAGGAGTTTAAGGCTCTTCAGAACGAATGGAAGGAAATCAAGGCAGTTCCAGCAGAGAATGCGACAGACCTCTGGAAGACATATCAACTTTGCGTAGAACAGTTCTACGACCTTCTGAAACTCAACAGCGAGGCTCGTGAGTATGATTTCAAGAAGAACTACGAGATGAAGACCGCCCTCTGCGAGACAGCAGAGAGACTTGCAGAGGAAGAGGATGTTATAAGCGCATTCCACCAGCTTCAGGAACTCCATAGCCAGTATCGTGAAATAGGACCTGTTGCCAAGGAACTACGCGACGAAATCTGGAACCGTTTCAAGCAGGCAAGTACTGTTGTTAATCGCCGTCATGCTGCCCACTTCGAGGCTATCCGCTCTCAGGAAGAGATAAACCTCACAAAGAAAGAGGAACTCTGCGAGAAGGTAGAGACTATTGCAAATGCCGCAGCAAAGAGTTCTGCAGAATGGGAAGAAAAGACAAAGGAGGTCATCGCCATTCAGGCAGAATGGAAGACCATCGGTTTTGCTCCTCAAAAGATGAACGTGAAGATTTTTGAGCGTTTCCGTAGCGCATGTGATGCTTTCTTCAACGCTAAGAATCTGTATTTCAAGGAACTGAAGGAGAAGTTCAGCGAGAATATCGCCAAGAAACAGGCTCTTGTTGAACAGGCTCAGGCTCTTGCCGACTCAACCGACTGGAAGGCGACTTCAGACAAGCTCATACAGCTTCAGAAAGATTGGAAGACTATCGGTATGGTGCCAAAGAAGCTCGGTGACGAATTGTGGAATAATTTCCTCAATGCCTGCAACAAGTTCTTTGAGGCTCGTAATGCCGCTGGTGCAGGTCAACGTAACGAGGAACACGAGAACCTTGAGAAGAAGAAGGGTATCATCGAGCAATTGAAGGCTCTCATTGAGAGTGAAGAGGAAGGCATACAGCAGAAGATGCAGGCTCTTACTGGCGAATACAACGGTATCGGTCATGTGCCTTTCCGCGAGAAGGATGCTCTTTTCCGTGAATATCACGACACTCTCGATACTCTCTACAAGAAGTTGAACGCATCAAGTGCCCGTCGTCGTCTTGACAAGTTCAAGAGCAATCTCAAGGATGCTGCTCAGCGTGGTGAGAATGCTGTTAATGATGAGCGCACTCGTCTCCAGCGCCGTTTCGAGACTCTCAAACAGGAACTTCAAACATACGAGAACAATCTCACATTCCTCTCTGCAACAAGTAAGAAGGGTAATAGTCTCATCGACGAGATGAACCGCAAGATGCAGAAGCTCCGTGATGATCTTGACCTCGTAAAGGCAAAGATCAAGGCTATCAACGAGGCAGAATAAAAGCCTTTTCACAATAATAAATGCCGCTTATGGAACAACCATAAGCGGCATTTTTGTCACTTTCTTGTATATTTCTCAGTTACGCTCTCACCAGTATAATAATCTTTATACTTTAGCGTAAGTGTCTTATTATCCTTACTCACAGAATACGTGCCTGTCTGTGTAGGAACTTTTATCATTTTCAGCATATCCACTTCACCAACTTTACAAGTTGTTACAGTAAGAGTGAGTTTATTACCGTTCGTTGAATACTTACCATCAATTTTAGGTCTGGTAAGTTCAAACCCCTTCTTGATAAATTCATTAGCAAGAAATTCATCAGGTACATGAGTAACAACTGTATATTCACCATTCTTCTTGAAGATGCACTCTGCATAGAACCCGTTCTGTTCCTCTGTCAACCAATTGCCGACAATTGGGTTATCCGGATCAAGTTCTTCTTCGTCATCACCACATGAGGTAAAAACAAGACCAACACACATGAGCATCAGCACAAAGCCGAGCATTAATAATAATTTTTTCATTGCAACGTAATGTAAAAATTGAGATATTAAATAAGAAAATAAATATGTTCCTTACCCTGAAATACAGAGAGTGAATAGTTATCCTACTTTAGCAAGTTCATTAAAAACCTAAACCAGCCATCTAACAGGACAATCCGATAAGTTTTTACAGACGAAACCTGTATTATTAAAATCGGAATGCAAAGATAAAGAAAATAAATGGAAATGCCAAAAATATCACGATTTTTCAGTGTCTTGAAATTATTTTTTGCAGGAAAAACTTCAGTTCTTAGGGCGGAAAAAACAAGGGAACGTGAGATTTTATGGGGAGACAAAGTCTTTGTTCTGTTTCTTATGTAAGTCTTATGTTACTCTTATGTTACTCTTATGCTACTCTTATGTAGCTCTTATTTGAAATGGGAGTTATATGGGATTTGCATAGGATTTACATAGGACTTGCTACTAAGGGGCAATAAGCATGGAATTGTGCTATGTCTAAGAAAGAGAGAAAAGAAAAAAAACATACTGTCAAGGATTTACAAGACAATATGAGAAATGAGAATTCAGATTGCCAATGGCTAATTAATCTCGAAACCACCCGGTATCTTTGTTATTTGCACGTTCCAAATCTGGAGTTATAAGGGAGCGTTTATATGTTGAGGTAACAAAGGCTTTTGACACCCTACGGAAAACTTTTGTATCATTAGGATAGAAGGTAATATTCCTTAATAACAACGTAGAATCACTATTAAATCTACCTTCCATAACAATCTGAGAATCACTTACCCCTTGTAACCAAAGTCGATAACCTGCAGATTTGATTTCTTGATCTGTGTGTAAAAATGGTTCTATTGGTTGACTATAAAAGTTATGATCTGTGGAATTAAATCGTAAGGATATATTGCCGTCTTTAACCACAGCATTGGTTGCTTCTAGTGTTATGAAACCAGGTAGATAACCCTCTCTGGCTTCATCAAATTCATCTGATGTTCCATAGAAATAACATTTTGTGGTATTTTGTGAATATACTATCATTATAATTTCATCTTCCTTATCGGGGATGTTTTTTCCATTAACCTTTTGTGTATTATGGAAATAATAATAATACTCGGTTTTATCACTTGTTTGCGCTTTTACATTTATACACAAACACAACAGTAAAATATTAAATATATATTTCATTTCTTTATTTTTTTGCGTATATTTGAAAGCATCATAAGTTTTTCTACATCAACCTATTGCAAGCCAATCCGTGTATCGCGAAAATATTTTTCGCGATACCTATCAGGCATTATTCTGCAAATAGTGCTGTGCCTCAAGAGCTGCCATACAACCGCTTCCTGCTGCTACGATAGCCTGACGATATGTAGGATCACAGACATCACCGGCAGCAAAGACACCCTCTACATTTGTACGAGGAGTTCCTGCGATGTTCTTGATATAACCCATTTCATCAAGGTCAATCTGTCCCTTGAAGATATCTGTATTAGGCTTGTGACCGATAGCGAGGAAGAATCCGTCGATTGCAACATCATACTTCTTTTCATCAGCCTCCCCCTTGCGATATACGAGATGCATTCCCTCTACACCATTCTCTCCATAGAGTCCTGTGGCATTATGCTCAAAGAGAATCTCGATGTTCTCAGCATCCTTAACACGCTGCTGCATAATCTCAGATGCACGAAGATAGTTCTTGCGGACAACAAGATATACCTTCTTGCAAAGTCCAGAGAGATAGAGGGCATCCTCACAGGCAGTATCACCACCACCTACTACGGCTGTCACCTTCTTGCGATAGAAGAAACCGTCACAAGTAGCACAAGCACTTACACCCTGACCGTTATACTTCTCTTCGTCAGGAAGTCCGAGATACTTAGCCTTTGCACCTGTAGCAATAATGACAGTATCAGCCTCAAGTTGCTTATCTCCGTCAATAGTAACGACATAAGGCTTTTTGCTGAAATCAACAGCAGTAACCTCACCATCACGTATATCACAACCGAAACGCTCTGCCTGTTCACGAATCTCCATCATCATCTGATTGGCATCAACACCCTCAGGATAACCAGGGAAATTCTCAACTATTGTTGTCTGGGTGAGCTGACCACCAGTTTGCATACCACAATACTCTACAGGCTGCAGATTAGCACGACCAGCATAAATAGCAGCAGTATATCCCGCAGGACCGCTACCTATGATTAAGCATTTAACGTGTTCCATTATTTCTGTTGTTTAGTTTAATAGGATTTTCAGAGAAAAAAAATAAAAGATAAAGTTACAAATCCCGAACAATATCTTTTATCTTTTCCTTAATTATTATCAAAAGCAAGACTTACAGCATTGCTGCAATCTGTGCATCAATCTCAGCGATAGGAGTTGTAGGCTCGAAGCGAGCAACAACACGTCCGTTCTTGTTGATAAGGAACTTAGTGAAATCAGCTGTGATATCGCCTTCCTTCATTTCCTTGAGGAACTTATAGAGAGGATCAGCATCATTACCATTCACCTTAACCTTCTTGAAACGAGGAAACTCCGTGTTGTAGTTGTCCTTTGCGAATTTATGAATCATCTCATCAGTTCCAGGACAAGACTTGGTTGGCTGATTGCTTGGGAAATCAAGAACAGCGAAGCCCTGTGCATGATATTTCTCATAGAGAGCCTCAAGTTCTGCATACTGAGGAGTAAATTCACTCTTGATAGCTGTGTTTACGATAAGAAGCACCTGATTGGCATAGTTACGCAGAGGTTCTGCATTGCCCTTTCTGTCTTTTACAGAGAAGTCGAAAACTGTGTTCATTATATTGTTTAAATATTCTATATACACAAATGCAATTTGCAAAAAAGTGCATTAACCCGCATATGCAACTACGAGTAAATGCACTTTCCTCTTTCCTTACGAAAGGCTTGGTAGAGAATATCTCTTATATATTTATATATTGAGAATAATCTTACTTCTTAATCTTACCGTAGCGGTTCATGAAGCGGTCAACACGACCTGCTGTATCAACGAGCTTGCTCTTACCTGTGTAGAATGGGTGTGAGCTGCTTGAGATTTCGATCTTTACTACTGGGTAAGTCTCGCCTTCAAACTCTACTGTATCATTAGTCTTGCATGTAGACTTTGTAAGGAACATATCGCCGTTGGACATATCTTTGAATACGACGGGGCGATAGTTTTCTGGATGAAGATTCTTTTTCATTTCTGTTTTAAATTGTTATTGATGCAAAATTGCGGTACAAAATTACTAAAAATTATTGAGAATAAGGAATTAAGATTTAAGAATAACGCTCGTAATTAAAGAAAATTAACATAAATCAATCACTATCCTAATCATATATTTACTTTTTCATCCTTTCCAATAATCCTGCTAGTGTCTCAAGGTCTATCGGATCAACATTCACGTCAAGCAATTTACCATCGCGGTCAATGAGTTTATAGGTAGGATAGCCATTGACACCAATGTAATTCTCAATAGCACCCTGTTGTGCAGCCGGCAAGTTATAGTGAACTACATTTTCACCCTCAACTTTGTATTCCTTGATGACATTCTTCCATGACTCGTCACTACTACGGTTGGCAAGATAGAGATAAACGATGTCGAAATCCTTCAGTCGCTTGTATTCCTCCTGTGAGTGTGAGAGTCGCATCTTGCAAGGACCACACCAAGTTCCCCAAATATCAACAAGGATGATTTTACCTTTATATGGCTCTATTATCTTGCGAAGAATCTTCTCGCCATCGCTCATGTTCTTTACTTCATCGTTCGTCTTGAGATTGTTCTCATGCGAGAGTTTACTATTGCCTATTTGCTCGTATTTGTCGTTTATTTTATGTACAGCATTACGTGCAGCGGGCATATTTATATGCTCATCGGCAAAGGCAAGAAGTTCTTTACCAAGCGGTTTGCGATTTCCATTGATGTAGTTGCAAAGATAGCGACAAAGGATAATATCCTGTGCCATCTCAGAGATAGCATGAGCCTTCATTTCCTTCACCATTAGCTCAGCTGTATGCATCGTTGACTTACGGTTGGAGTAATCATCATAATTTGGATTACGGCCTTGTATTTCAAGAACGCCTTTCACAAAACTATTCTTACCAAACTCATCATCAATTACCTTTTGAAGACTATCAGGGGCGTTCTTACTCTTCTCCCAATATGCAGGAAATGCCTCGTCATACTGCCTAATGACTTCTCTATCCTTGGCAGATAGCTTTACTATACCATCCTTCTCTGCCGTTTCCAGAATTTTTTTCATAGTGTTGGGCATCTCATCTTGAGTCCTCAGCCACAGATAGGTACAATAGTCATTCAAGAATGAAGAGAATTCATATGATTCCATAGTGTATGGTTCTGCAAATTCCTTCCAGCAGTCTTCATCAACGGTCTTGATGTATTCCTTCGGCAAATCATATTTAGGCAGCAGATACATTCCTTGCATCAGGAAATAGGCGTTAGCAGTCAAAATGTAATTCCTGTAATAAGTGCGATACCTCCCAGAAAGCGTTGGGTGCTCACTACATACTTTGTCCAACTCCTTCAGCGTCGCCTTCGTGTTGTTCTTAATACTATCGAGGATGTTCATGATGTCACCAATCTCATCCAGTTTCGAAGCACCATACCAAGATTTGTGAATACTATAAGCGTTAATTTCGTTCTGAAGACGGGCACGCTTACCCATGAAGAGTGTCTTACCTTGCGATTGATCCTTCATCAGGAAATAGGTTTCGTTTGGTTCTGCCACGATTGTTGCTGCAATCACACCTGTCTCCTGCCCTATTCTCAGGCAAAAAGACCTGGTATTCTCTATCGGTATGCGCAGCTTAAATTGACCACATGAGTCTATAGGTGCCGTAAACGTAGGTTTTTCGGCTGTCAAGATGTTTGCCGTCAAAAACGCGATAACCTCCTTGGCTTCTTTTTCGTTATCCAACAAGCGCGAGAGCCCCTTCTTTGGCTTCACCATTCCAATGATTGTCACGCTATCACCCTCGGCATAATGATTATCGGCAATCGTGGAACAAGTATCTTTCTCTGGATAATCAGGCAGATGCCAGCCACTAATAATACTGCAATCAAACGGCCTGCCTCCTATAGTGATAGTGCGCTTGCCGTCTTGTTCGCTACCCATACTAATGTCAAGATTCTCCGAGCCACATTTTGCATGAATGATGTATTTCCCTTCACTTTCGTCCATAGAAGAGATACCCCATACCTTGCAATCATAGATTATCTTGTCCTCTGTCAGTCCTATCAGCCAATCACCAGTCTTGTCGTCACGCCAATAGGTGTCCGTAATACCATCACCACTACATCCACAGAGCAGAAGTAGCAGTATTGTTGTCAATAAATAGGTTAGTTTTTTCATGTTCAACTCTTTATGTTTTCATATTTCTAATTATTCGTCTCTTCCGCAACTATCTGCTGAATTTATATACATACCATCGCTATTCCCTTCTGGGTATATCCCCTTCAAGAATGATAACATCGGCATATCGCGATTCCTATTATCGTCACTATTCCTTGGTTATTAAACTTGTTTCCTCATTTACCTCAACAGCGGTCTCTACGATATTTGCCTGTTCTGCGGCTCTCTTCAATGCGGCTCTACGAACAGTAAATGTCTTTAGCATATTAATGATCATAACTATACCGCTTATTATCATTGCCCATCCGAGGAAGAACAATGGAGAAGATGCGATTGTTGCAGGATGTACAAGCGCAACAATGGCACCAAGGAGCATCAGGATAGGCATAATCCAATAGCCCCACCCTACTTTGCCATAGCGGTTTACCATTATCAGATCTGCAATAAGATATACAGACGAAAGTAAAATGATAACAGCAAATATAAAGGTAAGTCCATTAAGGAAAGTCTCAGGCATAGAGGCAAGGACAATACCAAGAACAAGACTGCCAATACCGACAATAGGGAATGTAGGCATACTCTGCTCAACAACATTGCCATTAGCATCCATGAGAGAGATTCCGTCAGCAATCTTTTCCCTTATCTTCTGCACATGCTTACGCTGAATGTAATAAGATATACAGGAAATGACTCCTGCCATAAAGAATATTGCGCCAAGCCCTATGGTCATCCATGTAACCATATCCTCACGATATTTCACAACAAGTACTCCTGCAAGGATAATCAGGGCAGGTGTTAAAAAGACAATAAGTTTTCTCATATTATAATAATTACGAATTACAGGTTTTAAAATAAGAAATAGCCACTTATGCATTTTTTGCATAAGTGGCTACAAAAGTACAAATTTTATTTTATCTTACCAAATTATAAGCTCAAATTTGCACATCTCCCCCCAACATTTTCAATACACCTAATATATTTTTAGCTTTTATTATCTGCGACCGCCATGTCCACCTCCGCGAGAACTACTTCCGTGTGAGCCTCCGCTGTGAGAACCGCCGCTATGTGAACTACTGCCACGGGAACTGCCAAAGCTGCTGCCACTGTGAGAGCTGCTGCGAGTACTGCTGCTGTGAGATCCACTATAGCTACCAGTTGAGGTGCTGCGACTTGGAGTAAAAGAACGTGTTGAAGACTCGCTTCTTGAAGATGAGCTGCGCTCAGAACTGCGATTGAATGACCTGCGCTCTGGAACTACTCTATCTGAAGAAGATGAAGAGTTGAATCCCTGACGGCCTACAGTAGTACGGGTGCTACTCTCACGGTTTGAACCAATACGAGAATTGCCTGTATTACCATCTCTACGAGGCTCAGTACTGCTATTACGATGATTATCGACACCACCATGATGAGCATCCCTATTAGCATCAGGTCTATGATTTCCATTATGAGCATCAGGCCTGTGAGTACCACGATGAGGTTCAGCTCTGTGTGTGCCACGAGATCCACGCTCTATACGTCCACCACGATAGTCTCCGCGATTCCAACCATCACGCATACCTGTGAAGCTGCTGCGATGTGTTCCACGATGAGCGTGTGTGAAGTTGGTGTGATACCATGAACGACCTCCGTTGTGATGCCATCCATGTCCACCTCTATATGTTACATAGAAATGAGGACGACCGAAATAGAAATAGTCACGATGTGGATAGCGAGCATAGATACCGAAGTGCCAGTAACCGTCCTCCCACCACAATGGGCGATAGAAATAACTTGCTGCGCAGAAAGCCTCATACTGCCAGTCGAGAAGGATATATCTCAGATCCGTATTACGATGAATCCAATAGTCAGAAAAAACATCGTCATATGTATTTACACTCAGGAGATAGTCGAGATTCACCTCATATGCAGCCTCATACTGCTCTTCATCGAGGTTAAGCTCATATGCCATCTTATCTGTAAGGAACAAAGCCTGCTCGCGAGCCTGCTCGTAACTCATTGCACTAGCCTGCGTGAAGAATGTGCCCAGAAGAGCTACCATTGCAATTATATATTTTTTCATAGCGGTATATTTTTAAAGTAAATACTCCTATTAATAATAACAGAAACGTGATGAACGATACTTCATCGTCTGTTTCATGTTGCAAAAATACAAACAATTCCTTGGGAACACAAAGGTTTTTCCCTAATAGGAAAAGGAATTTCCCTAAAAGCCCCTCCCCTGTCTTACGGGTCCTCTAATCCATAAAGAGCCGTAAACATCGTTTTTTATAACTATATACCCTCATTTTGCAAAGTACACATTACAAAATTCTGGAAATAATAACCTTTTCTTCATTTTTTTCTGCAAAATCCTTGCAGGAATCCAGAAAAGGATATACTTTTGCAGTGTACTACCACAATAGTACACCACAACAATAAATAAAATACAGTTTATGGGGTAATCATTCTTCATGTTCTGTTGTATTAATATAAACAGCAAAAAACAATAATAAAAAATAAAAAGTATGATACGAATAGAAAACATGTCCTTCATATATCCAAAAGGACGCAGGAACATTCACACGAACCTATCGTTGAATCTCGAAGAGAACAAGATCTACGGTCTTCTTGGCAAGAACGGCACAGGAAAGTCCACCCTACTCTACCTCATCGCCGGACTTCTCAAACCAACGAAAGGAACTATAACAATGGATGCTATAAGCGATGAAACAGGAGAGTCTGTTAACCACTCAACCTTCGAGCGCCATCCAGAAGTTCTGAGAGAGACATTCTTCGTAAACGAAGAGTACACACTTCCACCTCTCACTCTCGACGAGTGGTCAAAATCCCTCGGAGGTTTCTACCCAACCTACAGCGAAGAGATGTTCCGCCAATGTCTTGCAGACTTCGACATCACAGGCAACCCAAAGCTCACCACCCTATCAATGGGACAGCAGAAAAAGATAATTATCTCCTTCGCACTTGCATCAGGCGTCAAATACCTTTTCATGGATGAACCGACAAACGGACTTGACATTCCAAGCAAGGCACAGTTCAGAAAGGTGGTTTCAAGCTGTATGACAGATGAAAGAACAATCATCATCTCAACCCATCAGGTTCACGATATAGAGTTCCTTCTTGACCACATCATAATAATTGACAACGACCGACTTCTGCTCAACGCTTCAACAGGCGAGATAACAGACAAGTTCACATTCGAATACCGAATACCGGGAAGTTCTATGGAAGGAGTCATCTATCAGGAGCCAACACTTCAAGGAAATGCCACAATGGCATATCGCAAGAGTACAGATCCTGAGACAAATCTCAATCTCGAACTTCTCTTTAACGCAACAGTTAATGGTCTCTTCAAGTAAAACGTTACCCAGTAACAAGTCCGATATAAGAGCTCTACTGCGAACGGATTAGAAGCGAAGGAGAAACGGACTTACAACGGACTTACAACGGACTTACAACGGACTTACAACAAACATACAACCCAATCATAAAAAAACAATCATTATGAAACAATATATTTTTCTTCCAATAGCACTCGTAGCAACATTGGCAATACTGCTTCTTTCTTCTTGTACGATAACATTTGGCTCACCAAGTGAGGCAATAGACCCAGGTGAGTTGACAAAAGAAACAAGAAAGCTCGCCCCATTTAACGGCATTACCGCAAAAGGTTCTATTGATATAGAATACTTCGTCTCAGATTCATCATACATCGAGATAGAAGCTGGTGAAAATTTACTTCCTCATCTGAAGACCGAGGTGCATGACAACAAACTGGAAATACAACTCGACAACGCAGGAGGCCAGCCGTTCTACTCTAAAGATAGTCGAACCTTCCACTTCCAGCCAAAAGACAATATTATTGGCGGTGCAAAGATCAAGGCAAAGGTATTTTCTCCAAGCTTAGAAGAAATTCAAATTGCTGGTTCTACAGAATTCAAGGCAGATAGCCTCAGCACTACAGAAAAGTTCAAAGTAGAAACCGCAGGTCATGGAGATATCAAAATCAAGCACGTTGCCTGTAACGATGCAAAAATCGAGACAGCTGGTAAAAGCGAAGTAGAGATCGGCAATATCACATGCCAGAAAATAAAGATTGAAACTGCAGGTAAAGGCGACTTGAAACTCAATGTTAATGATGCAGACAATACCAATGTAAGTGTTGCCGGTCAATGTGACGCAGACATTACATTCAACAATTGTAACAGAGCTAGCATAAACGTTGCGGGCGCAGCCAACCTAACACTCAAAGGAACACTTAACATCCTCGACAAACATATTGCTGGAGCATGTCGTATTGAAAAAGACGAGCTGAAGATCAACAACAAGAATAATCAATAAGCAAAGGTAAATCTCTAAATAACATACGATTATGATTAAGAAACTCATTCTCCATAACTTTCTTCTTGAGAAGAAAAACGCGATTGCTTGCACAAGCATCATGGCTGGCGTAATACTGTTCTTCGCAACAATAGCTGCAAGCACATATACGGATGAACAGAATCTCCTTCGCGTTGACTATAGTCATGCCGTAGGTACTGCAAATTGTATGCTCTGGTTCTGCCTTATCTATACAGCAAGCCGTATGTTCCGTTACCTCAACACTCGCAAGACAGCCATTCCATACCTCATGCTCCCTGCATCAAACAAGGATAAGTTCCTTGCAAATATCATCATGAGCCTAGGCGGAACATTCGCGATGTTTATCGCAGCCCTCCTTGGTGCAGAGCTTGTACAGGTTTTGTTCAATCTTGCAGTAAGGTTCACAACAGGCAGTATAATAGTGAATTTCGTTGAAAATCTTCTCGAAGTAAGTGCTGACTCTATCAAAGATAATTTCATAGCTATACTTTTGATTATCTGGGCACACGCTATCTTCACTTTAGGTTCAACTATATTCCGTAAGCATTGTTTGATCAAGACAATCCTCTCGCTCCTAGGAGCATCTTTGACGCTCACGATGATTATTGGAAGCCTTGCAGGAGTTGCAGCAAACTCTAACAATGATATTACAATCCACTTCCTCGTTGATCCTATGGTTACATTCCACATAACAAGCTATGTAATCGTCATCGGAACTGCAATAGGAGCATACTACTGGGCATATCGTCGCTTCTGCAACAAGACGATTCTGTAAAAATGAGCTCTTCATTTTTCACTTAATAAATGCAACTATACTATGTTCACATCAGATAAACCAATATACCTGCAGATGGCCGACAGAATGAAGGAAGAGATACTGTCAGGAACATATTCCGACGATATGCGAATACCTTCAGTCAGAGAGTATGGCATTCTGCTTCAGGTAAATACGAATACGGCTGTGAAATGCTATGAGCAGCTTTCCCGCGACGGAATCATATACCAGAGACGAGGAATGGGCTACTTCGTAACAGCCGGAGCACGCGAACGCATAATGCAACAGCGTAAGGAAGAGTTCTTCAAGACTACATGTCCACAACTGAAGAAAGACCTCGAACTCCTCGGTATCACGATTGAGGAATTCATAGAACACATTAAATAAAAATATGGCCTCTCCCCCCGCCCTCCCCCGTAGGGAGGGAGCCGGAGGACGAAAGGTAACTTAGTAATTAGCAATTAATTAGATGATAAAGCTTAAAGAAATAAACAAGACCTACAAGGGTGCCCAACCGCTCCACGTTCTGAAGGGAATTGACCTCCACATCAAGAAAGGAGAGTTCGTAAGTATCATGGGAGCCTCTGGTTCTGGAAAGTCAACACTTCTGAACATCCTCGGAATCCTCGACAACTACGACACAGGCGAGTATCTGCTCAACGACGTGCCGATCTGGGGACTAAGCGAGACAAAGGCTGCCGAATACAGAAACAAGATGATAGGATTCATCTTCCAGTCATTCAACCTCATATCCTTCAAGACAGCCGTTGAGAACGTGGAGCTACCCCTCTTCTACCAGGGAGTAAGCCGAAAGAAACGCCATCAGCTCGCCCTTGAATATCTCGACAAACTCGGACTTCTGCCTTGGGCTGACCACTACCCTAACGAGATGTCGGGAGGTCAGAAACAACGAGTGGCAATAGCCAGAGCTCTCATAACCCACCCGCAGATAATCCTAGCCGACGAGCCTACGGGAGCCCTCGATTCAAAGACGAGCGTAGAGGTTATGGATCTTCTGAAAGAACTCCACGAGAAAGAGCACATGACAATCGTGGTCGTGACTCACGAGAGTGGCGTGGCTAATGAGACGGACAAAGTGATTCACATAAAGGATGGACTTATCTATAAGGTAGAGGATAACTACGATCACCACTTGGTATCAAAAGATTACGTGAAATAATATTTTCTATGGAATTAATCAAAGAAATATGGTCTTCTGCTAAACGCAACAAACTCCGCACGTCCTTAACTGGATTTGCCGTTGCATGGGGCATCTTCATGATCATCTTCCTACTTGGAGCAGGCAACGGCCTAATCAACGCCCAGGTGAAAGAACAGGACAGTCATGTGAAGAACTCCATGAAGATATACGGAGGACAAACCTCCAAAGCCTACAACGGTCTGAAGGAAGGACGATGGATAAGCCTTCAAGACAAGGATATCAACACGACCAAGAATTCATTTACGGATAATGTTGACCTCGTTGGTGGTGAGATTCGAGAATCCTCTGGCCATAACATCTCTTACGGAGAGAACTATGTATCGCCAACCATAACAGGTGTTGCTCCTGAATATAAGCAAATCGAGAAATACGAGCTTCTGCACGGACGCTTCATCAACGCTCTCGATATGAAAGAGCAACGTAAGGTGATTGTCATAAGCAAACGTATTGCCAAGGAACTTGACAAGTCATACGAGAGACTTCTCGGTAAATACGTAAAGGTTGACAACTTTGCATTCAAGGTTGTAGGTATCTACAAAGAAGACGAAAGCGAGCAGACTTTGGAAGCCTTCTGTCCTTTCACCACCTTCAAGACTATGTTCGGCAAGGGTGACAAAGTCGGAAACATCATCTTCACATTCCACGGAATCAACACTCAGGAAGAGAGTGATGCTTTTGAGAAGAAATACCGACAGGCAATAAACCGCAACCACGATGCTGCACCTGATGATGAGAGTGCTCTATGGATATGGAACCGCACAAGCGATAGCATACAGATGGAAATGGGTATCAGTATCATCCGAACAGCCCTCTGGATTATCGGTCTTCTGACGCTATTGAGCGGAATTGTGGGAATCAGCAACATCATGCTCATTACCGTAAAGGAACGTACGCATGAGTTCGGAATCCGAAAGGCAATAGGCGCAAAGCCAATCTCCATTCTCAAGCTCATCATTACCGAGAGCATCATCATCACCTCCTTCTTCGGATATGTAGGTATGATGGCTGGAATCCTCGCAAACGAATGGATGGATGCAACAATCGGACACGAGATTGTCGATTCTGGAACATTCCAGGCTACGATGTTCCTCAACCCAACCGTAGGACTCGACGTCTGCATCGAAGCAACAATAATAATGATCGTAGCTGGCACCATAGCAGGTATCATCCCAGCTTGGAAAGCAGCAAGGATTCGTCCGATTAAAGCCTTGATGGCAAATTAAAATGGTAAATTGTAAATGTTTTTATGTCAAATATAATTCAGAAAATAAGCAGAGCCCTTCCCGATATTGATACCTATCGAGAGATTCTCGACACGCTTACGCGAAACAAGAGCCGCTCGTTCCTTACGGGATTCGGAGTCTTCTGGGGAGTCTTCATGCTCATCATCCTTATCGGAGGTGGACAAGGCCTGAAGGAACTGCTCACAAAAAACTTTGAAGGGTTTGCCTCAAATACGATGCTCGTCTTTTCCGACAAGACAACAAAAGCGTATGACGGCTTCAGAAAGGGACGACAATGGGAGCTAACAGATGTTGACCTATATCGAATGATACATCAAGTTCCTGAACTCGATGTCGTTACGCCAATGGTCTTCGCCTACTCCACTCCCGTTATCTATGGCGATAAGAAGAGTACAGGCAGCATCAAGGGAGTTAAGCCCGACTACGAGAAAGTACAGGCATCAAAAATGCGCTATGGTCGTACTCTCAACGATATGGACGAGCAGCAAGAACGAAAGGTCTGCATCATAGGCAAGAAGATATACCAGGATCTCTTTTCTCCAGGCGTAGATCCTTGCGGAAAGAGAATCAAGGTTGATAACGTGTATTACCAGATTATTGGTGTTGACTTCAACAGTTCGGCAATCAACATAGGTGGTGAGGCTACCCAGACAGTCACAATTCCATTCTCTGTCTGCCGAAAGAGATACAACTACGGCAATCAGGTTCACGTGATAGCTATGACAGGCAAAACGGGTGTCGTAATGAGTACGCTAACCGACAAGCTCAGAGGTATCGTGGCAAGAGCCCATCATATTGATCCTACCGACGAGCACGCAATCTCGGTCCTCAATACAGAGGTATTGTTCGGAATCATCAACAGCCTCTTTAATGGCGTGAACTTCCTCATCTGGCTCATCGGTCTTGGAACAATTCTCGCAGGAGCCATAGGCGTCAGCAACATTATGATGGTGACAGTTAAGGAACGAACAACGGAGATAGGCATACGAAGAGCCATAGGCGCAACGCCTAAGATGATACTCTCGCAAATCCTCTCAGAAAGCCTTCTTCTAACGGCCGTCGCGGGAATGAGCGGCATCCTGTTCGGAGTTATCATACTCCAGATGCTCGAACTCGGAAACACTACTGACGGCATCCTTGAGGCCCACTTCCAAGTGAATTTCTGGACAGCCATCTTCGCAACACTCTTCCTCTCATTCCTCGGCACAATAGCCGGTCTCGCACCTGCATATAGAGCTATGGCTATCAAGCCTGTAGATGCTATGAGAGACGAGTAAAAAGACCCACCCCCTACCACTCCCATAAAGGGAGGGGAGTGGATACATCTTCTCGCAAAACAAGTAATTAGTAACAAACATTTAACATGCCCCATCGCTCTCCGGCTCCCTCTCTACGGGAGAGGGCGGGGGGAGAGGCCATAATTGAATAAAAATTTATAAAAAATGAAATATTCTAAGCTTATAATCGCGGTTATCGTCGCACTCATCTTCATCGGAACATTCGTATTCCTTTATCAGAAGTCTCAACCAGAACCTGTTGTATATAATGAGTTCACCACAAAGATGGGTGATGTCAGCAAGACAACCCTCATTACTGGTAAGATTGAGCCTCGTAACGAAGTAAACGTAAAGCCACAGATCTCAGGTATCATTACCGATATCTATAAGGAAGCTGGCGACATAGTTAAGGCTGGCGAGGTTATCGCAAAGGTAAAGGTTATTCCTGACATGAGCCAATTGAGTAGTGCAGAGTCACGTGTTCGTCTTGCTGAGATCAACGCAAAGCAGGCTCAGGTTGACTACGACCGCGATAAGGTTCTCTTCGACAAGCACCTCATTACAGCCGAGTCCTTCGACAAGGTTAGCCAGACTCTCCATCAGGCTCAGGAGGAGGTAAAAGCAGCCAACGACGCCCTTGAGGTAGTTCGTGATGGTGTTTCAAAGAGTAACGCAAGTGCGAGCAGCACCCTCATCCGTAGCACAATCTCAGGTGTCATCCTCGACATTCCTGTAAAGGTCGGTAATACTGTCATCCTTTCAAATACATTCAACGACGGTACCACTATCGCAACCCTTGCCAACATGAAGGATCTCATCTTCCGAGGCAATATCGACGAGACTGAGGTCGGACAGCTTTCAATAGGCGTTCCTATGAAGATTACTATCGGCGCACTTCAGGACGTTAAGCTGAGCGCTTCTCTCGAGTATATCTCTCCAAAGGCTGTTGAGAATAATGGTGCCAACCAGTTCGAAATCAAGGCTGCTATTGATGTCAAGGGCGCAAAGGAACTCCGTTCAGGCTATAGCGCAAATGCAGAAATCGTGCTCCAGACAGCCAAGAACGTACTCACAATCCCAGAAAGTGCAGTTGAGTTTAATGGCGACAGCACCTTCGTCTATCTCGTAAAGGGTAAAGGCGAACAGAAGACATACGAGCGTCATCCTGTCACAATCGGTATTTCCGATGGCGTGAACATCGAGATTAAGAAAGGTCTCTCAAGCAAGGACGTAGTTCGCGGTCCACAGGTTGTAGCAGATACTAAGGACAAAGAGTAAAGTGTAAAGTGTAAAGATTAAAGAAATGAAAACTCTCATTTTATCAGCACTCATGTCTCTTGGCGCAACATCTTCGTTTGCCCAAAAGCAATGGACACTTCCCGAGTGCATCAACTATGCCATAGAGCATAATATAAGTCTCAAGCAACGCGAGAATACCCGTCGTCAGAACGAGGTGAGCCTCAATACGGCAAAGAACTCACGACTTCCTGACCTCAACGCAGGAGTATCAGAAAGCCTCGGTTTCGGTCGCTCTCTCGGAATGGACAACACGTATAGCAAGAACAACACAAGCAATACGTCATTCCAGATAAGCACATCCGTACCTATCCTCACAGGCAACCGCATAGAGAACACAATCAAGCTCAACCAGCTTAATCTCGAAGCCTCAACAGCCGATCTTGAGAAGGCACGCAACGACATCCGCACCCAGATTGCCCAACAGTATATTCAGATTGTTTATGATACAGAAATCCTTGCTGTGGCAAAGCGTCAGATAGGTATTGACTCCCTCCAGCTCTACCGTCTTCAGGAGATGGAGCGTAACGGAAAGGCAACTCTTACCGAGGTTCTTCAGCAGCAGTCAACTATGGAGCAGAGCCGTCTTACAGCCACTCAGGCAGAAAACACCTACCGCCTTGACTTGCTTGCTCTTACCCAGTTGCTCGAGCTTCCTTCTCCAGAAGGTTTTTCTATCGTAATCCCAACATTACCAAGCAATTCCGCAAGTCTGATTAATGTAAACCCTGAGATTATCTATCAGGAGGCAATAGCCGTAAAACCTGAGGTTCAGGCAGAAGAACTTCGCCTCAAGGCTTCTGATGCCAACATCCTTATCGCGAAGTCGGCTAAGTACCCTACCCTCTCGTTCAACGCAGGACTTGGTACCAACTATTACAAGACCCTCAACGGCAATTTCAAGCAGGACAGCTTCAGTTCTCAGATCAAGAACAACTTCAGCCAGAGTCTCGGTCTTCAGCTCAACGTTCCTATCTTCAACAGATATGCGACACGCAATAGCATCAAGTCAGCTTCTATCGACAAGGAGAACCAGCAACTCGCCCTTGACAACGTGAAGAAATCGCTCTACAAGGAGATACAGCAGGTTTATTACAACACCATAGCTGCCGAGGCTAAGTACAAGAGCAGTCTTCAGGCGAAAGTCACAAGTGATGATGCCTTCAACCTCACTCAGTCGAAGTACGAGAACGGCAAGGCTACCATTACCGAGTTCAACGAGTCAAAGAACAATCTGATGAAGGCTGAGAGCGACCTCGTTCAGGCACGCTACCAGCTCATCTACCAGAAAGCCCTTATCGACTTCTATCGTGGTAAGGAATTCCGATTCTAAGAAATAAAGTTTTTGAGTTAATACATATAAATATTAGGTTAGTAAATCACACATTAGTGCACATTCCCCCTTTTGCTGTAGAGATACAGCAGAAGGGGATTTTTAGGTGATGCACCTACGGTGCTCACAATCTCTGTGTCTCCGCGACCCTGTGTGCAAACGCAAAGCCGCCGAGTCGCAAAGTATTAAATTTTTAATTTTCAATTTTCAATTCGTTTCCCCTACTCCCCAAGCACGGCATCTACAAGGAGAGAGACATCTGATGGAGAGTATTTATGATACATCTCAAGCAACTTGAATTCATCGTTTAAGATGGCATACAGCTCATTCCATCTGCCTGAGAGCTCGCTGTCCTTAAGCGGATAGGCATCAAGGAAATTAAGACATGCCTCTACGCATTTCCTCATATTTCCTGAGAAGAAATACAGGTCTATCATGCAGAGGAAATCGTTTTTCGAGGTCTCACCCCATTTACCATCAAGGATTCTGAGATAAAGCTCCTCGGCTTTTTCATAACGTCCAAGACAAAGCAACGCCCAGGCAATCAATCGCTTTACCTTAGTGTCGTCAGGATGCTCAAAATCAAGGCGATAGAAGTCGTTCAAATTCTCTTCTACCTTGCCCGCAAGCACAAAGGCATGAAGCCTGTTCAGTTCATATGCAAACACGTTCGGACATAGCTCACAAAGCCTCTGGCAATACGGCAAAGCCTCCCCGTTTCCGTTCTGCAGATAATAGCGGGCTATGCCTTTTATGGCAGGAACAGAATCCCCATTCGTTGCCAGAACTTTTTTGTAATGTTCAAAAGGATTCTCTCCCTTTTTCTCGGCAACGGTAGCCAATACAAGACTGCGCTCTTCTGAATCCTCTGCCTTAAGTGCCACTTCCGATGCAATAGTCGGTTTGTCATGCCTGAGAAGGAACTTTGCCAATTCCACGCAACGCCCCTTCAACTGAGGCTTGTCTGCCAATCCTCGCATCCAAGAGGTCTCGACAAACACATTCGGCATCTTCACCTGTGGACTTAGTTTGAAGAATCGGTACAAATCCTGAAGATACATCCTACGCACGTATGCCGACTCCTCAGTTATCGTATTATCAATATTCCCCATGCCTACAATAGCCATCTCACCGCCAGCCATCGCCTTACGTATATCCTCAGGCAAAGTTGGCAACACGCTCTTCAAGGCGAAAAGGAAAGAATATTTGTCGGAACTGCATAGCGTAGGAACAGTAAATACCTTTGCTATCGACTGCAATCCCTCGTCATTAAGTATCGTCTCGCCCAGATCCGGATGCTTGATATCAAAAGGCATGAACCAGTTTACCAGCTTATAGAAGAAAGGATAGCGCTTCATCTGACTAAATCCTGCATAGAAGATATCCACACCAGCCTTCTGCATATTCGACATCCTCTTAATGCCCTGCTCCATCTTCTCCATGGCAAGCTCCGACTCTCCCGGATTAAGAATATCGTCGAGCGTTTCATCCTTCTCCACTAATCCGTCCTTCGGAGAGAATTTGAAATGGTTTCCCTTGAGAATATCAGGCATTATCTCCTTCTGTATCACCTTATTATCCTTCTCTGCCTCTGTACAGATAACCACTTGCATAATCATCTCCACGAGTTCCGAACACGTGTTATCGTCCTCAAGCATCTGCTCCACGAGCATATCCTGCGTCTCGGCATCATGCTTCATAAGCCTGTTGCTCATCTGATAGCAAAGCACCCACCCCACAAACGCACGCTGACGAACATACATATCCTCGCTCGTCATATACACATAGCAAAGCGTCTTGTATTTCTCCACGCAATACCCGAGCATACAACCAAGCATTATGGCAGAGACAATAACCTGAGCATCAGCCGATTTCACTTTTGTAGAAATCAGATAAGCCGTCCATAGTCGCTGTTCCTGCTCACGCCAATCCGATGAAAGGAATATAGAGACAAACGCCCTGTTCAGCACCTCATAATGCGCCTTTGCGTCAAGACTCTCATCCCTGAGAGCCTCAATCAAGTTACTGGCACTATTATCATCGGCAGCAACCGTTTTCTGCAAGCTAACAAGTGCCGTATCATTTATAATCCTCAGCAATCTCTTTACATCAGAGGCAATATGATAGCCTTTGGCAAGCATCTCGCCATAGAGTTTTTCGCGCTGCGGATCCTTATACCCCTCCGTCATGAAACGGAGCATATAGGCATAATCCTGTGTAAGAGACTCATAACGGGAGGAAATATCCATGCTTGCGAGTCTCTCAACGTGTGGTTTCAGGATAGCAAGTCCCAAACCGAGTTTGTCCTGTAAAAAAGCACTTAGCATAAATTATATGCGCGTCAGTATATTTAATTTACTATTTACAAATTTACTATGTACTATTTATTTACTATTTGACTGATTTACTATTTTGCCAATCACAAATAGTAAATGCCTACTGCGATATGAAATAGTACATAAATAGTACATAGTAAATAGCTAAATAGTCAATATGTTCAATTGTTAATTGTTAATTGTTTTTTGCTATCTCCAATCCCTTCAGGAATAATTCCTGCTGTTTCTTTATCCTCTTATCCGCCAAAGCCTTCTTCCTAAAGGCGAAGACACCTTTTGCCTGAGAGGAATAATCCCGCAGGACCTTTGCACCTGACTTTATGGCAGTTGTGGCAAACGGCTCTGGAAGGAAAGCGGCATCCACATTACTCGTGGTAAGCATCTTCGTGCGGACGTTCACATCCTCACACTGAATGATATACACATTCTTCTTCTTTTTCGCCAGACTGTCAGCAATCTGCTCAGCATACCTGTGAGTATATCCGTGACTGTCAGCAGCAATAATCTTGTCAACAAGCTGCTCCGTCCTCACTATACGTGATTTCGTAGAGGTAAGCATCTTCCACGACAACGAAGTGGCAGGACCGAGCGTCAGCGCAACGGAATCCTTATCCCTCAGCACCTCAGCCAACGCGCTGTCAATAACAGCACACTCCACAATATCCTTCATCAAAGCGATGCGACACTCCGAAAGCGCGTTATAATGCCGTATATGCACATCCACCCCAAGCGAGTCGAATATTCCCAAGGAATCCGCCCTTCGGATTATATCGCAGTCGCTTGTAGGGAGAATCGCAACTTTGAAAGCCAACGAATCCTCTATTCTAAACTTCTCCCTCTCCGCCCTCGACAGGCGTGCCTTTGCCTCCTCATCGTCACACGAAACGAGGAACACATTACACGCGAAGGCAGAAAGTGCCAATATGAAAAATGCTATTTTTCGTTTTATCATGGTGCGAAATTACGAAAAAAAAACGGAAAAATGCAGAAAAGGAAGAAAAAAAGTGAAAAACATCACTAAATCATCCATAGGGTATTACTAAAAATTATTGTACTATTGTACCATTGTACCCCAAAAAGGCTCGTTGTCATGCAAAAACATAGGAGATTATTTCTATACTTTTCGATTTGGCTATGCTTTTTCCTGTTTTTTCTTATAAGGGCTTGTTCAATTCATATACTTGATGGAATTTATGATACATACGTTTACCGGACTATATAATATTGAATTGAGAATTGTCATTTCCGGGATTTGTTCTTTTTATTATATTCAAGCTCTGTTAGGGCTTCCTGTGCATCGGAATCTCCTTGCTCAGCTGCTAAACGATACCATTTTACAGCTTCTTCGTATGACTGCTTGACGCCATATCCATTTTCGTAGCAGTTGCCAAGATTGTATTGTGCTATTGAATCGCCTTGCTCAGCTGCAAAACGATACCATTTCGCGGCTTCTTCGTATGACTGCTCAATACCATCGCCATAATAATAGCAGTTGCCGAGATTGTTTTGAGCTGTAGAATCTTCTTGTTCTGCTGCCATTTGATACCATTTCACGGCTTCTTCATTCGACTGCTCTACGCCTTCGCCATTTTTGTAACAGTAGCCAAGATTGCATTGAGCGAACGCATAGCCTTGCTCTGCTGCCATGCGATACCATTTCACGGCTTCTTCGTAGGACAGAGCTACCCCATAGCCGTTGTTATAGCAGTTTCCAATATTATATTGTGCTATTGAATCACCTTGCTCAGCTGCTAAACGATACCATTTTACGGCTTCTTCGTATGACTGCTTGACGCCATATCCATTGTCGTAGCAGTTGCCAAGATTACATTGAGCATCAGCATCTCCTTGCTCTGCAGCTAAACGATACCATTTCACGGCATCTTCATACGATTGCTCAACACCATTGCCATTGGCATAGCAGTAGCCAAGAATGTATTGAGCGGTTGCATTTCCTTGCTCTGCTGCCATGCGATACCATTTCACGGCTTCTTCATACGACTGCTCAACACCATTGCCATTGTCATAGCAATTACCAAGATTGTATTGAGCAGATGCATCTCCTTGTTCTGCCGATAGACGATACCATTTCACGGCTTCTTCGTATGACTGCTCAACGCCATTGCCATTGGCATAGCAATTACCAAGATTGTATTGAGCAGATGCATCTCCTTGTTCTGCCGATAGACGATACCATTTTACGGCTTCTTCATACGACAGCTCAACACCATTGCCATTGGCATAGCAGTTACCGAGATTGTATTGAGCATATGCATTTCCTTGCTCTGCTGCCTTACGATACCATTTTGCAGCTTCTTCATGTGATTGCTCAACGCCTTCACCAAAGTCATAGCAGTAGCCAAGATTTAATTGTGCAGATGAATGTCCTTGCTCTGCTGCAAAACGATACCATTTCGCGGCTTCTTCATATGACTGCTCAACGCCATTGCCGTTGTCATAGCAGTTTCCAATATTATATTGTGCTATTGAATCACCTTGCTCAGCTGCTAAACGAAACCATTTTACAGCTTCTTCATGTGATTGCTCTACACCATTGCCATTAGAATAGCAGTAGCCAAGATTGTTTTGTGCATCAACATCTCCTTGTTCAGCCGATAGACGATACCATTTTACGGCTTCTTCATACGACTGCTCAACACCATTGCCATTGTCATAGCAATTACCAAGACTGTATTGAGCGGTTGCATATCCTTGCTCTGCTGCTAGACGATACCATTTCACGGCTTCTTCATATGACTGCTCTACGCCTTCGCCATTTTCGTAGCAGTTGCCAAGATTGTATTGTGCTATTGAATCGCCTTGCTCAGCTGCAAAACGATACCATTTCGCGGCTTCTTCATATGACTGCTCAACGCCATATCCATTTTCATAGCAGTAACCGAGATTGCATTGGGCTTCTGCATGGCCTTGGTCTGCCGCCTTACGATACCATTTCGCGGCTTCTTCATTCGACTGCTCTACGCCTTCGCCATTACGATAACAAAGGGCTAGTTGGTATTGTGATTCTGCATCACCGCTCATTGCTTTTTCAAGTAAATCTTGGTTCATAAGGTTTTTGAGTTATTGGAATTTTGTGCCAAAGGTACAACAAACGTGGGATATTTCAAAATATTTTCATCGATTTTTTTTGAGGACCTGCATAATCTGCTATGATTGTTAAGGAAGGACCCCATCAATAGTCAGTTTCGTGCTGCATCATGCACTTGCGGATTAAAACTATTTCAAATCAATTAATTTCTTAATACCCCATACAGGAGGTTACTCTTAGAGTTTAATGATGTTGACAGATTGGGAATGGGTGGAATCAGAATCAGTTTCTCTTCGCTCGTGGCCTTTGATTGAAGAGCGTGACCTGCATTTCTTCATTCTCCGTTGTTCTGCTGTCGGCTCCCTTTTCCTCCCATCAGAAATGGGAATCACATAGGAATCACTTGGGAATCACATGGGACTTAAGACCCTCTTGGTCCCCCTGCATAGGGGGAAAGCTTTTGGGCGATGGAAGTCTCCCTATGCAAGGAGATTTTGAGGGTCTGTTCCTGTTTCCTTGTGACAACGTGCGCAGCACCTCGTACGCAGTCAAAAGTGCGTGTCAGCCCAAAGGCTGGTGCACGTCCTTTGGTTTGACAAGTGCAAAGTTACTAAATCCCGAATTGTCGGTTGCGGTTTAATGTGGTTTAGCGTAGTTTAGTGTGGTATTTTGTTGTTTTTTTTCGAGTGCAAAGTTACTAAATCCCGAATTGTCGGTTAGGACTTAGCGTGAGATAGCGTGCAATAGCAGGACATTTTCCTGTTTTTTTTCCTGTAAGATGATTATCCGCAATTAGGTGACATGCGGTCTGAAGGGCCAATAAGCTAACAGCCTAGGGCATCGCCCTAGGTATAGCGAGAGAGTAAGTTCGCCCTGAAAGGGCAAAAGCATTACATCATGTGTTAGGGCTTTTGCCCCTTCGGGGCGTTGAATCCCCCATTGAACCAATACCACAGGGCGTTGCCCTGGGCTATTGGTTCGTTGCCCCTTCGGGGCGCAAACCGACTAGCAATTTTACGCTAAGCTCAACAAGCTAAAGCAATTCGTGAATAATTAATGTTGCCAAGCGCAGCGTTTATATTCATCGAATTGACGTTATGTTAGACAAAAATACGGGGTAATATTTGGCGGTGTGGGATTTTATGCGTATCTTTGCATCATGTAAACATGCTGCGATTATGGCGGCGAAAGAAAAACTTAATTGCGAATTACAAAATCAAAATGAAAAAGAACATCGCTTTATTATTAGGATTGGTGTTAGGGCTTGGCTTCGTAAGCTGCTCAAGTGACGACGACAATGATGACGAATACACCAATGGTGAAGGTAAGTATCTGGCCGAAATGATAAGAACTCGTTATGACTGGAAGGATGGTAAGCGTTCCAGCGAGGGAAAGACGTATTCTATTTACAGGTATGACGAGAAAGGTCAAATCGTCTGTTCAGAATTCCTCTACGATAGATATAGTAAATATGAACATATATATGATGATAACGGCAGGGAGATAGAAACTAACAACTATGATTCTGATAAATTATCAGATAAACTCAGATATGAATACAACTCTTTTGGTAAAGTTTCCGTTAAGTATCGATACGTCGAAGATAGGCTAAGGGAGACTTGGGAATATGAATATGACAATACAGGAAGGGTTATAAAAGAAACCGATACTTATCATTATGTTGATGGAACAAGCAAAACGGCTACGATTTTCACATACGGATATGGTGAAAAGGCAGATACAACGTATTTATACTATCCTAATAATGGAGGCTTTTACCGAAAGTCTATAAGTGAATATGATAGCCATCATAATACCGTCAAAATCACAAACATCTATGCAAATGGTGATACGGATATATTAGAGAATATACACGAATATGACTCAAAAGGAAGAGCTACAAAACTTGTCGGGCCTATATTTGTGGAAGGAGTGGATCCAACAAGATATGCAGCAACACAATATATCGACTTTTCGTATAACGAAGATGGCGATCCCCATATAATGCATTATAAAATTCCTGCTAAGAACGAGGAATACGACTTGGAATTTACCTACAAATACAAGAAAAAGTAGTTGATTTATATAAGAAAAGTCCCAGTTTGCTTGGCAAATTGGGATTTTTTTGAAAGTTGTTCACAAGGCTTATCAAGCTAAAGCAAGTGAAAATTATTTGAAACGCAGAGATGCGAAGACGCGGAGAATATTTTGAACACGGAAAACACGAGATTTGTCGCAGACCCACTGACCACAGGGAAGTAAAGATACTAAACAGCACCTTGCGGTGCTTGAAATTAATGCGGTATTAATGTGTTATTAATGCGATATTATATGTCTCACTCCGTGAGGAAACATTAATGACCACAAATATCACGTTAATGTCGCATTAATTTTCATGAGTTTCGTGTTCAAAAAAGATATTAATGTCAGAATTAACGTTTTAATTTATGTCATAATTAATGTTTCGCCGTAAGGCTTTTTCTTGCAACATTAATTGGACGTTAATTGAGACATTAATTGAACATTAATTTTTTCAACCACAAATATTCGGGATTTATTCGCAAGCTCATCAAGCTAAAGCAAGTTAGGGATATTAATCACGAGCGTAAGCGAGATAATCCCTTTGATCTGTGCTATCTGTGTTCTGAAATAAAAACTTTACGACTTTGCGGTTTTGCGTTTAATTTTTCTTCGTAAAGCTTGTCAAGCTAAAGCGAGTTCCCACCTTACACTTTTTGAAAAAATATTTTCTGTTTATAATAAATAGCAAGTAGAAATAGCAAAAAAGCGAATATTTTTAATCAAAAGTGGCGAAAAAGTGACATTTATTTCGTTTTTCGGGATTTTTTGATTAACTTTGCGGCTTCAAAACGGCAAAAGGCCAAAGACAAAAGGCAAAAGACTTTCGAGAATGACATCTTTGACAATCTTTTAGACCTTAGTCTTTAGACTTTAGCCCTTAGACATTAGACTTAAAATTGGCAAAGGATAAGACAGCATACGTTTGTGACTACTGCGGACAGGAGTCGGCAAAGTGGATGGGTAAATGCCCTTCATGCGGTCAGTGGAATACGTTCAAGGAAGTGCGTATCTCTGCTGAGACACCTGTCAAGTCGGCACGTAAGGCGGCTTCTTCTGTTGCCACGACATCGCTTCGCGCAAGCAAGACGGCACGTGCCGTTAGTCTTCGCGACATCTCCACAAAGGCTGAGCCGAGGATTGACACGCATGATGCGGAACTGAATCGCGTACTTGGTGGCGGTATAGTACCCGGAAGCATAATACTTCTCGGTGGCGATCCGGGCATTGGAAAGAGTACGCTCACGCTCCAGACAATAGTGCAGATGACGGAACGCCGTGTGCTGTACGTAAGTGGTGAGGAATCAGCCCATCAGATAAAGATGCGTGCCGAGCGTCTTACCCCTAATGCCGGCGAGCACGTGATGATACTCTGTGAGACATCGCTCGAAAACATTTTTAAGGAGATTGAGGAGGTTGCTCCAGAACTTATCGTCATAGACTCTATACAGACAATGGAGACAGAGGATGTGGAGTCGGCTCCAGGTAGCGTGACGCAGATTCGCGAGTGTGCCTCTGCCCTACTCCGCTTCGCAAAGACAAGTGCTATTCCTGTAATTCTGATAGGACATATAAATAAGGAGGGAACGATAGCAGGTCCGAAGGTGCTTGAGCATATCGTGGATACCGTTATCCAGTTTGAGGGCGACCGCCAGAACATCTACCGCATACTTCGCTCGATAAAGAACCGTTTCGGCTCTACTTCGGAACTCGGAATATACGAGATGCTTCAGAATGGTCTTCGTCCTGTGACGAATCCTTCAGAGCTTCTTCTTTCCGACGAGCGTCAAGGAATGAGCGGAATAGCGATTTCGGCAGCCGTGGAAGGTATGCGTCCGTTCCTTGTGGAGACACAGGCATTGGTAAGCACAGCTGCATACGGAACTCCGCAACGCTCGGCAACGGGTTTCGACCAGCGCAGACTGAACATGCTGCTTGCCGTTCTTGAGAAGAAGGTGGGATTCAAGCTGATTCAGAAGGATGTGTTCATCAACATAGCAGGCGGATTGAAGGTTACGGATATGGCAATGGACCTTAGCGTAATAGCCTCCGTATTCTCAAGCAACGTGGACATCCCGATAGAGGAAGGCTGGTGCATGTGCGGTGAGGTGGGACTGAGCAGCGAGGTTCGTCCTGTAAGTCGCATAGAACAGCGAATTGCCGAGGCAGAGAAACTTGGTTTCACGGATATCATCATACCGAAACGCAACTCGAATGCCTTGAAGGGTAAGAAATACAGCATACGCATTCATCCCGTAAGTAAGGTGGAGGAAGCAATAAGAACTTTGTTTTCTTGACAAAGTTCTAATGGATAATTGATAATTAATAATTGATAATTTAAATAGGAGTTCAAGGAGTACAAGAAGTACAAGGAGTACAAGACGAATGTATTATACGGATTAAGGACTAAGGCTTTCGACTTTTCGACTTTCGCGATAAAAGCTATCGTCTTGTACTACTGAAGCGACGAAGGAGCGCCACTCCTTATACTCCTTGTACTCCTAAGAAAGAAAAAAATTACAACCAATATATTAAACACAGAAAAAGAAAAATGGTAAAAATCACTAAAGAGGCTGCTCTCAAGTATCACGAGACCGGCCGTCCAGGAAAGATTGAGGTAATGCCAACAAAGCCTTACCACACTCAGACAGATCTCTCACTCGCTTATTCTCCGGGTGTAGCGTTCCCATGTCTTGAGATTCAGGAAACACCAGATGCAGCTTACAAGTACACAGACAAGGGTAACCTCGTTGCCGTAATCTCTAACGGTACAGCGGTGCTCGGTCTTGGCGATATAGGTGCTATGTCAGGCAAGCCAGTAATGGAAGGTAAGGGACTTCTCTTCAAGATCTACGGTGGTGTTGACGTATTCGACATCGAGGTTGACGAGAAGGATCCTGAGAAGTTCTGCGAGGCTGTCGAGAAGATTGCACCAACATTCGGCGGTATCAACCTTGAGGACATCAAGGCTCCTGAGTGCTTCTACATTGAGGATCGCTTGAAGAAGTCACTCGATATTCCAGTTATGCACGACGACCAGCACGGTACAGCCATCATCTCTTCTGCAGGTCTGCTCAACGCCCTTGAGGTTGCAGGCAAGAAGATTGATGAGGTGAAGATCGTAGTATCAGGCGCAGGTGCTGCTGCTATCATGTGTACAAAGCTCTATATTGCCCTCGGTGCAAAGAAAGAGAACGTGCTCATGCTCGACTCTAAGGGCGTTATCACATCTGACCGTCCAAACCTCACAGAGCAGAAGAAGTTCTTCGCAACAGACCGTCGCGACGTTCACACTCTCGAGGAGGCAATGGTAGGTGCTGACGTATTCCTCGGCCTTTCAAAGGGTAATGTCGTATCTCAGGATATGATTCGCTCTATGGCTAAGAACCCTATCGTGTTCGCTTGCGCAAACCCAACACCAGAGATTTCTTACGAGGATGCTATGGCAGCACGTCCAGACGTACTCATGTCAACTGGCCGTTCTGACTATCCAAACCAGATCAATAACGTTATCGGCTTCCCTTACATCTTCCGTGGTGCCCTCGACGTAAACGCTCGCGCCATCAACGAGGAGATGAAGATTGCTGCCGTTCACGCTATCGCTGACCTCGCTAAGCAGCCAGTTCCTGACGTAGTGAACCAGGCATACAACGTGAACAACCTCACATTCGGTCCTGACTACTTCATTCCAAAGCCAGTTGACCCACGTCTTATCACAGAGGTTTCTGCTGCCGTAGCTAAGGCTGCTATGGATAGCGGTGTGGCACGTAATCCTATCACAGACTGGGACGCATACAAGCGTAAGCTCCGTCGCCGTATGGGACAGGAGACAAGCGTTACTCAGAACCTCTACGAGACAGCTCGCAAGCACCCACAGCGCGTGGTATTCGCAGAAGGTCTCCACCCAACAATGATCAAAGCTGCCGTTCAGGCAAAGGAAGAGGGTCTCTGTACTCCTATCCTTCTCGGTAACGACGAGATGATTGAGAAGAAGGCAAAGGAACTCGAGCTCAACCTTGATGGCGTTGAGATCGTAAACCTCCGTCATGACCGTGAGCGTGACCGTCGTGAGCGTTACGCTAAGATTCTCTCTGACAAGCTCCAGCGTGAGGGTTACACCTTCGAGGAGGCAAACGACAAGATGTTCGAGCGCAACTACTTCGGTATGATGATGGTTGAGACAGGCGACGCTGACGCATTCATCACAGGCGTATATACCAAGTTCTCTAACACTATCAAGTGTGCCAAGGAGGTTATCGGCATCCGTCCTGAGTACAACCACTTCGCTACTATGAACATCGTAAACTCTAAGCGTGGTACTTACTATATCGCTGATACCCTCGTAAACCAGTCACCTGACAAGGATACAATCAAGGATATCGCTCGCCTCACAGCCGACACTATCCGCTTCTTCAATGATGAGCCACGCATCGCTGGTATCTCATTCTCAAGCTTCGGTGTTGACAAGTCAGGTACCCCACGCATGATGCACGATGCTATTGCAGAGCTTCAGACAGAGTTCCCAGACCTTAAGATTGACGGTGAGATGACTGTTGACCTCGCTCTCGATCAGGATCGTCGTGATGAGAAGTATCCATTCCTCCGTCTGCACAACGAGACTGTCAACTCAATGGTGTTCACCTCTTTGAGCGCAGCTAACTCTGCTTACAAGCTCATCAAGCAGTTCTCTCCTGAGACTGAGGTTATCGGTCCTATCCAGATGGGTCTTAACAAGCCTATCCACTTCACCGACTTCGACTCAAGCGTTCGCGACATCGTTAACATCACAGCCGTTGCCGTTATCGACGCTTACGTTGAGAAGATCAAGAAGAACAAGTAGTTCTGGTGAAGAGTTTAGTGTTTAGTGTTTAGAGTTTAGAGTTTAGAGTTTAGTGTCTAAGTTAGTATTGCAGATTAAAAATCGACAATCAGCTTTTCATCATAAAAGGTAATTCAAATTCTTCACTCTTAACTCTTCACTCTTCACTTTAAACTTTTGCACACGCATATAACGCTGTGCGCAGAACAAGTGTCCGCGCATGACGTTTCATCCTTAAAAATCGACAATTCAGCATTTGAGTTGTCGATTTTTTTTCGTTTCATTTCCTTATATAATATCTTTGCATAAAATAATCAAGTAAAGATGGATAATTTCAAAGATTTATTCGAAAGCCGATATACTTGGATAGAAGGTTATATGAGGAATGTGCGACGCTATTCCCGTAAGCTTGCTATCATAGACCCAGAAAGCGACAAGACATGGACATACGCCGCATTTAATGACGACGTAAACCGTCTCACTAACACCCTTGTTTCCTTGGGCATTGGCAAGAAGGACGTGGTGATGCTCGACCTTCTGAACTGCCCAGAATTTGCATTCGCATACGTTGCTTCTCAGAAGGCTCACGCTGTATGCTGCCCTGTAAGCTATCGTCTTAGCCCTGGTGAGCTTGCAGACAATATCGAGGATTCTCTTCCAAAGGTCATCATCTTCGATTCTGCAAACGAGAGTACTGTCCTTGAGGCTATTACGATTTCCGGACATAAGCCGGAGCGACTTGTCGTAACAAATGGCAAAAGTAACGGAGAGGTCATTTCATACAAGGATTTCGTAAAGGATGCCTCTACGGCAGAATGCTACGATCCTGCTTCTGGTTACAACATCTACGACGAGACCACACGCCTCTATACATCAGGCACAACAGGACGTGCTAAGGGCGTATCAATGACCTCCATAAACGAGGTTCTCTCTGCTCATGACGTGATGATACATTTCCCTATGAGCTATCGCGACGTTACGATGAACACCACACCTTGGTTCCATCGTGGCGGATTGCATTGCGCTGGTCCTGGTCCTGCCCTCTATGCTGGTGCCACAATGGTGGTAATGAGCCACTTCGATGCTCTCAAGACACTTCAGTACGTTTGGCAGTACAAGATAACATTCATCATCGGTGTACCTACGGTTCTCGAGGCTCTTGCCGACGAGCAGGAACGTCAGGCATACGACCTTCAGACTCTCAAGGGCATCGTGACTATGGGAAGTCCGTTGGAACGCTCTGCCTGCATACGATATCAGCGTGTTCTCACACCGAATATATATAACGGATATGGCACAACGGAGACATTCTGGAACACCTTCCTACGCCCATTCGACCTTCCTGAGAATGCAGGAACTGCCGGAGCTTCATGTGTTGATGATGACGTGCGTGTGGTAAAGGTTTATGAGGACCGTCGCGCAGAGCCAGATGAACTCGTTCCTACCGATAGCAACGAAGTTGGAGAGGTAATCATCTGCTCTCCTGCAAAGTCACCCTACCTCTATTTCAACAATGATGTTGAGACCGAGAAGAAGTACTACAAGGGCTTCATCTACACTAACGACCTTGCCACATGGGATGAGAATCAGTTTATCACCATCGTTGGCCGTAAGGACGATATGATAATCTCTTCAGGCGAGAACATCTACCCTACGGAGGTTGAGGAAGTTCTCAACTTGAATCCGAAGGTAAAGGATTGCATAGTGACATCTGTGCCGGATAAGATTCGTGGTCAGGTAGTTACGGCATATATCGTTAAGAATGATGATAGTCTCACACCAGAGGAACTTGACGATTTCTGCAAGAAGAGTCCGGACATCGCAAACTTCAAACGCCCACGTTTCTACCGTTTCATCCCGCAGATTCCATTCAGCGCAACAGGCAAGAAACTGCACGTAAGGATTAAGGAAACAGCAGCAAAGGATCTCAAAAACGGATTGTTGTATAGGGTTTAGAGGTTAGAGATAAGAAGATTAAAGATAAAAAGTTTAGAGATTAAAGGTTAGAGTGAAGAGTGAAAAGTTAATTTGTACATTTCGCTTTTCACTCTTCATTTTTTTTATTATCTTTGCAGCGGATTTACAATTCACAATAAACAAAAATGAAGATACTGATTCTTGAGGATGAGATGCACAACTATAACGTACTCAGGCACATGCTTGAGGACTTAATGCCGTCTGCTTTACTGATAGGTCCGATTCCGACCGTATCAGAAGCGCGTCATTTCTTTCTCTCACAATCAGAAGCAGATATCATCATCGCCGACATACAGCTAAATGACGGTCTCTGTTTCGATGCCCTTTCCTGTGCTCCGGATAATATCCCCATCATTTTTGCCACAGCACACGAGGAGTATGCCTTGAGAGCTTTCGAGTACAATAGTCTGTCGTATCTTCTCAAACCTATCGACAAGGAAAAACTATGCACGGCTCTGAAAAAAGCAGAGCGACTTATGCCATCCAATACCACAAATCCTTCACGTAACGCCCCTACCCTTTCAAAGAAAGGGAAATTCCGTGAACGCTTCATGGTGAAGACCGTAAAGGGAGAGAAAATGATACCAGTCTCTGGCATCAGATATTTTGTCTCAGAACAGAAGAACACCTATCTGAAGCTACTTGACAACACATCATATCCCATAAACACTCCGCTTGAGAAGCTTTCCACACAGCTCGACCCTCAGAGATTCATGCGTGTAAACCGCAAGTTCATAGTTCCACTTGAACAGGTTACAGCAACGGAACGTCTTTCCAACGGCAAAGAGAAACTGATACTCAAAGGCGATAATCCGCCAGAGATAATCATTTCAAGGATGAGGAGAAACGAAGTTGAGGAGTGGATTGGAAAGTGAAGAATTTAAGTTTGTAATATCAAGAATAGTCCTTTACAATCAAGTGTAACCTAAATTCTTTACTCCTCACTCTTAACTCTTCACTATATTTTTTTGTGAATACAAAAAATTATATTACCTTTGCATCCTGTTATGGATAATACAAATCACTCATCTGTATCGGATAAACCCTTCTGGGGTATCAACGAGCAAGGCAATACATGGACGCATCTTGTCGGAGCCGTCTTTGCATTGTCGTCAATATGGATGGTATGGCCGGCAGCAGGCAAGAGCTGGCAGATGGCATTTGGAGTCATATTCTTCATTGTGGGAATGTTCCTTATGTTCCTCTCAAGCACATTGTATCATTGGGTAAAACCTGGAATGGCGAAAAACGTACTGCGACGCCTTGACCATATCAGCATATACGTGATGATAGCCTGTTCATATACTCCGATATGCGTCGGCGTAATTGGAGGCTGGACAGGATGGCTTGTATTTGGATTTCAATGGGCAGCCGTCATAGGCGGTGTATTCTATAAGGTTTTTGCATTCGGGAAATACCCCAAGCTTTCACTCGCAATATACCTCATAATGGGATGGAGCATATTATTGATAGCTCCAGAAGTATATACGAAACTGGATGTCATCGAGTTTATCGTACTTCTATCCGAGGGTGTTTTCTATTCCGCAGGAACATATTTCTTCGCACACGACAGTAAGAGATTCTTCCACCCCATCTGGCACGTATTCGTGCTTCTGGGAGCAATGGCACATTGGACTCTGGTGCTTCTCTTATTAATCAGATAAAAAACGACAATCATTCAGATATATGCAACCACAATTTGCAATCATAGAGCCAAATATCCTCACAGGAATAGGTCTGCAGGCTATTCTCGAGGACATCATACCTGGAGCTGAGATAAAACTGCTACAGACGTTCGAAGAATTGGAAATGCTGGAGACAAACCAGTTCGTGCATTTCTTCGTATCTTCGCGCATATATTTTGAGCACACACAGTTCTTCCGCCAACAGTCAGCAAGAAGCATAGTGCTCGTCAATGGCGATATGACCATATCAGGCGTCAAGACTATCAATATATGTCAGGAAGAAAAACAGTTCGTGCGCGACATTCTGGCCCTTAACCGTAGCCAACATGGCCCACACGGCAGTATGCCAATGCCACCGCCATCACATAAGCCTTCAGAGCTTATTCTCTCCCCACGTGAGATTGAAGTGGCAGTACTTCTCAGCAAGGGCTACATCAATAAGGAAGTGGCTGACCGTCTCGACATCAGTCTGGCAACTGTCATCTCACACCGCAAGAACATAATGGACAAGCTTCACGCCCGCTCTCTCGCCGACATCATAGTATATGTGGTTATGAACGGACTGGCAGATGTGAGTGAACTGTAATAGAAGAAGTAAAGAGTAAAGTATAAAGAGAAAAGTAATAAAGTAAATGAATTTTATCGGACTTATCATCGCCGTAACAACATTCCTTGTAATCGGCATATTTCATCCAATCGTCATCAAATCAGAATACTACTTCGGTGTGAAATGCTGGTGGGTATTCCTCATCTCAGGCATCGCCTTCATAGTTGCCTCACTCTTCACCGACAACGAGATCCTCAGCCCTATACTCGGCGTTGTAGGCTGCTCTTGCCTATGGAGTATCCTCGAAGTCTTCGAGCAGCGCCAGCGCGTGAAGAAAGGCTGGTTCCCAATGAACCCAAAGCGTAAGGAAGAGTACGATAAGTTTACACTAAAGATTAAGAATAAGGACTAAAGGATAAACATATTGTAAATTACCAGACATCAATTTTATACAGAATAAAAATAAAAAGGGGACTGTCTCTCAGTATAATTGAGACAGTCCCCTATTTTTATATGTTTACAAGAAAGCGTTACTTCACAGTCTTACCGAACTCTGAAGCTTCTGCATCATTCTGGTCAAGCTTGAATACCATGAAAGAAGGATCCTTCTTTGTGAGAGGTTTCCAGTTACCATCCTGTGCACCATTAGGATTACTGTACTTTGCAAAATTTGTCCATGCTGTGAGCATCTTTTCAGAAAGATCCCAGTCACCCTTTGTCCAAGGACGCCAACAATGCTTCAAAGACTTGAACACAAACCACAAATCAGAAGAGTGGAAGGCACCCTTCAGACGTGATGTAACCTCTGGATGTGAGCCATCATCAGGAAGAGGACGGGCAAACTCGTATGCCCAAGCCTTACCACCCTTGCTCTCACGTACACGGCAGAACTCTGCGATACCCTCGCTCATATCTCCCATATCATGCTGAGTGTAACCAATCATATAAGGCACATCAGCAACAGTTCCTTCGCGAACAGCATCGTCAAAGCTCTTTGTGCATACATATCCCTCTACGATTGGCATGAGTGGGAGGAATGCACGCTCACCAGTCACATTTCCATAAAGGGTGCTGAGAGCATATATTGTCTCTGTTGAAGCCCTACGCATCTTTGTAAGATCTGTAAGTCCTGCCCAATCCATCATCTTCTTTGTCATAGCCTCAGCCTGCTCAAGTGTTACTGGAGCAAAAGGACCTGCTGGACGTGGCTTAACGCCATCCTTTGAAGGAAGAGAGATACCATTACCGCTCATGATAACAGCCTTATGGAAGAGACCACGTGCCAAAGGAGACTCGCAAAGTGTACGAACACTACCTGCACCGGCACTCTGTCCGAAGATTGTCACATTATTTGGATCGCCACCAAACTGTGCAATATTCTTCTTTATCCATTTGAGGGATTCTATCTGGTCAAGAATACCATAGTTGCCTGATACGCCCTTTGGATTCTCCTTTGAGAGTTCTGGATGGCAAAGGAATCCGAATACACCAAGACGATAGTTTATTGATACGAGGACAACATCCTTATTGCCCCATTCCTGACCGTCGAACTCAGGCTCGGTGCCCCATCCTTCACGATAGCCACCACCATGAATCCACAAAGCCACAGGGAGTTTCTTGTTTACATCGCCCGGAGCCTTTGTCCAGACATTAAGATAGAGACAATCCTCGCTATATGGTGCTTCCTTACCATACCCCCACTCTGTTGTATAGCCGCCAGGATAGTGAACAGCCTGATATGAAGGATGACCGAAAGTATCACATACCTTTACGCCCTTCCAAGCAACAACTGGCTGTGGTGCTTTCCAACGCAAATCACCAAGAGGTGGAGCTGCATAAGGTATTCCACGATAGACAAAAACATCTGGATGGTCATCGGCCTTAACACCCTGAACCTGTCCTCCTTCTATCTGAAGCACAGGATTTTGAGCCATTGCGAACAATGTCATTGACAACATTGCTGCAAAAACAAAGAATTTCTTCATAATGATAATAAAAGTATATATTAATAATAAAAATTTAGGTTTCTAAAACAGTTATCACACAAATGCAAATGATTCTGCTATAAATTTTAATTGCCGACTGCAAATATTATTCGCACGAAGGCAAAAGTGCGTGTCAGCCCCAAAGGCTGGCGCACGGTCTTTGGAAGATTTGCCGAGTGCAAAGATAAACAATATTCTCGAAACTTGCAAACGTTTAACAGTCTTTTACTTTATTTACTGGAAAAGACAAAGGGACTGCCCCACACTAAGGTAGAGACAGTCCCTCATATAATAAACGGAAAAAATTATTTCTTAACAGGCTGACCAAATTCTGAAGCCTCCGCATCGTTCTGGTCGAGTTTGAACACCATAAATGACGGATCTTTCTTAGTTAGAGGTTTCCAGATTCCATCCTTTGGACCATTCGGATTGCTGTACTTCGCGAAATTAGTCCATGCAGTAAGCATCTTTTCCGACAAATCCCAGTCGCCCTTTGTCCAAGGACGCCAACAATGCTTTAATGATTTGAACACAAACCACAAATCAGAAGAGTGGAATGCACCTTTCAAACGTGATGTAACCTCCGGATGCGAGCCATCATCAGGAAGAGGACGGGCGAATTGATATCCCCATGCCTTGCCTCCTTTTGCCTCACGAATACGACCAAACTCGGCAATACCAATGCTCATATCTCCCATATCATGCTGAGTGAAACCAATCATATAAGGCACATCAGCAAGCGTTCCTTCACGTGCAGCATCGTCAAAACTCTTGACACACACATAGCCATCAAGTATAAGTCCCTGTGGAAGTGTGACGCGCTCGCCTGTAACATTTGAATATATAGTGCTCAATGCAAAGAGTGTCTCTGTTGATGCCCTACGCATCTTTGACAGGTCTGTAAGACCAGCCCAATCCATCACCTTCTTTGTAGTAGCCTCAGCCTGAGCCAATGAAAGCGGAACGAAAGGACCGGCAGGAGCATTATCAACCGATACGCCACCAGCACTCATAATAACAGCCTTATGGAAAAGTCCACGAGCCAAAGGAGACTCTACCAAAGCGCGAGTACTACGTCCGCCCGCACTCTGTCCGAAGATAGTGACATTATTAGGATCGCCACCAAACTGAGCGATGTTTTTCTTTATCCATTTGAGGGCTTCTATCTGGTCGAGGATGCCATAGTTACCAGAAGTTCCATTTCCCCTTTCCTTAGACAATTCAGGATGGCTTATAAAGCCGAATATGCCAAGACGATAGTTTATTGACACGAGGACAACATCCTTGTTTCCCCATTCCTGACCGTCAAACTCGGGTTCTGTACCCCACCCTTCGCGTAAACCGCCACCGTGAATCCACAAAGCAACAGGCAGTTTCTTGTTCACATCACCTGGAGCCTTTGTCCATACATTCAGATAGAGACAATCCTCACTATATGCAGCTTCCTTGCCATATCCCCACTCTGTTGTATAGCCGCCAGGATAGTGAACAGCCTGATATGACGGATGACCAAAAGTATCACACACCTTTACGCCATTCCAAGGAATAACTGGCTGTGGAGCTTTCCAACGCAAATCACCGATAGGAGGAGCAGCATAAGGTATTCCACGATAGACATATACATCTGGATGGTCATCGGCTGTCACACCCTGTACCTGTCCACCTTCAATCTGAAGTACAGGACCTTGTTGAGCTTTTGAAAACAATGTCATTGACAGCATTGCTGCCAAAAGAAATATTTTCTTCATAATGATCAAAAAAAGTATATATTAATTTTAGGTTTTAATTGTAGAATGCAAAATCGCATCTTTGCTGGGCGCAAAGATACATAATCTATCCGACTTCTCCAAACAAATTAAGAAGAAACATCTACAAAAAAGACAAATATCCCAAAACACAGGCTGTAGATTATCTTAGCCTTCACTACCCCACTATCGCTCTTCCTTCGCTTCTCCTTCGCTTCTCCTCCGTTACGCCTCTGCTATTTCGCCTATAATATAACTATAGGATGATAGGAGTTACATCGGACTTACAACGGAGTTACTACGGACCTGCCTTATTGGGAGAATCAGCCTATTTCAATGCTTTCAGAAATAGTTATTGAAAAAAGAAACGAAGCAAGAACTTGTTTTACAAGTCCTCGCCTCGTATTTGATTTATTATCAACATTCTATCGTTTATTCCCAAACAGCCATACTTACTTGTTAGACATAACTCCCACTAAGAAATCTTCCAAAATGTGGTGACTGCTGAATCATTCTTTGAATGATGTGAAATGCTACTTGATTTCTTAAGAAATACCTCCTTTTATAGAATATCCAAGACGCTCGTTCAGCAATTCACACAGCACCTCTGCCTTCATGTCTGTACCCACGGTAGAAAAAGTCTCCTGCGCATTCACCAGATTGCGGTTCAAATTGCGGATACTGCGGCCAAGAGTACCAGCCTCGTCTAGTTTCTGCTGCTCCACGTCGGACTTATAGTGAACAGCTATAAATTGCTGATTTCTCATCTCCATCAACTCAAAAGACTCCACGTCGGCAAAACGGATGACCTTCTGCTTCGCGTTCTCTATTATGATACCCTCATCGGTAATCGTCATGAACGGCTTGCCCATCAGCCTCTCTTTCAGCATAGAATAAAGCATATACAGACCGCATAAACCGAAGAACACGATACACAACCAAGCAACTACTACATGAAAACCATCATTCGTATTCTCAAGCATAAAAATTCCACCTAACACAAAGACCAGAGACGTAAAGGTCAAGAGTAACATACGCCAAAGAGAGTGAGAAATTTTGATCGTTTCCATTATTTGTTGTTTGTTTTTGATGGAACGGAGAAGTGATTGACGATAAACTGCCAGGCGGCAGCTTTGTCCCTGAGGTCAACTTCGTAGTCGGGTTTGAGGAAAGTTTCATCGACGCTTGCCGAATCGGGGCGTTCGAAGAACTTACACGAGATGGTGCCAAGAACGTCTGTGTTTGGCAGTCTATATGGCAGAATTTCTCCGTAGTGGGACGGCGAGAAGATGGAGTTGGTGCCTATTATGGTTCCGATGTGGTTGTCGCGAGCAAGCGTCATCAGTATGCCGGCACTACTGTAAGTCTTTGGCCCCATAACAAATACCACCTGTCCTTCGTAGAGCGTTGGCTGTTGATAGTCGTCAGGTATCTTTGGGGAGGGTATCTGGTACAGTTCGTCCTTATGTCCGTCATTCTCCCAGTCCTTCTTCATTTGGGCACTCTCTGGACAAATAGTCGCCAAGAGGTCGGAGAAACGCACGTTGGTTTTGAGGAGCTTCAATTTGTCGGCAGGATAGAGGTATGTTAGCAACTGACTGCAAAGCTGGCTGTTGCCACCGCCATTGTATTGCGCATCCACAACAAGCGTTTTGATGTGGTTTTCCTTCATTTTGGCGAACATGTCGTCCAGGAACCTGTCGAAGGGATAGTCGGGCGCATTCGAGCACTTGTTAAACTGCAGATAACAGATACTCTCTTCTGGAAAGAACTTATAATCGTAGAACGAGTTGTGCGGACTCATCACTTGCGACATATCGACTTTTTCTGCATCATCTGCAGTCCCTTGCTCGTTCGTAGCCTTTTGGAGCGCCTGCATGCGTTGCATCGTATAAATGTCGGTGTGCTTGTCGTGGAGAGAACCTAACACGGAAATCAAAGCGTCGACAAAGGTCTCGTCAGACTCAATATTCTTGCATTGCTCAAGAATAGCGGCCTTCTTGGCATACCATTCCTCTCGCCGTTCAGGCTTAACGTAATATGGATGCGTGTCCGCCACAAAATCCATAAAGATCATGGCGTCTTTCTGATACTTGTTACTTGACTGGTACATCGTGTTGGTCTGATATGCAGAATCACTAAGTAGCTTGAATTGGCTCATGTTTTGCGCAACTGCTGCCGAACCTATCAGCAGAACGATCAAAACTGATAATATTTTTTCTTTCATCGTTGTATATTGTTCTTTTGTTTACTGAATTTCAACGAAAGAGGCACCGACCTTCGCCATACGACTCTCAGCTCAACATAAGCCACTTTTGTAGGGGCTGACCCAACAATAAATGCCTGCTTTTTTCTCGCGATGGTGAATCAAGAGGTTATTGAGCAATATGTCTTTGCACACCTTTCGGATTATGTCTGCAAATATACAAAAAATCTTCGTTTTTTATGCCATCAACTGCCAAAAATGCATAATTTGAGCACACTTTGTTCACTTTTTCAACTTCTACCGCTCAAAACGTGAAATTTTTTCGTAACTTTTGCATTTTGCATAAGATACATAGTCCTACCCAACAGAGCATATACAGACAGAGATACTATGTCTGAAATGAGGTATGCTAACACTAAAATCCTTATTGTTACCCGTTACTCGTTACTGCAAGGTTAGAAATGCCGTGTCTTTTCGTTCTGTCTTAGCTATGCCTTCGCTATTCGTCCTAACCAAACTCGATGAACCTCCGCTCTATGTTCGCTCTAAGAACGGACCTTCATCGAGTTTGGTTCCTTGAAACATAGGATTTATAAGGGATTTACATAGGAATTACATGGGATTTGCAAGGGAATTAGTGAAGCTGTTCTTAAAATCACACATTCCGCAGATTTTACACGCTCGTAACGAGTTTTACAGCAGGATTATCTTTTATCTGACATTTTCCTGATTTTCGCTAAATTGGAATTTATTGGGTTACAAAATTCATATATCCATTCATTGTATGAAAAATGAGAAACAACGCAGCCGTTCCGACCATCGGATAATTGCTTTTCCAGACTCCATAGAATAAATAATATAGCGGAACAGCCATAAACTGACTAATCACTATCAACCATCCATATTGATACCCCAAATAGTAGGCTGTCCACCCTATAAAATTAATCAATAACATTAAAACTGTTAATGCAAAAAATGTTTTTTCTTTTGTTGTTTTTAAAGAAAAGAGACCAACATCATCCCTGACAATCAGCATTAACAAAGCCATAGTCAACACACCAAGAATATTTTGAATTGTTACTAACCATTCGATTTCATTTTGCATGTTCATGATAGGATTATGGACAGGTTTAACCAATGGCATAACAATATATGGGATTTCCTGAATCATAAAAGCTATGATTCCAATAACAGATACCCCTAAATAATAATTCTTGAACAGATGTGTAAATTTCAACATTACATTTAAAATATATGGAGACCAACTAAAATTCCGATTTGTCGTTCTTTTGTTAATTTGTAAACAGCCCATGTAGGTAGAATAACCAATAGCAACAGGCTTATTTCTACCAATGCGTATGAACCGAAATAGTCAACCAGTGTCTGGAATTTCAGAACTCCATCAACTAGAAATACCAAAACGGCAAACCAACAAAGAAAGAATATTGCAGAATATTTGATTTTGCGTTTCTTCAATTTCATTCTATGATTTTGCTAAATTGGAATTTAATTGTCAATTTTCTTTATTAACGACAAATCACCACTTGACAAGGCTTCAAAATTTGCCTCAATTTTCTCTATGTCCCAATCCCACCATTTCAGTTTCAGCAGATATGCGATAAATTCGTCATCAAAACGCAGTCTGACCACTCGGCAAGGATTCCCCACGGCAACAGCGTAAGGAGGAATGTCAGAGGCTACCACAGAGTTTGTACCGATAATAGCTCCATCGCCAATATGAACGCCTGGCATGACAGTGACATTCTGACCAATCCAAACGTCATTGCCCACAACGGTATCACCCTTTAGAGGCAATTCATCTTTCACAGGAGCAATGGCACTTCCCCAATCACCACCAATGACATAAAACGGATAAGTAGTAACGCCGTTCATCCTATGATTGGCTCCATTCATGACAAACTCTACACCTTTGGCAATAGCGCAGAATTTGCCAATAATCAGCCGGTCACCTATGAAGTCGTAAAAATGAGTGACATGCTTCTCGAACTGGTCAGCACCATCCACATCATCGTAGTAGGTGTAGTCGCCGATAATGATACGCGGGTTCTTCACCACGTTCTTGATAAAGCAGAGGCTTGGAATCTTCGGATTCGGAAAAGCCTCTTTGGGATTTGGTCTGTTTTTTATCTCCATAAATTCCGATTTATGCTTTTAATGTCATTTTCACGTTTTTCGCAAAAAGTGGAATTTAATCCTCATCTACATACAATTCATCAACAGAATATAAAACAGCATTGCCCGCAAGAAATATCTTGTTGCCTTCTTTCCTGCAATAAAGTATTCCACCACGTTTTGATGCCTGGAAGGCCACCAATTCTTTTTTTCCTAACGTGTCTGCCCAATAGGGGATGATGTGGCAATGGCCAGAACCGCAAACAGGATCTTCTGGAATGTTAAGTTTCGGACCAAAACTACGTGAAACGCAATCTTCCTTCTCTCCTTTGGCCGTAACATGAACCAGCAGACCATCTATCTGTTTGATTTTCTCCAAATCAGGATTCAGACTCAAAACAGCCTGCTCATCATCCAGTACACATAGCAAATCACGCGCAATATAAGCCTCTCTGATAGGAGCTCCCAAAGCTTCCTCCATAGCAGTCGTTACAGTTGCCGGTTTCAATTCATAGGCAGGAAACTCCATCTCATATAAGTCCCCCTTGCGTGTCACGATTAATTCACCACTTAAAGTGGTAAATACGACCTTGTCAGCTTCCTTTTCATAAAAATTGAGCAAGACGAAAGCTGTTCCCAATGTGGCATGTCCACAAAGATCAATCTCACCTCCAGGTGTGAACCAACGCAAATGCCACTTTTCACCCTCTTTGACGGTAAATGCGGTCTCGGAGAAATTGTTCTCACGAGTGATGTTCATCATCATTTCCTCGCTTGGCCACTTCTCCATAACACAAACGGCAGCCTGATTGCCGTGAAACACTGAGTTTGTGAAAGCATCTACAACATATTGTCTCATATGATTTGCCTTTCCTTTATTAATTACGATTTATCTGTTTATTATGCTATCCTCTATTGCTTGCAACCATATACAAACAGTATTTACTAAGCAGATTGAACAACCATAGATTCACTTTATGAAAAAAGTATATCGATTGCAAATTCTGCGACAAAGATACAAAAAAATGTCTAATCACCAAATAAAACCGCAGAAAAACGCATATTGTGCAACGTTTTCACTCAAAAATATGCAAATATGCCGTATAATAGGCAAAAGATAAAGCAAAGGGATCTGCCAAATAGACAGATCCCTTTGCAAATTATATCTGAGTGTTTTAATCCTCAATGGTAGCCTACGGGGCTGTTCGACCATCGTTGATCATAGTCCCTGCATCTACTTGATTTTGAGTACGACGATGGACTTTGCCGGTATATTCACCGTGAGCACACCTTTATTCAGCTTGGCATCCTTAAACTGGGCAGGAGCCACAACGTTAGGATGCTGGAAGTCGTTGAAGTCAGCCACGTTCTTCGAGGTGAGGATGCGACCGCTAACATTCTTTGCTGCATAGCCTTCCAGAGCGAAGTCGATGGTCTGAGCCTTGTCCAGCGAGACGTTAGTAACGGCCAGCACGATGCTGCCGTCGGTGGTCTTCGCAGCCGAAGCCGAGAGCATTGGGCAAGGACGATAGCCTGCATCCTTCGCACCTTCTTTCTCCTTGAAGTAGGCCTTGCTCACCGCTATGGTCTCGCTCTCGAGGTCGATTGGGAGATAGGTGGCTTCCTGGAATGGGGTGTACATCTCAAACACGTGGTAGGTCGGGGTGAGCACCATGTGGCCAGTACCTTCTTGGTCGGTAAGAATCATTGACTGCAGCACGTTCACAATCTGCGCGATATTCGCCATCTTCACACGGTCGGTATATTTATGGAACACGTTCAGCGAGAGCGCTGCCACGAAAGCGTCACGCAGGGCATTCTGCTGGTAGAGGTGGCCGCTGATGGTGCCAGGCTCCTCGTCCCACCATGTGCCCCATTCGTCAACGAGCAGTCCAACTTTGCCTTCTGGGTCTTTCTCGTCCATGATGGCCTTGTGCTTCTTGATTACTTCCTCAATCTCCAGACACTTGCCCAAAGCCCAGTAATACTGGTCGTTGTCGAACTTCGTAGCGGAGCCCTTCGGACCTTCCCATCCAGAGCAAGTATAATAATGTAACGACACACCCTGCATGCGATTGCCGATTTTGTCCATCAGCACCTCCGTCCACTTGTAGTCGTAGTCTGAAGCACCGCTTCCGATACGGTAGAGCTTGTTGCCGGTATAGTCGCGCAGATAGGTGTTAAACTTGCGGAACTCATCCGAGTAGTATTCCGGCGTCATATTGCCACCACAGCCCCAGGCCTCGTTACCAATGCCGAAGTATTTGACTTGCCAGGCTTTATCACGGCCATTCTGACGACGCAGACGAGCCATCGGCGTATCACCGTCACTAGTCATATACTCCACCCATTGAGCCATCTCCTTCACCGTACCTGAGCCGACGTTACCGCTGATGTAGGGTTCACAGCCGAGCATCTCGCAGAGGTTCAGGAACTCATGAGTACCAAACGAGTTGTCCTCGATGGTTCCGCCCCAGTTGTTGTTACGCAGCGACGGACGCTGGTCCTTAGGTCCGATGCCATCCATCCAGTGGTAATCGTCTGCAAAACAGCCACCCGGCCAGCGCAGCACAGGAACCTTCAGCGCCTTCAATGCCTCGAACACATCCTTGCGGTAGCCGTTGATGTTGGGAATCTGAGAGCTTTCGCCCACCCAGAGACCACCGTAGATGCACGTTCCGAGGTGTTCGGAGAACTGTCCATAGATTTCGCGGTTAATCTTTGCCCCAGCCTTGTCAGCGTGGACTGTTGCCTTCACGTTGTCAGCAGCCATTGCCGTTGTAGCGCAGGCCAGTGCAATAAATGCAGAAAAAAATTTCTTTCTCATAAATATTATACTTCTTGTGATTAATTATCAGGTTTGCAGAGGTAGGGATTTTTTTTCAAAACACATCATCGGATACGTTTTGTGTATTAATTTGCATCCCGAATAACGTTCGTTGCATTGCTACGCATTCGTTTTCAGTTTGCAAAGATAATTCTTTTTTCTTAAATAAACAAATTATCATAAAAAAAGTTAGGCGGAAGACCTTACATTATAAGGACCTACCGCCTAACTTGTTTATTTTCTGATTCCGCTAATTACTCCTCAACAGCTGCTTGTGCGGCGGCTAACAAGTATTGAAAATCAGCGACTTACAGAGCTAGTGTAAAGTACTGGCTACTCTTTTTCGACACATTCTGCGCATTTTTACACGCTCACTGTGACAAAAACGTGCTTAATGGCAGAGATTCTCTTTCCTATGTAAATATTTCCATTTTGGTTTTACACTAAATTGCTCAACCTTTGTCTTGCAATCGTTAACTGTCAATGCTTCATGTATTCTATAGAACCAAAGCCCTCAGAAACACTCTGCAAACTTTGTTTGCAAAGTTAATGATTTCTTCTGACTTTACGTTCATTTAGCACGTTTTTCTTGCAGAACGTGTATGATTTTAATATATATTAAGGTGGAAACGACATCCTTTTACCAATTTTTATGTTTCGATTAAAAGAAAAATGGATAGAATTCAATGCCATAAGTTTAGGTTTAAGTTTAGATATGCTTATATATATAATAAGGTATGGTAAACCTGAAGCAGATGATTGTAGGTTTAATGTTTAAGTTTAGAGAGGCATGTATATATATGGGTAAACGTAAACCTAAACTTTGCAGAATGAAACGACTTGATGTTTCCCAAAATTCACATTTTTCTTTTTACTGAAGATGAATCAATTTAGGTTCTCCCCTTCTCATTCCACTTTTCTTTTAACAGAAAAAGCTCTATATAAATCTGACGTTTCTGCTTTCGAGAGACGATGAAATTAGGTTGCAAAGGTAACTGTTGTTCCTTCATCTACCCAAGGTGAACCAATGGTATGACTCAAAATCTCCACGCCATACGGGTTGTATTTGGAGCCATAACCTTGTGCTGATGGTCACAACACCTTGTGAAGCAACATAATTTCTAATCACTCCCGAAAGTAGAGAAATCTACAGTAGGGAAATAAAAAAAATCGAGATTATGGCAAATCAAGCAACATTATCAAATTTAGATAATGTTTCGAAGTTTGTCATAGAGATAATACCATGTGAATTGTAGTTGCCGTATGGCCTGAATGACCAAGGCGAGAAGGCAGTTTCACAAAACCATGACGGGCATACATCTTCACTGCATCGGCAAACTCCGGGAAAGACTCAATGTAGA